>Ga0182736_1000075_pt1 | contig 196480 bp, 188 predicted proteins | sample eDN5th30CKraftBY_FD_128882 | JGI IMG/M metagenome (GOLD analysis project Ga0182736, IMG submission 128882) | Enriched backyard soil microbial communities from Emeryville, California, USA - eDNA 5th pass 30_C Kraft BY (version 2) (version 2) | ecosystem: Environmental > Terrestrial > Soil >... | reverse complement strand
CCCGCGCGAGTTCACGCCCGCCCCGCCAACCGCGCCAACTCCGGGAAGTCCCGCGTAGCGGGACCGGCTTCGCTGCGCCCCACCGCGGGCCGCCCCACCCCACCGGTCAAGGACGGTTCAAGAACCCTATCCCAGACATTCATGAATGTCGATTCAGCCTAGGGCCCCTTGCCGGCCATGTACGACGATCGATGGGCCTCAAGCCTCGTCGATCACCGGGTTGCGCAGCAGGCCCACGCCCTCCACCTCGATCTCGCACACATCGCCGGGCTTGAGCCAGACCGGTGGCTTGCGCGCCAGGCCCACGCCCGACGGGGTGCCGGTGATGATCATGTCGCCCGGTTGCAGCGCCATGCCTTCCGAGCAGGCCGCCACCAGGGTGGCCACGTCGAAGATCATGTCGCGGGTGTTGGCGTCCTGCATGACCTGGCCGTTCAGGCGGCACTGGATCCGCAGGCCGGCGGCGCCCGGCGGCAGTTCGTCGGCGGTGACGAACTCCGGGCCGAAGCCGCCGCTGCGGTCGAAGTTCTTGCCCCACAGCCACTGGTTGGAGCGGAACTGGTAGTCGCGGATCGACCCTTCGTTGAACAGCGAATAGCCCGCCACGTGTTCGAGCGCGCGTTCCTTGGGAATGTAGCGGCCGCCCTTGCCGATCACCGCGACCAGTTCGGCCTCGTAGTCGAACTGCACGGAGACGCGGGGGCGTTCGATGGCGGTGCCGTGGGCCACCCAGGACGACGGGAAGCGCTGGAACAGCACCGGATGCGCGGGCGGCGCGAAATTGCTTTCGGCGGCATGGTCCACATAGTTCAGGCCGATGGCGAAAGCCTTGGCGGGGTGTTGCAGCGGCGGCAGCAGGGCGAGGCCGGCCAGGGCCAGGCGCTCGCCCGGCGCGTCGGCCGCCGCGCGGGCGGCATCCAGGCCGCCGGGGTCGCGCAGCAGTTCGTCCAGCGTGGCGGGCAGGCCGCGCGCGGTCAGGTCGACCACGTCGTTGCCCAGGCGGGCACCCAGGGCGGGCGCGCCGGCGGGGTTCTTGAAGGCGATCAGTCTCATGGCGTGTCTCGTTTCCCCGTCAGCCGGGGTATTCCTGGTTGGTGATGAAGTCGGCCGGCAGGGGCGGACCCCAGACGTAGAGCGAATCCTCGGGCGGGTGGTCGGCGGCGGGCCAGTCCAGGCCGGCCGGGACGTAGTCGATATCGTACGAGTATTCGGCCCAGCTGCCCCAGGGGTCGCGCACGTAGTAGAAGTAGTTCGAGCCCAGCACGTGGCGGCCGACGCCCCAGCCCTGCGCGTAGCCGGCGATGCGCATCTGCTCGGAGCCGCGGCCGACCTCGTCCAGGCTGCCAACGTCCCAGCTGGAGTGATGCAGGCCGCGTGCGTGCGATTTGGCGAAAGCCACGAGGTGATGGTCGCTGCCATGGATGCCGTGCATGAAGGCGATGAGGTCGCCGGAATGGTCCGACACGCGCAGCCCCAGTATGGTCCGGCAGAAGTCCACCATGCGTGCGACGTCGGGCGTGAAGAACAGGACGTGCGAAAGGTGGCGCGGCCGCACCGGCCGCACGCGGCTGCGGGCCGGGGCGGCGCCCTGGCCGGGCGGGACCGGGGCGAAGGCAAAGGGCGGGCTCTTGGCGGCGGGCGAAACCTTGTCCGCCACCACCAGTTGCAGCGGCGTGCCATCCGGATCGCGCAGCCACAGCCCCTGGCCGTCCGACAGTGCGTGCGGGGCGGTTCGCGGGCCCGCGGCCTCGATGCGCGCGCGCATTTCGTCCAGGTCGGCCGCGTGGATGCCGTAGCGGACGTATTGCAGGCGCTTGGTCTGGCCTTGCTCGTGGACGCGGCTCCACACATGGGGATGGCCGTGCGTGCGCAGTTCGAGATGGCCGGCGCCGCGCCGCACGTCCAGGCCGAAGGCCAGGTAGAAGCGTTCGGCCTCGGCCAGGTCGGGCACCGAGTACACGAAGCAGTCCACCGAATGCACGGCGGCGCGGCGTTCGAGGTGAGTCGTCAAGGCTGGGGCGCGCATCGGCGTGCTCCTATTCCGGTTTGATGCCCGCCATGTCGACGGCGGCGCGCAGGATGGCGGTGTCGTCGCGCAGCGACGCGGCGAAGGCCTCGGGGCTGCTGCCGATCACGCTCCAGTGCTGTTCCTCGATCTTGGCGCGCACGTCGGGCTGCTGCAACACGGCGCGGAAGGTGTCGGCCAGCCTGGCGACGATGGGCGCGGGCGTGCCAGCGGGCGCGACGAATCCCATCCAGTTGCCGAAGGGGCGGAAGTCGGGGAAGTCCTCGGTGATGGCGGGCACGTCGGGGTGCAGCGGATGGCGCCTGGGCGTCATGAAGGCCAGCACCTTGATCTGTCCCTGCTTCCACTGTCCGAGCAGGCTGCCCACGCTCAGGATGGTGGCGTCGAGCCGGCCGGCCAGCAGTTCGATGGCGATCTGGCCCGCGCCCTGGTAGGGCACGTGCAGCATGTCGACGCCGGCGGCGGCCTTGAACTGTTCGCCCAGCAGGTGGTTGAACGAGCCGTTGCCGACGCTGGCGAAATTGAGCTTGCCGGGATTGCGCTTCAGGTAGTCGACGAACTCGCGCGTGGTGTTGGCCGGCACCTTGGCGCTGACCATCAGCGCGACGGGCAGGTCGGCCACGGCGGTGATGGGCGTGAAGCTCTTGAGCGGTTCGTAGGGCAGGTCCTTGCGCAGGTAGCTGTTGAGCAGCAGGGCCGAGGTGGTGGTCAGGTGGATGTTGTAGCCGTCGGGCGCCATGCGGGCGGCGTAGCTGGTGCCGACGATGCCGTTGGCGCCGCCGCGGTTCTCGAACACCAGCGGCTGGCCCAGCAGCTTGCCCGCCCGGTCGGCGATCAGGCGGCCGATGACGTCGATGGGCGATCCGGTGGGATAAGGAAAGACCACGTGGATGGGCTTGTTGGGGTAGGGTTGTTGCGCGCCTGCCTGCAGCGGGCAGGCCAGGCCGAGCAGCGCGGCCAGCGCTCCGGCGATCAGTTGCTTGGCTTGTCTCATCGTGGGTCCTCTTGGGGGGCTACGTGACCGGGGGACTTGGCCCCGGCCTGGGGAAGGGATGCCAGGCAGTCGCGGAACGCCCGGCAGATGTCGTCGTTGGCGCGGCGGGCCGCGGCCGAGGCTTCGAAGAAGCCCAGGAAGGGGTGGAACATGTCGTCGTGGCGCAGTAGCGTGACGGGCACGCCGGCGCCGCGCAGCCCGTCGGCGTAGGCCAGGCCTTCGCTGCGCAACGGGTCGTGCCCGGCCACCGCGATGACGGTGGGGGGCAGCCCGGCCAGGTCGTCGGCGCGCAGGGGCGAAGGCGGGAAGGCGGCGGCTTCCCCGGCGCGTTCGCCCATGTACAGGCGGGCGATGTCGCGCAGGTCGGCCGGGGACAGCATGGGATAGTCGCGGCCAGCCGCCTCCAGGCGCCGCGTATCGCGGGCCATGTCCAGGCCGGGCACGACCAGTAGTTGTGCCGCCAGCGGCCGGCCGGCGTCGCGGCACAGCAGGGCGGCGCTGGCCGCCAGGTTGGCGCCCGCGCTTTCTCCGGCCACGGCTACGCGGGCCGGGTCGCCGCCCAGTTCACGGGCATGCGCCTGTACCCATTGCGTGGCGGCCAGGGCGTCGTCGTGCGCGGCCGGGTAGGGATGCTCGGGCGCCAGCCGGTAGTCCACCGACACGACCACCGCGTCCATGTCGCGGCACAGCTTGCGCGCGATGTCGTCCATCAGTTCGACGCTGCCCAGCACGAAACCGCCGCCGTGGAAGAAGACCACGGTGGCGTGCGGGCCCGCCGTGGCGGGACGATAGACGCGGCCTGGCACCGGGGCCTCGGCCTCGGTCAGGTCGCGCACGGCGCCTACTTCGGGCACGCCGTGGCGGTCGCGCGCGGCCAGGATGGCGCGCGCCATGCGCTGGCGGGCCTCGGGTGCGCCGCCGGCGAACGGCGCGGGGGCGCCTTGCGCGCGCAGGGCGGCCACGATGCGGGCCAGGTCCGCGTCCAGGGGGACGGCAGGCGCGGCCGTCATGCCGGCAGCTCCAGCACGTGCGCCTGCGAGGCCCGGGCGCGCCGCCGCAGCGCCTCGACGTCGAGGTGCAGCAGTTGTCCCGCGCGTTTGACGGCGCGGCCGGCCACGAACACGGTATCGACGTTGCCGGGATGGGCCGCCAGCACCACGGCGCCGACGGCGTCCGACACCGGTGTCAGGTTCAGGTCGTCGCCGCGTATCAGCACGATGTCGGCCTCCTTGCCGGGCGTGAGCGAGCCGGTCTTGTGGTCCAGGCCGGTGGCGCGGGCGCCGGCCAGCGTGGCGAATTCCAGCACGTCGCGCAGCGTGAGCGTGGCCGGCGCGTCCGGCACGCGCGAGTGGCCGCCGCCCATCCAGGACCGGTAATAGGCGAAAGCGTGGCGCATCTGGGTGAACATGTCGCCGGCGCATTTCGTCTCGGTATCGCCGCTCAGGCTGGGCCGGATGCCGGCGGCCAGCAGGCGGTCGAAGGGGATGTCGCCGATGCCCTGGGCGTTCATCTCGCAATGCACGCCCAGCGAGGCGGTGACGCCGGCGTCGGCCATCATCGCGATCTCGTCATGGCCGCAGAAGCAGCAGTGCACGAAGGTCAGGTCCGGGCCCAGCGCGCCTTCGGCCTGCATCTGCGCGATCGCGCGGATGGGCGCGTTGCGCGCGTAGGCGCCCATGTGGATGCTGGAGCGTATGCCCAGTTCGCGCGCCAGGCGCAGGTCGTCCAGCCAGACTTCGCGGCGGGCCATCTCGGGGCCGCGCGCCGCCATGGCCAGCGTCAGCAACTGGTCGTCCGAGGCAAAGAACTCCCGGCGCAGCCGGCGGATGTCGCGTGGGTGGCCGCGCTGGCTGTCGAACATCCAGCTCGCGCCCTCGACCAGCGGCCAGCCGTGGCCGAACACGGCCCGCAGGCCGGCGTCCCGCAGGGCCTGGACGGCGGCGTCGCTGTGCTCGGGACTGTTCTGCACGTGCGACCAGTCCATCATGGTGGTGATGCCGCCGTCCAGCGCCGAGACCGCGCCCAGCAGCGTGCCGGTGTAGACGTCCTCGGCGCGGAAGGCCGCGCCCTTGGCGCCCAGCATCTCGGCAAAATAGACCTGCGGATCGATGTCGGCATAGCGGTGCCGCACGCAGGTCTGCCAGGTATGGCGGTGCGTGTCGACGAAGCCGGGCAGGACGATCATCCCGCGGGCATCGATCTGCTCCGCATCGTCGACCGCGAGGTTCGGCGCGATCGCGGCGATGCGGTCGTCCTCGATCAGGAGGTCGCCCTGGCGCAGGTCGCCCACCTGGGGATCGACGCTGACGATCCAACCCTGGCGGATGAGCGTGCGACGGCTCATGCCCGCGCTCCGCGCAGCCAGCGTGCCAGCTCGGCGCGCACTTCGCCGCCCTGTTGCACGGAGGTGCCGGCCCAGGCGATGTAGCCGTCCGGCCGCACCAGCAGCCCCTGGACGCCGGCCAGCGCGGCGGGCGCCCGGCCCAGGCGCGCCTGCACGTGGCGCACGGGCAGCCCTTCCAGCGGCAGGTCCGCGTACTGGCCGCTGTAGCCTTCCAGGTCCAGCAGCACGAAGCGCCGCTCGCGCAGCAGTTCGGCCAGGCGCACCGACTGGCCGTCCAGTCCGATCAGGTCGATGTCCGGGGCGTGCTGCCCGGCCAGCGGGTGGCTGCCTGGCGGCGCGGGATAGGGGTGGGTCAGGCCGCAGAGTTCGCGCACCAGCTTGCGCTGCACGTCGGGCAGCGGAATGTACTCGCGCTGCATGCGCCGCTTCAGGGCGACGCCTTCGGGTTCGAAATTGAATTGCAGCGCACACTGGGCCGCGACGCTGTCGAGCAGGTCGCGCATGACCGGCAGGCGTTCCTCGTCATAGCTGTCGAGGATGGCGGCGTCGCTGTGGCCCCGCACCACGTGGGCCAGCTTCCATCCCAGGTTGAAGGCGTCCTGCAGGCAGAAGTTCATGCCCACGCCGCTGGCGGGGTAGTGGATGCGCGCCGATTCGCCCACCAGGAAGACGCGGCCGCTGCGCAGCGTGGGCACGGCGCGCATCTGGTCGTCGAAGCGCGAGGCCCAGCGGTGGCCGCGGATGCCGTAGTCGGTGCCGTGCACGTCGCGGATGCATTGCAGGGCTTCTTCCAGCGTGACGGGCTCATCCTTGGCCGCATGCCGCCGGTCGCGATGCACGATGTTGAAGCGGGTGATGCCGTCGCCGAAGGCGTAGCCGCGCACCCAGCCCATCTCGTTGTCGACGTTGACGCGGCCGCCGGGCCAGGGGGCGTCCAGTTCGGCGTCGATCACGATGCCGCGGAACGAGCCGCCGCGGCCGTCGAAGGGCAGGCCGGCCTGGCCGCGCACGACGCTGCGGCCGCCGTCGGCGCCGACCAGATAGCGGGCGCGCAGGGTAGTCGTGGTGCCGTCCTCGCTGCCGACATCCACTTCGACCCCGTCCGCCGATTGCCGCACGGCCCGGGCTTCGGCGCCGCGCCGTATCTCGGCGCCGCTTTCCTCGGCCCAGGTCCACAGGATTTCCTCGGTCAGGTTCTGCGGCAGTCCCAGCGTGAAGCCGTAGCGGGTTTCCAGGTAATGCCATTCGATGGGGTGGAAGCCAGCCCAGATGTGCGAGGGGCGGAACGGATACGGGCTGATGTCGCGTGTACGCCGGATGAAGCGGTCGGCGATGCCGCGCGCGTCGAACAGTTCCAGCACGCGCGGCAACAGGGTGCCGGCGCGCGACTGCACGCCTTCGGTGCGCCGCTCCAGGACCAGCGTCCTGGCTCCCGAGCCCGCCAGTTCGGCGGCCAGGGTCAGCCCCGACGGGCCGCCACCGACCACGATCACATCCCACTGCATTGTCTGTCTCCAGTTTTTTCGTCAAGGCGGCTTCGAGCCGCATGCCTCGCATGGTGGCGAGCCCGTCGACAGACGTAAAGTTAATTGTTTAAATTCGAACCATTTGTTTGGTAAATGGATGGGCCATGCGCTTCAACAAGCTGGACTTGAATCTGCTGGTGGTGCTCGACGCCCTCCTGGCCACCCGCAGCGTGAGCCGCGCCGCCGAGCGCATCTTCCTGAGCCAGCCCGCGACCAGCCTGGCGCTGGGGCGGCTGCGCGAGTATTTCGACGACGAGCTGCTGGTGCCGGTGGGCAAGACCCTGGTGCCGACCCCGCTGGCCGAGCAGCTGGTCAAGCCGGTGCGCGACGTGCTGCTGCAGATCCAGACCGTGACGCGCGCCCGGCCCACCTTCGATCCGGCCACGGCCACGCGCCGCTTCACGATCGAATCCTCGGACTATGTCATCACGGTGCTGCTGGCGGAGGTGGTGCGGCGGGCGGCGAAGCTGGCGCCGCTGATGCAGTTCGACCTGCGGGCGATCAGCCCCCAGACGCCCGAGCACCTGGACAGCGGCGGGATCGAACTCCTGATCGCGCCGGAGTTCGCGGTCGTGGCGGGGCACCCGGCCGAACCGCTGTTCGAGGACACGTTTTCCTGCCTGGTGTGCGAAGCGCATGTCGACCCGGCGTTCGAACTGTCGAGCGAAGCCTATTTCGAGGCTGCGCACGTGGGCGTGGAATGGGGCGGCGGGCGGCGGATCACCTATGACGCGAAGATGCTGTCGCGCGGCCGGCGTCAGCGCCGGCAGGACGTGATCGCCCCCAACTTCACGCTGGTGCCGGAGTTGCTGGTGGGCACGCCGCGCATCGCGACCCTGCCGACCCGGCTGGCGCGCCACATGGCGGCGCGTTTTGCGCTGCGGGTGGTGCCTTGTCCGATTGAGATTCCCCGCTTCGCGGAGAACCTGCAATGGCACAAGTACCAGGAGCGGGATCCGGCCATTTCCTGGCTGCGGGGGTTGTTGCGGGCCACGGCCGGGGATTTGCCCGCGCTGGACGAGGCGCCGCGCGTTCCGCCGCGGCGCCGGCGAGGCGAAGACGCGCGCGCCTAGTGTTCGGACCCGGTGGCGAGGCTGATCTGCGCTGCGGCGACTCGAATCGCATCGTCGTCGATGTGCCGATGGATCACGATCCGCAGGGTATCGGCATCGCGCGGGCGGACGAGTATTCCCCGGGCGGACAGCCGCGCGGCGCAGGCGGTCGCTGCGCCGGGGCTCGAGGCGCCCAGGTGGATGAGCACGATGTTCGTGTCCGGCGCATTTCCGACCAGCGCCGGAGCTTGTGCCCGCAGGCTGGCCCATAAGGCGTACGCGCGCCGGTGGTCGTCGGCCAGCCGTCCGGCCATGTCGCGCAAGGCGACCAGGCCCGCGGCGGCGACGCAGCCCGCCTGGCGCAGGCCGCCGCCCACCATGCGGCGATAGCTGCGGGCGCGGACGACGAAGTCGCGGGAACCCGCCAGGATCGAGCCCATGGGCGCGCTCAGGCCCTTGGACAGGCAGAACGTCACCGTGTCGCCGAACGCGGCGATGGCCGCGGGCGGGACGCCCTGCGCCAGCGCCGCATTGAAGATCCGCGCGCCGTCGATATGGACGGCCGCGCCGGCCGCCCGCGCGTGTCCGCTCACGGCGGCGAGGTAGGGCAGCGGCAGGGCGCGGCCGCCCGCATGATTGTGGCTCGTTTCGATCACGACCATCGCCGTGGGGGCGCCATGGCGGGAATAGCCGCCGCGCATCGACGCCGCCAGCGCGTCGAGGTCCATCATGCCGCCGCGCGACCGGACCGCCGTGCACATCAGGCCGGCCAGGCGCGAAATGCCGCCACCCTCGGAACGGGCCACGTGCGCGTGTTCATCGACCAGCGCCTCGCCCCCTCTGCTGGCGTGCACCAGGGCCGCGACCAGGTTGCCCATGGTGCCGCTGGCCACGAACAAGGCGTCTTCCTTGCCCATGGCCGCGGCGCCCGCCGCTTCCAGTTCGCCCACGGTCGGGTCGCCGTCCAGCCCGTCGTCGCCGACGACGGCCATGCGCATCGCCTCGCGCATGGCCTCGGTGGGCTCCGTGACGGTATCGCTGCGCAGGTCGATGCGGCGTCCGGCCCCGGTGGCGGGCGCGCGATCAGGCGCGGGACTGGCGCTCATGCCACTGCGCGGTCACGGCCACGGCGCGGTCGATGTCCGACCGGTCGTTGTAGGCATGGATGGAGAATCGCAGCAGGTCGCGCCGGACGGCGGCCTGTACCCGGTGCTCCTGGAGATGGCGTTGCAGTTCGGCCGACGCGGGACCGCCGCCGGGGATGCGCAGGCACACCATGTTGGCCATGATGGCCCCCGCGGGCCGCACCACGCCGCAGCCGCGCTCGGCCAGGCCGTCGGCGAGCGAGGTGGCCAGTGCCGTGACGTGTCGGTCGATCGCGGGCGTGCCGCACGCCAGCAACATGGACAGGGTATCGGCCACGAGCGCCGACGCCAGGAAGTTGTAGTTGCCCACATCGAAGCGCTGGGCGCCGGCCTTGTAGTGGATGGGGCCCTTGTCGTAATCGGCTTCGTGGGTCGCGGCGATGGTGACGCCGAAGCGCGCCAGGTAGGGCGGCGTCAACGACTCGGCAAAAGCGCGGCGCACATACAGCAGCCCCATGCCGTACAGCGAGCACAGTCCCTTTTGCGTGCTGGCCGCCAGCGCGTCGATGCCCATGGCCTCGACGTCCAGGTGCGTGATCCCGGCCGCCTGCGCCGCATCCACCACCAGATGCGCGCCGGCGGCGCGGCAGGCCCGGCCGAGCGCATGCAGATCGGTGCGCAGCCCCGGCTTGAACGAGGTGGCGGACACGGTCACCACGCGCACGCGCGATCCCTCGCCCAGCCGATCGAGCGCGGCCTGCAGCGGGAACAGTCCGTCGGGCGACGACAGGTCGCGCACCACCACGCCCAGCCGTTCCTGGTTGCGCCAGGTATAGAGGTTGTTGGGGTGTTCGATGTCGGAGCACAGGATGACTTCATCCCCGGGCCGCCAGTCGATGGAGGCCGCGACGATGTTCAGGCCTTCGGATACGTTCTTGGTCATGGCGATCTCGATCGGATCGGCGTTGACCAGGCGCGCGAAGGACTGGCGCACCGTCTCGACCAGGCTGAAGTAGCGGTCCTTGTCGATGACGCCGTTCACGCGTTCGAGCAAGTGGGCCTGGGCGATCTCCAGGCTGCTGGCGGGAATCAGGCTGCGGCTGGCCACGTCCAGGTGGGCGCGCTGGGCGGTGCCGGGGAAGCGGGCGCGCAGGGCGGCAAAGGGGGACATGTCGGTAACGGTTGTCATGGCGGGCTCGGACAAATGCGGGGAATGTCCGGCAGCATAGTCAGCGCGACTTTGCGCGCCTATCGATTTTTCGGTGCGCGAGCTATGACCTCAGGACATACCGCGTTGGCCGCGCGCCGCGGTGCGGGCGACCTCTCCGGCCTGCCCGTGCAGGAAACCGATCAGCGTCTCGGCGGCGGCCGACAGGGGGCGGTCCACCCGGCGCAGGATGCCCATCTGCCGCTGGGGCCTGGGCGGGCCGATGGGCCGGTGCACCAGTCCGGCCAGGTTCATGGCTTCCAGGCCGACGCGGGGCAGCACGGTCACGCCCAGGCCTTCGCGCACCATGCTCAGGGCCGTGACCATGTTCACCACCTCGAAGGCCGGCGCGCGATGGCTGCCGGCCTGCGCCAGTCCCGCATCGACCAGCCGCCTGACGCTGGATGGCGCGGGCAGCAGCACCAGCGGCATCGCGGCAAGCTCGGGCCAGCCGATCTGGCGGGCGCGCGCGCGGGCATGGCCGGCGGGCAGGATGGCGACCAGTTCGTCGGTGAACATGAAGTCGAACCGCAGCGCCGGAATCTCGTGCGAATACATGCCCAGGCCGAACTCCACTTCGCGCTGGAGCACCTTGTCGATCAGGAGGTCGTTCTGGTCCTCGATCTGGCGTACCTGGACTTTGGGAAAGCGCTCGCGCAACTGGGCGATCGCGCGGGTTCCGAGGCCGAATGCCGACGAAGGCAGGACGGCGAAGGTCACGGTCCCGCTTTCGCCGCCGGCCAGCTCGCGCAGGTTGGCATAGGCGTGCTGCAGGTCGTCCAGCGGGCGCTTGACCTGCGCCAGCAGCAGGCGCCCGCCTTCGGTCAGCTCCATGCGCCGCGTGGTTCGCTCGAACAGGCGCACGCCCACCATGGCCTCGAGTTCGCGTATGAGTTGCGAGAAGGCGGGCTGGGTCATGGCCAGCCGGTCCGCGGCCTTGCTGAACGCGCCGGTCTCCGCGGCGGCCACGAAACCTTCGAGTTGCCGCAGCTTGAAATTCATACGTATCGCCTATGAATGGTAAATAAATATCCAATTGTCGTAACAGTCTAGCAAGCTCATAGTCCTGCCGACAGGACCGATCCGCGGTCCTTGCCGAGGAAGGAATGAGCGAATACTGGATAGGCATCGACACGGGCGGCACATTCACCGACCTGGTGTTGGGCGATACGCGCGGCGGCCGCTGGCACTACCACAAGGTGCCCACGCTGACGGCGGACCCCGCGCAGGGGATATTGAACGGCATCGCCGAGATCATGAGTCTGGCGGCGGTCGATCCCGCGCAGGTCGGGTTCCTGGTGCTCGGCACCACGCTGGCGACCAACGCGGTGCTGGAAGGGCAGTGGGCGCGGACGGGGTTGATCACCACGCAGGGGTTCGGCGACGTGCTGAGCCTCGCGCGGCAGCGCCGTCCCCACTATTTCAACCTGGACGTGCCCAAGCCCATGCCCCCGGTGCCCGACGATTGCCGCGCCGAAGTGGCCGAACGCATCGCCGCCGACGGCGAGGTCGTCACGCCGCTGCGCGACGAGGACGTGCTGGGCGCGCTGAACGCGTTGCGCGGGCGCGGCGTGCAGACGGTCGCCATCTGCTTCCTGCATGCCTACCAGAACGCGGCGCACGAGGAGCGCGCGCGCCAACTGGTGGCGCGGCACTGGCCCGAGGCCTATGTCAGTGTCTCGTCCGAAGTGCTGCCCGAGTTCCGCGAGTACGAGCGTTTCATCACCACGGTCGTCAACGCCAGCCTGATGCCGGTGATGGACGATTACCTGCAACGCTTCGAGATGGGCGTGCGGGACCTGGGCGTGCGGTCGAGTCCCCACGTCATGCAATCGAACGGCGGCGCGGTCACCACCCAGACCGTGCGGCAGCGTCCCATCAACACTTTCTTCTCGGGCCCGGCGGGGGGGGTCGTCAGCACCGCGGCGCTGGGCGAGGCCTGCGGCGTGCGCAACCTCATCACCTTCGACATGGGGGGCACGAGTACCGACGTCTGCCTGATCCGCGATGGCCGGCCGGCCATGAAGAGCGAGCGCGACATGGGGGGCTTTCCCGTGCGCACCCGTACCCTGGACATCCACACCATCGGCGCGGGAGGCGGCAGCCTGGCCTGGCTGGACGCGGGCGGGCTGCTCAAGGTCGGGCCCAAGAGCGCCAGCGCCTATCCCGGCCCGGCCTCGTATGGGCGCGGCGGCACCAGGCCCACGGTCACGGATGCCAACGTGCTGCTGGGCCGGCTGAGCCCGGTCGCGCTGCTGGGCGGGCGCATGTCCATGCACCCGGAACTGGCGGCCCGGGCCATCCGCGACGAGGTCGCCACCGCCATGGGCCGTGGCGCGGAGGAGGTCGCGATCGGCATACTGGAGATCGCCAACGCCAACATGACGGGCGCGGTGCGCGTGATTTCCGTCGAGCAGGGCGAAGACCCGCGCGACTACGCGCTGGTCGCCTTCGGCGGCGCGGGTCCCCTGCATGCGGCCGATGTCGCCACGATGGCGGGCATGCGCCACGTCATCGTTCCGCCGCGGCCCGGGCTCATGTCGGCGCAGGGCCTGCTCCAGTCGGACCGGCAGGGCGATTTTTCCCTGACCCGCCTGGTTCCGGCCATGCCCGACCGGCTGCCGCTACTGAACGCGGGCCTGCGCGAGTTGGCGCGCCGCGCGGACGACTGGCTGGCCTCCGAGGGGGTCGGCCTTGATGCCGGAGGCGTCGCGCGGCACTGGCAACTCGATCTGCGCTATCTGGGCCAGAACGCGGAACTGATCCTGGACATCGCCGCGGGCGAGCTCGACGCCACCGCGCTGGCGCTGGCCATCGACGCCTATCACGCCCGCCATGCCGATCTGTACGGCTACGACATGCGCACCCAGGGCGTGGAGGTGGTCAACCTGCGCGTGTCGGTCGTCATCGCCCGCGAGCGCCTGGAGGCCGCGGCCATCGCCCGGCAGGACGCGCGGACCGATCCCGTCGCCGGGGCGCCCACGCGCCGCGTATGGTTCGCCGCGACCGGTTTCGTCGACACGCCCGTGCTGCAGCGGGACGACCTGCTGGCAGGCGCCTGCCTGGACGGGCCCGCCATCGTCGAGCAGATGGATACCACCACGGTCATTCCGCCCGGCTCGTCGACCCGCGTCGGCGCGGACGGCAGCCTGCACATCGATCTCACGCCCGGCGCGCCGGGCAAGGAAGCCCATTGATGACTCCCGTCGACCCCATCCGTGCCGAGGTCGTCGCCCGCTATCTGCTGGGCGTGACCGAGGAAATGAGCGCGGCGCTGATGCGCACCGCGTTCTCTCCCAACATCAAGGAGCGCGGCGATTGTTCGACCGCGGTGTTCGACCATCTCGGCAATGTCGTGGCGCTGCCCCAGCGCGTGCCGATCCACCTGGGCTCGATGGTGGGCGTGGTACAGGCCGTGCTCGAACGGTTTCCCCGGCAGGAGATCCGGCCGGGCGACATGTTCCTGGCCAACGATCCCTACAACGGCGGCGGTTCGCACCTGCCCGACATCAACGTCATTTCGCCCGTCTTCATCGACGGGGAGATCGTGGCCTATGTGGCCTGCATCGCCCATCACGCGGACGTGGGCGGCATGGTGCCGGGTTCCGAGGCCGCGGTCTGCCAGTCCATCTTCCAGGAAGGACTGCGCATTCCGCCGGTGCGCATCGTCAGCGCGGGCCAGGTCAACCGGGACGTGTTCGACATCCTGATGCTGAACTCGCGCACGCCCGACGAACGGGCGGGCGACCTGCGCGCCCAGATCGCCGCCAACACGGTCGGCCAGCGCAGCGTGCAGACGCTGTTCGAGCGCTACGGCGTGGCGCAGACCCAGGCCATCATGGCCGCCTACCTGGACTTCACCGAGCGGCGCTTTGCCGCCGCCATCGCCAAGGTTCCGCCGGGCCGCTATGAAGCCTGCGAATACCTGGATGGCGTGGAGGCGGGAGAAAAGGCCGCGATACGTCTGGTCCTGACCGTGGGTGACGGCAAGCTGAACTTCGATTTCGCCGGCTCCGCGCCGCAACTGGCGGCGGCGCGCAATATCCCGCTGCGGGCGCTGGTCGCCACGGTGTACACGGTGGTCAAGAGCTTGCTGGATCCCGACGTGCCCGCCAACTCGGGCTATTTCCGCACCATGGACATCAGTGCTCCGTCCGGCTCGGTGGTCGGGCCGGTTTCGCCCGCGGCGGTGGGCGCCCGTTCGATTTCCTGCGCCGTGCTGGGCGATGCGATCGCGGCCGCGCTGTCGCAGGCCATTCCCGACCGGGCCCTGGCCGGTTGCGGGCCGCACCAGTTGATCGTGCTGGCCGGGACCGACCCGCGCACGGGCGGCTATTACGTGAACTACGAGACGATTGCCGGCGCCATGGGCGCGCGGGCCTACCAGCCCGGCGTCGATGCCGTGCGGGTGCATGCCTCGGGTTCTTCCAACCTGCCGGTCGAGGCGCTGGAGCACGCCTATCCGTTCTTGATCGAACGCTATGCGCTGCGCAGAGATTCCGGCGGCGCGGGACACCACCGCGGCGGCCACGGCGTGGTGCGCGACTACCGCGCCTTGGGCGACGATACGGTGCTGAGCCTGTCGTCCGAGCGCCAGAACGTACCGGCCGCCGGCATGGCCGGCGGGGCCGACGGCGCGCTGGGGGAATTCATCCTGAATCCGGGTACGCCCGGAGAGCGGCGCCTGCCGTCGGCGGCGGCGGAGATCCGGCTGCGCAGGAACGACGTCCTGCGGGTGTGCACGCCGGGAGCGGGAGGCTACGGGACGCCCGCGTGAGTTGGCGCGGCGGGGCCTCCAGGAGACCCCGCCGCGTATCGAAGAGCAGGGAGACACTGTCAGGCAGTGCGGCGGTTGCCGCGAGCTTTTCCAATAGACATACAAAGCAAAGGAATCCTCATGTATCCGATCAAGACTGTTTACCGGCTGGCGCGGTGGCTGCCGGCCATGGCCATCGCGCTGGCGGCCTTCCCCTCGGTGGCGGCGGACGCCTATCCCACCCGGCCGCTGCGCTTTGTCGTTCCCTATGCCGCCGGCGGCGCGGTGGACGTGGCCGCGCGCATGATCGGACGCTACGTGTCCGAGCAACTGGGCCAGCAGGTCGTGGTCGAGAACAAGCCGGGCGCGGGGGGCATCATCGCCATCAAGCACGTGCTGGGTTTTCCCGCCGATGGCTATACCTTCCTGGTCTGTGCCGCGGGCGAGATCGTGATCAATCCCGTCATCAACAAGGAAGTCGACTACGACACCAGCCGGGACCTGACGCCCGTCAGCATGGTTACCACCGCGCCCAACGTGCTGGTCGTGAAGCGGGATTTTCCGGCGAACAGCGTTTCCGAGCTGATTGCCTACGCCCGCAAGCATCCGGGCGAACTGACCTTTTCCTCGAGCGGCGTGGGCACCATCCAGCACGTGACCGGCGAGGTGTTCAACAAAATGGCCGGCATCGAGGCCCGGCACGTGCCCTACAGCGGCGCGCCCCAGGCCGCGATGGAGGTGGCGACGGGGCGGGTGACCATGACCTACGCCAGCCCGGGCTCGATCCGCGGTTTCGTCGACCGGGGCGAACTGAAGATGCTGGGCATGGCGCTGCCCGAACGCTATCCGCCGCTGCCGCAGGTGCCGACCATCCGCGAAGCGCCCGAGGTGTCGTCGTTCAACGTCGAAAGCTGGTTCGGCATGTTCGCCGCCAGCGGGACGCCCGAGCCAGTGATCCAGAAGGTCAATGCCCTGGTCCAGCAAGCGATGCAGCAGCCGGATATCGCCAAGAAGCTCATGGACACCGCGGGCGTGCCGATGCAGACGACCCCGGCCCAGGCCAAGGAGTTCGTCGGCCGCGAGATCGCCAAATACAAGACTTTGCTGAAGGAAGCCGACATCCGGCTGCACTGATGGCCACCGCCCCCGCCTTGCCGCCCGCGTCGTCCTCGCTGCTCGCGAGGTTGCCGTCGACGCGGCTCATGCTGGCCTTCGATGTCTCGGCACGTCACCTGAATCTGGTGCGGGCGGCCGAGGAGCTCGGCATCACGCAGGGCGCCCTCAGCCGCCAGATCCGCGCGCTCGAAGACCACCTGGGCGTGCGCCTGTTCGAGCGCCATGCCCGCGGGCTGCGCTTCACGCAAGAGGGGGAACTGCTGTATGACTTCACCCGGCGCGGCTTCGAGACGCTGGGCGCGGGGATAGGCCGGCTCACGCTGCGGGCCGAGCGCCAGACCCTGGTGCTGTCGGTGGCGCGCAGCTTCGCGCTGCGTGTCCTGATCCCCCGCCTGGCAGGTTTCACCGAGGCCCATCCGCACATCCACCTGAGCCTGGATATCCACCGCTACTTCGCGGACATCGCCAGTTCGGGGGTGGACGTCTCGATCCGGCTGGGCGCGGGGGACTGGCTGGACTGCCGCGCGCTGCGGCTGACGCGGGACCGCATCGTGCCGGTGTGCGCGCCGGCGATCCGCGAACAATTGCGCGACCCCGCGGCGCGCCCGCGCGTGCCATGGCTGCGCAATATCGAACGCGACGACGCATCGCCGCGGGCGGAGGGGCTGGACGGCCTCCCGCCGGGCGACCTGCGCATCGATTTCAACGACTCGGCTTCCATGCTCGCGGCCGCGGAGGCGTCGCTGGGCGTGGCCGTCAGCCGTTCCTCGCTGGTCGCCGACGCCGAGGCGGCCGGCCGCCTGGCGCGCCCCACGTCCTGGGAGACGTGCGACGGCCTGGACTACTACGCGGTGTGTACCGAGCGGGCCTATCGCAAGCCCGCGGTCAAGGCCTTCCTGGAGTGGGCGGGAGGCCTGGCGCCAGGCTGACGGCGCGGTCCTCAGCGCTTGACCCGCGACAGGGGATCGTCCGGCTTGTAGGTCGGCGTCTGCGGCTTGGGCGAACCCAGCATCACGCACATCAGCGCCTCTTCGTCGCCGATGTTGACCTCGCCCCGGTAGACGCCGGGCGGGACCGAGATCAGGTCGCGTTCGCCGGCCTCGATCTCCCAGTATTCGCCTTCCTTCGATTCGCACATGATGCGGACCTTGCCGCGCAGCACGAAGAAGACTTCCTCGGTGTCCTCGTGCAGATGCAGCGGGCCGACGTGGCCGGCGGGGATGATCATGGTCGAGAAGGTGAAGTGCACCGCCGGCACGGTATTGGAATCGCTGGCGACGCCGGTGGCGCCGGTGCCGAGGTAGCGCATCTGGGCGCGGCCGTACTTGGGGTCGTAGTCGGCCTGGAACTTCAGCGCGTTCCAGTCGTACTGGCGGGTGGAGCGCTGAACACAGCGCGAGTTCATCCAGTCGCCGAAGCTCATGCCCTCGGGGCGCCGGAGGGTGGGTTTGGCGGCATCGATCAGGGTATCGACGGGATCGTTCATGGCAGCTCCTGCTTGCGGCATGGTGGGAAACAGAGCTGCCAGTCTAGGAACGGCGGCCGGCCGGGGCCTTGATCTAGATCATAAGCGTTCCATTAATAAATCATGGTCTTATATATAAAACAATTCAGGGTTCAGGTTTGCCCTGAAAAGGCTTGAGTCCTGGCGGCCGGGCTTCTTCGATGTGCCGCTTCAGGGCCAGTTGGAAGGCGGAGAATTCCTTGTCCTCGCGGCTGGCCAGGTAAAGCGGCAGCGTGAGCGCGAGGCCGGGCGTCCGTACGCAGCGCAGCTCGCCGCGCGCCAGGTCGCGTTCCACCGCGGTCTTGGAGAAGAAGCACACGCCCAGGTCGCGCCGCACGGCTTCCTTCTGCGCTTCCGGATGGCCCAGGTTGAGCACGATGCGCCGGGACGGGATGCCGTTGGCGCGCAACTGTCCTTCCTCCAGTTGCTGCATGACGGTGCTGTTCGCGGTGCTGATGAAGGGCAGGCGCGAGATCTCCTCGCGCCGCGCCTCGCCGCCCACCCAGTGGCTGTCCGGGGCGCTGATCAGCAGCAGGTCCTCGTCCCACAGCGGGCGTACCGCCAGGCCATCCAGATTCTGCGTGGGCGCGATGATGAGAACGGCGAAGTCGCAGGCGCCGGTGCGCGTGGCTTCCAGCGCTACCTGCGGGTTCGAGATCGAGACATGGACCTGGCCGTCGGGCCGCAGCACCTGGAAATCGCAGATCAACTGGCTCAGCAGATAGGTGCCCACGCTCATGGACGCGGCGACCACCGCCTGGCCCGGGGCGAGATCCGTCGAGCCGCCCAGTTCCCGTTCCAGTTCGCGCGTGCGGGTGACGACTTCCTGCGCCCATTTGTAGACGCGTTGGCCAGTGGCCGTCAGCGCGATGCCGCGGCCTTCGCGGCGGACCAGCGCCGTGCCCAGCTTTTCCTCCAGGCTGCGGATGTGCGAGGTGACGACCGGCTGGGTGACGAACAGGTAGTCCGCGGCGCGCGTGACGCTCTGGAGTTCGGCCACCACGCAGAAGACTTCGAGTTTCTGCAAGGTGAGATAGGGGTCGAAGCGGGCCATGAGGATTCAATCCATAGCTGAATGACTATGTAATAAGGAAGATATTTGAATTAGACGAATGGTTGGCGTCAACCTAGGATCTCTCCCCACAACGAGAGGAGACACCATGTCCAGTACCCAGCCCGGCGGCGCGCGGCGCATCCTGCGCGGCCTGGAGCGCGCCGCCACCAGCCTGGAGCGGGCCCTGGCCAGCGCGCTGTTGGCGGCCGTCGCGATCAATGTGGCCAACGTGGTGGCGCGCTATGTGTTTGGCCGCTCGATCACGGGGGCCGACGAATTGCAGGTCTACCTGATGGCCGCGCTGGCCTTCTTCGGTTCGGCCGTGGCGGCGGTGCGCGGGCAGCATCTGCGCATGGACGTGCTGAACCGCTACTTCCCGGTGGAGCTGCGTCGGTTCCTGTCCGCGATGGAGGCGCTGGCGGCCGTGGCGCTGTGCGGCTTCGTCTGCTTCATCTCGTCGGAATACGCCTGGCGCATCCACCAGATCGGCAGCGTGAGCGAGAACGGACACATCCCGATGTGGATCCCGCATTCACTGGTGGCGGTGGCATTCGCCGCCATGGTGCTCGTCGGCCTGGTCGACGTGGCGCTGCGCATGGCCGGTGGCGGCCTGCGCCGGAGCGAACCGGTGGATGGGGCCGAGGAGGCGTTGTCATGAGTTTCGCGCTGGGTTTTCTCCCCCTTGGCCTGCTCCTGCTGGGCTTTCCCATCTTCCTCGTGCTGCTGGCGTCGGTCAGCGTCGCGCTGCTGTTCTTCATGGATGTGCCGCTCACGGCCCTGCACCAGAATCTTTTCGGCGCCATCGATGCCTATGCGCTGCTGGCGATTCCATTCTTCATCTTCGCCGGCGAATTGATGGGCCGCGGGTCGGTGGCGGACCGGCTGGTGAATTTCGTCAATGCGGGTGTGGGCTCGGTGCGCGGCAGCCTGGCGGTGACCACCGTCGGTTCCTCGGCGCTGTTCGGCGCGATTTCCGGCGTGAGCGCGGCCACGGTCGCGACCATCGGGCGCGCGATGCTGCCCGCGCTGCGGCGCAGCGGCTATCCCGAGAAATTCTCGGCGGGGCTGCTGACGGCGGTGGGCGCCATCGACATCATCATCCCGCCCAGCATCCCGATGATCGTCTACGGCGCGGCCGCGCAGCAGTCGGTTCCCCGGCTGTACGCCGCGGGCGTGTTGCCGGGGCTGCTGCTGGCCGGCATGCTGTGCGCCTATGTCATGTGGTACGCCCGCCGCCATCGCATCGGCGGCGGCGAGCCCTTCTCGTGGTCGGCCTTCGGCCGGGCCGCGGTGCGAGGCCTGGGGGCGCTGGGCGCGCCCGTCATCATCCTGGGCGGGATCTACGGCGGGGTGTTCTCGCCGACCGAGGCGGCCGCCGTGGCCTGCCTGTACGCCATCGTCGTGGCGCGCTACTTCTACCGCGAGCTGTCGTGGCGCGACATTCTCGCCAGCGCCGGCACGACCGCGGTGTTCACCGGGCAGATCCTGATCATCGTGGCCTGCGCCAACGTGTTCGGCTGGCTGCTGACGGTGCACCAGGTTCCCGCCGCGCTGGTGCAATGGCTGACCGACCTGCACCTGCCGGGCTGGTCGCTGCTGCTGGCGATCAACATCCTGTTGCTGGCGGTGGGGTGTTTCATCGATCCGCTGTCCGCCATCCTGTTGCTGTCGCCGTTGCTGATGCCGCTGGTGACCGCCATCGGCGTGGACCCCGTGCACTTCGGAATCATCGTCACGGTGAACCTGTCCATCGGCCTTTTCCATCCCCCCTTCGGCATCAACATCTTCGTCGCCCAAAGCGTGCTCAAGCTGCCGCTCGAAAGCATCTACCGCGGCATCGTGCCGTTCGTCGTCATCTACCTGATCGCGCTGGGGCTGATCACCTATATCCCGGACATATCCCTCTGGGGCATGCGCTTGCTGTTGAACTGACGGCCGTCCGCCGGCCATCCACCACTGGAGACATCACCATGAATCGCCGTCTATGCCTGGCGCATCTGGCCGGCCTGGGAGCGCTCGCGCTCCTGCCCGCCGCCCGCGCGCAGAACCTGGTCATGAAACTCAGCACCACCACGTCCGACGACCTGGGCGTCGACTGGCTGAATGCCTACAAGGTCAACCTGGAGGCGGCCACGCAGAACAAGGTCAAGGGGCAGGTGTATCCGGCCAGCCAGCTCGGCACCGCGCAGCGCACGATCGAAGGCGTGAGCATGGGCACCGTCGAGATGGCGCTGAACGCCTCGGGCATGTACGAGGGCCTGGACGCGCGCTTCGGCGCGCTGGCCGTGCCCGGCGTGTTCGACAGCATCGACCACGGCATGAAAGTGCTGGCCGATCCCGAGGTCAAGGCCAGGCTCGCGTCCATCGCCTCGAAGAAGGGCGTCGAGGTGCTGACCACGCTCGTGCATTCCCAGTGCAGCATCGTTTCGCGCAAGCCCGTCCGCAAGCTGTCGGACCTGGCCGGGCAGAAAATCCGCGTGCCCGGTTCCTCGATCCTGATCGCGCAACTGCGGCAACTGGGCGCCAACCCCGTGTCGATGTCGCTGGGCGAGGTGCTGCCCGCGTTCCAGAACGGTACGCTGGACGGCGTCTATTCCGGCACGCCCATTCCGTCGGCGCTGAAGTACTTCGACGTCGCCAAGTCGCAGACGCTGCTGCCGTCCACCTACATCGCCATCGTCGGGCTGGCCAGTCCCACCTTCCTGAAGTCGGCGGGGCCGCTGGAGCAGCCGCTGCGCCAGGCCGCGCGCAAGACCGATGCCGAGATCGGTCCGCGTGTGCATGCGCGCGTGGCCGAGGCTCGGGCGATCTGGGAGAAGGGCGGCGGCGAGATGGTCGAGCTGTCCTCGGTCGACGCCAAGGCCTACCTGGACGCGGTGATCCCCGCCGCGATGAAGGAACTGTCGGCCGATGCCCGCAAGGACTACGAGGCGCTGCGCGCCGCCGCTGTCCGCCTTAGGCATTGACCCCCCCTACGCCCTGCGGGCGCCCCCCGGGGGGGCGACGCTGGCGGACCGGCGAAGCCGGATCCGCGGCGTCCTGGAAGGACGGCTCCGGGGATACCGGGCCATGAAAACCGACTGTACTGATTTATCGGAGACGCCATGCGCGCACACGAGATTCCCGCCGGCATCCTGCCGACCCACCGCCAGCTGTTCTATGGGGGAGCCTGGCACGAGCCCCTGGCCGGCGTCTACGCGCCGACCATCAATCCCGCGTATGACGAGCACCTGGCCGATGCGCCGGTGGCCGACGCGCGCGACGTCGACGCCGCGGTGCGCGCGGCCCAGGACGCCTTTCCCGCCTGGGCGGCCACGCCGCCGATGGAGCGTGGCCGCACGCTGCGCCGGGCGGCGGACATCCTGCGCGCCCATGCCCGGGAGCTGGCGCTGCTGGATGCGCTGAACAACGGCAATCCGGTGTCCATCCTGGCCAAGGACGCGGACTTCGCGGCCGACAGCCTGGAGTATTTCGCCGGCCTGGCCACCGAGGTCAAGGGCGAGACCCTGCCCATGGGACCCGGCTACCTCGACTACACCGTGCGCGAGCCGCTGGGCGTCGTGGCGCGCATCGTCGCCTACAACCATCCGCTGATGTTCGCCGCCATGCGCCTGGCGGCGCCGCTGGCGGCGGGCAACACGGTGGTGGTGAAGTCGCCCGACCAGGCGCCGCTGTCCATCATCCGGCTGGCCGAACTGATCGGCCACGTCTTCCCCAAGGGGGTGGTCAATTTCCTGTGCGGCAGCCGCGAGTGCGGGCAGGCGCTGGCCGAGCATCCGCTGGTGCGCAAGATCACGCTGATCGGCGGCGTGCCCACGGGCAGGTCCGTCATGAAGACGGCGGCCGACGGCCTGAAGCCGGTGCTGCTGGAGCTGGGCGGCAAGAACGCCTTGATCGCCTACCCCGACGCGGACCTCGACAAGCTGGTGGACGGCATCGTGGGCGGCATGAATTTCACGTGGTCGGGCCAGAGCTGCGGCTCCACCAGCCGCGTCTTCCTGCACGAAAGCATCCATGACGAGGTCCTGGCACGCGTGGCCGAACTGCTGCCCAGGCGGCACCGGCCCGGCATTCCGACGGATCCGGCCACGACCATGGGGTCGCTGGTCAGCCGGGCCCAGTTGGAGAAGGTGCGGGGCTTCGTGCAGTCCGCGCTGGACGAGGGCGGACGGTTGGTGACGGGGGGGCGTCAGCCCGAGGATCCCGCGCTGCGCGACGGGTTCTTCTTCGAACCGACCATCTTCGCCGACATGCGGCCGGACATGCGGCTGGCGCGCGAGGAAGTGTTCGGTCCCATCATGTCGGTGTTCCGCTGGTCCGACGAGGATGCGATGTGGGCCGACGTCAACGCCGTGGATTTCGGCCTGACCGGTTCGATCTGGACCCGCGACCTGGACACCGCGCACCGGGCCGCCCGCCGCATCCACACCGGCTACGTCTGGATCAACAACACCAGCCAGCACTTCATCGGCGCGCCCTTCGGCGGGGTGAAGCAGTCGGGCATCGGGCGCGAGGAATGCTTCGAAGAACTCCTGGAATTCACCTACACCAAGAACGTCAATCTGAAACTGAACTAGTCCCCCCTACGCCCTCCGGGCGCCCCCCCAGGGGGCGGCGCTGGCGGACCGGCGGAGCCGGATCCGCGGCGCCCTGGATCGACATGCGCTGGCGGCTTGGAAAATGACATGAATCACTATGACTACATCATCGTGGGCGCGGGCTCCGCGGGATGCACGCTGGCCTACCGGCTGGGCGCCGACCCGGCGCTGAAGATACTGGTGCTGGAGGCCGGCGGCCCCGACCGTTCGCCCGTGATCCGCATCCCGCTGACCTGGGGCCTGATCCTCAAGCACCGGATGTACGACTGGGGCTATTTCACCGAGCCCGAACCCGGCATGGACGACCGCCGCATCGAGTGCGCGCGCGGCAAGGTGCTGGGCGGCTCGACCTCGATCAACGGCATGGCCTATGCGCGCGGCGCCAGGGAAGACTACGACCACTGGGCGCGCGGCCTGGGGCTGGAAGGGTGGTCCTACGATGACGTGCTGCCGTATTTCCGCCGCAGCGAATCGTGGGAAGAGGGCGCCAGCGACCTGCGTGGCGGCGACGGTCCGCTGACCGTGACGCGCCTGCACTACGAGGACCCGTTGGTGGACGCCTTCCTGCGCGCCACGGATCTGGCCGGCCACGGCCGCAACGACGACTACAACGGCGCCAGCATCGAAGGCTTCGGTCCCATGCAGGCCACCATCCGCCGTGGCCGCCGCTGGAGCGCCGCGTCGGCCTACCTGCGGCCGGCGGTGGCGCGCGGCAACGTCACGGTGTGGACCGGTGCGTTGACCACGAAGGTGCTGATGGAGCAGGGTCGCGCCGTGGGCGTCGAAGTCCTGCGCGGCGGCCGCCGCGAGCAGGTACGGTGCGAACGCGAGGTGCTGCTGGCGGGGGGCGTGATCAATTCGCCGCAACTGCTGATGCTCTCGGGCATAGGCAATGCCGCAGAACTCGGCCGGCACGGCATCGCGGCCCGGGTCGACCTGCCCGGCGTGGGACGCAATCTGCAGGACCACGTGGTGTGCGACGTCCGCTGGCGCCGCAAGCAAACGGGTCCGCTGCACCGTGCGCTGCGCCTGGACCGTATCGGCTTCGATCTGTTGCGTACCTGGATGTTCGGCTCGGGCCTGTCCAGCAAGGTGCCCGCCGCGGCCGTGGGCCTGGTGCGCAGCCATCCCGGGCTGCCGCTGCCCGACCTGCAGTTGCTGCTGGCCGCCGCGCCCATGGACGCCGGTCCACATTTCGGCCCGCTGCTCAAGCCCTATGTCGATGCCTTCGCCATCAAGGGCGTCTTCGTCACGCCCGAGAGCCGGGGCAGCGTCTCGCTGGCGAGCGGCGATCCCACGGCGCCCGCCGTGATCCGCCAGAATTTCCTGTCCACCGACCACGACCGGCGCGCCGTGCGCCAGATGGTGCGCATCATGCGGGCCATCGGCGAACAGCCGCCGCTGGCGCCGTTCCGGGCCGAAGAGCTGGCGCCCGGCCCCGCGGCCACGAGCGACGCCGACATCGATGCTTTCATCCGGCGCACGGCCATCACCCTGCACCACCCGGTGGGCACGTGCAGGATGGGAAGCGATGCGGACCCGGATGCGGTGCTGGATGCACAGTTGCGGGTTCGCGGCGTGGAGGGCCTGCGCGTGGTGGACGGGTCGGCCATGCCGCGCGTGGTGCGGGGGCCGACCAATGCGCCCATCATCATGATGGCGGAGAAGGCGGCCGACCATATCCTGGGCCGGCCGCCAATGGCGCGCGACAGGCGCGGGACGCCGGTGTCGCGTCCGCGGCCCGGGCGCCAGACCATCCCGGCCTGACGGACATCAGGCCGCCGCCAGCCGGGGTGCGGGCGGCATCGATTCCCGGCCCGTGAACGCGAAGTCCACCTCGGGCTGGCGGCCGTCGATGATCTCCGCCACCGCGCGGCCTGAGCCGCAGCCGTGCGTCCAGCCCAGGGTGCCGTGGCCGGTGTTCAGGTACAGGCCGCGTACCTTGGAGGCGCCGATATAGGGCACGTTGCCCGGCGTGGCCGGACGCAGGCCGGCCCAATACTGCGCCAGCTCGGGCCGGCTCATGCCGGGAAAGATGTCCAGCGTGCGCTTGACCAGCGCTTCGCAGCGCACCGGATTCAGCGCCAGCCCGTAGCCGTTCAGTTCAGCGGTGCCGGCCACGCGCAGCCGGTCGCCCAGGCGCGAGAACACCAGTTTGTATTCGTCGTCGGTCAGGCTGACCTCGGGCGCCAGCGCGGGGTCGAGCACCGGCAGGGTGGCCGAATAGCCCTTGGCCGGATAGATGGACAAGGGAACGCCCGCCTGCCGCGCCAGTTGCGGGCTGAAGCTGCCCAGCGCCAGCACGTAGGCATCGCCCGTGACCGTTTCGTAGCCGCCGTTTTCGCCGGCGATCTCGACGCCGGTCATGGCTCGTCCCTCGGTGCGCAGCGCCTGCACGCGTACGCCGTAGCGGAAACTGACGCCGCGCTGCGCGCACAGCTCGGCCAGGCGGGTGGTGAACAGATGCACGTCGCCCGATTCGTCGGCGCTGGTGTAGGTGGCGCCCGCCAGGCGGGACGCGATCTGCGCCAGCGCGGGTTCGATGCGCACGACTTCCTCGCGATCGATCACCTGCCGTTCGCAACCCATCTCGCGCATGATGCGGGCCGGCTCGAGCGCGGCGTCGAATTCCTTCTGGCTGGTATAGAAATGCAGGATGCCCCGTTGCAGGTGGTCGTAGCGGATGCCGGTCTCGGCGCGCAGTTCCTGCAGGCTGGCTCGGCTGTAGGTGCCCAGGTTCAGGATCTGGATCATGTTGTGCCGCGATCGCGCCGCGGTGCACTCGCGCAGGAATTGCAGGCCCCACTTCCATTGGTCGGGATCGGCGCGCAGGCGGAACAGCAGCGGGGCGTCCTCGCGGCCGAGCCAGCGCAGGAGCTTCAGCGGGGCGGACGGGTTGGCCCAGGGCTCGGCGTGGCTGACGGAGATCTGGCCGCCGTTGCCGAAGCTGGTTTCGCGCGCGGCGCCCGCGTTGCGTTCCAGGACGACGACCTCGTGCCCGGCCTTGGCGAGGTACCAGGCCGACGTGACGCCAGTGATGCCGGCGCCCATGACGATGACTTTCATTGCAGGCTCTCGCAAAAAAACAGGGGCAAGCGGCAGGTGTCTGCCGCTTGCCCCTACTGTCCTTTTGCCTGAGAGATTCGCGCGCCGATTGGCGCTGCTTGCCCCTTCGGCGGCCACGCCCGTCAGGGGGCGCGACGCTCTCCAGTTGTTTGGTTGCCAGTCTTGTGACCTGAGCGTTTCAGGGGATACGCCTTCGGTAGAAGCGGCAGGCCGCGCCGCTTCGTTCTCCTGGTGCGAGGCAGGATAGCATGGGCTTTCCGCCATTGCCATCCTCGGTATCGCGAGGGTTTCGATCAATGCCGAGCGAGTCTCAGCAGCAGGCTTACGAGTTCGCCCTGCCGATGCGTGCCCGTCTTCGTGAAGAGCGCGCGCAATTGCGTGCGCGCGGTGCTGAGCGCGATGCCCTGGCGCTCGGCATATTCGGACAGGCTCAGCCCTTCCTGCAGTTTGGCTGCCAGGCGCGCCTCGGCCCGGCTGAACTGGAAGAGGTCGGTCACCTTGAGGTTCTGTTGCTCGGGATCGATCACGCTGACCGCGACGAGCGGGCGCTGCAAGGGGTTGTCAGGATGATCCTCGGACAGCGGCGTGACCAGGATGTCCGGGCCGCCGGCGGTGGGGGGCGCGATGCGCGCGGCGCGGCGCGGTCCCGCGTGTCCGGCGGCCTGGAGGATGGCGGTTTCGAGCCGGCTGGCGGGGGCGCGGCGGGGGCGTATCTGGCCGTCGTGTTCGCACAGGGCGCCATCGGGCCGGGCGGCATGCCGTTCGGCCGCGGCATTGCGGTAGGCCACGCGCCGTCCGTCATCGAGCAGCCATAGCGGGGTGGGCAGGCTGTCCAGCAACCGGTCCCGCCGGCCGAGGCCGTCGCGCAGCCCGGCCAACGTGTCGTAGAGCGTGCCGGCGCGCTGCAGGTGGGGCGCGAGGCGTACCAGCAGATCGTCGTGGGAGGCATCGGGCCGCACGCCGATGGCGGTCAGCAGCGCGACATAGACACAGGAGTCCTGGCCGTCCAGCCGGATCGACGCGCGGTCGTCCATGCCCTGGGCCTGCTGGAATTCCTGGTAGTACGGGTGATGCTGGAGGGTTTCGGCCGGCAATTCGCGGCGGTCGTGGGTCCACTGGCCGTCGTTCGTCGCGGCGATCAGCTCGCGTATTGGATCGATGGCGCCGTAGTGGGCGTTGTAGGCCTGGATGGCGGCGGGGTCGCACCGGGCCGCCAGCGTGACGGTTGCAGCGGTCTCGCCGGGGCGGTGGATGGCGATCGCGCCGAACTGCCTGCCGCTGGCCGCAGCCAGCGCGTCGAGCAGCGCCGGCCAGCGGGTGTTGTCCAGCACGCTTTCGTAGCAGAGTCCGACGAGGGCGTCGTAGATTTCCTGAGAGGGGGTAATACCCATTGTGATCGTATGGCCGTTCAATGGTTACATCATGTTACGGGGAATGCGAAGCGGGCAATCACTTCTATTCCCTGGCCACATCAGGAAAACCCTGCGCGCGGATGTCGCAGCCGGCGTGGCTACGCTCCGGGGTACTATCAAAGCATGACCACCAATTCGCTGCATGCGGGGGCCAGGCCCCTGGCTACCCCGGGACCCGCGCTGCGGGTCGAGCGGCTGGACAAGCGCTACGGCGGGCGTGTCATCGTGGACGCGCTGTCCTTCGAGATCGCGCGCGGCGAGTGCTATGGCTTGCTGGGCCCCAACGGCGCCGGCAAGACCACCACCTTGCGGTCCATCCTGGGCCTGACCCCGGTGGATGGCGGCGCGATCAGGCTGCTGGATTACCCGGTGCCGGCGCAGGCGCGCCAGGCCAGGGCGCGCATAGGGGTGGTGCCGCAGATCGACAATCTCGATCCCGATTTCACGGTCGAGGAAAATCTGCTCGTGTTCGGCCGCTACTTCGGCCTGGCCGACGCCGAGATCCGCCGGCGCATTCCCGGCCTGCTGGAGTTCGCGTCGCTGGCGTCCAAGCGCACGGCGCGCATCAACGAGCTGTCGGGCGGCATGAAGCGGCGCCTGACGCTGGCGCGGGCGCTGGTCAACGATCCTGACCTGATCGTGATGGATGAGCCCACCACCGGCCTGGACCCGCAGGCGCGCCACCTGATCTGGGAGCGCCTGAAAACGTTGTTGGCGCAGGGCAAGACCATCCTGCTGACCACGCATTTCATGGATGAGGCCGAGCGCCTCTGCGACCGGCTGGGCCTGTTGGACCGGGGCAGGATGATCGCCGAGGGGGCCCCCCAGGACCTGATCGCGCGCCACGTCGAACCCGAGGTGGTGGAAGTGTTCGGGGAAGGCGCCCTCGATTGGCTGGAGCGCCACCGCGCCGTCATGCCGGGCCGCGTCGAGGTCAGTGGCGAGACGGTCTACTGCTACACGGCCGAGCCGGAGCCTGTGCTGGCTCTGCTGCGCGAAGGGGGCCGGGTACGTTATCTGCACCGGCCGGCCAACCTGGAAGACCTGTTCCTGCGGCTGGCCGGCCGCGATCTGAGAGAATGACCCCCCTGCGCGCTGACGCGCCCCCAGGGGGCGAAGCCGGCGGATCCGCGGTTTCCTGGATTGAGGACTGAGATGAGCGAACATGCGATGGATGCTCCGCGCCCCGGGGTCTGGGGCCTGCCCCGGCCGGGGCGCGGGTGCGTGCCGGTGTTGCGGCGAAATTTCCTGGTGTGGCGCAAGACGGCGTTGACGACGGTGCTGGGCGATGTCATGGATCCGATGGTGGCGTTGCTGGCGTTGGGCTATGGGCTGGGCAGCCTGCTGCCGGGCATAGAGGGCGTCCCGTACGTGACTTTCCTGGCCGCCGGCTCGATCTGCATGGGCGCGTTGTACGCGGCCACGTTCGAGGCGACCTACAGCGCCTTTTCCCGGCTGCATATCCAGCGTTCGTGGGACGCGATGCTGAATACGCCGCTGTCGCTGGACGACGTGGTATTCGCCGAGATCCTGTGGGCCGCGGTCAAGAGCATGAAGAGCGGGCTGGCGATCCTGCTGGTGGTGGTGGCGCTGGACATTTCGCGCGCCGCCACGCTGTGGTGGATTCCGCTGGTGCTGGTCCTGCTGGGGGTGACCTTCTCCGCCCTGGCGCTGGTCATGTCGGCCCTGGCCAAGGGCTTCGATTTCTTCATGTATTACTTCACGCTGGGCGTGACGCCGATGGTGTTCCTGTCCGGCGTGTTCTTTCCGGTGTCGCAACTGCCCGAGGCGCTGGTGCAGGCGGCCCGGCTGTTGCCGCTGGCTCCGGCCATCGAGCTGGTGAGGCCGCTGGTGCTGGGCCGGATGCCCGACCAGCCCTGGGGGCCGGTGCTTCAACTGGCGCTGACCGCGGCGGTCGCCGTCTGGCTGGCCACCGCGTTGATGCGCCGCCGGCTGTTGCGCTGAAACCATGGAGTCCCCCATGCCATCGCCGTCCGAGGCCGCCCGTGAAGTCGTGCTGGTATTCTGCAACGCCCCCGACGCCGATACCGCCCGGGACATCGCCCGCCGCCTCGTCGAAGACGGTGTGGCCGCCTGCGTGAACGTCGGCGCGCCGGTGTTGTCCATCTACCGGTGGAAGGGGGAGGTGGAGTCCGCCGACGAGATTCCGCTGCTGATCAAGACCACGGCGGCCCGCCAGAGGGCCGTGCAGGAGACGATCGCCCGGCTGCACCCCTACGAGGTGCCCGAGATCATCGCCGTGCCCGTGACCGAAGGATTGCCGGCCTATCTGGATTGGGTCCGGCAGGAAACGAAAAGCTGATGTCCATGTTCCGTTTGCGGGTGGCCTGCCCGCGCATTTTCCGGGTCCTGGCCTGCCTGGCGTGGGTGTGTGCCGCGTTGCTGCCTCGCTTCGCGCCGGCGGCGGATTTCCTGCCGCCGGAGCAGGCCTTCCGCTTCTCCGCGCGCGCCGTGGCGCCCGACGCCATCGAGCTGTCCTGGGCGATCGCGCCGGGCTACTACATGTACCGCGAGCAATTCCGATTCGTCGCGGATCCGCCGGACGTGGCGCTGGGCGAGCCCCAATTGCCGCCCGGGCAGGTCAAGTTCGACCAGACCTTCGACAAGGAGGTCGAGACCTACCGCGACAAGGTGGCGGCGCGCCTGACGATCCCCACCGGCGCGGCGTTCGCGTTGGCGGTGACCAGCCAGGGTTGCGCCGACGCCGGCCTGTGCTATCCGCCGGCCGAGCACAAGGTGCGCATCGCCGCCGCGTCGGCGCCGGGCGGCCTGCCGCAGATCGAGGGCGGGGCGGAGCAGGGCCTGCGGTGGTCGGCCCTCGCCGGCGCGGACGACGTGGGGCTGGCCGGCATGCTGGCCGGCAGCGGCCTGGTCCGCACGGCATTGGTGTTCATGGGCCTGGGGCTGCTGCTGTCGCTCACGCCCTGTGTGCTGCCCATGGTGCCCATCCTGTCGGCCATCGTGGTCGGCGACGCCGCCGCGCATGCCCGGCCGCGCCTGCGGGGCCTGGGCCTCGCGGCGGCCTATGTACTGGGCATGTCGGTGGTGTATACGGCGGTCGGCCTGCTGGCGGCGCTGAGCGGCGTCAGCCTGGCGGCCTCGTTGCAGACGCCCTGGGTACTGGGGGTGTTCGCCGCGCTGCTGGCGGTGCTGGCCCTGGCCATGTTCGACGTGTTCACGTTGCAGTTGCCGGCGAGCTGGCAGACGTCCCTGTCGGACCGGGTCTCGCGCCTGCCCGGCGGCCGCGCCACCGGGGCGGTGGCGATGGGCGCCGTGTCCGCGCTGATCGTCGGGCCCTGCGTCGCCGCGCCGCTGGCTGGCGCGCTGTTGTACGTCTCGCAGACGGGCGACGTGCTGCTGGGGGGCGTCGCCTTGTTCGCGCTGGCCTGGGGCATGGGCGTGCCGCTGCTGGCCGCCGGCGCCTCGGCGGGCGCGCTTCTACCCAAGGCGGGACTCTGGATGGATGGTGTGAAACGCTTCTTCGGCATGCTGCTGCTGGCGGTGGCCTGGTGGATGCTTTGGCCCGTGCTGCCGGGTTGGGTCCAGATGGCGGGCTGGGCGGTGCTGGCCATCCTGGCGGCCACCCTGCTGCACGCCTTCGATGCCTTGCCCGCCGAGGCCGGCACCGGCCGCCGCGTACTCAAGGGCCTGGGTGTCCTGTTCGCGCTGGCCGGCGTCTTGCAGGCCGTGGGCGTGGCAAGCGGCGGCCGCGATCCGCTGCAACCGCTGGGCCACCTTGCCGCGTCGCGCGACGAAGGCCCGATCCCGGTCCTGGCGCCGCCTGTACAGGGGCCGGCTCCGGTCCAGGGCGCAGGGGAAGGTCTTTGGAGTCCCCCGGGGGGCGGGGCGTCGCGGCCCGGGGCGGGCGCGGCATTCGAGCGTGTGCGCTCGGTGGCCGAGCTCGATGCGCTGCTGGCGGCTTCCGATCGTCCGGTGATGCTGGATTTCTACGCCGACTGGTGCGTGTCGTGCAAGGAGATGGAGGCGCTGACCTTCCCCCGCGCCGACGTCGCGCAGCGGCTGGCCGGCATGCGCCTGGTGCAGGCGGACGTGACCGCCAACAATGCGGACGACCGCGAGTTGCTCAAGCGCTTCAAGCTGTTCGGCCCCCCCGGCATCGTGTTCTTCGCGCCGGGCGGCGCGCCGCTGCCCCAGCGGGTCATCGGCTTCCAGGGCGCGGAGCGTTTCGCCCGGGTGCTGGACGACGTGTTGGCGGCGGCCGCGCGCTGACGAGGCCCGCGGTCAGGCCAGGGTCCGGATCAACTGCACCAGCTCGACCTGCCGCCGGCAGCCGGTTTTCCTGAACAGGCTCTTCAGGTGGCTGCGCGCGGTCTCTGGCGAGATGGCCTGCGCGGCGGCGAATGTCTTGATGGTCTGTCCGGTGGCCAGGGCTTGCGCCAGGCGTGCCTCGGCCGGCGTGATGCCCAGGGCCTGGGTCATGAGCTGCGTGTCCAATGGCAGGCTGTCGGCGGGCCCGGAAAAGATGACCAGGGCCAGCGGCGTATCGCGCAGCCCGGCCAGCACGTGCAGGGTGTCCAGCGGCAGGACGGTGATCCAGTCCGGCGGGAGAGGCCCGCCGGTGGGAAAGAGATCCGCCTTTTTTTCTGCCGAGCAGGCCAGGCTCAGCGCGGCCTGCAGGCGTCGCTGGGTGGACGGGTCCCGCATGCCCAGGATGCCGCCTTTCGCGTTCAGCCACGGCGATGTGCGTATGTACTGTTCGGCGCGGGCGTTGGCGTATTCGACCCGGCCCCGGGCATCGACGACGGCCACGCCCCGCGGCAGTCCGTCCAGCGCGGCGCGGCCCAGCAGCGCCGCGCGTTGCAACTGCATCATGCGCGCGCGCAGCCGTGCCGCGCGGACCATGTCGGGCATGACGATTTCGATCAGTGCGCGCTCGTGTTCCCCGTAGGGGCGGTGGTCCGCCGGCCGCATGATGCCCAGGTAGTCGCGTGTCTCGCCGTCGTCGCGCAGCAGCAGACACAGGGTGTGGCGCAGGTCCAGGCCGTGCAGGAAGTCCGAATAGACCGCCGAGCGCGACATCTGCCGGCTGTCCAGGTGTTCGTGGTCGAGGATGAAACTGCCTTCCCGCAGATGGGCGAAAAGCGCCAGCCGTTCGTCGTCCTGGACGTAGTGCTCGGCATATTCGTCGAACTTGTGCAGCGGCGCGGCGTCGCAGATCACGCGGTCCGGCACGCTGCCGTCGCGCAGGTCCACCGTTACCTGGTGGAAGGCCCGGCCGCCGACTTCGGCGGCCAGCAGGCCCAGCCCGGCCTGCCACTGGTCCGGCGCCGCGATGCCTTCATACAGGCGCGCGGCGATCGATCGCGAACGGTCCTGGAGCGAGGAGTGCCCGGCCATGGATCAAAGCCTGTCGGCGGTGTCCGGGTCTTCCTTGCCGGTCCGAAGTCCCGCCTTGCGCGCCAGCGCCTCCGCCACCCGGTAGGGCCGCATTTCCAGGAAACGCCGGGCCGAGAACCAGCTCCACAGCAGCAGCGCCAGCAGCATCATGCCCACCATGATCCACCAGAACGAACCGCTTTCGTGGACGAAGGGCAGGTGATCCACGTTCATGCCGAAGATCCCGGTGATGAGCGTGAGCGGCATGAAGATGACGGTGACCACGGTCAGGATGCGCATGATCTCGTTGGTGCGGTGGGCCGTGGCGGAGAAATGCAGCTGCACCGCGTTCTCGACCGACGATTCCATGCGCCGCGCATGGCTCAGCACGCGATTCACGTGTTCCATGACGTCGTTGATGCGGACCAGCAGCGTATCGCGCCGCTGGTCGAAGGCGCCGGAGCCCCAGGCGTCCTCGCTGCGGTCCATGGCCGCGTCGCGCAGTTCGGACAAGGCGTCGTATTGTTCCTCGCAGATGTTCTCCAGGCGCCGCAGCACGATGCGGGCATCGAGCAGCGCCAGCCAGTTGCGGAAACGGCCGTTGGGGTTGAGCAGCTCGCGCTGCCAGCGATCGAGCTGCAAGGTCAGGGGCTGGCGCAGCGCCAGGTACTTGTCGACCATGCCGTTGAGGAGCCTCAGCATCAGTTCGGCGGGGCCGGACGGCGCGCGGCCCAGCGGGCCGATGCTGCTGGGCGTGCGGTCCCGCCGTCCCTCGGGCGCGACCTCGCCGCGCTGCTCGGCCAGGCGGCGCTTCATTTCCTGGCAGGTGGCGCTGTAGCCGTGGCGGACGGTGATCAGCGCCTGCCCCAGCACGAAGAACGACACCGGCTGCGTGCGCAGGCTGGCCAGCAGCGGGATGCCGAGCTTGCCGTTGGCCGCGGCGGGACGTGGCTCGGCCGCCGGCGCGTCGGTCACGATGCGGCGGAACACCACCATCTCGTAAGTGGCGGTGTTGTCGAAGTACGAAGGGTGGACCGGATTGGCGGCATCCTGCAGGTGCAGGTCGTGCAACTGCACGCCGGTCAGCCGCGCGATGTCGTCGCGCCACGCGTCGGGGTTGGCCGCCAGGTCCTCGGCGCCCGCGTCTATCCACAGGAAGCCCTTGCTGGCGGCCAGTTGCGCCGCGTTGTGTGGACGGGGCCCTCCGTTTTCCGATATCCAGAGGACGTCCATGGCGTCAGCCTTTCAGCTTGCGGGCCGCGTCGAGCGCGAAATAGGTCAGGATGCCGTCGGCGCCGGCGCGCTTGAACGCCAGCAGGGCTTCCATGACGACCTTGTCCTCGTCCAGCCAGCCGTTGGCGCCGGCCGCCTTGATCATCGCGTATTCGCCGCTGACCTGATAGGCGAAGGTGGGGACGCGGAAGGTATCCTTGACCCGCCGCAGCACGTCCAGGTAGGGCATGCCGGGCTTGACCATGACCATGTCCGCGCCTTCGCGCAGGTCCAGCGCGACTTCGCGCAGGGCCTCGTCGATGTTGCCCGGATCCATCTGGTAGGCGGCCTTGTTCGACTTGCCCAGGTTCGAGGCGGAGCCGACGGCATCGCGGAAGGGGCCGTAGAACGCGCTGGCGTACTTGGCCGAGTAGGCCATGATGCGGGTGTGGATGTGGCCGCGTGCCTCCAGCGCCTGGCGGATGGCGCCGATGCGGCCGTCCATCATGTCGCTGGGCGCGACGATGTCCACGCCGGCTTCGGCCTGCACCAGGGCCTGCTGGACCAGGATCTCGACCGTGGGCTCGTTCTGTACGTAGCCGGCCTCGTCGATCAGTCCGTCCTGTCCGTGGCTGGTGTAGGGGTCGAGCGCGACATCGGTCAGGATGCCCAGCTCGGGCAGACGCTTCTTGAGCTCGGCCACCACGCGCGGGACCAGGCCGTCGGGCCGCGTCGCGGCGATGCCGTCCGGCGTCTTCAGTTCCGGCGCGATCACGGGGAACAGCGCCAGGACCGGGATCCCGAGTTCGACGCATTCCTCGGCCACCGGTAGCAGGGTATCCAGGCTGTAACGCTCGACGCCGGGCAGCGACGGCACCGGCTGGCGCAGCCCCTTGCCTTCGGCCACGAACACGGGATAGATGAGGTCGTCGGCGGACAGCCGGCTCTCGCGCACCAGGCGGCGGGTGAAATCGTCGCGCCGCAGGCGTCGGGGCCGTCCGGCGGGAAAGTCGGCGAATACTTCGTGTTGGCTCATTGTGGTTTCCGTCCTGTCAATGCTGCGCGGCGGGGGACGGACCCCCGGGCCATCGCAAGATACCATCGCGCCCCCGCAGGCGTCATGCGGCGACCTGGGGCATCAGCCAGCCCTCGATGTAGGCGGCCGCTTCTTCCAGGCCGAGGCGATGGGTCGAAGAAAACGGCACGGTGTGCAGCGCGCCGATGGCGGCGAGTTCTTTCTTGACGGCGAACTGGGCCTTGATGCGCTGGCCGTAGGGGAATTTGTCGGCCTTGGTCAGCAGGGCCAGCACCGGCTTGCCGGAAGGAGCGATCCAGTCGATCAGGTTGCGGTCCAGGTCGGTCACGCCGCGGCGGATGTCCACCAGCAGCACGATGCCGGCCAGCGAGGGCCGGTCGCGCAGGTAGCCGCCCAGCACCTGGGCCCACTGCGAGCGGTCTTCCCTGGCCACCGAGGCATAGCCGTAGCCGGGCAGGTCGACCAGGAATCCCAGGTCGCGCTCGGGGTCGAGCGGGTCGGGAAGGCCGAACATGTTGATCAGCCGGGTGCGGCCCGGCGTCTTGCTGGAGAAGGCCAGGCGCCGCTGCTGGGTCAGCACGTTGATCGCCGACGACTTGCCGGCGTTGGAGCGGCCGACGAAGCAGACTTCCGGCGCCCCGGGCGGGGGCAGCTGGTCGAGCCGGGCGGCGGACGTCGTGAAATGAGCGCGATGGAGAATGGACACTGGGCGTCGCCGCGCGGCGAAGTTGGACAATAACCCCCTATTGTACGGCCGCGCCCCGCGGCGGCCCGCCGGTCAGCCGACCCGCTTGAGATCTTTCTTGAACAACTGCTGCCGCTTCACGTAGCTCTCCACGCCGGCGCGGATGCGGGCGATGTCCTCGTCCGTGAGCTGGCGCACGACCTTGGCCGGGGCGCCCAGGATCAGCGAGCGGTCGGGAAATTCCTTGCCTTCGGTGACGATGGCGCCCGCGCCCACCAGGCAGTTCTTGCCGATGACCGCGCGGTTCAGCACCACGGCCTGGATGCCGATCAGCGAGCCGTCGCCGATGGTGCAGCCGTGCAGCATGGCCTGGTGCCCGACCGTCACGTAGTCGCCGATGGTGAGCTTGAGGCCCGGGTCGGTGTGCAGCACCGCGCCTTCCTGGACATTGCTGGATTCGCCCAGGACGATGTCGTCGTTGTCGGCGCGGATGACCGCGCCCGGCCAGACGCTGGCGTTCTCGCCCAGCCTGGCCCTGCCGATGACGGCGGCTTCCTCGGCCACGTAGGCCGAGTCCGGAATGTGGGGCGCGTGGGCGCCGAGCTGGTAGACAGCCATGGTGGTCTTTCCCGAATAGTTTTCTATGGACTACGTTGTAGTTGCTATAATAAGCGGTTACTTAGCATCGGAAAGCAGCGCCGGGTGGCGCGCTTTCGGTGGCAAGAGTTTGCAGTAGAACAAAACTCGCAGTAGAAGAACGATCACCTCCGGCGCGAGCCGGGTCGAATCGATAACGGGGTAGGTGGGCCCCGCGGAGACACCTGCAAGGAGAATTCTTGCCGCATGCCGGCAGGAGCAGCAGGAGCAGGGCATCCGTGAGTCGCGTATCCGTAGCCTGATTGTGGAATTTAGGTCGAGGTTTTCATGAAGCGTGTGCTGTCCCTGATGCTTGTCGCGAGCGGTGCAATGTTGGGTGCGACGGTGGCCCTGCCGTCCCTGGCCGCCGATGCCCAACCCCGTCCCAAGGTCGATGCGGCCAAGGGCGAGCAGTTGTTCGCCAATGGCGACGCGTCCCGCAACATCATTTCCTGTGCCAGTTGCCATGGCCCCGGCGGCAACAGCGCCGGCGCGGCCAATCCCAAGCTGGCTGGCCAGCACCCCGATTACATCTACAAGCAGCTCGCCAACTTCAAGGTCAAGGAAGGCGCCAAGACGCCCGAGCGCGTCAATGCCGTCATGAACGTCAACGTCGCCGGCCTGACCGACGAGGACATGCGCAACATCTCGGCCTATCTCGGCGCCCAGACCCTGAAGCCCGCCGTGGCCAAGAGCAAGGACACCGTCGAGCTGGGCCAGCGCATCTTCCGCGCCGGCATCGCCAGCAAGGGCGTTCCGGCCTGCGCCTCCTGCCACAGCCCCAACGGCGCCGGCATCCCTTCGCAATACCCGCGCGTGGGCGGCCAGTTCGGCGAATACACCGAGGCCCAACTGGTGGCCTTCCGCAGCGGCGCGAGGCACAATAACGTGCCGATGGCGCAGATCGCGAACAAGATGACCGACGCCGAAATCAAGGCCGTGGCCGACTACATCGCTGGCCTGCGCTGATCGCCGGCGCCCGGAACCACTGCTGTCGATCATGGTCACTGAAGGGGCGGATCTTCCGCCCCTTTTGCATCGCCGGGCCGCCCCAGGATGGAAAATGGTCCCTCGGGGGGCAGCGCCGCCGCGCAGCGGCAAGCGTGGGGGCCTTTCTTTGCATTCCTTGACAGGCGTCCTCCGGCAACCGACCTGTCAGAACCGAGGCCCGCAGCACCCATCATGACCATTGCCACACCTTCCGCTTCCCGCCCTGCTTCGCGCGGTCTCGGCACCGACCTGCTCGAATTGCTGGCCTCGATGCGGTTCGCCGTCAGCCTGCTGGTCTTCATCTGCCTGGCCAGCATCGTCGGCACGGTGCTGGTACAGAACCAGCCGTCGAACAACTACGTCAACCAGTTCGGACCGTTCTGGTTCGAGGTGTTCGAGACCTTCTCGCTCTATCACGTCTATAACGCGTGGTGGTTCCTGCTCATCATGGGATTCCTGGTGGTCTCCACCAGTCTCTGCATCATCCGCACCGCGCCCAAGATGGTGCGCGACATGCGCTCGTTCCGCGAGCACGTGCGCGAGAACAGCCTGCGGTCGTTCCATCACCGTGCCGAGTTCGTGTCGACCGATGCGCCGTCCCAGGTGGCCGGCGCGCTGGCCGGGCTGCTCAAGCGCCAGGGCTATGCCGTGCGCACCCGGGCCGAGGGCCCGGCCACCCTGCTGGCGGCCAAGCGGGGCAGCGGCAACCGGCTGGGCTATATCTTCGCCCATACGGCCATCGTCATCGTCTGCATAGGCGGCCTGCTCGACAGCGAGCTGCCGATACGACTCCAGATCTGGCTGGCCGGCAAGAAGCCCCTGTTCGAGAACATGGCCATCGCCGACGTGCCCGCTTCCGGGCGCCTGGGCCTCGGCAACCCCAGCTTCCGCAGCAGCGTGCTGGTGCCCGAGGGCGGCAAGGCCCGCAACGGCATCGTCATGGTGGACGACGGCGCGCTGGTCCAGCCCCTGCCGTTCACGCTGGAGCTGAAGAAGTTCATCGTCGAATACTATTCCACCGGCATGCCGCGCCTGTTCGCGAGCGAGGTCGAGGTCACCGACAACGAGACAGGCGAGCATTTCCCCGCCACCATCAAGGTCAATGAGCCGCTGCGCTACAAGGGCGTGACGGTCTATCAATCGAGTTTCGACGACGGCGGCAGTTCGTTGGACCTGACCGGCTATGCCCTGCGCGGCGGCCAGCCCTATACTTTTCCGGTGTCGGGCAAGGTCGGGGGCACGGCGCAGCTGGTGGCAGATGGCGCCCCGGACAGCGACGCGCTGAAGGACCTGACCGTCGAATTCAGCGGTTTCCGCCCCATCAACGTCGAAAACTTCGCCAACGGCCGCGTGGGCGCGGCCGAGCCCAAGGCGCTGCGCGAACATGTGGCGGCGGTATCCGGCAGCGCCGCGCGCGTGGGCCAGAATCAGGATTTCCGCAACGTCGGCCCCAGCGTGCAATACAAGCTGCGCGACGCCAGCGGCCAGGCACACGAATTCCACAACTACATGCTGCCGGTCGAAGTCGACGGCGTGGGGGTCTTCCTGTCCGGGGTGCGCACCAATCCCGACGAGGATTTCCGCTATGTGCGCATGCCGGCCGACGCCGACAACTCCCTGAAGGAATTCATGGGGTTGCGCGCGATCCTGCAGGATCCGCAGGCCCGCGCGCAGGCCGCGCGCCGGTTCGCCCACGCCAACCGGCTGGCCTCGGGCGGCGCCGCCGACGGTGAACTGACCGCCCAGTTGCAGGCCTCGGCCGAGCGGGCCCTGGACACTTTCGCGGACGGCGGCCTGCAATCCATCGCCCGCTTCCTGGAAACCAACGTCTCGTCCGGCGAGCAGCAGCGCGCGGCCGATGTCGTGGTCAAGCTGCTGGGCGGCGCGATGGGCGAGCTGCGCGCGGTCGAGCGCGAGCGTGCCGGGCTGTCCCCGCTGCCGACCGGCGGGCCCGAAGCTGCCGCGGCCGCGGCCTGGACCCAGGCCGCCGTGGGGGCGATGTCGGACCTGTTCCTGTATCCGGCGCCGGTCGTGCTGAGCCTGAAGGATTTCCATCACGTCCAGGCCAGCGTGTTCCAATTGAGCCGGACCCCCGGTAAAAATGCGGTATACCTGGGCTGCGTGCTGCTCATCCTGGGCGTGTTCTCGATGTTCTACATCCGCGAGCGCCGCGTCTGGATGTGGGTCAAACCGGGACAGGACGGGCAGGGCGCGCAGACCTTGATGGCCATGACCTCCCAGCGGCGCACGCTGGATTTCAACCAGGAATTCGAACGGCTCAAGGCGGATATCGCCGCCTTGCCGCCGCAGCAGAAAGGGTAGCTAAATGGAACTGACCTCATCCGCCCGCGACGGCGCCGGGCGGGCTTCCCGCCGGGGCATGGACGGCCCCCGGGGGCTCGACTGGACCGACATCGCCTTTGCCGTGCTGCTGGCGGCGGGCGCCGCCTTCGCGTTCCAGCGGGTGGGCGGGATCATGACCTACTACGACAAGGCCATCCTGGCCGGCGCGGCGGTCGTGCTGGCCTGGCTGGCCTGGCTGTGGCGGCCGCTGCGCGCGCTGATGATCGCGGCGGCCATCAGCGGCGGCCTGGCCGTCACCCTTTACCAGGGCGATCTGGCGCGGGCCGACCAGGCCTTCCTTCTCAAGTACCTGCTGTCCTCGCAGTCCGCCATCCTGTGGATGTGCGCGCTGTTCGTCATCGCCACCGCGTGTTACTGGATAGGCCTGATCGCCCGCAGCGGCACGGCCGCCTGGCTGGGGACGGCGCTGACCTGGAGCGCGGTGTTCGCCGGCCTGACGGGCCTGCTGGTACGCTGGCACGAAAGCTATCTGCTCAGCCCGGACATCGGTTACATCCCGGTCAGCAACCTCTACGAAGTCTTCATCCTCTTCTCGCTGATCACGGCGCTGTTCTACCTGTACTACGAGCGCAAATACGACACACGCAGCCTGGGCGGTTTCGTGCTGCTGGTCATCGCCTCGGCCGTCGCTTTCCTGATCTGGTACACCTTCGACCGCGGCGCGCAGCAGATCCAGCCGCTGGTGCCGGCCTTGCAAAGCTGGTGGATGAAACTGCACGTGCCGGCCAATTTCATCGGCTATGGCACGTTTTCGCTGGCTGCCATGGTCGCTTTCGCCTATCTGGTCAAGGCCCACGGCAAGACCTCTTCGTGGGTGAAACTGGCTCCCTTGTTCGTCCTGGGCGTGCTGCTGGCGGTCGAGCCCCTGATCTTCCGCCAGACCGGCATGCCTGCCTACTGGATGACCTACGCCGGCATCGCGGCGCTGATCGTCGGCGGCATCCTGCTGGGCCGCCGCCAGCTTGCCGAGCGCCTGCCCGCGCTCGAGGTGCTGGACGACATCATGTACAAGGCCATCGCCGTGGGCTTCGCGTTCTTCACCGTCGCCACGGTGCTGGGCGCGCTGTGGGCGGCCGATGCCTGGGGCGCCTACTGGCAGTGGGATCCCAAGGAAACCTGGGCGCTGATCGTCTGGCTCAACTATGCGGCCTGGCTGCACATGCGGCTGATCAAGGGCCTGCGCGGCAACGCCGCCGCCTACTGGGCCCTGGTGGGCCTGCTGGTGACGGGTTTTGCCTTCCTGGGCGTGAACATGTTCCTGTCGGGCCTGCATTCCTACGGAGAGCTGTAGCCCCCCTTGAATCTTTTTCGGCAAGGCGTGTCTATACTCGACGATGCCGCGGCTGCGGCAGGAGTACGGACTGGAGACCGTCATGCTGATACGCAGGCCTTCCGATGTTTTGCCTTCCGAGATCACGCCGGAAGCGGTCTATCGCGACCGGCGGCGGTTGATGCTGCAGGCGGGGCTGGCCGCCTCGGCGATGGGGCTGGCGGGGTGGGCCGACCGGCAGGCGTTCGCGCAGACGACCGGCGTGAAGCTGGCGGCGCAGCGTAACGGCGCTTTCGTGGTGATGGACAAGCCGACCTCGCAGAAGGACGTCACCACCTACAACAATTTCTACGAATTCGGCACCGACAAGGGCGATCCATCGGACTATGCGGGGCGCTTCCGCACCTCGCCCTGGACCATCGCGATCGAGGGCGAGGTCAAGAAGCCGCAGGTGCTGTCCCTGGACGACCTGCGCAAGCTGGCCCCGCTGGAAGAGCGGGTCTACCGGCTGCGCTGCGTCGAAGGCTGGTCCATGGTGATTCCCTGGACCGGATATTCGCTGGCGGCGCTGATCCGCCGGGTCGAACCCACCGGCAACGCCCGCTTCGTCGAGTTCGTCACCGCCGTGCAGCCCGACACCATGCCCGGCCTGCGCACGCGAGTGCTCGACTGGCCCTATGTCGAGGCGCTGCGCATGGACGAGGCCATGCAGCCCCTGACCCTGCTTACCTTCGGCGTCTATGGCGAAACCCTGCCCAACCAGAACGGCGCGCCGGTGCGGGTGGTGGTGCCCTGGAAATACGGTTTCAAGTCGGGCAAGTCGCTGGTGAAGATACGCTTCGTGGAAAAGCAGCCCGTCACCAGCTGGGTCAAGGCCGCGCCGCAGGAATACGGCTTCTACGCCAACGTGAATCCCAACGTGCCCCATCCGCGCTGGAGCCAGGCCTCCGAGCGGCGCATCGGCGAGGACGGCCTGTTCTCGCCCAAGCGCAAGACCTTGATGTTCAACGGCTACGGCGACCAGGTCGCCAGTCTGTACGCCGGCATGGACCTGGCCCGCGATTACTGAGATGGCGGACGTGCCCGCCGCGCCGCCGCGTACCGCCACCCGGGCCGTGCCGTCCGAGCCGCGCCTGTTCGGGCTGGCCGTGGGGCGCTTCAAGGTCCTGCTGTTCATCGTCGCGCTGCTGCCGCTGGCGCGCTGGGTGTGGCTGGGGGCAACGGACGGGTTGACGGCCAATCCCGTGGAGTTCCTGACCCGTTCGTCGGGCACCTGGACCCTGGTGGCGCTGCTGGTCACGCTGGCAATCAGCCCCCTGCGCGCCCTGCTGGGCCAGCCGGCCCTGCTGCGAGTGCGCCGCATGTGCGGGCTGTTCGCCTTCTTCTACGCCTGCCTGCATTTCACCACCTACATCTGGTGGGACCAGTGGTTCGACCTCATGTCCATCGCGCGCGACGTGGCCAAGCGGCCGTTCATCACGATGGGATTCGCCGGCTTCCTGGGACTTTGCCTGCTCGCGGCCACCTCGACGCGCGGCTGGATGCGGCGGCTGGGGTCGCGCTGGCAGTCGCTGCACCGGTTGGTCTACCTGATAGGCGTGCTCGTGCTGTTGCACTATTGGTGGCAGAAGGCCGGCAAGAATGATTTTTCGGCGGTGTTTCTCTACACTGTGGTCTTCGCGGGGTTGATGGGATGGCGCCTGGTGCGCCGGCGTGCCGCCAGGCCGTGAGCGGGGCAGGCGGCGCGGGCCGCCCGGCCATGCGCTTCCCGATGCCCGCTGCCGACAACAACAAGAGGTGCATCATGAACGACGTCACGGTCGACACCGCCAAGCTTCAATCCGCCAAGAACCTGACCACCGTGGTCTACGCGCTGTATGCGCTGGCCATCCTCATCGGCCTGAGCAGCATCGTTGCGATCATCATCAACTACGTCAAGAAGGGCGACATGGCCGGCACGTGGCTGGACAGCCACTTCCGCTGGCAGATCCGCACGTTCTGGTTCACGGTGCTGTGGGCCATCGTGGGGGCGCTGACGGTGTGGGCCTTCATCGGCTGGGTCGTCTGGTTCGTGGCCTTCATCTGGTACATCTACCGCATCGTGAAGGGCTGGCTGAACCTGAACGACAACAAGCCGATGTACCCCGCCTGAGGGGCGGGGATTTTCCGGACTATTTCTTCAAGGCCGCGTCGGCCAGCAGGGCGTCCCGCATTTTCAGCAGGGCGTCTTGCGTCGAACGCTGCGCGGCCAGGTTGAAGTTGGTCCTGAACTCGTCGAATTCCGCGGTGCCTTCCCCCATCACGCTGATCGTGGTCACGGGGTTGCCTGCCGCGTCGCTGATGACGCAGGTCAGCTGGGTCTGGAAACGCGTTGGCGGCCACGTGAGCAGGCTTTCGGAGGACGAGGCGGTCAGTATCTCGGGCGTGATCACGTAGCTCACATTCTCGGCGGCGGCGGGGGGTACGGCCTTCGTCTTGGTGACCTGCGCGAAGACGTTGCCCAGCATCATGTAGAAAGCGGCTTCCATGTCCTTGTACGGCTTGTACTGGACCTTGTCTCCGCCGCCGCCCGCCGTGATGACGTTCTTCTCCTGCAGCGAATCGGGAATATGGTAGGCCACGCGGGCCTCGATCCGCCGCCCGTTTTCGCCCGGGGTGAGCTTGGAGACGTCGGGGGCGATCGATATGGGATGCGCGCAACCTGCCAGAACCAGGATCGCCGCCAAGGCGCCCAGGCGTTTGATGAGATTCATGCGGAAACTCCGTGTCGATTACTTGAGCGCGTCCAGGAACGCCTTGTCGCTGAACAGCGTGTCCAGCAGCGTTTGCACGAGCGTGGGATAGGACTGCGCGGCGGCGGGGATCGCAACGGCACCCACGAAGGAGGAAGGCCAGGTGATCGTGGCGGACTTGACCTGGTCGTACGCGACCTGCCCCCCCTTCCTGACCACCACGCGCGCGGCGATGAAGCCGTCGCCGGTGGTGAACGATCCCGCGTTCAGATCGTTCTTCTGGAGTTCACCCGAGATTTCCACGTTCGAGGCCTGCGAGTACTTGCCCGCGAGCGTGAGTTCCTGCTTGATGGCCTCGGTCAGGTAGGCGGAATAGGATTTGCCGTAAGGCGACTCGAGCGACGATCCGCGCAGGGAAATCGGGTTGGCGTTGTCCTTGGCGGCCAGGCTGCTGAAGTCCGCCACCCTGGCGTCCCGGAACTCCGCATCCTTCAGCTTGATCACATTGTCCATTCGGGCCGAATACTGCGGCGCGGTCATCGCGCAGCCTGAAAGCACGACAGCGGCAACCATCACTCCAACACTGCGCATCATTCCATTTCCCTCGTCGAGTCGGGTTACTAATAATTTGACACATATAGTAACCTTTGAGAGGGAGGGAAAAACAGCGATTCAGCCCGCCTGAAGCGCTGGCCGGGCCGGCGACCGCGGGAAGGCGAACGCCACCGCGACCGCGCCGATGCCGACCGCGGCCGAGCCCAGGTACAGCCAGGCATAGCCGTTGAAGTGGTCGAAGATCCAGCCGCCGGCCAGCGGCCCGAAGGCCATGCCCAGGCTCGAGGCCATGACCGCGGCGCCGAAGATGCTGCCCATGATGCGCGGGCCGAACCAGTCCCGCGCCAGCACCGCGTACAGCGGCATCACGCCGCCGTAGGCGGCGCCCAGCAGGATGGACAGGCCGTAGAACTCGCCGATCAGGCGGGCCTGCGAATAGACGCCTATCACCACCGCCTGTAGCAGCAGGCCCGCGATCAGCACCCGCCTGGTGCCCAGCCTGTCGGCCAGCGCGCCCAGCAGCAGCCGTCCCCCCAGTCCCGCCAGTCCTTCCACGCTGTAGATGGTCACGGCCGCCATGGGCGCGATGCCGCAGAACGTGGCGAAGCTGACGACGTGGAAGATCGGGCCGGAATGGGCGGCGCAGCACAGGAAGAAGGTCAGCGCCAGCGCGATGAAGGGCGCCGACCGCAGGGCCTGCCGCACGGACGGGGCGGGGCCGGCCGCCTCGGCGTGGGCTTGCCCGGCCAGCCAGGCCGCGGGCGGCTGGCGGATGAGCAGGCCGGCGGGGATCAGGAGCAGCAGGGCGGCGATACCTGTCGTGGCCATCGCCGTGCGCCAGCCGTATTCGAGGATGAGCCAGCCCGCCAGCGGCGAGACCGTCATGGGGGCGACGCCCATCCCGGCTGAAACGAGCGAGACCGCCAACGCCCGGTGGCGCTCGAACCAGGTCGTGGCCAGGGCCATCAGCGGGGCGAAGAACGCGCCGCCCGCCACCCCCACCAGCACGCCATAGCCGAGCTGGAAGGCCGTCAGCGAGGTGGCGCGGCTCGCCAGCAGCAGCCCCAGGCCCAGCAGCACCGAGGCGGCCAGGACCACGGGGCGCGTGCCGTAGCGATCACTCAGCGCGCCCCAGCCGAATGCCGCGATGCCCATCACCAGGAAATCGAGCGTCATGGCCGCCGAGATGCCGGCGCGCGACCAGCCCGTATCGGCCGAGATGGGCTGCAGGTAGACCGCCAGGGAGAACATGGCTCCCGCGGCCACGCAGGTGATCAGCGCCCCGGCGGCGACGATGATCCAGCCGTAGCCGCCATCGGTCCGGCCGGCGCCGTCCGTATCGTGTGTTTCCATGGTCAGGCAACATAGCAACCGGCTGCCCCGGATGTCGAGCCCGGTTACAGAACCGCCGGCTTCTGCGCCGACCGGCTGAACAATTCGTGGATCACCGTGCGCAGCCAGATCCGCCCCGGCTCGCGCGCGTAGCGTTCGTGCCAGAACTGTGACACGTCATAGGCGGGCAGCCGCATCGGCGGCGCGTACATCCTGACGCCCCAGGCGGTTTCGAACGTGGCGGCCAGTGTGCGCGGGATGGTGGCGATGTAGTCGGTCTGGGCGACGATGCGGCCGATCGACAGAAAGTGCCCCACGCGCAGGGCGACGGGCGCGCCCACCCTGGGCGAGGCGAGAATGCCTTCCAGCACGTGGGCATGCCCGGTCATCGAGCCTTCCGAGATCACATGGCCGAGCTGGCGGAAGTTCGCCATGGTCATCCGCGTGCGTATGGCGGGGTGGTCGCTCCGGGCGATGCAGGCATAGCTCGCGGAGAACAGCCGGTCGGTCTGCAATCCCTCCGGATCCAGGCGCAGGTGGCCGATGGCCAGGTCCACGTTGCCGTCCGCCATGGCGTCGCGCAGCGCCTTGCCCTGCAACTGGCTGGTGCGCAGGTGCACGCCGGGCGCCTGTTCCGCCACCCGCCGGGCCAGGCCGGGCAGGAACACCTGTTCGCTGATGTCGGACATCGCCAGGGTGAACACGCGCCGTTCGTTGGCGGGGACGAAGGCCGGCGTATGCAGCGTCCAGCGAACGATGTCCAGGGCCTGGTGCAGCGACGAATTCAGGCCGTCGGCGAAGGGGGTGGGAAGCAGGCCGTGCGGCTGCCGCACGAACAGCGGGTCGCCATAGGCGTCGCGCAGGCGGGCGAGGGCGCGGCTCATCGCGGGCTGGCTCAGTCCGAGTTCCCGGCCGGCCGCGGTGAGGTTCCGGCTGCCGTACACGGCAAGGAAGAGTTCGAGCAGGTTCAGATCCACCTGGTGCGAAAGACGTTTGGCCATGGCAGAGATATACCTATCGTGCATGTCAGATATCAGTTCATTTCATTTTACGGATTTCACTGCGATTCCTAACATGGACCACCCCCTACAGGAGACCCCATGCACAGCAGCGCCCACTACTTGCTCCAGGGACTCACGGACCTCGGCATCGAGTACGTGTTTTCCAACCTGGGCACCGACCACGCCTCCGTCATCGAGGAGCTCGCGCGCTGGCGCGAGCAGGGGCGCCGGCATCCCCGCTTCATGCTCTGCCCGCACGAAAACGTCGCGATCCACATGGCAGCCGGCTACGCGGCGATGACCGGGCAGGGGCAGGCGGTGATGGTCCACGTGGACGCCGGCACGGCGAACGCCGCCATGGGCATGCACAACATGTTCCGCTCGCGGCTGCCGGTCATGCTGATGGCGGGGCGGGCGCCCGGCACCGTGCGCGGCGAGCTGCCAGGATCGCGCGACAACTACGTGCACTTCGTGCAAGACCCGTTCGACATGGCCAGCCTGGTCCGCCCCTACGTCAAATGGGAATACTCGCTCTCGACCGGCATCAACGCGCGCGAAGTCGTGCGGCGCGGACACTCGGTCATGCAGAGCGATCCGCCGGGCCCCGTCTATCTGACCCTGCCGCGCGAGGCGCTGACGCAGGAATGGAAAGAAGACCAGGTGCAGGCTTTCGGCCAGGACCGCTATGGTCCCGTGGCCGCCGGCGGCATCGACGAGGCGCGCGCCGCGCAGATCGCCGAGGCCCTGATGCGGGCCGAGCGGCCGATGGCCGTTACCGCCTATCTCGGCCGCAAGGCCGAGGCGGTCGAGGCGCTGGAGGAACTGGCCCTGTTGTGCGGCATCCGCGTCTACGAATTCGCGCCCAGCTACCTGGGCATCTCGCGCGATTCGCCCTGCTTCGGCGGCTTCGACCCCGGCGCGGCGCAGGCCGATGCCGACCTGGGACTGCTGCTGGACGTGGACGTGCCCTGGCTGCCCAAGTACGTGGCCGAGCGGCCCGGCGTACGCTGGCTGCATGTCGACGTCGATCCGATCAAGAAGGATTTCCCCATGTGGGGCTTCGCGACGGACATGCGGGTGCAGGCCGACTGCGCCACGGTGTTGCGCCAGGTCAGCGCCATCGTGCGGGCCCGCGCCGGCCAGGATTTCCATGAGCGCGTGCGCGCCCGCCTGGATGGCTGCCGGGCCCAGGCGAAGACCCGCGCCGAGGGCCTGGCCCGGGCCGCGGGCAAGCGTGGCACGCGCGGCGCGATCTCGCCCGCCTACCTGTGCGCGCAGTTGAGCGCGGCGCTGTCCCAGGACGACGTGGTCGTCAACGAAGCCATCCGCAACGCGCCCGCGGTGCTGGGGCATATCCGCCGGACCCGGCCGTTGACCCTGCTCGGTACGGCCGGGGGCGGCCTGGGCTACAGCGGCGGCATGGCCCTGGGCGTCAAGCTGGCGCGGCCGGATGCCCGCGTGGTGCAGGTCGTCGGCGATGGCGGGTTCCATTTCGGCACGCCCACCTCGGTCTATGACGTCGCGCAGCGCTACCGGCTGCCCATCCTGACCGTGGTGCTGGACAACGGCGGATGGCAGGCGGTGAAGGAGGCCGTGCTGCGCGTGCATCCCGACGGCTCGGCGGCCGGCGCCGACGAGTTCCAGGCGCGGCTGCATGGCGAGACGCGCCGCTTCGAACTGATCGCCCAGGCCTTCGGCGGCCACGGCGAGACGGTGGAGGACCCCGACGACGTGCCGGCCGCGATCGCCCGCTGCCTGCGGGCCGTCGATGATGGCCGGGCCGCGGTGCTGCACGTGCGCATCGGCGGGATCTAGCGGCGCGGGCGGCCGGCGCCGCCCGTGGCCGGAAACAAAGGAACGAACGAGTCCTATGGAAGGAGACACCATGCAAGTACGCCGCATCCTGAACCTGGCCGCGCTGGCGCTGGCCATCTCGCCGCTCGGCCTGCCGGCCGCGCACGCGCAGCCGGCCTATCCCGCGCGCCCCATCACCATCATCGTCGGCTACGCCGCGGGCGGGGGCAACGATGTCCTGGCCCGGATCGTGGCCGAGGAAATGACCAAGGGGCTCAAGCAGCCCGTGATCGTCGAGAACCGCCCAGGCGTGGCCTCCATCGTGGGCGCGGCCTACGTGGCCAAGGCCAGGCCGGACGGCTATACCCTGTTCTGGGGGGCGAGCGGTCCCATCTCGTTCAATCCCGCCCTGTACGCCAAGCTGCCCTACAAGATCGAAGACTTCACGCCTGTTTCGTTGACGGCGAAGTTCCCGCTGGTGCTGGTCTCGGACGCCTCGCTGCCGATCAAGTCGGTGAGCGACCTGGTGGCCTATTCGAAGCAGCATCCCGACAAGGCCAACTACGGTTCCAGCGCCGCCTCGTTCCAACTCGTGACCGAACTGTTCAACGGCAAGACCGGCGCGCGCTTCGCGCACATTCCCTACAAAGGCAGCAACGAGTCGATCCAGGCCGTCATGGCGGGCAACGTCACCATGGCCATCACCGATCCGGCGCCGGCCATGACGGGCTTGCAGAGCAAGCGCGTGCGGGCACTGGCCGTGACCTCCCCGCAGCGGGCCGATTTCCTGCCCGAGGTGCCGACCATGAGGGAGGCGGGGGTGGACCTGGACGTCGAGTTGTGGGCGGGCCTGCTGGCGCCGGCCGGCACGCCGGCAGACGTGGTCCAGGTATTGCAGAGGGAGATCGCGCGCGTGGTCGCCCTGCCCGAAGTGAGCAAGAAGATGACCGCCCTTGGCTGCTCGGCCCAGGCCAGCACCTCCGACGAGTTCCGCCGCCTGATCGAGAAGGAAGTGCCGCTCTGGACCAAGGTGGCGCGCGAGAACGACATCAAGGTCGAATAGCCAGAGAGAACCTGGAGAAAACATGACGAACCGATATCACTCCGGCCTGATCGTCGCCGGCGCCCTGCAGGAAACCGGCGCGGCACAGGTGCTGGACAACATCAACCCCGCCAACGGCGAGCTCGTCGGCACGGTCGCCACGGCCGACGCCGCCACTGCCCGAGCCGCCATCGGCGCGGCCCGCCAGGCTTTCGAAGACTCGGCCTGGGCCGGCTCGCCCCGCCTGCGGCAGGACGTGCTGCTGCAATGGGCGCGCAACCTCGCCCCGCGCGCCCAGGAACTGGCGATGTTGCTGACGCTGGAGAACGGCAAGGTCATCGCCCAGTCCGCCGGCGAAATGCACGGCGCCATTTCCGAGATCAACTACTACGCCGGCCTGGCGCGCTACATCGCCGGCAACGCGCAGGAGGTGAGCCCGGGCGTGCTCTCGACCCAGCTGCGCGAACCCGCCGGCGTGGCCGGCATCATCGTGCCCTGGAACGCTCCCGCCCTGCTGCTGGTGCGCAGCCTGGCTCCGGCACTGGCGGCCGGATGCACGACCGTGATCAAGCCGGCCTGGCAGACCGCGCTCGTCACCTGCGAGATGCTGAAGGAATTGATCAACATTCCCGGCCTGCCGCCGGGCGTCGTCAACATGGTGGTCGAGGACGGCGCCGACGTCTCGCAACTGATCTGCCAGTCCGACGACGTGGACGTCATCAGCTTCACTGGTTCGAACGAAACCGGCCAGCGCATCTACGCCTCGGCCGCGCCCACCATGAAGAAACTGTCGCTGGAACTGGGCGACAAGGCCAGTTGCATCGTCTTCGACGACGCCCCCATCCCCGACGTGATGCGCAAGATCGCCGACGCCGCCACCATCATCTCCGGCCAGCAATGCACCGCCGCGCGCCGCGTATTGGTCCACGCCGACGCCTACGACGCCGCCCGCGCCCACCTGCGCGACGCCCTGGCCGCCCTGAAGGCCGGGCCCGGCTGGCTACCCGGCCACCACCTCGGCCCCCTGATCGACCGCGGCTCGCGCGATCGCGTCCAGTCCCAGATCCACCGCGCCATGAACGAGGCCGACGAAGTGCTGCTGGAAGGCGCCACGCTGGACGGCCAGCACCCCCATGGCGCCTTTCTGACGCCGTCCCTGGTCGCCCACGGCGACACCAGCGCCTTCTTCGTCCAGCAGGAAATCTTCGGCCCCTTCGTCGTGCTGGAAAAATTCCACGACGAAGCCGAAGCCGTCGCCCGCGCCAACCACACCGTCTACGGCCTGTCCTCCAGCGTCTGGACCCGCGACGGCGCCCGCGCCCAGCGCGTCGCCCGCAAGCTGCGCCGGGGCACGGTCTGGATCAACGATCACAACAAGCTGATGGCCGAAGCCGAGACAGGGGGCTATCGCCGCAGCGGGCTGGGGCGCCTGCATGGGCATGAGGCGCTGAACGACTTCACGGAGTCGAAGATCATCTACCAGGACAGCAACCCGCTGTGAGGTCGTGGGGGCGAAGGGCGGGGGCAGCGCAAAGGCCGATGGCTTCGATTATTCTTATTTACAAGGAACTATAGTAAGGCGATGGCGTTTTGTTTATTTTTTCTTATATTTAAGGAATAATTTGGCGAAGGAGTCCGTCTCGATTTTTATTCCTGAAATGTGAGAATTATGGCCAGAACGCTCACCAAGCCTACCGGCCCGGAGAGTCCGCTCGTGGTGGATCTTCAGGCCCTTGGGCAACTGGTTCGAAATCGACGCGCGCATTCGCGGCTCCGCATCGACGATGCGGCCGCTCTCGTTGGCGTCTCCAAGGACACCCTGTCGCGCCTGGAAAACGGCAAAGCTGTTGGCACCGACAAGCTGATGTCGGTTCTCCAGGGGCTGGGCCTGGCTTGTTTCGTCGTGGACAAATCCCAGGCCACCACGGCATTGAATGCGATCGAGGGCGAGCCCGGGATGAAGGCAGGCGACTGATGGCTCGTCATGTCTTGAATGTCACCGCACCACAAGGGCAGGTGGGAACCCTGGCTTTCGAATCCACGGAGGATCGGTACGCATTTGCCTACGATCCCGGTTGGCCGGGCGTTGCCCAGGCCTTTCCTCTGTCACCGCACATCCCGCTGGCCGGGCCGCCCGCCGCTTCCGGCGTGGTCGCCCGGTTTCTGCAAAACCTGCTTCCGGAAGGTCGTGCGCTTGATGTCGCATCGAGCCTTCACCACATTTCCAAGAACAACATTTTCGGGTTGATCAACCTCCTGGGCCGTGAACCGGTGGGAGCGTTGAGCTTTCTGCCTGAGGGGAGCGAGGCAGGGCAGGCGGCAGTCTCCGCGCCGCGCCGACTGATCACCGATGCAGAATTGAGCGAGCGAATTCGCAAACGCGACAGCATTCCCTTCCCCGTTTGGGACGGGCAGGTTCGGCTATCGACAGCAGGCTTTCAGGACAAGCTGCAAGTGCTTCTCGAAGGCGAGCGCATCAGCCTGGTCGAGGCGCCACTGGCTTCCACTCATATCCTCAAGCCGGAATCGCACAATCCTGCCACGCCCTGCATGGTGGCCAACGAGCACTTCTGCATGACCTTGGCCTCACGCATGGGACTGCCGGTGGCGCCTGTACATATCCGGCGCCTACCCGAGCCCATCCTTCTCGTCGAACGATTCGACAGGACCGTCGTCCGAGCACAAGATGGCCAGGCGGCCATCGCAGTACACCGGCGACATGTCATCGACGCGTGCCAGGCCCTGGATGTACCTGTTGCGCTCAAGTACGAGCGCAACATGGGCAGCAGCGAGCATGTCCGGCATATTCGGGATGGCGTGAGCTTCGAAAAGCTCTTCATGCTGGCCAAGGATTTCGAGAACCCCGCCGTCGCGCGCCAATTCTTTCTGCGCTGGGCGATCTTGCAGTTGCTGATCGGAAACAGTGACGCCCACGGGAAGAACCTGTCGTTCTTCCTGCGCGGCGCCGGGCTTGCTCCCGCAAATCTCTACGATCTGGTCTGCGTCCATACCTACGGCAAAGCCATCGAGCAGGAGATGGCCATGGGTTATGGAGATGAGTTTCACTGCGAGGCCATGACGGCCTTCGACCTGGCGGACTTTGCCTACCGCGCCGCCTTGCCCGCGACATTGGTCGCTCGGGAACTGGTTTCCATGGCGAGGCAGGCCACGAAGCTGGCGCCTGGCCTGGCCCAGAGCGCGGTATATCTTGGAGATGAACGCGGCCGGGTGCAGGACATTGCCCGGTTCGTCGTCACGCAAGCCGAACGACTGATTCGGATCGCGCCGGAAGTGCCCAAGGTCGACCAGGGATTGTTGTGACCCTGGTCACCAGCGACCGGCTCAAGAGCCCAATCCCAATATCTGCCCACCCCCATAACTACTCTGCACCGGCTCCGCTCCCCCCGCCCGGATCCGTATCGCGCAATACTTGAACTCCGGAATCTTCCCGAACGGATCCAGCGCCGCATTCGTCAACTTGTTGATCGCCGCCTCGTAATAGCAGAACGGTACGAACACCGCCCCTCGCGGCGTTCCTTCCTCCGCCCGCGCATACAGCGACACCTCGCCCCGCCGCGACTCCAGCGTAATCACCTCCCCCGGCCGCGCCCCGATCTCCTCCAGATCCAGCGGATGCACCAAGGCCACCGGATCCGGCTCGATCGCATCCAGTACCGACGCCCGCCGCGTCATGCTCCCCGTGTGCCAGTGCTCCAGTTGCCGCCCCGTGATCAACACCCGCGGATATTCCTCATCCGGCCGCTCATTCGCCGGAATAATGTCCGCCGGCACGAAACGCGCACGGCCCGTCTCCGTCGGGAACGTGCTCGTGAACACCACCGGATCCCCCGCATCGCCTTCCGCCAGGCACGGATACGTCACCGCATGCTCCGCCTGCAGACGGTCCCAGGTGATGCCGCCTATGCTCGGCATTGAATGGCGCATCTCGTCGAACACCTCCGACACGTCGCGGTACCGCCAGTCCAGCCCCATGCGCGCCGCCAACTGCTGGATGATCCACAGATCCTGGCGCGCGTCCCCCGGCGGATCCAGGGCCTGCCTGCCCATCTGCACCACCCGGTCCGTATTCGTGAACGTCCCCGTCTTCTCCGGAAAGGCCGAGGCCGGCAGGATGACATCGGCCAGATAGGCCGTCTCCGTCAGGAAAATGTCCTGCACCACCAGATGGTCCAGCGCCGCCAGCGCCTCGCGCGCATGATTGGCATCCGGATCCGACATCGCCGGATTCTCGCCCATTACATACATGCCCCGCACCGTGCCGGCCTTGATCGCGTGCATCACCTCCACCACCGTCAGCCCCGGCTGGGAATCCAGCGGCATGCCCCACAACTGCTCGAACTTCTCGCGCGCGGCCGTATCGTCCACGCGCTGGTAGTCCGGATACATCATGGGAATCAACCCCGCGTCGGAGGCGCCCTGCACGTTGTTCTGCCCGCGCAGCGGATGCAGGCCCGTGCCGGGGCGGCCGATCTGGCCGGTCATCAGCGCCAGCGCGATCAGGCAGCGCGCGTTGTCCGTGCCGTGCACGTGCTGCGACACCCCCATGCCCCACAGGATCATCGACCCCTTGGACGTGGCGTACAGCCGAGCCACCTCGCGCAGCGTGTCCGCGGCGATGCCGCAGATCGGCGCCATGCTCTCGGGGCTGTAGCCTTCCACGTTCCTGCGCAACTCGTCGTAGCCGATGGTGCGGCTGGCGATGAAATCCTGGTCGACCAGCCCCTCATGGACGATCACGTGCATCATGGCGTTCAGCATCGCCACGTCGGTGTCCGGCTTGAATTGCAGGAAGCGGTGCGCCAGCCGCGCGAGGTCCGAGCGGCGCGGGTCGGCCACGATCAGTTTGGTGCCGTTCTTCACCGCGTTCTTGATCCAGCTCGCCGCCACCGGGTGGTTCACCGTGGGGTTGGCGCCGATCACGATCACCACCTCGGCCTTGCCCACGTCCATCACGGGATTGGACACCGCGCCCGAGCCGATGCCCTCCAGCAGCGCCGCCACCGACGAGGCATGGCACAGCCGCGTGCAGTGATCGACGTTGTTGCTGCCGAAGCCCGTGCGCACCAGCTTCTGGAACAGATAGGCTTCTTCGTTGCTGCCCTTGGCCGAGCCGAAGCCGGCCAGCGCGCGCTTGCCGTGCGTGTCGCGGATCGTTCGCAGCCGTTCGCCCACCAGGTCCAGCGCCTCGTCCCACGTCGCTTCGCGGAACACGTCCATGACGCGATCCGGATCCATGGCCGCGTCGCCGCGCTTGGGGGCGTCCGCGCGGCGGATCAGCGGCCGGGTCAGGCGCTGGGGATGGTGGGCGTAGTCGAAGCCGTAGCGGCCCTTGACGCACAGGCGCTCGTGGTTGGCCGGGCCGTCGCGGCCCTCGACGTACAGGATGCGGTTGTCCTTGACGTGGTAGGTCAGCTGGCAGCCCACGCCGCAATAGGGGCAGACCGACTCGACCTCTTTGTCGGGCACCTGCAGCGCCACCTCGCGCGCGGGCATCAGCGCGCCGGTGGGACAGGCCTGCACGCATTCGCCGCAGGCCACGCAAGTCGAGGCGCCCATGGCGTCGTCCATGTCGAACACGATCTTCGCATGATCGCCGCGATGGGCCAGCCCGATCACGTCATTGACCTGTTCGTCGCGGCAGGCGCGCAGGCAGCGCGTGCACTGGATGCAGGCATCCAGGTTGACGGCGATGGCCGGATGCGAGGTGTCGGCGGCCACCGCCGCGCGCGGGGCGAAGCGCGGCTTGCCCACGCCCAGCTTTCGCGCCCAGAGGTCCACTTCGTTGTTGCGCGTGTACGAGGTCTCGGGCATGTCGGCCTGCAACAGTTCGAGCACCATCTTCTGCGCGCGCACCGCGCGCCCGCTGTCTGTCGTGACCTCCATGCCGGCGCGCGGCGTGCGGCAGCACGACGGCGCCAGCACGCGTTCACCGGCGATCTCGACCACGCACGAACGGCAGTTGCCGACCGGCTCCAGTCCGTCGGCATGGCACAGGCGGGGAATCTCGATACCCAGGCGATCGGCGACCTGGATCAGCGTTTCGTTGTCGGCGGCGCTGACCTCCTGCCCGTTCAGGCGGAAGGTCACGGTGACCGGGGAGAGGCCGAGCTCGCGGCGATTGATGGCATTCATGTCAATTGTCCGTGGCGCGGCCCGATGACCCCGGGCTCAGTTCTTGGGGGAAGTACTTGATGACGCAGTCCACGGGGTTGGGGGCCGCCTGGCCCAGTCCGCATATCGAGGCGTCGCGCATGACGGCGGACAATTCCTCCAGCAGCGGGATGTCCCACTCGGGCTGGCGTATCAGCTCCAGCGCCTTGGCCGTGCCTACGCGGCAGGGCGTGCATTGGCCACAGGACTCGTCCTTGAAGAAACCCATCATGTTGCGCGCCGCGCCCACGGCGGTGTCGCGATGGGACAGGACCATGACCGCCGCCGAGCCGATGAAGCAGCCATAGGGCTGTAGCGTGTCGAAATCCAGCGGGATGTCGTTCATCGACGCCGGCAGGATGCCGCCGGATGCGCCGCCGGGCAGGTAGGCATAGAAATCGTGGCCATCCTGCATGCCGCCGCAGTATTCGTCGATCAGTTCCTGGATGGTGATGCCGGCCGGCGCCAGGTGGACGCCGGGCTGGCGCACGCGCCCCGACACCGAGAACGAGCGCAGGCCCTTGCGGCCGTGCCGGCCCTGCGAGGCGAACCAGGCGCCGCCGCGTTCCAGGATGTCGCGCACCCAGTGCAGGGTCTCGAAGTTGTGTTCGAGCGTGGGGCGGCCGAACAAGCCGACCTGCGCGACATAGGGCGGGCGCAGCCTGGGCATGCCGCGCTTGCCTTCGATGGATTCGATCATGGCCGATTCCTCGCCGCAGATGTAGGCGCCGGCTCCCCGTCGCAATTCGATGCGGGGCAGGCCGGGAACGGGCGGATCGTCGCGCAGGCGGTCCAGCTCGGCCTGCAGGATGGCACGGCAGCCGTGGTATTCGTCGCGCAGGTAGAGGTAGATGGCCTGCGCCTCGACGGCCCAGGCCGCGATCAGCAGTCCTTCCAGGTGGCGATGGGGATCGCGCTCGAGATAGTAGCGGTCCTTGAAGGTGCCGGGCTCGCCTTCGTCCACGTTGACCGCCATCAGCCGCGGCGCGGGTTCGGCGCGCACCGCGCGCCACTTGCGGCCGGCCGGAAAGCCCGCGCCGCCCAGGCCGCGCAGGCCCGAGTCTTCCATGGCCCTGAGCACGGACTCCACGTCGCGCTGTCCGGACGCGCATTCGCGCAGCACGCGGTAGCCGCCTTGCGCGACGTAGCCGGCGTAGTCGATGTAGGCGCCGGGCAGGTCGCGGGTGTCGCCGCCCTCGACGGCCGTGCGCACCGCTTCCGGCGTCGCACAGGAGATGGGCCGCTGGCCCACCATCGCCACGGGAGCCTGTTCGCAGCGTCCCAGGCACGGAGCGGGCACCACCCGCACGCCGGCGCCCAGCAGTCGCTGCAGGCGCTCCAGCAGCGGCCCGGCGCCCGCCAGCTCACAGGACAGGCTGCCGCACACCCGCACGGTCAGCGGCGCGGTGCCGGATTCGGCCTGGCCGTCGTCCCGGACCACGTCGAAGTGATGATAGAAGGAGGCGACTTCGTAGACCTCGGCCTGTGCCATGCGCAGCTCCTGGGCCAGCGCCGCCAGATGGCGGGTGCCCAGTTGGCCGTAGCGGTCGTTGATGCGGTGCAGGTGTTCGATCAGCAGGTCACGCCGGCGCGGCGCGTCCCCCAGCAGTGCGCGCACCTCGGCCAGCGCGGCCGGATCGACGCGCCGGCCCTTGGGCTGCTGGCGCTTGCGTTCGCGCGTGGGCGCCGCAGCGGCGATGGGAATGACTTTCTGGTCCATGGGGGTTCCGTGCCGTGCGTCGCGAAGGGCGGAAACGGCTAATATATGAAATTCAGAACATATGTCTCGTGATGCAACTCACTCTAACAAAGAAACTTCCAGCGAAAAATATGTTCAGGATTACATAAATGTTCAAGATCGCGATCCAGCCCGGTTGGCACATCCAGGGGACGGGGGCCGAAGCCTCTCCCGCGGTGGATACGTCCCTGCTGCTGCGCCTCCTGGCCAGCATCCGCGAGTCGGGCTCGATCGCGGCGGCAGGGCGTATCGAAGGGCTGTCCTATCGCCACGTCTGGGGTCTCTTGCGCAGCGCCGAACAGATGTTCGGCACGCCGCTTCTGGAGAAGCGTCCAGGGAAGGGCACTTGCCTCAGTCATCTGGGTACGGTACTGCTGCTGGCCGAGGACCGGATCCGCGCCCGCCTGTCGCCCACGCTGGACAGCCTGGCCTCGGAGCTGGAGGCCGAGATCCGCAAGGCGGTGGCGCCCGACCGTTCACCGTTGCGGCTGTACGCCAGCCATGGCTTCGCCGTGGCGGCCTTGGTGGATTGGATCAACACCGCCCAGATGCCGGTGGAATTGCGCTACCGGAACAGTACCGAGGCGGTGGCCGCGTTGGCGCGGGGTGAGTGCGACCTCGCCGGTTTCCACGTACCCATCGGCTCGTTCGAGCCGGACGCGGTGCGCCAGTACCTGCAATGGCTGGATCCGCGCAAGCACGTGCTGGTCCAGCTCGCGCTGCGTGTGCAGGGGTTGTGCGTGGCGCCCGGCAATCCCAAGCGCATCGGGACGCTGGTCGACCTCGCAAGGCCGGGCGTGCGCTTCGTCAACCGGCAGGCGGGCTCGGGCACGCGCATGTTGCTGGAGCTGATGCTGGCGCGCGATCAGGTGCCGCAACAAGCGATCAACGGTTTTGACAGCACGGAGTTCACGCATGCGGCGGTGGCCGCCTACATCGCCAGCGGCATGGCCGATGTCGGATTCGGCATCGAGACCGCCGCCCGGCGCTTCGGGCTGGATTTCGTGCCGCTGGTGACCGAGCGCTATTTCTTCGCCGTGGAGCAGTCGGCGCTGGATGCCCGGCGGCTGGATGACGTGCTGGCCATCCTGAAGGCGCCGGGCTTCGTGCGGCGCCTGGAGGCGCTGCCAGGCTATGAGCCGGTGGAGACCGGCGGGGTGCTGACGCTGGCGCGCGCCTTCGGCGGCCGTCCCGCGGCTGGTCAGCCTTCCTGAGCCTTCGCGGCGGTCTTGCGCGCGCGGGGACGCGCGGCCGTCGTCTTGCTGGCGGTCTTGCGTGCGGCCTTCTTGGCCGGTGTTCCGGCCTTCCCGGCCGCGGCCTTGGCCGTTCCCGATCCGGCCGTTTCGGCGGCGGGCGGCGGGACCGGCTCGGGTTGCGTGGCGGCAGGAGCCGGCCGTGCCTCGGCCCTGGGGCGCGGAGCAGGTTCGGCGGCAGGCAAGGGCGGGGGGGCCGATTCCTGCCGGGCCGTGTCCCCGGCCGCTTCGGCCGCGGGCCGTTCCCGGCGCGTGGCGCTCTTGCCCGCGCCGCGGGGGTTGCGCCGCTTGTCCGTCCTGGGGGCCGCCGCCTCGGCGGCGGGGGCTTCGACGGGCTCGGCGGCCGGCACCGCCGCCGGCGGCGCCGGCCTGGGCGCCGCCGGCTCGACCGGCGCGGTGTCGCTGCTGGCGCGATAGACATAGGCGCCCGATTTATCGTCGCGGCCGAATTCCAGCAGCCCGCGCGACTGGGCCGCCTCCAGCAGGTTGCCGAAAGCGCGGAACCCGTAATAGGACTCGTTGAAGTCCGGGCGGCGCCGCTTGATGGCTTCCTTCAGTACCGACGCCCAGATCTTGCCGGTGTCGCCGCGTTCGGACACCAGCGCATCGAAGGTCTCGACCGCCAGCGCGATGCCTTTCTCGCGCCGGGATTCCAGTTCGTCCCGGCGTGCCTTGTCCTCGTCGTGCGGACGGCGGTTGGCCGGCTGGGCGCCGCGGGGCTCGCGCCGGGCCGCCTGATGGGTCTCGCGGACCAGGTCGTCGTAGAAGATGAATTCGTCGCAGTTGGCGATCAGCAGGTCCGAGGTGGACTGTTTGACGCCCAGGCCGATGACCTGCTTGGCGTTCTCGCGCAGCTTGGAGACCAGCGGCGAGAAGTCGGAGTCGCCGCTGATGATGACGAAGGTGTTGACGTGCGACTTGGTGTAACAGAGGTCCAGCGCGTCGACCACCATCCGGATGTCGGCTGAGTTCTTGCCGGACTGGCGCACGTGGGGAATGTCGATCAGCTCGAAGTTCGCCTCGTGCATGGTGGCCTTGAAGCCCTTGTAGCGGTCCCAGTCGCAGTAGGCCTTCTTGACCACGATGCTGCCCTTGAGCAGCAGGCGTTCGAGCACCAGCTTGATGTCGAAGCGCTCGTACTTGGCGTCGCGCACGCCCAGGGCCACGTTCTCGAAGTCGCAGAACAGCGCCATGCTGACGTTTTCCGGGGGATGGTTCATGGGGGAGGCTCCGGTCGTGCGGCGGCCGGCGGATTGCCGGCCGCGAAGATAGGATGATACCGGGTCGGCCCTTGCGGGAAATGTCCCTGCTGGCGGAACAGGCTTGAGGACGTGCCCATGCCTATCCTATACACTCGACTTCCGCCGCCGGGACCGCGCCGTTCCCCTCCCATACTCCCGCGGCGCGCTCATCACGCCATGCAGCCAGTCACGACCCGCCCCCCGTTTTCCGGCGAGGCGCCCGCGATCGTTTCCATCTCGGGCCTCGCCAAGACCTACGCCAACGGCTTCCATGCGCTCAAGGGCGTGGACCTGCAGATACGCAAGGGCGAGATCTTCGCCCTGCTCGGGCCCAACGGCGCCGGCAAGACCACGTTGATCAGCATCGTCTGTGGATTGTCGCGCCCGACCGCCGGCACCGTGCTGGTGGACGGCCACGACATCGTCCGTGACTACCGCGCGGCGCGTACGCGCATCGGCCTGGTGCCGCAGGAACTGGCCACCGATGCCTTCGAGTCGGTGTGGGCCACCGTCAGCTTCAGCCGCGGCCTGTTCGGCCATCCGGCCAATCCGGCGCGTATCGAAAGCATCCTGCGCGACCTGTCGCTGTGGGACAAACGCAATGCCAAGATCATGACGCTGTCCGGCGGCATGAAGCGGCGCGTGCTGATCGCCAAGGCCCTGGCCCACGAACCCAAGGTGCTGTTCCTGGACGAACCGACCGCCGGCGTGGACGTCGAGCTGCGGCGGGACATGTGGAAGATGGTGCGCCGCCTGCGCGACGAGGGCATGACCATCATCCTGACCACCCACTACATCGAGGAAGCCGAGGACATGGCCGATCGCATCGGCGTCATCAACAAGGGCGAACTGGTGCTGGTCGAGGAAAAGCGGGCGCTGATGCGCAAGCTCGGCAAGAAGCAGCTGACGCTGCAATTGCAGGCCCCGCTCCAGGCGCTGCCGCCGGCGCTGGCCGGCTACGCGCTGGAGCTGGCCGATGGCGGCAATGCCCTGGTCTACACCTTCGACACGCAGGGCGAAGCCACCGGCATCGCCTCGCTGATGCGGGCCCTGAACGAGCAGGGCATCGACTTCAAGGACCTGCATTCCAGCGAAAGCTCGCTGGAGGATATTTTCGTGAGCCTGGTGCGGGAGCAAGCATGATCAATTTCTATGCGATCCGGGCGATCTACCGGTTCGAGATGGCGCGCACCTTCCGCACGCTGACCCAGAGCATCGCCTCGCCGGTGCTGTCCACCTCGCTCTATTTCATCGTGTTCGGCACGGCCATCGGCTCGCGCATGGGCGAGATCGGGGGCGTCAGCTACGGGGCGTTCATCATTCCCGGCCTGATCATGATGTCGCTGCTGAACGAGAGCATTTCCAATGCCTCGTTCGGCATTTACCTGCCCAAATGGACAGGGACCATCTACGAGCTGCTGTCGGCGCCGGTGTCGCCCGTCGAGGCGGTGGTCGGCTATGTCGGGGCGGCGGCCACCAAGTCGATGATGCTGGGCCTGCTGATACTGGTCACGGCGCGGCTCTTCGTGCCCTATCACATCGAGCATCCCGTCTGGATGGTGGGCTTCCTGGTCCTGACCGCCGTCACGTTCAGCCTGTTCGGTTTCATCATCGGCCTGTGGGCCGACGATTTCCAGAAGCTGCAGATCATCCCGCTCATGGTCGTCACGCCGCTGACCTTCCTGGGCGGCGCCTTCTACTCCATCAGCATGCTGCCGCCGATCTGGCAGAAGATCACGCTGGCCAATCCCGTGGTCTACCTCATCAGCGGGTTCCGCTGGAGCTTCTACGGCCAGTCCGACGTCAACGTCGTGGTCAGCCTGGGCATGACCCTGGTGTTCCTGGTCGCGTGCCTGGGCATCGTGACCTGGATCTTCCGCACCGGCTACAAGATGAAGACCTGATCGGTCATTTGTGCTGCATGTCGGCGTTGCGGGCCGCCTCGACCCACATGGCCCGTTCCCGTACGAACTCGGTGCGTGTCTGATCAATGCTGCCGCCGACTGGCTGATTGGCGATCGATTCGAGTCCTCGCAGCACGGCCGGAGTTTTCAGCGCGGCGTTGACCGCTTCGTTCAATTTGAGCAGCCGCGCCGCAGGCGTGCCCTTGGGCGCGAACACGTAGACGGAGCCGCGAACCGAGGGAAATCCGGGCACGGCTTCACGGACCAGCGGGATGTCCTTCATTCCGGGAAGCGGCTCGTCGCCTGTCATCGCCAGCGTGGTAAGACGCCCACTCTTCAACAGCGGCGACAGTGCCGAGACGGAGCCAACGGCCACCTGCGCGTCTCCGGCCACCAGCATCTGAACGGCCTGGCTGCTGTTGGTCGCCGGGACGACATGCCTGAAATTCACGCCCGCTTGCATGCCCAGTATCACGAGTGACAAGTGCGGCAACGAGCCCCGGGGGGAGGTTGTGCTGATCGTGATCTCCCCGGGCGAGGTCCGGGCCAGCGCAAGCACGTCCTGGAGGCTCTTCAGGCCGGTGGCCGGCGTTGAAACGAACATCATCGGACCGCCCGAGACCAGTCCCACCGCTTCCAGGTCCGTGGCGACATCGTACTTCGCGGACGGGTAAAGCAGCGGCGTGACCGCGAGCGTCGCGATGGGCGCCATCAGCAATGTGTTGCCGTCGGCCTTGGCCCGGATGACTTCCAGCGTGCCAAGGCTTCCGCCCGCCCCCGGCTTGTTCTCGACGATCACAGGCTGCTGCAGCAGTGTCGTCAGTTCACCCGAAATCACGCGTGCGATAAGGTCCGGGCCTGTGCCAGCCTCGGCTGGCACCACGATGCTCACCTTGCTTTGTGCAAGAACATGGCTCGCCGCGAAGGTTGCCAGAATCGCAACGAGGCAGTGCGCGAAACGTCCCCCCGGCACACGATCGAACAAGGCTGCCATGTTTCCTCCGGATGTTCATGCCCGTATTGAAACAGCCAGGCCTGCGGCGAGCTACCCCGAATCGGAGTTGGCAAACATCTCGATTCGAGAAACGTGGGCAGGGAAGCGCCGCGGCGACACCCCGCGATCCGGCGCCTGGGACACGGATCCTTCCGCTATTGTCGAACCGGGTATATCCTCCTGGAGGATCGCGACATGGACCCGGGGGCGCGGACGTGATTTTCGAGGACATGCAGGCCTTTGTCCTGGTGGCGCGCCACGGCAGTTTTTCGCAGGCGGCCCTGGACTTGTGCATTGCCCAGTCGGCGCTGAGCAAGCGCGTGCAGCGGCTCGAGCATCGCATGGGCGCAAAGCTCTTCGAGCGCCGCGCGCGCGGCGTCGCGCTGACACCCGCCGGACAGGCGTTTCTCGTGCGGGCGCAACGGCTCGTGTCGGAAATGGACGATCTGGAGCGAGACCTGTCGTCGTTCGTGCAGACCCCCAGCGGCCCGGTGCGCATTGCCCTGCCGCGACATACCAGTGGATTGCTCGCGCCGCCCCTGCTGAGGCGCTGCCGCGCCGAGTTGCCGCTGGTGAGCCTGGAGATCCTGGAAGGCACGCCTTCGAACGTGTATGGTTGGTTGATGCGCGGCGAGGCCGACATCGCGATGAGCCATATCGCGGATCTGGGGCCCGGCTACTCGACGCGGCCATACTTCGTCCAACCCTTGCTGCTGTTCGCGTCTCCCGCCCTGGCAATGAGCCATTTCGCCGGGAAAATACCGGAGGTCGGTTCCATCGAGGATCTGGGCAGGCTCCCGCTGATCCTTCCTCTCCGGCCCCATCCTGTTCGACTGCTGGTCGATAGCCTGGCGGCCCGCAGCGGCATCCGTCCCCATATCGTCTACGAGACCGATGGCACGAATACGCTGCGCAGCCTCGTGGAGCACGGCATGGGCATGACGCTCTTCATCCAGGGGTCGATCTGGACCTACGCCGTGGAGGCTGGCCGCCTGGTGGCGATTCCGTTTTCTTCCGCCCTGGTCAACTGGAAGATGCATCTTGCCGTCAGCCGCCGTGAAGCGGAAGCCCTCGCGATCCGCAGGGTCCGCGACATCGTCGAACAGGAACTGAACCTGCTGATAGACCAGGGTGCCTGGCCGACCGCCCGACGCGTCACCGATCCATTGCCGACGGCGAGCGAAGAGCGGCCGTAGGTGGGGCTCCTTACGTATCCAGGCGGGGAAACAGCTTGCGCGCATTGCCGGATTCGATGGCGGTCCGCATCTGATCCGACAGCGGGAAGTCTTCGAACTGCCTGGATTGGTACGCCGCGTAGTGTCTAGACACGTAGGGCCAATCCGAGCCGAACGTGATCCGGGTGGGGTCGGCAAAGGCCAGGAGCGCGGGCATCGCGTAGGGCGTGCCCAGCATGGCGATGTCGAACCAGAACCTGCGCAGGAGATCGGTGCCGGCGGGAATCAGGTCCTGCGGCCGCTCGAGGCGCCGCATGACGGCCTGCCTGCCGTCGGGCGCCACGAAACGGGCCGCCCGTTGTGCCGCGTAGGGCAGGAAACCGCCGCCATGCGACAGCACGAACTTGATGTCCGGATACCTTTCAAGGACGCCGTTGCGGGCGATGTTGAGCGCGGCGCGGGTGGTATCGAGCAGGAAATCAATCGCGGGGGCGGGCAGGCCGGGCACCGCGGGACCCGGTAACTGCGTGGGATGGATGAACACCACGGCCCGGCGCTGGTTCAGCACGGCCATCAGTGGGTCCAGGCTGGGATCGCCCACGTACGTGCCGCGGACATTGGCAAGCAGCACGATACCGTCCGCCCACAGATGGTCCAATGCATGCACGGCCTCCGCAATGGCCTCATCGACGTGGGGGAGGGGAAGGGCGGCAAAATACCCGAAGCGGTCCGGGTGGCGCTTGACCACCCCCGCAGAAAATTCATTGAACTCGCGCGTTTTCTCGCATGCGTGCACGGCGTCGTCGATATGCACGCCGGGTGTGGACAGCGACAGGATCCCGGTGCGGATCTTTTCTCTGTCCATGAGTTCGATCGCGCCGTCCACGCTCCACTCGGGCGGATCGCGCATCCAGAGGTTCAACGAACGCATCCATTCCTTGTAGCCGGGCGGCACGACGTGCATGTGGGTATCGATGCGGGTGCCAACGCTTGCGCCCGCCGGCAAGGGAATCGAGGGGAGATCGGCCATGGACATTGCTCCTCTACTAACAGGGTTGCACCGGTCATTCGCGCGGCGCGCCGGCGCCGTGGGCCATCTCGGCTCACGGTCCGTTCCGTGTGAACGGGTACGCGTTTCGCTACGGTCCGGTATTGCAACAGCCTGAGCCGCGGCAAGGTACTGCGAAACAGAGTTGGCAGATATCTTGATTCGAGAAGCGTTGAGGAGCGGAATGGCAAAAACGAGGCGAGCGCGCCGCAGCGGCATGCGCCTGGGCTGCTTGGGAGATCGATGGAGAAATATTTCAAAAATACTATGAATCAATAGTATTTTCGGTGTCTTCGCTCTTGATGCCCGCCGACGATTCGACCGCGCGCAGGTTCCGCCTGACCCGCATCAGGTAGCTGCACAGCTGCGCCACCTCGAAGTGCTCGAATCCTTCCATCATCCGGGCCGTCAGCTCGTCCGCCTTGGGCATCAGTTCGTGTCCCAGCGCGCGTCCGCGCTCGGTCAGGTAGACGTTGATCTTGCGCCGGTCGTCGGCGTTGCGCACGCGGCGGATCAGGCCGCGGCTCTCCAGCTTGTTCAAGGCCGAGCCCGCGGCGGCTTCCATGATGCCCACCCGCCGGCCGACCTCGCGCTGCGTCAGCCCGTCTTCTTCCCAGATCGTGCGCAGGAATATCCAGGTTCCCGCGGGAACGTCGAGCCGGGCGACCTGCGCCTGCAGCGCGCGGTTGAGCACGCGGTAGGTGGCGCTGATCTGGTAGCCGACGCTGTCTTCGGACGACTGGGTGGCGATTTTCCCGGGGGAGGGTTTGCTGCTCGTCGATTTGTTCATGGCTGGGAGTTGGGGGAAATACTAGGGCGGGGCGAACGAAATAAGCATTGTGGATTCTTTGTGCCAACTTTACCATTGCTATGAAAGCATAGTATTTTTTGATAAAGCATCCGACGCTTTCGAGGAGCGCCCTCATGAGTCTGTACCCCGACGTCGACTTCGCCCGGGTCGAAGGCGACGCGCTCGCCGGCCGCCTGGTCGCACGTTTCTGGCAGCCTGTCGCCCTGGCCGGGAAGTGCGTGGCCGGCCGCGCGACGCGCGTCAAGCTGCTGGGCACGCACTACACGCTCTACCGCGGCGAGGACGGCCAGCCGCGCATGACGCAGGACCGCTGCCCCCACCGGGGGACGAGCCTGGCCTACGGCTGGGTCGAGGGCAACGGCATACGCTGCCGCTACCATGGCTGGAAGTTCGACGCCGAAGGACGGGGAGAGGAGTTTCCCGCCGAGAGCGCGGCCTATGCGCGCAGCCTGTCGCTGCGTACCTATCCGGTCCAGGAGTATCTGGGCCTGATCTTCTGTTATGTCGGGGAAGGGGAACCGCCGGAGTTTCCCCGTTTCCCCGAGCTGGAAGACGACAGCCGCGGCGCGCTGCTCACCCAGGCGGTCGTACTCGACTACAACTTCTTCCAGCGAGTGGAGAACGATCACGACGAGGCGCATGTGTTCTTCACGCACAAGCACCTGATGGCGAAGTACGGTCTGGACCAGATCCCCAAAGTCGCCGCGGAAGAAACCGAGCACGGGCTGGTGGTCGTCTCCACGCGCGAGGATGGCCGCAAGCGTGTCGGCTACGGCTTCATGCCGAATGTCCTGTTGCGCGAGGTTCCCATTCCTCAGGACCGCACGAAGATGTCCATCCTGCTCGCCTGGCGCGTGCCGATGGACGATACGACGACCTTCAGCGCCATGGTCAACCGTGTCGGAACCTTCAACCAGGCCTTGCCCGATCCCGGCGAGGTGGAGGATCCGGCCGAGATCGCCGCGCGCGTCATGCGTTGCGAAATGACGCTCGACGACGTGGACCAGAACCACCCCCTGCTGCCCATTATCCAGGACACGGTCGCGTTGGGCGGGCAGGGCGTGATCGCGGACCGCGGCGCCGAGCATCTCGGACAGTCGGACAAGGCCATCGCGGTATTGCGCCGCATGTGGGCGCGCGAGATGCGCGCGCTGCGCGACGGCAAGCCGCTCAAGACCTGGCGTCGGCCCGGCGATTTCGAGTTCGGCAAGGAGATAGCCGGAGCCGAATTGCCGGCGGCCGCCCACTGAAATCAGGAGACATGCACATGATCAAATCCCTGCTCTTGCTGGCGGTAGCGTTGGCGTGTGGAACGCTGCAAGCGGCCGAGCCTTTTCCCGGCCGGCCGATCACCCTTGTCGTGCCGCAGCCGGCGGGCGGCGCCGCCGATGCCCTGGCGCGCACCCTGGGTGAGGAAATGGGGCGCCGGCTGGGCACGACCTTCATCGTCGAGAACAGGCCGGGGGCATCCGGCATGCTCGGCACCAACGTGGTGGCGCGCGCCAAGCCCGATGGCCATACCCTGCTGGTCACGAACTCGACGCCGGTCCTGACGCTGCCCTACATGTTCGACAAGGTTCCCTACGACGTGAACCGCGACCTGCGCTTCATCACGCAGATATCCAGCGGCCAGCTGGTCCTGGTGGTCAACCACGAGATACCGGCGCGCAACATGAAGGAGTTCATGGACTGGGCCGCGCAGAATCGCGGCAAGGTCAACTACGGTTCGTTCGGCGTGGGCACGTCAGGCCACCTGGTCGCTTCCTATCTGAGCCATTCGCGCGGCCTGGACATGACACACGTGCCTTTCAAGGGCGAGGTGCCGCTGATCCAGGAATTGGTCGGGGGCAGGGTGTCGTGGGGATTCACGACCCTGGGGCCGGTGGTGCCGCATTTGCAGACCGGCCGGCTGCGCGCGCTCGCCGTGATTGCCGATCAGCGGCCCAAGGAGCTTCCCAACGTGCCTACCATGGCGGAAGCGGGCATGACGGATACCGAGTTCAAGCCCATGGGATGGTTCGCGCTGCTGGCGCCGGCGGGCATGCCCGACGCCGTATCCAGGCGGCTGGAGAAAGAAGCGCGCGCCGCGATCGCGACCCCCGACATGCAGGCGCGCATCCAGGCCTACGGCATGGATGCGATCGGCAACTCGGGTGAAGATGCCCGCAAGGAGTACGAGCTGCTGGCGCCCGTGGTCGAGCGGATGGTGAAGGCGTCGGGCGCCAAGCTGGAATAGCACCTGTTTCGCCGACTGCGGGGGGCCTGCGCGGCGCGTCGGCCCGCCTGGCGCAGGCGGGCGGCATGGCCCGTCTTGGCTCACCATCCGTTGCCGAGGCCGCGCCATGCCGGTGCGCGGCCGACCGCCGCTGGTGCGGGGCGCGCACCGCGGGGGCGCCACGCAGGCGCGCTGACCAGGCTGGCGCGCTGGCACCCTTCATGCTTACGAAGCGATGGTCTCCACCCGATTGCCGTAAACCCTAATTCATCGATAAATTAATTACTTGTTTAATTAATCGGCGGGCGGTAGGCAATTCTCAATCGAAACCTTTGTGAGAGGTCGCTATGCGTAAGCTGTCTTGGGCGTTGTTGCTGGCGGGAACCATGGGCGGGGCAGCGCCCGCGGCATGGGCGCAGGAAACCATCAAGATCGGCGTCATCCAGCCCCTGACGGGCTCGGTCGCCTACAACGGACTGACCTACGTCAACGGCGCCAAGCTGGCGGTCGAGCGCCGCAACGCGGCCGGCGGCGTGCTGGGCAAGAAGGTCGAGCTGGTCATCGAGGACGGGCAGTGCCGTCCCGCCAACTCGGTGAACGCCGCCGAAAAGCTGATCGTGCGCGACAAGGTCGTGGCGCTGACCGGTGCTTTCTGCAGCTCGGCCACGGCTGCGGTCATGCCCGTGGCCGAGAAGTACAAGCTGCCCATGCTGACCGGGGTGTCCTCGAAGGCGGACCTGACGGAAAAGGGGCTTCAGTACTTCTTCCGCTCGGCCGAAACCGATCGGCTGATGTCCAGGACCTTCAGCAAGATCCTGGCGCAGAAGCTGCAACTGAAAACGGTGGCCTACATCGGCGTCAACGACGACTGGGGCCGTGGCGGCGTGGAGGATTTTTCCAAGGACCTCTCCGCGCTCGGGGTCAAGACGGTGATGAAGGAGTACTTCGACCATGGCGCGACCGATTTCTATACCTTGCTGACCAAGCTGCGCGCGGCCAAGCCCGACGGTGTCTTCGTCGCGGCCGAGACCCAGGACGGCTCCATCCTGGTCAAGCAGTTCAAGGAATTCGGCATCCAGACCAAGATCTTCGGCGTGGGCTCGTGGGCGACCTCGGACTTCATCGGCCTGACGGGGGACGCCTCGGAAGGCATCTACGCGGCGGTGCCCTACGCCTCCAGCATGCCGGGCGAGCGCAACCAGTCCTTCGTCCAGTACTACAGCGCCGCCTACAAGGAGAAGCCCGGCAAGTACGGCGCCGCCGGCTACAACGCGCTGAACATCGTGATGGAAGCGATCGCGCGAGCGGGCAACACACAGGCCGACGCGATCCGCGATGCGTTGCGCAAGACGGACTACGCCGCGCCCAACGGCCATTTCAAGTTCACCGAGAAGGGCGAGGGCTACGGCTTCGATGTCGTGCTCGTGCAGATCCAGAATCGCGAACCCAAGGTGGTGGCCCAGTCTCCCACCGAGCGGCCCTGAGCCGCGCGCGCCGAGGCGGGAGAAACGATGGATTTGCTGCCACAATTCCTGGCCAACGGATTGGTGATCGGGTCTTTCTACGCGCTGTCGGCGCTGGGGCTCACGCTGATCCTGGGCCTGATGCGGGTCGTCAATTTCGCCCATGGCGAGCTGTACATGCTCGGGGGCGTGCTGGGTTGGTGGGTGACCACCGTCCTGGGCCTGGACTTCCTGACGGGCCTGGCGCTGGTGGCCCTGATCATGGGCGTGTTCGGCTGGCTGGTCGATCGCGTGCTGATCGAGCGCATCCGCGGCCAGGGTGAGGAGCCGGGCATCCTGCTGACCATCGGCCTGTCCATCTTCCTGGCCAACACGGCGCTGCTGGTGGTGGGCACCGCGCCGCTGAAGGTGGAAGGGCCGGTCTCCAGCGGGCCGGTGTTCCTGGGGCCCATCGTGGTCACCAAGGTCCGGCTGTTCGCCGTCGCCGTCTGCGCGGTGCTGATCGCGGCCGCCTACCTGCTGATCCAGAAGACCCGTCTGGGCCGCGCGATGCGGGCGACGTTCCAGGATCCGATGGCCGCCCAACTGGCGGGGATCAGGACGGCGAACGTCTACGCCTGCACTTTCGCGCTGGGCACCGTCATCGCCTCGCTGGCGGGGATGCTGCTCGGGTCCATCTACTCGGCGCAGGTGTCGGTGGGCGGGCTGGTCAGCATGAAGGCCTTCGTGGTGGTCATCCTGGGCGGCATGGGCAGCTTCGCCGGCGCGATCGTCGGCGGGCTGGTGCTGGGCGTGGCCGAGGCGCTATGGGGCGGCTACGTCGCCACCGGCTGGGTCGACATCATCGGCTTCGTCATCGTGATCCTTACCCTGGTGTTCCGGCCCTACGGCCTTTTTTCCAAACGCGCCGAGAGGGCATAGATGACCCCCCCTACGCCCTTCGGGCGCCCCCCAGGGGGCGGCGCTGGCGGACCGGCAAAGCCGGATCCGCGGCGCCCTGGATCGGGCTGGGCATTTGCAGACGTCATGGGGAGTTGAGATGCGGTTCGAACGTAACGCGATCTTGGTCGCACTGCTGGTGGCGGGGCTGCTGCCGCTGGTGGTCCACGACCAGTACCTGCTGCATGTGGCCATCATGGTGCTGTTCTATGCCGTGCTGGCCACCAGCCTGAACCTGGTCGTGGGCTATGTGGGCGAGTTCTCGCTCGGCCATACCGCCTTCCTGGGCACGGGGGCCTACGCCGCGGCGCTGCTGTCCACCCAGTTGGACTGGCCGATGTGGGCCACGATTCCAGCCGCCGGCGTGCTGGCGGCGGCCATGGGCCTGCTCATCGGCAGCATCACGCTGCGCCTGCAAGGGCCGTTCTTTGTCATCGTGACACTGTCGTTCGCCGAAGTGCTGCGCCTGGTCGCGGACAACTGGGTCGCCTTCACCAACGGTCCGATGGGCATCGCCGGCGTGCCGCAGCCGGCGTGGCTGGCCCAGGCCGGCAACCTGGCGACCAGGCAGTTCTTTTTCTACCTGGCGTGGGGCGTGCTGGCGGTCTCGCTCTACCTGGCGTACCGCTTCGTCTACTCCAATGCGGGCCGGGCCGCGGTGGCCGTGCGCGAGAACCGCTACGTCGCCCAGTCCATCGGCATCCGGCCGTTCCGCTACGCCATGCTGGCGTTCGTGCTGGGCGCTTTCCTGGCCGGCATGGCGGGCGGATTCTACGCGCACTACATCTCATTCGTCGGGCCGGAGGTCTTTCGCTTCGCCTTCATGGTCAGCATGATCATCATGGTGCTGGTCGGCGGCAAGGGGACCTTGATCGGGCCGCTGATCGGCGCGCTGCTGGTGACCTTCCTGGAGGAATACCTGCGCGAGGCGAAGGAGCTGCGGCTGTCGCTGTTCGGCCTGGCGGTGATGGCCATCGTGCTGTTCCTGCCGCGCGGCCTGATGGGCTTCCTGACGACCCGTAGAGAGATGAGGACCCCTCCCTACGCGCTGTCGCGCGCCCCCCAGGGGGCGGCACCGGCGGACTGGCGGAGCCAGATCCGCTGTGCCCTGGGTCGGGGGGGCGCCATTCTATCCGGTGCAAGCGGCGCGTGGCGCCTTGGGAAACCGAAATGACAACTGTGCATGCAATCGGCCACGCCCCCATGCTGGACGTGCGGGGCCTGTGCAAGACCTTCGGCGGCATCAAGGCGGTCAAGGACATCAGCTTCCAGGTCAAGGCAGGCGAGATCGTCGGCCTGATCGGGCCCAATGGCGCGGGCAAGACGACCTGCTTCAACCTGATCACCGGGTTCTACGCGCCGACCTCGGGCGAGGTCCACGTCAAGGGCGAGGACCTGACCGGCGCCAAGCCCTACCAGATGGCCAGGAAGGGTATCGTCCGCAGCTTCCAGAAGACGAACATCCTGAAGTCGCTGTCGGTGTTCGAGAACGTCCTGGCGGGCCATTACCTGAGCGCCCGCCAGAGCCTGTGGCGGACATTCTTTCCGGGTCGTTCGGTCCGCGCCGCCGAGCACGCGGCGCGCGAGGAAGCCGAGCGCATCGTCCATGTCATGGGGCTGGGCGAACGCATGAACGCGCCGGCCTATCTGTTGTCCTGCGGCGAGCTGCGTCTGCTGGAGGTCGGCCTGGCGCTGGCGGCCAGGCCGGACATCCTGATGCTGGACGAACCCGCCGCCGGGCTCAACAGCCAGGAGGCCATGGAGCTGGGGCGCATCCTGAAACAGCTGCGCGGCACGCAGGTGCAGTCCATCCTGATCGTCGAGCACAACATGGGCCTGGTCATGAGCGTATCGGACCGCGTGGTCGTGATGCACTTCGGCGAGAAACTGGCCGAGGGCGTGCCGGCGGACGTGCAGCGCGACCCGCGCGTGATCGAGGCTTATCTTGGGGGAGGGCGCGCGGCATGAGCAACGCTCGGGCTTCATCCGCTCCGCTGCTGGAACTGGACAATCTTCACGTCGGTTATGGGAAGACCGCCGCGCTGCATGGCGTGAGCCTGCGCGTGCAGCCGGGCGAGACCGTGGCGCTGATCGGCGCCAATGGCGCGGGCAAGAGCACGACGCTGCGCGCCATCTCGGGCCTGCTCAAGCCCACGCGCGGCAACATCCGCTTCAACGGACGCGACATCGGCGGCATGGCGCCGGACCGCATCGTCGGGCTGGGCATCGCCCAGAGTCCGGAAGAGCGCCATGTCTGGCCGGCCATGACGGTCTATGAAAACCTCGTGCTCGGCGCCTATCTGTGCCGCTCGGCGGCGACGGTGCAGCAACGCGTGGCCAAGGTATACGAACGTTTCCCGCGCCTGAAGGAGCGTCACCAGCAACTGGCCGGCACGCTCAGCGGCGGCGAGCAGCAGATGCTGGCGATTGGCCGGGCCCTGATGTCCGAGCCGGTGCTGCTGCTCCTGGACGAGCCCAGCCTGGGCCTCAGCCCCAAGATGGCCGACGAGGTGTTCGGCGTGGTGCGCGAGATCAGCCGGCAGGGCGTGACCGTCCTCCTGGTCGAGCAGAACGTACACAACGCGCTGACCGCCGCCTCGCGCGCCTACGTGTTCGAGACCGGCCGGGTCGTGGCGGAGCGGGAGTCCGTGGGCTTGCTGGAGGATCCGGAACTGTTGACCGCTTACCTGGGCGGCTAGGCGGGATGGGGCCCGGGTCCCGCCGGACCAATTATTAATTTTCTGTTTAATTATTTATTGGGAGCCGACAAGCCGTCGGTTCCTGCAGGAAGGAAAGGAGAAGCCGTATGAGTCGTCCTTTGCGCGTAGGCATCGTGGGTGGCGGGATCGGGGGCGTGGCGCTGTCGCGCGCCCTGACGCTGCGCGGCATCGAGAATCATGTGTTCGAGCGGGCGTCGGCCTTTGGCGAGGTCGGCGCCGGCGTGCAGGTCACGCCCAATGCGGTCAAGGTGCTCAAGGCGCTGGGGCTGACCGACGACCTGGAGCGGGTGGGTTTCCTGCCGCAGGCCATGGTCGGCCGCAACTGGCGTTCGGGGCGGGAGCTGTTCCGCACGCCGTTGAAGGAAAGCTGCCCGCGGATCTACGGCGCGGAGTTCTACCACGTCCATCGCGCCGACCTGCACGCCATCCTGTCGCAGCACCTGGCCGACGGCAAGGGCGCGACGCTGGGCACCCATTGCACCAGCGTGCGCACCGAAGGCGACACCGCGGTGGCGGCCCTGAGCGACGGCAGCGAATACGAGGCCGACCTGATCGTGGGTGCCGACGGTGTGCGCTCGGTGGTGCGCGACGCCCTATTCGGCACGGAGTCGGCGCAGTTCACCGGCCACATGTGCTGGCGGGCCCTGGTGCCGGTCGAGCGTCATCCGCTGAAGTTCGTCAGTCCGGACGCGGCGTTCTGGATGGGACCGCACGGGCACCTGGTCACCTACTATGTGAACGGCGGCGCGGCGGTGAACATCGTGGCCGTGAACGAATCGCGCACCTGGGTGGAGGAGTCCTGGAACGTGCGCAGCGGCCGGGAAGAACTCACCAAGGCCTACGAAGGCTGGCATCCCGACGTGATCGAGCTGTTCAGCCGGACCCAGGACGTCTACAAGTGGGGGCTGTTCGACCGGGATCCCATGCAGGCCTGGTCCAAGGGCCGTGTCACGCTGCTGGGCGACGCGGCGCATCCCATGCTGCCCTTCCTGTCGCAGGGGGCGGCCATGGCCATCGAGGACGGCTACGTGCTGGGCGCGGCGCTGGAGCACTATGGCCGCGACATCGGCGCGGCGCTGCAGGCCTACGAGGCCGAGCGCCGGCCGCGCACCAGCCGTGTGCAGCTGGAGGCCCGCGAGCGCGGCAAGACCTATCACCTGCCGTCGCCCTGGGCGCAGTTCAAGCGCGACCTGCTGTACCGCTGGCGCGAGCTGATGAACCCCAATGCCGTGGGCATCCAGGCCAACTGGGTCTATATCTACGACGCGACCACGTGCGCGAAGCGCTTCGGCCGGCAGGCGCTGGCGGCGTAAGGGGCGGAGGACATCCATGACATCCCACTACCGCATCGGCCAGATCGTGCCGAGTTCGAACACGACCATGGAAACCGAGATCCCGGCCATGCTGCGGCTGCGCGAGCAGATCCGGCCTGAACGGTTCACCTTCCACTCGGCGCGTATGCGCATGAAGCACGTCACGAAGGAGGAGCTGGCCGCGATGGACGCCGAGTCCGACCGTTGCGCGCTGGAACTGAGCGACGCCCGGGTCGACGTGCTGGGCTATGCCTGCCTGGTGGCCATCATGGCGATGGGCACGGGCTATCACCGCGAGTCCGAGGCCCGGCTCGGCCAGCGCACCCGCGAGAACGGCGGCGGCGCTCCGGTGGTGACCAGCGCGGGCGCGCTGGTCGACGCACTGAAAATCCTCGGCGCCCGGCGCATCGCCCTGGTCGCGCCCTACATGGTGCCGCTGACGCGGCTGGTGATCGACTACATCGAAAACGAGGGCGTCCAGGTGACGCAGTGGCGCGCGCTGGAAATTCCGGACAACCTGGAAGTGGGGCGGCACGATCCCCGCAAGCTGCCGGGCATCGTCGCCTCGATGGATACGTCGGACGTGGATGCCGTCGTGCTGTCGGCGTGCGTGCAGATGCCGTCGCTGCCGGTCATCGCGCAGGTCGAGGCACTGACCGGCAAACCGGTCGTGACCGCCGCGGCCGCCACTGCCTGCGCCATGCTGAAAGCGTTGGACCTCGAACCTGTCGTGCCCGGGGCCGGCGCCCTGTTGTCGGGCCGTTACTAGGGAGCAATCCATGAGCAGCACTTTTCTCCATGGCGCCCATGTCCGCGCCAATGGCATACGCCAGCACTACCTGCGCTTCGGCGGCAAAGGCCGCCCCCTGGTGCTGGTGCCGGGCATCACCAGTCCTGCCGTGACCTGGGCCTTCGTGGCCGAGCGGCTGGGGCGGCAGTTCGATACCTACGTGCTCGATGTCAGGGGACGCGGCCTGTCCGAAGCGGCGACGGGCATGGACTACAGCCTGGAAGCCTGCGCGGCGGACGTGGGGGCCTTCGCGCAGGCGCTGGGCCTGGCGGACTATGTCCTGGTCGGGCATTCGATGGGCGCGCGCATCGGCGCCATCGTGGCCGCCCACCATGCGCAAGGGCTCGCGCGCCTCGTCATGGTGGATCCGCCCGTATCGGGGCCGGGCCGCCGGCCCTATCCCGCCAAGCTCGATTGGTACGTGGATTCAATCCGGCTCATGCGCGCGGGCGCGGAGTGGGAAAAGCTCAGGCCCTTCTCGCCCACGTGGACCGAGGCGCAACTGCGGCTGCGGGCCGAGTGGCTGCATACCTGCGACGAGGATGCGATCGTGTGCGCCTATCACGCTTTCGGCACGCACGACATGCATGCCGACCTGCCCGCGATCGCGGTGCCCGCGCTGCTGATGGTGGCGGGCAAGGGTGGCGTCATCGAGGCGGGCGACATCGACGAGATCCGGAGCCTGGTGCCCCGGCTGGAAGTGCAAACCGTGCCGGAGGCCGGACACATGATTCCCTGGGACGACGAGGAAGGCTTCTTCCAGGGCTTCGGCACTTTTCTGGGAACCCCCGTTTAGCGAGGAGCAAGCTATGGCTGTCAGCGATTCCGATTTGATCCAGGCATGGACCCAGGTCCTGACGCTGTCGCGCCTGAGGCGCGGCGACACGGTCACGGTATTGACCACCGAGGGCGTGACCCATCCCCAGACCCTGCGCTGCGCGATGACCGCGGCCGGGCTGCTGGGGGCGCGCGTGAACCGGCTCGACCTCGCGCCGGTCAACGGCGAGAAGTCGCTCAGCCGCGATTCCCTGGCCTACCTGGGGGCCACGCCGCTGAGCGGCAATCGAGCGGCGATTGCCGCGCTCAAGGCCAGCGACCTCGTGATCGACCTGATGACGCTGCTCTTTTCGCCGGAGCAGCACGACATCCTGCAAGGCGGGGGCAAGATCCTGCTGGCGGTCGAGCCGCCCGAGATCCTGCTGCGCATGGTGCCCACCGAAGCCGACCGCGCGCGCGTGCTGGCATGCGGGGCGCTGCTGGAGAACGCGCGCGAGATGCGGGTGACATCGGCGGCGGGCACCGACCTGCTGTGCCCGCTGGGCGAGTTCCCGGTAATCAAGGAGTATGGTTTCGTGGACGAGCCGGGGCGCTGGGACCATTGGCCCAGCGGTTTCGCGCTGACCTGGCCGAACGAGCGGGCCACGCGCGGCCGCATCGTGGTGGACAAGGGTGACATCCTGCTGCCGACGAAGTCGTACGTGAACGATCCCATCGTGATGGAGGTGGCGGACGGCTATGTCACGTCCATCACCGGCGGCATGGACGCCGAGCTGCTCAGCGACTACATGGCGTCCTTCAACGATCCGGAAGCCTATGCCATGTCGCATATCGGCTGGGGCGCGCAGACCCGCGCGCGCTGGTCCACGCTGGGACTGTACGATCGCGAAGCCACGATAGGCATGGATGCGCGCGCCTATGCCGGCAACTTCCTGTTCTCGCTCGGGCCCAACAACGAAGTAGGCGGGTCCCGCAGCACCGCCTGCCACATGGACATTCCGCTGCGCCGCTGCACGGTGTCGCTGGACGGCCGCGAAGTGGTGATCGAGGGCCGCCTGCTGGAGGAGCGGCTGGCCGGGGCGGGGGCCGCATCGTGAGGGAGGCGGGGAACGACGCCGCGGTCTACGCGCGCCAGGGCTTCGGCGCGGGACTGGCGCCGGCACCGCCATTCGGCCTGCTCATCGTCGATTTCGTCAATGGCTTCGCCGATCCGGACGTTTTCGGCGGCGGCAATATCCCCGCGGCGATCGCGTCCACGCGTCCGCTGCTCGCGCTGGCGCGCGACCGCGGTTGGCCCGTCGCCCACACGCGCATTGTCTACGCGGATGACGGCGCCGATGCCAATGTCTTTGCCGCCAAGGTACCGGGCATGCTGGACCTGACCGAGGCGGCGCCGGCCAGCGCCATCGTGCCGGAACTGGCGCCCCGGCCGGGCGAACTGGTCGTCCGCAAGAATGTGCCATCGGCGTTTTTCGCCACCGGTCTCGCTCCCTGGCTGACGCAGCGGGGTGTGCGTACGCTGGTGGTGGCAGGTTGCGTGACCAGCGGCTGCGTGCGCGCGAGCGTGGTCGACGCCATGTGCTGGGGCTTCCGGCCCGCGGTCGTTGCCGACTGCGTGGGCGACCGCGCCATCGGTCCGCACGATGCCAGCCTGTTCGACATGGCGCAGAAGTACGCCGAGGTCATGGACTACGCGTCCCTGCTCGGGCGCGTGGAAGGTTGACAGCCAGGGAGGGGGCCCCGGCTCCCGCCAGGGTCAGGGTGCCTGCATGCCGCCGGTGACGAAGCGGGTGACCTGGTCGATCAGGCTGTCGGTATCGTCGGGATCGTAAAGGCCGGCGGGCGCCATTTCTTCCATGCGGTGGGTATCCGAGAACGCGTAAAGATACGTGCCCACCATCAGGGTGACGCGCCAGTACGCGTCCAGCTCGGGCAGGTTCGGCAGGGCCTTGCGCACGGCGTCCACATAGAGCCGGGTGGAGCTGCCGTAGGCGTCGGTGCGCAGCTTGTAGGAAATCTGCGGAGGTTCGGTGTGCAGGCGGGCCTGCAGCCGCAGGAACGACCGGCCCTCGGGGGTCGAGCGGAAGGCCAGCGTCGGCATCAGGAAGGCCTGTACGACATCCCTTACCTTGGGCCGGCCCGGCTTGGCCTGCAACTGTGCCAGGTTCTCGATCCGCTGCTGCGAAATGATCTGGCTGCGGCGCATGAACACGGCCTCGTACAAGCCGTACTTCGAACCGAAGTAATAGTTGATCAGCGCCTGCGTGACCTTGGCCTGGTCGGCGATCTCCCGCAGGGTGGTGCCCGCGTAGCCCAGGTTGGAGAAAAGTTCTTCCGCCGCATCAAGAATATTGTCCCGGACGACGCTGGTGCCCTCGGGACGACCGGGGCCTTTTTTCTGTCCGGCCTTGCGCCTGGTTTGGGCTGCGGGAGTGCCCCGGCGGCCGCTGACCAATTTCATAAGCGTTTAATTAATTATTGGCTGCGAAGCCTCCATGCTAAGGCTTTTCACGGGCCTGGGCTATATGACGCGGCTGGACCGCGAGCGGTCAGTGTCGCGCGAAGATCTCGTCCGGCGGCAATGCGCGATCCAGGTAGCCATCGGCGTGCAGCATGGTGGAGAAGGCTTCCAGGGTCGCCCGGTTGCGATCCACCCCATAAGGCCAGGGGTCCGCGCCAAAGGCTTCCAGGGTCTCTTCGACGTGGTCCATCAGCCAGGGCAGCGTGGCGGCCAGCGCGCCGCTGAACCGCAATTGCTGCCAGGCCTGGTCCTTGGCCTGTTCACAGGCCCGCACCAGGGCCGGGGCCAGCCAGGGGTGCGCTTCGTGGCGGTCGCGCCGAAGCACCAGGGCATGCATGATGGGAAACACGCCGGTCGTGGCGTAATAGGCGGCCTCCGCGCGCTTGTAGTCCGGGAACAGCCGCCGCACGGCGGGATGCTTGCCGTACGAACGGGGAATGAAGGCGCCGATGAGCGCGTCGATGCCGCCCTCGGCCAGCATGTCCGACAGGCAGGTGGTGGCCGGGATGCGCTGCCCCCGCAAAGGGCGGCTGGGGCGCAGTTCCATGATGTCGCCGCCCGCGACGCCATATTCGTTCACGCCCCCCTCGTACCATTCGGCGTCCGCCAGGTCGACGCCGTAGCCGTCGCGCAGCAGGCCGCGTATCCAGACGGCGGCCGTCATCTGGTGGCCCTGCACGCCTATGCGCCTGCCCGCCAGGTCGGCGGGCGACCGGATGCCGGCCGCCTCGTTCACGAAGATGAAGCCGTGGCGGAACATGCGCGATGGGAAGACCGGCAGCGTGACGAAATTCGCGCGTCGCTGAGCGGTCAGGGCATAGCAGTGCGTGAGCGACATCTCGGCGATGTCGAAGGCGCCGTGTTCGATCATGGGGCTGAAGATGTCCACCGGGCGCTGGCGCACGTGCGGCACGATGCGCACGCCTTCGATCGCCACGCTGCCGTCGTACAGCCCCCGCAGGCGGTCGTACGGACCCGCCGCGAAACGGAGTTCGAGCCCGCTCATGGCGCTACTCGAGCTTGACGCCGGCTTCGCGCACCAGCGCGCCCCAGCGGTCGAACTCCGACTTGAGCATGGCTTTCATCTCGGTCGGGCTATTGGGCTTCGGGTCGTGCGAGGCCGCATGGATGCGGTCCACCAGGTCGGGCGATTTCAGCGCCGCGGCGACTTCGGCATTGAGCTTGTCGATGATCTCGGGCGGTGTGCCCGCCGGAGCGAGCAGCGCGATGGCCGAGTCGATCCGGAAGCCCGGCACGCCGGCTTCTTCCATGGTCGGCACGTCGGGCATCGCCGAGGCGCGCTGGCCGCCGGTCACGGCCAGTACGCGCACCCGCCTGGACTGCAGCAGAGGCTGGATGGGGCCGGAGTCGGTGATGCCCGCCTGGACCTCGCCCGCCGCCACCGCGGCGGCGGCGGGGCCGCCTCCCTTGTACTGCACCGGAACCATGTCCAGGCCCAGCGAGCGCTTCAGCAGTTCGCCGGCCAGGAAGGTCTGGCTGCCCACGCCGGTCACGGCGTAGTTGATGGCGCCGGGCCTGGCTTTCGCGGCGGCGATCAGTTCGCGCACCGACCGGATGGGGGAGTCGTCCTTGACCGAAAGCACCAGGCCGCTGGTCGCCAGCAGCGAGACGGGCGCGAGATCCTTGAGCGGATCGTAGCCGGCCTTGGTCAGGTGCACCGTCACGGTCAGCGCGCCCAGCGAGGTCAGCAACAGCGTGTAGCCGTCGGGCTTGGCGCGCGTCACCGCGCTCACGCCTATCGTGCCGCCCGCGCCGGCGCGATTTTCGACGAACACGGTCTGGCCCATGCGTTCGGTCAGCTTCTGCGCCAGCGAGCGCGCGATCACGTCCACGCTGCCGCCGGGGGCGTAGGGAACGATGACCTGCACGGGACGTTCCGGGTAGCGCTGCGCCCGGGCCGCGGGGGCGGTGAGCACGAGCGCCGCGGCAACGGCGGCCAGGGTGGGCGCGAGGACGCGTCGCGCGGGAAGGCGGGAGAGGGCGGTCGATCCGTTGCGTGGCATGGCATGCCTCCATGAGGGGAAGGGCAGGGGAAATGCGGCGAAGCGCCGCGCGCGGGAGCGCGGCGGGTAGGCTCAGAGTTCGATGACGGTCTTGGGCGTTTTGTGCAGGCATTCCCCGGGGCCGTCGGGACCGACGATGTAGTTGTCGCAGACGGTGGTGAAGACGCTGGAGGTCGCGTGGCCGGGGTGGACCACGATGTTCATGCCGGCGGCGATGGGCATGGTCTCATCCTCGCGTATCAACGGGCGCTCGACCATGTCGTAGCCCTGGCCGTGGGCGTACAGGCGCGTTTCCTCGCGCATGCCGCGGGCGCGCATGAAGGCGTTGTGGGCGGCCAGGATGTCGGCGGGCATGGCGCCCGGCTGCAACTGGTCCAGCGTGTGGCGCTGGGCCTCGACCAGCAGGGCCATGGTGTCCAGCAGCTCCTGCGAGGCCTTGCCCAGCACGAAGGTGCGGGCGAGTTCGCCGTAGTAGCCGCCCGGTCCGTTGTTCTCGATCAGCAGCGTGAAGGAATCGCCTTCGCGCATCTCGCGCCCTTGCAGGTGGCGCGGCTTGTACATCGCGGCGCGGCCCGCGGGCGAGGACGAGCCGATGAACAACCCCTGCTCGCTGCCGCGCAACTGGCCCGCGTACTGGGCATAGGCGGCGACCTCGAAGTCTTTCATGCCCGGGCGGATGTGGCGGGCCAGGGCCTGCAGCACTTCGTCCTGCATGGCCGCCATGCGGCCGATGGCCTCGATCTCGTCGGCGCTCTTGATGGCCTTGATGTGATCGACCATGTCGGTGGCATCGACGAAGCGTACCGAGCCGGCCGTCTGTTTCAGGTGAGCGCAGAAGTCGTGGTACATGCAGGCCGTGCCGACCAGGCCCACCGTCTTGTAGCCGCGGCGGCGCAGTTCCGTTTGCACCAGCTCCGCGTCGTAGGTTCCGGTGTAGTGGATGGACGCGTAGCTGGGCGTGAACACGATCTTCTCGACGCCGCGGTCGACCACGTCATCGGACGCGACCTCGCGGATGCCGCCGGTCGGGCCCTGTTCGACCGACACCATGCGGCCCTCGCGGGGGAAGACGATGGCGCGTGGATAGGCGTTGGTGGCCGGCCGGTCGGTGAACCATTTCACATAGCCGCCCAGCCAGTCGTTGGAGTTCTGCATGACCAGCGCGTCGATGCCGAGTTCGTCCATCCGCTCGCGGACTGCCCGCCAGCGGCGCTCCAGTTCGCGCGAAGGGATGGGATGCAGGACCCGCTGCTCGGGCGAGTCGGGAAGGGGATGGCTCATCGTGCTTCCAGGGAGAAAGAGGCCGCCGGGGTGGCGCCGCGCAGGACGATGTTCTTCATGTCGTCCGGTCGGCCGTCCAGGTAACAGGCCAGGTTGTGTTCGAGGATGGGCATGACCTGCTCGACGTAGATGTCGGTGGTGCCGCCGTGCTTGGGGGAAATCAGGATCCGCGGTTCGCGCCAGAACGGATGGCCGGCGGGCAGGGGCTCGACGGCGAAGGCATCCAGCCCGGCGCCGGCGATGGTGCCCGACCGCAGCGCATCCAGCAGCGCGGCTTCGTCCACCACGCTGCCGCGCGACATATTGACGAAGCAGGCGGACGGGCGCATGGCGCGAAAGAACGCATCGCCGATCGAGCCGTCGGTTTCGGGACCGGCCGGCAGGAGGCTGACCACGTAGTCGGCCCGTGCCAGCTCGGCGTGCAGGTCCGTGCGCGGCGCCACGCGATCGAAGTGCGGGACCTCGCGCGGGGTGCCGGAGATGCCGGCCACTTCCATGTCGAAGGCCTTGCAGCGCCGGGCCAGGCCCTCGGCGATGACGCCCACGCCCAGGATCAGCACGCGCTTGCGGTAGAGCAGCGATTGCGGCCACCGCTCCCAGCGGCTGTCGGCCTGGTTGCGCAGCATCCGGGGCAACTGGTGGGCCAGGGCCAGCATGTGGATGAACGCCATTTCGGACATCTGCGGGGCGTGGATACCGCGGGCGGATGTCACCGTCACGCCGGGTGGCAGCACCGACAGCGCCTGTATCGCGTCCGTGCCGGTAGTGAGCGCCTGGATCCACCGCAGCGAGCCCATGCGCGAGACCAGCGCATCATTGAACAGATGGCCCAGGGCGAATACCGCCTCGGTGTCGCCATGGGCGGCGGCGACCTCGGCGAAACTGCGGCCGTGCATGATCTCCAGGCGAGGAAACCGCGATTGCAGGGCCTCGGCATACGCCTGGCTGAAATAGTGGTCGACGATCAGCAGCTTCACCGGGCCTCCGTGATGGGTCTATGGCCGGCACTCTAAAACTAAGATACTAGTATGTCAATAAAAACGAAGCAAACGGATCATGGCGCATGCAGGCGCGCAAGCCGCGAAGCGCGCGCCGCTCCTAGCCGAAGGAATGGCCGTGCGGCGGTTGGCTGGGGAAAGGGGGAATCAGAGCAGGCCGACGCGATGCGGCTTGCCGAGCACGTGCTGTTCCATGGCGCGTTCAGCGCCCGCCGCATCGCGTCGTGCGATGGCGGTCACGATGCCGGCCCGTTCGCGGTTGCCGACGGTACGCATGGGCTCGGGGTAGTCGCGCTGGCCGTTGCGCAGGATGTAGTTGGCCATGTGCCAGAACTTGCCGATGCGGTTGGCCAGGGCCGGCGTGCGGGCCATGTGGCGGATGACGCTGTGGAAATGGCTGACGCTGTCCAGGTTCCAGTGGCCGCCGCCGGCGGGGGATTGTTCGAAGCTTGCCTGGGCGGCGCGCAACTGGAGCATGTCGGCGTCGCCGTGGCGCTCGGCGGCCATGCCCGCCATGCGCCCTTCCATTTTCGCGAAGACCGAAAAGAAGTCCTGGATCTCGTTCTTGTCGGGCGCGGCGGCTTCGCAGCCCACCTGGGGCGTGATGATGACGAAGCCGTCGCCGGCCAGGTCGCGCATGGCCGTCATGATGGGCTGGCGACTGACGCCGAACTCCTGGGCCAGGTCCACCACCGATAGCTTTTCGCCGAAGCGGTAGTGCCCGCTGGCGAAGCGCGCCTGCAAGATCTGCAGGATCCTGCCGGTCTTGCCCGCCGGCGTGCCGAGGTCGGCACCGTTGGGCGGGAAGGCGGCGGGATGGGGCGGGGGGCTCGACATGCGGCGATCTCGGATGAATGCGTGGCGTGCGTCGCGCGACGGGCTGGAATCTTAGCAGACTGGTTTTGTTCCCATGGCCGGGCCGGCGCGGCCATGGTCCGGTCAGCCCAGCGTCGACTCCAGCGCCAGCAATTGCTCGACGGTCTCGCGGGTGCGCACGACGTGGTAGCGGTCGCCGTCCACCATGACCTCGGCGGCGCGGGGGCGGGTGTTGTAGTTGCTGGCCATGACCATGCCGTAGGCGCCCGCCGATTCCACGGCCAGGTAGTCGCCTTCGCGTACGGCCAGGTCGCGGTCCTTGGCCAGCCAGTCGCCACTTTCGCATACCGGTCCGACGACGTCATAGCGCGAGGCCGCTTCGCCGGCGCGCGGCGCCACCGCCAGCACGCCGTGGTAGGCCTCGTACAGCGTCGGGCGGATCAGGTCGTTCATCGCCGCATCGACGATCAGGAAGTTCTTGGCCTCGGTGGGCTTGAGGTACTCCACGCGTGTCACCAGCAGGCCGGCGTTGCCGACCAGCGAGCGGCCGGGTTCCAGCACGATCTGGCGCGAACCGTAGCCGCGCGCGTCGATGCGCTCGAACACCCGGGACAGCAGGTCGGCCGGCGCGAGCGCGATTTCGTCGGCATAGCGGATGCCCAGGCCGCCGCCCAGGTCCAGGTGCTCGACATGGATGCCATCGGTGGCCAGCAGGTCCAGCAGGTCCAGCAGCTTGTCCAGCGCGTCCAGGAAGGGGGCGGTCTCGGTGATCTGCGAACCGATGTGGCAGTCGACGCCCACGATCTCGACGCCGGGCAGCGCGGCCGCGGTACGGTAGGCGGCCGGGGCGTCGTCGATGGCGATGCCGAACTTGTTTTCTTTCAGCCCGGTCGAGATATAGGGATGGGTCTTGGGGTCGACGTCCGGGTTCACGCGCAGCGAGACCGGCGCACGTTTGCCCATCGCATGCGCGACCTCGGACAGGCGGTGCAGCTCGGGTACGGATTCGACGTTGAAGCATTTGACGCCCGCTTCCAGCGCCAGGCGCATCTCGGCGGCCTGTTTGCCCACGCCGGAGAAGACGACCTTGCCCGGGTCGCCGCCCACCGCCAGCACGCGTTGCAGCTCGCCCGCCGACACGATGTCGAAGCCGGCGCCCATGCGCGCGAACTCGCGCAGCACCGCCAGGTTGGAGTTGGCCTTCATGCCGTAGCAGACCAGGACGTCGCGCGAGCCGATGCCGCGCCGGTAGGCGTCGTAGGCGGCATGCAGCGCGGCACGCGAATAGACGTACAGCGGCGTGCCCAGCCGGTCTGCCAGGTGGGCCACGGATACGCCTTCGGCATGGAGGATGCCGTCGCGATAGGCAAAGTGGGGGCTGCCGACCGGGGTGGGCAGGGAAGCGGGGGTGGTCATTGTGTCAGGGGAGTATGCGAGATGGATTCGTTGCGCCGGGAAATGTCGTCCACGTCGCCCGTCGTCTTGGATGCCGGCGCGGCGGCCGGCTGCGCGGCGGGGACGGACGCCGTCGGCGCCGGCGTGGCCGGCAGGTAGAGCGGGCCCTTGATGCCGCAGGCGGCCAGCAGCGCGAGCGGCAGGGCCGCCAGCAGCGCGGCCAGACGCCGCGCGGCAGGCCGGGCGGCGCTGGCTACAATGCCGGTATCAGCAACCAACGAGGGGTCTGGGCATGCGGCGCGCGCAGGATGCGTGGGTTTCATGTCGGACATAGTCGAAATTATGAACGAAAGCGAGTTTCTTGCCTTGGCCGATGCCATCCTGGATTCCATCGAGCGGCAGGCCGACGTGTGGTTCGAGAAGCGCGACATCGATATCGAGGGAGCGCGCAGCGGCAATGTGCTGACGTTGACCTTCGCGGATCGCAGCCAGGCAGTGATCAATAGCCAGGCGCCAATGCAGGAAATGTGGGTGGCGGCGCGCAGCGGCGGGTTCCATTATCGCCTGAAGGACGGGAAGTGGCTGGATACGCGGTCGGGGGAGGAACTGGCGCGGGCGTTGTCGCGGATTTGTTCCGAGCAGGCGGGGGAGGAGGTCGTGGTCGACGAGTTGCCGGTTCGGTGAGTTCTAAACACGGCTGGGTCCGGGGCGCCCAAGGCCGGTGGGGCGCAGCGACGCCGGTCCCGGCTTTGCCGGGACTTCCCGGTTTCGGCTGGGGCGGCGGGGCGGGCGCAGAACTCGCACCGGCCTTGGGCGCCCCGGACCCAGCCTGCGGCGTCTTGTGGCGGGTGGGGGGCGGCAGTTAAGGCAGGTATTCCTGGCGGGTGTTGCCGCCGCCGCTGTTGCCGCCTGAGCTGCCGCCATTGCCGTTGATCAGGTTGCCCAGGCTGTCGATCAGCCGGGACATGGGGTCGGATGAGGGGGGCGGCAGGCCGACGGAGGCGACGGCCTGGCCGGGCGGGAATTCGGCGAAGTAGTAGTCGCCGTTCTGCACGATGATGCCGGACGGCATGGGCTGCTCGCGCTGGGGGATTTCCTTGAGCGCGCGCTGCATGTATTTCAGCCAGATGGGCATGGCGGCGCCGCCGCCGGTTTCGCGCACGCCCAGCGAACGCGGCTGGTCGTAGCCCAGCCAGGCCACGCCCACGAGGCCGGGAGTGTAGCCGGCGAACCAGGCGTCCACCGAGTTGTTGGTGGTGCCGGTCTTGCCCGCCACGTCCTGGCGCTTGAGCGACAGGGCGGCGCGGGCGGTGCCGGTGCGCACGACGTCGCGCAGCATGGAGTCGGCGATGTAGGCGGTGCGGGCGTCGATGGCGCGCAGGGATTCGTCGCCGGCCTTGGTCGGGCGGGCCTGCATCAGCACGCGGCCGGTGCTGTCGGTGACCTTGTCGATCAGGTAGGGGGTGACGCGGTAGCCGCCGTTGGCGAAGACGGAATAGGCGCCGGCCATCTGCAGCGGCGTGACCGACCCCGCGCCCAGCGCCATGGTCAGGTAGGCGGGGTGGCGGGCGGCATCGAAGCCGAAGCGGGTGATGTAGTCCTGGGCGTACTGCGGGCCGATGCTTTGCAGCACGCGGATCGACACCATGTTCTTGGACTTGGCCAACCCCTGGCGCATGGTCATGGGCGGTTCGTTCTTGCCGTCGTAGTTCTTCGGTTCCCAGCGCTGCGAGCCGGTGGCCGAGGCTTCGAGCACGAAGGGATCGTCGGAAATGATGGTGGCGGGGGTCAGCCCGCGTTCCAGCGAGGCGGCGTAGATGAACGGCTTGAAGCTGGAGCCGGGCTGGCGCCAGGCCTGGGTGACGCGGTTGAACTTGCCGCTGTGGAAATCGAAGCCGCCGACCATGGCGCGGATGGCGCCGTTTTGCGGGTCGGTGGAGACGAAGGCCGCCTGGACCTGGGGCGTCTGCAGGATTTCCCACTCGTTTCCGCTCTTCAGGATGCGGACGATGGCGCCGCGGCGGATACGCACCGAGGGCTGGGCCTTGGCCGACAGCGCCGGCTGGACGAACTTGAGCCCCTTGCCGGCGATCTCGATGATTTCGCCCGAGCTGCGGGCCACCCGGACCTTGTTGGCATCGGCGGCCAGGACCACGGCGGACAGCAGCGTGTCGCTGTCGGGGTAGTCGTTCAGCGCGTCGTCGACCGCCTCGTTCAGCTTCTCGGGGTTGTTGTCGATGCCGCCGGGCAGATCGACAAAGGCTTCGGGCCCCCGGTAGCCATGGCGGCGTTCGTAGTCCAGCACGCCTTCGCGCAGGGAGTCGTAGGCGGCGTCCTGCATGTCGCGGTTCACGGTCGTGTAGACGTTCAGGCCGCGGGTGTAGGTTTCTTCTTTATAGATGTCGTAGACCAGTTGGCGCGCCAGTTCGGCCACGTATTCGGCGCGCACGCCGAACTCCCCGCCCAGCTGCCGGACCTGCTGTTTTTCGTCCAGGGCGGCGCGGTACTCGGGTTCGGTCAGGTATCCCAGGCCGAGCATGCGCTGCAGCACATATTGCTGGCGCAGCTTGGCGCGGGTCGGATTGACCACGGGGTTGTAGCGTGACGGGGCCTTGGGGATGCCGGCCAGCATCGCGGCCTCGGCGGCGGTGATTTCCGACAGCGGCTTGCCGTAGTAGATGCGGGCCGCCGAGGCGAAGCCGTAGGCGCGCTGGCCGAGGTAGATCTGGTTGATGTAGAGCTCCAGGATCTGGTCCTTGGTCAGGTTGGCCTCGATCTTGAAGGTCAGCAGGATCTCGTAGAGCTTGCGGGTCCAGGTCTTTTCCGACGACAGGTAGAAGTTCCGCGCCACCTGCATGGTGATCGTGCTGGCGCCCTGGCTCTTGGACAGGTTGACCATGTTGGTGAGCGCCGCCCGGATGACGCCGGACCAATCTATGCCGCCATGTTGGTAGAAACGGTCGTCTTCTGCGGACAAAATCGCCGATTTCAGCACATCCGGCACATCACGGATGCGTACCACGTTGCGTCTTTCTTCGCCGAATTCGCCGATCAGGGCGTTATCCGCGGTGTAGATGCGCAACGGCATCTTGGGATGGTAGTCGGTCAGGGCGTCCAGATCGGGCAGGTTCGGGTACGCGAGGGCCAGCGCCAGCCCCACCAGGAGGGCGCCACAAACGGCCAGCCCGGCCAGAACGCCGGCGACCTTCAGGAGAATACGGGACATGAGGAAGCTGCTTCTCGTGCGAGGACGAGACCCATTATAGGAACATAGAAACGGATCGGCTTATAGACTGCCCGGCGGCCAGGGCGTTCCTGTAACAGTTGGTGTGCCGGGCGCCGGGGCCGGATTTTCCGCTTCCGGCCCTCTTGCGGGATAATGCATCTTATATCGATTTTTTGTGGCTTCGGCCTCACGAGCTAGTGGATCAGGTCTCTTGCGATTCATGCGCGGCCGCCGCCATGGGGCCGGCGGGCACGCCATTCGTGCCGCCCGTGTTTCTCGTCGGCATGATGGGGGCGGGTAAAACCACGATCGGCCGCGGCCTGGCCCGGGCGCTGTCGCGCCAGTTCCTGGACGTGGACCAGGTGCTGGAAGAGCGCTGCGGGGTCCGGGTCCCCACCATTTTCGAGCTGGAAGGCGAAAGCGGCTTCCGGCGCCGCGAAACCCACGCGCTGGATGAGTGCAGCCGGATTTCCGGGGTGGTCCTGGCCACCGGGGGCGGTGCCGTGCTGGCCGGGGACAACCGCCGCATGCTGCAGCAACGCGGTACGGTCGTCTACCTGCGGGCCAAGGCCGAGGAGCTCTACCAGCGCACCCGCTACGACCGCAATCGGCCGCTTTTGCAGACGGCCGACCCGCTGGGCCGCATCACCGAGCTGCTGCGCCAGCGCGAACCGCTGTACGAGGAAATCGCCGACCTCGTCGTCGACACGGGCAAGGTGTCGGTGGCACGGCTGGTCGGCCGCATCCTGCCCATGCTCGCAACCTGCAACAAGCAGGTCCGGCCGCCGGCCGACCTGCCTCCGCTGGAGTGTCTATGAAAGAAGTCCGTGTCGAGACGCCGGGCGGGAGCTATCCCATACGGATCGCCCCCGGCCGTCTCGATCGCCTGGCCGAGGCCGTGCCGGCCGACGCCACCACCCTGGTCGTGGTCACCAACCCCACCGTGGCGGCGCTGTACGCCGAGCGTGCCGAACAGGCCCTGGCGGCCACCGGCCGGCCCATCCTGCGCATCGAACTGCCCGATGGCGAGCAATACAAGGACTGGCAGACCCTGAACCTGATCTTCGACGCCATGCTGGCCCGGCACTGCGACCGCAAGGCCGTCATCGTCGCGCTGGGCGGCGGCGTGATCGGCGACATCGCCGGCTTCGCGGCCGCGGTCTACATGCGCGGCATCCGCTTCATCCAGGTGCCGACCACGCTGCTGTCCCAGGTCGATTCGTCGGTGGGCGGCAAGACCGCCGTCAACCATCCCATCGGCAAGAACATGATCGGCGCGTTCTACCAGCCGATCGCGGTGGAAATCGACACCGACGTGCTGTCCACGCTGCCCGCGCGCGAAGTGTCGGCCGGGTTGGCCGAGGTCATCAAGTATGGCGCCATCCTGGACGCTGATTTCTTCGCCTGGTGCGAGGCCCATGCCCAGGACCTGCGCGCGCTGGAGCCGGGCGCGCTGGCCCTCGCCATCGCCCGCTCGTGCGAGCTCAAGGCCTACGTCGTCTCGCAGGACGAACGGGAAACCGGCCTGCGCGCCATCCTGAACTTCGGCCACACCTTCGCCCACGCCATCGAGGCCGGGCTGGGCTTCGGCGCCTGGCTGCATGGCGAGGCCGTCGGCTGCGGCATGGTGCAGGCGGCCGAGCTGTCCGCGCGCGCTTCCGGGCTGCCGCAGGCCGACGCCGAACGCATCCGCGGCCTGGTGCTCGCCATCGGCTGTCCGGTATACGCGCCCGACCTCGGCGCCGACCGCTGGTTCGACCTGATGCAGGGCGACAAAAAGACCGAAGCCGGCCAGATCCGCTTCATCCTCCTGCCCAGGCTGGGGGAAGCGGTAAGGTCCCCGGCCGAGGCCGGACTGGTCCGGCAGGTCCTGGACCGGACCGTCGCCAGGACCGCGGGCGAGCAGCCAGCCACACTCGCCTGACCCCCCAACTCCGGAGGAGCCCCGACGTTCATGCCGCAAGTCCTCGCTCCGTACGCCGCCGACCCGGCCGCCACCCGCGGCCGGCGCCACCCCGAAACCCCGCCCCAGGGGCGCTCCGAATTCCAGCGCGACCGCGATCGCATCATCCATTCCAACGCTTTCCGGCGGCTGGAGTACAAGACCCAGGTCTTCGTGAACCACGAGGGAGACCTGTTCCGCACCCGGCTCACGCATAGCCTGGAGGTGGCGCAGATCGCCCGCTCCATCGCGCGGAACCTGGGCTTGAACGAGGACCTGGTCGAGGCCATTTCGCTGGCCCATGACCTTGGCCATACCCCCTTCGGCCATGCCGGTCAGGACGTGCTGCACGCCTGCATGCAGGAATTCGCGCCCGAGGCCGGCGGCTTCGAGCACAACCTGCAAAGCCTGCGCGTGGTGGACGAACTGGAGGAACGCTACGGCGACTTCAACGGCCTGAACCTGTGCTTCGAGACGCGCGAGGGCATCCTCAAGCATTGCTCGCTGACCCGGGCGGCCCGCCTGGGCGACGTGGGCGAGCGCTTCCTGAACCGCACCCAGCCGTCGCTGGAGGCGCAACTGACCAACCTGTCGGACGAGATCGCCTACAACAACCACGACATCGACGACGGCCTGCGCTCGGGCCTGGTCTCCCTCGAACAGATGCGGCAGGTCGGCATCTTCGGCCGCCATCATGCCGAAGTCGTGCAGCGCTACCCGGACCTGCCCGAGCGGCGCGCCATCACCGAGACCGTGCGGCGCATGATCAACACCCTGATCATCGACCTGACCGAAACCACGGCGGCCCGCATCGCCGGGCACCAGCCCGCGTCCATCGACGACGTGCGCCGCGCACCGCCCCTGGCGGGCTTCAGCCCCGACGTAAAGGCCGAGGCCGAGGAACTCAAGGTGTTCCTGCGCGACAACCTGTATCGCCACTACCGCGTGCTGCGCATGACCACCAAGGCCAAGCGCGTGCTGCGCGACCTGTTCATTGCCTTCCTCGAAGACCCGCGCCTGTTGCCGCCGCAGTACCAGGCACGGGCCAACGTGGACCAGCCGCGCGCGATCGCGGACTACATCGCGGGGATGACCGACCGGTATGCCATCAAAGAGCACCGGCGGTTGTTTTTGGTGGCGGACGAGTAGGGGAGGAGCGCCCGCGGGTGGTTAGGCGGTCGTGTTCCGACATGCGGGGAAGCCTGTGTTCATGTATGGCGTCCAGAGCCTGCAACTTGTCGTGGCTGACAGTTTGGTTGGCTATGATGGGCAGGCAAAAAACGGTTTGTTTTTCTGGTGGATTGGTTCTTTAAAAAGTTGGTGGATTTCAAGGGGCTGATTTTTTCTTTTTAAAACAGTCACTTATATTTGGTGTGTTCCCCGCGTAAGCGGGGATGAACCGAATTTCGAACGTGATCGATGTCTCATCAGGCAGTGTTCCCCGCGTAAGCGGGGATAAGTCGAGGGACTGGCTCGAACCGTCGATCTCCGGGGCATGAGCCCGGCGCGCTACCTGCTGCGTGACTCTACAAAGGTGTGCTGTTCGACGCGCATCACGAAATCCGAATGGTCGAAGTGCAAGAGGCGAAGCCGTGCGATGGCCAGATGGACTGAAACCCCATCCCGGCAATAGCCTGGCGGAAAACACGGTGAGCACGAACCACACCATCATTGACACTGGCGACGGCCGGCCTTCGTTGTGCTTCCCTACGACGAATACATCGCGCTGGCTGGCAATGAGCCGCGCATCCCTGCGGGGGAGGCGGTGCCTCATGAAGTGGTCAGCGTTCAGGTCAAGAATAGATGGAGCCTGATCCGTGCGTGGCGGGAGTGCCTTGGTATCACCCAGGCGGAAATGGCGGCGCGCCTTGAGGTGAGGCAACCGACCTGCGCGAATATGGAAGGTCCTGATGCCCGGCCGCGTCAGGCGACCCTCGTCCGCATTGCCCAGGCACTCGGGATTTCGCTCGATCAGCTTGATGACCGGATGGCGGGGCAGCACACGAGCCCCTCCGCCGTGCCAATGCAAAGGCTGCCCACGCCCGTCCCCCGCGACCCTACCCCACCAGCTTCGTCGGCAACAACACCTCGAACGTGATCCCTTCCTCCGACTTGCCCGTGGTGCCGCGCTGCGAGCTGAAGTAGAGGCGGGTGCCGTCGGGCGACACCGCGGGACCGGTGATCTCGCTGTCGTCGTGGCCGACCAGCCGCATCACCGCCTGCGACGTGCCGTCGTCGCGCAGCACGCCGATTTCCAGGTTGCCCGCGTCTTCGGCTACCAGCATTTCGCCGAACGAGGTGATGGTGATGTTGTCCGGTTCGTCGATGCTGTGGGTCTCGGCCGGGCCCAGCTTGCCGTCGAAGATGACTTCGAGGGTGCGATGGGCGGTGTCGTAGGCCCAGATGCGGCTGTTGCGGGACGTGACGAAGAAGACGACGCCGTTGAAGAACCAGATGCCTTCGGCTTTCTGGAAGTAGTTGCCGGGGGGCAGTATGCCGCCTTTGCGCAGGGTGTCGCGGATGTTCTTCTGGCCTTGGTCGGGAAAGGCCACGGGTTCCCAGGTCACGGAAACCGGGGTCTTGCCGAAGCCGATGAGGTTCGCGTAGGCCGCGTCGGAAGAGTCGGCGTCGCGGGGCAGGGCGTCGATGCGCAGCACTTGCAACTGGCCGGACTCGAACTTGACGGGGCGCTCGGCGCCGGCGGGCCAGTCGGTGGCGTCGCAGACGTAGCGGTAGATCCGTCCGCCGCTGGCGTCCTCGGTCAGGTACAGCATGCGGTTGGACGGGTCCACGCAGACCGCTTCATGCGCGTACCTGCCCAGGGCGGGCCAGGCGCGCGGCGGGTTGGCGTCGGACCAGGGGTGGTAGGGATCGCATTCCCAGACCATGCCGGCGATCTGCTGGGTGAGTTCGAATTCTTCGCACGACAGCCAGGTGTTCCAGGGCGTGGGGCCGCCGGCGCAGTTGCCCGAAGTGCTTTTCAGGATGGGGTAGGCGTCGATGACCTTGCCAGTCTTGTCGAACTTGAGCGCGCTGACGCCGCCCAGCGGGGCGATCATTTCCGCGTTGCTGACGTAGATCCAGCCGCCGTCGTCGGTGGCATAACAGGCGCCGCCGTCGGGCGCGGCATGCCACAGGAAGCTGCCGCCGCTGACCGGCGCCTTGCCGCTGCGGGCGACGATGCGCGAGGAGAAGCCTTTGGGCAGCATCACGCCGTTGGCGTCGGCGGGCTGGAGCGCGGTGAATTGGGCGAAGGGGTTGAACTTCTCGACTGGCTGTTCGGGGTCAACGGGGGGCTTGGGGTCGACCGGCGCGGGGTTCACGGAGTCGTCGCCGTCGCCGCCACAGGCGGCCAGGAAGCCCGTCAGGCTGACCGCGCCGGCGGTGCGGAAGGTCTTGAGCAGGAAGGCTCGGCGCAAGGAGAAGTCCAGGGGGATGACGGGATAGGTGTGTTCGCTCATTGTTCTCGGGTACGGATGGGTGGGCGCTCGGGAGTGGAGCGCTGCCATCCTGCGTGCCCCGCGTTACAGGGTGGTGACTCCAGCGGGCAGCGCGGTCGGGCGGTCCGGCATTGCGTTTACACTTTCACGCTTCGGCACCAGGGAGTCGAAGGCATTGCGATCGACCAGGCGTGCCGGCGACGAGGATTTTTTCCATGAACACCACAGCGCTTGCACTTGGCAGGGTCGCGGTTTTCTGCGGCTCGAATTTCGGTTTCTCGGACGAGTACGCCCAAGCCGCGCGGGAATTGGGCGCGCAGGTCGCAGCCCGCGGCCTGACGCTGGTCTACGGCGGCACCCACAAGGGCCTGATGGGCATCATGGCGGATACGGTGCTGGCGGCCGGTGGCCGGGCGGTGGGCATCATCAACCAGCGGCTGCATGATCGCGGGCACCTGCATCCGGGCCTGACTTCGCACGAGGTCGTGGCGGACATGCGGGCGCGCAAGGCTCGGATGGCCGAGTTGGCGGATGCCTTCATCGCGATGCCGGGCGGGTTGGGGACTTTCGAGGAATTGTTCGAGGCCGCCACGCTGACCCAGCTCGGGGATCACACCAAGGCGTGCGGGGTCCTGAACGTGCGCGGCTTCTACGAGCCCATGCGCGCGATGCTGACGCACTCGGTGCAGGAGGGGTTCATGAAGCCCGAACATCGTGACATGATCGTGATCGAGGTCGATCCGGGCGCGCTGCTCGATGGGCTGGCGGCCTGGAAGGCGCCGACTGTCACGAAGTGGATCGGCGATTCCGATCCGGCTCCCGCGGCCTGAGCGTGCCCGTCGATTTGATTAAACTGAAGCGGTCTCGCCGGTTTTTCCACCATGCCGGGGCTCCTCGCCGGCCCCACCTTCGCAGGCAACCATGACCAGAATCCGAATACGCGCCGCCGAATACGAATTCATCGCCGAGACCAACCCGGACGCCCCCCAGACCGTGGCCGCCTTCCTGAAGCTGCTGCCCTACAAGCAGAAGATCATCCACGTGCGCTGGAGCGGCGAGGGCTGCTGGATTCCGCTGGGCGAGTTCAAGCTCGGCGTGGGGTTCGAGAACCACACCAGCCATCCGTCGGTGGGGGACATCCTGTTCTATCCGGGCGGCTACAGCGAGACCGAGATCATCCTGGCCTATGGCAGCTGCATGTTCGCCAGCAAGCTGGGCCAGCTGGCGGGGAACCATTTCCTGACCGTGGTCGAGGGCAAGGAGAACCTGCGCGCCCTGGGCGTGAAGACGCTGTGGGAAGGCGCGCAGGATATCGTTTTCGAGCTGGCTTGACGGCGGCCTATCGCAGGAACAGCTTGTAGGCCGGGTTCTCCGATTCGTCCCAGTTCCGGTAGCCCAGTTCCGCCAGGAAGGCCGCGAAGGCCTTCTTGTCGGACGGCGGCACTTGCAGGCCCACGACGATCTGTCCGTAGTCGCCGCCCTGGTTGCGGTAATGGAACAGGCTGATGTTCCAGTTGGGCGACATGGAGTTCAGGAAGCGCATCAGCGCGCCGGGCCGCTCCGGGAATTCGAAGCGATACAACTGTTCGTGGTTGGCCTGGGGGCCGCTGCCGCCGATCATGTGGCGCAGGTGGGTCTTGGCCAGTTCGTCGTGCGTGAGGTCGATGGCGGTGAAGCCGTGGCGCCGGAAGTTGGCGGCGATCTTCGTCGATTCGCCCGCCGATGACGTTTGCAGGCCCACGAAGACGTGGGCCTGTTCGGAGTCGGCCATCCGGTAGTTGAACTCGGTCACGTTGCGGTTGCCGACCAGTTCGCAGAAGCGGCGGAAGCTGCCGCGTTCTTCGGGCATGGTCACCGCGAACACGGCTTCGCGCGCTTCACCCACGTCGGCGCGCTCGGCCACGAAGCGCAGCCGGTCGAAGTTCATGTTGGCGCCGCAGGCGATGGCCACCAGGGTCTTGCCCTTCAGGCGGTGCTGGGCGGCGTACTTCTTGAGGCCGGCCAGGGCCAGCGCGCCCGCGGGCTCCAGCACGCTGCGGGTTTCCTCGAACACGTCTTTGATCGCCGCGCAGATGGCGTCAGTGTCGACGACCACGAAGTCGTCGACGTACTTGCGCGTGAGGCGGTAGGTTTCCTCGCCCACCAGTTTGACGGCGGTGCCGTCCGAGAAGAGGCCGACGTCGGGCAGGGTGACGCGGCGGCCTTTTTTCACGCTCTGGACCATGGCGTCGGAGTCGACGGTCTGCACGCCGATGATGCGGATCTCGGGGCGCAGCTGCTTGACGTAGGCCGCCACGCCGGAGATGAGTCCGCCGCCGCCGATGGCCACGAAAATGGCATCGATGGGGCCGGGGTGCTGGCGCAGGATTTCCATGCCTATGGTGCCCTGGCCGGCGATGACGTCGGGGTCGTCGAAGGGGTGGACGAAGGTGAGTTTCTCTTTCGCTTCGAGCTGCTTGGCGTGGTTGTAGGCGTCGGTGAAGCTTTCGCCGTGCAGGACGACCTCGGCGTTGCGGGCGAGGACGGCGTCGATCTTGAGCTGGGGGGTGGTCACGGGCATGACGATGACGGCCCGGCAGCCCATGCGCTGGGCGGCCAGCGCCACGCCCTGGGCGTGGTTGCCGGCCGAGGCGGCGATGACGCCGCGTTCGAGCGCCTTGGGCGGCAGGTTGGCCATCTTGTTATAGGCGCCGCGGAGTTTGAAGCTGAAGACGGGCTGGGTGTCTTCTCTTTTGAGCAGCACCGTGTTCGCAATTCGCGCCGAAATCTGGGGAGCGGCGTCGAGGTGGGACTCGATCGCGACGTCGTAGACTTTGGCGGTGAGAATGCGCTTGAGATAGTCGGTAGCCATGATGCTGCGTCAGGGGTTGGTGGAAAAAAACGTAACCCTTTAGTGTGACACAGATGACCCAAGGGGGCTGCGCAGGCGGAATCGTCGGGTCCGGTTTTTACCCCGGGGCGCCGCGGATCCGGCCCGGCGGGGCCGCCAGCGCCGCCCCCGCGGGCGCCGGCTCCGTGGGGGCTGCCGCGTAGCGGCTGGAGGCCCGCCACACCGGGCGCGCGCAGCGCGTAGGAGGGCTTCCTCTCGGCTAAACTCCTCGCCATGCATCAATGGCTGGAATCCTCCGTTCACTGGCTGCTCCACGCGCTGGCCCTGCCCGAAGTGGGGCTGTCGGCCGTTTTCCTGGTCAGCCTGGTGTCGGCCACGCTGCTACCCATGGGGTCCGAGCCGGCGGTGTTTGGCTACGTGAAGCTGGCGCCGCAGATGTTCTGGGTGGCGGTGCTGGTGGCCACGGCGGGCAATACCGTGGGCGGGATGATCAGCTATTGGATGGGGATGGGCGCCAAGCGGGCGGTGGAGCGCATCAAGGAGCGGCGCGAGGCGCGGCATCCCCATGGGCATGACGTGGAGCCGGGCGAGGACGAGGAGCATGAGCCCACGCGCAAGGATCGCTGGCACGCCTATGCCCACGCCTGGATAGAGCGGTATGGCGCCAAGACGCTGCTGCTGTCGTGGGTGCCCCTGGTGGGGGATCCGCTGTGCGCGGTGGCGGGGTGGCTGAGGCTGGATTTCCGGGCCTGCGTGGTCTACATGGCCATCGGCAAGTTCGGGCGCTACGCCACGATGACCGCCGCCCTGCTGTGGGTGTTTCCCGACAAGTAGCAAGAACAGGATCTGGAATATGACGACGCGGGTCTACGGACTGAACAATTGCGATACCTGCCGCAAGGCGCGTAAATGGCTGGCCTCCCAGGGGCTGGAGGCCGATTTCATCGATTATCGCGAGCATCCGGTGGGCGCGGACGCGCTGCGGGACTGGGCGGGACAGGTGGGGGGGTGGGAGAAGCTGGTGAACCGGTCGTCCACGACTTGGCGCAACCTGCCCGAGGATCGCAAGCAGCCCGCCAGCGAGGCGCAGTGGCTGGCGCTGGTGGCGGAGCATCCGGCGTTGGTGAAGCGGCCGGTCCTGCTGACGGCGGATGGGGTGGCCAGCGTGGGGTTCTCCGAGGCGGGCTGGACGCAGCGGCTGGGGCGCTGAAGGCCGGATACCCTCGCGTTGGATGCAGTTCCCGCGAGATATGACCCTTTTCATGGGTCGGGAAAGGGGGGCGGTCCCACCGACGGGGCGGGGCAATGGGCTAGAATGGTCGGCTACCCTCGGGATGAAGTCCAGCCCCCACCATGAACGCCCCTCTGCCCACCACCCTCGCTTCCGCGCATGTCCCCACCCGCCTGCGGGAGATTCCCTACAACTACACGTCGTTTTCCGACCGGGAGATCGTGCAGCGGCTGCTGGGCTCGCAGGCTTGGGACATGCTGTGCGACCTGCGCGGCGAGCGCCGCACCGGCCGGTCGGCGCGCATGCTGTACGAGGTGCTGGGCGACATCTGGGTGGTGCGCCGCAATCCCTATCTGCAGGATGACCTGCTGGACAACCCCAAGCGCCGCGGCCTGCTGGTCGAGGCGCTGAACCACCGGCTGCGCGAGGTCGAGCGCCGGCGCGAGCCCGACGACGCCGAGCGCGACGGCAAGGTGGGGCGTCTGCTGGACATGGCGCGCAGCGCCGTGCGGGCCTTCGAGCAGGAATTCAACGAGACCGCCGAGCTGCGCCGCCGCGTGCAGAAGGTGCTGGGCCGCACGACGGCGCGCGACAACATCAAGTTCGACGGGCTGTCCCGGGTCTCGCACGTGACCGACGCCACCGACTGGCGGGTGGAGTTCCCGTTCGTGGTGCTGACGCCCGACAGCGAGGACGAGATCGCCGCGCTGGTGCGCGGCTGTATCGAACTGGGCCTGACCATCATCCCGCGCGGCGGTGGCACGGGCTACACGGGCGGCGCCGTGCCGCTGACCTGGAAGTCCGCCGTCATCAACACCGAGAAGCTCGAAACCCTGGGTGAAGTCGCCCTCGGGCCGCTGCCCGGCGTGGACCGCGAGGTCGCGACGGTGTTCACCGGCGCCGGCGTGGTCACCAAGCGGGTGGCCGACGCGGCCGACAAGGCCGGTTTCGTGTTCGCCGTCGATCCCACCTCGGCCGAGGCGTCCTGCGTGGGCGGCAACGTCGCGATGAACGCCGGCGGCAAGAAGGCGGTGCTGTGGGGCACGGCGCTGGACAACCTGGCCTGGTGGCGCATGGTCGACCCCGAGGGCAACTGGCTGGAGGTCACGCGTCTCGAACACAACCTGGGCAAGATCCACGACGTGCCGGTGGCCCGCTTCGAGCTGAAGTGGTTCGACGGCACCGGCAAGCCGGGCGAGCGCCTGCTGCGCACCGAGACGCTGGACATCCAGGGCCGCGTGTTCCGCAAGGAAGGCCTGGGCAAGGACGTGACCGACAAGTTCCTGGCCGGCCTGCCGGGCGTGCAGAAGGAAGGCACCGACGGCCTGATCACGTCGGCGCGCTGGGTGCTGCACCGCATGCCCAGGCACGTGCGCACGGTCTGCATGGAGTTCTTCGGGCAGGCCCGCGACGCCATCCCGTCCATCGTCGAGGTCAAGGGCTACCTGGACGGCGAAGGGCGGGCGCGCGGCGCCATCCTGGCCGGCCTGGAGCATCTGGACGAGCGCTATCTGCGCGCGGTGGGCTATGCCACCAAGAGCAAGCGCGGCACGCTGCCCAAGATGGTCCTGATCGGCGACATCGTCGGCGACGACGAGGATGCCGTGGCCGTGGCCGCCAGCGAGGTCGTGCGGCTGGCCAATACCCGCCACGGGGAAGGCTTCGTGGCGGTCAGCGCCGAGGCCCGCAAGAAATTCTGGCTCGACCGTTCGCGCACCGCCGCCATCGCGCGCCACACCAACGCCTTCAAGATCAACGAAGACGTGGTGATCCCGCTGCCGCGCATGGGCGAGTACACGGACGAGATCGAGCGCATCAACATCGAGCTGTCGACCCGCAACAAGCTGCGGCTGATCGACCGGCTGGCCGAGTTCTTCGACGGCGAGCTGCCGGTGGGCAAGAGCGAGGACGGCGAGGGCGAAAAGCTGTCGCGCGAGGAAATCCTGGGCGACCGCGCCGTGCAGGCGCTGGAACTGCTGGAGGCGGTGCGCGAGCGCTGGAACTGGATCCTGCGCAGCATGGATCTGCCGCTGGCCGACACGCTGGGCGAATTCGCCCGCATCGGGCTGGGCCAACTGCTGCCGGCCTTGCAGGAACGGTTGCAGGTCCAGCCCACGGCCCGCGTATTCGACGTGGTGCAGGACCGTACCGTGCGCGTGTCCTGGAAGGCCGAGCTGAAGGCGCCGCTGTCGCGCATCTTTTCCGGCCAGGCCTGCGCGCCCATCCTGGTCCGGGCCCAGGAGATCCACGACAAGGAACTCAAGGGCCGGGTGTTCGTCGCGCTGCACATGCACGCGGGCGACGGCAACGTGCACACCAACATCCCCGTCAACTCCGACAACTACGAGATGCTGCAGGAGGCCAACGAGGCCGTCGCGCGCATCATGGACGTCGCGCGCAACCTGGACGGGGTGATCTCGGGCGAGCACGGCATCGGCATCACCAAGTACGAGTTCCTGTCCGAGGCCGAACTGGCGCCGTTCCAGGACTACAAGCGCCGCGTCGATCCGCACAACCGCTTCAACGCCGGCAAGCTGATGCCCGGCGGCGACCTGCGGCATGCCTATACGCCCAGCTTCAACCTGCTGGGACACGAGTCGCTGATCATGCAGCAGAGCGACATCGGCGCCATTTCCCACGCCATCAAGGACTGCCTGCGCTGCGGCAAGTGCAAGCCCGTGTGCGCGACCCACGTGCCGCGCGCCAACCTGCTCTATTCCCCGCGCAACAAGATCCTGGCGACCTCGCTGCTGGTCGAGGCCTTCCTGTACGAAGAACAGACGCGGCGCGGCATCAGCATCAAGCATTGGGAAGAGTTCGAGGACGTGGCCGACCACTGCACGGTCTGCCACAAGTGCGAGAAGCCCTGTCCGGTAGACATCGACTTCGGCGACGTGTCCATGAACATGCGCAGCCTGCTGCGCCGGATGGGCCGCAAGTCGTTCAATCCGGGCACGGCCGCGGCGATGTTCTTCCTGAACGCGAAGGATCCGCGCACCATCAACGCCACGCGCAAGATCATGGTCGACGTCGGCTACAAGGCCCAGCGCCTGGCCCACGATGTGCTGGCCAAGTTCGCGCGCAAGCAGACCGGGCATCCGCCCGCTTCGGTGGGCAAGCCACCCATGCGGGAGCAGGTGGTGCACTTCGTCAACAAGAAGATGCCCGGCAACCTGCCCAAGCAGGGCGCGCGCAAGCTGCTGGACATCGAGGACGCCAAGTACATCCCCATCATCCGCAATCCGCGCGCGACCTCGGCCGATACCGAGGCGGTTTTCTATTTCCCGGGCTGCGGCTCGGAACGCCTGTTCTCGCAGGTGGGCCTGGCGACCCAGGCCATGCTGTGGCATGCCGGCGTGCAGACCGTGCTGCCGCCGGGCTACCTGTGCTGCGGCTACCCGCAGCGCGGCAACGGCATGGACGACAAGGCGCAGAAGATCATCACCGACAACCGGGTGTTGTTCCACCGGATGTCGAACACGCTCAACTACCTCGACATCAAGACGGTGGTGGTCAGTTGCGGCACCTGCTACGACCAATTGGCCGGCTACGAATTCGAGAAGATCTTCCCGGGGTGCCGCCTGATCGACATCCACGAGTACCTGCTCGAAAAGGGCGTCAAGCTTGAAGGCGTGACCGGTGCGCGGTACATGTACCACGACCCCTGCCATACGCCCATGAAGCTCCAGGATCCCATGAAGACGGTCCGGGCGCTGGTGGGCGAGGGCGTGGACAAGAGCGATCGCTGCTGCGGCGAGTCGGGGACGCTGGCGGTGACCCGTCCCGACATTTCCACGCAGATCCGCTTTCGCAAGGAAGAAGAACTGCGCAAGGGCGCGGACAAGCTGCGCGCCGACGGTTTCCAGGGCGAGGTCAAGGTGCTGACCTCCTGTCCGTCGTGCCTGCAGGGGCTCAGCCGCTACAACGACGACGCGAGCCTGGACGCGGACTACATCGTGGTCGAGATCGCCCGTCACGTACTGGGGCAGCAATGGATGGAGGATTACGTCAGGCGCGCCAACGACGGCGGCATCGAGCGGGTCCTGTTGTAGGTCCGGCCTTGGGAGCGGGCGCGCGGGCACGGAGGGGCTGTCCATGAGAGAGCATCCGCTGTTGCCGCTGACGCCCGAGCCCGCCGGCGATGCCTCGCTCGAGGATTTCAGGATCTCCCAGCCGCTGGAGGTCCTGACGCTGCTTGGACGCATGGTCGAGCAGACCGAAGTCGTGGCCCTGGCCGCCGCCGACGGGGTGTCCTGCCTGTCGGCCATCGACGGCGTGGACCGTGGCAGGCGTCTGTTGTGGTTGTTCGGCACCGCCGGCGATGCCTGCCTGCGTAGCCTGCTCGCTGCCCCGTGGGTGGTGGCCGTCGGCTACCTGGACCACGTCAAGATCCAGTTCCGCGTCCAGAACCTGCAATGGCTGCCCGGCGCCGAAGGCAGCCGCCTGGCCTGCCTGTTGCCGCTGGAGCTGTATCGTTTCCAGCGGCGTTCGTACTTCCGTGTCCGCCCGGCCACGCACCCGGTTCCGGTGGTGCGGGCGCGCACGGGCCGGGCCGATTCCCCCATCGAGCTGGAAGTCATCGATATCAGCATGACCGGGGTCGGATTGCTGTTGCGGCCGGGCAGCCCGCGATTTCCGGTGGGGGCGCGGCTGCCGCGCGCGACGCTGGTATTGGGTCCGGCGACACGGCTGGGGGTGGATCTGAAGGTGATGCACGTCACGCCGCGCCGGGAACCGGGGCAGGGCCATCACATGGGCTGCACCCTGGATGGCCTGGACGAGGACGGCCTGCTGGCCTTGCAGCACTTCATCAGCCAGGCGCATCTGCGCCAGGGCGGTTCGTCATAGCCAACGAGGTGTTCCCGAAATGAGTTCCTCTCCCGATTCCTGCCCCCTTTGCGCCGCCGACGGCGCGCCGGCCCTCTGGCACAACGACCGGCTGCGCGTGATTGCCGTCGACGATGCGGACTACCCGGGCTACGTGCGCGTCATATGGCGCACCCACGTCGCGGAAATGACCGACCTCGACGACGAGGACCGGCTGCACATGATGCGGGTGGTGCTGGAGGTCGAAGCCGTCATGCGCGACCACATGCAACCGGACAAGGTCAACCTGGCCGCGCTGGGGAACATGGTGCCCCACCTGCATTGGCATGTCATTCCCCGCTGGCGCGGCGATCGCCATTTCCCGGACGCACTCTGGGCAGCGCCCCGGGTGGCGCCCGGCGCCGAGTCCGACACGTTCCGCGAGCGGGCGCGGGCGGCGGCGCAGCGCGTGCCGGAGTTCCACCGCCGCCTGCGGGAGCGCCTGTCCGCGCGTTTTCTGCCCGCGCTATAGCAGGTCGCAGCGCACCGTCATCGGCAGCGCGCGCAACGCGTCCATCAGCGCCGCGTCCGCCTGGTTGCCGATGTCGGTCAGCACATAGCCGATCGGACCCTTGGTCTGCAACTGCTGGCTGCAGATGTTGATCTTGCGTTCGGCGAAGACCGCGTTGAGCATGGCCAGCGCCCCCGGTTCGTTGCGGTGCACGTGCAGGATGCGCGAGGTGCCCGCCAGGTCCTGGTGGGACAGCTCGGGGAAGTTGACCGCGCCCTTGGTCGTGCCGCCCTGGATGAAGCGCACGAGTTTCTCGGCCACTTCCTTGCCGATGTTTTCCTGCGATTCGACCGTGCTGCCGCCGATGTGCGGCGTCAGGATGACGTTGGGCAGGCCGATGAGCGGGCTCTTGAGCGGTTCGTCCACGCTCTTGGGTTCGACCGGGAAGACGTCCAGCGCCGCGCCGCGCAGCAGGCCAGCATCGAGCGCGGCCCGCAGCGCGTCGATGTCGACCACGGTGCCGCGCGAGGCGTTGATCAGGATGGCGCCGCGCTTCATCTGCGACAGCGTGGCCTCGTTGATGACGTTCTCGGTGGAGCGGCCGCCGGGCACGTGCAGGGTGACGACGTCGGCCTCGGCCAGCAGCGCGGACAGGTCGGGGTAGGCGCGGGCGTTGCCCAGGGGCAGCTTGGCTTCGACGTCGTGGAAGATGACGCGCATGCCGAGGGCCTCGGCCAGGATGCCGACCTGCGAGCCGATGTTGCCGTAGCCGATGATGCCCAGGGTCTTGCCGCGGGCCTCGTAGGCGCCGGTCGCGCTCTTGTCCCAGTGGCCCTGGTGCACGCGCAGGTTCTTCTCGGGGATGCGGCGCAGCAGCAGGATGGCCTCGGCCAGCACCAGTTCGGCCACCGAACGCGTGTTGGAGAACGGCGCGTTGAAGACCGGCACGCCATGCTCCAGCGCGGTGGCCAGGTCGACCTGGTTGGTGCCTATGCAGAAGCAGCCGATGACGCGCAGGTCGGGCAGGCTGTCGATGATGCCCGCATCCAGGTGGGTGCGCGAGCGGATACCGACCACGCTGGCGCCCCGCAGGGCATCGCGCAGCGCGTCGGGCGGCAGGGCGCCGGCGTGGGTGGCGATGTCGCTGTAGCCCGCGGCGGCGAAGACCTCGACCGCGCTGGGATGGATGTTCTCGAGCAAGACGATTTGTGCCATGGGAAGCCGCTCCGGCGGTGATGCAGATGTCCCTATGGTAACGCCAGGCCCGCCGGCGGATGGCCTTGAGCCTACGGGCGTCAGGGGTTCAGGCGTCCGCGCGCGGCGGCGCTCAGATCATCGCGATGCGCGACTCGGGGAAGCGCAGGGCGAACGTGCTGCCCTGTCCCAGCTCGCTGGCGATTTCCAGCTCGGCGTCGTGCCGCATGGCGATGTGCTTGGTGATCGCCAGTCCCAGCCCAGTGCCCCCCGATTCGCGCGAGCGGCTGCGGTCCACGCGGTAGAAGCGCTCGGTCAGGCGCGGCAGGTGGTGCGAGGCGATGCCGATGCCGGTGTCCTTGACGGAATAGCGGGCATCGCCGTCGGGTTCGCGCCGCCACCGCACCGTGATGTGGCCGCCTTCGGGCGTGTAGCGCACGGCATTGATCAGCAGGTTGGAGATGGCCGACGAGATTTCCGTGCCGGTGCCCAGGATGTCCAGGCCGCCATCGATCTCGCCGGCGATTTCGTGGCGGCCGCCGGACAGGGCACGGGCCTGGCTCAGGGCTGTCTCGATCAGGGCAGGCATGTTCACCGGCTGCGGGTCGGTGGTGGGAGACGATTCCAGGGTGGACAGGGTCAGCAGGTCGGCAACGATGGCCTGCATGCGCTGCGCCTGGTCCAGCATCAGCTTCAGGTACTGTTCGCGCTGTTCGTCGCTCAGCGCCTCCGTCGGCAGGTCGCGCAGCGTTTCCAGGAAGCCCGACAGCACCGTGAGCGGCGTGCGCAGTTCGTGCGAGACGTTGGCGACGAAGTCGCGGCGGGTGGTCTCCAGCCGCTCGATCTGCGTCACGTCGCGCGTCAGCAGCATGCGCTGGTGCTTGTTGTACGAGATGAGCTGCACCATCAGCAGGCGCTCGCCGCCGCCGGGGCTGCGCACCAGCCGTGGCGCGGGCCAGTCCTCCTGGCGTGCGTAGGTCACGAAATCGGGGGCCCGCACCAGGTTCAGCAGGTTCTGGCCGCGGTCGGCCGGCAGGCGCAGGCCCAGGTGCTGGCGCGCGATGCGGTTGCACCAGTCGATGTGGAATTCCTTGTCCAGGGTGACCAGCCCGTCGGGCAGCGCCTGGGCGGCGGCGAAGAAGCCCTGCACGTTCCCTTCCAGCATCGCGAGCTGGCGTTCCTGGTTGCGCAGGTGCCGGTAGATGCGGGCCAGGGCCTCGTCCCATGAGCCGGCCGAGGGCGGCGGCGGCCGCTGCAGGTCGGTGGTCCAGCGCGTGACGCGCGAGAGTTGCCAGATATGCCAGACCAGCAACGTACCCAGGCCGAAACTGAAGACGGCCCAGCCGAAGCTGCCCGTGATCGGCCGTGTAAGGGCCGCCAGGCCGGCCCACAAGAGGACGACGATGAGGTTGCGTATCCAGACCATGGAGCGAATTGTCGCATTGCCCGGAGCCCGGACCCTGCCGTCTTTTATGGTTTTTTGTGAATTTTCCAGCGCACGGCGGATCCGGCTCCGCCCGTGCCGCCCCCTGGGGGGCGCGCGTCAGCGCGTAGGGGGGTCAGACTACAGGATGAGCGGTGAACCGGTAGCCGCTGCCGCGCACGGTCTCCACGTGGCCGTCGTGCTTGCTGGGCTCCAGGGCCTTGCGCAGGCGCCGGATGTGCACGTCGACCGTGCGCTCCTCGACGAAGACGTGGTCGCCCCACACCTGGTCCAGCAGTTGCGAACGCGAGAATACGCGCTCGGGGTGGGTCATGAAAAAATGCAGCAGCCGGAATTCGGTGGGGCCGATGTTCAGGGTCATGCCGTTGCCATTGAGCCGGTGGGTGACCGGATCCAGCCGCAGCCCGGCGACGTCGATCAGGTCGTCGGTGAGCTGGGGCGCGCGGCGCCGCAGGACGGCCTTGATGCGGGCCATCAGCTCCTTGGGCGAGAACGGCTTGGTGATGTAATCATCGGCGCCGGCCTCCAGGCCGTCGACCTTGTCCTGCTCGGCGCCCTTGGCGGTGAGCATGATGATGGGAACGGCCTTGGTGCGCTCCTCGGTCCGCAGCTTGCGGGCCAGCGCCACGCCCGAGGTGCCGGGCAGCATCCAGTCGAGCAGGATCAGGTCGGGGAGTTCCGCCCGGATCAAGGTCTGGGCCTGTTCGGCATCGGCCGCGCGCAGGACCTTGTGGCCCGCGAAGGACAGGTTGACCGACACCAGTTCCTGGATGGCCGGTTCGTCTTCGACGACTAGAATAGTGCTGGACATGGGTATGCCGGATGGGTTGCTGAAGCATGTCCATAGTATGGCGGTATTGTTTCAGGTATGTGACATGAACCGGCCCCCGGGCGGCGCGCCGGCACGGCGGCGGCGTCCATCGGCTACCATGGAGTCCTGACGCGAGAACAACATGGCCGGCCTGGACAAGAATACCCCCCTTCCCACCAATATCGTCGTGCATCGGCAGTCCAGGACACTGGAGGTCGCCTTCGACGACGGCAGCAACTTCCGCCTGCCTTTCGAGCTGTTGCGTGTCTACAGTCCCTCGGCCGAGGTCCGGGGCCACGGACCGGGCCAGGAGACGCTGCAGGTAGGCAAGCGCGACGTGGATCTGGTCTCGCTGGAACCGGTGGGCAACTACGGGGTCCAGCCGACGTTCTCCGATGGTCATTCGACCGGAATCTACTCCTGGGACATCCTTCACGCGCTGGGCCGCGACCAGGACCGCCTGTGGGCGGATTATCTAGCCGCGCTGGAAGCGGCGGGCGCCTCGCGGGATCCGGAGCCCCGGGACGGGATGGCAACAACCGAAGTACGCCGTGAAGGTAAGCAATGAGCGATAAGCAGCACTCCCCCGAGCCGACCGGCGGCACGCCGTCGCCGGGTACGACCCATTTCGGTTTCCAGCAGGTGGCCGAGACCGACAAGGCGCGCAAGGTGGCCGAGGTCTTCCACTCGGTGGCCGCGCGCTACGACGTCATGAACGATCTGATGTCCGGCGGCCTGCACCGCGCCTGGAAGGTCTTCACCGTGGCCCGCGCCGGCGTGCGTCCGGGCATGAAGGTGCTGGACATCGCGGGCGGCACCGGCGACCTGGCTAAGGCCTTCGCCCGGCGTGCCGGACCCACCGGCGAGGTCTGGCTGACCGACATCAACGATTCCATGCTGCGGGTGGGGCGGGACCGGATGCTGGACGCGGGGCTGATGATGCCCACCGCCGTCTGCGACGCCGAGAAGCTGCCGTTCCCGGACGGCTATTTCGATCGCGTTTCGGTGGCGTTCGGGTTGCGCAACATGACCCACAAGGACCGGGCCCTGGCCGAGATGACGCGGGTGCTGCGGCCGGGCGGCAAGCTGCTGGTGCTGGAATTCTCCCGGGTCGCCAAGCCGCTGCGGGCGGCCTACGACTGGTATTCGTTCAATATCCTGCCCTGGCTGGGGCGCAAGGTGGCCCAGGACGAGGCCAGCTACCGCTATCTGGCCGAATCCATACGCATGCACCCGGACCAGGCCACCCTGGCCGGCATGCTGGAACAGGCGGGCCTGGCGCGTGTCCAGTATTTCAATTTGACCGCCGGGGTGGTCGCCCTGCACGAGGGCGTGCGGCTGTAGCGCCTCTGTTTCAAATTCCTTCGAAAATCCGGGGCGTCCCGACTGGCGATTTGCGCCATAGTCCGTTAAATTTCAGCTAATTGTCAGGAAAGGCTGCTACGACCGCCCGTCTGCGGGGGCGGCGCGGCGCCGGGCATCCCCACCTGGCAGCAATGGCGCCCGCGTTGTCCCGGCAGACCCGGCATCGGGGCCGGCAGCGCGGCGCCACGACATTGATTACAGGAGAATCCACACAATGTCCCGACGTTTTTTTTCCAGGTTCATCCCGGCTCTGGTCATCGCCGTATCGACCGTAGCCATGTTGGGCGTCTCGCATGACGCCCTGGCCAAGCGCCTGGGCGGGGGCGGCAGCATGGGCCGCCAGTCCAGCAACGTGACGCAGCGGCAGGCCACGCCGCCCGCGCGCACGCCCCAGCAGAACCAGCAGGCCGCGCCGTCGGCGGCGCCCGCCGCCGCCGGGGCCGCCGCGGGCGCCACCGCCGCGCGCAGCGGCATGTCGCGCTGGCTGGGCCCCATCGCCGGCATCGCCGCCGGCCTGGGCCTGGCGGCCCTGCTGTCGCATTTCGGCCTGGGCGGGGCCGCGGCCGAGTTCATCGGCAGCATGCTGCTCATCGCGCTGGCGATCTTCGCCGTGCTGTTCATCGTTCGTCGCCTGCGCGGCGGCGGCCAGCAGCCGGCGCTCCAGGGCGCGGGCAACAGCCGCTTCCAGCAACCGCGCAACGAGCCGCCCGCCACCATGGCGCGCGCATCGGCGGCGCCGGTGTCCGCCGCTCCGGCGGCCGTACCCGCCGCCTCCGCGGCTGCCGCGGGCGCTGCTCCCACCGGCGAGTGGGGCATCCCCAGCGATTTCGACACCGCGAATTTCCTCAGCCATGCGAAGAACAACTTCGTGCAATTGCAAGGCGTCTGGGACCGCGGCGACGTGAACGAGCTGCGTGACCGGGTCACCGACGACCTGCTGGCCGAACTCAGCCAGCAGATCGGCCAGCGCCAGGGCCAGAACGTGACCGAGGTGGTGCTGCTGAACGCCGAGCTGCTCGGCATCGAGACCGTCTCCGACGGCCACCTCGCCAGTGTCCGCTTCTCCGGCATGCTGCGCGAGGCGCCGGGCACGGAAGCCTTCCGATTCGAGGAAATCTGGAACCTGTTCAAGCCGAACGATGGCGGCTGGCTGCTGGCTGGCGTGCAGCAGATCCCGGTACAGGAGCACAACCGGTAACGCCCTGGCGCGCCACCCGGTAAACTTGCGGGGTCGAACCCCGTGGAACGCCCGTCCCCGGACGGGCGTTTTTCATTGCCGGGCCGCCCCAGGATGAAAACGCCCCCTGGTGGGGGGCCGCGCCGCCGCGAAGCGGCAAGCCAGGGGGCGTTTTTCGTTGGCAGGCCGGATTGCCGGCCGGTTTTCCTGACAGGTTTGTCTTCCATCCTATGTCCGTGTCCCTGCCGTACCCTTCCGCCGCCGCCATCCGGGCGCTCGACACGCTGCTGGTGCGCGAGCCCTGGGCCCGCGAGCGGCTGCGCCAGCATGCCGGCAAGACTGCCTGCCTGGCCGCCGGCTCCCTGCGCATGGCGCTGACGATCACTCCGCATGGCCTGGTCGAGGCCGCCGCCGCCGAAGCCGTGCCCGACGTGACCCTGACCGTGGATGGCGGCAGGTTGCCGGAACTGCTGTCGGGCGACGCCGCCCGCCGGATGGCGGCGGTGCGCATCGAGGGCGACGCGGCGCTGGCCCACGTGCTGGGAGACCTGGCGCGGGATCTGCGCTGGGACGTGGAAGAGGACCTGGCCGGGATCGTCGGGGACATCCCCGCGGCCCGCCTGGTCCGCACGGCCCGGGGGGTGGCGGGCGGGCTGCGCGCCGGCGCCTGGCGGCTGGCCGAGAACGTGGCGGAGTACCTGACCGAGGAAAGCGGGGCCGTCGCGTCCGCGCATGCCCTGCAAGCCTGGGGGAGCGAGGTGCGGCGCCTGCGCGACGATGCCGAGCGCGCGGGCAAGCGGGTGGAGCACCTGCGCGACAGGCTGGCCCGGTTCGAAGCCCGTCCGGGCGCGGAGGGCTAGGACATGTTCACCTTCCTGCGCCTGATCCGCATCATGTTCGTCAGCTTTCGCTACGGCCTGGACGAACTCGTGATTTCCGGCATCCGGCATCCCTGGACCGAGCGCTTGCTGGTCGTGATGCGGCTGGGCCGCAAGCTGCACGCGCCGCGCGGCGAGCGGCTGCGCCTCGCGCTGGAGACGCTCGGCCCCATCTTCGTCAAGTTCGGCCAGGTGTTGTCGACGCGGCGCGACCTGATCCCGGCGGACATCGCCGACGAACTGGCGCGCCTGCAGGACCGCGTGCCGCCGTTCCCTTCCGAAGTGGCCATCGCCAGCATCAGGAAGGAGCTGGGCCGGCATCCGGACGTGTTGTTCGCGAGTTTCGAGCGCGAGCCGGTGGCCTCGGCCTCGATCGCGCAGGTGCATTTCGCGGTGCTCAAGGACGGCCGGGAGGTGGCCGTGAAGGTCCTGCGGCCCAACATGGCGCCGGTGATCGACAAGGACCTGCGGCTGCTGCGGGCGGCGGCGACGCTGATCGAGAAGATCTCGGCCGACGGACGGCGCCTGAAGCCGCGCGAGGTGGTGGCCGAGTTCGACAAATACCTGCACGACGAACTCGACCTGCTGCGCGAGGCGGCCAACTGCAGCCAGTTGCGCCGCAACTTCGCACCCGATGGGCCGCGCGGCGACCTGCTGATCGTGCCGGAAGTGATGTGGGACTATTGCTCGTCGTCCATCTTCACGATGGAGCGCATGCGCGGCATTCCCGTCAATCACACCGCGCGGCTGGTCGAGGCCGGCGTGGACCTGAAGAAGCTGGCAAGGGACGGCGTGGAGATCTGCTTCACCCAGATGTTCGCGGACGGCTTCTTCCACGCGGACATGCACCCGGGCAACATCTACGTGTCGGACGATCCGCGCACGCTGGGGCGCTACATCGCGCTTGATTTCGGCATCGTCGGCTCGCTGTCCGAGTTCGACAAGAACTACCTGGCGCAGAACTTCCTGGCGTTCTTCCGGCGCGACTATCGCCAGGTCGCGCGCCTGCACATCGAGTCCGGCTGGGTGCCGCCCGGCACGCGCGAGGAAGAACTGGAAGGCGCGATCCGGGCCTGCTGCGAGCCTTATTTCGACCGGCCCCTGGCCGAGATCTCGCTGGGGCAGGTGCTGCTGCGCCTGTTCCAGACCTCGCGCCGCTTCAACGTCGAGATCCAGCCGCAACTGGTGCTGCTGCAGAAGACGCTGCTCAACGTCGAAGGGCTGGGGCGCGAGCTGGACCCGTCGCTGGACCTGTGGAAGACGGCCAAGCCTTACCTGGAACGCTGGATGAACGAGCGCGTCGGCTGGGCGGCGCTGCGCAACAACCTGCGGCGCGAATCGCAGCAGTGGGCGCAGATGCTGCCTGAGCTGCCGCGCCTGGTGCATCATCAACTGGCCCGGCCGGACCGTTCCGCCGACACGCTGGCCGAATTGCAGCGCCTGCGGGCCGCCCAGCAGCAGACCAATCGCCTGATGGCGGTGATCGCCGGCGTGCTGGCGGTGGGCGTGGCCGTGGCGCTGTGGGCGGTCGTCCGCTAGGGTTGTTCCTGGCTCCGGATTTTCCGAAGGCTGGATCCGCGTAATCCGCATTTCCAGCCGGCGCGGTTTGCGGCAGCATGGCGCCATGGACTCTCTGCTCTCGATGTATTCCGTGGCCAGCTGGCCCCTGATTCTTCTTATCCTCGGCACCTTCTTCGTGGCCGGCGCCGTCAAGGGCGTCATCGGCCTGGGGCTGCCCACCGTCGCCATGGGGCTGCTGGGCCTGGCCATGGTTCCGGCGCAGGCCGCGGCGCTGCTCGTGGTGCCGTCCATGGTGACCAACGTCTGGCAGCTGGCCGCCGGCGGGCGGTTCCTGCATCTGGCGAAACGCCTGTGGCCCCTGCTGGCGGGGGTCGTGGCGGGGACCTGGCTGACGGCGGCGCTGGCCGGCACGGGATCGCAGCCCTGGGCGGTCCGGGCGCTGGGCGTGGCCCTGGTGCTGTACGCGGCCTTCGGCCTGACGGCTGTCCAACTGCGCGTGCCGCCCGGCGCCGAACGCAGGCTGGGGGCGTTGGCCGGCCTGGCGACGGGCGCGGTGACGGCTGCCACGGGCGTGTTCGTGATCCCCGCCGTGCCCTATCTGCAGGCGCTGGGCCTGGCCAGGGACGAACTGGTGCAGGCGCTGGGGATGGCCTTCACGGTCTCGACGCTGGCGCTGGCCGTGGCGCTGGCCCGGGGCGGCGCCCTGGGCTACCAACAGATGGCCGCGTCCCTGGTGGCCCTGGTGCCGGCCATGGCGGGCATGTGGGCGGGCCAGCATCTGCGCCGCCGCATCAGCCCCGCGGCGTTCCGCCGGGGGTTTTTCGCGGGGCTCGGCCTGTTGGGCCTGTATCTCTGTTTCTGACCGCTTGCGGAAGCGTGCCGGGCCCCACCGTGGTGCGGGCCCGGCGCCCCTGCCCGCACATCAATGGACCTGTTCCGGCGGCCCTGGAAAGCCCCCGCCCGCTGTGCGATACTCGCGCGGTTTTGGCTTTTTTCCCCGGGTGGGCTCGGCATCATGGTGTTCTGGTTCGTCTTGCTCTACCTGCTGGTTTCCATCTGCATAGGCGTGGTCGCCGCCCGCCGGGTGTCGAACTCGACTGACTATGCGGTGGCCGGCCGGTCGCTGCCCCTGTTCATCGTGGTTGCCACGACCTTCGCCACCTGGTTCGGCTCCGAGGCCGTGCTGGGCGTGTCAGCCGTGTTCGTGCGGGAAGGGTTGGGGGGCGTGGTCGAGGATCCGTTCGGCGCGTCGATGTGCCTGGTGCTGGTGGGCGTGTTCTTCGCCGCGCGGCTCTACCGGCACAACCTGCTGACGCTGGGCGACTACTACCGCGAACGCTACGGCCCCATCGTCGAGGTCATCATGAGCCTGGCGATCATCATCTCGTACCTGGGGTGGGTGGCCGCGCAGGTCAAGGCGTTGGGACTGGTGTTCCACATGCTCGATCCGGGGGTGTTCTCGCAGACCCATGGCATGATCATCGGCACGCTGATCGTGATGACCTATACGCTGTTCGGCGGCATGTGGTCGGTCGCGCTGACCGATTTCTTCCAGATGATCGTGATCGTGGCCGGGCTCTTCACCATCGCCTATTTCGCCACCGACCTCGCCGGCGGCGTGGGCGTGATCGTGCACGAGGCGACCAGCCGCGACCTGCTCAATTTCCTGCCGCCCGCCACGACCCACGATGTGTTGTTCTTCTTCGCCGCGCTGGTCACGATGATGCTGGGCTCGATCCCCCAGCAGGACGTCTACCAGCGCGTGATGTCGTCCAAGGACGTGGACACGGCCCGGCGCGGTCCGGTCATCGGCGGGCTGCTCTACCTGGTGTTCGCCTGCATCCCCATGTACATCGGCGTGGCCGCTTTCAGCGTGATGCCCGAGACGGTCGGGTCGCTCATGCAGGAGGATCCACAGAAGATCCTGCCCACCTTCATTCTCCAGCGCATGCCCACGGTGGCGCAGGTATTCTTCTTCGGCGCGCTGCTGTCGGCCATCATGTCGACCGCCTCGGCCACGCTGCTGGCGCCGTCCACCACCTTCGCCGAGAACATCCTGCGCCATTTCCTGCCGGGCATGTCGGACAAGCATTTCCTGCGCGCGATGCGCGTCTCCGTGGTGCTGTTCGGACTGTGCGTGCTGACGTTCGCGCTGAACACGTCCGACAGCATCTACGAGATGGTGGCGGGCGCCTATACCGTCACGCTGGTCGGGGCTTTCGTGCCGCTGCTGATGGGTTTGTACTGGCGGCGCGCGACCACCCAGGGCGCGCTGCTGTCGTCGGTGATGGGGGTGGCGGCCTGGTTGCTGGTCAGGGCTTTTGCCGCGGAAGATTTTCCGCCACAATTGGCGGGACTGCTGGCGGGTTTCGTCGGCATCTGGGCCGGCAGCCTGCTTCCCCAAGTCGTGCGGTCGCGCGTCCGGCCCGCGCTGCATCCGGTCCTGTAAACGCCTGTTACAGGCGCGTCCTGCGCCACGCCCGGCCGGATCCGGAGGGAATGTGTCACGCGGGGGTAAGACTCCCGCTATATCCTTCGCCGACTTCCGGCGACTTGGAACGCCCAAGCTGCCGGCTTCCATACAAGGGCCCATCATGCTGTACCCGGAACTATTCAAATCCCTGGAGTCCGTGCGCTGGGACATGGGAAAGGACGTGCCGTGGGATCAGTTCGACGCCAGTCTGCTGACCGACGAGCAGGCGCATACGATCAAGATGAACGCGATCACCGAGTGGTCGGCGCTGCCGGCTACCGAGATGTTCCTGCGCGACAACCGCGGGGACAGCGACTTCAGCGCCTTCATGTCGATCTGGTTCTATGAAGAGCAGAAGCATTCGCTGGTGCTGCAGGAATATCTGCGGCGCTTCCGTCCCGACATGCTGCCGACCGAGGACGAACTGCATCATGTGCGTTTCGAGTTCGACACCGCGCCCGCCCTCGAAACCCTGACGCTGCATTTCTGCGGCGAAATCCGGCTCAACCATTGGTACCGCCGCGCCGCGCAGTGGCACAGCGAGCCGGTCATCAAGGCCATCTACAAACTCATCGCGCAGGACGAGGCCCGCCATGCCGGGGCCTACCTGCGCTACATGAGGCGGGCGCTGACCGAGCGGGGCAAGGAGCTGGCCGACCAGGCGCGGGCCGCCTTTGCCAAGATAGGCGTGTTGATGGCGTCGGCCAAGCGCACCTCGCAGGCGCTGCACCCGACCAACCTGCACGTCAACAAGAGCCTGTTTCCCAATGACACCGTGCAATCCCGGCTGCCCGAGCCGGGCTGGCTCGACCGCTGGCTGGACGACCAGATCCAGTTCGACCGGGAGTGGGAGGGCAAGGTGGCCGACCGCATCCTGCACAACATGTCGACCCTGCTGGGCCGCAGCTTCGCGACCGTGCAGGACCTCAACCGCTACCGCAAGGAACTGGCCGCCGGTTGAGGCCCGCCGGGCCAGGGTCGTCGACCAGCCCGCCAGAGCCATGTCCCGGCAAAGCCGCCAGCGCAAACTGAACCGGCCGCCCGCCCGGTAGGGCGGCGGCCGGAGAAAGGCTGCCGGGGCGGGGCCCCGGCAGGGGCGCCAGGCGGTCAGCCGAGCTGCACGGGCACGAAGATCTTGGCGTCGCCACGCTGCACGAGCAGCGCCACGTTCTTGCCCGATTTCGCGACCAGCGAGCGTACCTGTTCGACACTCTGCACCGGGACGCCGTTCAGCGACAGCAGCAGGTCCCCGGGTTCGATGCCGGCCTGTTCGGCCGGACCGCCCACCTGCTCGACCACCAGTCCACCGCTGCCGCCCACGGCCATCTGTTCCTGCGGGGTCAGCGGACGCAGCGCCAGGCCCAGCCGGCCGTGCGCGGCGCCGCCGCGCGTATCGGCGCTGGCCGTGGCTTCGGCCTTGGCGCTGCCCAGCTTGGCGACGATGTCGTGCGGCGAGCCATTGCGCCATACCTCCAGCTTGACCTCCTGCCCCGGCGTGGCCAGGCTGATCACCGCGGGCAGGTCGCCCGAGGCCACCACGGGCTTGCCGTCGATCTTGCGGATGATGTCGCCGGACTTCAGGCCGGCCTTGTCCGCGGGGCTGTTCTTTTCCACGCTGGCGACCAGCGCGCCGGTGGGGGAGTCCAGCTTGAACGAGTCGGCCAGCGCCTGGTTGACCTCCTGGATGGTGACGCCCAGGCGGGCGTGGTGAACCTCGCCATGCGCGACGATCTGGTCCTTGACCTTGGCCGCCACGTCGATCGGGATGGCGAACGACAGGCCTTGATAGCCGCCGGTCTGGCTGTAGATCTGCGAGTTGATGCCGACCACTTCGCCGCGCGAGTTGAACAGCGGCCCGCCCGAGTTGCCTGGGTTGACGGCGGCATCGGTCTGGATGAACGGCACCGAGCCGTCGTTGGGCAGCGAGCGGCCCTTGGCGCTGACCACGCCCGCCGTCACCGTGTTCTCCAGGCCGTAGGGCGAGCCGATGGCCAGCACCCATTCGCCTACGCGCAGGTCGTTGGGATTGCCCACGACCACCACCGGCAGGTTGCGGGCGTCGATCTTCAGCACGGCGACGTCGGTCTGCGGATCCGAACCCAGCACCTTGGCGCGGAATTCGCGCCGGTCGGTCAGCTTGACGGTGACTTCCTTGGCGTCCTTCACCACGTGGGCGTTGGTCAGGATGATGCCGTCGGAACTGACGATGAAGCCGGAGCCCTGGCCGCGCATCGGCACGCTATGCGTGCCGCCGCCACCCCCGCCGGGATAGCCGGGGAAGCCGCGGAAGAACTGGGCGAACGGATCGCCTTCGTCGTCAGAGACCTTGGTGGTGCCGGTCACGCTGATGTTGACCACGGCCGGGCCGTAGCGCTGCGTGATCTGCGAGAAATCGGGAGGTGTCACCGAGCCCACGGGCGCGGCCGCCAGCGTGCTTGCGGCGGAGACCGGCATGGCTTGCGTGGTGGAGGCGCGCTGGAACGCGGTGGCGCCGGCGGCGCCGAACACGCCGGCGGCAACCAGCACCACGGCCAGGTGCGAAGCGGAGAATTTGCGGGTGTTCATGGTGGGCTCCTGTGCCAGGTGATGAGACATGGCGTCATGGTGGAGCGGTTGTCTTAAATGGAACTTAAGACCCCCCCCCTACGCGCTGACGCGCGCCCCCCAGGGGGCGAAACCGGCGGACCGGCAAAGCCGGATCCGCGGTTTCCTGGGTCTGGGGAAAGCCTCTTGGACTGAAGCACTGTTGCTATCGCTGGCTGCCGGCGGTAGCAACTGCGCCACGACCCAAGATGGTCCCACTAGATCCAGGAAACCGCGGATCCGGCTTTGCCGGTCCGCCGGTTTCGCCCCCTGGGGGGCGCGCGTCAGCGCGTAGGGGGGGGGAACCTCACTCTCGCGCGCAGGCCGCCCAGGGGGGAGTCGAGCAGCTCTATCGTGGCGTGGTGACGATCGGCGATGGCCTTGACGATGGCCAGGCCCAGGCCGCTGCCGGGGGTGTCGGCCGCCTGGGCGCGGTAGAAGCGGTCGAAGACGCGGTTGCGTTCGACCAGGGGAATGCCGGGGCCATCGTCGTCCACGTCCAGCGTGACGCCTTGCGCGTCGGACGATAGCCGGACGTCCACGCGCCCCGCTTCGGGGGCGTATTTGACGGCGTTTTCCAGCAGGTTGCGCACCAGCAGGACCAGGGCCTCGTCCTGGCCCGCCACACGTGCGCTGGCGGCGCCTTCCATGCCGATGTCCACGCCGCGCGCGTGGGCCTGGGGCAGGAGGTCGGCCAGCGCGGTCCGCACCACGTCGCCCAGGTCCAGCGGCGCGAGCGCCGGTCCCTGTGCTTCCTGGCGGGCCAGGGACAGCAGTTGCTCGACCAGCCGGGTGGCGCGGTCTATGCCTGCCGCCAGACGGGCCACCGCCACCTGGCGGGTGGCATCGTCCCCGGCGCGGCGCAGCGACTGCAATTGCAGCTTGAGCGCGGCCAGCGGCGAGCGCAATTCGTGCGCGGCGTCGCCCACGAATTGCTTCTGCGCGTCGAAGGCCTGGCGGACGCGGCCGAGCAGGAGATTGAGTTCATGGACCAGGGGCCGTACTTCGTCGGGCAGATCCGATTCGCTGACCGGAGACAGGTCGTCGGCCTGGCGCGACGCGACCTGGCGGCGAGTGCGGTCCACCGGCCCCAGGGACAGGCTGATCACCCACCAGACCACCAGCATCAGCAGCGGCGCCATGGCCGCGATGGGCCAGATCGTGCGCAGCGCGAGCGACCGCGCCGTGCCGGTGCGCACCCGCACGTCCTGGGCGACCTGGATGATCTGCCGCGGCGCCTCCAGCGAATACATGCGGTAGACGGCGCCGTCGGCCTCGACGGTGGAGAAGCCCAGGATGATGCGATCGGGCAGGACCAGCCTGGGCGTGGAGCGGAACAGGCGCACGCCGTCCGGCGTCCAGATCTGGATGATGAGGTCGCGCGCGGCCGGGTCGTCCAGCAGCCCGCCTTCCGGTCCGGTGCTGAACAGCGGACTGCCGCTGCTGAGCGATTCCGCGGTGCGCTGCAATAGATGGTCGAAGATTTCGTCGGTCTGGACCAGCGCGCCGCGATAGGCGATGGCGCCCTGTACCAGCGCGGCCAGGAAGATGGCGGCCAGCAGGAAGGCCAGCAGGCGGGCGCGCAGGGAATGGCCGGGCACGAGTTTCATGATTTGGGGATGACGTAGCCGACGCCGCGCACGGTCTGGATGAATTGCGCGCCCAGTTTCTTGCGCAGGCCATGGATGTAGACCTCGACCGCGTTGCTGCTGATTTCGTCCTTCCAGCTGTAGAGTTTTTCTTCCAGCTGGGCGCGCGAGAGGATGAGGCCGGGCCGCGCCAGCAGGGGTTCGAGCACGGCCCATTCCTTGGCGGTGAGCGTGACCGACTGGCCGTCGACGGTGGCGGTGTGGGTGGCGGGGTCGAGAACGACGCCGTCGTGCTCGTACAGCGGTTCGGCCCGCCCCGCGCTGCGGCGGATCAGCGCGCGGATGCGGGCCAGGATCTCATCCACGTCGTACGGCTTGACCACATAGTCGTCGGCGCCGGCGTCCAGGCCGGCGATGCGCTGGTCGATGGCGTCGCGCGCCGTGGCGATGATGACGGGAGTGCGCGCCTTGCGCGCGCGCAGCTCGCGCAGCACCGACAATCCGTCGCCGTCGGGCAGTCCCAGGTCGAGCAGCACCAGGTCGTAGGTCTCGGTGCGCAAGGCGGTGTCCGCGCTTCCGGCGTTCTTGACCCAGTCGACGGCATAGTGTTCGGCGCGCAGGACGTCCAGCACGCTCTCGCCTATCATCGGATCGTCTTCGACCAGCAGCAGTCGCATCGCATTTCCTCGTCCCGGGGCAGCTCCCGGCCATGGACGCGCACAGTGTATCGCCCATGCGCGCGCCGAAGCCCTCTACAATGGGCCGTTCCGCCATTTACGCGCCGCCAGACCGTGCCAGCCCGCTTCGAATCCAAGATATTCAGTCCCGCCGAGTGCGTGGCCGCCCGTGCGGGCTGGCCGCGCCCGCTGGTCTTCACCAACGGGGTGTTCGACATCCTGCACCGCGGTCATGTCACGTACCTGGACGCCGCCGCGCAACTGGGCGCGATGCTGATCGTGGCGATCAACACCGACGCCTCGGCGCGCCGGCTGGGCAAGGGGCCGGACCGGCCGCTGAACGGCCAGGACGACCGTGCCGCGCTGCTGGCGTCGCTGGCCTCGGTGGACGCGGTGACGTGGTTCGACCAGGACACCCCGCTGGAACTGATCGGCCAATTGCGGCCCGACCTGATCGTCAAGGGCGGCGACTACGACATGGAGACGTTGCCCGAGACCGCCCTGGTGCGCAGTTGGGGCGGTGACGCGGTGGCCATCGATTTCGAGCACGACCGCTCGACCACCAAGCTCGTGCAGCGCATCCGGACACGCTGAGCGCCGTCAGCGGCAGTCGCGCACCGTGGGGCGGTCGAACAGGCCGCGCGCGCCCTCCATGGCCCGGCGGTCGGCCGCGGCGACGCCGTCCAGGCGCAGCCAGCTCTTGCCGCCCTGGGTCGAGCGCGAGATGACCTTGGCGTTGCGTACGCCCTGGCCCAGCAGGACGGCGGCCTGTTTTTTCGCGGCGGCCTCGGTGCTGAATACGCCCAGTGAAATGGCATGCTGGAGCGGGCTGCCTTCCTGGATGACGAAGTAATCCCTGACGCCATTCTTGCCGAGCTGGGCGGCGGCGGCCTGTGCGGCCGATGCGCTGGGCAGCGGGGGAATGATGACCATCCAGCCCGGTTTGCCCGGTTCGCGCCGCGCGCCCTGCCTGGCGGCCGGCAGGTGTTCGTTCGCCCATTTCCTGGCGATGATGAGATCGGCTTCGCTGAAGGTGCCCCATTCCACGCAGGCCAGCGGAGCGGGGGCGCGTGGCGGGGACGGATCGGCCGCAGTGGCGGCGGGTGCAAGCGCCGGCGCGGCGTCGGGAACGTCCTGCTCCGGGAGGGCGTCGGCGGAGGCGGAGGTGGGAATGAGGGCGCCCGCCGGGAGCCCGGTGGCTTCCGGGGCGGCGTCCGGCGGGTCGGCCGCGGGCGCGGACGGCGTTTCGTCGGCGGCGTTGATGCCGGGCAGCCTGGGAACCTGGATCGTGTCGGCGCGCAGTTCCGAGCGCATCCGGGCGGGGTCGCGGCCGCGTTCCGACAAGGGTTGGCCGAACCAGCCGCGATCCAGGGCGAAAAGCGCCACGTTGGCCAGAAGCAAGACGACGAACAGGCTGCGCATGGAAAGCCGAGAAGTAGGGGTCAGGAAGCGGGGGCCGGCCCCGATTCGGCCAGGCAGGCCAGGCCGTCGAGGACGGGATTATCGACGACCAGCACCTGGCGCGTCGAGCCGGCGGCGCGCATCAGATGAGCGACTTCGCCGGCGATGGCGGACCAGGCGCCGCCGCTGGCCACCAGCAGCGGTTCCTGCCGGAAACGCTCGCGCGCGGCCAGCCACTGGCGCGCCACGGCGCCGGCCTGGGCCGCCGCCACGCCGGACATGATCGCATCGCCGGTGTTGTCGGGAAACGGCGCGACCTGGCCATTGGACCGCGGCAAGCCGGCCGTGCCGGCCGCCAGCGACTGGCGCATCAGGTCGCGTCCGGGCAGGATCAGTCCGCCGACGAAGCGGCCCGTGCCGTCCAGGGTGTCCACGGTCGTGGCGGTGCCGAAATGGGCCAGTACCTGCACCGGAGCGGGAGCGCCGGGAGGGGCCTGGCGGCGCCAGCGATTCCAGATTCCCACCAGGCTGAGCCAGCGGTCGGCGCCCAGGCGTTCGGGATGGCGATAGCCGTTGGTCACACCCAGCAGCCGCCGGCCGGCGCGTATCCAGTCCACGGCGCAGCCGCCGCGCGCCAGCAGGGAAGCAATGGTGCGTTCGCTGTCGTCGCCGGCCACGTTGGAACCCATCGCGGCGCGGGGCCGCAGGCCCGCCTCTTCCAGCCAGGGCAGCAGGGCCTCGGGCACTTCCTCGTGGCGGAAAGCGACCTGCAAGGGCGTGCGCGGCACGGCCTGGCCTGGCGGGGCGCTGTCGTCCCGCCAGCCGAACTTCACGCGGGTGTTGCCCGCGTCGATCAGCAGCGTGCCCGCGCGTTCAGCACGCGGGGACGGGGATCCGGCCCCGCTCATGCCTCGGCCGTCCGCACGGAAATGTCGCCTACGGTAACGGCGTGCGGGCCGTCGGCGGCGTGGACCAGCAGCTTGCCGCTTTCGTCGACCCCCCGGGCCGTGCCTTCGAACAGGATGCGCCCGTTGTCCATGACCCGCACCGGCAGGCCGTACAGGGCGTCCCAGCGGGCGAACCGCGTCTGGAACGGGCCGAAGCCCTCGGCGGCGTAGTGCGCGATGGCGTCGTGCCAGGACCGCGCCACCGCGGCGGCCAGGCGCGCCGGGTCGTCGGCGCCGCCGGTCCGGGCCCAGTCGGCGACTTCGCGGCCCAACGCCCGCGACAACGCCGCCGCGCCATGAAGATTGATGCCGATGCCGAGGATCAGGCCCATGCGGCCTGAAGCCGGCACGGCCACGGTTTCGACCAGGATGCCCGCCAGCTTGCCGGTGTTCCATTGCACGTCGTTGGGCCACTTCAGGGCCAGCGCGCCGTCCGCGCCGCTGCCCAGCAGGCCGCTCAGGGCTTCGCACGCGGCCAGCCCGGCCACCAGCGACAGCGGCGGCAGGCGGGCGGGCGGGATGTCCGCCTGCCAGCCGCAGGAAAAAAGCAGGGCGTCGCCCGCGCGGGTGCGCCAGGGCCGTCCCGCCCGTCCCCGCCCCGCGGTCTGCTCGTGGCTGCCCAGCAGCGCCGGTCCGGCGCCGCCGCGGCGCAGGTATTGCTGCAGGTCGGCGTTGGTGGAGGCGGTGGCGTCCAGCCACGTCACGTGCCAGCCCGGCAGCAGGCGCCGTAGGCCGGCGGCGAGTTCCGCCGGCGGGGCAAGCGGGGCGTCGGAGAAGGCAGGGTGTGGTGCAACCATGGATATCGGGCGAGGGCCGCGCAAGGAACGCGGAAACTCGGGATTGTAGGCAGAGCCGGCGGATTTCGCATGCCGGGGCCCGCAAAACGCATAAACTTAGGTCATGTCGTTTACGTTTTGCTCCCGCCGCCCATGAGCACGCCGTCAGAAAGACGTGCTCCCTCCCCCGGGGAGGACGTCGCGCAGCGACAGGAAGGCCCGCCGTCCACCGGCCCGGTGCCGCCGGGCCCGCATGGCGCGCCGCTGGCGCGGCTCGCGCTGTGCATCGTCGTCCTGCTGGTCGTCTATGCCAGCCTGTATCCGTTCTCGGGCTGGGCGAACGTCGGCGTGCCCGCGTTCGCCTACCTGCGCGCGCCGTGGCCGCAATACTGGGTCGGCTCCGAGATCATCGCCAACGTCGCCGCCTATCTGCCCGTGGGCGCGCTGTTCGTCTGGGCCGTGTATCCGGCTTGCCGCGGATTGCTGGCCGTGGCGCTGGCCGTGGCGTGCTGCGGGCTGTTGTCCGGCGCGCTGGAGGCGTTGCAGACCTATCTGCCCAATCGCATCGCCTCGAACGTGGATCTGGCGGCCAATGCCGCCGGCGCCCTGCTGGGCGCGCTGATCGGCACGGCCACGGCATTCTGGCTGATCGGCCACGGCGCGCTGGCGCGCTGGCGCCAGCGGTGGTTCCTGCCCCAGGCCGGTCCCGCGCTGATCCTGGCCATGCTCTGGGTGTTCATGCAGATCCCGCGCCAGCCCATGCTGTTCGGCACCGGCGAATTGTGGCTGCTGGGGGACTGGGCGGCGCTTCCTGCCGACGTGGTCGGTTTCCTGTGGTCGCCCGAGCCCGCGCAGCGCATCGTGGCCGAACAGATCTGCACCGCCGCCGCCGTGGTGGGGGCCGCCATGCTGCCGCTGCACATGGCGCGTCCGGTGCCGGCGCGCGGTATCCTTCCCGTCGTGCTGGTCGCCTGCGCCGTGCTGGCGAAGGCGGCTTTGCAGCCCCTGGCCATCCCGGGGCAGGCGACCGGCGCGTGGATCACCGCCGGATCCGCGGCGGGGATGGCGGCCGGGTTGCTGCTGGCGACCGGCATGGCCTACCTGGGGCCGGCGTGGCAGCGCGGCCTGGGCATCACGGCGCTGTGCGTGCAACTGGCCATCGTCAACCTGTTTCCGTCCGACCAGTATTTCGACATGACGACCGCGATGGCCCGCACGGGCTGGCTGCACCTGGAATCGCTCACGCTCGGCCTGTCCGTGATCTGGCCGCTGGCGGCCCTCTTTTTCCTGGCCCGGCGGCGTTCAGCCTGATCGCCCCGGCTGTCCATGTTTCCTTTGCGAGCGGGTATGGAGTCCTACTACAAACACCACGTATTTTTCTGCCTGAACGAGCGCGGCGCCGATGCTCCCCGGCCCAGTTGCGCGCGCCAGGGCGCGCAGGCCATGCAGGACTACGCCAAGAAGCGCATCAAGCAATTGGGGCTGGCCGGCAAGGGTGAGATCCGCATCAACAAGGCGGGCTGTCTGGACCGCTGCGAGGAAGGCCCCGTGCTGGTGGTCTATCCCGAGGGCGTCTGGTACACCTACGTGGACCAGAGCGATATCGACGAGATCATCGACTCGCACCTGGTGCGGGGCGAGCCGGTCGAACGCCTGAGGATTTGAGGTCCGCATGGCTATCACCACGGAATATCTGGTCCTGGCGGGCGGCGCGGGCGACGTCGATTGCGCGCTCGACATTCCCGACGGCGGCCTCGACGCCGCGCGCGGATGGGCCCTGGTGCTGCATCCGCATCCGCTGTTCGGCGGCACGCGCGACAACAAGGTGGTCACCACGATCGCGCGCGCCTGCGTCCAGCAGGGACTGGCGGCGCTGCGGCCCAATTTCCGGGGCGTGGGCGCGTCGGCCGGGGAGTTCGACAACGGCCAGGGCGAAGCCGCCGACATGCTGGGCGTGGTGGACCAGTTCCGCCACCGGTACCCGGCGCTGGCCGGCGGCCGCTTCGTCTTGGGCGGGTTCTCGTTCGGCAGCGCCGTGGCGAGCCAGGTCCACGCAGGCTGCGGACCGCAGAGCGAGCGCGGACTGGACATCGCGGGCCTGGTGCTGCTGGGGACCGCGGCCAGCCGTTTCTCCGTCGCCAGCGTGCCGGAAGACACCCTGGTCGTCCACGGCGAACAGGATGACACCGTGCCGCTGCAATCCGTCATGGACTGGGCGCGGCCGCAAAGCTTGCCCGTGACGGTCATTCCCGGTTCGGGCCACTTCTTCCATGGCAACCTCGTGGTCGTGAAGCGGCTGGTGCTGGCCTATCTGGCCCGGGTCCTGGCGTGACCGCCGCGGCTCGAGCCCGCGGTAGCATTCGGTTGCATCAGGCACCCGGCGCCGTGGCGCCGGGCCGGCGGCCCGGATGCCTATAATCATGTTTTCCACCCCGCATCGCGGGGCGCGCGCCTGGCGGTCCCGACCGGCCATGCCCGGCGGCACGCCTCTCTTGCACGACCATCCTCCCACATGAAACTGCGCTTTTTCTCGTTTGGTCCGGGACGTCGGTTCGCACTGGCCTCCGCGGCTTCCGCCTGCTTGCTCGCGTTCCCGGCGGCCATGCCTGCTTCCGCCCTGGCCGCCGCGGCTCCTCCCGCCACTTCTTCCGCCGCGGCGCCGGCCGCTCCCGCGGTGCAGACCGTCGGCATGCTGGCATCCGTGCCGGCGCCCGCGATCGCGGCGCGCGCGTGGGTGACCATCGACGTCACCAGTGACCAGATCCTGGCCGAGGAGCGCTCGGGCGAACGCATCGAGCCGGCCTCGCTCACCAAGGTCATGACCGCCTATCTGGTGTTCAATGCGCTCAAGGAAAAACGCCTGGCGCTGGCCCAGACGGTCAATGTGTCGCAGAAGGCGTGGCGCACGGGCGGCTCGCGCATGTTCATCGAGCCGCGCAAGCCCGTCACGGTCGAGGAACTGATACGCGGCATGATCACGCAGTCCGGCAACGACGCCACCGTGGCGTTGGCGGAAGCCGTGGCCGGCAGCGAGGATGCATTCGTCGCGCTGATGAACCAGGAGGCCGCGCGCCTGGGCCTGAAAGAAACGCACTTCACCAACTCCACGGGCCTGCCCGATCCGCAGCACGTGACCACCGTGCGCGACCTGGCCCTGTTGGCCAAGCGGTTGATCCAGGATCATCCCGACTATTACGGCTACTACAAGGAACGCCAGTTCACCTACAACAAGATCACCCAGCCCAACCGCAACCGGCTGTTGTGGGTCGATCCATCGGTGGACGGCATGAAGACCGGCCATACCGATGCGGCGGGTTATTGCCTGATCGCCTCGGCAATGCGCGGCGACCGCCGCATGCTGACGGTACTGGTGGGCGCGGCGAGTGAGAACGCCCGTGCGCAGGAAAGCCTGAAGCTGCTGAACTGGGGCTACCAGAACTTCGATACCGTCAAGGTCTACGACGCCAGGCAGGCGGTGGTGGAACCCAAGGTCTGGAAGGGCAGCGTGGGCAAGGCCAAGCTCGGCTCGCCGTCGGCGATCTGGGTGACCGTGCCGCGCGGCCAGGCCGGCAACGTCAAGTCCACCATCGAGCGCACCGACCCGCTGGTCGCGCCGCTGCAGGCTGGCCAGCAGGTGGGGACGGTCAAGCTCACCCTGAACGACAAGCCCGTGCGCGAAGTGCCGCTGACCGTGCTCGAACCCGTGGACGTGGCCGGTATCTTCGGCCGGGCGTTCGACGCCGTCCGCCTTTGGTTCAATTGAAGCTTCCCCCTATGCGCTGACGCGCGCCCCCCAGGGGGCGAAACCGGCGGACAGGAAGGGAAGTCCACCCCACGCCCTTCGGGCGCCCCCTCAAGGGGGCGATGCGAGTGGACCGGCAAAGCCGGATCCACCGCATCCTGGGTAACACCGGGGTGAGGGCGGGTGTAGGATTGTCATCGTGCGGTATGTTTGTCCGGGCTCTCTTCGTGGAGATGGCATGATTCCTGGTGTCGAGGGTGATCCTCGGGTTTATCTGAACGGCGAGTTCACGCCGTTGTCGCAGGCCAAGATATCCGTGCTGGACCGCGGGTTCATCTTCGGCGACGGGATCTACGAGGTCGTGCCGGTGTACGGGCGCAAGCCGTTCCGGATGGCGCAGCACCTGGCCAGGCTGGAGCGCAGCCTGGCCGCGATCCGGATTCCGAATCCGCATACGGTCCAGCAGTGGCAGGACCTGGTGGGCAAGCTGATCGAGACCTTGGATGCGCAGGACCAGATCGTCTACCTGCAACTGACCCGGGGCGTGGCCAGGCGCGACCATGCCTTCCCGGCGCAGGTCGTGCCCACCGTGTTCGGCATGAGCAGTCCTTTTACGCGGCCTTCGGCCGACGCGCGCGAGAACGGCGTGAAGACGGTCGGCATGCCGGACGAGCGCTGGCTGCATTGCGAGATCAAGTCCACCTCGCTGCTGGGCAACGTGCTGGCGCGGCAGTTCGCGGCCGACCGCGATGTGCCCGAGGTGGTGATGTTCCGCGACGGCTATCTTTCCGAAGGCTCGTCCAGCAATGTCTGGGTCGTCAAGCAGGGCCGGCTGCTGGCTCCCCTGAAGAACAACCTCATCCTGGAAGGCATCCGCTACGGCTTCATCGAGCGCATGGCCGCGGACAGCGGCATCGAGTTCGAGATGCGGCCGATTTCCCGGGCCGAGGTCGAATCGGCCGACGAACTGATGTTGTCGTCGGCCACCAAGGAAATCCTGCCCATCGTGTCCCTGGATGGCAAGCCCGTCGGCAATGGCCGGCCCGGGCCGGTCTACGCGCGGCTGCGCGAGGGATACGACGAGGCAATCGCAAGGCTTTGATCATCATGGCAGACTTACCTGACAACCCCGATTCGCTGATCGAATACCCGTCGGACTTCCCGATCAAGGTCATGGGGGCCCACCATCCCGATTTCATCGCGGTGCTGACCGAAGTCGTCATGCGCCACGATCCCGGGTTCGACCCCGAGTCCGTCGAACGGCGGCCCAGCTCCGGCGGCAATTACCTCGGCCTGACCTTCGTGGTGCGTGCCACCTCGCGCGAGCAGCTCGATGCCCTGTACCGCGAGCTGACGTCGCATCCCATGGTCAAGTACGTGCTGTAGCGGCGCGTTCCGTCCGTTTTCCGAAGACGCCGCATGTTGATCCGCTGGCTGCCGACTCCCGCCGATTACCACCAGACCTGGGAAGCCATGAAGGCCTTCACGGCCGCGCGCGGTCCCGAGACGCCGGACGAGCTCTGGCTGGTGGAGCATCCGCCGGTCTTCACGCTGGGGCTGGCCGGCAAGCCCGAGCACGTGCTGGCGCCGCGCGACGTGCCCGTGGTCAAGAGCGACCGGGGCGGGCAGGTGACCTATCACGGCCCGGGGCAGGTGGTGGCCTACGTGCTGCTGGACCTGAAGCGGGCGGGGTACTTCGTGAAGGAATACGTGGCGCGCGTGGAGCAGGCGGTGATCGACCTGCTGGCCGAACTGGGCCTGCCCGATGCACGCCGCAAGCCGGATGCGCCCGGCGTCTACGTCGACTGGCCCCGGCCGCCGGAAGCCATGCAGGAACTGGCCAAGATTTCCGCGCTGGGCATCAAGGTCCATCGCGGCTGCACCTACCACGGCGTGGCGTTGAACGTGGCGATGGACCTGTCGCCGTTTACCTGGATAAACCCTTGCGGCTACGCGGGATTGCGGACGGTGGACCTGGCTTCCTGTGGCAGCGATATCGGCCTGGAAGAGGCCGGCAACCGGCTGGCGCACCATTTGGAGCGGTCCCTGACGGCCCGGGCGCCGGCAGGGGCTTTGGCCGTCCCGTCGCCGGCGGCGGTAGAATAAGGGTCTTTACCAATCCCGGCCCCCGGTTCTACCCCGGCTACGCCGAACAGGAATCAGTCGATGAGCTCTGTGCCCGAAACTTCCGCCCTGGGCGGCAATGCCGACGCGCCCGTGGCGGCACCGGCCTACGATCCGCTGCGCAAGCAGAAGTCCGAATCCAAGGTCTCGCGCATTCCCGTCAAGGTCGTGCAGGTGGAACGGCTCAAGAAGCCGGAGTGGATCCGCGTGAAGGCGGCGTCCCCGGGTTCGCGTTTCTACGACATCAAGCGCATCCTGCGCGAGCACAACCTGCATACCGTGTGCGAGGAAGCCTCGTGTCCGAACATCGGCGAGTGCTTCGGCAAGGGCACGGCCACGTTCATGATCATGGGCGACAAGTGCACCCGCCGCTGCCCGTTCTGTGACGTGGGCCACGGCCGTCCCGATCCGCTGGACACCGACGAGCCCCTGAACCTGGCCCGCACCATCGCCGCCCTGAAGCTCAACTACGTCGTGATCACCTCGGTGGACCGCGACGACCTGCGCGACGGCGGCGCCGCCCACTTCGTCGAATGCATCGCCAAGACGCGGGAGCTGTCGCCCTCGACCCGCATCGAGATCCTGGTGCCCGATTTCCGCGGCCGCCTGGATCGCGCGCTGGCCATCCTGAACGCCGGACCGCCGGACGTGATGAACCACAACCTGGAAACCGTGCCCCGCCTGTACAAGCAGGCGCGCCCGGGCTCCAACTACGAACATTCGCTCAAGCTGCTGGCCGAGTTCAAGGCGCTGCATCCGGACGTGCCCACCAAGTCCGGCCTGATGCTGGGCCTGGGCGAGACCGACGAGGAGATCCTGCAGGTGATGCGCGACATGCGCGCGCACAACGTCGACATGATCACCATCGGCCAGTACCTGCAACCTTCCGAGCATCACCTGCCGGTGCTGCGCTACGTGCATCCCGACACCTTCGCGATGTTCGAGCGCGAGGCCTACGCCATGGGTTTCACCCATGCCGCCGTGGGGGCGATGGTGCGTTCGTCCTACCACGCCGACCAGCAGGCGCATGCGGCGGGCGTTGCCTGACGCGTCCCGGTTCCGCTGCCGAGAACGAGGCCTTCGGGCCTCGTTTTTTTTCGCCCATCGCCCGCGCGGGCGCTTGACACCCCTGGTCCGGCTCTTTACCATGTTTCTTACAAAGAAATTGTTTTCTTTTTAAAAGAACAAATGAGAGGCGAGAGCGGGTCCTGGATCCGCCATCTCTCCGCCTTTCCCTCGTTCCCGGAATCTCGCGCCCATGCCGTGCAGGCAGGGGGGCGCTCAAGCTCGAACAAGGAGACGCATCATGTCATTCCCGCGGCTTTTTCCCGCTCCCGCCTGGCGCGGCGGCGCCATCTTCCTGGCCTGCATGGCCGCCTGTGGCGTGTCGGTGGCCGAAACCTATCCCAGCAAGCCTATCCGGCTGATCGTGCCGTTCGCGCCGGGCGGCGCGGTCGATATCGTCGGCCGCCTGATGGCGCAATCGCTGAACGAAAGCCTGGGTCAGCCCGTGATCGTGGAAAACCGCCCCGGCGCGGGCGGCCTGCTGGCCATGGAAGAAGTGGCGAAAGCCGCGCCCGACGGCTATACGCTCGCGGTCGGCGCCGCCGGGCCGCTGACGGTCAGCCCGGCCTTGTTCAAGGAACGCAAGTTCGATCCGCTGGAGCGGCTGGATCCGGTGATCTGGTACGCCAGTACGCCGGGCATCCTGGTGGTCAATCCCGCGCTCAAGGCCAACAACGTGGCCGAGCTGATCGCCTTGTCCAAGTCCAGCGCGCGTCCCCTGGCCATGGGGTCGGCCGGCAGCGGCAGCATCAATCACCTGATGGGGGAGTACTTCCAGCAGGTGGCCGGCGTCAGCTGGATGCACGTGCCCTACAAGGGCAGCTCGCCCGCGCTGACCGACCTGGTCGGCGGCAACGTGCAGGTGATGATGGATATCGTGCCGACCGCCACGCCGCTGGTGAAGGCGGGCAAGCTGCGCGCCCTGGCGGTGACCACGCCCAAGCGCTCCAACATGCTGCCGTCGGTGCCCACCGTGGCCGAGCTGGGCTATCCCGGCTTCGACGCCAGTTCCTGGCTGTCATTGAACGCGCCGCACGGCACGCCGGCCGCCATCATCCAGAAGCTGAATCGCGCCCTGAACGAGGGGCTGGCCAAGGAGGACGTCCGCCGCCGCATCACCGACATCGGCGCCGAGCCGGAGGGGGGCACGCCGGAGCGCGTCACGGCGCGCCTGAAGCTGGACATCCCGCGCTGGAGCAAGCTGCTGGAAACCGCGGGCGTCACGGTGCAATGACCCGGCGCGCGCGGCCGGGCATGTCTTTCACGGGTTGGAATCGTTTTTCTGTTCAAGCGAGCACAAGGGGGCGGTATGGCATGGGCGAATCTGCATAACTGGAACGACCTGTCCAGGGAGACCGTTCGCAAGGGCGTGGAGCGAGTCGGCTTTCGCGGCGACGACGTGATGTGCGTCATGAACTGGCTCACGCCGGGCATGGACACCAACCCGCACAGCCACACCTTCGAACAACTGGTGATCATCGTGCAGGGCCGGGTGCGCTTCCATCTGGGCGACGAAGTGGTCGAGGGTGGTCCGGGCAGCATGATCCGCATCCCGCCACACGTCGTGCACTACGCCGAGCCCGTGGGCGACGAGGTGGTCCTGAACCTGGACGTGTTCGCGCCCCTGCGGGAAGACTACAAGCATCTGGTCGAGTACCAGCGCGCCGAGTTCGAGTGACCATGGCCGCCACGAACCAGGCGTTCCGCGCCCGCCTGCGCGAGCGCGCGCCGCTCGGCGGGACGTTCATCAAGACGCCCGCGTACCAGCATGTCGAGATCGCCGGCGGCGCCGGCCTGGACTTCGTCGTGCTCGATGCCGAGCATGCCGTGTTCGATCCGGCCCAGCTGGACCAGTGCGTGCTGGCCGCCCGCGCCGCCGGCACCGCGGCGGTCGTGCGCCTGCCCGATCCCGGCGCCTCCAGCGTGCTGCGTGTACTGGACATGGGGGCCGCGGGCGTGCTGGTGCCGCACGTGGTCGACGCCGAGTGCGCCCGCGAGGTCGTCGCGCGGACGCGTTACGCCGATGGCGTCCGCGGCTACAGCAATTCGCCGCGCTCGGGTGGATATGGCGCGCTGCCCATGGCCCGCCACATGCGGGAGGCCGATGCCGGCGCCAGCGTGCTGTGCCAGATCGAGGACCGGGCAGGCGTGGACAACATCGCCGCGATCGCCGCCGTGCCCGGCGTCGATTGCCTGTTCATCGGACGGGCGGACCTGGCGGTTTCCTATGGCGTGACGGAACTCGATCACCCGCTGGTCGCGCAGGCGGTCGACAAGGTGATCCAGGCCGGTGTGGCCGCCGGGGTCGCCGTGGGCATTTTCCTGCCCGATGCCGGCGCGCTGGCCGCCTACGCCGCCCGCGGCGTCAGCCTGTTCGTGATCGGTTCCGACCAGAGCTGGCTGCGCGCCGCCGCGCTGGGCCTGAACGAACGCCTGGTCACGGCCGCGCAACGCCGCTGAGGCCGCGGCCTTTCTTCAAACATCGGAGTGCAAACCATGAATACTTCCACCGTCGCAACACCGGCCACCGGGCTGGACCCCCGCGTCGAAAACCTCGTGCGGGGCGCCATCGACCTGCATTGCCACAGCGGCCCGTCGGTGATGGCCCGCTACCTGGACCACCTGGAGGCCATGCGGGAAGCTTCCGAGGCCGGCCTGAAGGCCGTGCTGCTGAAGGACCACTACTATTCGGCCACCCCGGTCACCTATCTGCTGAACAAGCACTTCAGCAACCTGGGCGTGCTCATGCTGTCGGGCGTGCCGCTGAACAACGCGGTGGGCGGCCTCAACGTGCACGCGGTCGAGCATGGCATCAAGCTGGGCGCGCGCCTGGTGTGGATGCCGACGTTCTCGTCGGCCAACCACATCGACCATCACAAGCAGGATCACAAGTTCACCGAGAAATTCCCGCAGACCAAGAAGAAGATGATCGATCCGGTGCCGCTCACGGTGCTGGATGCCAACGGCAAGCTCAAGGAAGAGGTCAAGGACATCCTCGACCTGATCGCCGAGGCCGACGTGGTACTGTCGGCGGGCCACCTGCACATCTCGGAGATCTGGCCGCTGTTCGACGAGGCCCGCAAGCGGGGCGTCAAGCGCCTGCTGGTCAACCATCCCACCTACGTGGTGGATGCCACGCTCGACGACATGAAGGTGCTGGCGCGCGATGGCGTCTACATGGAGCATTCGATGTGCATGTGGGTGCCCGGCTCCAAGTTCAAGTTCTACGAGCCGGAGTTCCTGCGCCAGATCATCGAGGCCGGCACGGTGGACCGGACCATACTGGGGTCGGATCTGGGCCAGCAGGGCAATCCGCGGATCGTGGACGGTTTCCGCCACGTGATCCGCACCTGCCTGGACCTGGGCTACGGCGAGGCGGAAGTTCGTAAAATGACTTCCACGAATGCATCCGCCCTGATGGGTATCTGAGGAGAGGTATGAGGACCAGCGCCGCAAAGAAGACGGAACCGGAAGCACCCGCGCCCTCGGCCAAGGGGGCGGGGCCCGCGCTGCTGGAGTCGGTGGCCATCGTCTTCACGATACTCGATCAACTGGCCGCGGCACGACGCCCGCTGGGCGTGACCGAGCTGGCGCTGGCCATCGACGAACCCAAGCCGCGCGTCTACCGGCACCTGGCTTCCCTGCGGCAGCTCGGCGTCGTCGAACAGGACCTGGTCAGCGAGAAATACCGGCTGGGCGCCAAGCTGGTGTCCTACGGAACGGCCGCGGGCGAGCAGTTCGACCTGCGGCTGATCGCCGATCCCTACCTGACGCAGCTGCGCGACCAGACCAGCCAGACCGCGTTGCTGTCCGCGGTCACCGAGGACTCGGCGCTGGTCATCTCGTCGGTGGAGTCGACCAACCAGGTCTGCATCACCGTCAAGCCCGGCAACCGCGTGCCGCATCACTGCTCGGCCCAGGGTAGGATCGTGCTGGCCTACTGCGATCCCGCCACGCAGCGCAAGATCCTCCGGCGCGAGCTGCAGGCCTATACCGATCGTTCCATGGTCGAGCCGGCGCGCATCCTGGAACGGCTGGCGCTGATACGCGAGCGGCTGTTTGAAGAAGCCAATGGCGAGGTGCTCGAAGGCATCAACGTGCTGGCCGCGCCCATCTTCCGCGGCGCCGAGAAGGGCGACGAACTGATGGGCATCATAGGCGTGATCGGCGCGAGCAAGGACGTACCCTCGCCACCGCCGCCCGGCATGGTGAAGCTGGTCCAGCAGGCGGCGGCGGCACTGACCGAACGCCTGAACGGGGTTTCCTACAAGCACCTGGGGCTGGCCGGCGCCGGTAAGAATTGAAGCGGCCGGGGCGTGCCCCGCCGCAATCCTGAGAGAGTTCCATGTCCAGACTCGACGTGGCGGTGGGAACGCTGCCCTTGAAGAATCCCGTGATCTGCGGATCGGGGGAACACACCATGACGGCCGACGGCATTCGCGCCGCCCTGAGGGCGGGCGTGGGGGCCGTGGTCGCCAAGTCCGTCAATGAGTCGGCCGCGGCCAGGCAGCAGTTGGACCGCACCGACTATGCGCTGCTGGGCAGCGACTGGCGGCGGCTGCCGTGGGATTTCGCGCCACCGGCCGATGCGCAGCTGCTGTGCCGCTCGGGCCTGATCCAGTTGGAGTTCGAGCCCTGGATGGAGCAGTTGGTCGCGCTGGATCGCGAAGCCGCGGCACAGGGCGCCTACGTGATCCCCAGCCTGATCCTGAGCGATCTCGAACAGTGCGCGCGCTACGCGCGTGCGGTCGAGCAGATGGGACTGCGGGTGCTGGAAGTGAACATCGGCGCGCCCCACGGCGAGGAAGCCGCGCGCGGCGCCATCGTGCTCGAACGCAGCAGCGAACGCATCACCACCATCGTCCGCACGCTGCGCGCCGCGACGCGGCTGCCGCTGTGGATCAAGCTGACCGGCCAGAGCGAGGACGTCGCGGCCCTGGCCGACGCGGCCAGGCAGGCGGGCGCGGACGCGGTCGTGATGATGGGGCGCTTCATGGGCTTCCTGCCCGATCTGGACACCGAAGCGCCCGTGCTGGGCACTTCCGCCGCGCTGGGCGGCGGCTGGGCGCTGCCGCTGACGGCGCGCTGGCTGGCGCTCAGCCGCAAGCGGCTCGGGCCGGATTACCCTCTGCTGGCCACCAACGGCGCGCGCAACGGCCATGACGTGGCCCGGTTCCTGCTGGCGGGCGCCTGCGCCACCGAGATGACCTCGGCCGTGTTCACCGGCGGCTACGAGGTGCTGGCGCGCAGCGTGCGCGAACTGGACGAGTACGTGCAGAGCCGGGGCAAGCGCGCCGCCGACCTGCTGGGCGTGGCGGCCGACCGGCTGGCGTCGTACGCCGACCAGGACTCGCGCCCCGGGTACTGGCAGACCTTCGTGCCGCCCGCGGCGGCCTGAGCCGTTGTCGGGAACCGCTGGTGCTCAGTCTTCTTCGAGCACCAGCAGGCCGTAGCCCGTGAGCATGGGCGCGGCATAGTACCTGCGTACCACGCGTACCTCGTTCGCGAGCGTGCCGCGCATGGCCAGCCACATCATGACCTCGACGCTTTCCACGCCGCCGTTGATCATCATGTCCTCGTGCGAGATGTGGCTCAGGGCTTCGGCGTCGGACGCCAGGCGTTCCATGAAGACCTGATCCCAATCGGGATTGACGAAGCCGAAGCGCCGGCCGCTGAGCTGATGCGACAGTCCGCCCGTCCCCATCACGGCCACGCGAAGATCCTGGTCGAACGAGGCGACCGCCTCGCGGATCGCCCGGCCCAGCAGGTAGCAGCGCCGGGCCGTGGGCAGCGGATGCTGGATGACGTTGATCTGTACCGGAATCACAGGCACGGTCCAGCGGTCGTCCGTCAGGAAAGGCAGCGGAGACAGGATGCCGTGGTCGATCTGGCTTTCCTGGCAGATGGTCATGTCGGAACCATTGCCCACCAGCGAGCGGGCCACGTGCATGGCCAGGGCGGGATGGCCGGGCAGATCGGGAAAGTCGCGCTTGCCCCAGCCCTCGTCGGCGATGGGATGGGGATCGCCCACGCCGATGGCGAAGGTGGGATAGGCGTCGAAGAAGAACTGGTTCAGGTGGTCGTTGTAGAACACGACGATGACGTCGGGCCGAGCCTGTTTGAGCCACTGCTTGGCCGCGTCGAACTGCGTGAACAAGTCTTTCCATTCCGGTTCGTCACGCTTGTCCGTGTCGAAGGCGCGCGCGAGTGAAGGGGCGTGGGAGGCGCCGATGCCGCCGATGATTCGTGCCATGTCCGAGTCTTTGTCAGGAGCCGTTCGAGCCGTCCGCCGTGGCGGCGGTCAGCCTTGTTGTTGGTGGAGGAGCCGGGTCTGCATGAATTGCTCGAAGCTTTCCCCGCGGATTTTCGCGCCTTCCTGAAGCAGGCTGACGCCCAGCGTGCCGGCCAGCTTGACCAGGGCGTACTGATTGGCGCCGGCGGCCTGCAGGCCGAACCAGTCCTGGTCGAGGACCAGCCTGATGTGCGCGTCGTCCAGTCCGAGCCGGCGCATGTAGCCCTCCTGGTCCGCCAGGAAGGCCTGTCGGTTGGCGGCCTGTGTCATCGACCGCGCGAGCTGGTTCAACCGGTAGCCCGCCCGCGACTGTTCCAGGCCGAAGGGCAGGGAATTGGGGGGCGACAAGGCTTCCGTCCGCTGTCTCCCGGCGATGGCTTTATCATTCATTTTGTTTCTTTCAGGAATACATTGTTCTTTTCAGTGACAAATAATACACTGGGTGAAAGGGGGGAGCAATCCGCTTGTGGCGAGCGGAATCCCGGAATTCCTCGGTGGCGACATTCATCTACAAGAAAGGAACGGCAATCATGTCAGCGCAAAAATTCTTCCTGCACGCCATGGCGGCGGCCATGGCCCTGGGAAGTGGCCAGGTCGCCCTGGCTCAATCCTACCCGGCTGCTCCGGTGAAGATCATCGTGCCTTTCGCCGCCGGAGGCGGCGTGGACCAGGTCGCCCGCATGCTGGCCTCGCACTGGCAGACCGCGTTCAAGGGCAATTTCATCGTCGAGAACCGGCCGGGTGCCAGCACCTTCATCGCCGCCGAGGCCGTGGCGCGCGCGGTGCCCGACGGCACGACCCTGCTGCTGACCACGCAGAGCACGTTCGTCATCAATCCCCTTTTGTTCAAGGAAATGCCCTACAAGGCATCGGACTTCGTTCCCGTCGGGCGCATCTCGGTCGTGCCGTCTTTCTTCACGGTGGCGGCGGGCAGCCCGTACAAGTCGCTGGCCGAGCTGGTGGCCGGCGCCAAGGAACATCCTGGATCGTTGTCCTATGCGTCGGCCGGTGCCGGAACGGCGGGCCACCTGGGCTTCGAGCTGCTCAACCACCGCGTGGGCACGAAAATGATCCACGCGCCCTACAAGTCGTACGCGGCGTCGATGCCGGATGTGGTCTCCGGCCGGGTGACTTCCATCATGGCGGACCTGCCCGTCATCAATAACCTGTTGCAGGCTGGCAAGGTCCGGCTGCTGGCGGCGTCCACGGCCCAGCGTTCGGAGTTCATGCCCGACGTGCCGTCCGTCAACGAGGCCCTGGGCATCAAGGACTTCAGCGTTGCCAACTGGTTCGCGGTGTACGCGCCCAAAGGCACGCCCGCCGACGTGGCCGACCGGTTGAGCAAGGAGATCGAACAGTTCACGCGTTCGCCGGAAGGGGCGGCCAAGCTCAAGGCCATCGGCCATACTCCGGCGGCGTCCTCGCCCCAGGGGCTGGCCGAATTGGAGCGGGCCGAGTCCGCGAACTGGGCGCCGTTGATCAAGAGCCTGAATCTCAAAATGGATTGAGGCGGGCCGGGACGCCGGGCGGGAAGGCAGCCTGGCGGCCTTCCCGTCTGGTCAGGCCGCGGCCAGCGCCTGCTCCAGGTCGGCGATCAGGTCGTCCAGGTGCTCGATGCCGATCGACAGCCGCAGCATGTCCTCGCTGACGCCGGCCTTCTTCAACTCGTCGGCGTCCAGCTGGCGGTGGGTGGTGGAGGCAGGGTGCGTGGCCAGCGAGCGCGCGTCGCCGATGTTGACCAGCCGCGTGAAGAGCTTGAGCGCGTCCAGCACCCGGGCGCCGGCTTCGCGGCCGCCGGTCTTCAATCCGAACGACAGGATGCCCGAGGCGCGTCCCCCCATGTAGCGTTGGGCCAGATGATGGTCGGGGTGGCCTGACAGCCCCGCGTAGTTGACCCAGCCCACCTTGGGATGGTCCTGCAGGTATTGGGCGATGGCCTGGCTGTTGTCGCAGATGCGGTCCATGCGCAGGGGCAGGGTCTCGATGCCTTGCAGCACCAGGAAGGCGTTGAAGGGCGACAGCGCCGCGCCGGTGTTGCGCAGCGGCACGACGCGCGCGCGGCCGATGAAGGCCGCTTCGCCCAGGGCTTCGGTGTAGACCACGCCGTGGTACGAGACGTCGGGCTCGTTCAGCCGGCGGAAGCGGTCCTTGTGCTTCGCCCAGGGGAATTTCCCGCTGTCCACGATGGCGCCGGCCATGCTGTTGCCGTGGCCGCCCATGTACTTGGTCAGCGCGTGCACCACGATGTCGGCGCCGTGTTCGAACGGACGGCACAGATAGGGGCTGGGCACGGTGTTGTCCACGATCAGCGGGATGCCGTGGGCGTGCGCGATGTCCGCCAGGGCGGCGATGTCGGTGACGTTGCCCAGGGGGTTGCCCACCGATTCGCAGAAGATGGCTTTGGTCCGCGCGTCGATCAGCGGGGCGAACGACGCGGGGTCGGACGGGTCGGCGAAACGGGTTTCCAGTCCCTGCTGGGGGAACGTATGGGCGAACAGGTTGTAGGTGCCGCCGTACAAGGTGCTGGCCGCGACGATGTTGTCGCCGGCTTCGGCGATGGTTTGTATCGCGTACGAGATCGCCGCCATGCCCGAGGCCAGGGCCAGGGCGCCCACGCCGCCTTCCAGCGCGGCCACGCGCTTCTCCAGCACGTCGTTGGTGGGGTTCATGATGCGGGTGTAGATGTTGCCCGGCACCTTCAGGTCGAACAGGTCGGCGCCGTGCTGGGCGCTGTCGAAGGAATACGCCACCGTCTGGTAGATGGGCACGGCCACCGCGTGGGTCGTGGGGTCCGGGCTGTAGCCGGCGTGTACCGCCAGGGTCTCGATTTTCATGGGGCTGTCTCCGCAGGTTCCGCTTCGATAAACGGCGCATTATGCGCGAGGATGCGCATCGGAAACAGCCCCCCGGGAGGAGACGGCCTGCGCCTTATTCCATCTTGATTCCGCGCGATTCGATCAGCTCGCGTCCGCTCTTGATTTCCGAGGCGAGATAGTCGCGCAGTTCGGCGGGCGATCCGCCTATGGGCTCGGCGCCGATCGAGGCCAGGGTGTTCCGCACCTTGGGCGTCTTGAGTGCATCGCGCATGGCTTGGTTCAGTTTGTCGACGAAGGCGGGCGGCGTGCCGGCCGGCGCGAAGGCGGCGAACCACGGCGTCAGTTCGTAGCCGGGCAGGCCGGCTTCGGCCACCGTCGGCACGTTGGGCAACGCGGCCGAGCGCTTCCCGGTGGTGACCGCGATGGCGACGAGCTTGCCGGCATCGATGTGCGGCTTGGACGAGGTAATGCTGTCGAACATGTAGTCGACCTGCCCGCCGAGCATGTCGGCGATCGCCGGGCCGCTGCCCTTGTAGGGCACGTGCAGCATCTGCACGCCGGCCATCTTGGCGAAGAGCTCGCCCGCCAGGTGGATGGAGGTGCCCACGCCGGCCGAGGCATAGGTGTACTTGCCGGGGTGCGCCTTGGCGAGCGCGATAACTTCCGGCACGGTCTTGGCCTGGATGCGCTGCGGATTGACCACCAGTACATTGGGCACGACGGCCAGCAGCGAGATGGGGGTGAAGTCCCTGACCGGATCGTAGGCCATGTCCGGATAAAGCGCGGGGTTCACCGCCATGCCGTTGGCGACGATCATGATGGTGTAGCCGTCCGGTTTCGCGCGCGCCACCGCGGTGGCGCCGATGTTGCCGCCGGCGCCCGCGCGGTTCTCGATCACGAAGGACTGGCCCAGGCTCTTGCCCATGGCTTCGCCCAGCGTGCGGGCGATGTTGTCCATGGCCCCGCCCGGCGGGAACGGAACGATCCAGCGGACGGGGCGGTCCGGGTAGCCGTCGCCCGCGGCCGCGGCGAACGGCAGGGCGAGCAGGGCGGCGAAGGCCAGGGCGGTTGTCTTGTGCAGGGGTTTCATCGTTGTCTCCGATGGGAATAGTAGATATGGATGGGCCGCCGGGGGGCGTTCAGTGGATGGATGAAGGATGGCGGGCCAGCGGCGTGACGTGGATTTCCATGTAGGGAAACAGCGGCAGCGACGACAGCAGCGTGTGCAGCTCGTCGTTGTCCGCCACGTCGAAGATGCTGTAGTTGGCGTACTCGCCGACCACGCGGTAGAGGTGCGGCCACTTGCCCTGCCGTTGCAGGCCCTGGGAATAGGCCTTCTCGGTGGCCTTCAGCGCGTCGGCTTCTTCCTTGGGCATGGACGGCGGCATGCGGACGTCCATGCGGACGAGGAACAACATGGGAATCTCCTGGTGATGGGGGCGCTTCAGCGGTCCCGGCGATAGCGCCTCAGTTTTTCTTCGTCGAGCGCCAATCCCAACCCCGGACCGGCAGGCAGCGTCATCGAGAATTCCTGGTAGGCGGGGCGTTGCTGGACGATGTCGTCCACCAGCAGCAAGGGGCCGAACAACTCGGTGCCCCATTCCAGCCGGGGCAGCGTGGCGAAAGCGTGCGCGGCCGCCACCGTGCCTATGCTGCCTTCCAGCATGGTGCCGCCGTACAGTGCCATGCCCGCCGCGTCGCCCACCGCGGCGGTGCGCAAGACTTCATAGAGGCCGCCCGATTTGGAAATCTTCAGGGCCAGCACGTCGGCCGCGCCCTGGCGGGCGAGATCCATGGCGTCTTCAGGGCTGTGCACGGCTTCGTCGGCCATGATGGGTATGACGAAACGCGCCGCCAGCCTTGCCATCCCGGCCCGATGGGCGCGCGGCAGCGGTTGTTCGACCAGGTCCACGCCGGCCGCTTCCAGCCGGGCGATGCCGGTGGCCGCCTGCGATTCGCTCCAGGCCTGGTTCACGTCCACGGTCACGCGCGCCCGCGCGCCCAGCGCTTCCTTGATGGCGCATACGTGGGCCACGTCCTCGGCCACGGAGCGGCGGCCGATCTTCAGTTTGAAGGTATCGTGCCGCCGCGCGGCCAGCAGGGATTCGGCTTCCTCGATATCGCGCCGGGTATCGCCGCTGGCCAGTGTCCAGAGGACGGGCACCGCTTCGCGCACCGCGCCGCCCAGCAGGGTCGAGACCGATACGCCCAGCCGCTTGCCTTGCGCGTCGAGCAGCGCCGTTTCGAGCGCCGATTTGGCGAAGGTATTGCCGCGCGCCACCCGATTCATGCGCTGGACCGCGGCCAGCACGTTGGAGGCGTCCTGCCCCAGCAGCGCCGGCGCCAGGTAGGTGTCGATGGCGAGCTTGATGCCCTCGGGGCTTTCTTCGCCATAGCTCAGCCCGCCTATGGTGGTGGCTTCTCCCAGCCCCTCCGCCCCGTCGGAACACCGCAGTCGCACGATGACGAGCGTTTGCATGTTCATGACCGTCATCGCCAGTTGATGGGCGCGGATGGTCGGCAGGTCGACCAGAACGGCTTCGATCGACTCGATGCAAGGGAAAGCCATACTTTTCCGGTTCCTTGAGGTTCGAGAAGCCAGTATGGAATTCGATTTTTCTTGCGTCCAAGACTATATTTGTCCCTTTCAATACCCTAAGGGTATCGATGGACATCAGACAGCTACGCTACTTCCAGGCCGTGGCGCAGGAAATGAACGTCACGCGCGCCGCCGAGAAACTGCACATGGCGCAACCGCCGCTCAGCCGGCAGATCCGTGCGCTGGAGGATGAACTGGGCGTACTCCTGTTCGAGCGAACCGGGCGATCGCTGCGCTTGACGGAGGCTGGCCGTTTCCTGCTCGAACATTCGCTGCAATTGACCGCGCGGCTCCAGGAAATCGGCGATGCCACCCGCCGGATCGGACAGCAGGGGCGGCGCTGGTTCGGCGTGGGCTTCGTGCCGTCCACGTTGTACGGATTCGTGCCCGAACTGATACGCCGCCTGCGGAGCGCCGACCGGCACGTGGAGGTGGGGTTGTCGGAACTGACGACCCTGCAGCAGATGGAAGCGCTCAAGGCCGGACGCATCGACATCGGGTTCGGGCGGATCCTTTTCGACGATCCCGATATCGAACGCAAAGTGCTGATGGCCGAGCCGCTGGTTGCCGTGGTCGCGCGCGCCCACCCGCTGGCCGGAGACGCGCGGCAGGGGGTGCGGGCGGCCGACCTGGCCGCCCAGCCTTTCATCCTGTATCCGGCCCGTCCCCGGCCGAGCTATGCCGACCACGTGCTGGGCCTGTTCCGGGCGGCGGGCCATGGCCTGGACGTGGTCCAGGAAGCCAACGAACTGCAGACTGCCGTCGGGCTGGTCGCGGCCGGCCTGGGCGTGACCGTGGTCCCCGCCTCGGTGCAGCGCCTGCAGCGCGAGGATGTCGCCTACCTGCCGCTGGACAGCCCGGGTTTCACCTCGCCGGTGATCGTGAGTCGCCGCCGGGACGACCGCTCACCGTTCCTGCTGCAAGCCAGCGCGCTGGCCGACGAACTGGCGGCCGAGGAACTGCGCGCGCATGCGCGCCAGGCCCCGGATTAGGTTCAGGCTCAGGCGCCTTCCAGGCTGATGCTGCCTTTGGCGGCGGAGCGGGTGCCGGGCAGGGGGCGGTTGCTGGCGGCGTGATAGGTGAACACCACCGAGAACTTCACCTCGTCCGTCGCGTTCCGGTCGGCCGCGTGCAGGGTATTGCAGTGGAAGAACATCACATCGCCGGCGCGCAGCTCCGGCACGATGGCGTGCTCGATGACCGCGCGATTGGCGGGCAGGTCGTCGCGGAAGAACTTGCGTTCGTCGAAACGCGAGGCGTCGAAGCTGTCCCGGTGCGACCCCGGCACCAGGTGCAGCGCGCCGTTGCGGTGCTCCTCGTCGCCCAGCGCCAGCCAGATCGAGACCATGTCATCGCGCTGGAACGACCAATAGCGGAAGTCGCGGTGCCAGCCCGTGAGCGTGCCGTAGCGCGGGTGCTTGGTCATGACGCAGTTGTGATGGGCCAGCGACAGCCTGGCCGGTTCGCCGAAATACGCCGCCATCCACTCGCGGATGGGCGCGCAGGTCGCGTACTGCCGATAGGCCTCGTCGCGCGACCACGCATCCAGCAGCCGCCGCACCGTTCGTCCGCCCTCCGCCTCGCGGGAAGTCGGGGCGCCGGGATAACCCAGGTCCGCTTCGTACTCGACGGGGTCGATATGGGCATTGAGCTGCGCGCGCGCAATCTGCAGCAGCGCTGCGCAGGCATCGTCATCCAGGAAATTGCGCACCACCACCAGGCCATCCCGGCGTAGCGCCGCGATCTGTTCATCGCGTGACAGGCTAGCCATGCTGCTCTAAATACAAGAGAAGAAAAAACAGCTGCCTAGCATACGCCTAATTTGTCCCACGCCCTACGCCCTTCGGGCGCCCCCCGGAAGGGGCGGGCGCCCGCGCGCCGGGGGCATCTACTCCCGGATATCGACGCGCTTGACGACTTCGGCCCACTTGGCCGTGTCGTGCTTCAAGGTTTCCGCTGCCTGCGCCCCGACCTGGCCCACTGGCGTCAGGTCGAGCGAGGTCAGGCGCTGGCGCACGGGCGCTTCCCGCAGCGCGGCCGCTACGGCTTCCTGCAGGGCCTGCACCACGGCCGCCGGCGTGTCCCTGGGCGCCATCAGGTATTGGTTGAAGGACGCGTCGATGCCGGGCAGGCCGACCTGCGGCAGGGTCGGCACGCCGGGGGCCATCGGCGAGGGCCGGGCCGAGGAGACGGCCAGCGCGGTCAGCCGCCCGGACTGGACGTTGGGCAGCACCGTGGGAGTGGCCAGGAAACCGCAGTCGACCTGGCCGCCCATGACGTCCGTCATCGCCGGGCTCGGGCCCTTGTAGGGGACGTGGGTCATGGCGACGCCGGCCTTGCTCAGGACCAGTTCGGCCGCGAGATGGCCGGGCGAGCCCTGCCCGCCGGACGCATAGGTCATCGGCGTCTGCCGGGCACGCGCGATCAGTTGCTCCATGGAGGTGAGCTTGAGCGCGGCATTGCACACCATCATCTGGTTGAAGTTGGCCACCAGGGAAACCGGCACGAGGTCGGTGCGCGGGTCGAAATCCATCTTCTTGTAGACGAAGGGATTGACCGTGACCACGGTGTCGGGCGTGACCAGCAGGGTGTAGCCGTCGGCCGCGGACTTGGCGACCTGCTGCGCGGCCAGGCCGTTGTTGGCGCCGGCGCGGTTCTCCACCACGAAGGTCTGCTTGAAGCGGTTGCCCAGGCGCTCGGCAAGAATCCGGGCGACCATGTCCGAGGGCGCTCCCGGCGGCGAGCCTACCAGGACGCGTACCGGCTTGGAAGGGTAGCCGGATTGCGCGTGCGCGACGGGAGAGGCGGCAAGCAGGGCGGCGGCCAGGAGGGCCGGTCGAAGGGTGGGCATGGTCTCGCTCCGGATGCTGATGTTTTGTCCCAGTGTATTTAGTTATTTTGGTTATGAAAAATGAAAAATAAGAAGAGTTGATTTCCTTTTGGTTATGATTTGACGGGTCGAGGGAGCGTTCATGCAGGAGTACGGCATATCCATGGGACTGGGCCGCATCAAGCTGCGGCATCTCCAATGTCTGGTCGCCATCGCCGCGCACCGACACATGGGGCAGGCGGCCGATGCGCTGGGCATCTCGCAGCCGGCCATTTCCAAGACGCTGGCGGAGCTGGAGGACGTGGTGCAGGCGCAGCTCGTGATACGCAGCAAGCGCGGCGTGGGGCTGACCGAAAAGGGACAAGTGCTGCTGGGCTATGCCGGCAGCAGCCTGCGTACGCTGCGCGAGGGCCTGGACCATGTTTCCTCCACCGTACGGGACGACGTGGCCGTCATCGCGATCGGCACGCTTCCCACCGTCGCGCCCACCATCGGACCGCAGGCGGCCAGCCTGTTCAAGCGCCAGTGGCCGTCGGTCCGGCTCAGCGTGCATACAGGGGTGAACGCGGGGCTGCTGGCCTTGCTCAAGCAGGGCGAACTGGACCTGGTGCTGGGCCGCGTGGCGGAGCCCTCGGAAATGCTGGGCCTGTCGTACGAGCATCTGTACGAGGAACCGGTGGTGGTGGTCGCCCGGCCGGGGCATCCGCTGGCCTCCGCCCATCGGGTGGAGCCCGAAGAGATCGCCGCCTGCGGCATGGTGGTGCCGCTGCCGGGCACGGCCATCCGCCACACCATCGATTCGTACATGGTCCGGCATGGCGTGGGCGTCGGGCGCGAGGCGATCGAGACCTTGTCCGATGCCTTCGCCCGGTCCTACGTGGCCCATACCGATGCGGTCTGGATGATTGCGCTGGGCGTGGTCGAACACGATCTGCGCGCCGGCAGCCTGGTCCGGCTGGCCTGCGACACGCAGCACACTTCGGCCTCGGTCGGGCTGACGCTGCGCAGCGACGCCGTGCCTTCGCACGCGGTGCGGGCGCTGATCGAGTGCATACGCGCCGCCGCCGCGCGGCGGCGCGAGCAGGCCGCAGGAATCGCCTGAGGCCGCCGCGAGGGAGGCTTGCTATAGGGGTATGGGGGCGGGTCCTAGTGGGCGGCGGCGACCTGCCGCGCCAGTACGCGCTGGGGCGAACGCTCCGGATGCGCCATGGCCGAGACCGGCAGCAGGTAGGTCTGCTCCAGCATGAACTGGCCCGTCATGGCCGCGTGCGGCGTCTGGTCCGAAAAGCAGATCCAGGTGCTGCCCGGCGGGAACTCGATGCTTTCCTGCAGGCCGTCGCGCTGGTAGCCCGCGTCGGCTTTCATGCGGTCGTGCAATTGCAGCATGAAGTGGTCGTAGGCGCTGCGGCGGCTCTTGGTGACATGCAGTTTGTGCAGCAGCCACGCCACGCCGGGCCGGTAGGCCGGCATCTGCGGCAGGTAGCGCGCCGACAGCGTGTCGAAGGCTTCGCCGACCCGCCACTGGCGGGTGTCGCCATGCGGATTGATGTTGTTGAAGACGCGCAGGATGCGCTGTTCGCCCACCGGCCGCGAGGGGAAGGCATCCACGTGCAGGCGGGTGTCGTCCTTGCGCCAGGACATCTTCCAGGTGCCGATGCGATGCAGGCGCAGGCTGGTGGTGGGGGCATGCAGGTGCGATGCGTAGCCAGGCAGCAGCCGGTCCAGGAAGTGGCGCGTGGTCTCGTAGTAGCGGCGCACCAGCGCGCCGATCGCGTTCCGCCGCTCGTCCTCCACGGCCACGCCGGTCAGCTTGCCGGTGGTGGCGTTCAGGCTGATGTTCTTGCGCTTGGGATCGACCAGCGCGGGGTCGAGCAGGCGGGTTTCGGCATCGCTCAGCGCGAAGCGCAGTTCGGGGAAGTACAGGACTTTGCCTTCTTCCAGTTCGGCCACGGGCGTGGACGCGCCGACATGGTCCGGGGCGTCGTCCCAGGCGCGGTGATCGATGCGGACGATGCGGGTGCTCGTCATGGCGTCAGCTGGCCAGCGCTTTTTCGATCGTGGCGTGGAACTCGGCGACGTTGGGCTCGCCCAGGTAGCGCTTGATGATGCGGCCCTGCTTGTCGATCAGGAACGAGGTGGGCGTGAGCTTGACGTCCTCGAAGCTGCGCGCGATCTCGCCCATCGGGTCCAGCGCGACCTTGAAGGGCAGCTCGCGGCTTTGCGCGAAATTGAGCACGTAGTTGGCCGGGTCGTAGCTCATGGCCACCGCGACCATTTCGTAGCCTTGCGGCGCGTACTTCTTGTAGGTCTCGACCATCATCGGCATCTCCTTCACGCAGGTCACGCAACTGGTGGCCCAGAAGTTGACCAGCACCACCTTGCCGCGCAGGCTCTCGGTGGTGAATGTTTCGCCGTGGATGGAGGTGAAGGTGGTGTCGGGCGCCTTGGCGGCGGGGGCCAGCGCGAACCAGGCGCCGGCGGCGGCCAGCAGCGCGACCGCGAGGATGGCCGCCAGTTTGGCGGCGCCGCGCTGGGCGCGGGCGGTTCCGTTGAAGGGGGCAGAAATCGGCATAGGGAGCGATCCGTTGCGAGGCGGGCAGGGCGGCGCGTGTCCGCGCCCGCGATGCGGCCCATTATAGGCCGGGATGCGTGTCCAGCCCGCCTGCCGGTGGGCGGGGACGCCGGTCAGCGGCTGTCCGACGAGCCGCCGGCGGTTTGCGACTGGTCCTGCTCGGCCTTCACTTTCGAGAGATCCTGCAGTTCCTCTTCGGTGATGTAGTCGAATACCTTGACCACCTTCTTGACCCCGCTCACGCCGGCGGCGATCTCGGCGCCGCGCTTGCCTTCCCGTTCGGTGACGCGGCCCATCAGGTAGGCCACGCCGTTCTCGACCGTGATGCGGAAGGAGTTGGCGAAGAGATCCTTGGCGTCCACCAGCGACGCCTTGATCTTGCCTTCGATGAAGAGATCGTTCGAGCGGGTGGCCAGCGACGTCGGGATGCCGATCTGGAGCTCGTTCACGATGGCGCGGACGTTCTCGACGCCGCGCGCTTGTTCCTCGGCATCGCGCTTGGCGGCTTCGTCGGGGACTTCGCCGGTCAGCAGGAGCTTGCGGTTGTAGGCATTGACGTTGATATGGCCCTTGTCGCCGTAGCGGCCCGACAGCCGGCTGGACGCCTTGAGCTCGATGTTCTTGTCCTCGACCTGGATGCCCACGGTGCGGCGGTCGGTGGCGGCCATCGTGCCGACATAGGCGCTGCCCAGGACGATGGGCGCGCAGGCGGATACCGCCCATGCCGAACTTGCGACCACGAGGGCCAGGACCAGGGGGCGTACCGAAGCGGCCGGTTTGCGAAACATCAGAGATCTCCCAGCAGTTGAGCGTCGATGCCGTCGCACATGGCGTGCAGCAGCAGTATGTGGACTTCCTGGATGCGCAGGGTGCGGTCGTGCGGCACGCACAGGTGCACGTCGTCTTCGGTCAGCATCTGGCCGATCCTGCCGCCGCCCTTGCCGGTCAGCGCGATGATGCGCAGCTCGCGCGAATGGGCCGCCTCGATGGCCTCGATCACGTTGGCCGAGTTGCCGCTGGTGGAAATCGCCACCAGCACGTCGCCGGGCTGGCCGAGCGCGTTGACCTGCTGGGAAAACACCCGGTCGTAGCCGAAGTCGTTGCCGACCGCGGTCAGGATGGAGGTATCGGTGTTGAGCGCGATGGCGCCCAGCGGCAGACGGTCGCGTTCGAAGCGGCCGACCAGTTCGGCGGCGAAGTGCTGGGCGTCGGCGGCGGACCCGCCATTGCCGCAGGCCAGGATCTTGCCGTTGTTGGAAAGGCTGAACACCAGCGCGTCGACGGCGGCCGCGGTGGGCGCCGCCAGGGTGTCCTGGCAGTGTTCGAACAAGGCGACGGCGTCGCGGAAATGGGCGGATATGCGGGCGATAAGGTCCATGCCGGGATTATCTCATGCAGGGGAAACGGCCGGTTTGCCGGCCTGGCGGGCAAGTGTGTCCGCTGTAACCGGCCGTGACACCCCGGTTACGGGCGGCGGCCATGGGTTGGAGCGGTTTCGGCAATGATAGTTTCCCGGACGGGCAGATGGGAGGGGCGGACTATCGGAAACCGGGCAGCCCCTCGAGGGAAAAGGCGTGCCGTATCCATCGCGGCGGCGCATCGGCCTCGAAGGCCAGGACGTCGAAGCGGCAGGGCGGCGGCGGCCCTTTCCAGCGCGTCCGCAGGAAGTGGGCGGCCGTCCTCGCCAAGCGCAGCCGCTTGGCCGGCCCCACGCTGGCCGCCGCGCCGCCGTAGCGGCCAAGGGTCCGCGAGCGGACTTCGACGAAGACCAGGACCGTGCCATCGCGCATGATCAGGTCGATTTCTCCGGCGCGGCAGGCAACGTTGCGGGCCACGAGGGCCAGCCCGGCGGCGCGCAGGTGCGCCAGCGCCGCGTGTTCGGCGCGGTCGCCGGCCTGCTGCGCGGGCGACCGGCGGGGCGGCGCGGCCGTTTCCTGCCGGCTGCCAGGCCGGGGGCGGCGGCGCACCGCCCGCCGCTGCGCCGCATGGGCCAGGGCATAGGCTTGCGTGTCGGCCGCCGTCATGGGCGCCCTCGCGGTATCCTCGCGCCATGGACAATGAAATCGAATCTTCCAGGCCGTCCACCGGCGCCTGGGAAAGGCTGGCGGACAAGGTGGCGGCGCAATATTGGCCCGCGCCCGCGCTGTATGTCGTGGCCACCCCCATCGGCAACCTGGGGGACCTGAGCCTGCGCGCCCAGGCCTGCCTGCAGCGGGTCGACGTGATCGCCGCCGAAGACACGCGCATGACCCGGCCCCTGCTGGACGCCTGGGGCATATCCACTCCCTTGATGGCCGCCCACCGGCACAACGAGGCCCAGGCCGCCCAGGCCATCGTCGGCAGGCTGGCCGCGGGCGAACGGGTGGCCCTGGTCTCGGACGCGGGCGCGCCCGGGGTCAGCGATCCGGGGGCGCGCATCGTGCGCGAAGTGCGGGCGGCCGGCCATCCGGTCGTGCCGGTGCCTGGCGCCAGCGCCGTGATCGCCGCGCTGATGGCCAGCGGCGCGACCTCCGACGAGAACCCGGCTTTCGTTTTCGCCGGATTTCCGCCGCCCAAGGCTGCCGCCCGCCAGCGCTGGCTGGCCCAGTGGTGCGCGCTGCCGGCGCCGGTGGCCATGTACGAATCGCCGCATCGGATGGCCGCCACGATGGCCGACCTGCTGGCGGTATGCGGCGCCAGCCGGCGGCTGACCGTGGCGCGGGAATTGACCAAGCGTTTCGAAGAGATCGCCACGGTGCCGCTGGCCGAGGCGCAGGCCTGGCTGGCGGCCCATCCGCAGCGCGCGCAGGGCGAGTTCGTGCTGATCGTGGAGGCGGCGCCCGAAGAGCCGGCGGGGGCGCTGGATGCCCACGCGGACGACGTGCTGCGGGCGCTGCTCGATGTATTGAGCGTGCGTGACAGCGCCAAGGTAGCGGCCCGCATTACCGGCGCGCCCCGGGACGCCTTGTATGCCCGCGCGCTGGCGCTGAAGGACGAATAGCGGGAAGGGCGCGGTGCCGGCGAAAGCCGGGGAAGGAAGGGGCATGGCGCGGCGAAGGGGGACGAGGGCCGTCCAGCATGCCTCAAGCGGACACGCGCCGCAGCGCCGCCAGGACAGGAATGTCCCGTTCTCAGGTAACCGGGTCGTCCGGTCAGCGCACGACGATGACCGGCGCGATGTCCAGCCGGGCCTGTACGCGCTGCGCGGCCGCCAGCGCGCTCTCGCGAGAGGGGTAGGGCCCCAGGTGCACGCGGTGCAGGCTGTCTGTGTTCACGATGCGCAGCGGCTCGGCCTGGTCTCCCAATTGGGTCCGGACCCGGGCCGCCAGGTCTTCGGCGTTGCGCTGGCCGCTGAAGGCGCCGACCTGCAGGAAAATGCCCGATTGCGGTGTCGAGACCACCGGCGTGGTTGCCGCCAGGGGGACCTGCACGCCGCCTGTCATGGCGGGGGCGCCGGGCGAGGCGGAGGCCAGCGGCGGCAGGTCCCGCATCTGGCTGGCGGGTGCCTGCGTGGCTACCGGTATGGCGACCACGTCGGCCTCGGCCACCGGCGCGGGCGCTGCGGCCAGCGCGGGCGCATTCCCGCGTTCGCTGCGGATCCTGGCGATCGCCTCCGGACCCAGCCATTCGACCTCCACTTCCCCGCTGCCCTGCGCGAGCAGGCCCAGCTTGTAGGCGGCGGTGTAGGAAAGATCGATGACGCGGTCGCTGTGGAAGGGGCCCCGGTCGTTCACGCGCACGATCACCGATTTTCCGGTCCCGACCCGCGTGACGCGGGCGTAGCTGGGGATGGGCAGCGTGGTGTGGGCCGCCGTCATCGCGTACATGTCGTAGATTTCGCCGTTCGACGTGCGCGCCCCATGGAACTTGCGTCCGTACCACGACGCGACCCCGCGCACCTTGTAGGGCTGCATGGAGGTGTCGGGCACGTAGCGTTTGCCGAAGATCACGTAGGGCTTGTTCGCGCCGCTGGCGAGCGGCTCGACGGCCGGCAGCGGGTCGGGTACCTGGTCCAGGTTGGCGGGCGGATTGGAGGGCGGGCCGTCGTCCTTGTAGTAGCCGCCGCCGCGCGAGCCAGAGCCCGATGGCGCCTTGGGCGTGGTGCCGCAGGCGGCCAGGAATACCGTGGCGCAGACCGCCGCCCAGAGCAGGAGGCCTTCGGTCCTCCCCCGGGGCGGGCGGCTGGTGGTCGGGCACGCGCCAGGCCGGGAAGGCCGGTCGGTCTGCTTCATCGTCTAGTGTCCTGAATACTGAGGTCCGGCATGCGGCGGCGTTTCGCCGGGGCCGCCGCCCGGATCGTAGAGGTCGAATTGCTTTTGCGCGCGGTGGCGTACCAGGACTTGGCCCTGGCCCGCGAACATGGCGGCCAGTTGCTCCACCACGTAGACCGATCGGTGCGTGCCGCCCGTACAGCCGATGGCCACCGTCAGGTAGCTGCGCGTGTCCTGCATGTATTCCGGCAGCCAGGTGCGGATGAAGGCGGCGATATCGTCGATCATGCGGCTCACGCTGGGGATCGCCGCCAGGAAGCTTGCCACCGGCGCGTCCCGGCCCGTCAGCGGCCGCAGGACCGGATCGTAGTGGGGGTTGGGCAGGCAGCGCACGTCGAACATCAGGTCCGCGTCCAGCGGAACGCTTTCCTTGAACGCGAAGGACTCGAAGGTCAGGACCAGCGGCACGGTATCGGCCTGCACCACATTGCGCACCCAGGACCGCAACTGCGAAGGCGTCAGGCCCGTCGTGTCGATGACGTGGCCCAGCTCGCGCAGCGGCCCCAGCAGCTCGCGCTCGTGCGCGATGCAGGCCTCGACCGAGGGGGCCACGCCTTCATGGAAAAGCTTGTCGGTCAGCGGATGGCGGCGGCGCGATTCCGAGTAGCGCTGCACCAGCGTGCCGGTGTCGGCGTCCAGGAACACCACGCGGACCTCGGTCCCCAGTGCCCGCAGCGCATTGATGGTGTCGGGCAGATTGGCAATCGCCCCACTGGAACGCGCATCGACGGACACGCCGACACGCTGCTGCCCTTCATCGTGCGCGGCCGCGATGAAATCGTGAAGAAAACGAACGGGAAGATTGTCGACGCAGTTGTAGCCGGCATCCTCAAGGGTACGAAGAGCCACGGACTTGCCCGAGCCCGAGATACCGGTGATGAAAACGACACGTAACACAGCTGATTCAGCCTCGCAGAGGAGATCCATTCATCCAGGCTGCGCCTCGAATAGGGCGCAGCCTGAACGATAACCCACACTCTCAGAACTGTCCCTCTTTCCACTGCTCCGCGTCGGCCTATTGGCTGCCAGGGCGCCGCGGATCCGGCTCCGCCGGTCCACCCGCATCGCCCCCCGAAGGGCGTAGGGGGGACCCCTAGGGTTCGCCGTTCTGGATGGCGTCCATCTGCCGTTCCATGAACTCGGTCATGGTGTCGATGCCGCGCAGTTGCAGGATGGCGTTGCGTACCGCCGCTTCGACCAGCACGGCCAGGTTGCGGCCGGCGGCCACCGGCAGGACGACCTTGCGGATGGGCAGGGCCAGTACGTCCTGGGTCAGGGCCTGGAGGGGCAGGCGCTCGAAATTGGCTTCGGGCGAGGTGGTGCGGACGAGATGGACGATGATCTTGAGTGTCATCTTCCGGCGCACCGAGGTCTCGCCGAAGATCGCGCGGATGTCCAGCAGGCCCAGGCCGCGCACTTCCAGCATGTTCTGCAGCAGCGGCGGGCAGCGGCCCTCGATGAGGTTGGGGGCGATGCGCGAGAACTCCACCGCGTCGTCGGCCACCAGGCCGTGGCCGCGGGAGATCAGTTCCAGCGCCAGTTCACTCTTGCCCAGGCCCGATTCGCCGGAGATCAGCACGCCCATGCCGAGCACGTCCATGAACACGCCGTGCACGGTGGTGACGGGGGCGAGTTTCTTGGCCAGGTAGATGCGCAGCAGGTCGATGACCTGTGCCGCCGAGCGAGGCGAGGCCAGCAGCGGCACGTTGCGCTGCTCGCAGTGTTCCAGCAGGTCGGCCGGGGCGGCCAGGCCGTCGGCCATGATGATGGCCGGCACGCCGCTGGCCAGCAATTCGTCCAGGTGATGGGCGCGCCGGCGGGCTTCCAGCCGGGCGTAGAAAGCCAGCTCTTCGTGGCCGAAGACCTGGATGCGGGACGGGTGGATAAGATTCAGGTGGCCGACCAGATCGGCGGCGGCCAGGCAGGTGTCGGGCAGCGGCGAGCGATTCGCGTTCGAGCGCCCCGCCAGCCAGCTCAAGGAAATCTTGTCGGTATTCTCGTCGACCAGTTTTTCGATAGTAAGCATGGGGCACACGGAAAAGGCGGCCGACCGGGCCGCGGCCGGGTCAGACCGCGGCGTCGGACTGGGCCGGTTCCCAGTGCGTCAGCAGCGAGTGGATCGCGCTGGCCGAGGGTTCGGTGACCAGGGCCTCGCGAAGCGCGCGGTTCGACAGCATCTGCGCCAGTTCGGACAGGATTTCCAGGTGTACCTGCGTGGCCTGCTCGGGCACGAGCAGGAACACCAGCATCTGCACGGGCTTGCCATCGGGAGCGTCGAAATTGATCGGCTGGGCCAGGCGCACGAAGGCGGCCACCGCATCGGTCAGCCCCTTGATGCGGCCGTGCGGGACGGCAACGCCTTGTCCCAGGCCGGTCGAGCCGAGCCGTTCGCGCGCGAACAGGCTGTCGAACACCACCGAGCGGGCGATGCCGTGATTGTTCTCGAACAACAGGCCAACTTGTTCGAAAACGCGCTTCTTGCTGGTGACTTCCAGATCAAGCAGCACGTTCGAAGGGGGGAGTATCCGCGAGATCAGATTCATAGCGTATGCGCCAGTCGGGCGATACAAATTCGCACAATAGATGGACCGGGCGACATCTTTTGGAGATGGACGTCGATTATAGCCAGCGGCCCGGATCTGTCACGAAAAGCAGCACTTTTGTGCCCCGCAAACAACCCGTCCGTATTCCCGCGTACCGCCGCATGCCCTCGCTCCACGAAGGAAGCGCCCACCCGGGACAAGACCCAATCCCCCGAAAACCATGGCGCAGCGCGGCATTTCTCGATTCCGATCACGGATAACTGGACGTGAACCCATCCTTTAAACGTTACAACGGCGGGAAAAGCCTCCTTTCCCCGCCGACCAATGTTTACCCCCAGGGCACAGCGGATCCGGCTCCGCCGGTCCGCCAGTGCCGCCCCCTGGGGGGCGCCCGTCAGGGCGAAGGGGGGGGCACCCTCTTCATGGCTTCCTCGACCCGAGGTCGCTGGACCTTGTCCTTGTACTTGATGACCTGGCGGTCGATTTTGTCGACAAGGGTGTCGATGGCCGCATATAGATTTTCTTCTTGGGCCTCGCAATGGACATCCTTGCCTCGGAGATGCATGGTGATTTCCGCGCTGTGGTGCAGCTTTTCCACGGAAAGCAGCACCTGGATATCGATGACGTGATCGAAATGCCTCAACACCCGCGTGAGCTTGTTCAGCACGTACTCACGTATGGCAGGGGTCACGATGAGGTGATGTCCGCTGATGCTCAGATTCATGTAAAGCCCTCCTTGAAGCAATGTACCGGGAGACTTCCCCGGAGCCCGCGTCCATGTCCGCAGGGCATGGACGCCTGTGGCACGAGCGTGCCACTTTGCTTGCGTCGCTCCGATGTTCCGGATGTCGCCACGCAATCGAAGTGGCTGGCACATGCGTTTTCAGCGGTTGCTATAAAGATGAGCCTTTATCCACGGCTTTCAAGTACGGTCTAACCCTAGCATCGCGATTAGGTGATGGATACGCGGCATGCGAGGCCGCGCGGATGCGATCCGTACTAGATGTTCTTACGCAGGGAAACCGGCGGAATCTTGAGCGCTTCGCGGTATTTGGCCACCGTGCGGCGGGCCACGACGATACCCTGCTCCCCCAGCGTCTGCGCAAGTTGGCTGTCGGATAGTGGCTGGGTAGGATCCTCCGCACCAATGAGTTGCTTGATCAGCGCACGGATCGCCGTGGACGATGCCGCTCCTCCGGTCTCCGTGGCGACGTGGCTGCCGAAGAAATACTTCAACTCGAAAGTCCCCAGCGGGGTGAGCATGTATTTCTGCGTGGTGACGCGTGAGATCGTCGACTCATGCAAGCCTAGTGTATCTGCTATTTCACGTAATACAAGGGGCCGCATGGCGACCTCGCCATGGTTGAGAAAACCCTGCTGACGGTCGATGATGGCCTGGGCCACGCGCAGAATGGTGTCGAAGCGTTGCTGGACATTGCGTATCAGCCAGCGCGCCTCCTGCAACTGCGACGACAGCCCGGGATGCGCCGAGCTGCGTTCCGATTTCAGGATCTGCGCGTACATCTGGTTGATGCGCAGCCGTGGCATGGCTTCGCCGTTCAACATCGCGCGCCACTGGCTGCCGACCTTGCGCACGATCACGTCGGGCACGACGTAGTCCGCGGCGGGCGACGAATAGCGCGAGCCGGGCCGCGGGTCGAGCCGGCGGATCAGGCTCTGCGCGGCGCGCAGCTGGTCGTCGTTGCAGCCCAGCGCCTTGCGCAGCTTGGCGTAGTCACGCGCACCCAGCAAGGGCAGGTGCCGCGCGGTGATCTCGCGGGCCAGGCCCAGCACGGTGGCATCGCGGGCTTCGGGCAGGCAGTCGAGGTCCGGCACGCGCAGTTGCAGGCAAAGGCATTCGGAGATGTTGCGGGCGCCCACGCCGGTGGGGTCGAAGGACTGGAGCAGCCCCAGCGCGGAACGCAGTTCGTCGGCGTCGATGTCCAACTCGGGCGGAAGCATCGCGGCGAGTTCTTCCAGCGACATGTCGAGATAGCCGTTGTCGTCGAGCTCGTCGACCAGTACCGTCACCAGCGCCGCATCGCGTGGCGTGGCTTGCGTGAGCGCGAGCTGGCCGAGCAGGTGCTCGCGCAGCGACGCCTCGGGCGCGGCCAGTTGCGGCGCCGTGTCGTCGTCATGCTCGCCGCCAGGCCGGTGCAGCTCCGGCATGTCGGGCGGATCAGGCATGTCGCCGGCGTCGGACGGAGACGGCGGTTCCGCGGTCTCGCCGCCGGATTCGCCGTCGGCTTCCTGGGCCGCGGGGGTGGTCGTGTGCATGCTGCCGTCGGTATCGACCCGCATCGTGGCCGCCACGGGGTCGTCTTCGCGTTCGAGCAGCGGATTCTCCTGCAGTATCTGCTCGATCTCGTGTTCGAGTTCGAGCGTCGACAATTGCAGCAGCTTGATCGATTGCTGCAGCGCCGGCGTCAGTGCCAGGTGCTGGGAGGTACGAAGTTGGAGTCCGGGTTTGAGCATGGGCACCGCTTACATGCGGAAGTGTTCTCCGAGGTAGACGCGGCGTACTGCCGGGTCGCCGACGATTTCCTCGGGGTGTCCGCTGGCAAGTACCGTGCCGTCGCTGATGATGTAGGCGCGGTCGCAGATGCCGAGCGTCTCGCGCACGTTGTGGTCGGTGATGAGCACGCCTATGCCGCGTCCTTTCAGGAAGCGCACGATGCGCTGGATCTCGATGACGGCGATGGGGTCCACGCCGGCGAACGGCTCGTCCAGCAGGATGAAGCGGGGATTGGTGGCGAGCGCGCGCGCGATCTCGACGCGGCGGCGTTCCCCGCCGGACAGCGAGATCGCGGCGTTGCTGCGGATGTGCCCGATCTGCAATTCGTCCAGCAGCGATTCCAGGCTCTCGTTCACCTGCTGCGCGCCGAGCGGTGAGCCCTGTTCATTGCGCTGCAGTTCGAGCACCGCGCGGATGTTCTGTTCGACGTTGAGCCGGCGGAAGACGGAGGCGTCCTGGGGCAGATAGGACAGCCCGAGCCGCGCGCGCTTGTGGATGGGCAGGCTCGTGACCGAGACGCGATCGATGTCGATGCTGCCGGCATCGGCCGGCACCAGCCCGACGATCATGTAGAAGCAGGTGGTCTTGCCCGCGCCGTTCGGCCCCAGCAGCCCGACCACCTCGCCGCCGTCCACGTGCAGCGACACGTTCTTGACCACCGTGCGTCCCTGGTAGGACTTGCGCAGGCCCTCGGCGCGCAGGCGGCCTTCGCCTTGGGTGGATTCCTCGGCGCGCGGCGCGCCGGCCGGCGTTCCGGCCTCGATGAGCGGCGCGTTCATCGCGCGGCCTTGCCCGGGGCCGGGGCGCCACAGCCCGCCGCCGGCGTGCCCGGGGCGGTCTGGCCGCGCGGCTGGATGATGGTGCGCACGCGCTGGTTGGACGTGGGGGCTTGCGGCCCGCCGGTGGCCGTATAGGTGTCGGTGCGCTGGTTGTACGTGACACGCTGGCCGCGCACCTCGTCGACCATCTGCTCGCAGGCCAGCCGCTTGACGACGGCCTTCGAGATGAAATGGATCAGCTCTCCGCGGCCGTCGTATTCGACGCGCTCGGCCACGCCCTCGACGTATTCGTCGGAGCCTTCGCGGCGCTGGCGCACGTTGACCAGCTTGCCGCCGTTGGCGGTGGCGACGCCGAACTGATAGCCCTCGGCGTCTTCGCGCAGCTCGAGCTGGTCGGCGCGCAGGATCAGCGATCCCTTCGTCAGCACGACGTTGCCGGTGAAGATGCTGGTCTGTTTCAGGTCATCGTAGCGCAGCGAGTCGGCATCGACGGTCGTCGGCTGGTTGCGGTCCGCGGCGGCCGCGAACGCCTGGCCGCCGCAGGCGAGGGCAGCCAGGGCGAACACGGCTTGGGCGGCGTATCGGGAGAATCGGTGATGTGGCACGGTGTTTCTATCCTTTGGATGGCCGGCGGGCCGGGGGCGCGGCCGGCCGCGTGCTGCCGGGCACGATCTGTACGCGCGTCTGCTCGCTGACCTTCAGTTCGCGCGTGACGTTGTCATAGCGCATGCCGCGTCCCTGTATGCGCGTGGTGCCGTTGACCACGGTGGCGGGCAGGTCCGTGTAGGCGACATCTTCGTCGGGCAGCAGGGTGACTTCCTCGCTGCGTATGTCGAGTTCGGGGCGCCCCTGGCTGGGCAGCCGCTTCAACTGGGCGTCGCCGCGCATGACCACGCGCGCGCCGTCCTGATCCATTCTTGCGTGCCGCGAAGTGGCCGTCATGGTCGGCCGTTCGGGGCGCTGGCTGACCGCGCGGAATTGCGTGACTTCCGACGAGTCGTCGTCCGGATAGTGCTCCAGCCGGTCGCCTTCCATCCGTGTCATGGGCATGCCGTGCGGGTCGCTGCGGACCATGACGAACTGCTCGACGAAGGAGTCGATCTCGTGGGTCAGCCGGCGCGGGGGATCTTCCTTGACCGCCCGCTTGGCGTAGTCGGCCGCCCACCACGTGCCGGCCACCAGTGCGGCCAGCAGCGCGATCGATACCCCGGAGGCGAGTCGGTCCTTCATTGGATTCCCCGGCCGGGGCGAGCCGGCGACGACGCCATGCGTCGAGCTGGCGTCGCCCGACCCGGGATGCGGTGGATCCGGCTCCCCCGGTCCAGCCGCATCGCCCCCTGGGGGGCGCGCGTGAGCGCGTAGGGGGGCGATTTCATTGAGGCGAGGATCCGGCGGTGATGGTCGTGCGGGTGCGGCTGGTGATGTAGCCGCCCAGCCGGCCCTGCGCGGCCAGGATCAGGTCGCAGCATTCGCGCGCCGCGCCGTCGCCGGCGGGGCGGGTGGCCACCCAGTGGGCGGCCTGGGTGACGTAGACCGGCGCCTCGGACACGCTGGCGGCGAAGCCCACGCGCTGCATGGCGGCCAGGTCGATGATGTCGTCGCCCATGAATCCCACGTCGTCCAGCTCGACGTTGCAGCGCTGCGCCAGCGCGGTCACGGCCGCGCTCTTGTCGCGCACGCCCTGCTGGACTTCGGAAATGCCCAGCTCGGCGGCGCGCCGCGATACGGAGGGCGAATCGCGTCCGGTCATGAATACGACCTCGATGCCGCTTTCGTGCAGCATGCGCAGTCCGAAACCGTCCAGCGCATGGAAGCGCTTCATGGTTTCGCCGTGTTCGCCGTAGTAGAGACGGCCGTCGGTCAGTACGCCGTCGACGTCGAAAATCATCAGCCGCAGCCGGGTGGCGCGTTCGCGGACGTCTTGCGGCACGCGGGCCAGGATCAGGGCTTCGGCCGGATGGGGGAGAAGAGGGATCGCCATGGACTCAGAGCACCTTTGCTGCCATCAGATCGTGGGTATGGAGGGCGCCGACCAGCCGGCCGGTGGCGTCGAGCACCAGCAACTGGTTCTTGCGGTTGTCGTCCATCAGCGCGGCCGCCTCGGTGGCGAGCGCGTTCGGGCCGATATAGAGCGGGTTGCGCGTCATGCCGGCGATCACGGTCAGGTTGCGGATGTCGCCTTCGCGTTCGATCAGGCGGCGCAGGTCGCCGTCGGTGAAGATCCCGACCACGCGGTCGCCGTCGACGACGACCGTCATGCCCATGCTCTTGCGGGTGATCTCGACCAGTGCCTCGGTGACGGACGCCGTGATCGGCACGACGGGCAGGTCCTTGCCGGTGCGCATGACGTCGCTGACATGGGTCAGCAGGCGCCGGCCGAGGGCGCCGCCGGGGTGGGACCGGGCGAAATCCTCGGGGCCGAAGCCGCGCGCTTCCAGGCAGGCCACCGCGAGCGCGTCGCCCAGCGCCAGCGCGGTCGTGGTGCTGGCGGTGGGCGCGAGGTTCAGCGGGCAGGCTTCCTGGGGCACGCTGGCGTCCAGGTGCACGTCCGCGAGCTGGGCCAGTTCGGAGTCCGCGTTGCCGGTGATCGCGATCAGCGGCGATCCCAGGCGCTTGACGACGGGCACGATGGTGAGCAGTTCCGACGTCGTGCCCGAGTACGAAATCGTGACCAGCACGTCGTTGGCGGTGATCATGCCAAGATCGCCGTGCACGGCCTCGGCCGCGTGGACGAAGAAGGCGGGCGTGCCGGTCGAGGCAAAGGTGGCGGCGACCTTGCGGGCGATGTGTCCGGACTTGCCGATGCCGCTGACCACCACCCGGCCGGGGCAGGCAAGCAGGATGTCGACCGCGCGCACGAACGTGCGGTCCAGGCGGCTGGACAGGGCCTGGAGTGCTTCGATTTCCACCGCCAGGGTGCTGCGGGCCGAGTCTATGACGTCGACGGTGCCGGAGGCGCCGGGAACGTATACGTTGGACGTGCCGTGGTCTGAGGTGTGCATGATGGGTCCGCGCCGGTGCCGCGGGAGGGCGGGCGGCGAAAAAAGGCGCCTCGCGTCGCCTCGCGCGGCAACGGTCATTCAATTGCGACGATCTACCAGTATAGTAGCAAGGGCACGATCCTTGCTTCATGCTCTTTGCGTTACAGTGGCGTCCTGCGCCGCCGGGTGCCCGAGCCCCGGTCCCTCCCGACATCTTCCCGCCCGAGCCCGCCATGTTCCTGGATCCGAACTACATCCGAGACCGCATCCGCACGGTGCCCGACTGGCCCGAGCCCGGCGTGCAGTTCCGGGACATCACGCCGCTGCTGCAGGACCCCCGCAGCTTCCGCGTGTTGATCGAGCTGTTCGTCTACCGCTACATGAACCAGCGCCTGGACCTGGTGGCCGGCATCGACGCCCGGGGGTTCATCGTGGGCAGCGTGATCGCGCACGAGCTGAACCTGGGGTTCGTGCCCGTGCGCAAGAAGGGCAAGCTTCCCTATGACACCATCGCCGAACACTATGCCCTGGAGTACGGCAGTTCAACGGTGGAGATGCACGCCGACGCCGTGCGTCCGGGGCAGCGGGTCGTGCTGGTCGACGATCTGGTCGCCACCGGCGGCACCATGCTGGCCGGCATGAAGCTGTTGCAGAGGCTGGGCGCCAATGTGGTCGAGGCGGCCGCCGTCATCGACCTGCCCAGGCTGGGCGGGTCGCAGGCGATACGCAACTCGGGACTGAACCTCTACACCGTCTGCGAATTCGACGAGTGAGCCGTGGCGGCCCGGCCGCTACGCGGCGGCCAGGGCATCCGGCTGGAATGTGAAGCTGTCCGTATAGAGGTGGGCCGCCGATGCCCCCAGTTCCAGCAGCGTGCGTTTGGCGTCCAGGATCATCGCGGGCGATCCGCATAGATAGCAGGCGTGTTCCGACAGGTCGTCGAAATCTGCCGCGATCGCGTGCTGCACGTAGCCGCTGCGTCCTGTCCAGTCCGGGCCGGGACGCGAGAGCACGGGTACGAACGTGAAATCGTCCAGGCGCGAAGCCCAGCCGGCGATGGTGTCGAGCAGGTAGAGGTCGGACTCGGCGCGCTGGCCCCAATACAAATGAATGGGCGGCGTATCGCCGTCGTCCAGCAGCGATTCGACGATGGCCTTGACGGGCGCCAGGCCCGTGCCCGTTGCCGCCATCAGCAATGGGCGGTAGTCGCGGAAGTGATAACAGAAGGTGCCCAGGGGCGCCTCGATGCGCAAGACATCGCCGGGGCGCAGCGCGGCCAGGCCTTGCCCGGTGAATGCCCCACCCGGGATGCGCCGGATCTGCAGCTCGATCCGGCCGTCAGACGGCGGGGCCGCCATGGAGAAGTTGCGGGTGCGTCCATCGGGCAGCAGGATGCCCAGGTGCTGTCCGGGAACATAGGGCAGGTCGCCGTCGGCCTGCAGGACGAGGCGCGTGGTGTCCGGGTTCCAGGCGCCGATTTCCACGATCCGTGCCTCGCACACCCGCGAGGGGGGGAAATCGGCCGCGCCGGCCGCGATGCTGATGCGCAGGTCCGAACGGGGGTGCGCCTGGCAGCCCAAGGCATAACCGGCCCGGGCTTCTTCGTCGCTCAGCGCGGGCGGAGGTTCGTCGTAGGCCACCTCGCCCTGGCACAGCCTGAAGCGGCACGAGCCGCAATTGCCGAAGGTGCATTCGTGCGGGAAGGGGATGTCCGCGCGCAGCGCGGCGGCCAGCACCGACTCGCCGTCGTCGACGCTGAAGCACGCGCCGGTTTCTTCGATCAGGACTTGATGGCGGGGCATGGAACCCTCCGGGCCGTGGGGTCAGCGCTTGATGTCGGCGGCCACCAGCACTTCGTGGCAGGCCGGTGCCAGCAGGTCGGCCAGGGCTTGCAGCGCGGCCACGCCGGCCGCGGTGTCCTGTTCGCCGTTGCCGCCGCTCAGTCCGACCCCGCCGACCACTTCGCCATCGACCACGATGGGGAAGCCGCCCACGAACACCGCGAATTTTCCGTCGAAGCTCCACTGGATGCCGAAGGCTTCGTTGCCGGGCAAGGCGGGGCCGTTGGGCGGGGTCGTGAACAGATGGGTCGACCGTTTGTGGCCGGCGGCGGTGAACGCCTTGTTCCAGGCGATCTGCGGACCGGTGATGCGGGCGCCGTTCATGCGTTCCAGCGCGATCGGATAGCCGCCTTCATCGACGATGCAGACGGTTTCCAGGACGCCGATCTCCTGGGATTTGCGGATGGCGGCGTGCACCATGGCGCGGGCTTCTTCGATTTCGAGGCGGACGAGATTTTTCATGGAACGGCTCTTGGCAGGGAGGGGAAACGGCGTCAGGCCCGGTAAACGGTCTTGACCTGGGTGTAGAACTCCAGGCCGGCGCGGCCGGACTCGCGGAAGGTGGCGGTGCTCGATTGCTTGAGCCCGCCGAAAGGCGCGTTGATGAGATTGCCGGTCGTGGTCCGGTTGATCTTGACCGTGCCGGCCTGGATGTCACGGGCGAAACGGTGGGCCAACCCGGCATCGCGGGTCGCCAGGGCGGCCGCCAGGCCGTACTCGGTATCGTTGGCTTTCGCCAGGGCATCGTCGTAGCCGTCGACGTCGATCAGGGCGATGACCGGGCCGAATATTTCCTCGCGGGCGATGCGCATGTCCTGCGTGACGTCGGTGAAGAGCGTCGGAGCCACGTAGTAGCCCGCGTCGTAGAGGCCTCCGCTCAGGCGGTGGCCGCCGGCCAGCAAGGTCGCTTCCTTCTTGCCGATGTCGATGTAGGACAGCACCGAGTCGAGTTGCTTGCGCGATGCCAACGGCCCCAGGTCATTCCCGGGCTGCGCTCCCGGGCCGATCTTCAATGACTGTGTGCGGCGCATCAGGCGTTCGTTGAACGCCGCGCGGATCGGACGGTCGACCAGCACGCGGCTGGTGCCGGTGCATGCCTGGCCGCTGAGCGAGAACCCGCCTTTGATGACGAGGTCGACGGCCAGGTCGAGATCGGCATCGGCAAGCACGATGAGCGGATTCTTGCCCCCCAGCTCCATCTGGGTGCGGGTGTTCAGCGCCGCCGCGCGGTGGATCTGCCGTCCGGCCGCGGTCGAGCCGGTGAACGAAATGGCGCGGATCTCCGGCGACTCGACCAGCGTGGGGCCGACTTCGGCGGCGCTGCCGGTCACGAGGTTCAGGACGCCCGCGGGCAGGCCGGCGGCGATGAAGGATTCGACCAGCCGCACGGCCGTCAATGGCGATTCCGACGAAGGCTTGAATACGACCGTATTGCCCGTGATGAGCGCGGGCGCGATCTTGCGCGCGGGGATGGAGACCGGGAAATTCCACGGTGCGATCACGGTGACGACGCCCAGCGGTTCGCGCAGGCTGTAGACCAGCATGTCGGCGTCGTCGACCGGATAGGTTTCCCCGCCGAATGATTGGCCCTCTATCGCGTAGAACCTCAGGGTCTGCGCCGACCGGATGAATTCGTCGCGGGCCTGGGCCAACGGCTTGCCTTCCTCGCGCGTCATGTCCGATGCGTAGTCGCTGGCGTGGGCGTCGAGATGGTCGGCGGCCTTGAGCAGGATGCGGGCGCGCTGGGAAATGGGCATGTCCCGCCATCCGGCGAAGGCCTCCTGCGCCGCTTGCACGGCCCGGCGCGCGTCGCCGGCATCCGAGGCGGCAAAACGGCCCACGATGTCGTTCGTATCCGCCGGATTGATGTTGGGAAAGGTCCGGCCGGTCGCGCTGGCAATCCATTGCCCGGCGATGTGGTTGCGATATTCCTGAGCGGTCTGTTCGTGCACGTCGGGCCTTTGCGGATAAACGGATGCGAGGCGGCGCGGCGCGCCGCGCCGCCGGTCTCGGGCCTCAGGCGGCCAGCTTCAGTTGATCGAGCGGGAGGTCCTGCTGGACGTAGTCGGTGTAGAGCGCGGTCGTGTAAAGCAGGCGCATCTGCGCGCCGACTTCGCAGATCTTCAGGCAGCGTTGCTGCAGATCGGGCGTGTCGGCGTGTTCGAGCACGATCTGGTAGCCGCGTTCGCCGTGGATTTCGTCCGAGACGATGTGCAGATCGAAGAATTCGATCTCCTCATCGGTGAACCCATAGGCATTGCGCAGGGTGGGGGCCTGCTTGCGGTAGATCGAGGGTACCTGGGACTCCAGCCCTACCACCAGGCCGGCCACGGCCACGATGGGGTCCTCGCGCATGGCGATGGCATAGCACCAGCTTTGCAGCGCACGCGTGGTGGGCGACATGTTGTCGGGGTTCACGACTCGTTCGCGCGTGGTGCCGCAGGCTTCGGCGAAGCGGATCAGCAGGTCGGTATGCCGATCGCCGCCGATTTCTTCCTCGTACATGTTGGCCAGGAGGAAATCCTTGGCCTCGGTGTGCGTATCGGGAGTGCGGGCGTAGACGTAGGCGAGGTAGTCGGCGAACGGGCCGACGTAGTGGTAGTGGTTTTCGGCCCAGCGGGCCATATGGGCCCGGCTGAGCTTTCCGGTCGCCCAGGCGATGCTGAAGGGCGAGGCGTTGGCGCTTTTGCCCTTGATGGCGGTTTCGAGTGCGCTGCGGAATTCGTCGCGATTCATCAATGTGGCCATGATCTCTTCCTCCGGCTTCATGGTTGGCGAGATGGCCCAGTCTTTTCCGTGCCATTCTATATACTGTATACCGTTTATGGGCGGGTGGAATAGGTAAAAACCAGGATCAGAACCCCAGGGCAATCCCGTCTTTGCGTGGGTCGGACACGCCTTGCAGCCCGCCGTCGGGCAGCCGCCGCACCAGTTGGGCGCCGCCGAAGTCGCTGCGGCCGGCCAGTTCGCCCGTGCCCTTGGCGGGCGCCGGGTAGCCGGCTTCCCGCAGGGCGGCCGCCAGCGCCTCATCCATGCCGGATTCCAGGGCCAGTGTGCGTCCGGCCTCCAGGCGCCAGCGCGGTGCCGACATGGCGGCGGCCGCATCCTGCCGCCAGGCCAGGATGCGGGTCAGCAGCTGGATCTGGCCTTGGGGCTGCATCAGTCCGCCGACGACGCCCTGGGCCATTTCGAAGTGTCCCCCGCGCGTCACCGCGCCGGGCACGACGGTGTGGTAGGGGCGCTTGCCGGGAGCCGGCCCGTTGATGTGGCCCGGCGTGGCGAAGCCGAAGCCCCGGTTCTGCAATACGAAACCGCCGCCCGGCACGGCGATGCCGCAGCCGAAACGCTTGAAGATGCTGGACATGAGCGTGATCGCCAGGCCCTCCTGGTCCACCACGACCGTGCATACCGTATTGCCGGCGGGGTCGGCCACCGTGCGGCTGGCCTGGGCCAGCGCCTGTTCGGTGGCCTCGACCAGTTCCAGGGTGGCCTGGGCGCTGTCGGGCGGCGCCGTGGATCGGGCGGTCCGGCCCAAGGCTTCGAGAATGGCGACGCCGTGGGTGTTGGGGGGGCACTGGTGGATCCGATAGCCGTGGAAGTCGGCGTGGACAGGGGGGCAGAAATGCCCGCTGTGATGGCCGAAGTCCCCGGCGTCCAGGACGCCGCCGGCCGCCTGGACGGCCCGGGCGGCGGCGGCGGGGATCGCGCCTTGGTAGAACGCCGCCGGTCCGAGCGCCGCGATCCGGTCCAGCAGCGCCGCCAGCTCGGGATTGTGGAACTGGTCGCCCGGGGCGGGCGGCGCCTCGGCGCGGAACAGTTCGCGCGCCGTGGCGTCGGGCAGGAGCGTCGACGCGAACAGCTTCCATTCGCGCGCGGTGATGGGGGTGACGGCGAAGCCGTCACGCGCGGTGGCGATGGCGCTCTGGAACAGGCCGGACCAGGGCGCGCGGCCCAGCCGCTGGTGCAGGTCGTGCCAGCCCTGGACCGCGCCGGGCGTGGTGACGGCCAGGGGATGGCGCTCGGGGATGCGCCGGCCGGGCAGGGCCTCGACCAGCGCGGGCAGCAGGCGCGCGGGGGCGCGCCCCGTGCCGTTGTAGCTGACGACCGCGCCGCCGGCCGGAACGATCATGGCCAGCAGGTCGCCGCCCACACTCGTCGCCATGGGTTCGACCACGCCCATGACGGCATCGGCCGCGATCGCCGCGTCCACGGCATTGCCGCCTTGCCGCAGGATGTCGAGCGCGGCCCGCGCCGCGAGCGGATGGCCGGTGGAGACCATCGCATGGCGGCCGAGCGCGGTCTTGGCGACGGGGGGAAGCGGCACGTCAACCCCAGATCAGAATGGACGCGATGGTGGAGACGACCAGGCCGGCCACGACCGGGATCAGCAGCGCCCGCACCATGTCCAGGACCGGCACGCGGGCGAATCCGGCGACCGCGATCAGGGAGGACCAGGCGATCAGCGTGCCGCCGCCGGTCCATACCGCGCCCATCTGGCCGACCGCCGCCAGCGTGGCGGGATCGATGCCGACCACCGGGCCCAGGGCGCCGGACAGCGTGCCGGTCAGTGGAAGCCCGGCGAAGCCCGAGCCGTCGATGCCGGTGATCATGCCGACCAGGAGCACGCCGAAGGCCACCAGGAAGTGGTTGTCCGGAATCAGGTGCTGGGCGGCGGAGATGATCTCGAACAGCAAGCCGGGAGCCTGGGCCTGGGGCACGCCCAGGATCTGCGCGGCCGTCTCGTTGGCGCCGACGAAGAAGAAACCGGCAATGGGCAGCACCGAGCCCATGGCCTTGAAGGCGAAGACGAAGCCATCGGTGATGTGTTCCGGGTAGATGTCGAGCATCTTGCGGCCGCCTTCGGCCGCCAGGGCCACGAACAGCGTCAGGGCCGCCGCCGCGCCGCCCACCAGGGCGGCGGCATCGCCGCCGCGCAGGGCGGGCAGGCTGGGGAAGATGCGCGGCAGGACCATGACGGCGATCACCCCCAGGAACACCAGCGGGGTGACGATGGCGAAGGTCTTGGACCAATGGATGCGGCGTTGCTCGTCGGTGGTCCGGCCATTGTCGGCCAGCGCCGGCGGGGCCTCTTCGTAACTGGTGGCGCGCGCGATTTCCGCCTTGTCGAAGGAGCCGGATTCTTCCATGCGCGCCAGGGTGCCGCTCTGGGCCTGGGCCTGCCAGGCCGACAGCAGCGCGGGGTTGGGCGCCTGGATGTGCCGGCGGATGAACATGTAGGCCAGGACCAGGGCGATGCCGCCGGTGATCAGCGACAGGACCAGGGCGCGATCGGCCACCACGGATGCGCTGACCGCGGCGCCGGCCGCCTTGGCGCTGATGCCGGGGGCCACGCCGATGACGTAGTCGGACGACAGCGCCATGCCTTGGCCGGCGATGGCGATGGCCATCGCGCCCGCCAGTGGCGGCAGGCCCGCGGCGATGGCGGCTGGCAGCAGGATCGCCGAGACCAGGGGCACGGCGGGCGTCGGCCAGAAGAACAGGGACAGGACGTAGGTACAGGTGGCGATGATGATGTAGGCGCTGGTGCCGCTGCGCATGACGCGGCTGAAGGGTTGCACCATGCGGATGTCGGCCTGCAGGCTTTTCAAGGAGTTCAGCAGCGCGGTCATCAGGGCGATCACCAGGAAGATGTTGAACAACTCCTTGGCCGCCACGAAACTGGCCGAAAAAATGCCGATCAATCCGCTGATTGGATTGCTGGTCAGGGCGGTGACGACGAGAAAGGTGCCGATGATGGAAGGAACGACGACATTGGCGCGCAGGATCATCGTCAAGATGATGACGGCGACGCTGGCGAGGTAGATCCCGTGCGCGACGGTCAGCGTTGCGGTGGATTCCATGTAGAAACACTCCTCGGGCGGGGGTTGTCTAGAATCGTATACAGTATTTCAAATTATGAAGTGACTGAGCCGGGTTGAATGTAGGGGAATACTCGCAGGGAGAACCGCGGAGGAATGTCGAAATCCCTCGTGTTTTCGAGGTATTCCACGGAACCCGTGCATCGCTTCGATGGAGTTTCCCTCATCGTCAAAGGCATTTTTGCTTACGCCTTTTTTCGTATACAGTATATTTTTTATGAAAAAACAGGCCGCCGCGTGATGTTTTTCGTCATGGGGCAATGATGGGGGGGTGGGGGACGGCGCGAGGAACCCTGATGGGGGTGCGAGGGTCTGCGTAATACAATATTCCGATGCAAGGGATGTCGCAGCGCACGTTGGCGCAACCCGATGTGCAAGTGCTTGCATGTATCCCACGCCTCATACCAAGCCTAGCCAGAGACCATGCTCAATTCTTATCTTCAGGCGCCTGTGGCGAGCGCGAACGCCTCGTCCGGGTCCGCGAAGCTCGGTGAAGTGCACCCCCAGTTGTTCGCCGTGGTGCGCGACCGTCTGCGCGACCGCATCCTCAGTGGCGAATTCAAGCCCGGCGACCGTCTGGTCGAAGGGCGTCTGTCCGAGGAAATGGGGGTGTCCCGGATCCCGGTGCGCGAGGCCTTGCGCGCGCTGGCGGCCGAGGGCCTGGTGACGGTCGAGCCGCGCCGGGGGGCCTCGGTGGCGGTGCTGTCCGAAAAAATGGCTTATGACATGGTCGCGGTCCGGGCGGCGCTGGAAGGGCTCAATGCCAAGCTGGCCGCGCAGCAGCGCGACGAAAAGACGCTGGCGCAATTGCGTGAGTTTCTGCGGGAGGGCGAACTCGCGTCCCGCGAGGAACGGATCGAGGCTTTCCAGGAGCGGAACTCGCAATTCCACCAATTGCTGGCCACCGCCACGGGCAACGAGGTGCTGCGGGACATGCTGTCCGTCCTGCGGGCCCGGACGGCCCTGCTGTTCGCGCCCAGCAACATCCGCCGGGCCCGGCAGAACTGGGACGAACATGCGCAGATACTGTCGGCCGTGTTGAGCGGCAATGGCGAGCTCGCGTCGCTGCTGGCCAGCCAGCACGTCTACAACGCCGCCGAGGCATATGCCGAGGCCAAGGCCGAAGGTGGGGGGCGGCCCTCTCATCCACGCCCCGATAGATAGTCCTGTTCCCGGGGGGAACGTACATGCTGCATCACATTTCCGATGAAATGGTCGAGCGCGCGGCCGACGCCAGGCAGGCGCAAGATGTGGTCGAAGAGGCCTTTCGCGCGTTCGGGCGCGGGCAGGCCGCCATGCAGCAGCGCGAACGCATCGAGGCCGAAGGCGTGAAGTTGTCCACCCTGGGGGCGGTGGTGCCGCATCTGGGCATCGCCGGCGCGAAGGTCTATACGACGATCGCGGGCCGGTTCTCCTTTGTGATCCTGTTGTTTTCCTGCCTGGACGGCCGGCCGCTGGCGACCATGGACGCCGCCGCGCTGACACGCCGCCGCACGGCCGCCAGTTCGGTGCTGATGGCGCGTCGGATGGCGCGTCCCGATGCCGGCCGCCTGGGGGTGTTCGGCCTTGGCGCGCAAGGGGGCGAGCACGTCCGCCAGTTTGCCGGGGCCTACCCGTTGCGGTCGGTCCTGGTCAGCGATCCGGGGGTGCCGGATGCCGTGCTGGATGGCTTGTCGAAGGAAGTCGGCCTGCCGGTCGAGCGCGCGGATGCCGACGCCATCGTCCGGAGTTCCGATATCGTGGTGACGGCATCGCGGTCGGCCGCCGCGCTGTTTCGCGGCGCGGACGTGGCGCCGGGCACCTTCATCGCCGCGGTCGGATCCAGTCTGCCGCATACGCGCGAACTCGACGATGCGACGCTGGCCCGCGCGGAGGTGATCGCCGTGGAGTGGCGGCGCCAGTCTCTCGAGGAAGCGGGCGACCTGCGCCTGGCGGACCCCACGCTCGATCTGGCCGCCCGCACGCGCGAATTCGCCGAGGTGCTGGCGGAACCGGGCTCCTTGCGAGGCGGTGCGCCGCGGGGGCTTTTCATCTACAAGGCCGTGGGCGTGGGTCTGCAGGATATTGCCCTGGCGGGGCATGTCTACCGGCAGGTGGCGCAGGGCCAGGGCTGGGACCTGCCCTGAAGCCGCAAGGTCGCGGCTACCAGGAAACCTTGATGTTGCCGTTCACGAAGGTCTGGCAGGCCATCCGATAACCCTGCTCGAATTGCTCGGGGGTCAGGTGGCGGCGCTCCTTGGGCTTGATCGCGTCGGTGTGGTCCAGGCCTTCCTCGATCCGGCATTTGCATGTGCCGCACAGGCCGCCGCCGCACTTGAAGGGGATGCCGCCCTGTTCGCGCAGCGAGACGCGCAGCAGGTTGCTGTCTTCGGGAGCGGCAACGACCTTATTGCCGTTGCTGATGAAGGTGATCTCGATCATGGGCGCGCCTGGGCATCGGTTTGAAGAATCAACTGGCCGTCGACGGTGCCGAAGCGCGTCAGCGCAGCCAGTTCCGCGCGCGCCTGTTCCAGCGACGGAAATTGCGGCAGGAATTTCGATGGAACGGTATTGCTGATGTGCGGCGGCTCGTCTTCGATCACGCGCACCCGGGTCGGCCGTGCCAGGCGGGCGATGATGAAATGCGCGCGCGTCTTGCCATAGGACACGTAGTCGTAGGCTTCGACGGGCTCCAGGTCGGGGCCGGATTCCGTGTGGAATATGCCGGGCTTGCTGGTCAGGATGATGTACACGGCTATCGTCCTTGTCTGGGCTGCATGGCGGATCACGCTTCCTGTTCGAGTTCCAGGTCGTGGGTCAGCCACAGTTGGCAGACCAGCCTGTAACCCTGCTCCAGGCGCTCGCCCAGTTGTTTCTTCTCTTTCCAGTTGGGCGGGGGCAGGTGCTCGGCGCCAGCCAGGACGCGGCAGGCGCAGGTCGCGCACTTGCCCATCCCGCACTGATAGCGCAGATACGGAAAAGGGAACTGGCGGATCCCGGCCCGCACGACCAGATTGGCGTTGTCGGGCACATCGCTGGTCTGGGTCTCTCCCGCCTTGTGGAACACGACCTTGGGCATCCGATGTCCTTGGAAATGTTGGTTTATAGAATATTGTATACCGTTAAGGGTGAGATTCAGGCTAGGGGAAAGCGTGAATCCATGGAGCGCGGGGCAACTGGGGGCGGCGGGGGAAACCTTGATGTTTCGTGGGCTTCCAGGCGTCGAGGGAATGACGATCGGATTGCGGCGATGCAACGGACGGTTTGAGTGTGCCGGGTGCAATGGGTATAATTTCAAGATACTGTATGCAATAGGTGTTTTCCCATGTCTCGTAATCCCGAAGTTTCCCGTTTCCCGACCACTCCGCGCATCGGCCAACAACTGCTGGTCCACTATGAGCAGCGCGATGCCGTGCGCCACGCCACGCCGTTGCTGCCGTCGTCCTTGAAGGAAATCCTATCGGTCTACCGCCGTGCCGGGCAGCAGCCCGGCCGCGCCAAGGCCGGCCAGGGCGTTGCCGCCCAGGCGGTTTGCCGCGCCGGTTGAATGTTGCATTGCGGCGGGGCGACAGGCATCGCTCCGCCATGAACGCTCAAGTGCCTGCCCGGGCCGGCGCCGCCAGGAATTTGCGCAGATAGCTGCCGGTATGGCTGCCGGGCGCCGCCGCGATCACCTCGGGCGGGCCCTGGGCCACGATGCCGCCGCCGCCGTCGCCGCCTTCCGGCCCCATGTCGATGAGCCAGTCAGCGGTCTTGATCACGTCCAGGTTGTGTTCGATCACGACCACCGTGTTGCCGGCATCCACCAGGTGCCCGATCACCTCCAGCAAGAGCGAGATGTCGTGGAAGTGCAGGCCGGTGGTCGGCTCGTCCAGGATGTACAGGGTGCGGCCGGTGCCGCGTTTGGACAGTTCCTGCGACAGCTTGACCCGCTGGGCCTCTCCACCCGAGAGCGTGGTGGCGCTCTGTCCCAGCCGGATGTAGCCCAGCCCCACGTCGATCAGCGTCTGCAGCCGCCGGGCGATGGCAGGAACGGCCTCGAAATATTCCAGGGCCTGCTCGACGGTCAGGTCCAGCACTTCGCTGATGTTGCGGCCGCGATAGCGGATTTCCAGCGTTTCGCGGTTGTAGCGGCTGCCGTGGCAGACATCGCAGGGGACGTAGATGTCGGGCAGGAAGTGCATCTCCACCTTGACCACGCCGTCGCCCTGGCAGGCCTCGCAGCGGCCACCCTTGACGTTGAAGCTGAAGCGGCCGGGGTCGTACCCCCGGGCCCGGGCTTCCGGCACGCCCGCGAACAATTCCCGTATCGGGGTGAACAGGCCGGTGTAGGTGGCCGGGTTGCTGCGTGGCGTGCGGCCGATCGGGCTCTGGTCGACGCTGATGATCTTGTCGAAATGCTCCAGTCCATCGATGGACTCGTAAGGCGCGGGCTCGGCCTGGCTGTTGTACAGGTGGCGCGAGACCACGTTGACCAAGGTGTCGTTGATCAGCGTCGACTTGCCCGAGCCCGAGACCCCGGTGATGCAGACCAGGCGGCCCGCCGGGATGCGCAGGTCCACGCCTTTCAGGTTGTTGCCGGTGCAGCCCCTGAGCTCCAGCCACGCAAGCTCGTCCTGTCCCGCCACCGGCCGGCGGGCCGGGATGGCGATGGATTTCTGGCCGCTCAGGTACTGACCGGTCAGCGATTGCGGATCGGCCACGATGTCCGCGGGCGATCCCTGTGCCACGACTTCCCCGCCGTGTTCGCCCGCCCCGGGGCCCATGTCCACGACCCAGTCGGCTTCGCGGATCATGTCCTCGTCGTGCTCGACCACGATCACGCTGTTGCCGAGGTTGCGCAGATGCCTCAGGGTGCCGATCAGCCGGTCATTGTCGCGCTGGTGCAGGCCGATGGACGGTTCATCCAGCACGTACATCACGCCGGTCAGGCCCGAGCCGATCTGGCTGGCCAGGCGGATGCGCTGGGCCTCGCCGCCCGATATGGTGTCGGCGCTGCGGTCCAGCGACAGGTAGCTCAGTCCCACGTTGTTCAGGAAGGTCAGGCGGGCCGAGATCTCGCGCACGATGCGGTCGGCGATCTCGCGCTTGGCGCCGGTCAGCGCCAGTTCCTCGAACCAGTGCAGGCAGTCGGACAGCGGCAGCGCCTCCAATTGGTAGATGGCGCGCCCCTGGTCATCCTCGCCCACCCGGACGTTGCGGGCCTCGGCGCGCAGCCGCGAGCCGCCGCAGTCGGGGCAGGTCCGCACGTTCCTGTACTTGCCCAGTTCCTCGCGCACGGTGGCCGAGTCGGTTTCCTTCCAACGGCGTTCGAGGTTGGGGATCACCCCTTCGAAGGGGTGCGAGCGGACCGTCGTGCGGCCCTTCTCGTTCACGTAGGTGAAGGCGATTTCCTGGTCGCCCGAGCCGTACAGGACGCGCTGCCGGGTGTCCTCGGACAATTCCTCGAACGGTGTGTCGACGTCGAAGTCGTAGAAGGCCGCGAGGCTGGTCAGCAACTGGTGATAGAAGGGGTTGCGCCGGTCCCAGCCGCGGATCGCGCCGCTGGCCAGGCTCAGTTCGGGAAAAGCCACCACCCGTTTGGGATCGAAGAACCCCACGTGGCCGATGCCGTCGCAGCTTGGGCAGGCGCCGATGGGGTTGTTGAAGCTGAACAGGCGCGGCTCGAGTTCCGGCAGGCTGTGCCCGCATACCGGACAGGCATAGCGGCTGGAGAACAGGTGCTCGCGCTCGGGGCCTTCGGCCCCGGCGTCCATCTCCAGCACGACGGCCCGCCCCTCGGCCAGGCCGATGGCCGTCTCGAAGCTCTCGGCCAGGCGCTGCTGGGCTTCGGGCCGCACGCGCAGGCGGTCGATCACCACATCTATGCTGTGCTTCTCGGTCTTCTTCAGCGGCGGGACGCTGTCGATGTCCAGGACCTCGCCATCCACGCGCACCCGCACGAAACCCTGGGCCTGCAGGTTGGCCAGCTCGTCCTCGAAGCTGCCCTTGCGGTCGCGCACCAGCGGCGCCAGGATCGCCAGCCGGCTTTCAGCCGGGAGGGCCAGGGTGATGTCCACCATCTGGCTGACGCTCTGCGCCTGCAGCGGCAACTGGTGGTCGGGACAATAGGGCGTGCCCACCCGCGCGAACAGCAGGCGCAGGTAATCGTGGATTTCCGTGACCGTGCCCACGGTCGAACGCGGGTTGTGGCTGGCGGCTTTCTGCTCGATGGAGATGGCCGGCGACAGTCCCTCGATCAGGTCGACCTCGGGCTTGTCCATCAACTGCAGGAACTGGCGGGCGTAGGCGGACAGGCTTTCCACATAGCGTCGCTGGCCTTCGGCGTAGAGAGTATCGAATGCCAGGGAGGATTTGCCCGAACCGGACAGCCCCGTGATCACGACAAGCTGGTGGCGGGGCAACTCCAGCGAGACGTTCTTCAGATTGTGGGTGCGCGCACCCCTGATGCGGATGACATCCATCAAGCAAACCTTTACGCGAGCGGTGGCGAAAGCCAACTTGGTAATATAACTCCCCCCTACGCGCTCACGCGCGCCCCCCAGGGGGCGGGCGGCGGGGGACCGGCGGAGCCGGATCCCCCGTGCCCTGGTCTAGTGGGGCTTTCTTGGGATGTGGAGCTGGTGCTGTCGCTGGCTGCCGGCGATAGCGATGGGTGACATGACAAAAAGACTTGTATTCGATCCGGAACACCGCGGGTCAGGCTCCGCCGGTCTGCCAGTGCTACCCCTTGAGGAGAAGTGGCCCCCATTGCGAAACCCTGCCACACGACTCAGGATGCGGTGGATCCGGCTTTGCCGGTCCACCCGCATCGCCCCCTTGAGGGGGCGCGCGAAGCGCGTAGGGGGCGGGCCTTCCCTCCGGTCCACCCGCATCGCCCCCTGGGGGGCGCGCGCCAGCGCGTACGGGGGGGACCAATGACTTCATTCCGGATGACGCCTTTCGAGCGTCGCGCGAGCTTGTCGCTGGCGGCGCTGTTCATGTGCCGGATGCTGGGGTTGTTCCTGCTGCTGCCGGTGTTCGCGGTGGCGGCCAAGGCGCTGCCGGGCGGCAACGATCCGGCGAGGGTGGGGCTGGCGCTGGGCATGTACGGGCTGACCCAGGCCTTCATGCAGATTCCGTTCGGGCTGGCCTCGGACCGCTGGGGCCGGCGGCCGGTGGTGGTGATGGGGCTGGTGCTGTTCGTCATCGGCAGCGTGGTCTGCGCCACGACCGACGACCTGTTCTGGATCACGATCGGGCGGGCCATCCAGGGCTCGGGCGCGATTTCGGCGGCGGTGACGGCGTGGCTGGCCGATGCCACGCGCGACGAGGTTCGGACCAAGGCGATGGCCATGATAGGCGCGTCCATCGGGTTGACCTTCGCGGTATCGCTGGTGCTGGCGCCGGTGGTGGTGGGCTGGGGCGGGCTGACCGGCCTGTTCTGGACCATCGCCGCGTTGGGGGTGGCCGCGCTGGGGGTGGCCGCCTGGGTGGTCCCGGCCGCGCCGCCGGCGCCGCGGGGCGAGCCGGTCCCCATGTCGCGCGTGCTGTCGCATCCCGATCTGCTGCGGCTGAACCTCGGGGTCTTCACCCTGCACCTGGTCCAGATCGCGCTGTTCGTGGTGGTGCCCGCCGCGCTGGTGCGTACCGGCGGCCTGGACGCGGCCACGCTGTGGAAGGTCTACCTGCCGGTGGTGCTGGCCTCGTTCGTCGTCATGGTGCCGGTGATCGGCGTCACCGAACGCTATGCGACCCACCGCAAGACCCTGCTGGGCGCGGTCGCCGGGCTGGTGCTGGTGTGCATGTTCCTGCCATGGGCGCAGGACCACTACGGATGGCTGGTCGGCGCGATGATCGCCTTCTTTTCCGTCTTCAACATCCTGGAGGCCATGCAGCCCTCGCTGGTGTCCCGCGTGGCGCCGCCATCCCTGAAGGGGCTGGCCCTGGGTTTCTATAATACGAGCCAGGCCATCGGGCTTTTCGCCGGCGGGGCGCTGGGCGGCTGGCTGGTCTCCCACCTGGGGTCCGCCGCGGTATTCCAGGCGGCGGCGGGGCTGGCGGTAATATGGCTGCTGGCGGCCTGGGGGATGAAGCCCCTGCCGGCCCGGCGGGCCGCCCGGCCGGAGCAGGTGTCCCGCCCCGTATCCTGAGCCCTTCTTGTCCCATTTACGCACGAGACCGTATTGCGGTCGGCGCATTTTCAACGAATGATGTTTTTTTTCTTGTGGCCCGTGGCCGCGCCGGGCGGGGGTGGCTACAATCCCTCCGCTTCGCCGCGGGCCGGTGAATACAGTCAATAGGAGTGTGGTAATGGCATCCGTCAACAAAGTCATCCTGGTCGGCAACCTGGGCCGCGACCCCGAAGTTCGCTATACGCCCGACGGCGCCGCGATCTGCAACGTGTCCATCGCCACCACGTCCCAATGGAAGGACAAGAACTCGGGCGAACGCCGCGAGGAAACCGAGTGGCACCGCGTGGTGTTCTACAACCGCCTGGCCGAGATCGCCGGCGAGTACCTGAAGAAAGGCCGTTCGGTGTACGTGGAGGGTCGCCTGAAGACCCGCAAGTGGCAGGACAAGGACACCGGCGCCGATAAATACACGACCGAGATCGTCGCCGACCAGATGCAGATGCTGGGCGGCCGCGAAGGCGGCGGTGGCGAAGGCGGCGGTGGCGGCTATGGCGATTCCGCGCCGGCCCCGCGCCAGTCCAACCGTCCGGCCAGCGGCGGTGGCGGCGGCCAGCGTCCGGCCTCGCCGTCGGGCTCGGCGCCGAACTTCGCCGACATGGACGACGATATTCCGTTCTGATCTCGAACGGGACGGCAAGGCGGTTCCTCGAACCCCGCCCTTTGGCGGGGTTTTTCGTGGCCAATGATTCGATAATTGTTGTATCATGGAATAATGAAAGAAGATCAAGCCGTCTCGGCCCTGGGGGCCCTGGCCCACCCCCAGCGTTTGCGTGTGTTCCGTGCCTTGGTCGTCGCCGGGCCCGAGGGGCTCACCCCCAGCGTCCTGGCCGGGCAGATGGCGGTCGCACGCAATACCTTGTCCTTCCATCTGAAGGAGTTGGCGCATGCGGGGCTCGTCACGGCCGAGCAGAAAGGGCGCAACCTGATCTACCGGGCGGAGTATGGCCAGATGAATGGCCTGATCGAATACCTGACCGAACATTGCTGCCAGGGGGGCGTCTGCGAAGTGTCGCCTTCCCGGTGCGGCGGTTGAACCCCATGAACCGCTTCGAACGATTTCTCACCCTGTGGGTGGTGCTGTGCATCGGCGCCGGCATCGCGTTGGGCCAGGCCGCCCCCGGCGTCTTCCAGGCCATCGGCCGCCTCGAGGTCGCGCGGGTCAATCTGCCGGTGGGCCTGCTGATCTGGGTCATGGTCGTGCCCATGCTGCTGAAGGTGGACTTCGCGGCGCTTGGCCAGGTGCGACGCCACTGGCGCGGCATCGGGGTCACGCTGTTCATCAACTGGGGCGTCAAGCCTTTCTCGATGGCGCTGCTGGCCTGGCTGTTCATCCGGCACGTTTTTGCCGCGTGGCTGCCGGCCGACCAGTTGGACGGCTACGTCGCCGGCCTGATCCTGCTGGCCGCGGCGCCATGCACCGCCATGGTGTTCGTCTGGAGCCGTCTGACCGGCGGCGACCCGGTGTTCACCTTGTCCCAGGTCGCGCTGAACGACACCATCATGGTGTTCGCTTTCGCGCCCCTGGTGGGACTGCTGCTGGGTTTGTCGGCGATCACCGTGCCGTGGGACACCTTGCTGGTGTCCGTCGGCCTGTACATCGTGATTCCGGTCGTGTTCGCCCAATTGTGGCGGCGTGCGCTGCTGCGCCGCGGCCAGCCTGCCTTCGACCGCGTCCTGGGCCGCATCGGTCCGCTGTCGATCGCCGCGCTGCTGCTGACCCTGGTGCTGCTGTTCGCGTTCCAGGGCGAGGCCATCCTTCGCCAGCCGTTGGTGATCGCCATGCTGGCGGTGCCCATCCTGATCCAGGTGTTCTTCAATTCCGGCCTGGCGTATTGGCTCAATCGCAAGGTGGGCGAGCAGCACAGCATCGCCTGTCCGTCGGCGCTGATCGGTGCCAGCAATTTCTTCGAGCTGGCGGTGGCCGCGGCCATCAGCCTGTTCGGCTTCCATTCCGGCGCTGCGCTGGCGACGGTGGTGGGCGTGCTGATCGAGGTACCGGTGATGCTGCTGGTGGTGCGCATCGTCAACCGGAGCCGAGGCTGGTACGACGCCGGCACCGCCAACGCGCACGCTGCCGGTTCATCGTCCAGCCACAGGGTATCCCCATGAGCGCCATCACGATCTATCACAACCCCGCCTGCGGCACGTCGCGCAACGTCCTGGGCCTGATCCGCAACAGCGGGGAAGAGCCGGTCATCGTCGAGTACCTGAAGACGCCGCCGGACCGGGGCACGCTCGAGCGGCTGATCGCCGCGATGGGCGTGCCGGTCCGGGACGTCCTGCGCGTCAAGGGCACCCCCTACGAAGCGCTGGGGCTGGGCGACCCGAAATGGGACGACGACGCGCTGATCGGCTTCATGCTCCAGTATCCCATCCTGATCAACCGGCCCATCGTCGTCACGCCGCTGGGCACGCGCCTGTGCCGGCCGTCGGAAACCGTGCTGGACATCCTGCCGTCGCCGCAGCGTGGCGCCTTCGCCAAGGAGGACGGCGTCCCCGTGGTCGATGGGGAGGGGCGGCGTGTCTGACCGCCTGGTCGATCTACCCAACATTGATCCCGCGCTGTTCGGGCGGCTGGATCCCGGCAGGCTGCTCGCGCCGGCGCGAGCAGCCCATGCGCCCCGCTTCCTGTTGCTGTACGGTTCGCTGCGGGAGCGGTCCTACAGCCGTCTGGTGGCCGAAGAGACTGGCCGCCTGTTGCGGGCCATGGGGGGCGAGACGCGGATGTTCGATCCTTCCGGCCTGCCGCAGGTGGACGACGTGTCCGACGAGCACCCGAAGGTGCGCGAACTGCGGGAATGGGTCCAGTGGTCGGAAGGAATGGTCTGGAGTTCCCCCGAGCGCCATGGCGCCATGAGCGGCCTGATGAAGACGCAGATCGACTGGATCCCGCTGTCCATCGGCGCGATACGCCCCACCCAGGGCAAGACGCTGGCGGTGATGCAGGTCTCGGGGGGATCCCAGTCCTTCAACGCGGTGAACCAGATGCGTGTGCTGGGCCGCTGGATGCGCATGCTGACCATTCCCAACCAGTCGTCGGTCGCCAAGGCGTACCAGGAGTTCGACGAGGCTGGACGCATGAGGCCGTCGGCGTATTACGACAGGGTGGTGGACGTGGCCGAGGAACTGATGAAATTCACCCTGTTGACGCGCGACGCGGCCCCGTGTCTGGCGGACCGCTATAGCGAACGGAAGGAGAGCGCCGAGGCGTTGTCCAGGCGCATGAGGCAAGCGGCGATCTGACGGCGCCTGGCATCGGAAGCGGAGGCGTCGCCCGCGCGACGCTACCCCCGCACGAGCGACCGGATGCGGTCCGCGTCGGCGGCATGGACCGGGTTGTAGACGATGAGGCCCAGGTCGGGCCGGCCGTCAACGGCAAAGCCGGAATACTCCAGCTCGATCACGCCAAGAACAGGATGGCGCAGGCGCTTGGTGCCTTCGCCGTGGGCGTGCACATCGTTTTCCCGCCACAATGCCTCGAATTCAGGGCTCGTCGCGGCCAGTTCGGCCACGAGTCCACGAATCTCGGATGCGGCGCCGGCGCGTGCGGCTTCCGCCCTGAAAGCGCCGACGACGAATCTCGCCACACTTTGCCAATCGTCCTGGGCGGCCCGGATGCGGGAGTTGCCGAATACGAGCCGGAGGATATTGCGCTCGCGCGGCGGGAGTTGGCCGTAGTCGGTGAGCACCAGCGCCGCCGCGCGATTCCAGGCCACGATATCCCACGTCGCGGTCTTGACGATCGCCGGACTGGTTTCCAGGGCATCCAGTAGTCGTTGAAGACGCGGCGTGACGCCTTCGGCCGCCTTGTATCGCACTTCCGGCGGCCGGCCCAGGCCGAGGATGAAGAGATGTTCGCGTTCGGCTTCGGTCAGCATCAGCCCATGGGCGATGCGGTTCAAGACGTCGGGAGAGGCCGCTCCGCCACGGCCTTGTTCCAGCCACGTGTACCAGGTCGGACTGATGTTGGCGCGTTGCGCGACCTCTTCGCGCCGCAGGCCCGGGGTTCGGCGGCGCCTGGCGGGCAAGCCGAGTGCCGCGGGATCGATCCGTGCACGCCGGTCCCGCAGGTAGGCGCCCAGCGGGTTGTCGGGTTTCGAATTCACCATGATCCCGTTAGTGCTTTTAATACGATAACGTCACTACTTTTAACATGATAGAGACACGGCGAAACTGAAGACTGATCAAGATCGGAGCAGCATCCATGCGTATCTTCCTGACAGGCTCCACCGGTTTCATCGGATCCGCCGTTTGCCGTGAACTGCTCGCGGCGGGCCACGAGGTGCTTGGCCTGGCCCGCTCGGACAAGGGGGCGGCGGCGCTGGCCGCCGCGGGCGCGCAGGCGTATCGCGGCGACATCGAAGACCTGGCCGGCCTGCATCGCGGCGCGGCGGCCTGCGACGGTGTGATCCACACCGCCTTTGACCACGATTTCACGCATTTCGTGGAAAACTGCCGGAAGGACCGGCGCGCCATCGAGGCGCTGGGGGCGGCGTTGGCGGGAACGGCACGGCCGCTCGTCATTGCATCCAGCACCGCCATGGGTTTATCCACGCCGGGGGTGGCGGCGGCGGAGGACGAGTTCGATCCGAGCCATCCGAATCCCCGTGTCGCCTCGGAGCTGGCGGGGCAGGCGCTCCTGGACCGCGGAGTGAACGTGGTGACGGTGAGGCTTTCGCAGATCCATGACCCCGCGAAGCAGGGGCTCGTGACCGATGTCATCGCGCTTGCCCGCCGGACGGGGTTTTCCGCCTATGTCGGCGAGGGCGCGAACTGCTGGTCGGCGGCGCATCTATCGGACACGGCACGCCTGTTCCGTCTTGCGCTGGAGCAGGGCGGAGCGGGGGAGCGCTTCCATGCCACGGACGAGGGGGCGATTCCGTTCCGGGAGATTGCGCAAGCCGTTGGCCGCAGCCTGGGCGTGCCGGTCCGGTCCATGGCTTCGACCGAAGCCATGGATCACTTTGGATGGCTTGCGGCCTTCGTGGACAAGGACATGTCGGCGTCGAGCGTGCTTACGCGGGAGCGGTTGGGCTGGCGCCCGAGCGGTCCGGGGCTGCTGGCCGATCTTGCCGCCATGCCGCACGCGCCGGCCTGAGGCCGCGGCGCGGCATCGGATCGAACGGGCGCTTCGTCTCCCGGCTTCGTTCAGTGTTCCGCCGGCACCAGGGCGCCCACCCGTCCGAATTCGACGGGCTGCTTCACGTAGAACAGGTCGATTGGCTCTTTCGCGAGGGCCGCCAGCAGCCGGTCGCAGGTGGGGGCGTCGACGGCGATCGTGATCTCGACCGGCTGGTCAGCCAGTTCGAAGAAGTGCGCCGAGTGGAAGCGGCCGGTGTGCCCGAAGCTTTCGCCGGCGGCCACCAGCGTGCCGCCCAGGGCACCCTGGGTCCTGGCGAACGCCAGCAGCCAGTGGGCGAGGGGCTGGCCGTCGTGGCGCCGGTCCTGCTGGGTGAAGAAGGTCAATTGGAAACCGTTCACGATGTGTCTCCTTGCGGGCTCAGGACTGCCGCAATCCGGCGTAGGTGGCGATGCCTAGCAGGGTCATCGCGACGGAGCCGCCGACGTGGACCAGGATGGTCGCGGCCACCCAGCCCAGCCGCTCTTGCTGGATCAGGGCGACCAGTTCGGCCGAGAAAGTGGAAAAGGTCGTCAGCCCGCCGCAGAAGCCGGTGATGATCAATAGCCGCCAATGCGGCGGCAGGGCGGGGTTGCCGGCGAAATAGGCCACGGCCAGGCCGATGATGTAGGCGCCGATCAGGTTGGCGGCCAGGGTGCCCGGCGGCAGGGCCGGCAGCAGGGCGTTGAGGCTCAGCCCCAGGACCCAGCGAAGCAGCGCCCCGACGGCGGCGCCGATGGCGATCGCGACGACCGCGAGCAGCATGACGGACTCCTTGTGGACAGGAAGGAAAGGGCCCGATCAGCCAGGTGCAGGCGTGCGCCTACAGCCCGCTGCCGGGGTCTGTAGGCATCATCAGCTGCTTGCGCGGCGGTTCATGGAGGAATGCCATCTCCAGGCACATAGTGTAGTACGACGCGGTGGGACCGGCGAGGCCGCGGTAGGCTAAGCTATGTCAAGCCTTTCATCAAAACCGATCATGACTCCGCCCGCCAGCGTCCTCCTCCGCCATCCTGCTCCCTGGCCCGCCGAATCCTTCCGCGATCCTGACGCGGCCGTCCAGCGCCTGATCGACATCTACGCGCGCAATACCGCCTTCCTGTGCGACAGCTTCCGGGAGGTGGTCGCCATGCAGGCGTCGTCGCCCGGCCGTTTCCGCGCTTGCTATCCGTTCATCCGGATACGCGTGGACACGTACGACGAGGTCGACTCGCGCCTGTCGTACGGACACGTGGCCGAGCCTGGCGTCTACCAGACCACCGTCACCAAGCCCAAGCTGTTCCGCTCCTATCTGACCGAGCAGCTCCGGCAGTTGATGGCGAACCACGGCGTCGCGGTCGAGGTCGGCGAGTCCGACGTGCCCATCGCGCTGCATTTCGCGTTCCCCGACGGCACCTATGTCGAGGGCGAGGATATCGAGGCGCTGAAGCGGCCCCTGCGGGATTTGTTCGACACGCCCGACCTCGCGGTCACGGACGACGCCATCGTCAACGGCACCCACAGCCATCCGCCTGACGGGCCGCAGCCGCTGGCGCCATTCACCGCGCCGCGCATCGACTATTCGCTGCATCGCCTGCAGCACTACACCGCCACCGCGCCGTCGCATTTCCAGAATTTCGTGCTGTTCACGAACTACCAGTTCTACGTGGACGAGTTCTGCCTGCGCGCCCGCACGCTGGTGGCGCAGGGGCACTACGACGCGCTGGTCGAGCCGGGCAACCGCATCACCCGCGCGGGCGATCCGCAGCCGGATCCGGCCGCGCCGCTGTCGCGGCTGCCCCAGATGCCCGCCTATCACCTCGTGCGCGAAGGGCATTCGGGCATCACCCTGGTCAATATCGGAGTGGGACCATCCAACGCCAAGACCATCACCGACCACATCGCGGTGCTGCGGCCGCATGCCTGGCTGATGCTGGGGCACTGCGCCGGGCTGCGCGCCTCGCAGCGGCTGGGCGACTACGTGCTGGCGCACGGTTATGTGCGCGACGACCATGTGCTGGACGCGGATCTGCCGACCTGGGTGCCCATCCCTCCGCTGGCCGAGGTGCAGGTGGCGCTGGAGCAGGCGGTGGAAGAAGTGGCGGGCCTGTCGGGCTGGGAACTCAAGCGCATCATGCGCACCGGCACGGTGGCGACCATCGACAACCGCAACTGGGAGTTGCGCGAGCACCTGGAGCCAGTGCAGCGGTTCTCGCAGTCGCGCGCCATCGCCCTCGACATGGAGTCGGCCACCATCGCGGCCAATGGCTTCCGTTTCCGCGTGCCCTACGGCACCTTGCTGTGCGTGTCGGACAAGCCGCTGCACGGCGAACTGAAGTTGCCGGGCATGGCCAGCGCGTTCTATCGCCGGCAGGTGGGCCAGCATCTGGATATCGGACTGCGGGCCTTGGAGATCCTGAGCAAGATGCCGCCCGAGCGGCTGCATTCGCGCAAGCTGCGCAGCTTCCTCGAAACCGCTTTCCAGTAGCCGCGCGGGCCGCCCGCGCGGTAGCATGGGGTCTATCATCCGTGCATGAAGAGGCCGTGTGACGACCCGGGAACGGCACGACAAGGGCAGGTGGCTGAGGGGGCTGCTGGTGGCGGCCGCCGCCGCATTGCCCGTGGTGGTGGCGGTGCCCTTCGTCTATATGCAGGCCGCGCAGCTCGCGCGCCACGACGCGCGGGGGGCCGCCGAGGTGGTGATGCGGCAGGCCGACGCCATCTTCGCCGAGGCCGACAGGATGGCGGCCGAGATGGCGCCGCTGGCCGGCAAGTCCTGCGCCGAGGCCGACGCCACGCTGCACCAGGCGGCCTTCCAGCCCTATTTTCGCGCCGTCGTCCTGATACGGCAGCGCGTGCTCTATTGTTCCTCGATCACGGAAGCATTCACGCTGCCGCTGGCGCAGCTGTTGCCGGACGACGAGGTGCCGCCGGGGCGGTCTTTTCATTTCGTCCTGGGCACGCCCATGGTCCCGGACCGGTCCGCCGTGATGGCGATACGCCTGGACGAGGCCGGTGACGGCGTCGTCGTCACAGTGGACGGGCGCTACCTGGGGGACCTGCTCGATTCCGTCGGCGGCACCGGCCGTTACCGGATCGGCATCGAGTCGCTCGATGGCCGGCATGGCCTGGCGGGCCGGCGCGTGGGGACCCCGCTTCCGGGCGCCGCCCTCGTGCAGGAAGCGGTGTCGACGCTCTATCCGTTCCGGGTGCGGTCCCTGGCGGCTAGCGCGCTGCTGGCCGAGTACCGGAGGCGCCTGGCGGTCAGCTATGCGCCCTTCGTCGTCCTGCTGGCCCTGCTGCTCGGCTATCTCTGCCACCACTTCCTGAAGTCCCGGTTCTCGCTGGTGGCCGCCATCCGCCGCGGCATGCGGCGGGGCGAATTCGAGGTCCACTACCAGCCTGTCATCGACCTGCGCGACGGATCGTGCGCGGGCGCGGAGGCGCTGATGCGCTGGTTCCGTCCCGGTCAGGGGAGCGTGCGGCCGGATCTGTTCTTTGCCGTGGCCGAGTCCAACGGCCTGGCGGTTCCCCTGACCGGCCATCTGTTCAAGCTCGTCGGGCGCGATCTGCGCCGTTGCCCGCTGGGGCCGCGATTCCGCCTGGGCCTGAACATCACGGCAGCCCATCTCGTGCAGCCCGGCATCGTCGACGACGTTGCCCGCCTGCGCGGCGTCGTCGGTTCCGGCGCCGCGGACTTCGTGCTGGAGATCACCGAACGGGAACCCTTGCCTCCCATCGAACAGGTCTACGAAAACATGGGCGTGCTCAGCGCCAGCGGTGTCAAGCTGGCCATCGACGACTTCGGCACGGGCCACAGTTCGCTGGCCTGTCTGGAGCGGTTTCCGGTCGACTACCTGAAAATCGACCGTGGCTTCGTGTCGGCCATCGGGACGGACGCGGTCAATGCCTCGGTCCTGGAGATGATCATCGGGCTGGCGGCGCGGCTGGGCGTTGAGCTGACGGCGGAAGGCGTGGAGACGCGCGAGCAGCGCGACTACCTTGCCGCCAAGGGCGTGCACTACGCGCAGGGTTTCCTGTATGCCCGGCCCATGCCCATCGAGGCGCTGCGCCGATGGATGGACGAGTTCCATGGCGCCGTGAGCTAACATCCAGGGTCGCTCCGCCCACTTCCGCCGCCCCCTCCCATGCTGCAGCTCGAACGCGTGTTTCCCGCATTGACCGAACCCACGATGCGGCGCTACCTGATGGGGCAGGGGGTGTCGGTGCTGGGCAGCTGGACGCAGAACGTCACGCTCAACCTGGTCGTCTATCACCTCTCGGGCTCGGCCGCCGTGCTGGCCCTGCTCAATTTCCTGCTGTACGGACCGCAGTTGGTGATCGCGCCGCTGGCGGGCGCGCGGGTCAACGCGGGCAACGCGCGCCGGTCGACGCTGAGCGTGCTCTATTCCTCGATGACCGTGGCCTGCATCCTCGCGGCGCTGTCGCTGCTGCACTGGCTGACCCTGCCCATCATCCTGGCCCTGGCGCTGTGCGCCGGCGTGCTCAACGCGATCGAGACGCCGTCTCGCCAGGTCCTGCTGCTGACCGGCCTGGAAGATCCGGCGCTGCTGCCCAACGCCATCGCGATGAACACCATGGTCTATAACGTCGGCCGCATGGTGGGGCCGAGCATGGCCGCCATCATCTATCCCACGTTCGGCCAGGCCGCGGCCTTCCTGACCTACGCCGCCGCGCTGGTGTTCATGGCCTGGTGCGTGCGGTCGATGCCGCGTCGCGCGGCGGCGGCGCCATCGCCCTCGCACGATCGCGGCGGTCTACGCAATGCGCTGGTCTATGTGCTGGACGACCGCTTCACCGCCAAGTACCTGTCCATCCTGGCCTGCATGGGCCTGCTGGCGGGCAGCTACCAGACGCTCGTGCCGCTGCTGGCGGACCGGGTCTTCCACGACGCCGCCCGATACACCGGCGTCTTCTTCGCCTGCGCGGGCGTGGGCGCGCTGGCCGCCGCCGTCGTCCTGTCCTCGTCCATCGCGTCGCGCACCGCCAGCCTGCTGCGGTTCGCGCCCTGGGTCGCCTGCGTGGCGCTGGCGCTGCTGTCCGCGAGCTGGAGCAGCGTGGTCAGCGGCGCGGCCTTCGTGCTGCTGGGTTTCTGCCTGAGTTTCTCGGCCACGTCGACCAACGCCACCATCCAGCGCCGCTGCCCGGAGTCCGTGCGCGGCGCGCTGGTCGGGCTCTACGGCATGGCCTACAACGGCACCATGCCGTTCGGCTATCTGCTGGTGGGATCGTTCTCCGAGGCCTTCACGGTGACCGGCGCGTTCGGCACCATGGCCGCGGTGCTGGCCACATGCATCGGGCTGTTGACGCTGTTGTACTGGCGCAAGACGTGAAGGCCGGCCAGTCCGTGGAACTGGGACGTTCCGCGGTGCCAGTTCGCCTCGGCAGTTCCCCCCCGGAAGGGTAGAATCGGAATCGCTTCAAGCCCATCCGCCTCGTCATGCGTGTTCTTCATATCTTCAAGATCTATTTTCCCGATGCCTATGGTGGGATCGAGCAGGCCATCCACAGCCTTGCCTCGCGGAGCGCCGCGCATGGCATCGAGAGCCGTGTCCTGACGCTCTCACCACGCGGGAAAATGGTCGACGCGGATGCGTCGGGATATGCCATTCATCGCTATCGCAGGAATCTGGACGTCGCGTCCACCGGGATGTCGCTGCAGTTCCTGGTGAATTTCAGGCGCGAAGCCGCCTGGGCCGATCTGCTGCATTTCCATTTTCCGTGGCCATTCGGAGACCTGGCGTACCTCATGCCGGGGATTGAAACCCCGGCTGTCATGACCTACCACTCGGATATCGTCAAGCAGACGAAGCTGTTGAAACTCTACAAGCCGATCCGGGACCGGCATCTTGCCCGGATGGCGCGCATCGTGGCGACGTCTCCGAACTATGTCGCCAGCAGCGAGGTACTCCAGGCGTGGCGGGACAAGGTGGCCGTGGTGCCGTGCGGAATAGCGGCCGTGAAACCGCGGGACCAGGAAGCCATCTGGCGTTGGCGCCAGCAGATCGGGGAAAGATTCTTCGTCTTCCTGGGAGTGCCCCGCTACTACAAGGGGCTGGATTTCCTGCTCGAGGCGCAAGTGGGGCGCGACTATCCGTTGGCGCTGATCGGTGACGGCGTCGAGCGCGCCGCGCTCGAGGCGCGGGCACGGGCCTTGGGATTGAAAAACATACATTTCCTGGGCTCGCTCGATGACGAGGAAAAGTCCGACGTTCTGGCGGCTGCCAGTGGTTTCGTTTTTCCATCGCACGTTCGCACGGAAGCTTTCGGCCTTGCCCTGGCGGAGGCCGCCCAGCAGGGCCTGCCCATGATTTCGTGTGAAATCGGTACCGGTACGAGTTTTGTCAACCTGCACCAGGAAACGGGGCTTGTGGTGCCGCCACGGGATCCGCGGGCCCTGGGAGAGGCCATGGACCGCTTCTGGCTGGATCCCGAGCAGGCGAGGCAGTGGGGCAGGAATGCCCGAGCCCGTTATCTCGAATTGTTCACCGAAGACGCCATGGTGCGCGGCTACGCCAAGTGCTACCGGGAAGTGCTGGGCCATTCTCCCGTGCCGTGACCATCCGCGCGGACGACCGCGAGCATCACAGCACGCTTCGGTAGACGGCAGCCGTTTCCGACGCGGTGCGGTCCAGCGAAAATTGTCGCGCGCGCAGCAGGCCGCGGGCTACGCATTGCTCGCGGGTGCCTGGCGAACGGACCAGGTTCCGCATGGCGGAAGAAATGTCGCCGGCATTCTCGGGGTCCACGAGCAATGCGGCATCTCCCGCTACTTCAGGAAGCGAGGCGACATTGGATGTCACGACCGGGGTGCCGCTGGCGAACGCTTCCAGCACGGGCAGGCCGAAGCCTTCGTGCAAGGAAGGGAAGACCAGGGCTTCGGCTTGGCGGTACAAGGCGCGCATGTCTCCGTCATCGGCCAGGTCGTTCAGCCATATGACCCCTTCGTCACGCATGGCCTTGAGGCGAGCGATGGTCGTCTCGCTGCGCCAACCCGGCCGTCCTACGATCAGCAACTGATGTTCACGTCGCAAAGAGACGGGTAGCAGCAGGTAGGCGTCCAGGATGCGATCGACATTCTTGCGGGGCTGCAGTGTTCCCACGAACAGGAAATGGCGCCCTCGCAGCGACAGCCTCGAGCGGAGCAGGGCGTAGCGTTCCAGGGTGTCCCCGGCTTCGAACCAGAGGGGATCTATGCCATTGGGCACGACGTGGATTTTTTGCTCGTCGACGCCGAAGTGGGCAACGAGTTCGGCGACCGCGGCATGTGAGATCGCGATATAGGCGTCGCCGAGCTTCCCGGCTCGCGCCAGCAATCGGTTGCGCAGCCCCCGCAGGCGCGGGGCCGCCCATTCGGGGTGGCGGAGCGGCGCGGCGTCGTGCAGCGTGATGACGCAGGGGCATTTCGTCCTGAATGCCATATGGTCGGTGCAATGGAAGACATCCACATCCAGTGCGGCCGGTCGCAGCAAGCCCAGCATCTGCCCAGCGGTCTGGACGCCGTACGAATGCGGCAGGTAGCCGCCGAGTGAGAGCGCTGGCCGGGGCCGGCCGTCCGGCCAGGCATAGCCGACAGGGCGCCAGCCATGACGGGGCAGACGGCCGATCAGCGCCGCTGTGTACGTCCCGATGCCGTCCTTGTGCGGGCGGAGCGCGGGTTCGGCCTTGGTCGTTGATACACCCACCACCAGCATGGGCCGGGTACTCGTCGAATGCGAGAGGGGGTCTGTCATGCGGTGTGACTCTGAAGCGCCATGGCGCAGTATAGACAAGGCTCAGGTACGAACATTGCTGGAGCGTCCCGCGGACAACCAGGAGGCCGCCATGCCAACCGACCCCAAGCGCGGGCAGCAGCCGGGTTCGCCCGGGCGCCGTCCGTCCGTGCCCGCCGGCCTGCCCCGGGCCGCGGTGGACGAGACCGGCAACGAAGACCCCGGCGCCGAGTTGACCGAGTTGCCGCCGTGCGAAGCGCCGACGCCGGCGGGCCCGGGTGGGCCGGCGCCGGTCAGGGCGCGGAGGGGGCGTCGGGCAGCCACAAGGTGAAGGTGGTGCCCGATTCGGCCGATGTGACGGCGAGCGTGCCCTGGTGGGCCACGGCGATCTGCCGGGCGATGTAGAGGCCCAGCCCCAGGCCGGTCTGGCGCCGCTCGGTGCCAGGCCGCGGTCCGCGCATCAGCGGATCGAAAATCTGGTGCCGCATGTGGGCCGGGATGGCGGGGCCGTCGTTGTGGACCTCGGCGATGACGCCGTCCTCGGCCCGGCGCACGCGCAGCGCGACCGGCCGGGCGGGGTGGCCGTGCTGGACCGCGTTGTCCAGGAGATTGGCCAGCAGTTGGGCGAGGCGGTTGGGGTCCCAGTGGCCGGCAAGGGGCCCCTGGCATTCCAGCAGGAAGGTCCGTTCCGGATGCGCGGCCCGGATTTCGTCCAGGGCGCGCGCGCAGACGTCCGCGAGGTCGGCGCGCGACCGCGCCAGCGGGAGCGGACTGCCCAGGCGGGTGCGGGTGAAGTCCAGCAGGTCGTCGATCATGCGCTGCATGCGCGAGCCGCTGTGTCCGATCCGCGCGGCGGCCTGCAGGCAGCGGTCGGGAAGCCCCTCGTTGTGCAGCAGCGCCTGCGCCGACATGGCGATGGCGCCAAGCGGCGTCCGGAGATCATGGGCAAGGATGCCGACGAACAGGTCGCGGGCCCGCTCCAGGCCGGCCGAATAGCGGGAGATCGACTCCTTGAGCGCCTGGTCCAGCGCCTGGTTGAAGCGGACCAGGTCTTTGCTGGCATCCGGTCCGATGTCGTCGGTTTCCCGCGTCCAGCGTTCCAGTATGTTGATGCGTAGTGCGCAGTATTCGGACACCACCTCGGCCAGGGTGAAGCCGGCCCGCAACCGGTTGCGGGCATGGGCGCGCGCCTGGCGCGTCGCGCCCGGCTTCTGCCCGGCGCTGTCTTCCGCGGGCGGCGTGCGCAGGTCCGCGGCGAGCTGGCGCAGCAGCGAACGGGTCGAGGTCTGCAAGGCATGCCCGGACACGGCCGACCGCCGCAGGTCCAGTTGCTGCGCGAACCGGCGCCAATCGCCCAGAAGCTCGTCCAGGTTCGCGTCGATGAAGTCGGCCAATCTCATAGCCTCTCCCGGCATATGCCATGCGTGGAGGTCGCGCTGTCCGGCGGGCGCCGGCACGCTTCGCCGGCGAATTGTAGATCCTGGGCAGGCAGGGGGCGCCGGCCTGTAACACTCCAGCAAAAAATGCTCAATTCCCCGCCATCGCTGCCGTAAATGCTGACACGCCCGCCACGCGAAGAGAACGTGTGCGCACGAAACGACCGGCACGAGCCGGCAACAACGTTGGGGTAAAGAATGGCTGTGTCTCTCGGCTTGGGTCAGCGCTCTCTGGCCAAACAGGTACTGGTGCTGGCTCTCTCCGTCAGCGCCGTCGTCTCGCTGGTGACCGCCGTCGTCGTGGCCTGGCAAGGCTTGAAGGCAGGCAAGGAAGGCGTCGAGCGCGAGATGATGGACGCGCTCGGGTCGGTCAACTCCAGCCTCGGGTCCTCGTTCGAGTCGTCGCGGGTGCGGGTCGAGCGCCAGTTGCTGGTGTTCCAGCGCATGCTGGGCGAGCTGCCGTCTCCGGACGGCACGCTCACGGAAACCGGGGCCGCCGGCGAGGTGATGACGGTGCGGGCGGGCGAAAACGTGCTCAACGGCAATTCCGCCATCCTGCAACGCATGCGCAGCTATACCGGTGCCGAGCCCGAACTCGTGGTACGCCACAACAACCGGTGGATCCGGGCCGCGACCTTGCTGCGCGGAGCCGACGGTTCGCCGCTGACCGGCCAGCCCGTACCGGCCGACGATTTCGTCGCGACCACCATGGATTCGCAGCAGGCGGCGACCAATATCGTCTATCGCAACAAGCGGTGGTATGCGCTGCACGTGCGGCCGCTCAAGGACGACAACGGCAAGATCTTCGGCGGCCTCGCCCTCCAGGTGGACATGTCGGACGACGTCGCCAGCGCGCTCGATTTCATCGAGAGGACGAAGGTGGCCGGCCACGGTTCCATGTTCGCGATGACGCCATCCGTGAACGGTACCTCGGAGTTCCTGGTCCATCCCCTCTACAAGAGCAAGACCGTGGAGGAGGTTCCCGAAGCCGATCGGCCCTTCTTCCGCGACCTGGTCGAGCATGGACTGGGCTCCCTGGAGGCCCGGCTTTCCACCGACGATTCCGAGATGCTGGTCTCGTACCAGACCGTGCCCAACTGGGGCTGGACACTGGTGGCGGCAGGGCCGAAAGCCGAGTTCATGGCGGTGCAGTACAGGCAGCTTGCGCTGATCGTCGGACTGCTGGTGGCGGGCGGCCTCGTGACCGGTCTCCTGATCTACTACCAGATGTCTACCGCGCTGCGGCCGGTGCGCGACGTGGTCGAGGGCATCGCGCGGCTGGGCGACGGCGACCTGACGCGTGACGTGCCGGCGGGTCCGCGCGGTTCGCGCAACGAGATCCATATCATGGCCGATCGCATCAACGCCACGCGTGCCCGCATCGCCCATCTTGCCCAGCAGATGAACGCCACCGGGTCGCAGGTCGCCACGGCCACGACCCAGACGCTGCAGGCGCTGCACCAGATCGGCAAGGGCACCGAGGTGCAGTCCGAGGCGGCCAGCGGCGTCGCGGCCGCGGTCGAGCAACTGACCGTCTCCATTTCGCAGATCGCCGACAACACCCGCGAGGCCAACGGCTTCTCCCGCACGTCCAGCACCGCGGCCGAGGAAGGCGCGGTGGTCGTGACCCAGACGGTGTCCGAGATCGAGAAAATGGCCAGCCAGGTCGCCAGTTCGGCCGAGGTGGTGCAAGAGCTGGAAGCCTCGTCGCGCCAGATTTCAGCGGTGGTCAAGACCATCCAGGAGATCGCCGAGCAGACCAACCTGCTGGCGCTGAACGCCGCCATCGAGGCGGCTCGCGCCGGCGAAGAGGGCCGTGGCTTCTCGGTGGTCGCGGACGAGGTCCGCGGCCTGGCCGAGCGCACGAAATCCTCGACCTCGCAGATCGCCGCGGTCATCGCCGCGGTGCAAAAGCAGACCTCGGTCGCCGCCGACGCCATGCGTCAGGTGAATGCCGACATGCAGCGTTCCGCCGAAGGCGCCCGCCAGGCCGGCGATGTGCTGGTCCGCATCCGCGAGGCGGCCGGCCGCACGGCCGAAGTCATCGCCGACATCTCGAACGCGGCCATGGAGCAGAAGGCGGCGTCCGAGCAGATCGCCAGCCGCGTGGAGCAGATCGCCCAGTATTCCGAAGAATCGGCGGCGGCGGTGCAGCAGTCGGTCGCGTCGGCCGAGTCGCTGCAGAACCAGGCGCAAGTCCTGGACGAGACCATCCGCACGCTGCGGACGTGAAGGGGAGCCCTCCCTACGCGCTGACGCGCGCCCCCCAGGGGGCGAAACCGGCGGACTGGCGGAGCCAGATCCGCGGTTTCCTGGGTCTAGGGAAACTGTCTTGGCCTGAAACACGGTTGCTACCGCTGGCAGCCAGCGATAGCACCGGTGCTACAACTTAAGAAGCGTGTACTAGACCCAGGATGCGGTGGATCCGGCTCCGCCGGTCCACCCGCATCGCCCCCTTGAGGGGGCGCCCGAAGGGCGTAGGGGGTGGGCTACACTCCACAGGCACCTTGCCAGTCTAAGACGCCCACCAGCAATGACTCTTGCCTCCGTCAGCGCGATCGAGTTGATCGCCACCGTCCTGTTCGCGATTGCGATCGTCCACACGTTCTCGGTGCCCGCCTTCGCCGCGTTGGCGCACAAGGGCGGGCGGCACGCCGGGCTCTGGCACATGCTGTCCGAGGTCGAGGCCGTGTTCGGGTTCTGGGCCTTCGTGCTGCTGGTGGCCATGGCCGGCCTGTCGGGCGCGGGGGCGGCCGTCGAATACATGGACACGCGCAATTTCACCGAGCCGCTGTTCGTGTTCGCCATCATGGTCATCGCCGCCAGCCGGCCGATCCTGAACCTGGTCACGCAACTGGTGGGGGCCATTGCCGCGCTGGTGCCGGGCAGCCGGTCGGTCGCGGTCTATTTCCTGACCTTGTCGGTGGTGCCGCTGCTGGGGTCGTTCATCACCGAGCCGGCGGCCATGACGTTGGCCGCGGTCATGCTGCGCGACACCAGTTTCCATCGCATCGAGAACACCCGCTTCAAGTATTTCACCCTGGGCGCGCTGTTCGTCAATGTTTCGATCGGCGGGGTCCTGACCTCGTATGCGGCGCCGCCGGTGCTGATGGTGGCGTCCACCTTCGGTTGGGACTCGGCCTACATGTTGGCCCATTTCGGCTGGCGCGCGGCGTGCGCGGTGGTCCTGAACGCCCTGATCGTGACGCTCTGCTTCCACCGCCTGATCCGGGCCTCGGCGCCCGCCGCGGCGGGGGAGGCGGGCGAGGAGCGCCGGGTGCCCGTGAGTGTCACGGCCGTGCACCTCGTCTTCCTGGCGGCCGTCGTGCTGTTCGCGCACCATCCCGCGGTGTTCGTGGGCCTGTTCCTGCTGTTCATCGGCTATACCGAGGCCTACCGGAAGTACCAGCGTCCGCTGATGATCAAGGAGGGCCTGATGGTGGGTTTCTTCCTGGCCGGGCTGGTGGTGCTGGGCGGCTTGCAGAAATGGTGGCTGCAGGACCTGTTGGCCGACATGTCGCCGCTGGTGCTGTACTGGGGCGCGACCGCGCTGACCGCCGTGACCGACAACGCGGCGCTGACCTACCTGGGATCGCTGGTGGACGGGACCTCCGAGGCCTGGCGCACCATGCTGGTGGCGGGAGCCGTTACCGGGGGGGGATTGACCGTGATTGCCAACGCGCCCAATCCGGCCGGTTTCGCGGTCCTGAAGGGGTCTTTCCCGGGCGGAACCATCACGCCGGTCGCGCTGCTGCTGGGCGCCGCGCTGCCCACGGCCATCGCCGCGGCCTTCTTCCTGCTGCCGGTCTAGGAGGGCGGGGAATTTCCCGCCGGCGCTGTTTTTCCTCCTCGTCGCGCTAAATACCTAAAAAGTCGCTAAAATTCAAGGCTTTGATCAATTTCCCGAAGCTCGGCCCCGCGGTCCAGACGGCCGTGGCCGGACTTCGGTGCCAAGGTATGCCTGAGGAGTCTTGGCGATGCCTATCTACGCCTACAAGTGCAGTGCCTGCGGACACCAGCAGGATGTGTTGCAGAAGCTGTCCGATGCCCCGTTGACCGATTGCCCCGCATGCGGGCAGGCTGCGTTTTCCAAGCAATTGACCGCGGCCGGTTTCCAGCTCAAGGGCTCGGGCTGGTACGTGACCGATTTCCGCAATAACAGCGGTGGCAAGTCCGCGGGCTCGACCGCGTCGTCGTCCGATTCGTCCACGGAGGGCGCTTCGGCCGCCGCGAGCAGTCCGCCCGCGGCGCAAGCTTCGTCCGGTTCGGACTCGGGGGCGGCTGCGTCACCGGCCGCGCCCGCGACGAGCACGCCGGCCTCGACCTGACCCGGGCGCGGCGCCAGGGGCGCCGCCCGCCCCTCCTATTGGAACCTTCGTGTTCAAACGCTACTTCGTCACCGGATTGCTGATCTGGGTCCCGCTGGTCATCACCGTGTGGGTCCTGGGGCTGGTCGTGTCGACGCTCGAGGCCGTCGTGCCGTCGGTGCTCACGTCCGAGTCGCTGTTCGGCACCCACATCCCCGGGTTCGGCCTGGCGGTGGTGATCCTGGTGGTGTTGCTCACCGGAATGGGCGCGGCCAACCTGCTCGGGCGCAAGCTGCTCGAGGTCTGGGAGGGCCTGCTGGGCCGCATTCCGCTGGTGCGTTCCATCTATAACTCGGTCAAGCAGGTCAGCGACACGGTGCTGGCGCCCAACGGCCAGGCGTTCCGCAAGGCGGTGCTGGTGCAGTACCCCCGCGAGGGCTCATGGACGCTGGCCTTCCTGACCGGGACGCCCGGCGGCGAAGTCGCCGAACACCTGCCGGCCGATTGCGTGAGCGTTTACGTGCCGACGACGCCGAATCCGACGTCGGGCTTCTTTTTGATGGTGCCGCGCGCCGATATCGTCGAGCTCGGCATGTCTGTGGATGCGGCCTTGAAGTACATCGTATCGATGGGGGTGGTGGCGCCGGGTTCTCCGGCGCGGGGCAATTGACGTCCCCAAGGACGTCCGGCGCGCGTGCGCGCGGCCCGGCCCTGCATCGATACACACCAATTTAGACGGAGATTCCATGCGTACCTGCTATACCGGCCAGGTCTCGACCGAGCACCTGGGACAAACCGTGACCCTGTTTGGCTGGGTGCACCGTCGCCGCGATCATGGCGGCGTCATCTTCATCGACCTGCGCGACCGCGAAGGCCTGGCCCAGGTCGTCTGCGACCCCGATCGCGCCGACACCTTCCAGATCGCCGAGCGCCTGCGCAACGAATTCTGCGTGAGCGTGACCGGCCTGGTGCGCAAGCGCCCCGAGGGCACGACCAATCCCGCCCTGAAGTCGGGCGAGATCGAAGTGCTGGCCCACGACATCGAGATCCTGAACGCGTCGGTGACCCCGCCGTTCCAGCTCGACGACGAGAACCTGTCGGAAACCACCCGCCTGACGCACCGCGTGCTGGACCTGCGCCGCCCGCAGATGCAGCAGAACCTGATGCTGCGCTATCGCGTGGCGATTGAGTCGCGCAAGTACCTGGACGGCCTGGGCTTCATCGACATCGAAACGCCCATGCTCACCAAGAGCACGCCCGAAGGCGCGCGCGACTACCTGGTGCCCTCGCGCGTCAACCCTGGCCATTTCTTCGCGCTGCCGCAGTCGCCGCAGTTGTTCAAGCAACTGCTGATGGTGTCGGGCTTCGATCGCTACTACCAGATCGTCAAGTGTTTCCGCGACGAGGACCTGCGCGCCGACCGCCAGCCCGAGTTCACGCAGATCGACTGCGAGACCTCGTTCCTGAACGAACAGGAAATCCGCGACATCTTCGAGAACATGATCCGTCACGTGTTCAAGGAAGTGAAGGGCGTCGAGCTGGCCAACCCGTTCCCGGTCATGCCGTGGAGCGAAGCCATGGGCCGCTTCGGTTCCGACAAGCCGGACCTGCGCGTCCAGCTCGAGTTCACCGACCTGACCGACGTCATGAAGGACGTCGACTTCAAGGTCTTCGCCAGCGCGGCCAACAGCGCCGGCGGCCGCGTCGTGGCACTGCGCGTGCCGGGCGGGGCGGAACTCAGCCGCAGCGAGATCGACGCCTACACTCAGTTCGTCGGCATCTACGGTGCCCGCGGCCTGGCCTGGATCAAGGTCAACGAGCTGGCCAAGGGCCGCGAGGGCCTGCAGTCGCCCATCGTCAAGAACATCCATGACGCGGCCCTGCAGGAACTGCTGAACCGCAGCGGCGCCCGGGACGGCGACATCCTGTTCTTCGGCGCCGACAAGGCCGGCATCGTCAACGACTCGATCGGCGCGTTGCGCGTCAAGATCGGCCACAGCGAGTTCGGCCGCAAGCAGGGCCTGCTCAAAGGCGACTGGAAGCCGCTGTGGGTGGTCGACTTCCCCATGTTCGAGTACAACGAGGAAGAGCAGCGCTATACCGCCGCCCACCATCCCTTCACTTCGCCCAAGGACGGCCACGAGGACTTGCTGGAAACCGATCCCGGCGCCTGCCTGGCCAAGGCCTACGACATGGTGCTGAACGGCTGGGAAATCGGCGGCGGCTCGGTCCGTATCCATCGCGAGGAAGTGCAGAGCAAGGTGTTCCGCGCGCTGAAGATCGATGCGGAGGAAGCCCAGGTCAAGTTCGGCTTCCTGCTGGACGCGCTGCAATACGGCGCGCCGCCGCATGGCGGCATCGCCTTTGGCCTGGACCGCATCGTCACGATGATGGCCGGCGCCGAGTCCATCCGCGACGTGATCGCCTTCCCCAAGACCCAGCGCGCCCAGTGCCTGCTGACGGGCGCGCCGTCGGAAGTGGACGAGAAGCAACTGCGCGAGCTGCACGTGCGCTTGCGCGCCGCCGAGGTCAAGACGGCGCAGTAAGCGACCGGCTTCGCCACGCGGCCATCCGGGCCCCGCTTCGCAAGAGGCGGGGTTTTTTTCATTTCACCATGACTCCAGCACCGAACTTCGCTGGACTACGCCAAAGCACGATACAGCAGGTTTATCAATAACTTAGGTAAGTCCAACATATGCCGGTGCTTTCCGAAACCTGACCGGGCTTCCCCTCTGCTGGCCCCTACATGGCTCTTGGGAATCGGGTCTT
>Ga0182736_1000074_pt1 | contig 196513 bp, 172 predicted proteins | sample eDN5th30CKraftBY_FD_128882 | JGI IMG/M metagenome (GOLD analysis project Ga0182736, IMG submission 128882) | Enriched backyard soil microbial communities from Emeryville, California, USA - eDNA 5th pass 30_C Kraft BY (version 2) (version 2) | ecosystem: Environmental > Terrestrial > Soil >... | reverse complement strand
GCGCCAGGAGGCGCTGCGGGTTCGCGAGCCCACTTTTCTGAGCTGCCTGCGCGGCAGTGAGCGCCAGGAGGCGCTGCGGGTTCGCGAGCCCACTTTTCTGAGCTGCCTGCGCGGCAGTGAGCGGGCGTCAGTCATGGGAGCTCCAGCTCGGGTTTTTCTGAGCTGCCTGCGCGGCAGTGAGCTTCGGTCAAGCGGCGCTCAAGCTCTTTGCTCATTTTCTGAGCTGCCTGCGCGGCAGTGAGCGAGCTGCGCGAACAGCTGGCTCGCAAGGATTTTTTCTGAGCTGCCTGCGCGGCAGTGAGCATCGCCGAACGGGGCTACGCCGTCCGCAGCCCTTTCTGAGCTGCCTGCGCGGCAGTGAGCGCGGGCGTCAGCTTGTCCAGCGCTGCCGCTTCTTTCTGAGCTGCCTGCGCGGCAGTGAGCCGAGTCCTGGGCGTTGAAGACGGCCAGGATCTTTTCTGAGCTGCCTGCGCGGCAGTGAGCGTCTCCCTGACGCGGCGGACCCTATTCGATCCTTTCTGAGCTGCCTGCGCGGCAGTGATCTCCACGATGGCGAGGCATTCGACGCCGAGACATTTCTGAGCTGCCTGCGCGGCAGTGAGCCGGCGACGACGGCGCCAATGGTGGAGGTAACTTTTCTGAGCTGCCTGCGCGGCAGTGAGCATGGAGCGCGTCGGCAAGATCTGGACGCGCACTTTCTGAGCTGCCTGCGCGGCAGTGAGCTTGATGACCTCATCGTGCGCGCGCCAGCTCCGTTTCTGAGCTGCCTGCGCGGCAGTGAGCGACCCACGGCGCGATGCGGAACTTGCCGCCGTTTTCTGAGCTGCCTGCGCGGCAGTGAGCCTGCTCAACACCGACACGCTGTTCCTGCGTGCTTTCTGAGCTGTCTGCGCGGCAGTGAGCGATCTCCGTTATCAGCTCATTGAACGCGTTCTTTTCTGAGCTGCCTGCGCGGCAGTGAGCAGTTCGAGGGATCGATCCCGCTGAACCTGTGGTTTCTGAGCTGCCTGCGCGGCAGTGAGCCTCGAATGCCTTCCTCGGTGCGGTCGCCGGCTTTTTCTGAGCTGCCTGCGCGGCAGTGAGCCTCGATGCGCCCGCCGTCGCGCAGCTCGATGCTTTCTGAGCTGCCTGCGCGGCAGTGAGCTCGTTGATGAGATACCACTGGCGCGTCAGGCTTTTCTGAGCTGCCTGCGCGGCAGTGAGCATCTCCGCAAGCTCCCCTGCATGCTGCAGCATTTTCTGAGCTGCCTGCGCGGCAGTGAGCTCGACCGCGAGGTGTCGTGCTGGCCGCTGGGTTTTCTGAGCTGCCTGCGCGGCAGTGAGCGGTGCGCGAGCGCCATCTCCGCGACCTCGCGCTTTCTGAGCTGCCTGCGCGGCAGTGAGCCTGGTCAACTGCTTCGGCGGCCGTTTGTGGCTTTTCTGAGCTGCCTGCGCGGCAGTGAGCAACGACTCGACGGAGCCGAGCGGCGCGAGCGCTTTCTGAGCTGCCTGCGCGGCAGTGAGCGCGTCCCACTGTGGGCTCGACTTGACCTCGGATTTCTGAGCTGCCTGCGCGGCAGTGAGCGGTCGAGTCCTTACCGCTACTGACGTTGACGATTTCTGAGCTGCCTGCGCGGCAGTGAGCCCTTCGCCGGGTGCGCTCATCTGTATCTGGCATTTCTGAGCTGCCTGCGCGGCAGTGAGCGCTACGGAGTCCGAATTGCGATGCATCTGTGCTTTCTGAGCTGCCTGCGCGGCAGTGAGCTCACTCGGGCGTGGATTCGACCGGCTCGGACTTTTCTGAGCTGCCTGCGCGGCAGTGAGCGGGCTGGTGATAGCTCTGCGACCGGCGCAGATTTTCTGAGCTGCCTGCGCGGCAGTGAGCCGGGCGATGCTGACGATCCACAACAAGGCCGTTTTCTGAGCTGCCTGCGCGGCAGTGAGCGTTGACGCCGGGCGTGGTGACATCCCAGTACATTTCTGAGCTGCCTGCGCGGCAGTGAGCCGCCAGCGCCGAGCAGCACCGGCCGCCGCGATTTTCTGAGCTGCCTGCGCGGCAGTGAGCCCACTACGACGTGGGCAAGGCCAGGGCGAGGCTTTCTGAGCTGCCTGCGCGGCAGTGAGCCTCTGAGCGACGCGATCGAGGACGCGGACCACTTTCTGAGCTGCCTGCGCGGCAGTGAGCTGGCGCGCGCGCGGCCGTGCGCCGGCGAACAATTTCTGAGCTGCCTGCGCGGCAGTGAGCCCGTCCATCGCGGCATCGGGAAATTCGTTGGATTTCTGAGCTGCCTGCGCGGCAGTGAGCTAGAAGGCCTGGCCGGCCCACTCGCGCAGCTCTTTCTGAGCTGCCTGCGCGGCAGTGAGCAACAGGCACGACGCGCCAATGCGCGCAGCCAATTTCTGAGCTGCCTGCGCGGCAGTGAGCTAGAGCGATCGGCGTGTAAGTCTATGATTTCAAAAAACAGAAAACCACTTGCGAGCTTTTCCCTCAATTTTCTCGAGGGCCCGCAAGTGGTTGATCTAGAAAGCAGCTGCAGCTATGGCCAGAAAAAGGGTCAGAACCAGGGCACCGTCGCCTCACGGCTCAGTCCGTAGCTGTTGAAGCGACCTGGAACTGCGTGCTGCTCGATCGGACCGTGTTCGATGAACAGTGGAAACGACAGCTGCCCCGTGCTGCGGCTGCTCAACTGGACGAATGGAAGCGCCAGCGTCTTTCCGGCGGCCTCGGGGATTCGTGTTCGTGCATCGTCCTCGCTGAGCCCATGCCGACGCATCGCTCGGCGCCGCAAGCGTTCCGGACTGCTCTTAGCTTGAACCCGAAACACGTGGCGATGCGCCGCTCCCTCAGGGATCGGCTGGATACCAGTGACGTGAGTGTGATCGCGCATGCCAAGCAGCCAGTCGGTCTCCATCAGCGTCTGTAACGAAGACGGCGATCCATGCAGCCGAAGGCGCGTCCCAATGCTGGCAGGCTTTGCGTTGAATCCGGGAAAGCTGACACCGATGCCGTCCGCGCGAAGATTCACCAGGGCGCGATGCAGCTTCGCGTAGAGCGCGCTCATCAGCTGATGAGCCGGAAACTCCGGATCCGGTCTGATCGTCAGGTCGACGTAGTGGTCCATGACGTCAACCCGCCTCTCCGAACACGCCACCGCGGATCAGCGTAGCCACGACGAAGTGCTGCTGCTCGAGTGCAGGCACCTTGTCCTTGAGAATCCAGCCGTCGAGCAGGCTGTAGAAGTCCTGCTTGTCCTTCGGCTGCCGATACGCCTTGCCTTGCGTGGTCACCGATCCGTATGGCTCCACGGCGATCGGGCCATTCTCCTCGGCGCCCGGATACCAGGTATCGATGGTGCGCAGCGCATTGCCGATCTTCTGCGAATGGATGGCCGCGATCGCCTTGTCGCCTTCGCCGACGGCATAGAGCGTCTTGCTCTTGTCACCACGCCCGCGATCCAGGATCAGCTCCTGCGAAGGAAACACCTCCTGACCTGCGCCCACGCGCACAAATGCCGTGACCCGCAAAAGCACGTGTGTCGAACCGCCCAAACCGGATTCGATCAGAGCCGCCAAGGCCTTCAGATTCGCGGCTTCCTCGCTGGGCGCGGACAGCTCGCGCAGCGAATGAGCATGCGCCTGAAAACTCCACTGCGTTGCGACCTTTCCATCCTGCAGATGCGCGACCTTCACCTCGACCTGCTCGGCGCCGATGCGGTTGCGCCACAGGAATCGGCCATTGGCCAGATTGGCCGCATACCGTCGCGCGAGCTCGCCGAAGCCGTGCTGCTGCACGTAAGTACCGACCGTGGCCAGCAGCTTGCTACGATAGGCGGCCTCGTTGCATGCGGACGGCTCGCCCGTGCCCGCCAGAACGCGCAGCGTGAACTGGACCTTCAGGGTGTCGCAATCAAGCGGCAGTGCAGCCACGTCCACGGTCTGCAGATTCGGATTCTCGATGGCCGCATCGAGCTTGGCCGGATCCTGATCCTTGGTCTTGAGGCGATTGGAAATGGTGCCGCGTACCGACTTGGGGCGGTTCTTGACCGGCTGCCAGTTCGAGGCCTCGCCGCGTGATATCCAGTCGCCGGCGAAGAACAGTGCATCGGACGGATCGAGCTTGCGCTCGAAAGCCAGGACGGAAGCAGTCTTGAGTTCTTTGGACATAAGGTTCTCCTTGTCGTATCGGACGATCAGTCGAAGTCGTAGAGCTGCGCGATCGCGTCGGCAGCGGTGCTGTAGTCGTTGCGGCAGCGATAGAGCCCGGCCTCGGGCCGGCTATCGACGTACCAAAGGAGTTGTTGCGGCGAGTGGAGCCGATGCGGGCTGATCCACTCACCGATCGAGTAGAGGCTTTCGACGAAGCGAAACGGCACCTCGGCATCTCGTGCATTGGCGACGCTCCCGGCCGGGTGTACGTCACCGAGCGCGCCGTAGCCGACCGGAATCGGCACCGTCCAGCCCTGCCCCTTGCGGTCGTTGCGCCACCCACTCTTGGCTTCGTGATCGCTCTGATCCGAGTGGTAGCGCCAGTTGACGCGCGCAAGCGAGAGCCAGGCGTCGAGGCGCGAAGCAGCCGGATCCAGTACCTGCAGTTCGGCCAGACGAGCGTCCAGTCGCCCATCTTGGGAGACCAAGGAAAAACCCGGCAACAAGCGCACCCGCGCCTGGTGGAACACCTCTTGCCTGTCCGCATCCGTGCCGGTCAGATCCAGTGTCCAGGGGAGATGACGCCGCCGTCCTGATTGGAGCTGCGGCAACACGGTGCCGCCAGCCACGCGCATGCCGGCCACGATTTGCGCGACAGCCGCGGCGTCGACTTCATGAGCATCCGGATCGCGCTTCCATCTTTCGCTGACGACTCCGAACACCAGGCTCAGATCGAGATGGATGCGCCCTTCCTCGACGATCGCAGCGGTGCCACCGTCCTTGCCAACCGGGTTGCGGGTCAGACGGAAAGCCTTGACGAAGCCATCTTCGGTGATCTGTTCCTGATGGTCGTGACAGACCACGCCGACGGCTTTGAATGTCAGATCAAGTCCCGCCTTGCGAGCTTTGCGCTGCAGTGCCCACGAAAGCCCCAGGAACGCCGTCATCGACGGAAACCCGTGCGTCAGCGGACTGGAAATCGCATTGGCGTTCTGAATGCGCAGGTGTGGCAGCACCAGCAGATGATGGAAATCAGGGCAGCCGCTCATGCCCTGCCTCCCGCTGGCGCGCGTCGCTGCATCGGCACCGGCCAGGCCGCCTCGACGATGGCCTGTCGAGCCCAATGCGTGTACTCCGAATCGCCAACGGCCTTCAGGCCGGCATCGCGCAAGCGATCGTTCAACCAATTGGAGAAGCGCCCCGCCACCTGATCCGGCCAATCGCCCCAGTGATATGCGGCCTCGAACGCCACGTCGTCGGCCTCGTGCTGGGGCGTATCACTTCGGTGCGACAGCTCCAGACGGCCCGGATCCAACCAGAGCTTCTCGTCCAAGGTGAGCTCGCAGGCCGAACTCCGTGTCCAGCCCGGCTCCAGCAGGTCGCGAGCGGTCTCGGCAAACCTGGCCAACTGAGCGCCCAAGGCCTGCTCGATGCCTTCGCGGGTGATTCGCGTACCGTGCGTCGGCTTGGGATCGGACAACAGAAAGCGGATCAGCTCGCTCGTCAACGGACCGACCTGGCCGAAATGACCGAACCGGCTCCACAGATCCGCCGAAACATTCAGGCTTCGAAACTCGACCTGCCGCCATCGCGGCGGTAGTGAAGACAGCAGATAGTTGTTGCCGCGGCGCTCGCTGTTGAGCTGCGAAATGTTCTGCGGCTTGGTGCCACCGAGCTTGCGGACGGTGAGATCCCGGTAGTCGCGATACAGACCCTCAAACGGCTTCTTGTCGCGAAATGCCTGCCGGGCCAGCTTGTTGGCTTCGCCGAACCAGGCATCCTCGATGTCGGCATGCACCACATGCGCAAGGCTGCTCGAAAACATCGGTTGCAGCAGGTGGTAGCTGGCATCGTCTGTCGGCTCTTCGCCCACCAGCCAGTACACCTGCTTGGCCGCTTCGTGCGACGTGGGCGTTGCGTCGGTGCGCACGAGGCCACCGAACGCCTTCATCCACTCGGTCGCAACCGTGCTGTCGGCATTCAGGGCATCGCGCAAGTGCTCATCACCGTCCTGCATCCAGTCCAACAAACGGCGGCCGTCGACCTCCAGCTTGAGAAACTTGAACACGTCCAAGGCTGCTGCGTTGCCGACCACGTCCTCGGCATACGCCTTCCCGAGGAGGTGGGTGCCGATCTCCGCGTGCTGCGCCAACCTCTCGGGCGCACAGTGCAGGCTACTGCCTCGTGCATCGGGATGGGTGGCCTTGAGCACATGCGTCACCGCCTGAATCTGGCTGACGCGTCGGGCGGCGTCGGCGAGCCAGGTAGCGGTGTCGTACTTCGATGCCCCGGCGGCATCCTCTTCGTTTCCTTTCAACTTGGCATCTCGGCGACCTTCGATGAAGGCGGCCATGGCCGAGCGAAACCGCTCGGCCCGTGGTGCACGTCCTACTTCCTCATTCATTTCGGAAGTCCCTCACGGTGGATTTTGCTGGCTAGCAGGTAGAATCCCTCCGGCAGTTGGCCGCCGGAGGGCGTGTTTGGCTAAGGGCGAAAGCCCCTTGCCGATCTGACGAACGTGCGACGGTCAAAACTTCATTGACTAAGGCCGTTCTCGCGCACTGGGTTAGTGTGTGACCGCGTTCAATTCCGGCATGCCGTCGACAAAGCGCTACGCGACGAAGCCGATGGTCCTTTCCATCATCCGCACCGCTACGGCTAGCGATGGCTCCCTTGATGACCATCACTTAGCTTTCGCAAACCCCAGCCACGAATGCCAACGCCAGCCCTGCGTGTTCTCCAGGACCTCCACGACCCCGAACTTCTTCGCTGCGCGCTCCAGCGGCATATCCAAGGCCTCGGCCTGCTCGATGAGCAGCGTCATCAGGTCGAACCTGCCCCACACCTCGATGCGGTCGCCCAGCGTCAGCACGACGTCATCGCGCAGACTGCGATCGACGTTCACATAAACGTCGTCGTCACGGCGGGCACCGCTGCGCTCGATACGCTTCAAGACGAGCCCCTCTTCGTCCTCATCCGGCAAGAAGACCAGGGTGGCCTTGCGCGTCGTGTCTTCACGGAACGGCTGCTGCTGCGAAAGGACGCCGGTCAGCCCAGTCTGGACGTATCGCCACGACCACGTCGCCTCATCGCGTGCCATCGGCGCGCCCTCCGCCACCGCGATCGACGCCGGCAAACGTGACCGCGGCAGCATGGCGGCCGCGATGCGCGCCTGCTCCAGATCCACGAATCGCTCGCGACTGGACCAGTCCGACTCCGATCGGGGTCGAATGCGCGGCAGCGCGTTGAGCGTCCGGTACTCGTCGGGTGCCAGCAGCCGGTCCAAGCGCACGGACCTCAGGCGGAAGCGATGGTCCTCATCGTTTCGCTCGAAACCCGGCCGGATGAACACGGGAGCCGGCACGCCATCCTTCGGGTCCGGGCGCTCGAGCGCTCTCAGGTTTCGATCGAAAACCAGCACATTGGGCTTGTCGACCGGCCTGGCGCGATGGCGCCGGACACGACCCGCCAACTGGATCAGCGAGCGCATCGACGAAGGCTCGGCTACCGCCCAATCGGCGCACCAATCGCGGCCCACCTCGCACACGGGCGAGGCAAGCACGACAAACAGATGATCATGCTCCGGATGGACATCCAGCGCGGCGCGAACCGTCGGCAGCAGGTAGACCGCTTGGTCGTCATGGCGCCGATTGAAGGTCGTATCCAGCAGGTGCTCGATGGCCGAGCGCTGCACCAGCGGAAAACGAGCGTGGTAGACGCAAAGATGGATACGCGTATCTTCAGGCGCGCCCAGCGCGATCAGCGCCTGCGCCACATCGAACAGCGGCTCGATGTTGGCCATGCGTACGATGCCGAAACTGACACGCTTGCCGCTGACCGGATCGAGCTCGGCGTGATCGGCATGCAGATCCATGCAAGCATCGCGTACGTGCCTGGCGAACTCGGTACGGATCGCCGCTTTCGGCTGACTTTTCGGGATGTCCAGCGCCCGCAGCTCGGCACGTCGCAGTGGCTTCGACTTCTTCAGCCGACCTGCCCGCTTTTCGACGAACTGGGCGTGTTCAGCGGCGAAACCGGCGCCTTCGGCACAGGTCGCGACCTGCGCACCAAATTCGTCGGCCCACAGGCACGGCACCTCGATGCCTTCCGCGGACGGCGCAGCGGTGACGCCACGATTGGCCCGATAGTGACGACGACCAGCGCGATAGGCGAGAAACATGCCCTCCACGAGCGCCGGCGGCAAGGTGGCCGAGGACAGCACGACGCGTGTCCCCAGCATGCCGGCCCAATGCACCAAACGCGTGAGTGCAGGCAGATCGTCGAGGTCGTAGTCGTCCAGTTCGTCCAGGATCAGGTCGGCACTCATCAGCCGCAGCATCGGCGCGATCTGACGGCCGGCGCGCAGCGCTTCGGTGGCCGGCACGATGTGGTCGATCGTGCACACCAGTATCGGCGCGGACAGCAGATTGCGGATTTCCGGATCGTGCAGGGCGCGCGACAGCAACGGATGATCGGATGTCGCGCCGTCGTACAGGACGTGGCTGTCCTCCTCGATCAGATGCTGCGCCGACGCGGAACCGCGATCCTCGGCTTGCCGCTCGTAATGCTCGAACAGCGCACGGCTGGCCGAGCCACCCACGCGGATGGCGAGCTCGTCCTCTCCCAGATGCAGATCGGCCCGGAAGCTGCGTCCCGTCTGCAGCGTCAGCGTACGCAGCCCTAAGGCGTAGGTGGCCCGCATGCCACGCTGTGGATCGGCCAGCGCATAGAGAATGCGCGCATTGGCCAGTGTCTTGCCGCAACCGGTCGATGCCATGTTGACGATGAAGGCACCGTGCTCACGCGCGGCGTCGCGCAAAGCGGCAGCTGCATCGGCAGCCTTGTCCTGCCAGGAGAAGCGTGGATCGGCACTGCGCTTGCGAAGGCCGCGATGATGCGCCAGGCGCGGCAAGGCACGCGCGAAACTCGGCAAGGCGTGGACGATCATGCCGGCACCGCGCGCGACACCGAGCAGGTGCTCGTCCAGGAATTGCTTGGGCTTCCCGTCACTGTCGGTGTTGGCATGCAGGCGGGTGTTGCCGTCGCCTTTGATACGCTGCGGTGATTCTCTCGGCAGACTGGAGTAGTGATGATCCGCCAGCATCAGACTCAGGCGAGCCAGATGCATGACATAGGGGTCATCGAGGCCGCGGACCGCTCGGCGCGTTCGCAGATCCAGCAGGCGCTTTGCGAGACGGGCCGCCTGCGCCCGCCAGGACGGCTCGACGACCGGCAACGGACCCGCAAGATTCCAGTACGGCTCGATCCGCTGGCGCTCGGCCAACACCAGCACTTCATTCCAGTCGTGGGCGATCAGCGGCAACGGCGCTTCCAGCCAGTCCGAATTGAAGGCGCGCGAACGCTTGCCCAGCCATTGCTGTACACCATCCTTATGAGCCGGTACCAACGGCAGGCGGTGATGGGTTACCACCAGCCAAGCGATAGCAGCGGCCAGCGGCGGAACACCGCAAAACGGATGCCTGTCGACGGCGTCCAATCCATCGCGTTGGTAGCGTCCAGGAGCGATCCAGAACTGCTCATCGAAGGCATCCGGATCGGCCAGCCGCCGCAGCCAGCCCTCGTCGTCGGCGCCCTGAACAAAGGCCAGAAACAGCCGCACCGACACCCACTCGTGCCGATACAGATTTCTTTCCGAGCGAGTGCCTTTCAAGCGCTCCTGGAAGGCGATGACGGCCTTGCCGAGATCGTGCAACAGCGCAGCCATCTGTGCGAGCAACCGGATGTCTTCCAGCGTGTGCCAGTCGTTCTCGTCGTCGCGGCGCAACACGTTGCGCTCGGTGGTGTTGGTCGGTACCGCGCCTTCGGCGTTGAAACGTCCGGCATCACCGACGATCCACATCAACTCGCTGTGGTCGGTGCCGCGAATCCAGTAACAGGCCACAGCCGTATTCTTACGCGCCGTCTTGCGCAGCAGCTTTCGCAAGGTCTGGAGGCCGGCCTGTGTGATCGGCGTCTGCCAGGTGCGGTCGCCGCGGCGCTCGGCGAACTGATCCAGAATGCGGCGCGTCTCTGTCAATGCGCGCTTCTCGCACTGTGAAATCAGCAGAATGTTCATGCCACCCGGCCTGCCGTTTTCAGAGCGATGGCCTTGAGCGTATCGATCATGAAATCCAGTGCCTCCCCGCGAGTCAGCGCTTCGATGCAGGCGCGACGGAAGGCTTGCTCGTCATCGCCGCGCATCGCCGAAACAAATGCCTGCGGCAGGATGCAGGCGTCCTTGACGAGATCGGCGATGTCGAACACCAGACCACCACGGCGCGTCTTGCCGTGCAGAACCGCCAGCCCGTGCGGCAGGCCGATCACCCAGGCCGCGGAAGCAGCGAGGCCGTAGGCCAGATAGTTGCCGTGATCGAGGAAACGATTGGCCGGATCCCCACCGGTACCGCGCTTGGCACGCGTGAAATCGCCGTAGCCGACCGTATCGACCGCGAGCTTGAACAGCGCCTTGGTCAGACGCGCCTCCTCGGTCAGCAGCGAGACGTTGTCCTCGGCAAGCTCGATCTGCCGGCGCGTGCGCTCGAGCAGATCGGCCAGGCGCGCGCGATCGGGCACGAAACCGGCATCCTTCAATGCGCGCTGCTGCCACTCCTCGGCGATGCGCTGCGTGCGCGCCATCTGGACCGCCTTGGCAGCGGCCAGGCGCAGGTCTTCGTCAAACCAGAAGCGGACCCATGCCTGCAGATACTCGGTCGGACGATACTCACTCTGCGGCGAAAACCAGGCGACGTCGACATCCCTTTCGGTGGCCGAAAACAGCGGTGTACCGCCACCGCCGCCAAATCCGACCAGCACGCCGGCCTTGGCCAGTTCGCGCATCGCCGCCTGCGTGATCGAAGTACCGGTACCGAGCAACAGCGTGGTCGTATTGGCGATCGGAATGTTCCAATACAGCGAACGCTTGCCGGCCTCGGTGACGTACTCGACGCGCCCGCCGTTGACCAGGACGCGGCAATGCTCGAGGTAGTAGAGATTGGCTCGCTTGGAATGCAGGATCGCCTTCAGATCGCTGGGCGACAGATCATCCATGACGTGCACCTCCACTCCGTACGCGAAGCGCAGCGCGATCGGCGGCCTCATCCGCCACGTCACCGATGGTGACCGAGCGAAAAAGATGTGCCGATACCGAACCGGCACATATCCCGCCCGATCGCACGGTGCGATCCGGCCTTTCCCTGCTGTCGTCCACTGACCCTCCCCCCCCTGCGGAAGATGCGCGAGATCACACCTCGCCCGCGTCTCAGATCATAAGACGCCCACCAAGCGAAGCAATATTGGGGCCAGAACGTCGAAGCCTTCGTCGTCGGAATCGGCCGGCAACCGCAAGCCCGGGCAGCACGCGCCGATTGTCATTGAGGGACAAAGGAAGGCGACTCGCCATCACTCCTCTGGCCGCTCCGAAATCCGGGGTATCCAGATGAAACTCGGAACGCCGATCGTCAGACCGTCATGAGGCTCGTGCGAACGCATCGGCCATCTGCGTCTGTTCACGGGCAGAGACTCCCAGCGAATCGGCGATCACGCGCCACCGCGCAACGACCCGTCGCTGTCGCGCAATGATCTCTTCAGCGTCGACCGGCGACACACGGAAATACGGTGCCACCGATCGCACGAGATCCAGATCAAGCGCGTTGTCGACTTCGCTGATGTTGAGCTTGAGGCCATGCGCGACGCGCACCGGATTCATGTCGAATGCGGGTGACAGCACCCAGCCACGGCCGGGCACCAGCAGCAACCCGTGATTGCGCAGGTGATCGTCGGTGTTGGATACCAGCACATTGAACGCGATGCGCGACCACAACTCGCGAAGATCGGCGTCCGGCATGGCGCCGCCGGTCATCAGCACCTGCGCAATGTCCAGATAACTGGCGCCCGCGTTTGCGTCGTCGCCGTCCTGGCGTCCGGTGAGATTCATCGCCGAGGCGAAATGCAGACGACGACCAGCCGGCGTGCGGTCGAAGCGTCGGACCAGAAAGGTGTGATGCTCGCCGCCGAAGCGGCGCGCCAAAGCATCGGGGACACGAAGACCGCTCGCACGAGCCAGGGTCTGCACGACCATTTCCCAGGCGCCGACGTCGACGTCGTCGCGAATGCTGGAAAACTTGGCGATCCACAGACGCCCCTGCGGATCGACGACGCTGGCCTTGGGGCGCGCACCTCCGAGCGACCCGCCCGGCGCGATCAGCAGGCGGAGCCAATCGTCGGCTTGTGCTGCCGTGTTGTCCTCGTCGCGCTCCAGGGCCAGGCTCGCGGCCTCGAGTGCGCGCAGTTGGACGAACGGCGGCGCGGCGGCGTCATGCCGATCGTCGAGGAAAGTGCCCTGGTCGTCGCGACGAAAGCGCAGTGCGCCGACACGGTAGGTGTCGTGAACGCCCAGCAGATAGTCCGATTCGAACAGACGTGTCCTGGGGTCGGCTCTGCCCGCGCGCTGTTCGCGTTCCAAGCGGCGGCGCATCAGCAGACGCCCCCATCGATCGGGGCTCGCATCGGCGAATACGCCGAAAGTCTCCTGTCCTTGCGGCGGGTACTGCCGCCCGGTGTAGGCGCCCAATCGCGGATCGAGCTGGAGGCCCGCCAGGCCGCGATGTGCCAGAGCAGTCGTATCGAACTCGAACTCGACCAGCTCGCGAGCGCCACTGCGCCGCGCCTCCAGTCGACCCAGCCGCAGTGGCAGGTGGAGGCCGTCCCAGTCGGCGTAGACGGCGATGAACGTATCGCTCATGACGGCGGTTTGCGCTTGGGCCGTGGCTCGGTGATCAAAGCCGCCAGCGCATCGGCGCTCGCGAAGTCGCCCTCGGCGATCCAATCCGACTCGCTCACACTGAGCGCAGTGTCATCCGGCGCAGACAAGGCCGACATAGAAGGCTCGGTGCCCGGACGATCGGCCGCTGTACGCCGGGAGGCACGCGCCCGCGGCAGGCGGGCATCCTGTAGTTGGCGTCCCTGCGCGTCGGCTGCGGCCAGGAGCGCGAGATCGGTTTCGATACCGAGCACCTGCATGACGGCCAGGTACGCGCCCATCGTCACTCCGGCATTGCCACGCTCGAGATTGCGCAACGTAGCCGGAGTCATGCCTGCCCTTTCGGCGACTTGGCGAGCGGTCAGCTTCCGTCGCAAACGCGCCAGACGCAGGCGTTCGGCGAACGCGTGAAGCAGGCGATCGGTGGCGGGCAGCAATGGAGACGTCTTTTTCGCCATGATGTCGTTATTCTGATCATAACCATCATTAAAAGCAATAATACTGTCTCTTTTTGACGCCCCCCTCCTTTCGGGACAGCTGGGGGTTGCACATCTTCCTCGCCGTTGACTTGCATCAAGACGCTTCCCTCGCCTACGCGTCACGCTGCCTCCCTGGAACCCCATCCGCGTGGTGCCCGGCCGCGCGCGGCGGCTCCTACTCAGCTTTCCCGCCTCAGGAGCCCCACCATGTCCAAAACCATGAAAGCCGCCGTCGTGCGCGCGTTCGGTCAGCCGCTGGCGATCGAGGAAGTCCCGATTCCGCGACCCGGTGCCGGCGACATCCTGGTCAAGATCGCCGCGTGCGGCGTCTGCCATACCGATCTGCATGCGGCCGAGGGCGACTGGCCGGTCAAGCCGTCGCCGCCGTTCATTCCGGGACACGAGGGCGTCGGACATGTGGTCGCGGTCGGTGCCGGCGTCACGCACGTGCGCGAAGGCGATCGGGTCGGCATTCCGTGGTTGTACTCGGCCTGCGGCACCTGCCCGCATTGCCTCGGCGGCTGGGAAACGCTGTGCGAGAGTCAGCGCAATACCGGCTACTCGGTCAACGGCGGCTTCGCCGAGTACGCGCTGGCCGATGCGGCCTATGTCGGCCATCTGCCGGACGGGCTGGACTTCGTCGCGGCGGCGCCGGTGCTGTGCGCGGGCGTGACGGTCTACAAGGGGCTCAAGGTCACCGACACCAAACCCGGTCAGTGGGTCGTGATCTCGGGTGTCGGCGGGCTCGGCCACATGGCCGTGCAGTACGCGCGCGCGATGGGCCTGCAGGTGGCGGCGGTCGATGTCGACGATGCCAAGCTGACGTTGGCGCGCGAGCTTGGGGCGACGGTGACCGTCAATGCGCTCACCACCGATCCGGCTGCTTACCTCAAGCAGACGATCGGCGGCGCGCACGGCGCGCTGGTGACGGCGGTGTCGCCGAAGGCCTTCGAACAGGCGCTCGGCATGGTCCGCCGCGGCGGCACGGTATCGCTCAACGGGCTGCCGCCCGGCGACTTCCCGCTGTCGATCTTCGACATGGTGCTGAACGGCATCACCGTGCGCGGATCGATCGTCGGCACACGGCTGGACCTGGAGGAATCGCTCGCGTTCGCGGCGCGCGGTGCGGTCAAGGCGACGGTGTCGACCGACCGTCTCGAGAACGTCAACGCAGTGTTCGAGCGCATGCGCCAGGGCCGCATCGAAGGCCGCGTGGTGCTCGATCTGGCGGCGTGATGGTCACGGCCAATCGCGCCCCTGAGGCGCGATCGGTCGGATCGGTTCCCTGCGTATCAGCCGCAGCCTGCAGTGCGAAATCGGCTTCGATGCCGAGCACCTGCATGACGGCCAAATATGATTAGCACGCGAAAGGGGGCTTTCTCAAAAGCCTGTTAGGAAAGCCTGAGGGTTAGGCGTTGAGGGGCGACGAGCTCGTTGAGCCGCTTCAGGGGGTCTATTCCTTCGGCGCGGTGCGCGATGCCGACGGACCATTCCATTGGTCGCATATTGCGCGCGCTGAGCCGGCAAACCAGCTTTCCATCGGACTGCTCTCCGATAGGTAGAAGAAGGAACACGTCTAGGGCCACGCCTGTTCCGTGGCGAAATTCCTCGCATTCGAACGAATGTCTTGTGGCCGGCTCTTTGGGGTGCTCTCGTTCGTACAGCGTGTAGGGGTCGCGACTGCTTCGCACGCCCGCGAGCACTGACGGGTCGAATCCAGGGTGAGTCGAGACTCTATATCCGTCGGGCCACAGCGGATCAAACTCATCAATAGCCGGCGCCTTAGGTGGTCGCGGAGGCCCCTTCACGTGAAGAAGCTTGCCGCGATCTTCCTTGTCGTCCGGCAACAAGCGTCCACCGCCGTATATCTCGTATTCGAACAACAAGCCGTCAGCAGGCACGGCGCCCGTGTTTTGTAGCCGCAAGCGCAGCGAACTGACGCGCCGTTCTAGTGACCATAAGTGTGGCACCTCCTTGAGGTACTTTCGAATGCGGGCCTGCCATTTGGGGTATGCCACGTCCCGATACTTTTCGTAATCCCTTACGGTGGGAATTTTCCTCGACATCCCCAACGCCAACTTGGGCAAGATGACCAAGTCGGGATTGATCGGTTCCTCCAGCGGGTAGCGGGCGCAAACCTTGGCCATGAGCTCTTCTACTTCGGCATCACTGGGCTGTCGGTAGAAGGTGAAAGAGAACGTCGCATCCTTGATCGGCACACCCTCCTGTTCGGCGCTCACCTCCATGGTAGGCGTGTTTTTTTCGAGTGCCGAAATTTTTTGTTCCAGGTCACGGATGCGTTTATCGCGGGAGTCGGTTTCCGGCGGTAGCAGCCATGACTCCGGGACGGCACGAACCTTCACGCCAACGCGTTTTGCCATCACCCGCGCCAGGGTATCCCCGGTGATCAGAACAACCTCCGGGTCAGCGAGGGAAAGGTCCAAAGCTTCGGCGATCACGCGATGATCTGGCATGCTTGGGTCGAGATCCTCGTGGGCAGCCAGACGGCCGCTGCCGAACTCCCATCGTGAGGCCACCCCGGGCTTCAACGGCAGCCCGCTTTGGTCGGCATCGAGTGCTTTGCTGAACATCGTTGAGATTTCACGCGCCCTCTTTGCCCTGCGCGTCGAACCTGATGATTTCGCGCTGTCGATCTCCTTCAAAACTGCGGCAGGGATCACCAGGCGAACCCCCCTCGGGTCGATGCCACCCCAATCCAAATCCGCTAGCGGTAGGCATTGAAATAACACGTTCGTGTCAATGACCACGGTCAACATTCGCCTTTACCCCATAAGCGGCCGTCAAGATGCGGCCCGTACAAAGGTTTGGTCAGAGCGTAGGCATGCCAAGAGCCCTTCATGTGTGGCGTGCTGCGCCCTCACCACGAAGTCGCCACTCTCTTCATCGCCTCCATGCTAAAGAAATCTTGCTGCTAGACGCGCACGCGTCGCATCAGGGGTTCGAAACGATAGATCGCCGGGCGTCGGCCGGCCGGTTCTCGCACCACCTGCAGCAGCCCATGCTGCAGCAACACGCGACTGAAGCGAGCCGCTGTCTGCGATGGAATTCCGGCACTGCGCGTGAAGCGACTATTGCTGAAGACCGGGTTTGTGAACAGGTAATCGAGCGCTGCTACTGCGTACTTGGATGCCAGCAACTCGGCAAATCGGGGCTTCATGTCCGCATAGAGGTCGCTGATGGCGCTCGCCGCTTCCAGATTGACGATGGCCTGCTGCTCCACGGCTGCGAGAAAGAACACACACCAGCCGTTCCAATCATCTTCCGCGGAGACTGCACGCAGACGATCCAGGTATTCGTCCTTGTGATCTTCGAAGTAGCGGCTGATGTAGAAATGCGGTGCACCGATCACCCTGCCCTGCCACAACATCAAGGTGATCAGCATGCGGCCTACGCGCCCATTACCGTCCTCGAACGGATGCAGCGCCTCGAATTCCGCATGAGCCAGTGCCGTGCGCAACAGCATCGGCATGGCGTCATCGTTGATCAAGCGGAACAAAGCTTCCATGCCGCCGGGCAGATGCTCTGGGGCGACCGGTACAAAACTGACCTTGCGGCTACCGCGCTCACCGATGTAGTTCTGATCGTGCTTGTAAAGTCCCGGCGACTTGTCGGCACCGCGTCCGAACGAAAGGAGTTGGCGGTGAATGCTCTTGATCAGCGACTCCGACAGCGGCTGCCCTTGCTCCATCCTCGCTTGCGCCGTGTTGAGCGCGCGCCGATACAAGGCTGTTTCCAACGCATCAGACCGGAACTCCTGCTGGGCAGCCTCATCGTCGTCACCGAACTCGGCTTCCAGTTGCAGGATTTCGTCCAGCGTGCTGATCGTGCCCTCCATGCGCGAAGACACCACCGCCTCCTGACCTCGCATCGGCGCCAGGAACAGTTCGCTGTCGTGCAGCCCTTGCAGCATCTGGTCATAGCGCGCCAGCGCCGCGGTGGCACCGAGCAGGCCTGGCATCAGGCGGCCGTAATCCAGCGCGGCGGGCGGAAATTGGCCGATGTGGTAGTGAACGGCTTGACTGATGTCCAGGGGCATGGCGGCTGGAAAGTGAGCGTCGGCGTTCTTGCTTACGGTAACCGACAAGCTAAGGATGATCGTGATGCGTTACGAGCAAGCCTGCTTGACATCAATTTTACTGATTCCATGAATGACAAAGCAGGTTGTCGTCCATGTGTACCTAACAAGCTCGCTTGCTGTCAACATAAGATGAAACATTGACGACAAGTGACACCCTGCTTAGGCCTAACCGCAAGTTGTTGATAAATTTAAGTCTGTACAGCCGCAAGTGTAAGATAAACAGCAAAGCGGGTACGGGATTTGAACCTGCGCGGCAGTGGAGCGGAACAAACCTAAGTAACTGATTCTTAAGGCCACGATTTAGGAACAGATAACGCACGTAGCGAGATGGCGATTTGAACCTGCCTTGGACGCTTGCGACTTCAGTCTTGTGCCGAACGCCTAGCCGATCGGCATACGACTCAACTGACTTCGCGCGCCACTGGCGCCCGCACCGCGTGGCGCCGCCACGGTGTCCACCGACCGGCTCGAGAACATCAAGACGTGTTCGACCGCATGCGCCAGGGCCGCATCGAAGGCCGGGTGGTACTCGATCTGAGGCGTGAGGCTTCCGGCCGACCGCGCCGGTAGGCGCGATCGGCCGTTGCAGATCACTCGGCCGGTGCGGCCGGCGGCGCCTCGCCGTCGACGGCGGCAGTATCGCCCTCGCCGTTCTCGGCTTCTTCCTCGAGCGGCTGCAGCGCGACCACGCCGATCAGGTTCTCGCTCTCGGGTAGCCGGATCAGCGTGACGCCCTGTGTGTTGCGGCCGACGCGTGCGATCTCGGCGGCGCGCGTGCGCACCAACGTGCCGAGGTTCGAGATCAGCATCAGTTCGCTGCTGTCGTCGAGCTGCACGGCGCCGACCAGGGCACCATTGCGTTCGGAGCACTGGATCGCGATGACGCCCTGCGTGCCGCGCCCCTTCTTCGGGTACTCGGTCAGCTCGGTGCGCTTGCCGTAGCCGCGTTCGGTCGCGGTCAGGATGTCACCCTCGCCGTCGGCGACGATCAGGCTGACCACGCGCTCGCCCTCGGCCAGGCGCATGCCGCGCACGCCGCCGGCGGTGCGGCCCATCGAGCGGACCGAGCCTTCGTCGAAGCGCACGGCCTTGCCGTTGGACGCGAACAGCAGGATGTCACGTTCGCCGTCGGTGATCTGCACGTCGACCAGGGCGTCGCCCTCGTCGAGGCCGATCGCGATCTTGCCGCGCTGCAGCTGGTAGGCGAACTCGGTCAGCGGGGTCTTCTTGACGGTGCCGTTGGCGGTCGCGAAGAACACGTAGCGGTTCTCGTCGTACTCGCGCACGGCCTGGATCGCCTGCACCTTCTCGTCGGGCGCCAGCGGCAGCAGGTTGACGATCGGCTTGCCGCGCGCGTTGGGACCGGCATCGGGCATCTGGTAGACCTTGAGCCAGTAGACGCGACCGGTGCTCGTGAAGGTCAGCAGCGTGTCGTGCGTATTGGCGATCCACAGCCGCTCGACGAAATCCTCGTCCTTGAGCGCGGACGCCGAACGGCCCTTGCCGCCGCGGCGCTGCGCGCGATACGTGCTGGCCGGCTGGCGCTTGGCGTAGCCGGCGTGCGACAGCGTGACGACGACGTCCTCGGGTTCGATCAGATCGAGGATGTCGATGTCGTCCTGGCTGGCCTGGATCACCGTGCGGCGCGCGTCGCCGTACTGCTCGCCGATCGCGACCAGCTCCTCGCGGATCACCGCGAGCAGACGCGCCGGATCCTCGAGAATCTCGATCAGGCCGGCGATCGTGCGCAGCAGATCCTTGTACTCGTCGGTCAGCTTCTCCTGCTCCAGGCCGGTCAGGCGCGCCAGGCGCATCTCGAGGATCTGCTGGGCCTGGACCTCGGACAGCTGATAACCGGTCTCGGACAGGCCGACGTTCGGATCGAGGTTCTCCGGCTTGGACGCATCGGCGCCGGACGCGGCCAGCAGCGCACGGACCAGACCGGGTTCCCAGCGCCGCGCGATCATGCGCGCCTTGGCCTCGTCGCCGGACGGCGAGGTCTTGATCAGCTCGATCATCTCGTCGATGTTGGCGAGCGCGACGGTCAGGCCTTCGAGGATGTGGGCACGGTCGCGCGCCTTGCGCAGCTCGAAGATCGTCCTGCGCGTGACCACCTCGCGGCGGTGGCGGATGAACGCGTCGAGGATCTCGCGCAGGCCCAGCGTGCGCGGCTGGCCGTCGACCAGCGCCACCATGTTGATGCCGAAGGTGACCTGCAGCTGCGTCTGCTGATAGAGGTTGTTGAGCAGGACGTCGGCCATCGTGTCCTTGCGGACCTCGATGACGATGCGCATGCCGTCCTTGTCGGACTCGTCGCGCAGGCCGTCGGAGGCGATGCCCTCGATCTTCTTTTCCTTGTGCAGCTCGGCGATCGCCTCGATCAGGCGGCGCTTGTTCACCTGGTACGGCAGCTCGGTGACGATGATCGTCTCGCGGCCGTTGTCGTCGGTCTCGATGTCGGCGCGCGCGCGCACCAGGATGCGGCCGCGGCCGGTGCGGTAGGCCTCGACGATGCCGGCCGAACCGTTGATGATGCCGGCGGTCGGGAAGTCCGGGCCCGGCACCAGGCGCAGCAGATCGTCGAAGCCGAGCTCGGGCTCGTCGATGATCGCGATGCAGGCGGCGACGATCTCGGCCAGATTGTGCGGCGGCACGTTGGTCGCCATGCCGACGGCGATGCCGGCCGAGCCGTTGACGAGCAGGTTCGGCACGCGCGTCGGCAGGACGGTCGGCTCGAGGTCCTTCTCGTCGTAGTTGGGCTGGAAGTCGACGGTTTCCTTGTCGAGATCGGCCAGCAGTTCGGAGGTCAGCCGGTCGAGGCGGCACTCGGTGTATCGCATCGCCGCGGCGTTGTCGCCGTCGACCGAGCCGAAGTTGCCCTGGCCGTCGACCAGCGGATAGCGCAGCGAGAAATCCTGCGCCATGCGCACCAGCGCGTCGTAGACCGACTGGTCGCCGTGCGGATGGTACTTACCGATCACGTCACCGACGACGCGCGCGCACTTGATGTACGGCCGGTTCCAGACGTTGTTGAGCTCCTGCATCGCGAACAGCACGCGCCGGTGCACGGGCTTGAGGCCGTCACGGACGTCGGGCAGCGCGCGCCCGACGATGACGCTCATGGCGTAGTCGAGATAGCTCTGCCGGACCTCGTCTTCGATATTGACGCGAATGATTTCTTTGGCCGTATCAGCCATCGAGCGGGTCTTCCTGGAGTGTGTTTGCCAAACGCCCCGGACGGGGGTCGGGCGGACTCGCGACGATGCGCGAACCCGACCGCGCATTGTAACACAACGGCCATGCCGGCCGCCCCGAAATCCACGGCGCAGGAACGACTTAGCGCTGTCGGCGGCGTGGCCTGAAACGGGCCCGCCCGGCGCGACGACCGACGCGGCTCGCAGCGGCGCGAACCGGCGCTTTCACGTCAGCGGGAAGTGGGCCGGCGCGGATACGAAGCGAGAGGCGGCGTCGAGCCGCGTCGGCCAGCGCGCGGCTCGACGCATGCGGCACGATCGCATCGCCCGGCCGCGATGACGATGCACGCGGCGCCAGCCCGGGCAGCCGGGAGCCGTGTCGATCTCGCACGATGAGCCCATCGACCTCCGGCAGGCCGGCACTGGCGTATGAAGCCGGACACGCGTTCGAAGCCATCCCCGCACGTGTCGGCCGCCCGCCCCGATGCGTCAGCAGTGCGACGCTGCCGAGGCGGGCCCAGTCTGGACAGCCGTTCCGATGGGGGCCGAACAGCACGCTGCGCGCATCGCGCGACGGCGCATGCGGTTGGCCATCACGTTGGCATCGCGGGCACTGCTGACGCACGCTGCGCGCATCGCGCGACGTGCATCCGCGAAGAACAAAAAAGCCGGACCGACGCATCGGCCCGGCTTCGGATCGAGGCGCCGCGGCGACCACCGCGGCGCTCGCAGGCCTTACCAGTACAGCTGGCCGCGCAGTTCCAGCGCGCTCGGCTTCTCGTTGGTGCCGTTCGGACGGTCGATGTCGGTCTTGACGTAGTTCAGCATGAACTTGAAGTTCTGGCGGAAGTACCAGTTCAGGCCGACCGTGTAGTTGGTCTCCTTGCCGCCGTTGACGCCGCCGTCCTTGAGGTTGAGCTCTTCGGCGCGCAGGCCGAGCTGCCACATGCCCATGTAGCCGCCGTGGCCGGCCTTGTTGGTCGTGAACACGCCGTTGCGATAGCCCCAGGTCTCGCCGGTCAGGTTCCACAGGCCCGAGGCGTACCAGCCGTCGGTCGTGTAGTCCGAATGCGCGTGACGGGCGATCGTCGACTCGAAGTACTCGGCGTTGATCTTGAACGGACCGGCGACCCAGCCGCCTTCCAGGCCGTAGGTGGTGATGTCGTCGGCGTCGCGCAGCGTGCCCGAGTCGATCAGGCGCGGCGTCGTGCTCATGTCCATGCCGGGACGGGCGCGCACACGGGCTTCGTCGTTGTGCGTGTCGTAGGTGATGCCCGACAGGCCGAAGTGCAGGATGTTGCCGTCGGTGTTGATCGGCGCGAACGTGAAGCGGCCGCCGAAGCCGTTGCCTTCGCCGCCGCCGGTCGTGATCTCGTCACCGAACACGCTGCCGGTCAGGGTCCACAGCGTGTCGGTCCACATCAGCGAGGTGCCGACGCGGCGACCCGGCGAGTAGGTGCTGGTGACCATCGCCTTGGCGACGAAGTCGTTGTTCTTCGTGCTCGACAGCTCTTCCATGCTGTTGGGCTGCTTGAACTGGCCGACGGTCCAGCTCAGCTTGCTGCCGAGCTTGAACTTGGCGTTGACGTCCAGGAACTTGTCGTTGCGGGTGCTGGCGTCGTAGCCGACCACCCACTCCCAGTTCGTGGCCTTGCCCTTGAGGACGATCTCGGCGCGGCGCAGCTCGCCGTCGTCGCTGAGCGTGGTGATGTCGTCGTCGTACTGCGTATAGTCGGACTGGATCAGGCCTTCGAGCGAGATCTTGTGGCCGAAGATCTCGTCGAGCGTGACGTCGGCCTTGGCGTTGAGGGCAAAAGTGGACAGGACGGTGGCGATAGCGGCGGCAAGCAGATGCGGACGCATGAGGACTTAGGCTCCCGAGGGCGGATGGAATGAAACGGGGCAGCGCTCATGGGCCAGGAGCTCACGAATCGTTAACGCTGCGACGGCCGGCAGGATGGGTTCGGTCGATGACAGGCACATGGATGATGGATGACAAACCGGTTACAGACGCCGACCGCCCGGCACGCACGCCGCTGCAATGCAGCACGCGCGGTTGCGGTAGCCTTCATCCGCGCCCCCCTATGTTCGTCCGCCGCCCTCGGCCGTACGGCGCTTGCGGGCGTGTGTCCAGTCGCAGTCCCACCGCGTTCCCATTCCAGAGGAGAGTTCCATGTCGAAGAACTTCGTGAAACCGGCTGCCGTCATCGGCGGCGCCCTGCTCGGCACGCTGTCGCTGACCCAGCTCGCGCTGGCCAGCGAGACCTTCAAGGCGCGCGACCTCGGCAACGGCTACCAGATCGCCGCCCTGCACGACGACAAGGCGAAGGAAGGCAAGTGCGGCGAAGGCAAGTGCGGATTCGACAAGATCGATACCGACGGCAACGGTTCGATCACCAAGACCGAGTGGGATGCCGCCAAGCCCGACAAGGCCGACCACTTCGCCAAGATCGACAGCAACGGCGACGGCACGATCAGCAAGGCGGAGCTCGACGCGGCGATGGCCGCCAAGAAGGGCATGGAAGGCAAGTGCGGCGAGGGCAAGTGCGGCGGCAGCGCCAAGAAGGGCTGACGCGACGATGCGTCACGGCCCTCTCGAAGGCGCCGGACTCGGCCTGCGGCGGGCGCTGACCGGCCCGCTGCAGGACCTTCCCGACGCGGCCGCGGCGGTCGACTTCTTCGAGATCGCACCGGAGAACTGGATCGGCGTCGGCGGCCGTCTCGGCGCGACGCTGCGCGGCTTCACCGAACGTCATCGCGTCGTCTGCCACGGCCTGTCGCTGTCGCTCGGCGGGCCGGCGCCGCTGGATCGGCTGCTGCTCGAGCGGATCGGCCGTTTCATGGACCAGCACGGCATCGCGGCCTACAGCGAGCACCTCTCGTACTGCGGCGACGACGGCCTGCTCTACGATCTGCTGCCGATCCCGTTCACCGAGGAAGCCGTGCATCACGTCGCTGCACGGATCCGCACCACGCAGGACATCCTCGGCCGGCGCATCGCGGTCGAGAACGTCTCGTACTACGCCGCGCCGGGCGCCGCGATGAGCGAGCTCGACTTCGTCAACGCGGTGCTGGCCGAGGCCGACTGCGACCTGCTGCTCGACGTCAACAACATCCACGTCAACGCGACCAATCACGGCTACGACGCCGAGGCGTTCCTGGCCGCGCTGCCCGGCGAGCGGATCGCCTGGATCCACGTGGCCGGCCACCTCGTCGAAACGGACGACCTGCTGATCGACACGCACGGCATGCCGGTCGTCGATCCGGTCTGGCGCCTGCTCGAATCGGCCTATGCGCGTTTCGGCGTGAAGCCGACCCTGGTCGAACGCGACTTCAATTTTCCGCCGATCGAGGAGCTGATCGGCGAAGTGCGCTCGGTGCGCGACCGGCAGCAGGCCGCGAACGCGAACAGCGTCCCGTCGACGCGCGCCGCGCATGGCTGAGCGCGCGTACGCTGGCGCGCTCGAGGCGGACCAGCGCGCGTTCTGCGCGCATTTGCGAGATCCGGACCATCAGGCCCCGCCGCCCGACGTGGCGCCGCGCCGCATGGCGGTCTATCGCGAGCTGGTCTTCAACACGGTCGAGGGCCTGCTCGCGGCCAACTTCCCGGTGATCCGCGCCTTGCACGACGTGCCGGCCTGGCAGGCGCGCGTACGCGCGTTCCTGCGCGACCACGTCAGCCACACGCCGCTGTTCACCGAGATCGGCCGCGAGTTCGTGCGCTTTCTCGAGGCACGTGCCGAAGCCGGCGCCGGCGATCCGCCGTATCTGGCCGAACTGGCGCACTACGAGTGGAGCGAGCTGGCGCTGTTCCTCGACGAGGCCACGCTCGCCGATGCGCCGCCGCACGATGCCCAGGGCGATCTCGCCGACGGCGTGCCGGTGCTCTCGCCGCTGCTGCGCGTGCTCGCGTATCGACACGCCGTGCAGCGGATCGGCCCGGAAGCGATTCCGGACCGCACGCCGGACCAGCCGACTCTGATCGCCCTGACGCGCGATGCGGCCGGCGAGGTGCATTTCGTCGAGATCGACGCGCTGACCGCGCTGCTGATCGAGGCATTGCGCGAGCAGCCCGACCGCAGCGGCCGCGCTGCGGTCGCGCAGGTGCTGCGGCGGCTCGGCCGCGACGAGCCGGCGCTGCAGGCCGCGGGCCTGGCGATGCTCGCCGAGCTGCGCCGCCACGGCGCACTGCTCGGTACGCGGCGATACTGACGCACGCAGCCGCGATCGTTCGCGATCGCGCTGCGTGCCTCCATCGCGCACCAGTATCGCCGGATCGACGCGATCCGCTATTCTCGGCGGATGCAGCCTTCCTCCTCCCCCCGGCGCATCGCCGAGCGCTTCCGGGGCTATCTTCCTGTCGTCGTCGACGTCGAAACCGGCGGTTTCGACGCCGAACGCGACGCCCTGCTCGAGATCGCCTGCGTCGTCATCGGCATGGACGCCGACGGTCAGCTCCATCCGCAGCCGACGGTGTCGACGCACGTGGTGCCGTTTCCGGGTGCGAACATCGATCCGCGCGCGCTGGAGATCACCGGCATCGACCCGGATCATCCGTTCCGCAACGCGCTCGAGGAGCGCGCGGCGCTCGATCACATCTTCAACCCGGTGCGCAAGGCGCTGCGCGAGGTCGACTGCCAGCGCGCGATCCTGGTCGGTCACAACGCCGCGTTCGATCTGGGCTTTCTCAATGCCGCGATCCGGCGCACCGGCCACAAGCGCAGTCCGTTCCACCCGTTCAGCTGCTTCGACACGGTGACGCTCGGCGGCCTGGCCTACGGGCAGACCGTGCTCGGAAAGCTGCTGGTCAGCGCCGGCCTGCAGTGGGATGCCAACGAGGCGCACTCGGCGGTCTACGACACCGAGCGCACGGCCGAGCTGTTCTGCCGCGTCGTCAACCGCTGGAAGCAGATGGACGAGGCCTGGACGCTGCAGTACGGCGGCGCTTGATCGGGCCGCCGGCCGGCCGCATCCTGCGGACATGCCGATCCATCACTACCGCCCGCGCGAAGCCGATACCGGCTGCCCGCAATGCCGGACCGGATTCGACCTGCTGCAGCGGCTGGCCGATCCGGCGCTGACGGCCTGCCCGGCCTGCGGCGCGCCGGTCGAGCGCGTGATCTCGGCACCGCAGGTCGTCAGCGGCGGCGCGCATCACCTGCGCGAATCGAACGTCGCGAAGAACGGCTTCACGCAGTACCGGCGCATCGGCAAGGGACTCTACGAGAAGACCGCCGGCAAGGGGCCGGACGTGATCAGCGGCGACTGAAAGTCCCGGCGGCGGCGCTCCGCAGCGGTACGCGTCGCGCGCTTCCCGCTCGGCCTGGCCTGCCCTTCGCCATGCCTGCGCCCTCTGTCCGTTGGCCCGGATCCACGCGCCCGGATCGCCGCTTCGTCATACGGCAGCTTCACGCGATGACGCGCCAAGTCATTGAAGATAAAAGGGTCGCGATCGAAGCGGCGGCTTCCGGGTCGGCCGTTGAAATACGACTGACATATTTCCCACATCGTTCTGCAACCTCCCAGGGCTACAAAGCGCGCCATCGCTTCGTCCATTCAGCCCCAAGGAGTCGCCAGCGTGTCCATCTCGATCAAGCTGCGTGCGGTTGCACTCGGTCTCGCCACCGTGTTCGCCGTCGGCACCACCCAGGCCGCGGAAGTCACCGGCGCCGGTGCCTCTTTCGTGTTCCCGCTGATGTCCAAGTGGTCGGCCGACTACAACGCGGCCACCGGCAATCGCATCAACTACCAGTCGATCGGCTCCAGCGGCGGCATCGCGCAGATCAAGGCCGGCACGGTCGACTTCGGCTCGTCCGACGCACCGCTCAAGCCCGCCGACCTCGCCGATGCGGGTCTGGTCCAGTTCCCGTCGGTGATCGGCGGCGTGGTGCCGGTCGTCAACGTCGAGGGCATCGGCCCGGGCCAGCTCAAGCTGACCGGTCCGGTCCTGGCCGACATCTTCCTCGGCAAGATCACCAAGTGGAACGACGAGGCGATCGCCAAGCACAATCCGGACCTCAAGCTGCCATCGGGCACGATCTCGATCGTGCACCGCTCGGACGGCTCGGGCACGACGTTCAACTTCGTCAACTACCTGTCGAAGGTGAGCCCGGCGTTCAAGGAGAAGATCGGCGAGGGCACCTCGGTGCAGTGGCCGTACGGTCTCGGCGGCAAGGGCAACGAGGGCGTCGCCGCCTACGTCAAGCAGGTCAAGAACGCGGTCGGCTACGTCGAGCTCGCCTACGCGCTGCAGAACAAGATGTCGTACGTGTCGCTGCAGAACGACGCCGGCCATTTCGTGCAGCCGAACGCCGAGACGTTCGCGGCCGCGGCCGCCAGCGCCGACTGGAAGAACGCCAAGGACTTCAGTCTGGTCATCACCAACGCACCGGGTGACGAGGCCTGGCCGATCACGGCGACCAACTTCATCCTGATGCACGCCCAGCCCAAGGACGCCGCCCGCGCCAAGGCCGCGCGCGAGTTCTTCACCTGGGCCTACACCGAAGGCAAGACGCAGGCATCGGCGCTGGACTACGTGCCGCTGCCGGCCGCGCTGGTCGAGCAGATCGAAGCCTACTGGGCCGCGAAGATCAAGTAAGCGCCGCACGGTCGCCGGCACGCGCCGGCGACGCTTCGAGCCGAGCGGACGGCGCCCTGCCCTCGTGGCCGCGGCGCCTTCCGCTCCCTCTTTTCCGGTCCGCGCCGCGCGCGCCGACCCCAATGCACGGGTACACGCATGAGCAGCCTGGCTGCCGATGCGGTTCTGATCGAGGAGCGGCGCGCGCGCCGCGACGAACGGCAGGACCGCGGTTTCAGCATCGCGCTCGGATTGACCGCGATCCTCGTCCTGATCGCGCTGGCCGGCGCCGCACTGTCGATGCTCTGGGGCGGACGCGAGGTGCTGGCCTCCGAGGGCTGGCGCTTCTTCTTCTCGACGGAGTGGAACCCGGTCGAGAACCGCTACGGCGCGCTGGTACCGATCTACGGCACGCTGGTCACCGCGATCGTCGCGATGATCATCGCGGTGCCCATCAGCTTCGGTATCGCGCTGTACCTGACCGAGGTCGCGCCGACCTGGCTGCGCGGACCGGTCGGCTCGGCGATCGAACTGCTGGCCGGCGTGCCGTCGATCATCTACGGCATGTGGGGCCTGTTCGTGCTGGTGCCGGTGATGACCGAGTACGTCACGCCCTGGTTCAACGACCACCTCGGCACGCTGCCGCTGATCGGGGTGCTGTTCCGCGGCCCGCCGCTCGGCATCGGCATGCTGACTGCCGGCTTCGTGCTGGCGATCATGGTGATCCCGTTCATCTCCTCGGTGATGCGCGAGGTGTTCCTCACGGTGCCCACGCGCCTGAAGGAATCGGCCTACGCGCTCGGCTCGACCAAGTGGGAAGTGGTCTGGGACGTGGTGCTGCCGTACACGCGCTCGGCGGTGATCGGCGGCGTCTTCCTCGGCCTCGGCCGCGCGCTCGGCGAGACGATGGCGGTGGCCTTCGTCGTCGGCAACACGGTGCGCTTCTCGCCGTCGCTGCTGGAACCGGGCACGACGATCGCCGCGCTGATCGCCAATGACTTCGCCGAGGCGACCGACAGCTATCGATCGGCCCTGCTGCTGCTCGGCTTCGTGCTGTTCATCGTGACCTTCATCGTGCTCGCCGCGGCGCGCCTGATGCTGGCGCAGCTCTCGCGCCGGGAGGGCGGCCGATGAACGCCCTCGCATCGACGCCGCTGGCGGAAAGTGCGGTCGCACGCCGCCTCTACACGCGGCGCGCACTGGTCAACCGCCTCGCCCTGGTGCTCTCGTGCGCCGCGGCGCTGTTCGGTCTGTTCTTCCTGTTCTGGATCCTCTGGACGACCGTCTCGCGCGGCATGGCCGGCATCAACCTGGCGCTGTTCACGCAGATGACGCCGCCGCCGATGGAACAGGGCGGCCTGCTCAACGCGTTCTTCGGCAGCGCCGTGATGTGTCTGTTGGCGATCCTGATCGGCACGCCGCTCGGCATCGCCGCCGGCACCTGGCTGGCCGAGTACGCCGGCGCGCGCCGGATCGGCACGGTGATCCGCTTCGTCAACGACATCCTGCTGTCGGCGCCGTCGATCGTGCTCGGCCTGTTCGTCTACACGATCGTCGTCGCGCAGATGGGCGGCAGCTTCTCGGCGCTGGCCGGCGCGATCGCGCTGGCGTTCATCGTGCTGCCGGTGGTCGTGCGCACAACCGACGAGATGCTGCGCCTGGTGCCCTCGCAGATGCGCGAGGCCGCGCTGTCGCTCGGCATCCCGCAGTGGAAGGTGATCGGCCAGGTGCTCTACCGCAGCGCTTCGGCCGGCATCGTCACCGGCATCCTGCTGGCGCTCGCGCGCATCAGCGGCGAGACCGCGCCGCTGCTGTTCACCGCGTTCGGCAACCAGTATTGGAGCACCGACCTGACGCGGCCGATGGCCAGCGTGCCGGTCGTGATGAACCAGTTCGCCGGCAGTCCGTACGAATCCTGGCAGGTTATGGCCTGGGCCGGCGCCCTGGTGCTGACCGCCTTCGTGCTGCTGCTCAGCCTGCTCGCACGCGCCATTCTCCTCAGGAACAAGATCAGCCATGACTGACGCACCGTTTGCGATTTCCACGCCGACCGTCGGCGGCTCGCCGCGCGCGGCCGAGGCCGGCGCGGCGCCGAAGATGAGCGCGCGCAACCTGGACTTCTTCTACGACGGCTTTCACGCGCTCAAGAACGTCAACATCGACATCGCCGAGAAGCGCGTGACCGCGCTGATCGGCCCGTCGGGCTGCGGCAAGTCGACGCTGCTGCGCATCTTCAACCGCATCTACGCGCTGTACCCCAAGCTGCTCGCCAAGGGTGAGGTGCTGCTGGACGGCGAGAACATCCTCGATCCGTCCTACGCGCTGAACCGGCTGCGCGGCAAGGTCGGCATGGTGTTCCAGAAGCCGGTGCCGTTCCCGATGTCGATCTACGAGAACATCGCCTACGCGATCCGCCACTACGAGAAGCTGTCCAAGGCCGATTTGGACGTGCGCGTCGAGCAGGCGCTCGCGCAGGGCGCGCTGTGGAACGAGGTCAAGGACAAGCTCAAGCAGAGCGCGCTGGGCCTGTCCGGCGGCCAGCAGCAGCGCCTGTGCATCGCGCGCGCGGTCGCGCTCAAGCCCGACGTGCTGCTGCTCGACGAGCCGACCTCGGCGCTGGACCCGATCGCGACCGGCAAGATCGAGCAGCTGGTCGCCGAGCTCAAGGAGCACTACACGATCGCGATCGTCACCCACAACATGCAGCAGGCGGCGCGCTGCTCGGACTACACGGCCTTCATGTATCTGGGCGAGCTGATCGAGTTCGGCGCGACCGACAAGCTGTTCACGAAGCCGGCCAAGCAGCAGACCGAAGACTACATCACCGGCCGTTTCGGCTGAGGACCCCCGATGAACGCACCCGTTTCCGAGCACATCGTCAAGAGCTACGACGCCGAACTCAAGCGCCTGACCCAGGAGATCCAGCGCATGGGCGACCTGGCGCTGGCCGAACTGGAGGCCTCGATCGACGCCGTCGTCAAGCGCGACAGCGAGGCCGCCGAGATCGTGATCGGCAGCGACGGCGCGATCGACGCGCTGGAGCTGGAAGTCAGCCAGGACGTGGTCCAGCTGCTGGTCGCGCGCGCGCCGATGGCGCGCGACCTGCGCGAGGTCATGGCCGCGCTGCGCATCGCCGCCGACATCGAGCGCATCGGAGACTACGCGGCCAACGTCGCCAAGCGCGCGATCTCGCTGAACCAGCTCGCGCCGGTCAAGCCGGTGCACGCCCTGCCGCGCCTGGCCGAACTGGCCGGCGAGCTGCTGCGCGACGTGCTCGACGCCTACCGCGACCGCGACGCCGATGCCGCCCTGCTCGCCTGGGCGCGCGACGAGGAACTCGACGAGCTCTACACGAGCCTGTTCCGCGAGCTGCTGACCTACATGATGGAAGATCCGCGCAACATCACCGCCTCGACCCATCTGCTGTTCATGGCCAAGAACATCGAGCGCATCGGCGATCACGCGACCAACATCGCCGAGAACGTCTACTACCTCGTGCACGGCAGCCGCATCGGCCAGATCCGCCGCAAGGGCGACGCCACCGCCAGCACCGTGCTGCACGGCCCGGCGGCCGAGTAACCCAGGCGCGCGCTCCGGACTGGCCGCCGGTCGCGGTGCGGACTATGCTGGCCTTCGATCGGCCACGGTACGGAGACGCGCGATGATCCACGCCAGCATCCTCGACACGATCGGCCGCACGCCGGTCGTGCGCATCAACCGCCTCGCGCCGCCCGGCGTGTCGATGTACGTCAAGTGCGAGGCGTTCAATCCGGGCGGCTCGGTCAAGGACCGCCTGGCACTGGCGATCATCCTCGACGCCGAGGCCAAGGGCCTGCTCAAGCCCGGCCAGACCGTCGTCGAAGCGACCTCGGGCAATACCGGCGTCGCGCTGGCGATGGTCTGCGCGGCACGCGGCTATCCGTTCGTCGCGTTCATGGTCGAGACCTTCTCGATCGAGCGCCGCAAGCTGATGCGCGCCTACGGCGCCAGGGTGATCCTGACGCCGGCCGCCGAGCGCGGCAGCGGCATGGTCCGCCGCGCGGCCGAGTTCGCCGAGAAGCACGGCGCATTCCTGGCGCGCCAGTTCGAGAACGAGGCCAATCCGGCCTGGCACCGCAACACCACCGGCCCGGAGATCCTGCAGGACTTCGCCGGGCAGCGGCTGGACTGGTTCGTGACCGGCTGGGGCACCGGCGGCACGCTGACCGGCGTCGGCGAGATGCTGCGCGCGGCGCGGCCGGAAGTGCGCATCGCCGCGGCCGAGCCCGGCCCGGCCGCCCTGCTCGCCGGCGCCGAATGGAAGCCGCACCGGATCCAGGGCTGGACGCCCGACTTCGTGCCGGCGGTACTGAACCGCACCGTAGTCGACCGCCTGCTCGCGGTCGACGAGTTCCTCGCGCGCGACACCGCGCGCGCACTGGCGCGCGACGAAGGCATCTTCTGCGGCGTCTCGGCAGGCGGCACGTTCGCCGCAGCGCTCGAGATCGCGCGTGAGGCGCAGGAAGGCGACGTGATCCTGGCGATGCTGCCCGACACCGGCGAGCGCTATCTCAGCACCTACCTGTTCGAAGGTGTCGAGGAAGGCTCGGACGAGGCGTGGCTGGCGTCGTTGTGAGCGCGGCACGTCACGATCGCCACTGATCCGAAGTACCGATGCCTGCAGACGAAGACCGAACGCCGCCGCGCTCACCTTCCCAGTTCGCACGCGCCGTCGCGCGAGGTCTGTACCGGGCGATCGGTCGCTTTGTGCGCGCGCTCGGCACGAGAGTCGGCGGCAAGGTGGATTACGCCGAGCGCATCGCGCGCGAGCAGGCGATCTTCGCCGACCAGGCGGTCGTGCACGACCTGCCGCCGATCTTCCACTATTGGTCCAATACCTGGCTGCGGCCGGAGTTCGAGGCGCTGGGCTTCTCCGATCCGGACCGCTTCTTCGTCGAGTACCTCGGGCGCGCGATCGCCGATCATCCGGACCAGCCGGTGCGCTTCGCGAGCCTCGGTGCCGGCAACTGTGATACGGAGCTGCGCATCGCACGGGCGCTGGTCGAGGCGGGACTGGACCGCTTCACGCTCGAATGCGTCGACATCAATCCGACGATGCTCGAGCGCGGTCGCGCCGCGGCACGCGAGCAGGGACTCGAACGGTACGTTCTGCCGATCGAGGGCGACTTCAATGCCTGGCGGCCGTCCGGTCGCTACGAGGCGATCATGGCCAACCAGAGCCTGCATCACGTGCTCGCGCTGGAGGATCTGTTCGGTGCGATCGAGAGCGCGCTGACCGATCGAGGCCGCTTCGTCGTCTCCGACATGATCGGCCGCAACGGCCACATGCGCTGGCCCGAGGCGATGGCGATCGTCCACGAGTACTGGCGCGAACTCCCGCCGGCCTATCGCTGGAACGTGCAGCTGCGGCGCCACGAGGAACTGCTCGAGTACTGGGACTGCTCGAAGGAAGGCTTCGAGGGCATCCGTGCGCAGGACATCCTGCCGCTGCTGATCGAGCGTTTCGACTTCGAGACGTTCTACGCGTACGGCAACCTGATCGATCCGTTCATCGACCGCGCGTTCGGTCCGCACTTCGACGCCGACTCACCGGAAGACCGCGCGCTGATCGACCGCATCCACCAGCGCGACGTCGCCGAGATCGCGGCCGGCCGGATCACGCCGACGCATCTGATCGCGGTGCTGCGCAGACGTCCGTACGACGGCCCGATGGCGCATCGACCCGGCATCACGCCGTCGAGTTCGGTACGCAAGGTCGAGTAGCGCAGCGATGCCGCGCGCGTCGGTCGGCCCCCTGGCGGCTTCGACGCCCGATCGAAACGAACATCGCGCCTGCGATCATCGTGGCCGCGTCCCGCTGCTCAGGGCCTCGGAGTCCGACCGCACGCCGCTTCGGCGCGGAGTCGACGCACGCTATGCGTGGCTCGCCGTGATGCGTGCTCGATTGGAAATCAGCGGCCCGGCTTGCCGGCGCTGCGCTGCCGCAGCACCTCGAACAGCGCGACGCCGGTCGCGACCGAGACGTTGAGGCTCTCGACCTGCCCGCGCATCGGGATGTGCGCGAGGAAATCGCAGGCCTCGCGCGTCAGGCGGCGCATGCCCTCGCCCTCGCTGCCCATGACCAGCGCCACCGGGCCGTCGAAGTCGATCTGGTAGAGCGGCGTGGTGCCCTCGCCGGCCAGGCCGGTCAGCCAGACGCCGCCGTCCTTGAGCGCCTTGAGCGCACGCGCCAGATTGGTCGCGGCGACGAACGGCACGCGATCGGCGGCGCCGGCCGACGCGCGGCGCACCGTCGGCGTGATGCCGACCGCCTTGTCCTTGGGCACGATCACCGCGCTGACGCCGGCCGCCTCGGCGCTGCGCAGGCAGGCACCGAGATTGTGCGGATCGGTCACGCCGTCGAGCACGAGGAACAGCGCGTCGCGGCCGGCCTGCTCGATCAGCTGCGGCAGCTCGGCCTCCGAGCGCGGCGGCGGCACGTTGTAGCGCGCCGCGATGCCCTGATGACGCGTGCCGCCGGTCATCTTGTCCAGCGCCGCACGGTCGCGCGCGTGCGGGCGCACGCCGAGCTCGCGCGCGCGCTCGGACAGCTCGCGGATGCGCGGATTCTGCGAGCCGGTCTCGATGTACAGCTCGACGATATTGCCGGCGTCGTAGTTCAGGGCGGCCTCGACGGAATGGATGCCGCTCAGCAGTTCGGTGCTCATCGTGGGCCTGTATCGGGGACGCGAGCCGGCCGCAGCCGGCCGGAAGGCGCGCATTGTGACCGCTTACGCGCCGCCATGCGAGCGGCGCGATCGACGGCGGACCACCGCGGCACGACCTGCGAGCACGGCCCGGGCAGAACTTGCCTTGCGTCGCGCACGCGCACAGCAGTTCGCTGCGGGCGCTGCACGCTGGCGGGGCGGACGGTCGCGGAAGCGCAGGGCGCGCCGAATCTGCGCGGCGCCGTCGCGACTTACACCGCTGCGAAACCACCGATGTCTCGTCTCGGCAGGCCGCTAGTCGCGGCGGTAGACGACCTCGGTCGCCTTGACCTCCTCGCCTTCGGGCGAGATGTTCCAGGCGGTCAGGATCAGCGTGTCGTCGTCGGGCTGCTCGATCGTGCTGCGCCAGCCCCAGCTCGGCGAGCCGTCGTGGCCGCCGTAGCGCGCGAGCACGTCGACGCGGCCGTCGGCGCCGGCGCCGGCGCCGGCCGACCACAGGATCGAGCTGCCGGTGTGGAAGCTGTCGATCCAGGCGATCTCGTGGCGGCCGGCGTCCAGATGCCGGCCGATCAGCGCGAGGCCCTCGATCGGCTGGTCGCCGAATGCGCTCTGATACTCGTGGATCACGAAACGGCCGCCGAGCGCGGCGCGGATCGTGCCGCGGATCGGCGACTCGTCGACCAGCTCGTCACGCTCGAACCAGACGCGCGAGGTGCCGTGCCAGCTGCCGACCATGCGCGCCAGCGCATGATGCAGGCCGCCCGGCGCCTGCGAGGCCGTCAATGCGTCGTTGCCCATGCCCTGCCCTCCGTTTCGTGCCCGTCGGCTGCGTGCCAGATCCTCAGCCCTTGGCCTTGCGCGACTTGCGTCGCGGTGCGGTCGGCGCTGCCGCCGGCACCGGCTGCTCCTGCGGCGGCACCAGGCGGAAATCGATCTTGCGATCCTCCAGGCTCGCGCGCAATACCTGCACGCGCACCGCGTCGCCGAGGCGGAACGCCAGGCCGCGCCGCTCGCCGGTCAGCAGATGGCGGATCGGGTCAAAGTGGTAGTAGTCGTTCGGCAGCTGGGTGATGTGGACCAGGCCGTTGATCTTCGAGTCGACCAGCTCGACGAACAGGCCGAACGAGGTCACGCCCGAGACGACGCCGTCGAACTCGCTGCCGACGTGCTTCTCCATCCACGCGCAGCGGTAGCGCTCGTCGACGTCGCGCTCGGCCTCCGACGCGCGGCGCTCGTTGTGCGAGCAATGCGTGGCCATGACCGCCATGTCGCCAGCGCTGTAGCGATAGTCACCGGGCTTGCCGCCGCCTAGCGCATGGCGGATCGCGCGATGCACGAGCAGGTCCGGATAGCGCCGGATCGGCGAGGTGAAGTGCGCATAGGCATCGAGCGCGAGGCCGAAATGGCCGGTGTTCTGCGGCTGGTAGACCGCCATGCTCTGCGAGCGCAGCACGACCGATTCGATCAGGCCGGCATCGGGCCGCTTGCGGATCGCCAGCAGCAGCTTCGAGAAGTCGGCCGGCTCGACCTCGCCGTAGGCCGGCAGGCGCAGCCGGAACTCGCGCAGGAACTCGAGCAGGTCGCCGTACTTCGATTCCGGCGGCGGCTCGTGCACGCGGTACGGCGCCGGCACGCGCTTCTTCAGCAGGAAGCGCGCCGCCTCGACGTTGGCGGCGATCATGCACTCCTCGATCAGCATGTGTGCGTCGTTGCGCTCGCGCGCGTCGAGCTGCACGACCTCGCCGTTCGCGTCGAGCCGGAACTCGACCTCGCGGCTGCCGAAGTCGATCGCCCCGCGTCGGCGCCGCGCCTCGGCGAGCACGCCGTAGAGACGATGCAGATGGTCCAGATGTTCGGTCAGCGCGCCGAGCCCGGCGCGTGTGTCGGCGTCGCGTTCGCCGATCGCCTTCCAGACCTGGTCGTAGGTCAGGCGCGCATGCGAGCGCATCACGGCCGGATAGAAGCGCGTGCCGGAGACCTCGCCTTCGTGATCGATGCGCATGTCGCAGACCATGCACAGGCGGTCGACGTTCGGATTCAGAGAGCAGATGCCGTTGGACAGGCTCTCGGGCAGCATCGGCACGACGAAGCCCGGAAAGTAGACCGAGGTCGAGCGCTTGTAGGCTTCCTCGTCGAGCGCGGTGCCGGGCTGCACGTAGTGCGACACGTCGGCGATCGCGACGATCAGCCGGTAGCCGGTGCGCGTCGGGCGCGCATAGACCGCATCGTCGAAGTCCTTGGCGTCGGCGCCGTCGATCGTCACCAGCGGCCAGCTGCGCAGGTCGACGCGATCGGCGATCTCGTCGGTGCCGACCGTCGGCTCGACCCGAGCCGCCTCGTCGAGCGCGGCCTGCGGCCATTCGTGCGGCAGGTCGTGGCTGGCGATCGCCATCTCGACGATCAGCGAGGGCTCGAGCCGCTCGCCGAGCACCGCGACGATGCGGCCGATCGGGCCGCGGTACGCGGTCGGGGGTTCGGTGATCTCGGCGATCACGATCTGGCCGGCGCGCGCGCCGGAGCGCTCGGCCGGCGGAATCAGGATGTCCTGATGGATGCGGCGATCGTCGGGCGAGACCAGCATCAGGCCGTTCTCCTCGACCAGACGGCCGACCAGGCGCGACGGACGGCGCTCGAGCACCTCGACGATCGCGCCCTGGCGACGGCCGCGCCGGTCGACGCCGATCACGCTGCCGAGCACGCGATCGCCGTGCAGGACCTGGCGCATCTGCGCCGGCGACAGGTACAGATCCTCGCCGCCGGCATCGGCGCGCAGGAAGCCGTAGCCTTCGGCGTTGGCGATCACGACGCCGGGGATCAGATCCAGTTTCTGCGCGACGCCGAAACCGCCGCGGCGGTTCTGCAGCAGCTGGCCGTCGCGGACCATCGCTCCAAGGCGCTTGGACAGCGCATCCAGATCGGGCGCCTCGTGCAGCTGCAGCGCCTCGGCGATGCGCTCCACGCGCAGCAGTTCGCCGCGGTCGGCCAGCAGTTGCAGGATCGCCTCGCGGCTCGGAATCGGCCGCGCGTAGCGGCTCGCCTCGCGGTCGGCCTGCGGATCGACCACGGTGCCCAGGCGCGCGGCGGCTGCGTTACGCGGGTTGGCGGAAGGTGCTGAGGGCGGACGCGCCGATCGCGGTGGCGGCTCGGGCATCCAGGGCGGACGGGGCGTGCGGGGTGCGCTCTTCTTGTTGGCCGGGCGCGCGTCGCCGCGCTCGGAGCCGCCGTTGCGTTTCTTGCGCGCGGCGGGGGTGTTCTTGGGCAATGGACTCTCCTTGAATGCTCGGGCCAGCCTGAGCCAAGCCCGGGTGGATTGCAACCGCGCGCGACGCGCGCGTGGCAAGGGCTGCACGCTAGCAGTCGCCGGCTGACTGCCGACTCACCATGCGGCTGCGCAACCGGACGATCGCGGCCGCGCACACGCGGCGATGTCGGTCCTGCGCGACCGATTGAACGCAATCTTCACACGATCGACGGTCAGGCCGCCAAAATCGGGGCCACCCCAGCGAACACGAGGACACCAGCCGATGACGACGCGACGCCAGTTCATGACGCTTTCCGCCGCGGCCGCGGCAGCCGGTCTGCTGCCGGCCGGCCTGCTGTCGAGCGGTAACGCCCGGGCCCAGACCACCGCCTCGATGCAGACCCGCAAGATCCCGTCGAGCGGCGAGTCGATCCCGGTCATCGGCATGGGCACCTCGGGCAGTTTCCAGGTCGGCGACAGTGCAGCCGAGCGCGATCCGCTGCGCGAGGTGCTGCGGCGTTTCTTCGCCGGCGGCGGCAGCGTGATCGACACCGCGCCGAGCTACGGCACCGCCGAGGCCGTGATGGGCGATCTGCTCGCCGAACTGAACCTGACCGGCAAGGCCTGGCTCGCAACCAAGCTGTCCGGCGTCAAGGGCCGCGAGGCGGGCCTGGCGCAGTTCGCCGGCTCGTTGACGCGGCTCAAGACCGACAAGGTCGCCCTGCTGGCCGTGCACAACCTCGGCGACTGGAAGGAGCAGTTCGAGGTGATCCGCCAGCTCAAGGCCGAGGGCAAGGTGCGCTACAGCGGCCTGACCCACTACCTCGAGAGCGGCCACGACGCGCTGGTCGAGGTCGTCGAGGCGACGCGGCCGGATTTCCTGCAGATCAACTACTCGGTCAGCACGCGCGGCGCCGAGAAACGCGTGCTGCCGGTCGCGCAGGAGCTCGGCGTCGCGGTCATGATCAATCGCGCGTTCGACGACGGCCAGCTGTTCGCGCGCGTCAAGGACAAGCCGCTGCCGGCCTGGGCCGGCGAGGCCGGCATCGACTCCTGGGCGCAGGCGTTCCTGAAGTTCGCGCTGAGCCACCCGGCCGTCACCGTGGTGATCCCGGCGACCGGCAAGCCGGACCGCCAGAGCGACAACCTCAAGGCCGGCAGCGGTCCGACGCTGACGCAGGCGCAGCGCGAAGACCTGATCAAGCTGATCGGCTGAGGCCGACGGCCGGCCGTCGGACGCGCCGCGCGGACGGCCCCCGCGAGAACCGCGCCCCGGTGCATCCGGTGCGCGGTTCGCACCGGCTGCGCCGCGACCGGTCCTTTACGGACTTGTCCGCTGTGGATGCGTCCGGTACATGCTGGTGCGGATGGCGGCCCTCGGCCCGCCGTGTCGTTCTGCGGATCGAGCCGCTCGCATCCGCCGTCCCTCCCGTCATCCGAACAGGCCCGCCATGACCTCGACCGCCTCACCGTTCACCGCCCGCCTGGCACGGCTGTTCGACGTCCGGCCCGAGGAAACGCGCGGCGTGCTCGCCGGCCTGCTGCTGTTCTTCCTGCTGTTCGCGAGCTATTTCATGCTGCGCCCGGTCCGCGAGACGATGGGTATCGCCGGCGGTGTCGAGAACCTGCAATGGCTGTTCACGGCGACCTTCGTCAGCTCGCTGCTGGTGCTGCCGCTGTTCGGATGGCTCGCCGCGCGCGTGCCGCGCCGGCAGATCCTGCCGTGGACCTACGGCTTCTTCACGCTGAACCTCGTCGCGTTCGCGATCGGCTTCCTGCTCGATCCGGACAACGTCTGGGCCGCGCGCGTGTTCTACGTCTGGTTGTCGGTATTCAACCTGCTGTCGATCTCGCTGGCCTGGAGCGTGCTGGCCGACCTGTTCGCAAGCGCGCAGGCGCGCCGGCTGTTCGCGATGATGGCCGGCGGCGCGAGCCTGGGCGGCCTGACCGGTCCGGTCCTGAGCACGCTGCTGGTCGGCACGATCGGCCATGCCGGCCTGCTGATGCTGTCCTCGGCACTGCTGGCCGGCGCGATCGGCGCGGCGTATCAGCTGCAGCGCTGGCGCGACGCGCATCCGCTGAAGGACGACGAGACCGTCGCGCGGCGCCGACCGCTCGGCGGCAGTCCGTTCGCCGGCGCGACCGCGGTGCTGAAGTCGCCGTTCCTGATCGGCATCGCGGTGTTCGTGCTGCTGCTGGCCAGCGTCAACACGTTCCTGTACTTCGAGCAGGCGCATCTGGTCAAGGAGGCCTTCCCCGACCGCGCCGATCAGACGCGCGTGTTCGGTACGCTCGACATCGTCGTGCAGTCGCTGGCGATCCTGACCCAGGTGTTCTTCACCGGTCGCATCGCACAGCGCCTGGGCGTCGGCATCCTGCTGGTCGCGGTGCCGCTGGTCGTCGCGGCCGGCTTCCTGTGGATGGCCGTGGCGCCGGTGTTCGCGGTGTTCGCGGTCGTCATGGTGATCCGGCGCGCCGGCGAGTACGCGCTGGTGCGGCCGGGCCGCGAGATGCTGTTCACCGCGGTCTCGCCCGAGGCCAAGTACAAGGCCAAGAACTTCATCGACACCGTCGTCTATCGCGGCGCCGATGCGCTGAGCGCCTGGGTCAAGACGCTGATCGACATGATCGCGAGCCATCCGGCCCTGGCCGCGCTGATCGGCGCGGCGATCTCGCTGGTCTGGGGTCTGACCGGCGGTCTGCTGGCATTGCAGCAGCGGCGGCTCGAGGCGGCGCAGGCGCGCTCGCCGGGCGCGCCGCCGCCGGGCTTGCCGTAGTCGGCTCGACCGGCGCGTCCTGCCGGCGCCCGCGATCGATCGGCGACGCCGCTCAGCGCGCGAACAGGTCCTGCAACGCGTAGCGGCCCGGTGCGCGTCCGGCCAACCACAGCGCGGCGCGCACGGCGCCGCGCGCGAAGATGTCGCGATCGGTCGCGCGATGGCCGAGCTCGATGCGCTCGCCGATGCCGAGCAGCGCGACGCTGTGCTCGCCGACGACGTCGCCGCCGCGCACGACCGCGAAACCGATCTCGCCGTCGCGCCGCTCGCCGCTGCGCGAGACCGCGCCGGCGACCGATTCGAACGCGATGCCGCGTCCCTCGGCGGCCGCACGGCCGAGCGCCAGCGCGGTGCCGGACGGCGCGTCGCGCTTGTGACGGTGATGCGCCTCGACGATTTCGCAGTCCCAGTCGGCGAGCGCCGCGGCGGCCTCGCGCACGAGGCGCGTCAGCACCGCGACGCCGAGGCTGAAGTTGGCGCTCCACATTACCGGAATCCGCGCGGCCGCCGCGTCCAGCGCGGCCAGCTGCGACGGCGACAGACCGGTCGAGCCGCTGACGAACGCGCTGCCGTGACGCAGGGCCAGATCGAGCGCGGCATCGAAACCGTCCGCGCCGGCGAACTCGATCAGGGCGGCCGGCGCGGCGTCGAGACGATCGGCATAGCGATCGGCATCGCCGTCGCGCGCGGACGTCTCGACGTCCGGCACGGCGCATCCGGCCGACACCGAGCCGCCGCGCACCAGGGCGGCCGCGAGCCGCGCGCGCGGCTCGGCACGGATCACGCGCACGAGCGCCCGGCCCATGCGCCCGGTGGCGCCGAACACGGCGACGGCAGTCGGATCGGAGGTATCGGTCATGCGCGGATGGTAGAGCCTGGCGCCCGCGTTGGGTATGCGCGCTGGGTGACGATGGGCTGCCGACGGTGACGATCGCTGCTGCGACTCGGCGCGCGGGGTCCGAGCATGTCTGCATGCTTCGCCGTCGTCATCGGCGCCGCCGCCCCCTTTTTTGCGATCGATCGGATACGGAGTGCGGTGGGGATGGAATACGATTCGGCGAATCGGCCGGAAGTCCAATCCCCGGCGCACTCATTCGACTCCGGGCAACGGCGAGCGCCGTCGCCCGTGCCGATCAGGACGTCACCCGATCCCAGAACTGCTTGACGTTGTCGAGCCAGGAGCTGTTGCGCGGCGAATGCGCCGCGGCGTCGGCGCCTTCGAATGTGGCCTCGAACTGCTCGAGCAGCTCGCGCTGCGTGCGCGTCAGGCGCACCGGCGTCTCGACGACGACGCGGCAGATCAGGTCGCCGGTGCGGCCGCTGCGCACGGACTTGACGCCCTTGCCGCGCAGCCGGAACAGCTTGCCGCTCTGCGTCTCGGCCGGCACCGTGATGCTGGCCTCGCCGCCGAGCGTCGGGATCTTCAGCTCCGCGCCGAGCGCGGCCTGTCCGTAGCGGATCGGCACCTCGCAGTGCAGGTCGTCGCCCTCGCGCTGGAACACCGCGTGCTCGCGCACGCGCACCTCGACGTAGAGATCACCCGGCACCGTGCCCGGCGGGCCGGCCTCGCCCTGCCCGGTCAGGCGGATGCGGTCGCCGTTGTCGACACCGGCCGGAATGCGCACCGACAGCGTGCGCTCGTCGTGGACGCGGCCCTCGCCGCGGCAGTCGCGGCACGGATTGGCGATCGTCTTGCCGCTGCCGCCGCAATGCGGGCAGGTCTGCTGCACCGAGAAGATGCCGTTTTGCATGCGCACGCGGCCGTGGCCGCGGCAGGTGTTGCAGGTGGCGGTCTTGCCGTCGGCCGAGCCGGAGCCGGTGCAGGTCGCGCACTCGATCAGCGTCGGCACCTCGATCGATTTCTCGACGCCGAACACGGCCTCCTCGAGGTCGAGCTCGAGCATGTAGCGCAGGTCCGATCCGCGCCGCGGACCGCCGCGTCCGCCGCCCATGCCGAAGATGTTCGAGAAGATGTCGCCGAAGATGTCGTCGACGTCGCCGCGGAAGCCGCCGCCGCCCATGCCGCCTTCGAACGCGGCGTGGCCGTGCTGGTCGTACAGCGCGCGCTTGTGCGGATCGGACAGCACCTCGTAGGCCTCCTTGGCCTCCTTGAAGCGCTCCTGCGCGGCGGGGTCGTCGGGACAGCGGTCCGGGTGGCATTTCATCGCCAGCCGGCGGAAGGCTTTCTTGATTTCCTCTTCCGTGGCCGATCGCTCGGCACCGAGGATTTCGTAGTAGTCGCGTTTGCTCATGATCGGCGCGAGACGTCAGGTCGGGGCGGCGGAAACGAAAACGGAGCCGGCGGACCGGCTCCGTTCCCTCTCGTCTTGCGTCTTACTTCTTGTCGTCCTTGACTTCGGTGAACTCGGCGTCGACGACGTCGTCACCGGCCGCCTGGCCGGCGCCACCCTGGGCAGCGGCGTCGGCACCCGGCTGCGGGCCGGCCGCGGCCGCTGCGTACAGCGCCTGCGCGACTTCCTCCAGGCGGCTGGTGCGCGTCTCGATCTGCGCCTTGTCGTCGCCCTTCATGACCTTCTCGAGCTCCGAGAGCGCTTCCTCGATCGGGCCGATCTGGCCGCCGGCGAGCTTGCCGCCGTGCTCCTTCAGCGCGTCGCGCGTGGCGTGGACCAGCTGATCGGCCTTGTTGCGCGCGCCGACCAGCTCGTGGAACTTGCGGTCCTCTTCCTTGTTGGCCTCGGCATCGGCGACCATCCGCTGGATCTCGTCGTCGGACAGGCCCGAGCCGGCCTTAATCTCGACGCGCTGCTCCTTGCCGGTCTTCTTGTCCTTGGCCGACACGTGCAGGATGCCGTTGGCGTCGATGTCGAACGTGACCTCGATCTGCGGCATGCCGCGCGGCGCCGAGTCGATGCCGGCGAGGTCGAACTTCGCCAGCGACTTGTTGAAGCGCGCCTGCTCGCGTTCGCCCTGCAGCACGTGCACGGTGACCGCGCTCTGGTTGTCCTCGGCGGTCGAGAACGTCTGCGAGGCCTTGGTCGGGATCGTGGTGTTCTTCTCGATCAGCTTGGTGAACACGCCGCCGAGCGTCTCGATGCCGAGCGACAGCGGGGTCACGTCGAGCAGCAGCACGTCCTTGACGGTACCGCCGAGCACGCCGCCCTGGATCGCCGCGCCGACGGCGACGGCCTCGTCCGGGTTGACGTCCTTGCGCGGCTCCTTGCCGAAGAAGTCCTTGACCGCTTCCTGCACCTTGGGCATGCGGGTCTGGCCGCCGACCAGGATCACCTCGCTGATGTCGGACACGCGCAGGCCCGCATCGTTGAGCGCGATGCGGCACGGCTCGATCGTGCGCTTGACGAGGTCCTCGACCAGCGCCTCGAGCTTGGCCCGCGTGAGCTTGATGTTGAGGTGCTTCGGACCGGAGGCGTCGGCCGTCACGTACGGCAGGTTGACCTCGGTCTGGTGCGAGCTCGACAGCTCGATCTTGGCGCGCTCGGCGGCGTCCTTCAGACGCTGCAGCGCGAGCGGATCGTTCTTGAGGTCGACGCCCTGGTCCTTCTTGAACTCCTCGACGAGATAGTCGATGACGCGCATGTCGAAGTCTTCGCCGCCGAGGAAGGTGTCGCCGTTGGTCGCGAGCACCTCGAACTGACGCTCGCCGTCGACTTCGGCGATCTCGATGATCGAGACGTCGAACGTGCCGCCGCCGAGGTCGTACACGGCGATCTTGCGGTCGCCGCCCTTCTTGTCGAGGCCGTAGGCCAGCGCGGCCGCGGTCGGCTCGTTGATGATGCGCTTGACCTCCAGGCCGGCGATGCGGCCGGCGTCCTTGGTCGCCTGGCGCTGGCTGTCGTTGAAGTACGCGGGCACCGTGATGACGGCCTCGGTGACCGGCTCGCCGAGGAAGTCCTCGGCGGTCTTCTTCATCTTCATCAGCACCTTCGCCGAGATCTCCGGCGGCGCCATCTTCCTGCCGTCGGCGGTCTCGATCCAGGCGTCGCCGTTCTCGTGCGCGACGATCTTGTACGGCACGATGCCGATGTCCTTCTGGACCTCGGCGTCGGTGAACTTGCGGCCGATGAGACGCTTGACCGCATAGAACGTGTTCTTCGGATTGGTCACCGCCTGGCGCTTGGCGGTCGCGCCGACGACGACTTCGCTGTCCTTGAAGGCGACGACCGACGGCGTGGTGCGGTCACCCTCGGAATTCTCGATGACGCGCGCCGTCGTGCCTTCCATGACCGCGACACACGAATTGGTCGTGCCGAGGTCGATACCGATGATCTTGCCCATGATGGTCTACTCTCTCCCGCGAAAATGGATTCGGTCGCAACGACCGTGACTGGCGCAGAATCTGGGGGTCTGGACCCCGCTTTCAAGCGGTTTTCGCATCGAATCGATCGCCGGCGCGCATCGCGCGCTCACGTCCGATCGACGCGCTGCCCGTAGCGAATTCCTGAACTCCCCGGTGTATCGGCGCATCGGAAACCGGCGCCTGGATCGACGGCGGCCGGACCCTCGCCGACCGCCGCCGCGAATCGCGCCGACTCAGTCGGCGGCCTGCGCCACCGTGACCAGCGCCGGCCGCAGCAGGCGCTCGTTGAGCACGTAGCCCTTCTGGAACACCGCGACCACCGAGCCGGCCGGGTGCGCCTGCGTCGGCACCATCTGCATCGCCTGGTGACGCTCCGGATCGAAGGCCTCGCCGGCCGGATCGATCGCCTTCAGTCCGTTCGCCTCGGCTACGCGCGTCAGCTCGCGCAGCGTCAGCTCGACGCCGCCGCGCAGCGCCGCGAAGTCCTCGCCGCTCGCGGCCAGGCCGCGCTCGAGATTGTCCAGGACCGGCAGCAGATCGGCCAGCAGCTTCTCGTTCGCGAAACGGCGCGCCTGCTCGAGGTCGCGCTGCAGCCGCCGGCGCTGGTTCTCGATCTCGGCGCGCTCGCGCAGGACCGTCTCGCGCATCTCGGCGAGGTTGCGCTCGGCCTCGGCCAGCTGCGTGTTGAGCCGATCGAGATCGGCCATCACCTCGTCCGGCGCCGCGGCGCCTTCGGGGTTGAGGTTTCCGGCTGGATCGGTGCTTTGCATCGTTGCTCTCCACCTGTCAAAAAAACGCCGCCGGCGTCGGGCGCCGGTGGCAAGTATGCGATTGTGGGGCACTTATTGTGCCGGCTGCGCGCGGTTCAAGGTGCCGGAGATGATCTGCGCGGTGGCCTGGACCATCGGAATCACGCGCTCGTAGGCCATTCGCGTCGGCCCGATCACGCCGAGCACGCCGAGGATGCGCCCGTGCACGCCGTACGGCGCGGTGACCAGCGAGAAGCCGTCCAGCGCCGCGAAACCCGACTCCTCGCCGATGAACAGCCGCACGCCGTCGGCGCGTGCGCAGCGTTCGAGCAGCTGCAGCAGGTCGCGCTTGCGCTGGAACGCCTCGAACAACTCGCGCAGGCGGTCGATGTCGGCCTGGTCCTGGCGGCCCATCAGCCGCGTCTGGCCGGCGACCAGCATGTCGCTGTCGGTGCTGGCCTGGAACGCCTGGCTGGCGACCTCGACCGCGGCACTGAGCAGGCGGTTCAGCCGCACGCCCTCCTCGCGCATCTCGCGCAGCAGCCGCGCGCGGATCTCGTCGATGCGCATGCCGGCGAACTGGCCGTTGAGGAAGTTGGCGATCTGCTCGAGCTCGCCGGCGCCGTAGGCGCGCTGCGTCGTGACGACGCGGTTCTGCACCTGGCCGTCGGTGAAGACCAGGATCACCAGCAGACGGCTGGCGTCGAGCATCACGAAATCGATGTGCCGGAACGGAAACTCCTCGCGCTTGGGCACGCTGACGACGCCGACGAAATGCGTCATCTCCGACAGCAGCGAGGTCGCGCTGTTGAGCAGGTCCGGCGTCGCCGCGTCGGTCGGCAGTTCGCGGCGCAGCTGCGCGAGCTGGTCCTCGTCGGGCGGCTGCATCTCGAGCAGGCTGTCGACGAAGACGCGATAGCCCTGCGCGGTCGGCACGCGCCCGGCCGAGGTATGCGGCGCGGCGACCAGGCCCACCTCCTCCAGATCGGCCAGCACGTTGCGGATCGTCGCCGGGCTGACGTCGAGCCCCGAGGACTTGGCGAGCGTGCGCGAGCCGACCGGCTGCCCGTCGCTGATGTAGTGCGAGATCAGCGTGCGCAGCAGCTGGCGGGCCCGGGCGTCGAGCGGGTGAGCGGAGGAACGGTTCATCGGACGTGCGCATGGCCGGTCAGCCGGCGCCGAGCACGCTAGCAAGCGGCCGCGCCGGGTTCAAGCGGGCCGCGGCCTGGCCGGTCGCTCGGGAGGCCACCGACTCCGGCCGCCATCGGAGACGCGGCCGCAAGGGCGGCCGCTCGCACAGGCGCGGTGGCGGGGCGCCGACGCTCGTGCCGGACGCCGCACAGCTGCGCACGCGGGCTCGGCGGCCCGCTGCCGGGCGGAGCCGAACGCACGCGACGCGGGCGCGCGTGCCGCGTGCGAACCCGGGCCGCGCGTCGACGGCCGACACGCGCCGCGTATCACGTGGTGCGACGGCGGCCGGGCAGCATCCTGTTCACGACCGGCGCCGGCAACGATAATCGGCGCCCCGACCGCCCTCGGACCGCACGCCTACGCCATGCTGGAAACCCTCTACGTCAAGGATTTCGCGATCGTCGAGCATGCCGAGATCCACTTCGGCGACGGCCTGACCGTGGTCACCGGCGAGACCGGTGCCGGCAAGTCGCTGCTGGTCGACGCCCTGCTGCTGCTGGCCGGCAGCCGCGGCGACAGCGGCCTGGTGCGCCACGGCTGCGACCGTGCCGAGCTCTCGGCGCGCTTCGCGATCGCCGGCCGCGAGGACCTGCTGGCCTGGCTGCGCGCCGAGGAACTGGACGACGATGGCGCCTGCGAGCTGCGCCGCGTGATCCGCAGCGAGGGCAGCTCGCGCGCCTGGATCAACGGCCGGCCGGTCGCGCTGGCGCAGCTCAAGGCACTCGGCGAGCGCCTGATCGAGATCCACGGCCAGCACGAGCATCAGACCCTGCTCGATCGCGCCGCCCAGATGGACCTGCTCGATGCGTTCGGCGGCCACGACGACGCGCGCCGGACCGTGGCCGGCCTGGCCCAGGACTGGCGTCAGAAGCAGGCGCGGATCGCCGCGCTGACCGGCGGCGCCGACCACGCCGAACGGATCGACTGGCTGAGCCACCAGCTGACCGAGCTCGACCGGCATGCGCTCGACGCCGAGGCGTTCGCCGTGCTCGAGGACGACCATCGGCGCCTCGCCAATGCCGGCCAGCTCGTGCAGGGCTGCGCGGGCCTGGCCGAACGCATCGACGGCGACGGCGAGTTCGCGCTGACGCGCCTGCTGCATCGCGCGCAGGCCGACGCGCAGCGCCTCGCCGAGCTCGACCCGCGCCTCGGCGGCGTCGCCGACCTGCTCGATGCGGCGCGCATCCAGGTCGAGGAGGCCGGCGATACGCTGACGCGCTATCAGGACGCGCTCGACCTCGATCCGGAGCGGCTCGCCGAGATCGAGGCGCAGCTGACCAAGCTGCACGAACTCTCGCGCAAGCACCGGCGGCCGATGGCCGAGCTCAGGCCGCTCGCCGACGAACTGCGCGCCGAGCTCGACACGCTGCGCGGTGCCGGCGACGAGCTCGATCGGCTGCGCGCCGAATCGCAGCGGATCGCGGCCGACTACGATCGCGCCGCCGCTGCGCTGTCGGATGCGCGCGCGCAGGCCGGCAGCCGGCTCGCCGCGGCCGTCACCGCGCTGATGGCCGAGCTCGGCATGGGCGGGCGCTTCGAGGTCCAGCTCGAGCCCGACGACGACGGCGCGCCGTCGGCCGCCGGCCGCGAGCGCTGCGAGTTCCTGGTCAGCACCAATCCCGGCCAGCCGCCGCGTGCGCTGCGCAAGGTCGCCTCCGGCGGCGAGCTGTCGCGGATCGGGCTGGCGATCGAGGTCGCCGCGCTCGGCGCCGATGCGACCGGCACGATGGTCTTCGACGAGGTCGATTCGGGCGTCGGCGGCGCAGTCGCCGAGATCGTCGGCCAGAAGCTGCGCCGGCTCGCGGCCGGCTGCCAGGTGCTGTGCGTGACGCATCTGCCGCAGGTCGCGGCGCAGGGCCATCACCATCTGCGCGTCGCCAAGTCCAGCGACGCCGATTCCACGCGCGTCCGGATCGAGCCGCTCGACGAAGGCGCCCGGCGCGACGAGGTCGCGCGCATGCTCGGCGGCGTCGAGATCACGCGGCAGACGCTGGCGCACGCGCGGCAGATGCTCGACAGCGCGCGCCAGGCCGGCTGATCGCGCGCGACCGGAGCCGGCTTGCGGCCGGCCCCGGTCAGCCTCGGCGAACGAGGCCTACTTGATCAGGCGCAGCGTCAGCGGGTAGCGGTAGGTCTGGCCGTTGTTGGCGTTGATCGCCGCGACGATCGTCAGCACGATCCACACGCCGAGCAGCGCCAGGCCGAGCGGCAGCGTCAGGAAGATGCCGATGCCGAACGTGCCGATCGTGATGATCCACAGCGCGATCCAGACGATCAGCGCGGTCAGGTTGAAATTGAGCGCCTCGCGCGCCTGGTCGGCCGCGAACGGCAGGCTGTCGCGCTTGACCAGCCAGACCACCAGCGGTCCGAGCACGCAGCCGAAGCCGGCCGTGAAGAACGCACTGAACGCCGACAGATGACCGAGCAGCGCCCAGGTCCGCTCGTCGTTGCTGAGCGTGCTCGGCGGGGTGGCGGTGGTGTCTTCGATCATCGCAGGTCTCCGGTTCGCGGGAGGTTCCCACGGTGGATATCGGCGAGAGGAGCGTCAAGGGCGAGCGGTCATGCCCCCGGTACCCGTTCAGCGCGCGGACACCTCGCCGCGCGTCACTCGCCGGCGATCGTCATGCGGTCGATCAGGATCGATCCGGTCAGCAGGTGCGAACGCGGATCGACGTCGCTGCCGATCGCGACGATGCCGGCGAACATCGCGCGCAGGTTCGAGGCGATCGTGATCTCCTCGACCGGGTGGACGATCTGGCCGTTCTCGACCCAGAAGCCGGACGCGCCGCGCGAATAGTCGCCGGTGATCAGCGACACGCCCTGCCCCATGACCTCGGTGACGAGCAGGCCGGTGCCCATGCGCCTGAGCAGCGCCGGCAGATCGTCGGTGCCGGGCGTGACGAGCAGGTTGTGGATGCCGCCGGCGTTGCCGGTCGTCGTCATGCCGAGCTTGCGCGCCGAATAGCTGCCGAGGATGTAGCGCGCGAGCACGCCGTCGCGGACCAGATCGGCATCGCGCGTCGCGACGCCCTCGGCGTCGAACACGCTCGAGCCGTGGCCGCGCGGCAGGCGCGGCCGCTCGGTCATCTGCACGAACGACGGAAACACCGGCTTGCCGAGATGGTCGACCAGGAAACTCGCGCGCCGGTACAGCGCGCCGCCGCTGACCGCGGACAGGAAGTGGCCGATCAGCCCGCGCGCGACCTCGGGCACGAACACGACCGGGCATTCGCGCGTGGACAGGCGGCGCGCATCGAGCCGCGAGACCGTGCGCTCGGCGGCGCGCCGGCCGATCGATTCGGCGTCGGCGAAGTCGCTCGCCGAGCGCACCGCGTCGTACCAGTAGTTCTGCTGCATGCCGGCGTCGTCCTCGGCGATCAGCGCGCACGACAGCAGATGCCGCGTGCTGCGCTCGACGCCGCGGAAGCCGGCCGAGTTGGCATTGGCGAGTACCGACTCGCCGACCTGCACGGCGGCGCCCTCGGAGTTGCTGATGCGCGGATCGAAACTGCGACCGGCGTCCTCGATGCGCAGGCCGAGCTCGATCGCCTCCTCGACGCCGATCCGCCACGGATGCCACAGGTCCAGGTCCGGGAAGTCGCGCGCGTACAGCGCCGGATCGGCCAGACCGTTGCACGGGTCTTCCTCGGTGTAGCGCGCGATCGCGCAGGCGTGCTCGACCGTGCGCGCGATCGACTCCGGATCGAGGTCGGCCGTGCTGGCCGAGCCCTTGCGCTTGCCGAACAGCACCGTCAGCGACACGCCGCGATCGCGCGTGCGCGTGATCGTCTCGACCTCGCCGAGCCGCACGCCGACGTCCAGACCGGTGTCAATGCTCGCGGCGACCTCCGCTTCGCTGGCGCCGGCCGCGCGGCAGCGGCGCAGCACGTCGTCGCAGACTTCGGCCAGACGGGCCAGTTCTTCCAGGCTGGAATCGTGGGTGTTATCGATGAGTGCTGCGTTCACGTTATGCTTTTCCGATGATCGATCACGATACGACCGACGAATTCGACGGCCCGAGCCGCAGTCAGCTGCGCCGCGAGGCGCTGGACGTGCTGAAGCTCGCGACCACGCTGGCGACGCTGTCCGACGCCCAGCTCGACCGATTGCCGCTGCCCGAGGACGTGCGCGCCGAGGTCGAGCGCACGCGCGCGACGCCCTCGCACGGCGCACGCAAGCGGCAGACCCAGTTCCTGGCCAAGCAGCTGCGCCGGCTCGACGAGGAAGCCCTCGATGCGATCCGCAAGCTGCTCGACCACGACCGGCAGAGCGCGCACCGGCAGACCGCGGTGCTGCACCAGATCGAGGCCTGGCGCGACCGCCTGCTCGCCGAGGGCGACGCCGCACTCGATCCGCTGCTCGAGCGGCATCCCGGCGGCGACCGCCAGCAGCTGCGCGCGCTGATCCGCCAGGCGCGGCTCGAGGCCGAGCGCGCCAGGCCGCCGCGCGCGGCGCGCGAGCTGTTCCGGCTGCTGCGCACGCTGATGGAAGCGCCGGCCGACTGAAGCGCGGCGCGCGTCGCCGCGCGCCTGCGCGACGGCACGCGTCATGCCGCGGTACCGCCGACGGTCATCGCGTCGATCCGCAGCGTCGGCTGGCCGACGCCGACCGGCACGCTCTGGCCGTCCTTGCCGCAGACGCCGACACCCTCGTCGAGCGCGAGGTCGTTGCCGATCATCGACACGCGCGTCAGCACTTCGGGACCGGCGCCGATCAGCGTCGCGCCCTTGACCGGCCGCGTCAGCCGGCCGTCCTCGATCAGATAGGCCTCGCTCGCCGAGAACACGAACTTGCCGTTGGTGATGTCGACCTGGCCGCCGCCGAAATTGACCGCATACAGACCGCGCTTGACCGAACCGATGATCTCCTCGGGCGCCCGCGTGCCGGGCCGCATGTAGGTATTGGTCATGCGAGGCATCGGCAGGTGCGCGAACGACTCGCGGCGGCCGTTGCCGGTCGAGGCCGCGCCCATCAGCCGCGCATTGGTCTTGTCCTGCATGTAGCCGGTCAGGATGCCGTCCTCGATCAGCGTCGTGCAGCGCGTCGGCGTGCCTTCGTCGTCGATGCTCAGCGAGCCGCGGCGCCCGGCCAGCGTGCCGTCGTCGACGACGGTGACGCCCGGCGCGGCGACGCGCTCGCCGATGCGGCCGGCGAACGCCGAGGTCTCCTTGCGGTTGAAGTCGCCCTCCAGGCCGTGGCCGATCGCCTCGTGCAGCAGCACGCCGGGCCAGCCCGGACCGAGCACGACGGTCATCGTGCCGGCCGGCGCGTCGACCGCTTCCAGATTGATCAGCGCGGTGCGCACCGCCTCGCGCGCGAACGCGTACGCGCGGCCGTCGGCGAGCAGCTCGTCGAAGCCGTAGCGGCCGCCGCCGCCGCCGCTGCCGGACTCGCGGCGGCCGCCCTGCTCGGCGATGACCTGGACGTTCATGCGCACCAGCGGACGCACGTCGGCGGCCAGCGTGCCGTCGGAAGCGGCGATCAGCACGGTGTCGACGCCGGCCGACAGGCTGACGATGACCTGCTGCACGCGCGGATCGAGCGCGCGCGCAAAGGCGTCGATCTCGCGCAGCACGCGCACCTTGGCCTCGCTCGACAGCGTCTCGATCGGGTCGATCGCCGGATACAGCGCCGGTGCCGAGGCGATCGCGAGCGGCCGTCCGGTGCCGGCGGCGCCGGCCTTGGCGATCGCACGCGCCGCGCCGGCCGCCTCGAACAGCGACGGCAGCACGATCTGGTCCGAGTACGAGAAGCCGGTCTTCTCGCCGGAGATCGCGCGCACGCCGACGCCCTGCTCGATGCTGTGGCTGCCTTCCTTGACGATGCCGTCCTCGAGCAGCCAGGACTCGGCGCGCGAATGCTGGAAGTACAGGTCGGCGGCGTCGATCGACGGCGCCATCAGGCGCGCGAACACCGGTTCGAGGTCAGTGGCGGACAATCCGCCGGGCCGCAGCAAGCGCTGCTCGGCCTGGGCGATCAGAGAGGTCATGGGGGCCTGCGGAAAGGACAGGCCATCGATCATGGGGGCGCCCCGCCCCGCCCGCAAGCCGCGGGCCCCGTTCAGCGTGCCGGCTCGGCCTCGTCGCGGCCGGAGCGGCCGGCCCGGCCCTCGCGCGAGACCAGCCGGATCTGCGGCTTGTCCCAGGGCCCGGTGACCTCGTAGGTCGCGCGCGCCACCGCGTTGATTTGCTTGTTGAAAAGCCCCTGGACGACGAGCCCGGCGGCAGCCCCGACCGGCCCTCCGGCCAGCGCGCCGACGACCGGCAGCGTCGCGCCCGCGTGCGGCGTCACGATCAGGCGCTGGTCGTAGTCCTTGTTGCGCAGGTCGGTGCGGCCGCTGATCCGGATGTCGGCGGCCGGCCCCTTGATCGAGAGGTCGTCGGTCGCGGCCTGGCCGGTGTCGAGCCGGAACGTGCCGCTGATCGCGTTGAAGCTGAAGCCGGACCGGAAGAAGTCCGAGAAGTCGAGGCTGAGCCGGCGCGGGATCTCGGTCAGCGACAGCAGGCCGAAGATCCGGCCGGCGCCCGGCTCGACGTCGAGAATGCGGCCGTCGCCGACGTTGATCGCGAGCGTGCCGTCGAGCTTGGCCAGCGCGAAGCCGGTCGGCGGCCCGGCCCAGCCGGCCTCGATGCGGGCCGTGGTGCGGCCGCCGTCGATGATGCCGGCATAACCGAACGCGTCGAGCATGCGGCCGAGATTGTGCGAGGAGAGGTCGATCGTCAGCCGCGAGCGATTCGCCCCCGGCGTGCCGGACCAGTCGCCCTGCGCGCGCATTTCGAGGTTCGGCGACTTCGCGTCGAGCTGGTCGATGCGCATGCCGCCGGCGACCGGCCGGCTCTCGAAGCGGGTCTGGCCGAGCACCGAGCGGCCGATGCGCAGGTCGCCGATCCAGATGTGCAGCGGCGGTAGCAGGCCGGGCGTCAGATCGCTGCCGGCCGCCGGCGCGTCCACGTCGTCGTCCTCGGGCGATTCGGGCCAGTGCAGACGGTCCAGGTGCACGGTCACGCCGGCGCGCATCAGTTCCGCGGTCGGCAGCGTGATGCCGCCCTGCAGGGCATCGCCGGTGAAGCTGAATTCGGTCGCCGCCGCGCCGCGCGCGATGCGCACGCCGGCCGCGCCGATCGTGCGCGTGCCGAGCATCAGCGCGTCGACCGCCAGATCGGCGCCGCGCAGCTCGAAATCGCCCTCGCCGGTGCCGGTACTGCCGCCGACGAAGCTGGCCCAGCCGCCGAGATCGAGCAAGGGCGCGCGGCCGCCGATCACGAAACCGCGATCGGGCAGCGCGCCAGCGACCTTCGAGCCGAAGTCCAGCCGCATCGCCAGCGGCGCGTTCGGCGCCGGCAGGCGGCCGCTGACGGTCAGCATGTCACCGAGCGTCACGCGCAGCGCGCCGCCGGCATAGGGCATCGGCAACGCGACCTCGAGCGGCAGCGCGACGTCGGCCGCCTTGGCCAGCGGTGCCGGCAGGTCGATCGCGGTGCCGACCAGATCGCTGCGCGCGCTCAGCCGCGTATGCCCGGGCGCGCCATCGTCCGCGCCGGCCACGCTGGCGGCGATCGTCCACTGCGAGCTGCCGTCCATATGCGCGAGGATCGATTCGAGGCCCGGCACGTCGGCGAACACGACCTGCGCCGGCAGCCGCGCGTCGAGCCGCGCCTGCACGACCTGTCCGGGCTCGGTCACCGCATCGCCGACGGCGACGCTCAGCGCGCCGGCATGGCCGCGCGTCGTTACGCGCAGCTTGTCGGCGACGAAGCCGCCGCGGTCGAAGCGGATCGCGCCGGCGACATCGCTGAAATCGACGCGCCAGTCCGGCTGCGTGACGGTCGCGCCGGCCAGCGTGGCCGTGCCGTCGAGCGAGAAACCGGGCGCGTCCTTCTTCAGCGGTACCTGCAGCTTGAAATCGAAATCGGCGTTGCCGCCGACCGCCAGGCCGGCCAGCGCGTCGCGGAAGCGCGCGCCGATCGGCGTCGCGCGCAGGAAACCGAGCAGGTTGCGGCCGCTGCCGCGGCCGGCCGCCGAGAGTTCGAGCACGGCGTCGCCGAAATCGGCGATCCGCGCCTCGGCACCGCCGAGCACGGCACCGAGCGAGTTGCCGGCGCTCGCAGAGGCCTCCATGCCGTCGTTGACGAAGCGCGCGACCGCGGTGACGCCCTCGACGCGCGGCCAGTCGGCCAGGTACTGCAGCCGCGTGTCCTCGATCGTCGCGACCGCCTCGAAGCGTCCGCCGTAGCCGTCGAACGGCCACTCGGCCAGATCGCCGCGGAACACCGCGCGGCCGTCGACGACGCGTCCGGCCTGCAGGGCGCGGTCGAGCCACTCGACCGCGGGTCGCGGCATCACGTTGACCGGCCAGAACCGCTTGGCCGACGGCACGTCGCCGTGCGCGACCGCCGCATACAGATCGAGCCGGGGTCGCGCCCCGCCGCGCGGCAGCTCGACGCCGCCGCGCAGCTCGCCGCCGTAGCCGTCGCCTTCGAATACGACGCGCTCGGTCTCCACGCGCCAGCCGTCGTCGATCGGTCGCAGCACGACGTCGCCGCCGAACGCCGAGAACACGAACGGCTCGCGGAACACGCCCGGGTATTCGGCCGTGAAGCCCTGCGCCGGCAATGCGATCAGCACGGCCTGCGCGTCGCCGCGCAGTTCTCCGTGCAACGGACCGAGGCCCGGTGCCTTGGCGGCCGGCGCGATCGCCAGCTCCGAAAACCGCGCACTCAAGTCGTAGTCCTCGGCGCCGTCGTAGCGCATGGAGGCCTGGTCGAGACGGCCGCGCGGAGCGGCATCGCGCAACCATCCGCGCAGGCCGGCCGGCAGCGTGCCGATCTGCGCCGCCAGTCCGGCCAGCGGCGCCAGTGCGATCGTGTCGGCCGCGGCGCGCCAGCGCAGCGGCGCCGTGTCGAGCATCTCGATGCTGGCACGCGTCGGCGGATGCTCGGTTCCGCCGGCGCCGAGCACGACCTCGGCCAGATCGAGCGACCAGGCCTCGCCGTCGCCGCGGCGCCAGCGCAGTGCCAGCGCCAGCCGATCCAGTGCCGCCGCAGCGGTGTCGGTCGGCGCGGCCACCGTCGCCGCGCCCGGCGTATCGACCGCGAGCTTCAGGCCGCGCAGGTCCAGCCGCGTACGCACGTCGAACACCCGGCCGTGATCCCACTCGGCCCAGGCCTGCACGAGTCCGCGTCCGGCATCCAGGCGCGTGCCGCCGTAGGCCTGGCCGCGCAGCAGCCGGCCTAGATCGACGTCGCGGCCGGACAGGTACAGACGGCCGCGGCCCTCGCCGCGGCGGATCGAGGTGATCAGATCGAGCGGACTGGCTTCCTCGTCGAGGCTGCGCACCTTGCCGAGCACGTAGAGCTCGGCGCCGCGATTGACCAGGCGCAGCTCGCTGGCGCCGACCTGCAGATGGACACCGTGCCGCTCGTCGTCGAGCCGCAGCTTGAGGTCGACCAGGACCAGCACGCCGAGCGCGCCGAGCGGATCGCCGCTGGCGGCCGGATCGAGGTCGAAGCCGTGCAGCTGCCAGCGGCCGTCGGCATCGCGCTCGAGCGAGAGGTCGAGCCCGACCAGGCGGAACTCGTTCCAGGCGCGGTTGCGCTGGAACGGCGCGAACAGGTTCAGCGCGAGCTCGGCGCGATCGAGCCGCAGCGGCGTCTGCTCCGGCGCGCGCGCGCCGATCAGCACGTTCTCGAGCACCAGCTGCGGCCCGCCGCGCACCCAGCGCGCGGCGATGTGACCGATCGTGACCGGCCGGTCGATGCGCTCGGCGAGCCAGGCCTCGACGCGGTCCGGATTGCGCACCAGCCACGGCACGACGAGCTGGCCGACGCCGACCAGCACGCCGAGCGCGATCACGACCGCCGCCAGCGTGCCGGCGACGATGCGGCGGACGCGGCGCCAGCGCCGGCGTGCCGGGTCTATCGCGGGTGTTGCGGTCGCGCCCATGCCGGCCGGTCAGAGCAGCACGACATCGTACTGCTCCTGCGAGTAGTGCTCCTCGGCCTGGAAGCGGATCGTCTTGCCGATGAACTCCTCGAGCTCGGCCACCGCCGCGCCCTCCTCGTCGAGGATGCGGCCGACCACCTTCGGCGCGGCCAGCACCAGCAGCTTGGCCGCGTCGAACTGGCGCACCGCGCGGGTAATCTCGCGGAAGATCTCGTAGGTGACGGTCTCGGCGGTCTTCAGGCTGCCGCGGCCGGCGCAGGCCGGGCACGGCTCGCAGAGCTGGCGCTCGAGGCTCTCGGTGGTGCGCTTGCGCGTCATCTCGACCAGGCCGAGCTCGGACATCTCGTAGACCGTCGTCTTGGCATGGTCGCGCGCCAGCGCCTTCTCGAGCAGCCGGATCACCTGGCGCTTGTGCTCCTCGTCGGTCATGTCGATGAAGTCGATGATGATGATGCCGCCGAGATTGCGCAGGCGCAGCTGGCGAGCGGCGGCCTGGGCCGCTTCCAGATTGGTGCGGAACACCGTCTCCTCGAGGTTGCGGCTGCCGAGGAACGCGCCGGTATTGACGTCGATCGTCGTCATCGCCTCGGTCTGGTCGACGATCAGATAGCCGCCCGACTTCAGCGGCACCTCCTTGCGCAGCGCCTTCTGGATCTCGTCCTCGACGCCGTACAGATCGAAGATCGGGCGCTCGCCGGGGTAGTGCTCGACGCGCTCGGCGAGCTCGGGCATGAACTGCGCGACGAAGCGCTGCGCGCGCTCGAGCGTCTCGCGCGAGTCGATGCGCACCTTCTCGATCGACGGCCGCATCAGGTCGCGCAGCGCGCGCTGCGCGAGCGCGAGGTCCTCGTAGATGCACTCGCCGACGCGCGCGCGCGCGGAGTTCTCCTGCACGGCCTTCCAGAGCCGGCCCAGATACGCCACGTCCTCGGCCAGCGATTCGCGCGGCTGGCCCTCGGCATTGGTGCGCACGATGTAGCCGAGCGGACTGTCGCCGACCAGCCCGGACAGCATGTCCTTGAGCCGGGCGCGTTCCTCCTCGACTTCGATCCGCGCCGAGACGCCGAGCACCTTGCTGTACGGCAGCAGCACCAGATAGCGCGAAGGGATCGACAGATGCGTCGTCAGCCGCGCGCCCTTGGTGCCGATCGGGTCCTTGACGATCTGCACGACGACCTCCTGGCCCTCGCGCACGAGTTCGCCGATCGGCGGCGGCAACGGCGGCAGCAGGTCGCCGTTGTCGGCGACGATTGGCAGCGACGGCCGCACGATGTCCGAGGCGTGCAGGAACGCGGTGCGCTGCAGGCCGACGTCGACGAAGGCTGCCTGCATGCCCGGCATGACGCGGCTGATGCGGCCCTTGTAGATGTTGCCGACGTAGCCGCGCCGGCTCGAACGCTCGACCAGCACCTCCTGCAACATGCCGTTTTCGACCAGGGCCACGCGCGTTTCGCGTGGCGTCACGTTGATGAGGATTTCTTCGGACACAAAAGGGGTTAGAAAAGAATGTTGATCGGGTTTATAGCCCGGGCGCGGCGTGCTTGTCGAATCGGGACTTCGGCGCTGCCGCGGTGCGGCGAACGGAGCACCCGCCTTGGGCCGTCCATTCAGGCGGCAGCCGCACAAGCGATTGATTCGATTGAGCGATGCGGTGCCGGCGTCGGACCCGAAGGCGCCATCGCCCGCAGCCGAACACCGTTACAGCCGCGCCAGTGCCTGGGCGAGATCGTTGATCAACACGGCCGGATCCTCCAGCCCGATCGACAGCCGCACCAGGCTCAGCGGCAGCCCCCTGGCCGGGCGCAGCGGCGCGTCCGGCGGAAACACCGCGCAGACCGGGAACGCCAGCGACTCGTAGCCGCCCCAGGACACGGTCATCAGGAAACGCGTCAGGCCGTCGCAGAAGCGCTCGACCGCAGCGACGTCCTCGGCGTCCAGATCGATCGTGACCAGGCCGCTGGCGCCGCGCAGCTGGCGCTCGCTCAGGCCGAGCTGCGGATTGGCCGCGGCTAGCGGCGACCAGACGCGGCGGATTCTCGGCTGGGCCTCCAGCCAGGCCAGCACCGTGCGCGTGCTGGCCGCGACGCGCTGCATGCGGATCTCCAGTGTACGCAGGCCGCGCAGCATCAGCCAGGCGTCGTGCGGCGACAGGATCGCGCCGAGCGTCATGTACGGCCCCTTGAACACGCCGCGCAGCAGATCGGCCGGGCCGCACAGCGCGCCGGCGACGACGTCGCTGTGGCCGTTCAGATACTTGGTCGCCGAATGCGCGACCAGATCGATGCCGAGCGCGATCGGCGACTGGTTCAGCGGCGTCGCGTGGCTGTTGTCGCAGAGCGTGCGGATGCCGCGCCGCCGCGCCAGCGCGGCGACCGCGGCGAGGTCCTGCTGCTCGAACGTCATCGAATTGGGACTTTCGAGCACGATCAGCCGCGTGCGCCCGGTCAGCGCCGACTCGAACGCGGCGGCCTCGGTGCCGTCGACGAAACTCGCCTCGACGCCGAAACGCGGCAGGAAATCCTGCAGCAGGCTGCGCGTCCAGCTGTACGGCCGCGCGACGCAGACGACGTGGTCGCCCTGGCCGACGCAGGCGATCACGCCGGCCGCGATCGCCGCCGCACCGCTGCCGAACACCAGACAGTCCTCGGCGCCCTCGAGCGCGGCGAGCTTCGCGCGCAGCATCGCGACGGTCGGATTGTTGCCGCGCGTGTAGACGTGGCCGGCGTACTCGTCGCGGAAGCCGGCACGCATCTGCGCCACCGTCGGGAACGCGAAGATCGAGGACTGCACCAGCGGCGGCGCGACCGCGCCGTGGTAGCGATCGCGATCCTCGCCGAGATGGTTGAGGATGTAGCTGAGGTCCATGCGCGAATCCGGGGAAGGCCGCCGCACCGCGGGCGGCGGCGCGGCGGCGGACGACGGCGTGGCTCAGAGGCCGCCGACGAACTCGCGCGTCGCGGCGGCGATCTGCGGGTCCTGCAGCGCCATGTGCAGCGTGGCCTTGACCAGGCCGAGCTTGTTGCCGCAGTCGAAGCGCGTGCCGGCGAAGCGATACGCCAGCACCGAGCGCTCGGCCAGCAGGGCCTCGATCGCGTCGGTCAGCTGGATCTCGCCGCCGGCGCCGGGCTGCGTGCTCTCGAGCAGACCGAAGATCCGCGACGGCAGCACGTAGCGGCCGACGATCGCCAGATTCGACGGCGCGACGTCGGGCTTGGGCTTCTCGACGACCAGGTTGATCTTGGCCGCGCGATCGGACAGCGCGGTCGCGTCGACGATGCCGTACTTGTCGGTCTGGTCGTGCGGCACTTCCTCCACCGCGATGATGCCGGCGCCGTTCTCGCGCTGCGACAGCTCGGACATCTGGCGCAGCGCGCCGGGGCCCTCATTCCAGATCAGATCGTCCGGCAGGATCACGCCGAACGGCTCGTCGCCGACGACCGGCCGCGCGCACAGCACCGCATGGCCGAGTCCGCGCGCCTCGGGCTGGGTCACGAACACGCAGCGCACGTGCGGCGGCAGCGTGCCCTGCACCATCGCCAGCAGCTCGGTCTTGCCGGCCTCGGCGAGCTTGTTCTCGAGCTCGTAGGCCTTGTCGAAATAATCGGCGATCGCGTGCTTGTAGCGGTTGGTGACGAAGACCAGCGTGTCGGCGCCGGCATCGACCGCCTCGTCGACCGCGTACTGGATCAGCGGCCGGTCCAGCACCGGCAGCATTTCCTTGGCGACCACCTTGGTCGCCGGCAGGAAGCGGGTGCCGAGACCGGCGACCGGAAAGACGACCTTGCGCAAACGGGGGGAGCTCACGGCATGTCCTCGAAACGGTTGAAGGGGATCGATGCGGAAACGGAACGATGCGCGGCGCGCCCAGCGTGCGAACCGGACGCGGCACGATCGTGCCGGGACCAACGGTAGCGCGACGGCCTCAAGGCGCGCGCTCGCCGAGCGCCAGCACCTGCGCGTCGCCGCCGGCCGGCCGCGTCGCGAACTCCGGCAGCAGGCCCTCGAGCAGACGGCGCAGCGCGTCCTCGTCGTAGTCGCGCGTGGCCAAGGCACCCTGGCGCAACTGGTTCGCCAGCAGCTCCCAGGACATCAGCCGCGACTGCGCGAGGAAGATCTTGGCGTGCGTGGTCTGCTGGTAGTTCTCGAGCGGATGGAACAGCTCCTCGAACAGCTTCTCGCCCGGACGCAGACCGGTGAAGACGATGCCGACGTCGCGGCCGGGCTGCTTGCCGGCCAGGCGGATCATCTGCTCGGCCAGATAGCGCACCTGCACCGGCTCGCCCATGTCGAGCGCGAAGATCTCGCCGCCGCGGCCGAGCACGCAGGCCTGCAGGATCAGCTGCGCGGCCTCGGGGATCGTCATGAAGTAGCGCGTGATCTGCGGGTGCGTGACCGTCACCGGACCGCCGGCGCGGATCTGCTCGCGGAACAGCGGCACGACCGAGCCGGCCGAGTCGAGCACGTTGCCGAAGCGCACCGTGATGAAACGCGTATGCGAATGCGCGGCAAAGTTCTGGCAGAACAGCTCGGCCACGCGCTTGCACGCGCCCATGACGCTGGACGGATTGACCGCCTTGTCGGTCGAGATCAGCACGAAGCTGCCGGCGCCGTGGCGGTCGGCGGCCTCGGCGACGACCTGGGTCGCCAGCACGTTGTTGCGGAACGCCTCGCGGATCTGCCCCTGCAGCAGCGGCACGTGCTTGTAGGCCGCCGCATGGAAGACCACCTCCGGACGCGCCGCCGCGAACGCGCGCTCGCAGGCGATCGCGTCGCCGCAGTCGCCGATGCGCGCGTCGAGCAGCAGGTCCGGATACTCGCGGCGCAGCTCCTGCTCGATGCGGTAGAGGTTGTACTCGGACTGCTCGAGGATCGTCAGCGTCGCCGCGCCGAGCCGCGCGACCTGCCGGCACAGTTCCGATCCGATCGAGCCGCCGCCGCCGGTGACCAGGACGCGCTTGCCGGAGATGCCGGTACGGATCGCGGTCCAGTCGAGCTGGACCGGGTCGCGGCCGAGCAGGTCCTCGATCGCGACTTCCTTGAGCTCGTTGAAGCTGGAGCGGCCGGCGACGATGTCCTCGAGCCGCGGCACCGTGCGGAACGGCAGGCCGGTTTCCTCGCACAGCGCGACCACGCGCCGCATCTGCACGGTGGTCGCCGACGGCATCGCGATCAGCAGCATCTGCGCGGCGGTCTCGCGCGCGAGCAGCGGCAGATCGGCCAGATGACCGAGCACCGGCACGCCGTGCACGCGGCCGCCGCGCAGCTTGGCGTCGTCGTCGAGCACGCCGACCGGACGATAGCGGTTCTCGTGCAGCAGGTCGCGGACCAGGGCCGCACCGGCGCGGCCGGCGCCGAGCACCAGCACGCGCTGCGCCGAGCGGCCGCCGCCGAAATCGAGATGGCTGTCCTTCCAGTAGCGGTAGAGCAGGCGCGGGCCGCCGAGCAGGATCGACAGCACCAGCGGATAGATCACCAGCACCGCGCGCGGCACGCTGTCGAGGCGGTTGTAGAGAAACAGCACCAGCGCCGCGGCCAGAGCGCCGAGCACGCTGGCGCGCGCGATGTTCCACAGATCCGGCAGACTCGCGAAGCGCCACAGGCCCTTGTACAGGCCGGTCAGCCAGAACACGGCGCCCTGCGCGGCGAGGACGAGACCGAGCTCGGGCGTCAGCCAGCCGATCTGCGGCGGCTCGGCCAGCAGCGAATAGCGAACGACGTTGGCGACGACCCAGGCCAGCGCGACCATCGTCAGGTCGTGCAGGACCACCGCGAGGCGCGGATGGATCGCCGCCATCGCCGAACGCAGCATCGTCATCGCGCGCTCCGCGTCCGCACGCGGCGCAGGCAGTGCCGACGGCCGGCGAACCACAGCGCGAGCCCGCCGGCATAGACCGCGGCGCAGGCACCCCAGGCGGCGGGCGGCGCCTCAAACGGACCGATGGCGATGTTCGACATGGCGCCTGACACCCGAGGTGAACGATTGACCCAGCACAGCACCGGCACGACGACGCCGAGATTCCAGAGCGCGTAGAGCGCGACGACCCGCGGATGGCTGCGTCCGCTGCGCACCAACCACTGGTAGAGGTGCTCGCGATGCGCACTATACCAACGCCGGCCGCGCAGCATGCGCGACAGCAACGTAGCCGAAGCGTCGACAACGAAGGCCGAACAGGCGATCGCGACGTTGATCGGCGCCAGCGCGGTCTGCGCCAGATGCGCCAGGCCGAGCAGCGCGACCAGCAGGCCGAGCACGCCGCTGCCGACGTCGCCCATGAAGATGCGCGCGCGCGGAAAGTTGAACGGCACGAAGCCGGCGACCGCGGCGGCCATGACGAGCGCCGCGGCGGCCGGTTCCGGCGCGCCGTAGCGGCCGAGCAGGACCGCCATCACGACGAACACGAACAGCGCCTGCAGCGCGAGCAGGCCGTCGATGCCGTCCATGAAGTTGTGCAGGTTGATGCTCCAGACGATCGTCAGGACGGCCGCGATCGCGAGAAGCAGATGCCCGGCCGACACCGCGCCGAGCGGACCCGCCGGCGTCTGCGCGACCGGACCCGGACCGGCCACGAACGTCAGCGCGACCGGCACGCACACCAGCGCCGCGGCCAGCCCATGCACGGCCAGCCGCGTCGCGGCACCGAGCGGGCGGTGGTCGTCGATCCAGCCGATCGCCGCGACCAGCGCGATCGCCGCGACGACCGGCCAGTGCTGCGGAGCCCACAGCGCGATCGGCGCGCCGACGCAGAGCAGGATCGCCGCGACGATCGCGATGCCGCCGCCGCGCGGCGTCGGCACCGTATGCGAACGGCGCTGTCCGGGCTGGTCGATCAGGCGGCGCCGCAGCGCGTAGGCGATGCTGGCGCGGGTCAGCAGCGCCGACAGCGCGAACGCCAGCGCGGCGAGCAGCGCCGCGGTCGTGGCCGGTGCGGCCATGCCGATGCCCTACTCGCCGACCACGCCGTGGATCGGACGCACCGATTCCCAGCTCTTGCAGCTCGGGCACTGCCAGTGGTGCGCCTTGGCGCCGAAGCCGCAGCGGTTGCAGCGGTACATCGCCTGGCCCTCGAGCAGCTTGCGCGCCAGTTCGCGCAGCAGCAGCAGGTTCTCGCGCGCCTCGCCGCGCGAGCGGTCCAGGCTGACGTCGATCAGCGCGATCAGCGCGCGCACCGAGGGGCGCTGACGCAGCGTCTGGTTCAGATAGTCGATCGCGACGGCCTCGCCGCGCGTGCTCGCGTAGAGCTTGGCCAGCGCGAGCACCGGCGAGACGCCCTTGTAGCGTTCGGCGATGCCGAGCAGGAACGCCTCGGCGCGCTGCATGCGCTGCAGGCGCGCATAGCAGTCCAGCAGCGGCGCGAGGATCTCCGGCACGTAGTCCACGTCCTGCTCGGCGACGCGCTCGAACGCGGCGGCGGCTTCGGCGAGGTTGCCGCGCGCGGCTTCGATGTGGCCGCGCACGATGCTCGCGCGCACGCAGCGGCCCTCGACGCCCTCGGCCTGGTCCAGATACGCCAGCGCAGTCGGCCAGTCGGCCTGCGCGCGCGCCTGTTCGGCGAGCTCGCAGTAGAACTGCGCGATGATCGCCGCCTGCGGATCGCCGCCGGCCTTCTCGAGCCGGCGTGCGTGCTCGATCGCCTTGTTCCAGTCGCGCTCGTGCTGGTAGATCGAGATCAGATGGCGCAGCGCCGACGGCGCCAATGCGTCCATCGCGACGAGGTCGCTGAACAGCGTCTCGGCGCGGTCGAGCAAGCCGGCGCGCATGTAGTCCTCGCCGAGCTCGAGCAGGGCGACGGTCTTCTCCGATTCGCTCAGATTGGGCCGTGCGATCAGGTGCTGATGCACGCGGATCGCGCGCTCGACCTCGCCGCGGCGGCGGAACAGGTTGCCGAGCGCCAGATGCGTCTCGACGGTGTCGCGGTTGATCTCGGCGAGCTTGAGGAAGACCTCGATCGCCTTGTCCTGCTGCTCGTTGAGCAGGTAGTTGAGGCCGCGGAAGTAGCTGGTCGACAGCTCGTTGACGCGCGCGCCGGAGCTGCGTTCGCTACCGCGCCGCCCGAGCAGCCAGCCCGACAGCGCGGCGACCGGCAGCAGCGCGAACAGCCAGACGAGTGCGTTCATGCACCACCGCGTACCACGGGTTCGTCGGCGGCGGCCGGCGGCGTCGGCGCGGCGGCCGCAGCGGCCGCCTTCGCACGGCGGCGCTCGCGACGGCCGCGCGCGAACCAGACCAGACAGCCGCCGCAGAGCCAGCCGAGCATCAGGGCGGCCAGCAGCGCGGCGCCCTTCGGCGCGGACACGCTGCGGACGTAGAGATCCACGCTGATCGTCTCGGCGTTGAGCGCGCCGAACACCGCGCCGAACGCGGCGAACAGGACAATCAGCAGTAAGGTCAGGCCGGTACGCATCGCGATCTCAACACGAACGAACGGCAGGGCCGGCCGCACGGCGGCGCGACCGGTCAGTCGTTGGACTGGAGCAGCTGCTTGGCCGACTCATTGACGCGCTCACGCAGTTCCTTGCCCGGCTTGAAGTGCGGCACGTGCTTGCCCGGCAAGGCCACCGCGTCGCCGGTCTTGGGATTGCGCCCCATGCGCGGCGGACGGTAGTGCAGCGAGAAGCTGCCGAAACCGCGAATCTCGATACGATCGCCGTCGGCCAGCGCCTGACTCATCTGTTCGAGCAGGCTCTTGACCGCCAGCTCCACGTCGTTGGCCGCCAAGTGCACCTGGCGCGCAGCCAACGCTTCAATCAACTCCGACTTGGTCATCGACGCGGGATGTTCCGGTTGTGGGCCACCGCTGCCCGCCGGAAGGCGGGCAGCGGGGTCGTTTCATCGCACTCCGTCCGCGGACGGAGGCACCCCTGTGACGCGCGGGAGGTCAGTCGGCCGAGCGGCCGAGCTGTTCCTTGAGCAGCGCACCGAGCTTGGTGGTGCCGCCCGACGCGCTCTGGTACTCCTCGAGCGTCTGCTGCAGCTCTTCCTCGTCCTTGGCGCGGATCGACAGCTGCAGGCTGCGACCCTTGCGGTCCATGCCGGTGTACTTGGCTTCGACCGTGTCGCCGACCTTGAGGTACTGCGTCGCGTCCTCGACCCGCTCCTTGGCGATGTCGTTGGCGCGCAGATAGCCTTCCACGCCGTCGCCGAGGTCGATCGTCGCACCGCGCGCGTCGACTTCACGGACCGTGCCGCTGACGATGCTGCCGCGCGGATGGGCCGCCATGAACTGGCCGAACGGATCCTGCTCGAGCTGCTTGACGCCGAGCGAGATGCGCTCGCGCTCCGGATCGACCGCCAGCACGACCGCCTCGATCTCCTCGCCCTTCTTGAAGTTGCGGACCAGGTCTTCGCCGGTGGTCTGCCAGGAGATGTCCGACAGATGGACCAGACCGTCGATGCCGCCGTCCAGTCCGACGAAGATGCCGAAGTCGGTGATCGACTTGATCGTGCCGATGACCTTGTCGTTCTTCTTGTGGATCGCGGCGAAGGCTTCCCACGGGTTGGCGCGGGTCTGCTTCATGCCGAGCGAGATGCGGCGACGCTCCTCGTCGACGTCCAGGACCATGACCTCAACCTCGTCGCCGACCTGGACCATCTTGCCCGGGTTGACGTTCTTGTTGGTCCAGTCCATTTCCGAGACGTGCACGAGGCCTTCGACGCCCGGCTCGAGCTCGACGAAGCAGCCGTAGTCGGTGACGTTGCTGACCTTGCCGAACAGGCGGGTGCCGGTCGGGTAGCGGCGCGAGATCGCGACCCACGGATCCTCGCCGAGCTGCTTGAGGCCGAGGCTGACGCGGTTGCGCTCGCGGTCGAACTTGAGCACGCGCACGTCGAGCTCGTCGCCGACGTTGACCACTTCGGACGGATGGCGCACGCGCTTCCACGCCATGTCGGTGATGTGCAGCAGGCCGTCGATGCCGCCGAGGTCGACGAACGCACCGTAGTCGGTGAGGTTCTTGACGACGCCCTTGACGACCGCGCCTTCCTGCAGGCGGTCCAGCAGCTGCTCGCGCTCGACGCTGAACTCGCTCTCGACCACCGCGCGACGCGAGACCACCACGTTGTTGCGCTTGCGGTCGAGCTTGATGATCTTGAACTCGAGTTCCTTGCCCTCGAGGTAGGACGGATCGCGCACCGGCCGCACGTCGACCAGCGAGCCCGGCAGGAATGCGCGGACGTCCTTGATGTCGACGGTGAAGCCGCCCTTGACCTTGCCGGAGATCCGGCCGGTGATCGCGGCATTGGCGGTCTGCGCCTCTTCGAGCTCGTCCCACACCAGCGAGCGCTTGGCCTTCTCGCGCGAGAGCATCGTCTCGCCGAAGCCGTTCTCGATCGAGTCGAGCGCGACCTTGACCTCGTCGCCGACGTCGATCTCCAGTTCGCCCAGATCGTTCTTGAACTGCTCGATCGGAATGATGCCCTCGGACTTCAGGCCGGCGTTGACGACGACGACGTCGTTGCGAATGTCGACGACGATGCCGGACACGATGGCGCCGGAGCGCAGCTTGGCCAGCGAGGACTGGCTCTGTTCGAACAGCTCAGCAAAACTTTCGGTCATGTTGGTATCCAGTTGAAGACAACAGATCGCAGTCGTCGCCGGCGCGGGTCCCAACCCGCGAGACGAGGCTCGATCCACCTGTCGAGGGTGCCGTTTCGTCGGCACCGTGTGAGTTCCCGGCGCACGTGCGCCGGACCGTTCCCTTCCGTACGATCAGGAGGCCGGACGCACCAGCGCCAGCACGCGCGACACCACCGTCTGGACCGGCATGCCGGTCGTATCGATGGTGACGGCATCGGCGGCGGGCTTGAGCGGCGCCACCACGCGGGCGGCGTCGCGCGCGTCGCGCGCCTCGATCTCATGCAAAAGGGCCGCGAGTGTAACGCTCAACCCCTTTTCTTTCAACTGTTTATACCGGCGCTGTGCGCGCTCGGCGGCGCTGGCCGTCAGAAACACCTTGTACGGGGCGTCCGGGAAGATCACCGTGCCCATGTCGCGGCCGTCGGCGACCAGGCCCGGCGCCCGACGAAAGCCGCGCTGGCGCTCGAACAGCGCCGCCCGCACGCCGGGGATCGCCGCGATCGCCGAGGCGGCCGCGCCGGCCGTTTCGGTGCGCAGCTCGTCGGTCGCGTCGTGGCCGTTGACGATCACGCGCGTCTCGCCGCCGTCGCCGGGATCGCGGAAGCGGATCGTGGTGGTCTGCGCGCAGCGCGTGACCGCGTCGGCGTCGGACAGGTCCAGATCGGCCGAGCCGGCGGCGTAGCCGACCGCGCGGTACAGCGCCCCGGAATCGAGCAGATGCCAGCCGAGCGCCTCGGCGACCAGACGGCTGACCGTTCCCTTGCCGGAACCGGAGGGGCCGTCGATCGTCAGGACCGGAGCGGAAGGCGATGCCGGCGTCATGGGAGCTCCTCGGGCGCAATCGGCCATTTTATCAGGTCGCCGCGACCGGTCCGCGCCGGACGGCCGCAGCGCGGGCCCCTGCCCGGCCCGTCAGCCGGCATCGCGCGCGGTCCGGCGCCGCGATCGGCCGAACACGGCGCCGGACCGGCCTCCGTGAGCACGGTCGCAATCCGGCTCCCGCGCCGCCTTCGTCACCGCCCGGCCCGGCCTCACCCGTCCCGGGCCGGCGCCGTCTGCGGAACGCGCCGCATAGGCGCCACCGGGGCGCTTGATCCGGATCAACTGGGCCTCAGCCGGCCGCGACGATGATGGTGGACCGCTCCCTGGAAGCACCGTCATGTTCAAGAAGATTCTCGTCCCGACCGACGGCAGTGCGCTGTCGCACAAGGCGATCGCCGGCGCGATCGAACTGGCCTCGACCCTCGGCGCAGGCATCGTCGGCTATTGCGGCGCCGAGGCCTATCCGTTGTCGTTCGCCGAATACACGCTGGTCGATCCGGAGCAGTTCCGGCGTCAGGCGCTGGCCGGCGCCGAGCGCCATCTGCGCCACATCGCCGACGCGGCGGCGGCCGCCGGCGTCTCCTGCCGTACCGTGGCGGCCGAATGCGACACGGTCTGGAGCGGCATCGTCGACACCGCGGCCGGCCAGGGCTGCGACCTGATCTTCATGGCTTCGCACGGACGCCGCGGCCTGTCCGCCGCGCTGCTCGGCAGCGAGACGCAGAAGGTGCTGACGCACTCGAAGATTCCGGTGCTGGTCTACCGCTGATCGGCCGCGGCCTGCGCGCTCAGCGCGAAGCCGCAGCCGTTGGCCAGCTCGAGAAAGCCCGGGAACGAGGTCGCGACGTTCGCGCAGTCGGCGATGTGCACCGGTCCGCCGGCGATCAGACCGGCCACGGCGAAGCTCATCGCGATGCGGTGATCGCCGCGGCTCTCGACGCGGCCGCCGCCGATCGCGCCGCCCTCGATGTCGGCCCCGTCCGGACGCTCGGTCACGGCGATGCCGAGCGCCTCCAGGCCACGCGCCATCGCCGCGAGGCGATCGGACTCCTTGACGCGCAGCTCCGCCGCGCCGCCGATGCGCGTCGTGCCCTGCGCCGCCGCCGCGGCGACGAACAGCGCCGGGAACTCGTCGATCATGTCCGGCACCAGCGCCGGCGGCAGATCGATGCCGTGCAGCGGCGCGTGGCGTACGCGCAGATCGGCGACGAGCTCGCCGCCCTGCTCGCGGCGGTCCTGCTCGACGATGTCCGCGCCCATCAGGCGCAGCGCGGTCAGCAGGCCGGTGCGGCGCGGATTGAGGCCGACCGCGCGCAGCACGAGATCGGAGCCCGGCACCAGGCTGGCCGCGACCATGAAGAACGCCGCCGACGAGAAATCGGCCGGCACGCGGACGTCGGTCGCCTGCAGCCGGTGGCCGCCGGACAGGCGCGCCCAGCCCTCGCCGAACGCGATCGGCCAGCCAAACGCGGCCAGCATGCGCTCGCTGTAGTCGCGCGTCGGATGGATCTCGCGAACCTCGGTCTCGCCGTCGGCGTAGAGACCGGCCAGCAGCAGCGCCGACTTGACCTGCGCGCTGGCGACCGGCAGCGCATGGTGCGCACCGTGCAGCGCGGCGCCGCCGCGGATCCGCAGCGGCGGCAGGCCGCCGGGCTCGGCGTCGATCCGCGCGCCGATGCGCGCCAGCGGATCGATCACGCGCCCCATCGGCCGCCGCGACAGCGAGGCATCGCCGACCAGGATCGAATCGAAACGCTGGGCGGCGAGCAGGCCGGCGAGCAGACGCATGCCGGTGCCGGCATTGCCGCAGTCGATCGGCGCGGCCGGCGCCTGCAGGCCGTGCAGGCCGACGCCGTGCACGATCCGCTGCGAGGCCGAGGGCGTCTCGATGCGCACGCCCATGGCGGCGAACGCCGCGGCGGTCGCGCGCGTGTCCTCGCCCTCGAGAAAACCCTCGATCCGCGACACGCCCTCGGCCAGCGCGGCCAGCATGATCGCGCGATGCGAGACCGACTTGTCGCCCGGCACGACGATCGTGCCGGTCAGCGGTCCGCCCGCGGCGCTCGTCCACTCCAGCTGATTCATCGGTCCGTACATCCTCCGATTCGAAGCAGGACCTCACCGAAACAACCGCTCGGGCGCTCGAAGCGGTGGAAGGCAGGCGCACGGCACACGACGTGCGTCGACGATGCGCCGAGCGCGCGAGAAGCGCACGCGACGCGTTGCCTAGCTGCGCGTACCGCGCCACGGCGTCCACACACAACGGCGGGCGATGTGCGCGCCGCAGCCATGCGCGCCGCCGGGACCCGCCGGCCGTGCCGATGCGTATCGGACCCGGAGGCCGGCGCCGCCTCGCAGCGCGCGGCCTGACGGCAGGCCATGAGGATCATGACGGCAGCGCCGCGAGCAGACGCAGGTTGTCCTCGCGACTGCCGATGCTGATGCGCAACGTGTGCGGCAGGCCGTAGCCGGTCATCGGCCGCACGATCACCGCCCGCGCGAACAGCGCCGCCTCGAGCGCGGCGGCGTCCTCGCCGAGGTCGATCAGCAGGAAATTGGTCTGCGACGGCAGCACGCGATAGCCGCGGGCGCCGAGTTCGCCGGCCAGCCAGGCGCGTTCGGCCAGCGTCCACTCATGCACGCGGCGCAGATGCCCGGCATCGCCGAGCGCGGCCTCGGCCGCGGCCAGTGCCGGCCCGTTGACGTTGAACGATTCGCGCAGGCGCTCGATCACCTCGACCACGCCCGGATCGGCGATCAGATAGCCCACACGCAGACCGGCCAGTGCATACGCCTTGGAGAACGTGCGCGTGACGACCAGGTTGGGATGACGATCGATCAGGCGCATCGCGCTGCGCGGCCCGGCGGCATCGACGAATTCCTGATAGGCCTCGTCGACGACGACCAGGGTCGTCGCCGGCACGCGGCCGAGCAGCGCGTCGAGCGCGCCGTCGTCGAACCAGCCGCCGGTCGGATTGTTCGGATTGGCCAGGAACACCACGCGCGTGTCGGCCTCGACCGCCGCGGCGATCGCCGGCAGATCGTGGCCGTACGGCATCTGCGCATGATCGGCCGGCAGGGCCGGCACGCGGATCGCGCGCGCGCCGGCCGCGGCGGTCGCGATCGGGAACACCGCGAAACCGTATTGCGAATGGACGACCGAGCTGCGCGCATCGGCGAAGCACTGGCCGATCAGCATCAGCAGCTCGTGCGAGCCGTTGCCGAGCGCGATCTGCGATGCGGCGATGCCGAGATGGCCGGCGATCGCGCGCTTGAGCGCCGCGCCCTTCGGGTCCGGATAGCGGAACGCCTCGGCCAGGCTGTCGCGTGCCGCGGCGAGCGCGAGCGGACTGGGACCGAGCGGATTCTCGTTCGAGCCGAGCTCGGCGAGCGCTGCGCCGTGCAGCCGGCGCAGCGCCGGCAGGTCGTGGCCGGGATCGTAGGCGCGCAGCGCCGCGGTGGCCGCATTGGCCAGCCGCACGGCGTCGAAGCTCACGGCACCGCGACCGGATAGGAGCCGAGCACCTTGATCTGCGCCGCGTGCGCCTCGAGCTCGGCCAGCGCATGCTGCATCGGCGCGTCGTCGACGTGGCCGGCCAGGTCGATGAAGAACGCGTATTCCCACTTGGCCTGATGCGACGGCCGCGACTCGATGCGGTTCATGCTGATGCCGTGCTTCGCGAACGGGCTCAGCACGTTGAACAGCGCGCCCGGCTGGTCCTTGATGAAGACCAGCACCGAGGTACGGTCGTGTCCCGACGGCGGAAACAGCTGGCGGCCGATCACGAGGAAGCGCGTCGTATTGTCCTTGTCGTCCTCGATCGGACCGGTGATGACCTTGCGCAGGCCGTAGACGTGGCCGGCCGCCTCGCCGGCGATCGCCGCGGCGTCGTCGGCATTGCGCGCGCGGCGCGCGCCCTCGGCATTGCTCGAGACCGGAATCTTCTCGACTTTCGGCAGGTTGCCGCGCAGCCAGCCCTGGGTCTGCGCGAACGATTGCGGATGCGAGTAGATCCGCTCGATGTCCTCGATGCGGCCGCTGCGCGAGAGCAGGAACTGGTGCACGCGCAGCTCGACCTCGCCGCAGATCTTCAGGCCCGAGGTCAGGAACAAGTCGAGCGTGACCTGGATCGTGCCCTGCCCCGAGTTCTCGACCGGCACCACGCCGAAGTCGGCATTGCCGTTCTCGACCTCCTGGAACACCTCCTCGATGCTCGCCATCGGCATGCCGTGCGCCGAGCGTCCGAAATGCTTGAGTACGGCCTGCTGGCTGAACGTGCCCTCCGGTCCGAGGAAGCCGATCTTCAGCGGCTCCTGCTGGGCCAGGCAGGCCGACATGATCTCGCGGAACAGATGGACCAGCACTTCGTCGCCGAGCGGCCCCTGGTTGCGATCGACGACCATGCGCAGCACCTGCGCCTCGCGCTCGGGCCGGTAGTAGTCGACCGCCGCCGCGAGCGGACCCTTGGCGAGGCCGACCTGCCGCGCGAAGCGCGCGCGTTCGGCGATCAGCTCCTGGATCGTGCGGTCGATGCCGTCGATGCGCGCGCGCACCTCGGCCAGGTCGGGGGGTGCATCGGGCGGCGTGTCTGCGCTCATCGGTTCGGTTCGGCAATGGTGAAGGGCATGCGACGGCGGGATCAGCCGTGGCGACGCGCGAAGTCCTGCATGAAGGCCACCAGTGCCTGCACGGCCTCCGGCGTCACCGCGTTGTACAGCGAGGCGCGCATGCCGCCGACCAGCTTGTGTCCTTTCAGTGCGAGCAGGCCGGCCTCGCGCGACTCGCGCAGGAACACCTCCTCGAGCTCGGCGCGCGGCAGCGTGAACGGTATGTTCATCGCCGAACGTGCGGCCGGATCGACCGGGTTGCGATAGAAGTCCGAACCGTCGATCGCCGCGTACAGCGCGGCGGCCTTCTCGCGGTTGCGCGCGGCCATCGCGGCCACGCCGCCCTGAGCCTTGAGCCACTTGAAGACGAGGCTGGCCAGATACCAGCCGAACGTGTTCGGCGTATTGAGCAGCGAATCCTGGGCGGCATGTTCGGCGTAGCTGAAGATGCGCGCGATGTCGGCCGGACAGCGCGCGAGCAGATCCTCGCGCACGATCATCACGACCAGGCCCGAGGCGCCGATGTTCTTCTGCGCGCCGGCGTAGATCAGGCCGTAGCGCGACACGTCGATCGGTCGCGACAGGATGTCCGAGGACATGTCGGCGACCAGCGGCACCTCGCCGGTATCGGGCGGATCGGCGAACTGCACGCCGTGGATCGTCTCGTTGCTGACGATGTGGACGTAGGCGGCCGACGCGTCGAGCCGCCACTGATCGGCCGGCGGCAGGCCGACATAGCCGCCGGCCTGCGCGCTGGCCGCGACGCGGACCGTCGTATACGGCGAGGCCTCGCGCGCGGCCTTCTCGCTCCAGGCGCCGGTCAGCACGTAGTCGGCGACCTGGTCCCGACGCGCGATGTTCATCGGGATCTGCGCGAAGTGCTGGGTCGCGCCGCCCTGCAGGAACAGCACGCGGTAGTGATCGGGAATCGACAGCAGCTCGCGCAGGTCGCGCTCGGACTCGGCGGCCAGGTCCATGAAGGCCTTGCCGCGGTGGCTGACCTCCATGACCGAGGCGCCGGTGCCGTTCCATTCGAGCAGTTCGGCCTGCGCCTGCCGCAGCACCGCCTCGGGCAGCGCGGCGGGTCCGGCACTGAAGTTGAAGCATCGACTCACGCGAAACCTCGCAGATGCGCCGCACGGCGCTGGCGGTGATGGAACGATCGACAGTATGCCGCAGTGCGGCATGGCGGCAAGCACGATCGCGGCGCGTCCGGCGAGCCGGCGCGTCCAGGGCATTCATCGCCGCTGAACACCGGACGGAGTATCGTCGCCACGCCGCCCTCGCCTGCCGGGATCGACCGATGCGCCGCCACACCGTACCTGCCCTGCCGGGCTCGCAGATCACGTCCGAGTCGACCTGGCTGCGCCGCCGCCAGATCCTCAAGGCGCTCGCGCTGGCCGGGCCGGCCCTGGTCGCCGGCTGCGGCCGCGCCGGGGACGGCGTCGCCGCCGAAGCGGCCGAGCTGCCCGCCGAGGCGCTGACGGTGACTGGCCGCAGCGCCTACTCGACCGACGAGACCCGGACCAGCCTGCGCGACGCGACGCACTACAACAATTACTACGAGTTCGGGACCGGCAAGGACGACCCCTGGCGGCGATCGGACCGGTTCAAGCCGACGCCGTGGAGCGTGGAGGTGGCCGGCCATGCCGAGCTGACCGGCCGCTTCGCACTGGAGGACCTGATCAAGCCGCATGCGCTCGAGGAACGCGTCTACCGGATGCGCTGCGTCGAGGCCTGGTCGATGGTGATCCCGTGGGTCGGCATTCCGCTCGGCGACGTGCTCAAGCGCTTCCGCCCGACCTCGCAGGCCAAGTACGTCGCGTTCACGACGGTCGAGAGGCCGGCCGAGATGCCGGGCCTGGCCTATCCGGTGCTGCGCTGGCCGTATCGCGAAGGCCTGCGCATCGACGAGGCGATGCACCCGCTGACGCTGCTCGCGGTCGGCCTGTACGGGCGCACGCTGCCGAACCAGAACGGCGCGCCGCTGCGCCTGGTCGTGCCGTGGAAGTACGGCTTCAAGGGCATCAAGTCGATCGTGCGCATCGATTTCACCGAGAGCCAGCCGACCACCTCGTGGAACCTGTCGGCCGGCGACGAGTACGGCTTCTACGCCAACGTCAATCCGACGGTCAGCCATCCGCGCTGGAGCCAGGCCAGCGAGCGCCGCATCGCCGGCGACGGTCTGAACCTGCTCGGCAATCGCATCGCGACGCTGCCGTTCAACGGCTACGCCGACCAGGTCGCCGGCCTGTACGCCGGCATGGACCTGCGGACCCATTATTGATGGCGCGCCGCCTCGATCCGATCGCGCTCAGCAAGCCGTTCGTCTTCGCCGCCTGCCTGCTGCCGCTGGCCTGGCTGGTCTGGCTGACCGCGTACGGCGACCTCGGGCCCGATCCGGTCGCGCGCCTCGAGCACGAAACCGGTGCCTGGGCGCTGCGGCTGCTGCTGGCGACGCTCGCGCTGACGCCGCTGCGCCGACTCGGCGCCGGCGCAGGCGTGATCCGCTACCGGCGCATGCTGGGCCTGTTCGCGTTCTTCTACGCCAGCGTCCATCTGGCGGTCTATCTGATCGTCGATCTCGGCGGCTTCTGGTCGCAGATCCTGCAGGAGATCGCTCGCAAGCCGTTCGTGACCGCGGGCTTCCTGGCCTGGCTGCTGATGATCCCACTGGCCGTCACGTCCACGCGCGCGATGATGCGCCGGCTCGGCGGCCGCTGGCAGAAGCTGCACCGGCTGATCTATCCGCTGGCGATCCTGGCGGTCCTGCACTTCGTGTGGCAGGTCAAGTACGGCGAGACGATCGCCGTGCGCGAGCCGCTGATCTACGCCGCCATCCTGGCCGTACTGCTGGCGTTCCGCGTGCCGGACTGGCTGCGCCGTGCGCGCCGCTCAGGTGCCCAGCAGCAATAGCAGCGCCAGTGCCAGGCCGATCAGCGCGCCGCCGCCGATCAGCCACCACAGGCCGCTGCGCGCCGACTCGGAGTCCTCGCCGGCGGCCTCGAGCAGGGCCGCATCGATCGCCGGCTGCGGGATCAGCGGCGTCCGCCGCGTCTCGTCGGCCGACGGCAGGCCGGGCGCCTCGACCAGGAAACGGTTGCGGCCGACCACGACCTGGTCGCCGGAGCGCAGCACCGCGGCCGCGACGACGACGCCGTTGACCTGCACGCCGCCGCTGCCGTGGCTGCGCAGCGCGATGCGCTGTCCGCCGAGCACGATCGTCGCGTGCAGCGGCTCGACGCCGGCCTCGTCGACGATGAGGTCGTTGCCGGCGGACGATCCGATCGTCAGACGCGGGTTGAGCGCGATCGACTTGCCGAACCAGTGGCCGGAGATGCCGCGCAGCGCGGCGCGCGCGACCGGCGCGGAGCCGTCGGCGTCGACCGTCTCGGCATCGGCGGCGACGTCGGCGTCGCGGTCGGGCTTGACCAGGACCGCGACGCGATCGAGGCAGACCGTGTCGCCGAGCCGCAGCAGCGCCTTCTCGCGGACCGGACGCGCGTTGACGTGGGTGCGCGCGGCCGCATCGAGCACGTCGAGCACCAGGCCGCGCGCATCGGCGGTGACGCGCGCATGCCAGGCGAGCACGCCGTCGGCGGCGATCACGATCGTGTTGCCTTCCGCGCTGCCGAGCGTGACGGAGCCGGCGGCGACGACGACATCGCGGTGCTCGCCGTTCGGAAAACTGAGACGCATCGGCCATCCAGGCTTGTTATTGCCGCGAAATTTAGCACAGCATGCCGTCCCGCACGCCCGCATCCGGAGCCCGGCATGAGCCGCATCGACATCCGCCGTCCCCACCAGCGCAGCCGTCAGGACGTGCGCGAAGCCGTCGACCGGCTGGCCTGTTCGCTCGGTGGCCAGTTCGGCGTCTGCCACCGCTGGGACGGCGACACGCTCGCATTCGAGCGCAGCGGCGTGCGCGGCCGCATCACCGTCGGCGATCGCGACGTGCACGTCAGCGCCGAACTGGGCCTGCTGATGGGCGCGATGAAGCCGCTGATCGAACGCGAGATCGAGCGCTATCTCGACCAGCATCTGGCCTGAGCCTGCGCACGCGCGAGACCGCCCGAGGGCGGCCCTGCGCGGCCACGGCCCGCCCGCAGTTCGCCACAACGGCTCGCTATACTGGCCGCATCCGTTCTGGAGGGGAACCTGGGATGAAGGCCTCGCTGCCTGTTTCGCCGCTGCGTCTGGGATGGACGGTCGTACTGTCCTCGGCTCTGGTCCTGCTCGGTGCCTGCAACCGGTCTCCGCAGGGCGTGCCCGAGTTGCAGGAGCGCAAGCCGGTCGCCGCCGAGCCGGCGACGCCGGCGGAAGGCTTCGCACTGACCTCGGCGCGCGCCGAGCCGTACCAGGGCCAGCTCGCGCTGACGCTGGAGTTCTCGCGCGCGCTGACCGGGTCGCAGACGTTCGACACGCTGATCGAGGTGAACGGACCGAAGGGCGAGACCGTCAGCGGCAGCTGGGCGCTCGACGAGGACGGCAAGACGCTGCGCTTCCCGTTCGTGCAGGCCGACGCCAGCTACACCGTGCGCATCAAGCCCGGCATCGGCGCGGTCGACGGCAGCACGCTGTCCGAGGCGGTCGAGAAGTCGGTCTATACCGGTCCGCTGGAACCCGCGGTCGGCTTCGCGTCGCAGGGCAGCGTGCTGCCGGCGCGCGAGACGCGCGGCCTGCCGGTGGTGTCGGTCAACGTGTCGGAGGTCGACGTCGAGTTCCTGCGCGTGCAGGACAAGGAGATTCCGAACTTCTTCGCGGCCTACCAGCGCAACGCCAAGCGCTCGTCGTGGGAGCTCGATCCGCGCTACGGCTGGTACGGGCGCGAGGGCAAGCCGGTCGCGCAGATCGCCGAGTCGGTCTACGCCAACCGCTTCGCGCTGGCCGGCAAACAGAACGAGCGCACGCTGTCGTACCTGCCGATCCAGAACATCGCCGAGCTGAACCAGCCGGGCCTGTACTTCGCGGTGATGAAGCGCGCCGGCAGCTTCGGCGACCAGTTCGAGACCAGCTTCTTCTTCGTCAGCGACATCGGCCTGCACACGCGCGTCTACGCCGACAAGCTGTTCGTGCACACCGCCTCGCTGAAGACCGGCGCGGCGACCGGCGGCGTCGAGATCGCCGTCGTCGACGCCAAGGGCGAGACCGTCGTCAGCGGCACGACCGACGCCAGCGGCAATGCGCTGCTCGGCTACACGCTCAACGCCGCGCACGTGCTGACCGCGCGCGCCGGCCGCGACGTGTCGCTGCTGCCGTTCAACCAGCCGGCGCTGGACCTGTCCGACTTCGCGGTCGGCGGCCGCCGCCAGGAGCGCTTCGACGTGTTCGCCTGGTCCGGCCGCGACCTCTACCGCCCCGGCGAGACCGTGCGCCTGTCGGCGCTGCTGCGCGATTTCGACGGCAAGCCGATCGCAGCACAGCCGCTGTTCGTCAGCCTCAAGCAGCCCGACGGGCGCGTGTTCGCACAGGCCAAGCTCGAGCCCGGTGACCTCAACTACTTCGAGTGGGCGCGCGAGATCCCGGCCGATGCGCCGACCGGCCGCTGGCAGGTCGAGTTCCGGCTCGATCCGGCCGCCAAGGAGGCCAGCCAGGGCATCACGTTCCGCATCGAGGAATTCCTGCCCGAGCGCCTCAAGCTCGACCTGACGACCGCGCAGGAGCGCCTGGCACCCGGCGAGGCGCTCGCGCTCGAGGCACAGGCCGACTATCTGTACGGTGCGCCGGCCGCCGGCAACCGCTTCACCGCGCGACTGACCGTCGCCGTCGACCCGCACCCGGTCGAGGCCTACAAGGACTATTTCTTCGGCGATCCGACCGTGGAGCTGCCGAAGGAAGCCAAGGACGTGCTCGACGTCGAGCTCGACGAGCGCGGCCATCACAGCGCGAGCATCGAGGTCGCCGACGACGCCAAGCCGGCCACGCCGATCGCGGCGATCGTCTCGGGCAGCGTCTACGAAACCGGCGGACGCACCGTCACGCGCACGCTCAAGCGCACGCTGTGGCCGGCCGACGCGCTGGTCGGCGTGCGGCCGCTGTTCGATCCGAAGGACGGTGCCAGCTCCAACGCGCGCGCCGGCTTCGAGGTCGTGCGCGCCAACGCCGCCGGCGAGTCGGTCGGCGGCTCGCCGCTGAAGCTGACCCTGGTCCGCGAGCGCCGCGACTACCACTGGGTCTACGACAGCGAGAGCGGCTGGCGCTTCAACTACACCGAGCGCCAGGAGAACGCCGAGAGCCGCGACCTGCCGATCCAGGCCGGCCAGGCCGCACGCTTCGACGTGCCGGTCGAATGGGGCAACTATCGCGTCGAGCTGTTCGACCCGGACACCGGCCTGACCACGCGCTATCCGTTCTACGCCGGCTGGAGCTGGAACGACGACAACCGCGGCCAGGAAGCGCGCCCCGACAAGATCAAGCTGTCGCTCGACAAGGAGCGCTACCGCGCCGGCGACACCGTCAAGGTGACCGTGACGCCGCCGCATCCGGGCGAGGGCCTGCTGCTGGTCGAGTCCGACTCGCTGCTGTACACGCAGGCGATCGACGTGCGCAAGAACGCGACGATCGAGATCCCGGTCACCGAGGCCTGGGAGCGTCACGACGTCTACATCACGGCCCTGGTCTTCCGCGGCGGCTCGGCGTCGGAGAAGGTCACGCCGGCGCGTGCGGTCGGCGAGGCCTTCGTGCCGATCGACCGCAGCGAGCGCAAGATCGAGGTCAAGCTCGAGGCGCCGGCGACGATGAGGCCGCAGACCGCGCTGCCGGTGACGGTCATCGCGCCGGCGCTGGCCGGCCGCAAAGCCGCGGTGACGGTGTCGGCGGTCGACGTCGGCATCCTCAACATCACGCGCTTCCCGCGGCCCGACCCGACCGGCTGGTTCTTCGCGCAGCGCCGGCTCGGCGTCGACGCCTACGATCTGTACGGCCGCGTCATCGAGAGTTTCGAAGGCGGCACCGCACGGCTGCGCTACGGCGGCGACCTCGCGCTCGACGCGCTGCCGCAGGCGCGCCGGCCGACCGCGAAGGTGCAGACCGTGGACCTGTTCTCCGGCACCGTCGCGCTCGACGCGCAGGGCCGCGCCGAGGTCAGGCTCGACGTGCCGGACTTCAACGGCACGTTGCGCGTGGTCGCGGTCGCGTTCGCCGACGACCGCTACGGCGCCGCCGACACCGAGACGATCGTGCGCGCGCCCCTGGTCGCCGAGATCTCGACGCCGCGCGTGTTCGCGCCGGGCGACCGCTCGGTCATGACGCTGGACCTGCAGAACTTCTCCGGCGGCGAGCGCGCGATCACGGTCGAGGTACAGGCCGGCAAGCCGCTCGCGCTGGCCGACGGCAAGCGCACGCTGACGCTGGCCGACGGCGCCAAGACCACGCTGAACTTCCCGCTGAGCGCGCAGGACGGCTACGGCGTCGGCACGCTGACGGTCGCCGCCGACGCCGGCCCCGACATCGAGATCCGCCGCACGTTCGAACTGGCGGTGCGGCCGGCCTGGCCGTCGGTGCTGCGCTCGCGGCCAGCCGTGCTCGAGCAGCTGGCGCCGATCACGCTCGGCGCCGGTGAGCTCGACGGCCTGCTGCCCGATTCGGTCACCGCACGGCTGACCGTGACCAGCCTGCCGCCGCTGCCGTTCTCGGCCGCGCTGCAGGGTCTGCTCGACTACCCGTACGGCTGCGCCGAGCAGACCACCAGCAAGGGCTACGGTGCCTTGCTGCTCGACGGCGCGAGCGCCGACAAGCTCGGCGTGACCGGCCTGGACGCGGATGCGCGCAAGGCCCGCGTCGAGGGCGCACTCGGCCGCCTGGCCTCGATGCAGGTCGGCTCCGGCCATTTCGGCATGTGGGGCGGCGACGGCTACGTCAACGAGTTCCTGACGCCGTACATCACCGAGTTCATGCTCGACGCGCGCGACGAGGGCTTCCTGGTGCCCGAGGCGACGCTGCAGAAGGCATTGCAGCGGATCAACGACGACCTGCTCTCGGGCGGCCATCCGTACTACCAGTACGACCACAGCGACCATTTGCGCTTCGCCGACCAGGCCTGGTCCGCGTACGTGCTCGCGCGCGTCAACCGCGCGCCGCTCGGCACGCTGCGCGCGCTGTTCGACAACGATCGCGGCAAATCGCTGACGGCACTGCCGTTGGTCCACCTCGGCATCGCGCTGAAGCTGATGGGCGATGCGCCGCGCGCCGAGCAGGCGATCACCGAGGCGTTCGCCAAGACGGTCGACCGGCCGTCCTGGCTCGGCGACTACGGCTCGGACCTGCGCGACGCCGCGCTGATGATCTCGCTGGTGCGGCGGTTCGACCTCGCCAAGCCGGAGTATCTGGCGCGCGTGTTCGATCTGGCACGCAGCCTCGACGCGAACGCCGGCGACCGCCGCTCGCGCTGGACGTATCTCAGCACGCAGGAGCAGATCGCGATCGCGCGGCTCGGCCGCACGCTGATCGACGACAACGGCAACGCGATCTCCGGCACGCTCGCGGTCGGCGCGCAGACCACCCCGGTCGAGCCGACCCAGCTGTGGTCGCGCAACTTCGGCGCGGCCGATCTGCGCGCCGGCGTGCGCCTGACGCCGCAGGGCGATCTGCCGATCTATCTGAGCACCGACGTCGCCGGCGTGCCGACCACGGCGCCGGCCAACGACGACAGCCACGTCTGGATCCGCCGCCGCTACTACACGCTCGACGGCAAGCCGTGGGAGCCGGCGCCGCTCAAGGAAGGCGACGCGCTGATCGTCGGCCTGCGCCTGGAAGCGCGCGAGTCGATGCGCGACGCCCTGCTGGTCGACCTGCTGCCGGGTGGTCTGGAGATCGAGAACTTCAACCTGACCGACGCCAAGCAGTGGGCCGACGTCGTCGTCGACGGCATCACGCTCAGCGATCGCGGCTCGGCCGCCGAGGTGCGCCACGAGGAGTTCCGCGACGACCGCTACGTCGCCGCGCTCAGCCTCGACGAGGGCCAGACCGCGCAGATCTTCTATCTGGTGCGCGCGGTGTCGCCGGGCACGTTCCTGGTGCCGCCGCCGCTGGTCGAGGACATGTACCGTCCGCAGATCCGCGGCGTCGGCCGCAGCGAGCCGCCGCGCATCGAGGTCGGTGCGCCGACGAAGTCGCCGTGAGCGGCGCAGCCGGCGAGGCGCAGGCGTGCGTGATCGGTCAGCCCCTGCCCGCCTGCCGCGCGCGAGCGCGCGGCAGGCCACTCACGGTGCAGCCGGCGCGGCCACGACGACGGTGAATACGCGGACCGGCGCCGAGGGTGCCGGCACCGCACGCGCCTCGATCCGTTCCAGCCGCAGCGTCGCCTCGCCGGGCGCGATCGCACGGAAGCGCCATTCGTACCGGCCGCCGGAGCCGATCACCGGCCGCGGCGGCGGATCGAGCAGACGTCCCGCTGCGACCGTCTCGAGCACTGCGCCGGCGCTCGACGCGTCGATCCGCCAATGCGTGCCGGTGCTCGGGTTCGAGTACAGCCGCAGCACGAGTTCGTCGCCGACCTGCACGTGCTGCGGCGTTCCGGCCTCGCCGGCACCGAGTTCGACCGTCGGGGCGGCCGCACCGGCCGCGCCGATCCACAACGCTACGAACACGATGCCTGCCGCCGCTCCGCGTACGCTCATGATCCGACTCCGATCGCTGTCGTGGCCGCTTCAGCCTAGCAGGCCGTCGCGCAGCGGACCGCCTGCGCCGGCTGGCTGTCCGGCTCAGGTGCACCGGCGATACGGGCCGCCGCGCGGCGCGGCCGGACGTGCGGCCGCCGCCCGAGCGATCGCGCCGAAAGCGGCAACACGATCGCCTCGCGCCTCCGCTCCGGTCGGCCTGCGGCAGCGCCGGCATGGCACCACGGTCGGTCGTTCGACCGCGTGGATCGGCTCGACGTCATCGGCCCTGCGCGTCGCCGACGCGGGCCGCCGATGAAAGCGTTCCTGCGCTCGCGCCGGCTCGGGGCGCTGCTCGCGGCCGTACTGGTGCCGGTCGCGCTGCTGTGGGTGCTCGACCGCTGCTTTCCGCTGCCGTTGCCCGACGAGTCGGGCGCCGGCACCGTCGTGCTCGCGCGCGACGGCCAGCCGCTGCGCGCGTTTCCGGACCGCGACGGCGTCTGGCGCTATCCGGTGACGCCCGATCAGGTCTCGCCGCTGTACGTCGAGGCGCTGCTGAACTACGAGGACCGCTGGTTCGCGCATCACCCCGGCATCAATCCGCTGGCACTGGCGCGCGCGGTCGGCCAGGGACTGCGGCACGGACGTCTGGTCTCCGGCGGCTCGACGCTGACGATGCAGGTCGCGCGCATCCTCGACGGCACGCCGCATACGCTGACCGGCAAGCTGCGCCAGATGATGCGCGCATTGCAGCTGGAGGCGCACCTGTCCAAGCGCGAGATCCTGACGCTGTACCTCAACCACGCGCCGTTCGGCGGCACGGTCGAGGGCGTCGAGGCCGCGTCCTGGGCATATCTCGGCAAGTCCGCGCAGCGGCTCTCGCATGCCGAGGCTGCCCTGCTCGCGGTGCTGCCGCAGGCGCCGACGCGGCTGCGGCCCGACCGCAATGCCGAGGTCGCGCGCGCCTATCGCGACAAGGTGCTCGAACGCATGGCGCGGCTCGGCGTCTGGACGCCGGCCGCGGTCGCCGATGCACGCATCGAGACGGTCGCGTCGCGCTCGCTGCAGCCGCCGATGACGGCGGCGCTGTTCTCCGAGCGGCTGCGCGCGGCGTACCCGAACCGGCGCCGGATCGCCTCGACGATCGACGTCGAGCTGCAGCGCGCGCTCGAGGCACGTGTCGGAGACTATCTGGCGCGGCTGCCCGAGCGCACCTCGGCAGCCCTGCTCGTGGTCGACAACGAGACGCTCGAGACGCTGGCCTATGTCGGCTCCGGCGCGTTCGGCAGCGAGGCGCGGCTCGGCCACGTCGACATGGTGCGCGCCTGGCGGTCGCCCGGTTCGACGCTCAAGCCGTTCCTGTACGGCCTGGCGCTCGACGACGGCCTGATCCATTCGGAGAGCCTGCTGGTCGACGCGCCGCAGGCGTTCGGCGGCTACCGGCCCGGCAATTTCGACATGGCGTTCAACGGTCCGGTCGCGGCGGCCGATGCGCTGCGGCTGTCGTTGAACATCCCGGCGGTCGACCTGCTCGACCGGATCACGCCGACGCGCTTCGCGGCGCGTCTCGAGCACACGGGCCTGAGCCTGCGGCTGCCGCGCGGTGCGCTGCCGAACCTGTCGGTGATCCTCGGCGGCGCCGGCGCCCGGCTGGAGGATCTGGTCGGCGCCTACAGCGCGCTCAATCGCGGCGGTATCGCCGGCCGCGTGCGTCACCTGCCCGATGCGCCGGTCGTCGACCGCCGCCTGCTGTCAGAGGGCGCGGCCTGGATCGTGCGCGAGATGCTCGAGGCCAATCCGCGGCCCGGCTACGCCAGCGGCAGCTTCGACACCGGATCGCGGCCGCGCGTGGCGTGGAAGACCGGCACCAGCTACGGCTTCCGCGATGCCTGGGCGATCGGCACCACGCGGCGCCACACGGTCGGCGTCTGGATCGGGCGGCCCGACGGCACGCCGCTGCCGGGCCAGTACGGCGCCGTCACCGCGCTGCCGCTGATGTTCCAGGCGGTCGACACACTGCCGCGCAGCGCGATCGCGCCGGCGCCGCAGCCGCCGCCGGCCAACGTCACCTCGGTCGATATCTGCTGGCCGCTCGGGCTCGCGTTCGATCCGGACCATCCCGACCGCTGCCACCAGAAGCGCAGCGCCTGGGTGCTCGACGGCGTGATCCCGCCGACCTTGCCCGAGCGCGATGCGACGCGCTGGAGCGCCGGCCTGGTCCGCCTGACGATCGACGCCGCCAGCGGGCAGCGGCTCGGCGCCGCCTGTCTGCGCGAGCCTTCGCGCAGGATCGACGTCGCGCGCTGGCCGGTCGCCGCCTATCCGTGGCTGTCGCGCGAGACGCGGCGGCGCGCCAGCCTGCCGCCGCTGGCGCCGGGCTGCGCCGACGACGGCCTCGGTCAGCTGCAGGGCCTGCGCATCGAGGGCATCGGCGACGGCGCGACGCTCGCGCGAGCGCCCAACAGCGACCAGCCGGCGCGCGTACGCCTGCGCGCGCTCGGCGCCGAGGGTGAGGTGCTCTGGCTGGTCGACGGCCTGCTGGTCGCGCGCTCGCAGGGCAGCCGGCCGATCGAGCAGCCGTTCGACACGCCCGGGCCGCGCACGATCACCGCACTCGCGGCCGACGGCACCTATGCCCAGGTCCAGGTGCGCGTACTGCGCTGAACGCCAGGCGCCGGACGCTGCAGCGCCGCTTGTACCGGCGCGACACGCGAACGGACAATGACGGCGCCACCGGACGCCGGCGTCGGCGGATCGGCCCACCCGAACAGGACATGCAGATGGCAGCATCCGGATCGAAGCGCCCCACCCGTTCGCGCGGCACCGCGCCCAGGCCCGCAGCGCCGCGCCCGCCGACCAAGAAGGCCCAGGCGACCAAGGCGACCAAGGCGGTAGCCGCAGCGGCCGATCCCGGTACCGGCCGCTCGATCTGGCTGGCCGGCCTCGGCGCGCTGGCACGTGCACAGGCCGAGGGTGCGCGGCACTTCCAGGCGCTGGTCAAGGCCGGCATCGATTTCGACGGCCAGCTGCGCAAGAGCGCGCGCACGCGCGGCGAAGCCGCCGGCGAACTGATCGAGGCGGTCGGCGATGCGTTCGGCGCGCGCGTGCGCTCGGCGCTGCCGGTCGTGACCCGCACCGAGTTCGACGCGCTGGCGGCACGCGTCCAGACGCTGGCGCAGCGCATCGAGCAGCTGCAGCGCGGCGGTCCGGCGCGGCCGGCCGCGAACGCGCGCACGGCCGCGGCGCGACCGGTCGCGCCGGCGGTGCGGCGCGTGCGCGACGAACTGGCCGACGTCGCCAAGGAACTCGAAAACGCCCAGATCGCCGCGCGCGGCGCGAACCGGCGCTCCGCAGCGCGCAAGCGCTGACGGCGCGTTGACCGACATTTCGTGCGCTGGTCTAATCGTCCGCCGGTCAAACGACGACCATGCCCGCGCGCAGGCTCGCTATGCCAGACGATCCACAGGCCGCCTTTCAGACCGCCGTCGCGCGCGTCAGGGAGCTGGCCGAGCGTCCGGACAACGACACTCTGCTGAAGCTCTACGCGCTCTACAAGCAGGCCACCGAAGGCGATGCCTGCGGCCCCAAGCCGGGCTTCTTCGATTTCGTCGGCACCGCCAAGCACGAATCCTGGGGCAAGCTCAAAGGCATGAGCCGCGAGGACGCGATGCAGCGCTACGTGGAGCTGGTCGAGCGGCTGCGCGCGCCGGACCGCGGCGGCTGAGCCGCCGCGCCGCTCCCGATCAGGACGGCAGACGGCGGATGTGCGCGCCGAGCGAGCCGAGCTTCTCCTCGATGTTCTCGTAGCCGCGATCGATGTGATAGACGCGGTCGACCGTGGTGTCGCCCTGCGCGACCAGGCCGGCCAGCACCAGCGACGCCGACGCGCGCAGATCGGTCGCCATCAGCGGCGCGCCGGTCATCTGCGGCACGCCCTTGATGATCGCGGTGTTGCCTTCCAGGCGGATGTCCGCGCCGAGCCGCTGCAGCTCGAGCGCATGCATGAAGCGGTTCTCGAACACGGTCTCGGTGATCACGCCGACGCCCTCGGCGATGCAGTTGAGCGCGGTGAACTGGGCCTGCATGTCGGTCGGGAACGCCGGATACGGCGCGGTCGTCAGATTGACGGCCTTCGGGCGGCGTCCGCCCATGTCGAGCTCGATCCAGTCCTCGCCGACGTTGATGTCGGCGCCGGCCTCGGCGAGCTTGGCCAGAACCGCGTCGAGCGTCTTCGGGCGGACCTTCTTGGTGACCACGCGGCCGCCGGTGATCGCGGCGCCGACCAGGAACGTACCGGTCTCGATGCGGTCCGGCAGCACGTCGTAGTCGGTGCCGTGCAGGCGCTCGACGCCCTCGATCGTCAGCGTCGCGGTGCCGGCGCCTTCGATGCGCGCGCCCATCGCGTTGAGGCAGTTGGCCAGATCGATGACTTCCGGCTCCTGCGCGGCGTTCTCGACGATCGTCGTGCCCGAGGCCAGCGCCGCGGCCATCATGATGTTCTCGGTGCCGGTCACGGTGACCAGGTCCAGGTTGATGCGGGTGCCGCGCAGCCGCTTGGCGCGCGCGCGGATGTAGCCGTTCTCGACCGTCACGTCGGCCCCGAGCGCCTGCAGTCCCTTGATGTGCAGGTCGACCGGCCGCGAGCCGATCGCGCAGCCGCCCGGCAGCGAGACGTCGGCCGCGCCGAAGCGCGCGACCAGCGGCCCGAGCACGAGGATCGAGGCGCGCATCGTCTTGACCAGATCGTACGGCGCGAAATAGTGCCGCGCGGCGCGCGGGTCGACGTTGATGCGCATGCGCTCGTCGACGACCAGCTCCACGCCCATCTGGCCGAGCAGTTCCATCGTGGTGGTGACGTCGTGCAGATGCGGCACGTTGCCGATCGTGACCGGCTCGTCGGCGAGCAGGCAGGCCGCGAGGATCGGCAGGACGGCGTTCTTGGCGCCCGAGACGGTGACGTCGCCGTTGAGCGGTTGCCCGCCGTTGATCACGATCTTTGCCATTGCTGTGGATCACACCTCGAAAAAGGGAACGAGCGAACGGCACGCCACCATGCGGACGGCGCGCCGACTTGAAGCGCGGGCGCCCTAGCGCGCCTCGTCCGGCGTCAGCGTGCGCAGCGACAAGGCGTGGATCGCGCCTCCCATCAGGTCGCCGAGCGTCGCATAGACCATCCGGTGTCGCGCCAGCGGCAGCTTGCCGGCGAACGCCGGGCTGACCACCAGCGCCTCGAAATGCACGCCGTCGGGTCCGTGGACCTGCACCTGGGCGTCGGGCAGGCCCTGTCGGATCAGATTCTCGATCGTGGATGTGTCCATCGGCAGGCGGCTTGAGGGCGGAATGAGGGCTGCGACGATCGGCGCCCGGCGCCCGTCTTGGGCGCTTACACGGGCTTGCAGCTACAATGGAGGACGCGGATGTTACTGAAAAACTCCCATTTCCGAAACGCGGACCTGTCCGACGCCGACGTTTCCATCGCTCTGCTGCCTTTGATGAACGCCCAAGTGCAACCGGTTTCCACGAAGCTCGCCCATGCGCCGATCGACGGCGACGCCCTGCGCCGCAGCGCGTTGAACGTGGTCACGATCGAGGCCCAGGCCATCGACGCGCTCAAGGACCGCATCGACGAGAGCTTCATGCGCGCCTGTCAGACCATGTTCGACTGCGCCGGCCGCATCGTCGTATCGGGCATGGGCAAGTCCGGCCACATCGCGCGCAAGATCGCCGCGACGCTGGCGTCCACCGGTACGCCGGCCTTCTTCGTGCATCCGGCCGAGGCCAGCCACGGCGACCTCGGCATGATCACGCACAAGGACGTCGTGCTCGCGCTCAGCAATTCCGGCGAGACCGACGAGCTGCTGACGATCCTTCCGCTGATCAAGCGACAGGGCGTGCCGCTGATCGCGATGACCGGCAATGCCGGCTCGTCGCTGGCGCGCATCTCCGACGTCCATCTGGACGTGTCGGTGCCCGAGGAGGCCTGCCCGCTCGGCCTCGCACCGACTTCGAGCACGACCGCGGCCCTGGTCATGGGCGATGCGCTGGCGATCGCGCTGCTCGAGGCGCGCGGCTTCACCGACGAGGACTTCGCGCGCTCGCATCCGGCCGGCTCGCTCGGCCGCCGTCTGCTGCTGCACATCGGCGACGTCATGCACAGCGGCGCGGCGATCCCGTCGGTCGGCACGCAGGCCACGCTGTTCGAGGCCGTGCTCGAGATGACGCGCAAGGGCCTGGGCATGACCGCGATCACCGATCCGGAGGGCCGTCTGCTCGGCGTCTTCACCGACGGCGACCTGCGCCGCGCGGTCGACGACGGCGACGTCGACCTGCGCACGACCCCGGTGGTCCGGCTGATGACGATCAATCCGAAGACGATCGGTCCGGACAAGCTCGCGGTCGAGGCCGCGCGCGTGATGGAAGCGCACAAGATCCACGCGCTGCTGGTCGTCGACGACGATCAGCGCGTGGTCGGCGCACTCAACATCCACGACCTGCTGCGCGCACGCGTGGTCTGATCGGGCCGCCTGCGCGGCTGGGCCGAGTCCAATCGCCGAGGCCCTGCCTTACCGCCGATCCCCTGCCTGACGTCGGTCCGTCGCGCGCTCCGCGCGACGCGGGCGGCTGTCGGCTCGGATTGAAGATCGACCGGATGCGCGGCGCAGCTCTTCCCGCGTCGGTCGCCGCAGACCGCCGCGCGGCGGTACCATCGCCCTCTCGCCCACAGCCGTCTCCGCCATGCTGCCCGACGATCTGCCTGCCGACATCCGCGCCCGTGCGTCCCGCGTGCGCCTCGCCGTGTTCGACGTCGACGGCGTCATGACCGACGGCCGCCTCTGGTACGGCGAGGACGGTCACGAGATCAAGGCGTTCCACGTACACGACGGACTCGGCCTCAAGCGCCTGCTCGCCAACGGCATCGAGGTCGCGGTGATCACCGCGCGGATCAGCCGCACCGTGACCGAGCGCATGGCCGACCTCGGCGTCGCCCACGTCTACCAGGGCCAGGCCGACAAGCTCGCCTGCTTCCGCACGCTGCTCGGCGCGCTCGGCCTGACGCCCGAGCAGAGCGCCTATACCGGCGACGACCTGCCGGACCTGGCGGTCATCAACGAGGCCGGCCTCGGCGTCGCCGTCGCCAACGCGCACCCGTGGGTCCGCGAGCGTGCGCGCTGGCGCACGCGGCGCGGCGGTGGCGAAGGCGCGGTGCGCGAGGTCTGCGATCTGCTGCTGGGCGCCCAGGGCCGCGCCGAGGCCGAACTGGCGTTCCACCTGCGATGATCGATCGCCGCTACTGGCTCGCCGTGGCCGTGCTGGCGCTCGTCGCCGCGGCGACCCAGATCCTGGTCTGGTTCAACCGTACGCCGGTCGACGAGCAGGTCTACAGCGGTCCGCCGCGCTCGGACTACACGTTGGCCGATTTCACGATGAACGCGCTCGACGAGCAGGGCAAGCTGTCGTTCGCGATCGCCGGTCCGCGTCTGGCGCGCCGCGGCGACGACGGCTCGATCTACGTCACCGCGCCGCGCTACACGCTGGTCGACCGCGACGGCCTGCCGTGGCTCGGCCGGTCCGATGCGGCCTGGGTCGACAAGGGCGGCACCATCATGAAGCTGCAGGGCGAGGTGCTGCTGGAGCGCCGCGCCGAGGCCGGGGTGCAGCCGGCGACGATCCACACCGCCGACCTGACGACCTGGCCCAAGACCGGCAAGCTCGAGACCGCCGCGCCCGCCCGCATCGAGCAGCCCGGCTCTATACTGCGCGGCACCGGCCTGCGCGGCGACATGAACACGAACGTCCTGGAGTTGCTGTCCGATGTCCATTCCACTTTCGAACCCCGGCAGCGACGGCGCTGAGCGGTCCGCCCGCGCGGCAATCGGACTGCTGCTGGCGCTGCTGCTGCCGGCCGCACCGGCCTCGGCGCTCAGCACCGACCGCAACCAGCCGCTCGACGTCCGGGCGCAGTACCAGCGCATGACGCAGAGCCGCGCGAGCGGCAGCGACACCCATTTCGTGACGCTGACCGGCAACGTGCGCATGGAACAGGGCAGCCTCAAGGCGCAGGGCGACGAGGCCAAGCTCTACGACACCACGCAGGCCGGCACCGGCGGCGGCGACAACCAGATCCGCCGCATGGTGCTGACCGGCAAACCGGCGCGGCTCGAGCAGCACATGGACGGCAGCGGCGGCCTGATGAAGGCCAGTGCCGCGACGATCCACTACAACACCGAGACCGGCATCGCCGAACTCGACGGCGACGTCGTCGTCGTGCAGGAAGGGCGCTCGGAGTTCCGCGGCGCGCACATGACCTACGACACCAACACCGGCGCGATGGAAGGCGGCAGCAATGCGCCCGGCAGCGAGATCCACCTGCGCTTCCTGCCCAAGACCGCGCCGCCGGCCGGCGGCTCGCCCTGATGCTGAGTGCCGAGGGGCTGCGCAAGAGTTTCCGCGGCCGCAACGTCGTACGCGATTTCGGGTTCGCGATCGGAGCCGGCGAGGTCGTCGGCCTGCTCGGCCCCAACGGCGCCGGCAAGACGACCTGCTTCTACATGGTGGTCGGCCTGATCGCCTCCGACGCCGGCGTGATCCGGCTCGACGAGACCGACATCACGCAGCAGCCGATGCACGTGCGTGCGCGGATGGGCGTGGGTTATCTGCCGCAGGAGCCGTCGGTGTTCCGGCGCCTCACCGTGACCGAGAACATCCTGGCGATCCTCGAACTGCGCGAGGACCTCGACGCCGACGGACGCGCCGCCGAGCTCGAAGGCCTGATGCAGGAGCTGCAGATCGGCCACATCGCCGCGCAGAAGGGCCAGAGCCTGTCCGGCGGCGAGCGGCGCCGCGTCGAGATCGCGCGTGCGTTGGCGGCCAAGCCGCGTTTCATGCTGCTCGACGAGCCGTTCGCCGGCGTCGACCCGATCTCCGTCGTCGACATCCAGCGCATCGTGCGGCATCTGAAGGATCGCGGCATCGGCATCCTGATCACCGACCACAACGTCCGCGAGACGCTCGGCATCTGCGATCGCGCCTACATCATGAGCGACGGCGTCGTGCTCGCACAGGGTGTTCCGGCCGACATCCTGACCAACGAGCAGGTGCGCGAGGTCTATCTGGGCCGCGAATTTCGGATGTGACCGGCAGCCGGATCACGCCAGGCGGGACCGGCGCGAGGCATCGGGCAGATCGCCCGGCGGATCGGTCAGACGCGCGCGGCGGCCCGCCAAGCCTGTTCCGATCCCGCTGCGCCGTCAAGCCCTGCCCCGCTCCGCGAATTAGCGCTAGGATTTCGAGCCAGGGGATTGGCATGATTCCGGCATGAAACCTGCTCTCCAGCTTCGCGTCAGTCAGCAGCTCGCGCTCACTCCTCAGTTGCAGCAAGCGATCCGTCTGCTGCAGCTCTCGCGCATGGAGCTGGAGCTCGAGCTCGCGGTCGCGCTCGAATCCAATCCGCTGCTCGACATGACCGACGGCGACGCCGAGTTCGACGAGAACGGCGAACAGGGCGAGTCGCCCGAAACGCCCGAAGCCGAAGCCCCGGCCGAGGCGGCCGGCGACGACGCCCACGACGACGAGGGTCCGCTCGATCTGGCGCTCGAGCACGGCGACTACCGCGGCGCCTCCGGCGACGACGAAGGTCTGGAACCGCAGGACGCCGAAGCCGAAGACCTGCGCGACCACCTGCTCTGGCAGCTCAACCTGACGCCGATGTCGCCGCGCGACCGCGCGATCGCGACCGCGATCATCGAGGCGGTCGACGACGACGGCTATCTCGGCGAGCCGGCCGAGGTGCTCGCGCAGAGCGTGCAGTCGCTGTTCGCGGCGACCGCCGAGGAAGTGGAGGCCGTGCGTCACCGCGTGCAGCGCTTCGATCCGCTCGGCGTCGCCAGCCGCAGCCTGCGCGAATGCCTGCTGGTGCAGCTCGATGCCTGCAGCCGCGATACGCCCTCGCTCGATCTCGCACGCACCCTGGTCGATCAGCACCTGGACCAGCTCGCGCGCAACGACCGCGGCAAGCTGTGCCAGAAGCTGCGCGCCAGCGCCGACGAGCTCGACAACGCGATCACGCTGATCCGCTCGCTCAATCCCAAGCCCGGCGCCGGCCATTCGGCGGCACCGGCCGAATACGTCGCCCCGGACGCGTACGCGATCAAGCACAACGGCCGCTGGCAGGTCTCGCTGTCACCGGGCTGCCAGCCGCGCCTGTCGATCAACCAGCATTACGCGGCGCTGATCGCGCGCGCCAAGCGCGACGACGCCAACTACCTGCGCAGCCAGCTGCAGGAGGCGCGCTGGCTGATCAAGAGCCTGCAGACGCGTGCCGACACGCTGCTGAAGGTGGCGACCGCGATCGTGCGTGCGCAGGAGGCCTATCTCGAGTTCGGTCCCGAGGCGATGCGCCCGCTCGTGCTCAAGGACGTCGCCGACGAGATCGGCATGCACGAATCGACGGTCAGCCGCGTGACCACGCGCAAGTATCTGCACACGCCGCGCGGCACGTTCGAGTTCAAGTACTTCTTCTCGAGCGGCGTAACGACGATCGACGGCGGCGCGGCGTCGGCGACCGCGATCCAGGCGATGATCCGCAAGCTGGTCGCCGACGAACGGCCGGAGCGGCCGCTGTCGGATCAGGCGCTGACCGTAGAGCTGAACAACCGCGGCATCAACGTCGCACGGCGTACCGTGGCCAAGTATCGTGAAGCGATGAACATTCCCTCATCGAACGATCGTGCACGCTTGAGTTGAGTCCGTTTCCCGTTGAACCCGTCCGCAAAGACCCCACACAAACTTCAGACCCTCAAGGAACCTCGCCAACCGATCCATGTCCGAACAGCTTGAGGCCTGCATCGCGCCTCGCGTGATTCAGGCAACTGCCGGGGATTTTCCCGGTTCACCCGCAGCAACGGAGGTCGTCATGCAGATCCACGTCAAGGGCCATCAAGTCGAAGTCACTCCCGCCATCCGCGACTACGCGCTAGCGAAATTCGAGCGACTCGGACGAACCCTCGATCATGTGAACGAACTGACGATCGTGATCAGCGTGGAGAAGCTGTTGCACAAGGCCGAAGTGACCGTGTTGTGTGCGGGCCGCACGCTGCACGCCGAGACCACCTCGACCGACATGTACGCGGCGCTCGACGCGCTGGTCGACAAGCTCAGCGCGCAGGGTCGCAAGCTCAAGAGCAAGCGTGCCGATCACCACGCCGATGAGGTACGCTCCGCGCGTTACGCCTGACGCCAAGGACTCCCGCTCCGCCCGATGCCTCTGCTCGATCTTCTGCCCGCGGAGCGGGTCCATGTCGGCATCCGGGCCGGCGACAAGCCTCAACTGATCCGACACCTGGCCGGCATGCTCGCCGTCGACGACGGCGAACTGCCGGCCATCCTCGAGTCGCTGCTCGCACGCGAGCAGCTCGGCAGCACCGGACTCGGCAGCGGCGTGGCGATTCCGCACGGCCGCACGCCCGACATCGACGGTGCCCGCGCCGCGTTCGTCCGCCTCGCCGAGCCGGTCGACTTCGGCTCGGCCGACGGCCGTCCGGTCGATCTGGTCGCCGCGCTCGCGGTGCCCGCCCACTTCACGAACCAGCATCTGCAGCTGCTCGCCGAGCTGGCCCAGATCTTCTCCGACGCCCGCCTCACCGACCAGCTCCGCGACGCCCCCGACGCCGCCACTCTGCGCCTGAAACTGGCAGAATGGACGCGCGCCGCCCGCGAATCCCGCTGAGGCGCGCCGACGCGGCCCGCAGCGCCGCCGCAGCCCCCGGGACACCTGCGTGGATCGAGTCACCGCCCGCGAGATCTTCGACGCCGTCAGCGAGCGCCTGGCGCTGCGCTGGGTGAGCGGCATGCGCGGCGAGAACCGCGTCATCGAGCCGGTCGGCGCACAGACGCGCCGGCCGTCGCTGGTCGGCTATCTCAACATCATCTATCCGAACAAGGTCCAGATCATCGGCACGGAAGAGCTGAACTATCTGGACGGACTCGACTCGCGCCAGCGCTGGGAGACGATCGAGCGCGTGATGAACTACAAGCCGATCGCGCTGGTCGTCACCAAGGACCAGGCCGTGCCGGCCGATCTGCGCGAGGCCGCCGACGAATCGCAGACGCCGTTGTGGGCCAGCCCCAAGCGCGGCCACGAGCTGCTGACCTACCTGCAGTACCACCTGGCTCGCGCGCTGGCGCGCCAGATCACGCTGCACGGCGTGTTCATGGAGGTCAACTCGATCGGCGTGCTGATCACCGGCGAATCGGGCACCGGCAAGAGCGAGCTGGCGCTCGAACTGATCACGCGCGGACACCGGCTGGTCGCCGACGACGCGCCGGAATTCACGCAGATCGCGCCGGACGTCATCGACGGCACCTGCCCGGAGATGCTGCGCGACCTGCTCGAGGTGCGCGGCCTGGGCATCCTCAACGTGCGCGAGATGTTCGGGCACACGGCCGTCAAGCAGTCCAAGTACCTGCGCCTGATCGTCCATCTGCAGCCGCAGCGCTTCGACGTGCCCGGCGACAGCATGATCCGGCTGACCGGCGACGTCGGCTACCGCGAGGTGCTCGACCTGCAGGTGCCGCAGATCGTGATCCCGGTCGCGCCGGGCCGCAACATCGCGGTGCTAGCCGAGGCTGCCGTGCGCAGCCATATGCTCAAGACCAAGGGGCTGGACCCGGCGCAGACCTTCATCGATCGCCAGGCGCACCAGATGCGCCGCCTGCCGCCATGGTAGAACCGGTCGCCGACGCCGCGCCTGCGCAGCGCACCCAACTGATCGTCGTCAGCGGACTGTCCGGTTCCGGCAAGACGGTCGCCTTGCGCACGCTCGAGGATCTGGACTACTACTGCGTCGACAACCTGCCGAGCGCGCTGATGCCGGCGTTCGTCTCGGCGGTGTCGCAGGACTCGATCGCGATGCATCCGCGCCTGGCGGTCGGCGTCGACGTGCGCAACCGCCGCCAGGACCTGGACCGCCTGCCCGGCATCCTGTCGGATCTGGCACGCACCGGCATCGACTACCGCCTGCTGTTCCTCGACACGCGCGACGAGGTCCTGCTCAAGCGCTATTCGGAGTCGCGGCGGCGCCACCCGCTGTCGGCCGACGGCATCGCGCTGGCCGACGCGATCGTGCAGGAGCGCAGGCTGCTGCGTCCGATGCGTGCGATCGCCGATACGGTCATCGACACCAGCGACATCAACGTTCATCAGCTGCGTCGCCTGGTCATCACCGAGATGGGCCAGAAGAGCGGCTCGATGACGCTGCTGTTCGAGTCGTTCGCGTACCGGCGCGGCGTGCCGTCCGACGCCGACTTCGTCTTCGACGCGCGCGCGCTGCCGAACCCGCACTGGAATGCGACCCTGCGGCCGCTGTCGGGCCGCGACGCGGCGGTGCGCGACTGGCTCGAGCAGCAGCCCGACGTGGCGGCGTTCCGGGCCGACGTGGCCGGCTTCCTGGACCGCTGGCTGCCGCGGTTCGAGTCGGAAGGCCGCAGTTATGTCACCATCTGCATCGGCTGCACCGGCGGCCGCCACCGGTCGGTCTATCTGGCTGAGCGGCTGGCCGAGCACTGCCGCGAGCGCTTCCGGCAGGTGCTGAGCTACCACCGCGAGATGGAATGACGATGAGTGTCGGCGTACTGCTTCTGACTCACGAGGCGATGGGCGGCGCGCTCATCACGGCCGCGCGCCACGTGCTCGGCAAGCTGCCGCTGCCGCTGGACGTGATCGAGGTCGAGCCGGGTTCCGATCCGGATTCGACGCTGCGCGACGCGACGCTGCGCGCGCGTTCGCTCGACGGCGGCGACGGCGTGCTCGTGCTGACCGACCTGTACGGCGCCACGCCGTGCAACGTCGCGCAGCGGCTGCCGGGCCTCGGCGTCCACATGCACTGCGTGTCGGGGCTCAACCTGCCGATGCTGCTGCGCGTGCTCAACTATCCCGAGCAGAAGCTCGATCAATTGGCGCAGACCGCCGCCAGCGGCGGTCGCGGGGGAATCTTCGTCGACCATGCTTGAACGCGACATCACCGTCAGCAACCGGCTGGGCCTGCACGCGCGGGCCTCGGCCAAGCTCGTCCAGGCGCTGCAGGGATTCCAGGCGAACATCTTCATCACCTACCGCGGCAAGGAAGTGAACGCCAAGAGCATCATGGGCGTCATGATGCTGGCCGCAGGACTCGGCGCGCAGCTGCGCCTGCGCGCCGACGGCCCCGACGAGGAAGCGGCGATGGCGGCGATGGTCGACCTGTTCGAGCGCAAGTTCGACGAAGGGCAGTGACGATCCCGAGGAGATCCATCGAGCGTGCGGTCGGTACTTAAAGGCGGCAGTGCGGCGCGCGGCATGGCGCTCGGACGCGCACGCCTGGAGCAGCCCGGCCGCATCCTCGTCGACGATCGCCCGCTCGCGGCCGACGAGATCGAACCGGAGGTCGAGCGCCTGCTGGCGGCGATCGGCCTGGCGCGCGACGAGCTGCGCACGCTGCGCGACAAGCTGCACGGCACGCTGGCCAGCGAGGTCGGCGATTTCCTCGAAGCGCACGGTCTGATCCTCGCCGATCGCGACCTGGTCGCCGGCCTGGTCGACCTGGTCCGGCTCGGGCGCTACCGCGCCAGCGCCGCGCTCAAGCTGCAGCGCGACAAGCTGGTCGCGGTGTTCGAGGCGATGGAAGACGCCTATCTGCGCAGCCGCAAGGAGGACATCGACCACGTGCTCGGCCGCGTCCAGGCCGCCCTGGTCCGCGAATCGAGCGTCGAGGAGCGCAAGCTGGCCTCGCGCGTCGGCGAGATCCTCGTCAGCGACATCGTCGCCCCGGCCGAGCTGGTGCCGCTCGCCGAGAACGGCATGCTCGGCGCCGTGCTGACCAATGGCAGCACGCTGTCGCACAGCGCGATCCTGGCACGCTCGCTGCGGCTGCCGATGGTCGTCGGCGTCGACGACGCGCTCGGCTCGATCGCCGACGGCGACCTGATCCTGGTCGACGGCGAACACGGCGAGGTCGTGGTCCATCCCAATGCGCAGGACATCGCGCGCTATCGCCACTGGCAGCGCGAGCAGGTCCAGATCGGCAAGCGGCTGGCGCGGCTGCGCGAGGCGCAGACGCTGACGCGCGACGGCGTGCCGATCCGGCTCTACGCGAACGCGGAGAGACCGGCCGACGTCGCCCGCGCGCGACTGTCCGGCGCGGCCGGCATCGGCCTGTACCGGACCGAGTTCCTGTTCCTGCAGCGTCGGGAGATCCCCGGCGAGGAGGAGCAGTTCCTGGCCTACCGCGATCTCGTGCTCGGCATGGGCGGCCTGCCGGTCACGATCCGCACGCTCGACCTCGGCGCCGACAAGGCCGATGCCTCGGGCGTCGCGCTGGAAGAAGAACCCAATCCCGCGCTCGGCGTGCGCGGTGTGCGGCTGGCGCTGCGTCATCCGCAGCTGATGATCAGCCAGCTGCGCGCGATCGTGCGCGCGTCGAGCTACGGCCCGGTGCGCATCCTGGTGCCAATGATCACGCTGATCGAGGAGATCCACAGCGTACGCCGCATGCTCGACCAGTGCGTGCACGACCTGCGCTCGACCGGCCAGGAGATCGCCGGCCAGGTCGAGCTCGGCGCGATGATCGAGGTGCCGGCCGCGGCGATCGCGCTCGGCGGCCTGATCCGCTACGTCGATTTCATCTCGATCGGCACCAACGATCTGGTCCAGTACGTGCTGGCGGCCGATCGCGCCAACGACCATCTGGGCACGCTGTACGATCCGCTGCACCCGGCCGTGATCAAGCTGCTCGCGCAGATCCTCGCGATCGCGCGGCGTGCGCGGCGGCCGGTGTCGCTGTGCGGCGAGATGGCCGCGGACACGCGCTACACCGCGCTGCTGCTGGCGCTGGGCCTGGAGGATTTCAGCATGCATCCGGGCGCCCTGCTCGAAGTGCGCGAGCGCATCGCGCAGCTCGATCACGCCGAACTGCTGCGTCATGCGCCGGCGCTGCTGCGCGCCTCGAGCGGCGCGCGCATCGCCGGCGTCCTGCAGCGCATGCAGGCCTGATCGCGATGCCGCTGCCTGCCCTGCTCGCGCGGCTGCGCGGCCGTCCGCTCGCGGCCTGGATGGCCGACGGCCGCGACAACATGGTCCTGGTCCGCCTGGTCGCGGCGCTGGCCGTGCTGTTCGGGCACAGCTACGCGCTGGCCGGCCTCGGCATGGCCGAGGCCGATCCGATCCGGCGTCTGCTCGGCCAGACCTACAGCCATTTCATCGGCGTGATGATGTTCTTCACGCTGAGCGGCCTGCTGATCACGCTGGCCTGGCAGCGCCGGCCGAGCCTGCCGTACTTCCTGCGTTCGCGCGCGCTGCGGATCCTGCCGGCGCTGTTCGTCTGCGTCGCGATCAGCGCGCTCGTGCTCGGCACGGCGATGACCTCGCTGCCGGTGACGGCCTATCTCGGATCGGCGCAGCCGTGGCGCTACGTCGCCGGCAACGCCAGTCTGCTCGACCTGCAATGGACGCTGCCGGGCGTCTTCGCGGCCAACCCGACCACGGACTACGTCAACGGCTCGCTGTGGACGCTGCCGGTCGAGAGCGGGCTGTATCTGGCCGTGGCCGCGCTCGGCGTCGTCGGTGTGCTGAGGCGCCGCGCCTGGATCGCCTCGGCCGCGATCGTGCTGGCGGCCGGCCTGTGGCTGCGCGTACCGCTGCTGTCGGGCGAGCAGGTCTCGATCGAGACCGCGCTGATCGTGTTCTTCGCGTTCGGCGCATGGTGCTGCGTCAACCGCGCCTGGCTGCCGTTGTCGACGCCGATCCTGCTGGCGCTGATCGCTGCCGCGTGGCTCGCGTTCGGCACACCGCTGTACCAGCCGCTGCTCGCGCTCTGCATCGCCTACGGCACGCTGTGGCTGGCCTACGTGCCGCGCCTGCCGCAGGGACGCTGGGGCGATTTGTCCTACGGTACGTATCTGTGGGGTTTCCCGGTACAGCAGACGCTGATCGCCGTCGCCGGTCTGCGCGATCCGCTGGCGATCTTCGCCGCCTGTGTACTGCCGACGCTGATGCTCGCGTGGCTGTCCTGGCGCCTGGTCGAGCAGCCGGCGCTGCGCTACAAGCATCCGCCGCGCCCCGCTTCGGCCGCGGCGAGCTGAAGACCGGCTGTCGTCGTGGCGGTCCGGGCGCGCACGCGCAGCGACACGAGCTGGAATAATCGGCCGACCGGCCGTCGCGACGGCCCTGCCCCGGAGTGCGCGTGAGGTCGGTATCGGGTAACGGATCGGCACGTCCACGCTGGCGCCGGATCGTGCGCTGGATCGGACTGACCGTCGTGGCCGCGGTCGCGGCGAGCGTGCTCGCGGTGCTGCTGCTGCGCTTCGTGCCGCCGCTGACGTCGGCGTTCATGGTCGCGCGCTGGGTCGATGCGCGGGCCGGCGGCGAACGCGGCTTCTCGCTCGATTATCGCTGGCGCCCGCTCGAGGCGATCTCGCCGCAGCTGCCGATCGCAGTCGTCGCCGCCGAGGACCAGAAGTTCCCGAGCCATCGCGGCTTCGACCTCGACGCGATCCGTTCGGCGCTCGACGCCGCCGACGAGGGCGGCCGGCTGCGCGGCGCGAGCACGATCAGCCAGCAGGTCGCCAAGAACCTGTTCCTGTGGTCGGGCCGCAGCTTCGTGCGCAAGGGACTGGAGGCGTATTTCACGGTCCTGATCGAGGCACTCTGGCCGAAGCGCCGGATCGTCGAGGTCTACGTCAACATCGCCGAGTTCGGCGACGGCATCTACGGCGCCGAGGCGGCCGCGCGGCATTACTTCGGCAGGTCCGCATCGGCACTCGATGCGCGCCAGGCGGCCCTGCTCGCGGCCGTGCTGCCGAACCCGCGCCGCTACCGTGCCGATCCGCCGAGCCCGTTCGTCGCGCAGCGTGCCGCCTGGATCGCACGCCAGGTGCGCCAGCTCGGCGGACCGGACTATCTCGGCTTCGACGTGCAGCGCTGAACGGATCGGATCACACGCGCAGCGGCGCCCGATGCCGCCACACGACCTCCCCTCACACCGCAATCGCCACGCGAAGAACCGGCCGGATGCCGGAGAATCGACGATGACGGTGGATCGTTCGCTCGGGACGCAGGCCATTGGCCGCGCGCGTTCAAGTCGCCGGATCGGCGCGGCCGACGAATCCGCCGAGCACTCCGAAAGCACCGTTACGGACGACCGATACGTTCGGCAGCAGTCCCTTGCCTACACAGCCTGTCGGCTTTTTCCTACAGGCTTTCGCGCCATGGGGCCCTATCGGTCCATCAGCGGACAGGTCAGCATGGCCTCCGGTTCGCTCGTGCTTCAAAACGGTCAGACACGAGGTGGCGGCCGCTGGACGGCGGTACTGCGACACGCTGGGATCGTCCAGGCAAGCTCATCTTCGTCCGCTCCATGCAGGAGGCAAGAATGGAGGCAGAGCCCTCATACGATGCATCTCTCCCGAATGCCGGAAAGCGAGAGCTGCTCATCGCCGACAGGCGCTCACTGGAGCTGCTGACCGCCGAGCTTCGATACGACACTCATCGACGATTCACAGGGCTTCGGATCGAGGCGGAAGGGCTTGATACACACGAAAGGCGGCGCTGGCAGGAGCGGCTGGAGAAGGAGTACTTCGATTGCGGCTGTGCGGCAGCGACTGTGCTCGGATTCGCGTGCCTGGGAGCAGCCGTCATCGTCCGCATCGCCTCTGCCGGCGGCCTTGCGAGGCTCAGCTGGACGGATGGCCTCTTCGTCGCGGCCGCTTTCCTCGCCGGCACATCGATAGGCAAGTCGCTCGCGCGTCGACTGACGCGACGGCGCCTGCTGCGTGAGCTCGATGAGTTGCACCGGCTGCTGCCGTCCGGTGAAGAGAAACGCGGAACTCCGGACCATGGCATCTGTGGCGTATCGGACTGACGATTCAGAGCGAGGATTGAGCCATGAAAGTCTGCACGGAGCACGTCGTCGAAGCATATGAGGAATGTACGCAATGGGCCGATCACGGGTATTCGGCCTGCGCCCAGTGGGGCCGCAAATGCTGTACGTGGTGGCCTTGCTTCTGGGCCTGCAAGCTGGTCAGCTGGGTGTGCATGTTTGCCGTATGGATAGCCAACGTGGTCTGCGTCGCCTGGGAGACCATCAAGACCGTCTACTGCATCGCGTGGCTGATCGTGCAGGTGGTTTTGGCGGCCGTCGGGCTGCTGCTGGAGCTGATCCTGTCGATCCCGATCATCGGCCGGCTGATCAAACAGGTCCTGAATCTGATCACCGAAGCCATCTGGCGCGCTGTCGGCTGGATCGACACCGTTCTCGGCGCGATCGGCATCACGCCGCTCAAGAAACTCCGTGTCTGCATCGTCATCCTGAGCGATGAGAAAGGGCCCTTGAGCGACGTCGCTACGCTGAAGCCGCATATCGACGAGGCCACGCGCATTTTTCGCGATGCGGCCAATATCCATCTGATCGTGGATGACATCCACACCGTCCACGGCAGCCCCGCCTACGCCCTCGACGTCGCCTGCAACGGGGCGGCGTGGACGGGTGATCTCGGCCTGCCCGGCAGCTACTTCCAATGGACCAGTCTCAATCAGTGCCCGCTCGGGTCGGTCAGCCGGCTGGTCGGTTACGGCAGTCAGATCACGGTCTTCTGCGTGCGCAGCATTCCCGGCAGCACGGCTGGCTGCGCATTGGGGCCGGTGACGGACTACCTGACGATCGAAGGCCGGAACCCGCGCTGCCTGGCGCACGAGTTGGGGCACAAGTGCGGCCTGCTGCATTGTTGCTCTTCGTCGAATCTGGCGAACGGCACCTGTGGCGGCACGCAGCTCAGCTGGCTCCAGCGTGCATGGGTTCGCGGCTCGAAGTACGTCACCTACTTCTAATCGCGTCCAGGCGGGGACGACAAGAGCGGCGCCTTCGCGGCATCGGCACCAGACGGTGCCGAACGGACCACCAGCTCGCGTTGCGCCAGACGGACACCGGCTGCCTCGAAACGCTGCTGCATCGCCAGCAGCAGATCGGACTGCACGGCGCCGACGTCGCCGGACTGTACCCACGGCCGCACCGCGACCTTGAAGCCGTTCTCGGTCAGACCCGACACGACGATGTCGGTCGCCGGCTGTTCGAGGATGCGCGGATCGGCCTGGACGATCGCGCGAATCTCGCTCATCGCCCGACGCACATCCTCCTGCGCGCCGAGCTCGATGCCGAGCTCGATGCGCCGCGTCGCACGCGCGCTCGCGTTGACGATCGCGTCGGAGGCGACCTTGCTGTTGGGCAGGATCACCTCGCGATTGTCGGCGGTCAGCAGATGCGTGTGCATCAGGCTGACGTTCTGTACGGTGCCGCTGACGCCGCCGACCTCGATCGACTGGCCGACGCGGAACGGGCGGAACACCATCAGCAGCACGCCGGCGGCGATGTTCGACAACGAGGCCTGCAGTGCCAGGCCGATCGCCAGGCCCGCGGCGCCGAGCGCCGCCAGCAGCGAGGCGGTCGGCACGCCGAGCCGGTCGAGCACGCCGACCACGACGACCGACAGCAGCAGCGCGAAGACGACGTTGCGCAGGAAATCGCCGAGCAGCGGATCGGCACCGGTGCGCGACAGCACGCGGCGCAGGCCGTCGGCGAGACGGCGCGCGATCTGCCAGCCGATCAGCAGCAGCAACAACGCGAATGCGATCTTGAGCGCGATATCGGTCGCGATCGCCAGCGGATGGTCGGAGTGGAGCCAGCTCACGGAACGTTCGACGTAGTCCATGCGCGGTATCGTCTCATCCGCGGCGCCGCCGCGGCGAGCCTCGGCGCTGCCGCCGGCCAGCGAAGCTTCAGCCTCGGCGCGCGAGACGCCGGCCGAGGCGCTAGCATCGCAGGATACCCGCCCAAGAACTCACGAGGCCGACGATGCGCTTCCTGCACAGCATGCTCCGCGTACGCGACCTGGAACGATCGCTGGACTTCTACTGCCGTGCGCTCGGCCTGGCCGAGGTGCGCCGCACCGAGAATCCGGCCGGCCGCTACACGCTGGTGTTTCTCGCCGCGCCGGGCGACGCGGACCGCGGCGAGATCGAGCTGACCTGGAACTGGGACGAGGAAGACTACGGCAGCGCGCGCAACTTCGGCCATCTCGCGTTCGAGGTCGAGGACATTCACGCCATCTGCGCCCGGCTGCAGGCTGCCGGCATCACGATCAACCGGCCGCCACGCGACGGGCGCATGGCCTTCGTGCGCTCGCCCGACGCGATCTCGATCGAGCTGCTGCAGAAAGGCCCGCCGCTGACGCCGGCCGAGCCGTGGATCTCGCTGCCGAACGTCGGCACCTGGTAGCACGCCCCGGGCCGGCGCAGCGAAAGAACGCGTCCAGCGTGCCGCGCGCCGCATCCGGATGCGGACGCGCGGCCAGCCGCTCAGGGCTTGGGCGCGAACAGGTCGAGACGGCCGCCGCCGGGCAGCGTGACGTCGAGCTCGCCGGCCATCTGGTTCAGCGCCAGCACGCGCGGGCACAGTGCTTCGGCACGCCGTTCCAGATCGGCCGTGCTGCGCTCGACGGCGCGCTCGACGCCCTTCTCGATCGCCGAGGCGCGCGCCTCGAGCTCGGCCGCGGCGGCCTCGTCGCCGGTGAACGCGACCTTCAGCGCCTGCGCGGTCACGTTGCCGACCAGATCGCCGACCAGGCTGCCGACGGCGTTCTGCACGATCCCCTCGACCTCGGCGTCGCTCCACTCCTGGCCACTGTCGATGCGCCGTTCCAATTCGACCGCGAGCGCCTGCATGCGCTTGGCCTGCGCGCGCGCATCGGCCGGGCTGCTCGCGAAAGCGGCATTGACCTGACCGACCGCCTCGAACGCGATACCGACCGCCTGGCGTGCGATCGCCCTGACCTCCGGCAGCAGATCGCGCACGCCGCGCTCGTAGTCGGCGAGGCGGCGGCTGTCGGCCGCGCTCAGCGCGACGTCGCGGCCGTCCACGCGCAGGCGGCCGTCGGCGATGACGATCTCGGCCGGCGTGCCGCCGGACCGACTGAAGACCAGCTGCTGGGGCTGCACGCGCAGCGAGTACGGGCTCTGCAGATCGCAGACGCTGATCTCGGCCGAAGCCGTATGCGGCGCCAGCGCGGGAACGGCGATCAGCGCGGCGAGCAGGATGCTGCGGATGGTCATGGACGGCTCCTCGGGGGTCGGGTACGGACCTACGATGCCGACGATGCCCGATCGGTTTAAGCCGCGGATGTGCAATCGGCCACGGTGACCTCCGGCAGGGGACGCGGCACTCGCGTCGGGGTGTCTCAGCCGCCGATCAGGTTCGGTGGCCGCCCGGCATGCGGGCCGTGGCCGAGCGCGGCGAGCACGTTGGCGACCGCCATGGCGACCATCGCGCGACGCGTGTCGCGGCTGGCGCTGGCGATGTGCGGCGTCAGCACGACGTTGCGCGCCGTGAGCAGGCCCGGGTGGACCGCCGGCTCGCCTTCGAAGACGTCGAGCGCGGCGCCGCCGAGTCGGCCGGCCGCCAGCGCCGCGGCCAGCGCGGCATCGTCGACGACGCCGCCGCGCGCGATGTTGATCAGGAACGCATCGGGCTTCATCCGCGCGAGCGCGGCCGCGTCGATCAGATGATGCGTCGCCGGCGCGTACGGCACGGCGACGATCAGGAAGTCGGCACGGCGCAAGAGCTCGTCCTGCTCGACGCGCCGTGCGCCGCAGGCCTGCTCGAGCGCCGGCGGCAATGCGCGGCGGTTGTGGTAGAGCACCGTCATGCGGAAGCCGCGCGCGCGCTCGGCGATCGCCTGGCCGATGCGGCCCATGCCGAGGATGCCGAGCGTCGCGCCGTGCGCGTCGCGGCCGAGCAGACGGTCGAACGACCAGCGCTGCCACCGGCCGTCGCGCAGCCAGCGCTCGGCCTCGGTCACGCGGCGGCCGACGCCGAGCAGCAGCGCGAACGCGAAATCGGCGACGGTGTCGGTCAGCACGTCCGGCGTATTGCTCGCCGCGATGCCGGCCGCCTGCAGCGCCGCGAGATCGAGATTGTCGTAGCCGACGCCGACATTGGCGACGATGCGCAGCCGTCCGGCGCCGGCGATCGCCGCCGCGTCGACGCGTTCGGCGATCGTGACGATCGCCGCATCGGCCTCGCGCAGTCCGTTCGCGAGTTCGCCCGCATCGCGCCTGCCCTCGACCGGCTCGACGACGAGCTCGGCCTGTTCCGCGAGCGGCGCGAGCACGTCGGCGAACAGCGGCTGCGCGACGTAGACGCGCGGGCGCGATGCGGTCATGCCGGCCCGGTCGGCACGCGCGGCGATCGGGCCCCGACCTCGCCGCATTGCGCACGATGCCGCAGCGCCTGGTCGATCAGCACCAGCGCGACCATCGCCTCGGCGATCGGCGTGGCGCGGATGCCGACGCAGGGATCGTGGCGGCCGATCGTGCGCACCTGGACCGGCTCGCCGGCCAGATTCACGCTGCGGCCGGGCACCAGGATGCTCGAGGTCGGCTTGAACGCGATCGACGCGACGACCGGCTGGCCGGTCGCGATGCCGCCGAGGATGCCGCCGGCATGGTTCGAGACGAAACCTTCCGGCGTGATCTCGTCGCGGTGTTCGGTGCCCTTCTGCGCGACGGCGGCGAAGCCGTCGCCGATCTCCACGCCCTTGACCGCGTTGATCGACATCAGCGCCGAGGCGAGCTCGGCGTCGAGCTTGCCGTAGATCGGTTCGCCCCAGCCGACCGGCACGCCCTCGGCGACGACGGTGACGCGCGCGCCGACCGAGTCGCCGGCCTTGCGCAGCGCGTCGACGTAGCGCTCGAGCGTCTGGATCATCGACGGATCGGGCCAGAAGAATGCGTTGTCCTCGATCGCGTCGGCATCGAAACGCTGCGGCACCAGCTCGCCGATCTGCGCGAGATGGCCGCGGATGCGGATGCCGTGCGCATGCGCGAGCCATTTCTTGGCGATCACGCCGGCCGCGACGCGCATCGTCGTCTCGCGCGCCGAGGACCGGCCGCCGCCGCGCGGATCGCGGATGCCGTACTTGTGCCAATAGGTGTAGTCGGCGTGGCCGGGCCGGAACGTCTCGGTCAGCTCGCGATAATCCTTGGAGCGCGCATCGGTGTTGCGGATCAGCAGGCCGATCGGCGTGCCGGTGGTGCGGCCTTCGTAGAGGCCGGACAGGATCTCGATCTCGTCGGCCTCGTGGCGCTGCGAGGTGTGACGCGAGCGGCCGGTCGCGCGCCGGTCCAGGTCGTGGCGGAAATCCTCCGGCGCCAGCGCGAGCCCGGGCGGGCAGCCGTCGACGACGCAGCCGATCGCCGGACCGTGGCTCTCGCCGAATGTCGTGACCGCGAACAGCGTACCGAAGGTATTGCCGGCCATCGTCAGCGCCGTTCGGCAGCGGCCGCCGCGATCGCCCCGGCGTGCTCGACCAGGTCGGCGCGGTCGATCACGAACACGCCCATCGCGCCGACGTCGAACTCGATCCAGTTGAACGGCAGCTCGGGCAGCAGCGCGACCAGCGCGTGCTCGCTCTCGCCGACCTCGACGATCAGCACGCCGTCCTCGGTCAGGTGATCGGCCGCTTCGGCGAGGATGCGCACCGCGAAATCCAGGCCGTCCTCGCCGGCGGTGAGGCCGAGCTCGGGCTCGTGCGCGTACTCGGCCGGCAGTTCGGCGAATTCCTGACGCGTCACGTACGGCGGATTGCTGACGATCAGGTCGTAGCGCTCGCCGGCGATGTCCGCGAACAGGTCCGACTGCAGCGCGCGCACGCGCGGCCCGACGTGGTGGAACGCGATGTTCTCGCCGGCCAGTGCGAGCGCGTCGCGGCTGATGTCGACCAGATCGACCGTCCAGTCCGGGTGGTGCACCGCCATCGCGATGCCGATGCAGCCCGAGCCGGTGCACAGGTCCAGCGCGCGCCCGACCTCACGATCGTCGAGCCACGGCGAGAAGCCGCGGCGGATCATCTCGGCGATCGGCGAGCGCGGCACCAGCGCGCGCGGATCGGACTTGAACTTCAGATCGGCGAACCAGGCCTCGCCGGTCAGATATGCGACCGGCGTGCGCTCGACGACGCGCCGCTCGATCAGCGCGAGCACGTCGCGGCGCTCCTCGGCGGTCAGCCTGGCCTGGCCGTAGGCCGGCGACAGGTCCGGCGGCAGGTGCAGCACGTGCAGCACCAGATGGGTGGCCTCGTCCAGCGCATTGTCGTAACTGTGGCCGAAGGTCAGTCCGGCGGCGCCGAAGCGGCTGGCGCCGTAGCGGATGAAATCGACGATCGTCGCGAGTTCGGCGGTCATTGACGAAAAAATATGCGATGGAAGGTCGCACAGTATAGGCGGTCGGCCCCCGCTATAATTTCGCGATGACCTCACGCCCGTGTTCCGGACGGATCTCCGTCTCCCTGCTGATCGTACTCGCCGCGGTGGCCGCCGCGCTCGGCCTGTGGGCCGGTGACCGCTGGCTGGCGCGCCCGCCCGGCGCCGACCTGCCGCCGATGCGCAACGCCCTGCTCTATCCGCAGCCGCGCCAGGTGCCGGAGTTCAGGCTGTTCCGCGCCGACGGCCAGCCGCTGACGCCGGCCGACTGGCGCGGGCGCTGGACGATCGTGTTCTTCGGTTTCACGCATTGCCCGGATGTCTGCCCGACCACGATGGCGACGTTCAAGGACGTCTGGCAGCGCCTGAAGGCTCAGGGCCTGGCCGATCGCGCGCGCTTCGACTTCATCTCGGTCGATCCGGCGCGCGACACGCCGGAGATCCTCGGCCGCTACGTCGCGTTCTTCGATCCGGACTTCGTCGCGGCGACCGGCAGCGACGAGGAGCTGACGCGGCTGACGCGCGGCCTCGGCATGATCTACGCGCGCGGACCGCTCGAGAACGGCACCTATACGGTCGACCACAGCGCCTCGGCGGTCATCGTGACGCCGGAAGGCCACGTCGCCGGCCTGTTCCGCCCGCCGTTCGTGGCCGAGGCGATCGTCGCCGACCTGCAGGCGCTGATGGATCACGTCCGATGAACCTGCCCCTGCTCGCGCAGCACCTGCTGCCGCACCGCCTGCTGTCGCGGCTCGTGTACTGGGCCACGCGCTGGGAATGGACGCCTTGGAAGAACTTCCTGATCGGCCAGATCACGCGCCGCTACCAGGTCGACCTCGACGAGGCCGAACAGCCCGACGCATCGGCGTATCCGCACTTCAACGCGTTCTTCACGCGGGCGCTCAAACCCGGCGCGCGCCGCTTCGACGCCGATGCCTCGGCGCTGCTGTGTCCGGCCGACGGCCGCGTCAGCCAGGTCGGCGCGATCGCCGAGGGCCGCATCTTCCAGGCCAAGGGCCAGAGCTACACCACCGACGAGCTGCTCGGCGATGCGCTGACCGGCACGCCGTACCGCGACGGCCGGTTCGCGACGATCTACCTCGCGCCGCGCGACTATCACCGCGTCCACATGCCGTGGGCCGGCACGCTGCGCGAGACCGTCCACATCCCGGGCCGCCTGTTCAGCGTCGCACCGTTCGCGGTCGCCGGCATCCCGCGGCTGTTCGCGCGCAACGAGCGCCTGGTCTGCCATTTCGACGGCGAGCAGGGCCCGTTCACGGTGGTCCTGGTCGGCGCGATGCTGGTGTCGAGCGTCAGCACGGTCTGGGGCGGACTGGAGATTCCGCCGTATGCATCGCGGCCGATCCGGCGCGACTGGCGCGGCCGCGGCATCCACCTGGCGCGCGGCGCGGAACTGGGCCGGTTCAACATGGGCTCGACCGTCATCGTGCTGCTGCCGCCGGGTCCGGCGTTCGACGCCTCGCTGCTGCCGCATGCGCCGGTCAAGGTCGGCCAGCCGATCGGCCGTTTCGACTGACCGCAGGGACTGCTGGCCGGCGCGATCCGCAGGCCTGGACGCGACCGATCGGGGCGTCACATTGTGACCATTGCTGACATTTTGTGACTGGCTCAACAGGCGCAGGCGCCGCGACCCGGCTAGAATGCCGGCGGGCCGCAGGGGTATGTCCGGCCCGCAGACCGGGAGTCCCCATGCGCCTCGTGATCCGCATCATCGCGCTCAGCCGCGCCACCCAGCTCCGCCGCCAGTTCCGCGAGGTCGACAAGGCGATCGACGAACTGACGCCGAACGCCCGCAAGCAGCTCGCTGCGCTGACGATGCGCGAGTTCACGGCAGCCGGCAAGAGCGAGTTCCCGCATCTGTACGCGACGCCGGCCGAGGACAAGTACCGGCCCTGGGGCGCCGGCACCGAGATCGGCCTGGAGCGCATGCGCTCGGACAATCCGCAGGTCCGCATGCGCGGCATCGCGCTGTGGCTGACCGTGGCCTACCACGAGACCAAGGATTCGCCGTTCGAGCGCCAGCAGGACGTGCACCGGCTGGTCGTGCGCGCGCTGCGCACGCTCAAGGAAACGGTGCCGCCGGCCGAGCTCGATCAATGGTTCGGCGCCAGCGCCAAGGTCGCCTGAGCGGATCTCGCGGGCGGACTTCCGCCCTGTCCGATCGGCGGCCTGTCGACGGCCGCCCTCAGCGCGCACCCGGAGCTGGTTCGACCGCCCGGCATCAGCGAATCGACGTCCATCGTCCAGGAGCGCCGACGAATCGGCGCCCGCTGGGGACGGTCACCGGCCCAAGTCCCAGGCGCCGTCCGACCGCGCGACGCACGGTCCTGGTCGGCGCACTCAGCGGCTCGAACAGCCGGTCAGCTGCAGCGTCTGGCCGGGCTTGATCGCGTACTGCGGCGCGCGGATGCCGTTGGCGCGCGCGATGTCGACCGGCGTGCCGCAGCCGGTCCGCCGCGCGATCGCGGCCAGCGTATCGCCCTTGCGGACCGTGTAGGCGCGCTGGCGCGGTGCACTGTCGCGGCTCGGCTCGCGCGCGGCCGAGGCCATCGCGCGCGCCGGTACGGCCGCGTCGCGCAGGTCGCCGGCCAGCGTGCGCCAGCGGCCGCCCGCACACGACTCGGCATAGGCCGCCTCGAGCTGGGCCGGCACCTCCAGCCGCGTGCCGGCCGGCTGGCGCTGCTGCGGGTCGTAGCGCGGATTGAGGTTGCGCAGCGTGCGGAACCAGCCGTCGGTCGCGCCGCCGACCTGGCCGAAGCACACGGTCAGCTCGTTGATCGAGGTCGGCTGCGCGAGCACGATCCGGCCGGGCCGGCCGTCGATTTGCGGGAACGTCAGGTTGTAGCGCTCCGGATGCAGGAACAGCCAGGCCGCGGCGAGCACCATCGGCACGTAGTCGCGCGTCTCGCTCGGCAGCGTCGCGTAGAGCTTGGGATCCCAGAAGCTCGCGTCCGGACGGCCGCCGGCAAGCCGGCGCATGCGCCCTTCGCCGCCGTTGTAGGCGGCCAGCACGAGCTCGAGATTGTTGTTGAGCGCGGCGAGCTGCTCGTTGATGTAGGCCGCGTTGGCGCGCGCCGACAGACCCGGATCGAAGCGCTGGTCGAAGCCGTCGACGGTCGTCATGCCGAAGCGCAGGCCGGTCGCGTACATGAACTGCAGCGGCCCCGACGCGCCCGACCGCGAGACCGCGTGCACCTTGCCGCCGGACTCCTTGGCCATGATGCCGAACAGCACCGCCTCGGGCAGGCCGGCCTTGTGGTACTCCGGCCACATCCGGTAGCGCATGTACTGGTAGTTGACGTAGGTCGCGATCAGGTTCGGCCGGTACTGCGTGAGCCACTGCTCGATCGCGGCCTTCACGGTGCTGTTGACGGCGATGACCTCGGCCAGCTCGCGGCCCTTGAGCAGCGTGATCGAACGCTCGAGCTCCGGCAGCGCGGCCACGACCGGTGAGGACTCGCCGGCCTCCTCGGTCGGCTCGCCCGGCGTCGCGCCGTCGGCGATCGGCTCGGCGTCGACCAGGCCGTCCACGTGCAGGCGCAACAGGCGGTCGAACGTGGAATCGAAGCGGTCGCGTTCGCAGCCGGGCGTGCGGCTGCACTGCGCGCTGGCCGCGCGCAGGTCGTCGAGCGCGGCCAAGGTGTCGGTGCGCGCGCGCTCGACCTCGCCGTTGCGCGCGGCCGCCAGGCCGGTCTCGTAGCGGCGCGCATCGGCTTCGAGCCGTGCGTACAGCGCGTCGACGCCCGGCTCGTTGACCTTGCCCGGCACGCTGCTGCCGGTGCGCGACGGCGTGCCGGCGCAGCCGGCGGCGAGCGCGGCGACGGCCGCGATCATCGAAAGGCGAATCGGCAGGATCATGGGCGGATTCCGGCGAGTGATCGCGCCACGTTACCGGGAGCGGCCGGGCCGGGCAACCGCAGCGCCGCACCGATGCGGCCCTGCAGCCGAGGCTGCGGGCAGGCCTGCGCGTACGCGCGGCGGCGCGACCGACCGAAGCACGTCGATCGTGTCCCGGCCGGCGTCGGCTGCCGGTCTGCGCGGCACGGCCGTCGCGCGCCCGGCAACGCGCGCATACAATCGCGCGCAGTGCCGACCCCGCCCATCCGAGGACCTGCAGTGAGCCAGATATTGATCGGCAAAGGCGATACCGAGGTGTTCCTCGAGACGCCGTACGCGAATCGCCACGGCCTGATCGCCGGCGCGACCGGCACCGGCAAGTCGGTGACGCTGATGCTGCTGGCCGAAGGTTTCAGCAAGCTCGGCGTGCCGGTGCTCCTGGCCGACGTCAAGGGCGATCTGGCCGGCCTGTGCCAGGCCGGCGCGATGAACGACAAGCTCAAGACGCGCCTGGACAAGCTCGGTTTCGAGTGGAGCCCCAACGCGAATCCGGTCGTGTTCTGGGACATCTACGGCGCGCTCGGCCATCCGGTCCGCGCGACGGTCTCGGAAATGGGCCCGACCCTGCTGGCGCGCCTGCTCGAGCTCAACGACACGCAGTCGGGCGTGCTCGAGGTGATCTTCAAGGCCGCCGACGACGACGGCCTGCTGCTGCTCGACCTCAAGGACCTGCGCGCGATCCTCACCTACGCGGCCGAGAACGCCAAGGCGATCTCGCAGCGCTACGGCCTGATCAGCACGGCCTCGATCGCGGCGATCCAGCGCGCCCTGCTGTCGCTCGAACAGGCCGGCGGCGACGGCTTCTTCGGCGAGCCGGCGCTCGAGCTGGCCGACTTCATGCGCCAGGACATGAGCGGCCGCGGCATCGTCAACATCCTCGCGGCCGACCAGCTGATCCTCAAGCCGAAGCTGTATTCGACGTTCCTGCTGTGGCTGCTGTCGGAGCTGTTCGAGAAGCTGCCCGAGGCCGGCGATCTCGACCAGCCCAAGCTGGTGTTCTTCTTCGACGAGGCGCATCTGCTGTTCGACGACGCACCGGCTTCGCTGGTGCAGCGGATCGAGCAGGTCGTGCGGCTGATCCGCTCCAAGGGCGTGGGCGTCTACTTCTGCTCGCAGAATCCCGACGACGTGCCGCCGGTGATCCTCGGCCAGCTCGGCAACCGCGTGCAGCACGCGCTGCGCGCGTTCACGCCGCGCGACCAGAAGGCCGTCAAGGCCGCGGCCGAGACGTTCCCGCCGAACCCGAAGATCAAGGTCGCCGAGGCGATCACCCAGCTCGGCGTCGGCGAGGCGCTGGTCTCGACACTGCATGCCGGCGGCGTACCGAGCCCGGTCGAGCGCGCGTTCATCGCCTCGCCGGGCTGCCGCATCGGCACGATCGACGCGACCGAGCGCGCGACGGTGCGCTCGCGCTCGCCGGTCGGCGGCAAGTACGACACCGCGGTCGACCGCGAGTCGGCGTTCGAACTGCTGGCCAAGCGCGCCGAGGCGACCGCCGCGACGCGCGAACCGGATGCGGCGCCCGGCAAGGGCGGCGGCGCGGCGCCGCAGGAGCGCGGCTGGATGGACGCCGTCAAGGATGCCGTGTTCGGCACCAAGCGCCGCCAGGGCATCCTCGAGACGATGACCAAGACCGCCGCGCGCAACGTCGCCGGCCAGATCGGCCGCCAGATCGGCGGCGCGAACGGCTCGAAGATCCTGCGCGGCGTGCTCGGCTCGATCATGAAGCGCTGAGCGGGCCGATGCGCACTGCCACGACACCGACGGCGCCGGCGCTGCCGTGAGCCGCTGGCGACCGGCCGCCGCGCCGTCGACGGCGGTGATCACCGCGGACGGCCATCGCCGTCTGCGCGACGAACTCGACCAGCTCTGGCGCGTGCGCCGGCCCGAGGTGGTCGCCGCGCTGGCGGCTGCCGCGGCCGAGGGCGATCGTTCCGAGAACGCCGAATACACCTACCGCAAGAAGCAGCTCGGCGAGATCGACCGGCGCCTGCGCTATCTGACCAAGCGGCTCGAATCGCTGAAGGTCATCGATGCGAAGCCGGCCGATACCGGCGCGGTCTACTTCGGCGCATGGCTCGAGCTCGAGGACGAGGCCGGCCGCAGCCACCGCTACCGCATCGTCGGACCCGACGAGACCGATCCGCAGCGCGGCTGGATCAGCCTCGACTCGCCGCTCGCGCGTGCGGCGCTCGGCAAGCGCGAGGGCGACCCGTTCGAGGTGCAGCTGCCGTCCGGCCCGGCGCACTACGAGATCGTGCGCATCGCCTATCAGGCGCCGGCCGACGCCTGATCGGTGCCCCAGTCGGCGAGCTCGCGCAGCACGGTCGTCGCATAGGCGCCCGATTCGAGCGCGAATGCGAGCGTCAGCGTCGCCTCGTCCTCCCATTCCCAGCTCAGATCGGCGACACCGAGGCGCAGCGCACGGCGCTCCTGGTCGAGGCCGGCATCGGCCAGGCCCTCGGCCAGCTCCGGCTCGTCCGCGGCGACCGCCGCCTCGAGCGCGCGCACCTCGTCCTCGCTGCGCAGCGGGCCACGGCCCCACATCGGGCCGGTTGGGTGGATGTCGCGCGCGGCCAGGCGTGCGGACAGCGTCTCGTCGAACGGCACCGGACCGAAGATCGCGTGCGAGCCGTCGAGCATCCACACCTCGCCGGGCAGCGCCCGGTTCCAGCCGCCAGCGTCGACGCGCGCGGCGAGCACGCGATTGAACAGCAGCGAGCGCGCGGCCGACAGCGCATAGCCGCGCAGGTGACGCGGCAGACGCTGCCCGGCGAACAGCTGGCGCGCCAGCACGAGATTGTCGCCGTCGCGGCCGAAGCGCTGCTCGCCAAAGTAGTTCGGCACGCCGAGGGCCCCGATCGCGGCGAGACGCGCCTCGACCGAGCCCGTATCGCCGGACACCGAGCGCAGCCGGATCCGGAACCGGTTGCCGCGGTGCGCGCCGCGCTTGAGCTTGCGATCGTGGCGCACGGCCTGCAGCACGCGCACGCCGGGCACGTCGAACGCGGCCCAGTCCGGATCGGCACGGCCCGGCAGATGCAGCGAGATCCACTGCCGCGTCACCGCGTGCCGGTCCTTGAGACCAGCGTAGCCGACGCCGACCGCGGCGACGCGCGCGAACGCACCGAGTTTCTGCGCGACCCAGTCGGTATTGGCCTGGGCCTTCTCGATCTGCACGAACACGTGCTCGCCGGCGCCGGTCGGCTCGAAGCCGAGCTGCTCCTCGACGATGAAATCGGCCGGCTCGGCGCGCAGCACGCCGCGCAGCAGCGGGCCGCCGTGCGCATGCGGAAAGCGTTCCATCAGGTCTCCGGATCGAGCCGCGCGACGAGTTCGCGCAGCGCCGGATCATCGGCCGGCTCGGCCATCGCGCCGGCGCCGCGCCGCTGCAGCAGCACGACCGCCAGCGCCGCGATGCCTTCGCCGCGGCCGGTGAAGCCGAGCTGCTCGGTCGTGGTCGCCTTGACGCTGACGTCGCCGACCGCGCAGCCGAGATCGGCCGCGAGGTTTTCGCGCATCGCGGCCGCATGCGGGCCGACCTTCGGCCGCTCGCAGATCACGGTCACGTCGACATTGGCGATCGCATAGCCCTGCTCGATCATCAGCGCCGCACAATGCAGCAGGAAATGGCGGCTGCCGACGCCCTTCCAGCGCGGATCGGTCGGCGGAAAGTGGCGGCCGATGTCGCCGAGCGCCAGCGCGCCGAGCACGGCATCGCACAGCGCGTGGATCACGACGTCGCCGTCCGAATGCGCGACCAGACCGTGCGTATGCGGCACGCGCACGCCGCCGAGCATCACGTGATCGCCGGCGCCGAAGGCATGGACGTCGAAACCCTGACCGATCCGCATGTGCGCAGTCTCCCCGTGCTCAGGACGCCGCGGCGTCGGCCGCCAGGCGTCGCAGCAGGAACTCGGCCAGCGCGCGGTCGGCCGGCGTCGTCACCTTGATGTTGTCGTCCGCGCCCTCGACCAGCAGCGGCCGCGCACCGCAGCGCTCCATCGCCATCGCCTCGTCGGTCACCTCGACGCCTTGCATGCGCGCCGAGCCCAGCGCCGCCGCGAGCGCGCCCCGCCGGAACAACTGCGGCGTCAACGCACGCCAGCGTGCCTCGCGCGGCTCGGTCACCTCGACACGCTGTGTCGCGTCGGCGCGCTTGAGCGTGTCGCGCAGCGGCGCGGCCAGCAGGCCGCCGCCGGCCGGTACGCCGAGCGTGATCAGGCGATCGATGTCGTCGGCGCGCACGCAGGGCCGCGCCGCGTCGTGGACCAGCACGAAATCCTCGGACGCGACCGCGTCCGGCAACGCGTCGAGGCCGGCCAGCACCGAATCGGCACGCGTCGCGCCGCCGGTCGCGACCAGCAGCGGCGTGCCGGCGGGCTTGTCGAGCGCAGGCCAGTCCGGATCGCCGGCGGCCAGTACGACGACCAGGCCGGCGATGCGCGGATGCGCGGCGAGCCGCTCCAGCGTCCAGGCCAGCATCGGCCGGCCGTCGATCGGCGCGTACTGCTTGGGACGCTCGCCGCCGAAGCGCAGGCCGCGGCCGGCGGCGACGACGACGCACCAGCACGATTCGCTCACGTCCATCGGCCTACTTGCGCTCGCCCGGCTTGGCCGGCTCCACCACGTGGTAGAACGTCTCGCCGGGCTTGATCAGGCCGAGCTCCGAACGCGCACGCTCCTCGACCGCCGCGTCGCCGTGCTTGAGGTCCTCGACGTCGGCGGCCAGTGCATCGTTGCGCGCCTTGAGCCGCTCGTTCTCGGCGGTCTGCTCGGCGATGCGCGCCTCCAGCGTCCAGATGTCGCGCATGCCGCCCTGCCCGGTCCACAGCTTGACCTGCAGCGCGATCAGCACGATCAACAGCAGGAGGGCGACGTAGCGCAGCACGACGGCGTGTCAGCGGAAGTCCGGCAGGTTCGGGAACGCGTCGCGACCGGCGTAGCGCGCGGCCGAACCGAGCGCCTCCTCGATCCGCAGCAGTTGGTTGTACTTGGCGACGCGATCGGAGCGGCACAGCGAACCGGTCTTGATCTGCGTCGCGGTCGTCGCGACCGACAGGTCCGCGATCGTCGTGTCCTCGGTCTCGCCCGAGCGGTGCGACACCACCGCGGCGTACTTCGCCGCGTCGGCCATCGCGATCGCGTCGAGCGTCTCGGTAAGCGTGCCGATCTGGTTGACCTTGATCAGGATCGCATTGGCGATGTGGCGGTCGATGCCTTCCTCGAGGATCGCCGTATTGGTCACGAACAGGTCGTCGCCGACCAGTTGCACGGTGCGGCCGATCTTCTCGGTCAGCAGCTTCCAGCCGTCCCAGTCGCCCTCGGCCATGCCGTCCTCGATCGTGACGATCGGGTACTGCCGGGTCCAGCCGGCCAGGAAGTCGGCGAACTGCCCGGACGACAGCACTTTGCCCTCGCCTTCCAGGTGATAGGCGCCGTCCTTGTAGAACTCCGAGCTGGCGACGTCGAGTCCGAGCCAGATGTCCCGTCCGACCGCATAGCCGGCCTGGCCGATCGCCTCGAGGATCGTTTCGACGGCTTCCTCGTTCGAGCGCAGATTCGGCGCGAAGCCGCCCTCGTCGCCGACCGCGGTCGACAGGCCGCGGCCCTTCAGCACGGACTTGAGCGCATGGAAGATCTCGGTGCCGGCGCGCAGGGCTTCGGCGAAGCTCGGCAGGCCGACCGGCAGCACCATGAATTCCTGCATGTCGACGTTGTTGTCGGCATGCGCGCCGCCGTTGACGATGTTCATCATCGGCACCGGCAGCCGCGCGGCGCGATCGCCGGCCAGATACTTCCACAGCGGCAGCCGCCGCGACGCGGCGACCGCATGCGCATTGGCCAGCGACACACCGAGCAGCGCGTTGGCGCCGAGGCGGCCCTTGTTCGGCGTGCCGTCGAGCGCGATCAGCTTCTCGTCGAGCCCGCGCTGATCGGCCGCGTCGAATCCGACGAGCGCCTCGGCGATCGTCGTGTTGACGTTGGCGACCGCGTGGCGCACGCCCTTGCCGAGATAGCGCGCCTTGTCGCCGTCGCGCAGTTCGACCGCCTCGCGCGAGCCGGTCGAGGCGCCGGACGGCACCGCGGCGCGGCCGAGCGAACCGTCGGCGAGCGTGACTTCGGCTTCGAGCGTCGGATTGCCGCGCGAGTCGAGAATTTCGCGGGCGTGGATGCGGCTGATCGTGCTCATCGGTTCGATTGCTTCCTTCTTCGTGCGTTGTAATCGAAAACTCTCATATTCGGGACGCCTCGCTCGGCGCATGCGTCGGAGCCGGTGCCGCAATCGGCCAGTGCACGCGTCCGGCGATGCCCGGCGCTTCGTTCTGAGCGGCACGCTGCGCGTCGTGCGACGCTCCGATCATTCCACGCCGTTCGCCTTGACCAGCCGATCGATCGCGACGAGCGCCTGAAGCAGCCATTCCATCTTGCCGAGCGGCCAGGCATTGGGCCCGTCGCTGAGCGCCTTGTCCGGATCCGGATGGGTTTCCATGAAGATGCCGGCGATGCCGACCGCGACGGCGGCGCGCGACAGCACCGGCACGAACTCGCGCTGGCCGCCGGACTTGCCGCCGGCGCCGCCCGGCAGCTGCACCGAATGCGTCGCGTCGAACACGACCGGACAGCCGGTCTCGCGCATCACGGCGAGCGAGCGCATGTCCGAGACCAGGTTGTTGTAGCCGAAGCTCGCGCCGCGCTCGCAGACCATGATCTGCGGGTTGCCGGTCGACCGGGCCTTGTCGGCGACGTGCTTCATCTCCCACGGCGACAGGAACTGGCCCTTCTTGATGTTGACCGGGCGGCCGACGCTGCAGGCCTTGAGGATGAAGTCGGTCTGGCGGCACAGGAACGCCGGCGTCTGCAGCACGTCGACGACCTCGGCGACCTCCTCCATCGGCGTGTACTCGTGGACGTCGGTCAGCACCGGCACGCCGATCTGGCGCTTGACCTCGGCCAGGATGCGCAGGCCTTCCTCGATGCCGGGCCCGCGATGGCCGCTGATCGAGGTACGGTTGGCCTTGTCGAAGCTCGACTTGTAGATGAAAGGAATGCCGAGCCGGCCGGTGATGTCCTTGAGCTGGCCGGCGGTGTCGAGCGCGAGCTGCTCGGACTCGATCACGCAGGGGCCGGCGATCAGGAACAAGGGCTGGTCGAGGCCGACCTCGAAGTCGCAGAGCTTCACGCGATGTTCTCCGAATTCTCCGAGCCGGCCTGCGCGAAGCGCTCGGCGGTGCGCACCGCACGGTACTCGCGCGCGGCGCGGATGAAGCCGATGAACAGCGGATGCCCGTCGCGCGGCGTCGAGGTGAATTCCGGATGCGCCTGGCAGCCGATGAACCAGGGGTGGTCGGCCAGCTCGATCATCTCGACCAGCAGGTCGTCCATCGACTTGCCCGAGATCACCAGGCCGAGATCCTCGAAGCGCTGGCGATAGCGGTTGTTGAACTCGTAGCGGTGGCGGTGGCGCTCGCGCACGACGTCCTTGCCGTAGAGCTCGCGCGCCAGCGTGCCGGCCTTGAGGCGGCACTCCTGCGCGCCCAGGCGCATCGTGCCGCCGAGGTCGGAGGACTCGTCGCGCTTCTCGACCTCGCCGCTGCTGGTCGTCCACTCGGTGATCAGCGCGATCACCGGATCGCGGCAGCTCTGGTCGTTCTCGCTCGAGTTGGCCGCCTCGAGTCCGGCGATGCTGCGTGCGAAATCGACCACGGCCGCATGCATGCCGTAGCAGATGCCGAAGTACGGCACGCGGTTCTCGCGCGCGTAGCGCGCCGCGGCGATCTTGCCCTCGAAGCCGCGCTTGCCGAAGCCGCCCGGCACCAGGATCGCGTCGACGCCGCCGAGCACCTCCTCGCTGCGGCGCTCGACGTCCTCGGACTCGACCCAGCGCAGGTTGACGCGCGTGCGCTGCTTGATGCCGCCGTGCCGCAGCGCTTCGCCGAGCGACTTGTAGGCGTCCTTGTGCTCGACGTACTTACCGACGATCGCGATCGTGACCTCGTCGCGCGGATGCTCGATCGCCTCGACCGCGCGCTGCCACTCGGACAGGTCGGCCGGGCGCGCCTTGAAGTTGAGCCGGTCCAGGACGATGTCGTCCAGGCCCTGCTGGTGCAGCCACAGCGGCAGGCTGTAGATCACGTCGACGTCGACGGCGCTGATGACGGCCTTCTCGGGCACGTTCGTGAACAGCGCGATCTTGCGCCGGTCCGACTGCGGCAGCGGCTGCTCGCAGCGGCACAGCAGGACGTCGGGCTGGATGCCGATCGAGCGCAGTTCCTTGACCGAATGCTGCGTCGGCTTGGTCTTGATCTCACCGGCGGCCTTGATGAACGGCACCAGCGTCAGATGCATGAACATCGACATTTCCTGGCCGTGCTCGGTGCGGATCTGGCGGATCGCCTCGAGGAACGGCAGCGACTCGATGTCGCCGACGGTGCCGCCGATCTCGACCAGGGCGACGTCGTAGCCGCTGGTGGCCTCGTAGATGCGGTGCTTGATCTCGTCGGTGATGTGCGGAATCACCTGCACGGTCGCACCGAGATAGTCGCCGCGGCGCTCCTTGGCGATCACGCTCTCGTAGATCTTGCCGGTCGTGATCGAGTTCTTGCCGGTCAGGCGCGTGTGGATGAAGCGCTCGTAGTGACCGAGATCGAGGTCGGTCTCGGCACCGTCGTCGGTGACGTAGACCTCGCCGTGCTGGAACGGGCTCATCGTGCCCGGATCGACGTTGATGTAGGGATCGAGCTTCATCATCGTCACGCGCAGACCGCGCGCCTCGAGGATGGCAGCCAGTGACGCGGCCGCGATGCCCTTGCCAAGCGAGGACACCACGCCTCCGGTCACGAAGATCAGGGGAGTCATGGAAAGCAATCCGCAGGAAAACGCTATTCTACCGGCTCGATCAGCGCGTCGCGAGAGTTGACGTCGCGCGTCGAGCCGCTACGAGGCGTACAGCGCCTGCGGCACGACGCCGCGCGAGGGTGTCGGAACTCAGAAAAACCCGCCAGTACATTTAACGGAGCATGAACAACAGGCCCGGCGCGCTTTGCTAACTTCGCCGCCGGTCGCGCCGCAAGGGTGGCCTTCGACTCCACCCTGCCGAGCCCGCCCGATGCGAAAGCACCCCGCGCGACTGCGACGTGTTCCTGGCCTGAGCCTGGGCTTGGCCCTGTTCCTGACGGCCGATCTCGCCGCCGCACCGCTCGACTGGACCCGCCCGATCGGTCTCGATGCCTGGATCGGCACGCAGGCCCCCGCAGTGCTCGCCGCGCCGGCCTCCACTTCCGCTTCGACCGCTGCCGCTGCCGCTTCCGCTCCGACCGCCGCCGAGGCCGCCCCGGCCGCATCGTCGGCCGCCGTCGTCGAGGCCGGGACGCAGACCGCACGGCCCGATCCGGGCCATCTGCTGATCGCGCTGGCCAAGGATCTGCGCAACATCCGCTATCGCCGCGGCGGCACCAGCCCGAAGACCGGCTTCGACTGCAGCGGCTTCGTGCGTTACGTGTTCCAGCATGCGCTCGGCATCGAACTGCCGGTCGGCTCGGCCGCACAGTTCCGCGTCGGCGACAAGATCGACCGCAGCCAGATGCAGGCCGGCGACCTGGTGTTCTTCCGCATCGCCGGCCAGCGCATCTCGCATGTCGGCATCTACGTGGCCGAAGGCCGCTTCATCCATGCGCCCTCGGCCGGCAAGGTCGTGCGCGTGGACAGCCTCGAAGAAAGCTACTGGGCACGCCGCTTCGCCGGCGCCAAGCGGCCCGAGGCGATCGCCCGCATCTAGCGGCCCGGCCGTGGGCGCCGGTCGCGCTGCGGCCTGACCCGACTCGCCGTCACGACGATCCGATCGCGCCACGCTCGAGGGCCGGCGCGGCCACCGCTGCCGCGTCGGCCGGATCTTCGAGCCGCCGGAAGATCAGCGCCGACAGCAGTGTCAGCACGCCGAGGCAGACGAAGGTGATCTGAAAGCCGGTCAGCACCGCCATCGGTCCGAACGACGGCCGCGGACCGGTCAGGGCCGCGAGCAGCCCGCCCGCGATCGCGACGCCGAAGCTCATCGACAGCATCATCACCATCGACATCACGCTGTTGCCGCTGCTGGCCAGCGCGCCGTCGAGATCGCGCAGCGCCACCGTGTTCATCGCGGTGAACTGCAGCGAATTGAACGCGCCGAACAACGCGAACTGCACGACCAGCGCCCACACCGGCGGCTTCGGCCCGATCAGGCCGAAGCTGGCGATCGCCAGCCCGACGCACAGCGTGTTGGCGATCAGCACGCGGCGGTAGCCGTAGCGCCCGATCAGAAGGACCGCCGGCCGCTTGATGAAGATGCTCGCGGCGGCAACCGGGATCATCATCAGGCCGGCCTGCGCGGCCGGATAGCCGAGCGCGACCTGCAGCAGCAGCGGAATCAGCAGCGGCATGCCGCTGCTGCCGAGCCGCGAGACCCAGTTGCCGGCGACGCCGACACGGAACAGGCGCAGCGCGAACAGCGCCGGCGGAAACAGCGGCTCGGCCACGCGCCGGCTGCGCAGCGCGTACAGCGCGAGCGCGCTCACGCCGGTCGCGAACAGGCCGGTCAGCGCGACCGCGCCGCCGCGCCCGAGCGGCAGCCCGTCCAACGCCAGCAGGATCGCGACCATGCCGACCGCGAGCAGCGCATAGCCGCCGAGGTCGAACCGGCGCGGCGCCGCGCCGCGCAGGTCCGGCATCACGCGCAGGGCCCAGACCAGGCCGGCCAGGCCCATCGGCAGGTTGATCAGGAAGATCCAGTGCCACGACGCGAACTCGACCAGCCAGCCGCCGAGCGCCGGACCGATCAGCGGGCCGGCCAGGCCCGGCATCGTCACCAGACTCATCGCGCGCAGGAAATCCGCACCCGGAAACGTGCGCAGCACGGTCAGTCGTCCGACCGGCAGCAGCATCGCGCCGCCGAGCCCCTGCACGATGCGCGCGGCCACGATCTGGGTCAGATCGCGCGACAGCGCGCAGGCCAGCGAGCCGAGCGTGAACAGTACGATCGCCGCGACGAAGACGCGCCGCGTGCCGAACCGGTCAGCCAGCCAGCCGGAGGCCGGGATCAGGATCGCCACGGTCAGCGCGTAGGCGATCACGACCGCCTGCATGCGCAACGGCGACTCGCCGAGGCCGGCCGCCATCGCCGGCAGCGCGGTGTTGACGATCGTCGTGTCGAGCATCTGCATGAAGACCGCGATCGCGACCAGCCAGAGCAGCGAGTCGCGCGGTCGGTTCTCGTCCATCGCCCGATCATGCCGGCTTGACCCCACCGCCGGCTATGCCCATCCTGCCCGGCCCCGCCCCGACCGATCCGTTCATGAGCAGCCGCTACAACGCCGCCGACATCGAAGTCCTGTCCGGCCTGGATCCGGTCAAGCGCCGGCCCGGCATGTACACCGACACGGCCCGGCCGAATCATCTGGCCCAGGAGGTCATCGACAACTCGGTCGACGAGGCGCTGGCCGGCCATGCGCACGGCATCGAGGTGATCGTGCATGCCGACGGCTCGGTCACGGTCGGCGACGACGGCCGCGGCATGCCGGTGGACGTGCATCCCGAGGAAGGCATCCCCGGCGTCGAGCTGATCCTGACCCGCCTGCATGCCGGCGGCAAGTTCTCGAACCGCAACTACCAGTTCTCGGGCGGTCTGCACGGCGTCGGCGTCTCGGTCGTCAACGCGCTCTCGCAGCGCGTGGAGGTCACGATCCGCCGTGACGGCCAGATCCACCACATGGAATTTCGCGACGGCGAGCGCGCCAGCGAGCTGACCGTGACCGGCAGCGTGCCGAAGAAGCAGACCGGCACGACGGTGCGCTTCTGGCCCGATCCGAAGTACTTCGATTCGCCGAAGATCTCGCTGTCGCGGCTGCGTCACGTGCTGCGCGCCAAGGCCGTGCTGTGCGCCGGCCTCAGGGTGCGCCTGACCGACGAGGCCAGCGGCGAGCAGGAACAGTGGTACTACGAGGACGGCCTGCGCGACTACCTGCGCTCGATGATCGGCGAGGGCGAGCGGCTGCCCGAGGAGCTCTACGTCGGTCACCAGCAGCGCGAGAAGAGCGCGGTCGACTTCGCACTGGCCTGGCTGCCGGAAGGCGAGCTGACGCAGGAGAGCTACGTCAACCTGATTCCGACCGCGCAGGGCGGTACCCACGTCAACGGCCTGCGCACTGGCCTGACCAACGCGCTGCGCGAGTTCTGCGACTTCCGCAACCTGCTGCCGCGCGGCGTCAAGCTGGCGCCGGAGGACGTCTGGGACCGGCTGAGCTTCGTGCTGTCGCTGCGCATGCAGGAGCCGCAGTTCTCGGGCCAGACCAAGGAACGGCTGTCCTCGCGCGATGCGGCCGGCGTGGTCGAGAGCGCCGCGCACGACGGCTTTTCGCTGTATCTGAACCAACACGTGGCGGTCGGTGAGAAGATCGCGCAGCTGGCGATCGAGCGCGCGGCGCTGCGCCTCAAGGCCGAGAAGCAGATCGTCCGCAAGAAGGTCACGCAGGGCCCCGCCCTGCCCGGCAAGCTCGCCGACTGCGCGTCGAGCGATCTGTCGCGGACCGAGCTGTTCCTGGTCGAGGGCGACTCGGCCGGCGGTTCGGCGCGCCAGGCGCGCGACAAGGACTTCCAGGCGATCCTGCCGCTGCGCGGCAAGATCCTCAACACCTGGGAGGTCGAATCGACCAGCGTGCTCGCCTCGCAGGAAGTGCACGACCTCGCCGTCGCGATCGGCTGCGATCCGGGCAAGGACGACCTGACCGGCCTGCGCTACGGCAAGATCTGCATCCTGGCCGACGCCGACTCGGACGGCCTGCACATCGCCACGCTGCTGTGCGCATTGTTCCTGCGCCACTTCCCGGCACTGGTGCGCGCCGGGCACGTCTTCGTCGCGATGCCGCCGCTGTTCCGCGTCGACGTCGGCAAGCAGATGTTCTATTGCCTCGACGAGAGCGAGCGCGACGCGATGCTCGAGAAGATCGAGCGCGAGAAGATCCGCGGCGCGGTCAGCGTGACGCGCTTCAAGGGCCTGGGCGAGATGAACCCCTCGCAGCTGCGCGAGTCGACGATCAATCCCGACACGCGGCGCCTGGTCCAGCTGACCGTCGGCGACGGCGACGACGGCACGCGCCCGCTGATGGACATGCTGCTCAGCAAGAAGCGCGCGGCCGACCGCAAGTCCTGGCTCGAGGAGAAGGGCGACCTCGCATCGCTGGAGGTCTGAGCCGATCGCGCCCGCGGCGCTCGGGCCTTCGGCGCGTCTGGACGACCGCGCCTCGCGGCGCCGCACGCGGCGAGCGGCACGTGTGACCCGACGCGGGCGCGCCTTGATTCATGCATCGCGCCACGAATATGCAGGCGAGCGGCGGGGTCCGCCGCTCGCCTCACCTGACTTCGCCCGGCACGCCACCGCGTGCTGGTCACGACGGCCGATGCGTGCGCCGACCTGCTTGGCCGGAACGTGAAGACCGACACAGCACGATCGCATCGGGAGTGGACACTGCGCGGTCGACGTCTATGCTTGTGCCCATGATCGTACCGGCCGATGAAACCGCGCGCCTGGCGGCGCTGCATCAAACCGGATTGCTCGACAGCGACCCCGAACGTGCCTACGACGACCTCATCGCGATCGCGACCGGCATCTGCGGCACGCCGATGGGCGCGATCAGCCTGATCGACGCCGATCGTCAGTGGTTCAAGGCACGGATCGGCATCGACGATACCGAAACCTCGCGGCAGTCGGCGTTCTGCGCACACACGATCCTGACGCCGGAGGATCTGCTGATCGTGCCCGACGCGACGCTGGACGCGCGTTTCCGCGACAACGAACTGGTCGTCGGCGGGCCCGGCATCCGCTTCTACGCCGGTGCGCCGCTGCGCGCGCGCGGCGGCGAGGCGCTCGGCTCGCTGTGCGTGATCGACAGTCAGCCGCGCACGCTCGAACCGTTCCAGCTCGACGCGCTGCGCAGCCTGTCGCGGCAGGTCGGTGCGCTGATCGAGCTGCGCCTGGCCTACCAGGCGCTGCGGCACCAGATGGACGAGCGCAGCTGGTACGAGCAGCAACTGATCGCGCAGAACGAGCAGCTGGCCGAACAGACGCGTACCGACGCCTTGACCGGCCTCCCGAACCGGCGCGCGTTCGACGCGGCACTCGCCAAGGCCATCGAGCAGGCCGCACGCGGCGGATCGCTGTCGCTGGCGATGATCGACGTGGACCATTTCAAGATCGTCAACGACCTGCACGGCCATCCGCGCGGCGACGAGATCCTCGTCGCGGTCGCCCAGGTCATCCACGATCAGCGCGGCCGCCAGGGCTTCTGCGCGCGCTACGGCGGCGAGGAATTCGCGCTGCTGATGCCCGACATCGGCGACGACACCGCCGAATACCAGTGCGAGTTCCTGCGCGAAGGCGTGCAGGCGATCGCGACCGGCATCCCGGTCACCGCGAGCATCGGGCTCGCCACGTTCCGCAGCGGCGATACCGGCGCGACGATGCTCGCACGCGCCGATCAGGCGCTGTACGAGGCCAAGCGCAGCGGCCGCAATCGCGTCGTTCGCGCCTGAAGGGCCGGTCGTACGGACCCCGGCTCCGTAGTCGTCGCCGGCAGTCGCCGGCGATGCAGACCGGCCGGGATCGGATGCGTCGCCGGCATGCGCCTGGTCAGCCGCGGCGCACGGTATCGATGATCTGGCCGACGTCGAGCGTCTGCGCGCGCGCCTGCATCTGCGGCAGATAGCGCGTCTGCAGTCCGCGCGCCTCGCCGAGCATGCCCTCGAATGCTTCACGCAGCATCTGCGCCGACAGCACGCGGCCGCCGGCGTAATAGCGCTTGGCGACGTGGCCGAGCGCGTAGGTGCTCGCGAAGCTCATGCCGGAACTGACCGCCTGCTTGCCGATGCCGCCGAGCAGGCGCCCGCCGATCGCGCCGAGCAGTCCGCCGATCAGCTTGCGGCCGGCCTGTTCCAGATACTGCGAGGTCAGGCCGACGCCGGCGGTGGCGAGGAAGTCCTTGACGTGGCCGCGGTCGAGCTCGAAACCGTAGGCCTGGCCGACGCGATAGACCAAGCGCATCTGCAGCGGCAGGATCGCCATCGTCGCCAGCGACTCGGGCAGCAGCTCGAGCGCGCCGTTGAGGATCGCGGCGTCCAGGATCGTCTTGTCGAGCTCGGCGTCGCCGACCGATGCAGCCGGGCCGTCCGCCTGCAGCGGGACCGCCGCGACGGCCTCGACCTGCTCGACGTAGCGCCGGCTCGGTTCGGCGCCGAGGCCGAGCGCCTCGCGCAGCGAGTCGAGAAAACGACGCTCGGCCTCGGACTGCGCGCCGTCGGCGTCGCAGACGCAGACGGCCATCTCGAACGCCAGCTGACGTGCGCCCTCGCTGGTCAGCGCCTGCGCGGCCGATGCCATCGAGGCGCGTCCGAGCAGGACGTCCTGGTACAGCGCCGGCAGCTCCGGTGCCCCGTCGCCGGCCAGGCTGTCGGCGATGCGCCGGATCTGCTCGCGCTCGGCCGGCGCCTTGTCGCCGTCGGCGAAGGCGGCCATCAGGCTCAGGGTCAGGATCGATCTGCGTTCGGTCTCGTTCAAGCGCGGTCTCCGGCGCGCCGGCCGTGGTGCGGCGGGCGCTGGTGGGGATGAAAGTGGAACGCCGGTCGATGCCGCCGGCCGATGCGGCCGGCCATCGCCGGGCTCAGCTTACGCACGGGAAGCGCCGGCCGCGATCGCGGCCGGCGCCTCGGCGATCAGACGACCGCCGGCAGCTTCTCGGCCGCCTCGGTCTGCACGTCGAGCTTGCCGTCGACGACCGAGAGCCGGACCTTGCCGCCTTCGGCGAGCTTGCCGAACAGCAGTTCGTCGGCGAGCGGCCGCTTGATGCTCTCCTGGATCACGCGCGCCATCGGCCGCGCGCCCATCTGCGGGTCGAAGCCGTGCTCGGCCAGCCAGCGCCGCGCGTCGGCGTCGACGTACAGCGAGACCTGCTTGTCCTGCAGCTGCGCCTCCAGCTCGATCAGGAACTTGTCGACGACGCGCAGGATGTGCTCGAAGTCGAGCGCGCCGAACTGCACGATCGCATCGAGCCGGTTGCGGAACTCCGGCGTGAACGTGCGGCGGATCACCTCCATCGCGTCGGTCGCGTGGTTCTGCTCGACGAAGCCGATCGTGCGGCGCGCCGCGGTCTGGGCGCCGGCATTGGTCGTCATGACCAGGATCACGTTCTTGAAGTTCGCCTCGCGCCCGTTGGTATCGGTCAGCGCGCCGCGGTCCATGATCTGCAGCAGGATGTTGTAGACGTCCGGATGCGCCTTCTCGATCTCGTCCAGCAGCAGCACGCAGTGCGGATGCTTGACGACCTGTTCGGTCAGCAGACCGCCCTGGTCGAAGCCGACGTAGCCCGGAGGCGCGCCGATCAGGCGCGATACCGAGTGAGCTTCCATGTACTCGGACATGTCGAAGCGGATCAGTTCGACGCCGAGCTGCATCGCCAGCTGGCGCGTGACCTCGGTCTTGCCGACGCCGGTCGGACCGGCCAGCAGGAAGTTGCCGATCGGCTTGTCCGGATTGCCGAGCCCCGAGCGCGCCATCTTGATCGCGCTGGCGAGCGCGTCGATCGCCGCATCCTGCCCGAATACGACCATCTTCAGATTGCGGTCGAGGTTGCGCAGCACGTCGCGGTCGGACGCCGAGACCTGCTTGGGCGGGATGCGCGCCATGCGCGCGACGATGAACTCGATCTCGGGCACGTCGACGGTACCGCTGCGCTCGGCCTCGGGCAGCAGGCGCTGGCGCGCGCCGGCCTCGTCGATGACGTCGATCGCCTTGTCCGGCAGCAGCCGGTCGGCGATGTGGCGCACCGACAGGTCGACCGCGGCCTTGAGCGCCTCGGACGTGTACTGGACATTGTGGTGCTCCTCGAAGCGCGACTTCAGGCCCTTCAGGATCTCGACGCTGTCGGCCACGGTGGGTTCGACGACGTCGATCTTCTGGAACCGGCGCGCCAGCGCACGATCCTTCTCGAACACGCCGCGGAACTCCTGGTAGGTCGTCGAGCCGATGCAGCGCATCTCGCCCGAGGCCAGCATCGGCTTGATCAGGTTCGACGCGTCCATCGTGCCGCCCGATGCCGAGCCGGCGCCGATGATCGTGTGGATCTCGTCGATGAACAGGATCGCCTTGGGCTCCTTCTTGAGCTGGCCGATCACCGCCTTGAGGCGCTTCTCGAAGTCGCCTCGGTACTTGGTGCCGGCGACCAGTGCGCCGAGATCGAGCGCGTAGATCGTGCAGTCCTTGAGGATCTCCGGCACCTCGCCCTCGACGATGCGCTTGGCCAGGCCTTCGGCGAGCGCGGTCTTGCCGACGCCGGCCTCGCCGACGTAGAGCGGATTGTTCTTGCGGCGGCGGCACAGGACCTGGATCGTGCGCTCGATCTCCTCGCTGCGGCCGATCAGCGGATCGATCCGGCCTTCGCGCGCTAACTCGTTGAGATTGTTGGCGAAATCGCTGAGCGGGTTGCCGCGCGGCTCTTCGCTGCCCTCGCCTTCCTTGCCGGCGGCGTCGCTCGCGCCCGGCGCCTGGCCGGACTCGTTGCCGATCTTGGCGATGCCGTGCGCGATGTAGTTGACGATGTCGAGGCGGTTGACGTCCTGCTGGCCGAGGAAATAGACCGCGTGGGAGTCCTTCTCGCCGTAGATCGCGACCAGCACGTTGGCGCCGGTGACTTCCTTACGGCCCGAGGACTGCGCGTGGTAGACCGCGCGCTGCAGGACGCGCTGGAAGCCGAGCGTCGGCTGGGTGTCGCGCTCGTCGCCGGCCGGCAGCACCGGCACGGTCTCGGTGATGATCGAGCGCAGATCGCGCGCGAGTTTGGTCAGGTCGGCGCCGCAGGCACGCAGCGCGGCGATAGCGGAGGGGTTGTCCAGCAGCGCGAGCAGCAGATGCTCCACGGTCATGAACTCGTGGCGCTGCTCGCGAGCCTCCTTGTAGCACTGGCCGATGGTGAGCTCGAGGTCTTTGCTGAACATATGCGGTGTCTCCACTTCAACAGCCCCCGAAATGGGGCCTGTCAGGCTTTTTCCATAGTGCACAGCAAGGGGTGCTGATGCGTCCTGGAAAACTCGTTGACCTGGGTCACCTTGGTCTCGGCCACCTCGCGCGTGAACACGCCGCAGACGCCACGTCCGCGCGTATGGACGTGCAGCATGATCTGGGTCGCACGCTCGCGGTTCATGCCGAAGAAGCTCTCGAGCACGACCACGACGAATTCCATCGGCGTGTAGTCGTCGTTCAACAGCAGCACCTGGTAGAGCGGCGGACGCGCGACTTCGGGGCGCGCCTCCTCCACGGCCAGGCTGCGGTCGTGCTCGTGTTCGTGCTGGGGGCCTTGCGGTGAGGTCATGAGAAGGAAAGGCAGCGACTGGAAATCAGTATAGCGCCCAGATCGGGGATGTCCGACCAGGTTCAAGTACACTTGCCGGCCATGAATATCGATGCGACCGGAAATCTCGCGGTGGACGAGGAGATCGACGTCTGGCGTCCGCACGTGACGGTCGCGACCGTGGTCCCGCGCGAAGGCCGCTTCCTCCTCGTCGAGGAGGACATCCGCGGCGAAACCGTCATCAACCAGCCGGCCGGCCACCTCGATCCGCACGAGTCGCTGCTCGACGCTGCGGTACGCGAGACGCTGGAGGAAACCGGCTGGGAGGTCGCCTTGACAGCGTTCCTCGGCGTTCAGCAATGGACGCGCGGCGGCAACGATCGCCAGTTCGTGCGCTTCGTGTTCGCCGCCGACACGGTCCGCCACCACACCGCCCGCCCGCTCGACGCCGGCATCGTGCAGGCGCTGTGGATGAGCCGAGACGAGCTGGCCGCCGCCGGCGACCGCCTGCGCAGCCCGATGGTGCTGGCCAGCGTCGAGGACTGGCTGGCCGGACGGCGCCTGCCGCTGGATGCGATCCGCTATCTCAGCGCGACCGCCGGCTGACCGATGAGTGCGCCGCGGGTGGTCGTCGGCGTCTCCGGCGGCGTCGACTCGTCGGTCGCCGCCGCCCTGCTGGTCGGCCGCGGCGAGCCGGTGGCCGGCATGTTCATGCAGAACTGGGAGGAAGACGACCGCGACGGTCCGTGCAGCGCCGACGCGGACCGCAAGGACGCGGTCGCGGTCTGCGCGCGGCTCGGCATCGCGTTCCACGCGCGCAACTTCGCGGCCGAGTACTGGGACCAGGTCTTCGCGCATTTCCTCGACGAGTACCGCATCGGGCGCACGCCGAATCCGGACGTGCTGTGCAACCGCGAGATCAAGTTCAAGACGTTTCTCGAACACGCGCACGCGCTCGGCGCCGAGCGCATCGCGACCGGGCATTACGCGCGCGTGGACCGCCACCAGGGCCGCTGGCGGCTGCTGCGCGGCCGCGACGCCGACAAGGACCAGAGCTACTTCCTGCACGCGCTCGGCCAGGCGCAGCTGGCGGCGACGCTGTTCCCGGTCGGCGAGCTGACCAAGGCCGAGGTCCGCGGCTTCGCGCGCGAGGCCGGCTTGGCGAACCACGACAAGAAGGACTCGACCGGGATCTGCTTCATCGGCGAACGCGACTTCCGCCGGTTCCTGTCGAAGTACCTGCCGGCGCAGCCCGGGCCGATCCGCACGCCGGACGGACGCGAGGTCGGCCGCCACGGCGGCGCGCTGTACTACACGCTCGGACAGCGCGGCGGCCTGGGCATCGGCGGCCGCCGCGATGCCGGCGGCGAGGCCTGGTACGTCGTCGGCAAGAACGTCGCCGCCAACGTCGTCTACGCCGTGCAGGGCAATGCGAACGACTGGCTGATGTCGCGCCGCCTGGTCGCCGAGGACGCGCACTGGATCGACGGCGACCCTCCGGCCTCGGCGTTCGACTGCGTCGCCAAGACCCGCTATCGCCAGCCCGACCAGCGCTGCCGCGTGCGCATCGAGGACGGGGCCTGCATCGTGCATTTCGAGCAGCCGCAGCGCGCGGTGACGCCGGGCCAGTCGGTCGTGTTCTACGACGGCGAGTGCTGCCTCGGCGGCGCCGTCATCGCGCGCAGCGACGCGCCATTCGGTCAATGGAACGAGGAACCAGAACATGCGTGAGTCGCGGGTGATCGCCCTGGCGGGCGTCTTCCAGGCCTGTACGCTGGTGCGCGGTGTGGCGATCGACGGACGCTGCGACGCGCAGGCCGCCCAGGCCAGCATCGCGAGCATCCTGCGCATCGATGCCGACACGCCGCAGGCGGTGTTCGGCGGCCTGTCCGGCATCCGCCTCGGGCTCGAAGCGCTGATCCGCCAGATCGAAGACGCCGACCGCGATCTGCAGCTGACCCAGTTGGTGGTCTCCGCGCTGCGCCTGGAGCGCAAGCTGTCGCGCCGGCCGGCGATGCTCGAGACTCTGCGCCGCGCGATCGAGTCGGCACAGCGCCAGGCCGAGCATTTCGGGATCGAATCGCCGTCGCTGACCGGCCGGCTGGCCGGCATCTACGCCGATACGCTCTCGACGCTGCGGCCGCGCATCGTCGTGCACGGCAATCCGCTGCAGCTGAGCCAGGAAGCCAAGGTCGAGCAGATCCGCGCCCTGCTGCTGGCGGCGATCCGCGCCGCGGTGCTGTGGCGCCAGGTCGGCGGCAACCAGTGGCGCCTGCTGTTCCGCCGCCGCGAGTACGCGATGCTGGCGCGCGGCCTGCTGGCGCGCGCCACGCTCGACGCCGGCTGAGGTCGATCGCCGGCCTCAGCCGGCGCCGGCCACCTCGCGTTCGAGGAACGCGGCGAAGCCGCGTTGCGGCGCCTCGTCGTCGAACAGGCGCCGGCTGCGCTCGGCGATCCGTTCGGCCAGCGCGTGCCGGCGCTGCTCATCGCGGCACAGCACCGCGGCGGTCTCGACGTAGGCGTCGGCGTCGGCCGCGATCAGCGCATCGAGTTCGAGCTGGCGCAGCATGCCGGCGGTCTGCCGCCCACGCGCCATCGCGCCGTCGAACGCGAGCACCGGCGTGCCGAGGCCGAGCGCATCGAGACTGGTGCCACCGCCGGAGAACCCGGGCGTGTCGAGCACCAGCGGCGTCGCCGCGACGCCGGCGAGGTAGTCGGCATAGGACTGCACCGGCAGCGTGACCAGATGGCGCCCGGCATCCAGACCGCGAGCGGCGAACACCGCACCGATGCGCGCACGGAACCGACGCATCAAGGCCGGCTCGCGCGAGAAGAAGCCGATGCGCGCGCCGGTGCGCTCGACGATACCGGCCAGCACCGCATCGAACGACGGCACCAGCTTGACCGGATACTGCAGGCACAGCAGCAGCGGCGCGCCGCCGGCGGCTTCGGCGAACCAGCGCGCGTCGCCCGGCGCAGCGGGCGCGCGCGGCCGGGCGCCGAGGCCCGGCAGGCGGATCAGGCGCTCGCGATAGTGGGCATCGCCGTCGGCCGGCTCGATCGCCTCGCCGCTCAGGAAGCAGTCGATCGTCGGCAGCCCGGTGCCGACCGGATGGCCGTACAGCGCGCACTGCAGCGGCGCCAGCCGCAGCGAGGCGAGCACCTGGCCGCGCGGGTCGAGACCGATCTCGGTGTGGATCAGCACGTCCAGGTGCGCCGCGCGGATCGCCGCGGCGAGTTCGAGCGGATCGCCGGGCGCATACGAGAACGTCTGCACGCGTGCGGCCAGCGCCTCGGTCTCGGCATCGCGAATACCGCCGTGCCAGACCGAAACCTCGAAGCGTGCCGGATCGAGGCCGCCGATCAGATCGTTGAAGTAGCGCGACACGGTGTGCCGCATGAACTGGCTGCCGATCACGCCGACGCGGATCCGACCGCCGTGCGCACCGGGCCTCCACTCGCACGGCGCCGCCAGTTGCGGTGCGACCGCCGCCGTCACGGTCGCGACGAGATCGCCGTAGGCGCACTGCAGCGCGGTGTTGTCGCGCGGCTGGTAGTGCAGATGAAACGGGACGAAGCCGGCCACCGCCTGATACGCCTCGCGCAGCCGCGCCGGCGTGTCCAGACGCAGGCGCGCGCGCAACTCGGCCAGGCCGTCGGCGAAGCGCGCGCGCGCCGCGTCGATCTCGGCCTCGTCGAGCGGGATCGCCGGCAGCAGCAGCGCGCGCATCCAGCGCAGCCGCTCGACGGTTCCCGGCGGCGGCCGGACGCGCGCGAACAGCGCGCGCGACTCGTCGGCGGCGCCGGTCTCGTGCAGCGCGATCGCGAGCTCGAAGCGCGCGGTCTCGTCGGCCGGATCGCCTTCACTGGCACGCCGCAGCGACGCCACCGCGGCCTCGCTGTCCTGGGCCTGACGCTCGGCGATGCCGCGGATGCACCACCACTTCGGATCGGCCGGCTCCAGACGCGTCGCCTCGGCCGCCGCGGCGGCCGCCTCGACGTGACGACCGACGTCGCCGAGCAGCAGCGCGCGGTTGGCATGGGTCTGGGCGCGTTCGGGCGCCAGCTTGCAGGCGCGCTCGAGCAATGGCTCGGCCTCCGCGACGCGCCCCTGATGACGCAGCAGATTGCCGAGGTTGGTGGCCGCGTCGGCGTTGCCGGGCTGCCAGTCCAGACAGTCGCGCCAGGCCCGTTCGGCACCGGCCGCGTCGCCGCTCGATTCGAGCGCGAGCCCGAGGTTGTAGGCGGCTTCGACGTAGCCGGCACGCGCTTGCAGCGCAGCGGCGAATGCGGCGGCCGACTCGGCGTGACGACCCAGCCGCCGCAGCGCGACGCCCAGATGGTTGTGCGCCTCGGCGAACGCCGGCCGCAGCGTCACGCACTGGCGCAGATGCCTGGCCGCGAGCGGCAGCTGACCGGCCTGCAGCGCGGCGACGCCGAGCAGATGCCAGGCGTCGGCATTGCCCGGATCGAGCTTGACCGCGCGCTGGTAGTGGCTCTGCGCGAGCCCGAGCTGTCCGTTGCGGTGCTGGGCCATTCCGTGGCCCAGCTGCTCGACCGCGGCACGCCGGTCGGCCGCGCTCACGCCGGCCATCGGCGTCCCTGCTCGCGCTCGACCACGACCGTCACGCGGCGACCGCGTCCGCGGCCTGCTTGAACTCGGCGATCTGGTCGAAGTTCATGTAGCGGTAGATGCGGTCGCCGTTGGCGTTGATGACGCCGATGTCGGCCATGTACTCCTCGCGCGTCGGGATGCGGCCCAGGCGCGAGCAGATCGCGGCCAGCTCGGCCGAGCCGAGATAGACGTTGGTATTGCGGCCGAGACGGTTCGGGAAGTTGCGCGTACTCGTCGAGAACACGGTCGCGCCTTCGCGGACCTGGGCCTGATTGCCCATGCACAACGAGCAGCCCGGCATCTCCATGCGCGCGCCGGCCGTGCCGAGCACGCCGTAATGGCCTTCCTCGGTCAGCTGCTGCTGATCCATCTTGGTCGGCGGCGCGACCCACAGCCGCGTCGGGATGTCGCGCTTGCCCTCGAGCAGCTTCGAAGCGGCACGGAAGTGACCGATGTTGGTCATGCACGAGCCGATGAACACCTCGTCGATCGTCGCGCCGGCGACGTCCGACAGCGTCCTGACGTCGTCCGGATCGTTCGGGCAGGCGACGATCGGCTCGTGCACGTCGGCCAGGTCGATCTCGATCACGGCGGCGTACTCGGCATCGGTGTCGGGCTCGAGCAGCTGCGGATCGGCCAGCCAGGCCTCCATCTTGCGGATGCGACGCGCCAGCGAACGCGCGTCCTGGTAGCCCTGCGCGATCATGACCTTGAGCAGCGTGATGTTGCTGGTCAGGTATTCGATGATCGGCTCCTTGGCCAGGCGCACCGTGCAGCCGGCCGCCGAGCGCTCGGCCGACGCGTCCGACAGCTCGAACGCCTGCTCGACCTTGAGGTTCGGCAGGCCTTCGATCTCGAGGATGCGGCCCGAGAAGATGTTCTGCTTGCCCTGCTTGGCGACCGTCAGCAGGCCCTGCTTGATCGCGTACAGCGGAATCGCATTGACGAGGTCGCGCAGCGTCACGCCCGGCTGCAGCTCGCCCTTGAAGCGCACCAGCACCGACTCGGGCATGTCCAGCGGCATCACGCCGGTCGCGGCCGCGAACGCGACCAGGCCCGAGCCCGCCGGGAACGAGATGCCGATCGGGAAGCGCGTATGGCTGTCGCCGCCGGTGCCGACGGTGTCGGGCAGCAGCATGCGGTTGAGCCAGGAATGGATCACGCCGTCGCCGGGACGCAGCGAGATGCCGCCGCGCGTGGAGATGAAGGCCGGCAGCTCGTGGTGGGTCTTGACGTCGACCGGCTTCGGATAGGCGGCCGTGTGGCAGAACGACTGCATGACCAGATCGGCCGAGAAGCCCAGGCAGGCCAGGTCCTTGAGCTCGTCGCGCGTCATCGGGCCGGTCGTGTCCTGCGAACCGACCGAGGTCATCTTCGGCTCGCAGTAGGTGCCGGGCCGCACGCCCTCGCCTTCCGGCAGCCCGCAGGCGCGGCCGACCATCTTCTGCGCGAGCGTATAGCTCTTGCCGGTGTCGGCCGGATTCTGCGGCAGGCGGAACAGCGTCGAGGGCGGCAGGCCGAGCGCGTCGCGCGCCTTGGCGGTCAGGCCGCGGCCGATGATCAGCGGAATGCGGCCGCCGGCGCGCACCTCGTCGAACAGCACGTCGGACTTGACCTGGAACTCGGCGATCACCTCGCCGTTCTTGAGCGCCTTGCCCTCGTACGGACGCAGCTCGATCACGTCGCCCATGTCCATCTTCGACACGTCCAGCTCGATCGGCAGCGCGCCGGCGTCTTCCATCGTGTTGTAGAAGATCGGCGCGATCTTGCTGCCGAGGCAGACGCCGCCGTAGCGCTTGTTCGGAATGAAAGGAATGTCCTCGCCGGTCCACCACAGCACCGAGTTGGTCGCCGACTTGCGGCTCGACCCGGTGCCGACGACGTCGCCGACGTAGGCGACCAGATGCCCGCTGCGCTTCAGATCGAGGATCCGCTGGATCGGACCGCGCTTGCCGTCCTCCTCCGGCTGGAACGGCGCGCCTTCGCGCCGGTTCTTGAGCATCGCCAGCGCGTGCAGCGGAATGTCCGGACGCGTCGTGGCGTCAGGCGCCGGCGACAGGTCGTCGGTATTGGTCTCGCCGGGCACCTTGAACACGGTGATCGTCAGGCGCTCGGGCACGGCCGGGCGGCTCGTGAACCACTCCGCGTCGGCCCAGCTGCGCAGCACCGACTGCGCGTTCGCATTGCCGTTGTCGGCCTTGTCCTTGACGTCGTGGAACGCGTCGAACATCAGCAGCGTCTTCTTCAGCGCCTCGGCGGCGATCGCGCCGACCTGCGCATCGTCGAGCAGCTCGATCAGCGGATGGATGTTGTAGCCGCCGAGCATCGTGCCGAGCAGCTCGGTCGCGCGCTCGCGCGAGATCCCCGCGCAGCGCTCGCTGCCGAACGCGACCGCGGCGAGATACGAGGCCTTGACCTTGGCCGCGTCGTCGACGCCGGCCGGCACGCGATGGGTCAGCAGGTCCACCAGAAACGCTTCCTCGCCGGCTGGAGGCGCCTTGAGCAGTTCGATCACGTCGGCGGTCTGGCGGGCGGAGAGCGGCAGCGGCGGAATGCCGAGTGCGGCGCGCTCGGCGAGGTGTTGGCGATAGGCGTCCAGCATGGGGGCTCCGAATCGGGCGGTGGAATGGGAAGGAAAACGGTGCGGCTCAGACCGATGGCACGATCAGCTTGAGCCCTTTGAAATAGTCGCGGTAGAACGCGTGGTCGCGCGTGATCAGGCCGTTGCACTGGAGCAGCGCGTGGGCGCCGATCAGGAAGTCCGGCATCGCGCGGGCGCCGCCGCCGCGCTGGCGGTAGCGCCGCTGCATCTCGCCGGCGCGCAGCGCCGACTTGGCCTCGAGCGGCTGGTAACGGATGCTCATGTCCTCGAGCACGGCGAGCGCCTCGGCGCCGTCGCGCAGCGCGCAGCAGACCTCGGCCAGCACGATGTCGCAGACGACGACCGGTCCGGCGCTCAGGCACTGGCGCAGGCAGGCTTCGGCGGCATCGGCCTGCGGGCCGTCGGCGAGCAGGTCGACCAGCACCGAGGAATCGATCGCGATCATCGTCCGGTCATCAGGATTCGACAGGATCGCCTGGTGCGCGGTCGCGCAGCGAGCGCAGCGCGTCGTCCGGCGAGGTGAAGCCGTCGAGCTTGAAGCGGCCGCGCGCGCGCGAAATCGCGTCGTCGACGCTCTTGCGCAGGATGATGCGGCTGCCGTCGAGCTCGACCTTGAGCGTGGTGCCCTTGGTCAGGCCCAGCGCATCGCGCACGGCCTTGGGCAGGGTGATCTGGCCGCGCTCGGCCACCGTCGCTTCCATCGCCTGAGCTCCTCGAAGTATGCATCGATGATACGTACTTTATAATTCATACTCAAGTCCGCATACTACACGGCACTCGGATCTCGACCGCCCGGCGCGCCGGTTCATCGCGCGCCCACGCCGCACGGCGGATAATCGACCGCTTGTCGCGCCGGCCCGTGCGCAGCAGCGGGCGTCCGACCGCCCCGCCCCAGCCAAAGGAACGTTCCAATGAGTGATTCCTTCGCCACCCGCAGCACGCTCGAAGTCGACGGTCGTCGCTACCGCTACGCGAGTCTCGCCAAGCTCGGCCAGCGCTTCGACATCGCGCGCCTGCCGTACTCGATGAAGATCCTGCTCGAGAACCTGCTGCGCAACGAGGACGGCGTCGGCGTGCTGCCGTCCCATATCGAGGCGGTCGCTCAGTGGGATCCGCACCGCGAGCCCGACACCGAGATCGCGTTCATGCCGGCGCGCGTGGTGCTGCAGGACTTCACCGGCGTGCCCTGCGTGGTGGACCTGGCCGCGATGCGCGACGCCGTGGTCCGTCTCGGCGGACGGCCCGAGCAGATCAATCCGCTCGCGCCGGTCGAGCTGGTGATCGACCACTCGGTCCAGGTCGACGCATTCGGCAATCCCGGCGCGCTGGACCTCAACGTCAAGATCGAGTTCGACCGCAACAAGGAACGCTACGGCTTCCTGCGCTGGGGGCAGAAGTCGTTCGACAACTTCAAGGTCGTGCCGCCGCGCACCGGCATCGTCCACCAGGTCAACCTCGAGCATCTCGGCCGCGTGGTCATGACCGGCCAGAAGGACGGCGAGCCGTGGGCGTATCCGGACACCGTGTTCGGCACCGATTCGCACACGACGATGATCAACGGCCTGGGCGTGCTCGGCTGGGGCGTCGGCGGCATCGAGGCCGAGGCGGCGATGCTCGGCCAGCCCTCCTCGATGCTGATCCCGCAGGTGGTCGGCTTCAAGCTGTCGGGCAAGCTGCCCGAGGGCGCCACCGCGACCGACCTGGTGCTGACGGTCACGCAGATGCTGCGCAAGCTCGGCGTGGTCGGCAAGTTCGTCGAGTTCTTCGGACCGGGCCTCAAGAATCTCGCGCTGGCCGACCGCGCGACGATCGGCAACATGGCGCCCGAGTACGGGGCGACCTGCGGCATCTTCCCGATCGACGCCGAGGCGCTGGCCTATCTGCGGCTGTCGGGCCGCAGCGAGGAGCTGGTGCGCCTGGTCGAGGCCTACGCGCGCGCGCAGGGCCTGTGGCACGACGAGAGCACGCCGACGCCGGAGTTCACGACCACGCTCGAGCTGGACCTGGCCGACGTCAAGCCGTCGCTGGCCGGCCCGAAGCGTCCGCAGGACCGCGTGCTGCTCGGCGAGGTCAAGCAGAACTACCGCACGCACGTCGGACCGCTGGCGGCCGGACGCAAGCCGAGGAAGACCAGCGAGACCGCCGACTTCGCGAACGAAGGCGGTGCGACCGCGATCGGCAATCCGGCCAACGATCTGGTCGCCGGACGCGTCCGCGTCGAGAAGGACGGCGTCGACTACGAACTGGAGGACGGCGCGGTCGTGATCGCGGCGATCACCTCGTGCACGAACACCTCCAACCCGGCGGTCATGCTCGGCGCCGGCCTGCTCGCGCGCAATGCGGTCGCGCGCGGCCTCAAGACCAAGCCGTGGGTCAAGACCTCGCTGGCGCCCGGATCGAAGGTCGTGACCGACTATCTCGAGCATACCGGCGTGCTGGCCGATCTCGACGCGCTGGGCTTCTACCTGGTCGGCTACGGCTGCACGACCTGCATCGGCAACTCCGGCCCGCTGCCGGCCGAGGTCAGCAAGGGCATCGCCGAAGGCGATCTGGTCGTCGCCTCGGTGCTGTCGGGCAACCGCAACTTCGAAGGCCGCGTCCATCCCGAGGTCAAGATGAACTATCTGGCCTCGCCGCCGCTGGTCGTCGCCTACGCGCTGGCCGGCACGGTCGACATCGACCTGACCCGCGAGCCGCTCGGCATCGGCAGCGACGGTCGTCCGGTCTATCTGGCCGACATCTGGCCGTCCAACAAGGACATCTCCGACACCGTGGCCGGCGCGGTCACGCCGGCGATGTTCGCCAAGAGCTATGCCGACGTGTTCAAGGGCGACGAGCGCTGGAACGCGATCGCCTCGGCCGACGGAGAACTGTACGCCTGGGATCCGGAGTCGACCTACATCAAGAACCCGCCGTACTTCGACGGCATGACGATGGCGGTCGGCCGCATCGAGGACGTGCACGGCGCGCGCGTGCTCGGTCTGTTCGGCGACTCGATCACGACCGACCACATCTCGCCGGCCGGCTCGATCAAGAAGGAATCGCCGGCCGGCCGCTTCCTGATCTCGCGCGGCGTGCAGCCGGTCGATTTCAACTCCTACGGCTCGCGCCGCGGCAACGACGACGTCATGGTCCGCGGCACGTTCGCGAACATCCGCATCCGCAACCTGATGCTCGACGGAGTCGAGGGCGGCTACACGCTGCACGTGCCGTCCGGCGAGCAGCTGGCGATCTACGACGCGGCGATGCGCTACAAGGACGAGGGCACGCCGCTGGTCGTGTTCGCCGGCAAGGAGTACGGCACCGGATCCTCGCGCGACTGGGCCGCCAAGGGCACGCTGCTGCTCGGCGTCAAGGCGGTGATCGCCGAGAGCTTCGAGCGCATCCACCGCTCGAACCTGGTCGGCATGGGCGTGCTGCCGTGCCAGTTCCGCGAAGGCGAGAACGCGCGCACGCTCGGCCTGACCGGCCGCGAGACGATCGACGTGGTCGGGCTGGACGATGGTGCCGCACGCGAGGCGACCGTCGTGGCGACCGCCGAGGACGGCACACGCAAGCAGTTCCAGGTGCACGTGCTGCTGCTGACGCCGAAGGAGCGCGAGTTCTTCCGCCACGGCGGCATCCTGCCGTACGTGCTGCGTCAGCTGGCCTCCAAGCCGCAGGCCTGAGCGAGCGCGCGCCGCCCGCCCGCTGCGAGGCGGGCCGGCCGGCGCGCTACAGCACCTGCCGCCACTGCGCGTTGACGCAACGCCACTGCCCGTCCTCGCGGCGCCAGCCGCTGGTGATCGCGTAGACCGCGCCGCGATCGGGCAGCCAGCCGCCGGCGCCGCCGCTCAAGGTCGCGGTGACCGCGACCGTGGCGCGATCGCCCTCGATCTGGATGTCCGGCGCCGCCAGCACGACGTCGATCTGCGCATGCCGCAACACCTGCGCGCGCAGCAGATTGAGCAGACCGGCGCGGTCGAGCGTGCCGTCGGCGCCGGTGAAGTCCGTCGCGACGAGCTCGACGAAGTCGCCGGGCCGGCGCTCCTCTACCGCGGTCTCCATCTGCCCGAGTGCCTCGCGCAGCCGCGTCTCGTCGTCGCCGCGCGAGCAGGCCGCGAGGGCCAGCAGCAGCAGCGCCGCGACGGCTCCCCAGCGCGATCCCCGATGCCGCCCGTGATGTCGCATCGTCGTCGACCTCGACCGCAAAGACCGATCAAGGTAAGCGATCTTCGCCGATCGGGCCAGCGTCGCTGCGCTGCCGCTTGCCGCGCGTTCGACCTCTATGCTGGAATCGTGCGCGACGATCCGATCGCGTATGGTGAGGTCTCCGAACCGGAACGACCGTCACCGCAGCGACGTCCCCTCCCGCGGAATTCGAGGTCTCTTCATCGATGGTCAACGCTCCCGAGAAGCCCTGGCTGGCCCACTACCCCGAAGGCGTACCGGCCGAGATCGACCCCGACCAGTACAGCTCGGTCAGCCAACTGCTCGAGGACAGCTGCCGACGCTATGCCGCCGATCCGGCATTCCGCAGCATGGGCAGCGAACTGACCTACGGCGAGCTCGACCGCCTCAGCGCCGATTTCGCCGCGTATCTGCGCAACGACCTCGGCCTCGCGCAAGGCGATCGCGTCGCGATCATGATGCCCAACACGCTGCAGTACGCGATCGCGATCTTCGGCGTGCTGCGCGCCGGGCTCACCGTCGTCAACGTCAATCCGCTGTACACGCCGCGCGAGCTCAAGCATCAGCTGACCGACTCGGGCGCGAGCGCGATCCTCGTGCTCGACAATTTCGCGCACACGGTCGCCGAGGTCATTCGCGCCACGCCGGCGTGCCGACAGGTCATCACGACCGCGCTCGGCGACATGCTCGCGTTTCCGAAGTCGGTACTGACCAACCTCGTCGTCAAGTACGTCAAGAAGCTGGTGCCGCCGTACGATCTGCCCGGCGCGATCCGCTTCAAGGACGCGCTGCGCCGCGGCGCGGCGAGCACGCTCGGCCCGGTCCGCATCGAGTCGGACCACATCGCGTTCCTGCAGTACACCGGCGGCACCACCGGCGTCGCCAAAGGCGCGATGCTGACCCACCGCAACATCGTCGCGAACATGCTGCAGGCCTACAGCTGGATCAGCACGCGGCTGCGCGAGGGCGAAGAGATCATCATCACGGCGCTGCCGCTGTACCACATCTTCGCGCTGACCGCGAACTACCTGGTCTTCGTCAAGATGGGCGGCCTCAACCACCTCATCACCAATCCGCGCGACATGCCGGGCTTCGTGAAGGAGATCCGCAACCTGCGCTTCACCGCGTTCACCGGCGTCAACACGCTGTTCAACGGCCTGCTCAACACGCCCGGTTTCGATCAGGTCGATTTCTCGAACCTGCGCATGACGCTCGGCGGCGGCATGGCCGTGCAGAAGGCCGTCGCCGAGCGCTGGAAGCAGGTCACCGGCGTGACCCTGGTCGAGGCCTACGGCCTGACCGAGACCTCGCCCGCGGCGTGCATGAATCCGATCGACCTCAAGGACTACAACGGATCGATCGGCCTGCCGGTTCCGTCGACCGACGCCTCGATCCAGGACGACGACGGACGCCACCTGCCGGCCGGCGAGACCGGCGAGCTGTGCATCCGCGGACCGCAGGTCATGAAGGGCTACTGGAACCGGCCCGACGAGACCGAGAAGGTGCTGGCGGCCGACGGCTGGCTGCGCACCGGCGACATCGCGCGCATGGACGAGAACGGCTTCTTCTACATCGTCGACCGCAAGAAGGACATGATTCTCGTGTCGGGCTTCAACGTCTATCCGAACGAGGTCGAGGACGTCGTCGCGCAGCATCCGGGCGTGCTCGAAGTCGCCGCCGTCGGCATTCCCGACGAGAAATCGGGCGAGGCGGTCAAGCTGGTCGTCGTCAAGAAGGATCCGTCGCTGACCGAGGCGCAGCTGCGCGAGTTCTGCCACGCCAATCTGACCGGCTACAAGCGGCCGCGCAGCATCGAGTTCCGCACGAGCCTGCCCAAGACCAACGTCGGCAAGATCCTGCGTCGGGAACTGCGCGACAGCGCGGCATCCTGAACGCCGCTTCTGCTACTCTTCGCGGCCCAGATGCGCCGCCCCGGCGCATCGGCCCGGCGCTCGCCGGGCGTCACGTCGAGACCGATCCGGTCCGTGCCCGCTTCGTCATGCCAGAACCCGACTCGACCTCGCTGATCGACATCGACGCCACCTTCCTGCCGATCGAACAGATGCGCCAGATATCGCGCATCACGCGACTGGACGGCGCCCACATCGAAGGCGACGTCGATCTCGGCGACACGCACTGGGTCTACCGTCAGCACTTCCCGAACGACCCGATCTTTCCGGGCACGCTGATCATCGAGGCGGCCGGACAGCTGACCGCGCTGTGGGCCTGGTCGACCGGCCAGCGCGGCCGGCCGCGCCTGGTCCGCGCGAACGCCGAATTCCTGCTGCCGGTCGAACGCGACACGCCGGTGCTGAAGCTCGAGGCGAGCGTCCGGCGCAAGCGCAACATCCAGTTCGCGCACGTACGCGTCCACGCCGATGCGCGCTGCGTGGCGACGATCGACACCGTGCTCGCGGTATTGCCGCCGACCTGACGGAATCGCGCCGCGGGGGCCGGAGAAACGATCTTTCCGCGCCATTTTCAGCGCTTAATGGATTGATTTCGCTGCGTATATTTTGCGTACTGCGTCAGTATTCAAAGACTTGACAGCGGGCTAAACTGCCTTCGATCGCTTGTGCAAACCAGCGCAAACGTCTGCCCACGCTTGAATCGCGATCCGACAAGCGCTCCTACCCCGAAGGTATAAAACCCATGAATACGACCGACACGACGCGCAATACCGATGCCTATCAGCTGCTGCGCACCCAGCAGGACGAGGCCACCAACACCTCCTGGTTCTTCATGCACAAGCACCAGCCCCAGCATGAAATGGGTTATCGGGCGTGCTTCTCCGTGCAACTGCTCAAGGAACTGCATCTGTACCTGCGCAAGAGCGTGGAGCGCTCGACCCTGATCGGCGGCGACGTCGACGGCAAGCTCGCGCATCTGGTGCTCGGCTCCGACGCCGACGTATTCAACCTCGGCGGCGATCTGGAGCTGTTCGGCCGCCTGATCCGCGAGCGCAATCGCGACCATCTGCTGGCCTATGCGCGCCTGTGTGTCGAGGGCGTGCACGGCGTCTACGCGGCGGCCGCGACCAACAAGATCCATTCGATCGCGCTGGTGCAGGGCGATGCGCTCGGCGGCGGTCTGGAACTCGCGCTCGCCTGCCAGACGATCGTCGCCGAGAGCGGCGTCGGCATGGGCTTCCCCGAGGTGCTGTTCGACCTGTTCCCCGGCATGGGCGCCTACTCGTTCCTGCGCCAGCGCGTCAGCGCCAAGCTGGCCGAAGAGATGATCCTCAGCGGCAACGTCTACTCCAGCGACGAGCTGCACCAGATGGGCGTCGTCGACGTTCTGGTCCCGAAGGGCGAAGGCGTGCAGGCCGTCAACGAGCTGATCCGCCGCAACCAGCGCATCCCGCACGCGCGCGTCGCGATGAACCGTGTGCGCCAGACCTGCAATCCGGTCACGCTGGACGAACTGATGCGCGTGACCGAGATCTGGGTCGACACCGCGATCCAGCTCGGCGACAAGTCGCTGCGGACGATGGAGCGCCTGGTGCGCGTGCAGCAGCGCCGGCCGCAGGCCGCCGCCGAGCGCGCCGAGACGGCACGCCCCGCGCTGCAGGCGGTCTGATCGACGTGAATGAGCCGGCTCCCGGGTCAGCCGGGAGCCGCTCACGGAAATGCCGGATCGGGCGTGGCCCGCGCCGGATTGGCCGATCCGCGCTCCTGCAGAATCGTCTTGAACGCGTTCTGCGCCTGGTCGAGCTGGCGCCGGATGCCCTGATTGCGCATCTTCCACTCGCGCGCGAGCTGCCAGTTGGCCAGCCGCATGCTGTCCGAAGCCGCCTGCGCCAGGCGCATCGCACCGACGTTGCCGGCCACGCCCTTCAACGCATGGCAGACGTCGCGGTACTCGTCCCACTGCGCCTCCTCGGCCAAGGCGTCGAGCTGCCCGATGCACTTGAGCGCGTCCTGCATGCACTCCTCGACGAACAGGCTGACGAACCCGGAGCCGAGGTGGAGTTCCTCGAGGTCGTTCAGCACCTCGCGCGAGACGGTCTCGTCGGTCGCCGGCGACACCGCGCCGACCGCCTTGGGTGCGTCGTCGGCCTTGGCGCCGGACGCGATCTCGGCGAGCACGTCGAGCAGGCGCGAGACCACGACCGGCTTGGCGAGGAAGACGTGCGCGCCGGCGCTCTCGGTCTCGGCGATCGTGCGCGCGGTCACGTCGGCGCTGAGCACGATGAACGGGATCTGCTGCCGGCCGGCGTGCATCACGCGCGACTGGCGGATCACGTCGATGCCGCTGACGCCGGGCATGTGCAGGTCGATGATGACCGCGTCGTAGACGGTGGTCTCGATCGCGTCGAGCACGGCCTCGCCGTTGTCGACCGCGTGGATCTGGTGACCGGCCTTCTCGAGCAGCTTGCGCAGCACCGAGACATTGGCCGGCTGGTCGTCGGCGATCAGCAGACGCATCGAGCGCGCGCGTGCGCGATGGCGCACGAACGGATCGTCGAACGAGATCACGTTGGTCGCCGCCGACGCCGGCACCGGCGTCGAGGGATCGGCCTGCGCCGGCAGGCGGAATGGAATCTCGACCCAGAACACCGAGCCGCTGCCGGCCTCGCTGCGGAAGCCGATCGTGCCGCCCATCTGCTCGGTCATCGCCTTGGCGATCGTCGTGCCGAGGCCGGTGCCGCCGAATCGACGCGCATGACCGCTCTCGGCCTGTTCGAACGCCTGGAAGATCCGCGCCTGCGCCTCCTCGGCGATGCCGATGCCGGTGTCGCGTACCTCGAAGCGCACGACGACCGCACTGCCCTGCTCGCGGACGCGGCTGACGTGGAGGTCGACGCGTCCGTCGTCGGTGAACTTGACCGCGTTGGACACCAGGTTGATCAGCACCTGGCGCAGATGGCCCGGGTCGCCGTGCACGGCCGCGGGCACGTCGCCGGCGACCGCCAGCTCGAACTGCAGTCCCTTGTTGGCGGCCAGCGGCTGCATCATCAGCTGCACGCTGTGCAGCACGTCGTCGACCTGGAAGTCGGCCGCGTTGTACTTGAGCTTGCCGGCCTCGATCGCCGAGATGTCGAGCACATCCTCGACCAGGGTCAGCAGCGATCGCGCCGAGGCCTGCAGCACGTCGGCGTACTCGCGCTGCTCGCCGGTCAGCCGCGTCGTCAGCAGCAGGTCGGACATGCCGACGATGCCGTTCAGCGGCGTCCGGAACTCGTGGCTCATATTGGCCAGGAAGCTGCTCTTGGCCTCGTTGGCGCGGCGCGCTTCCTCGGTCGCGCGCGTCAGCGCGCGCAGCAGCGAGGTCAGATAGGCCGGAATCGCGATCAGGCCGATCAGCAGACCCCAGGCCAGGATATTGTTGGCCTGCCAGAACGGCGTGGTCAGGATCACCGCGAGGAACGACACCGCGCCCATCGCGACCGAGATCAGCAGGAACCAGGGCCCGTAGCGCAGACCGTTGCCGATCGTGACCCACATGTTGAGCACGTACAGCAGCGAGAGCTGCGTGCCCATGATGTGCATGTTGGCGCCGATGACGCTGTAGTCGACCAGCATGCCGATGACGCGGCGCACGTTGGATCGCGCCGGCCGGAACACGATGTGGGCGAGGATCAGGATCGACGCCAGCACGTCGAGCACGCCGATCAGCATGACCGCCTTGAGCGCCGGATCGCCGTAGCCGGACACGGCGCCCACGCCGAACAGGTACATCATGCACAGCGCGACGATCGAGACGCGGACCAGGGCCTGGCCGTGCTCGCTGTCGGGACGGTTGGACAGACGCTCCTTGACGATTTCCAGCACTGACTGCATGAGTTCGCTCTGCCCGATCATCCAAGAGCCAGACGCTCTTCGTCCCGCGGCCCGCGATCGTCCGGTCGGCTCAGACCGGCGGCGAACCGGCCGTTCCGATCAAAGTCCCAGGCCGTGCGGCGCCAGCTTGGACTGCTGGATGTCGACGATCCGCGAACGGTGGGCCAACAGGACGTCCACACAGGAAGGATCAAAAAGCGTGCCACGATGGGCCTTGATATAGTCGAACGCTTCATCGGACGACCAGGCCGCCTTGTACGGCCGCTCCGAGGTCAGGGCGTCGTAGACGTCGGCCAGCGCGACGATCCGCGCCGGCAGCGGAATCGCCTCGCCCTTCAGGCCGTCCGGATAGCCGCTGCCGTCCCAGCGCTCGTGGTGGCGCAGCGCGATCAGCGCGCCCATCTGGACGAAGCGGCTCTGGCTGTCCTTGAGGATCTCGTAGCCGATCAGCGGATGCTTGCGCATGACCGCCATCTCCTCTTCCGTGAGGCTGCCGCGCTTGAGCAGGATCGCGTCGGGCACGCCGATCTTGCCGATGTCGTGCAGCGGCGCCGCCAGCGTCAGGATCCGCGCATCCTCCTCGGGCATGCCGAGCTCCTCGGCCAGCAGCTCCGAGTAGTGCGCCATGCGCAGCAGGTGGATGCCGGTACCGAAGTCGCGGTACTCGATCGCCTTGGCGAGCCGGAACAGCGTTTCGCGCTCGCGCTGTTCGACTTCGCTGAGACTCTGCAGCACGCGCTGCTCGAGCGAACGCGCGCGCTCCTTGACCGACTCGCCCTGGCGGCGCAGCTGCAGCAGGTTCTTGCAGCGCGAACGCAGTTCGCGCGGCCGGATCGGCTTGACCATGAAGTCGATCACGCCGGCGTCGAGCGCGGCCTGGCGGATCGGCTCGTCGCCGACCACGCTGATCAGCACGATCGGCACGTCGCGGCGCGCCATCGGACGGCGGAACCGGCGCGCGAACTCCAGGCCGTCCATCTCGGGCATGCGATAGTCGAGCAGCAGCAGATCCGCCGGGTTGGCGTCCGACCAGCGCAGCGCGTCGACCGGACTGCCGAAATCCGACACCCGGATGCCCGGACCGATCGCCTCGACCACGTGCCTGAGCATCGTGCGGGCCGATGGCTGGTCGTCAACTATCAGTACATTCACTCGAGCTCTCCGCGACCTGCAGCGACCCCGGGCTGACGGACGCCACCGCCGACGGATATCGCCCGCCCCGGGACGACGACCGTTCCGGCATCCCGCCGTACGAGGCGATCGAGGCTAGCATAGGTCGATCCCGACACGAAATTCGTCCATACCATTCCGTATGGTATCAGGTCGCCGGGCGCATATATGGGAACAGCAGCACGTCACGGATCGATGCCGAATCCGTGAACAGCATCGCCAGGCGGTCGATACCGACGCCGAGGCCGCCGGTCGGCGGCAGGCCGTACTCGAGCGCGCGGATATAGTCGGCGTCGAAGTGCATCGCCTCGTCGTCGCCGGCGTCCTTGGCCTGGACCTGCGCCATGAAGCGCGCCGCCTGGTCTTCCGGGTCGTTCAGCTCGGAGAAGCCGTTCGCCAGTTCCTTGGCGTTGACGAACAGTTCGAAGCGGTCGGTCACCTCGGCGTCGTGATCGCTCTGGCGCGCCAGCGGCGAAACCTCGGTCGGATAGGCCGTGATGAAGGTCGGCTGGATCAAGGTCGGCTCGACGGTCTTCTCGAAGATTTCCAGCAGCAGTCGGCCCCAGCCGTAGTCCGGCTTGACCGCGATGCGCAGCCGCGCGCAATGCTCGGCCATGCGGGCACGGTCGCGCAGGTCCTCGCGCGCGATCTCCGGGTTGAGTTCGCAGACCGCGTCTTCCATGCGCCAGCGCCGGAACGGCGCGCCGAGGTCGATCTCGTTGCCCTCCCAGGTCAACCGATCGCGTCCGAGCACGGCGCGCGCGCCGTCGCGGATCATGCCCTCGGTCAGGTCCATGATCTCCAGATAGGTCGCGTAGGCCTGGTACAGCTCGAGCATCGTGAACTCGGGGTTGTGCCGGGTCGACACGCCCTCGTTGCGGAAATTGCGGTTGATCTCGTAGACGCGGTCGAAACCGCCGACGACCAGGCGCTTGAGATACAGCTCCGGCGCGACACGCAGATACATGTCGAGGTCGAGCGCGTTGTGATGGGTCACGAACGGCCGCGCCGTCGCGCCGCCGGGGATCGCGTGCATCATCGGCGTCTCGACCTCGACGAAATGCCGCTCGGGCGCCTCGAGATAGTCGCGGATGAAACGGATCAGGCGGGCGCGGATCCGGAACGCCTCGCGCGCCTCGGGCGTCACGATCAGGTCGACGTAGCGCTGCCGGTAGCGCTGCTCGATGTCGGCCAGTCCGTGCCACTTGTCGGGCAGCGGGCGCAGCGACTTGGTCAGCAGGCGCAGCTCGTCGACCTTGACCGACAGCTCGCCGGTCTTGGTCCGCATCAGGACGCCGGCGGCACCGACGATGTCGCCGACGTCGCCGCTCTTGAACGCCTCGTAGGCGGACTCGCCGAGCGTGCCCTGGTGGATGAACAGCTGGATGCGGTCGCTGCCGTCCTGCAGCTGCGCGAAACTGACCTTGCCCTGGATGCGCCGCAGCAGCACGCGGCCGGCGACGCGCACGCGGCGCGGCTGGGCCTCGAACGCCTCGGCGGTCCAGACCTCGCGGTCGGCGTAGGCGGCCTGCAGATCGCCGGCCTGGGCGTCGACGCGGAAGTCGTTCGGAAACGCCACGCCGGCCGCGCGCAGCGCGCGCAGCTTGTCGCGCCGCTCGGCGACCAGTCGGTTCTCGGCGACCTCGGCGGATTCGCCGGCGGGTGCGGCCGGCACGTCAGGCTGCGCCGGGCGCTGCTGCTCACTCGTAGTCATTGTCGTCTTGCGTAGGCTGATGAAGGTCGGACCGGTCGCGTCGGCATCACGCGTCGACGCGCTTGGCGCCGGCCTCGAGGCCGGCCTTGAGGCTGCCTTCGATGAACTCGTCGAGATCGCCGTCGAGCACCTTCTGCGTATCGGAACGCTCGATGCCGGTACGCAGATCCTTGATGCGCGACTGGTCGAGCACGTAGTTGCGGATCTGGCTGCCCCAGCCGATGTCGGACTTGGTCGCTTCCAGCGCGTCCTTCTCGGCGTTGCGTTTCTGGATCTCGATCTCGTACAGCTTGGCCTTGAGCATCTTCATCGCGCGATCGCGGTTGGCGTGCTGCGAGCGCTCGGTCTGGCAGGCCACGACGACGCCGCTCGGCACGTGCGTGATGCGCACGGCGGACTCGGTCTTGTTGACGTGCTGACCGCCGGCGCCCGAGGACCGGTAGACGTCGGTCTTCAGGTCGGCCGGGTTGATCTCGATGTCGATGTCGTCGTCGACTTCCGGCGACACGAACACCGACGTGAACGAGGTGTGCCGGCGATTGTCAGAATCGAACGGCGATTTGCGCACCAGGCGATGCACGCCGATCTCGGTCTTGAGCCAGCCGTAGGCGTATTCGCCCTCGACCCTGAACGTGGCGCTCTTGATGCCGGCCACTTCGCCTGCCGAAACCTCCAGCAGCTCGGTCTTCCAGCCGCGCGCCTCGGCCCAGCGCAGGTACATGCGCAGCAGCATCTCGGCCCAGTCCTGCGCCTCGGTGCCGCCGGCACCGGCCTGGATGTCGACGAAGGCGTTGGCCGAATCCATCTTGCCGGAGAACATCCGCTGGAACTCGAGCCGGTCGACGCCGGCCGCGCAGCGTTCGACGTCCTCGAGCACCGCGCTCGCGGTCTCCTCGTCGTTCTCGGCCGCGGCCAGATCGAGCAGTTCGGCCGCGCCGGTCAGGCCCTCGTCGAGCGACCGGATGCCGTTGACGGTCTTGTCGAGCAGCGAGCGTTCGCGCCCGAGCGACTGCGCGCGCTCCGGATCGTCCCAGACGTCGGGACTTTCGAGCTCGCGGGTCACTTCCTCCAGGCGTTCGCGTTTGACTTCGTAGTCAAAGATACCCCCGTAGCGAAAGCAGTCGATCCTGCAGATCGGCGATGCGCTGACGGATGGGATTGAGTTCGATCATGGCTGAATGAAATCGCGCGTCAAAGACCCTCAAGCTTAACAGAGTGGCGCGGCCCTACGTCATGGCGAACCGACCGGCGGCGGCTTGCAGTGACCCGGAGGTCGGCATGTAACATGCATGGCCTGACTCGCCTCGTCAGGGCCACCGGGTAGCGAATGAAGAGACCGATGATCGACATCGTGCGACGCGCAGAGCGGTGCCGGCTGATCGTTCCGCTGGCACTCTCGCTCGCAGCGACGTCGACATCGGCGGCCGATCCACCGACGCAGACTGTCGAGGCCGCCGTCGAGCGCTGTCTGTCGGTGCGGCGCAGCGAGCCGCAGACCGCGATCGCACTCGCCGACGAGGTTCTGGCCGACCCGGCGCTCGCGATCGAACCGCGCATCAAGATGCTGACCTGCCTCGGCGACGCCGCCCGTATCGTCGGCCAGGCCGAGCGCGCGATCGACGTCGCGAACGAGGTGCAGGCCCTCGTCGAGAACCATCCGGAACTGCCGCCCGCGTTCGTGCTGCGCGCGCTCTCGCATGCCGGCGCGATGCTGCACAGTGCCGGGCGCACCTACCAGGCCGAGCAGCTGTACGCGCGCGTCAACGACATCGCGGCGAGCCAGGGCGGCAACGACGCGATCGTGTCGCAGATCGTGACCCTCATCAACATCGGGCTGATCCATGCCGACTACCTCGACTCGCCCGAGGTCGCCGACGAGCACTATCGGCGCGCGCTCGTGCTCGCCGACAGCATCGGCCGCAAGGACGCCACGCTGCTGTACAACTTCGCGATCAACCAGATCCGAATGGGACGGCCCGAGGCGCTCGAGACGCTGCAGCGCGCCGAACGGCTGGCCGAGGAGACCAACAACGTCCTGATCCAGACGCGTGTGCGCGCCGCGCGCGCCGGCATCCTCGCCGAACGCGGCCGGATCGCCGAGGCGCGCGAGCTGGTCGAGTCGGCGCTGAAGACCCAACGTTCGCTGCCCGATCCGGAGGGCGAGGCGGCGAGCCTGGCGGTGCTCTCGACCGTGCAACGCCTGTCCGGCGAGAAGAACGCCGCGCTGCGCACGGCCGAGGACGCGCTCGAGGCGCTGGAAGGCACCTCCTCGCAGAAAGAAAAGGTGCAGGTGCTGGAGGCCAAGATCGCCGCGGAGGCCGCGCTCGGCCGTACCGACGCGGTGCTCGCCTCGACCCGCAGCCTGCACGCGCTGCAGATGAATGCGCTCAAGGAGCAGCGCCTGGAAATCCTCGCGGACCTGCAGGCACGTCTGCAGGACGCATCGGCCAATCGCGAGCTCGAACGCCTGCGCCACCAGAGCGAGATCCAGACGCTGAGCCTCGACAAGGCGCGCCTGACCCGCAATTTCACGATCGCGATGCTGAGCCTGCTGGCGATCGCCGCGATCGTCTTCGGCCTGATGCAGTATCGCCGGCACCGCCTGCTGCGCGAGCTCAGCGCGATCGATCCGCTGACCGGCCTGCCGAACCGGCGCACCGCGACCAGCCAGCTCAATGCGCTGTCGGCGCCGAGCGGACGCTCCGATGCGCGCCACGTGCTGTTCCTGATCGACATCGACCATTTCAAGCGCATCAACGACAACTACGGCCACCACGCCGGCGACGGCGTGCTGGCCGACCTGTCGGCCCGGCTCAAGGCGGCCTGCCGTCCGTGCGACATCGTCGCGCGCTGGGGCGGCGAGGAGTTCCTAGTGGCCTGCGCCGATCTGAACTGCGATCAGGCCGCCGCGGTCGCCGAGCGGCTGCGCGAGGCGCTGGCCGGCGACTTCGAACTGCTGCCGGGACAGTCGCGCATGCTGACGGTCTCGGTCGGCTTCGCGCCGTTTCCGTTCTTCTCGGGCATTCGCAGCGGCGAAGCGTCGGATTGGCCCTATGCGATCCGCCTGGCCGATCGCGCGCTGTACGCGGCCAAGATCCGACGCAACGCCTGGGCCGGCTTCTGGGGCGGCCGCGACACCGGCCAGGACACGCCCGATCAGATCCTCGAATCGCCGGGCTCGGCGGTCGTCGCCGGCACGATCACCGGCCTGGCTGGGCCCTGAGCGAGCGCATCACGCCGGCTGCAGGTGCTCGACGACGAGCTGGATGGCCTCGCCACCGCGATAGTCGTCGGGCACCAGCCGGAACAGTGCACGCACGCGCGCCGGCGGCGGCTGGCCGCTCCAGCCCTGGAAGTGGATCGCGTTGAGCGGCTCGACACGCCCGCGCAGCTGCAGGCTGAGCCCCAGATGCCGTTCGGCGACGACGCGCCAGGCGGCCACCGCGAATTCGCCGTCGAAGGCCGGCTCGGCGAAGCCCTGCCCCCAGGGACCGGCATAGCGCAGCAGCGCCGCCAGCTCCGCGGTGAACTCGTGCGGGCCGAGTTCGCCGTCGCTGAGCGCGACCGGCTCGAACAGCTCCGGCGCGGCGCGCTCGCGCACGATCGCATCGAATGCGGCCGCGAATGCGGCGACGTGCGCGCGCGCCAGCGACAGACCGGCCGCCATCGCATGACCGCCGAAGCGTTCGATCAGACCGGGATGACGCGCGTCGACCTCGGCGAGCAGATCGCGCACGTGCACGCCGCGGATCGAACGCGCCGATCCGCGCACCTCGTCGCTGCCGGTCTGGACCGGCGCGCAGGCGATCACCGGCCGATGCAGGCGGTCCTTGAGCTTGGATGCGACCAGGCCGACCACGCCGGCATGCCAGTGGTCTTCGAACAGCGTCAGCCCGAGCGGCAGGCCGTCGAGGCCGTGCGCGCCGATCCAGCGCTCGACCAGCACCTCGCCTTCCTCGAGCATGCCGGCCTGCACGTCGCGGCGTTCGGCGTTGATCGCGCTCAGGCGTTCGGCGATCCGCCGCGCGGCCGCCGGATCGTCGGTCAGCAGACACTCGATGCCGAGCCCCATGTCGTCGAGGCGGCCGGCCGCGTTGACGCGCGGCGCGACCGCGTAGCCGAGATCGGCCGGCACCAGCATGGCCGCGCTGCGTCCGGCCGACTCGAGCAGCGCGAAGATCCCGGCACAGCCGCGTCCGGCGCGCAGGCGGCGCAGGCCGGCGTCGACGAGCAGGCGGTTGTTGTAGTCGAGCGGGACCAGATCGGCCACGGTGCCGAGCGCGACGAGATCGAGCAGGCTGCCCAGATCCGCCTTGGCGCCGCGCACAGCGTCGATGCCGCCGCGTGCGCGCAGATGGGCGCGCAGCGCGATCAGCAGGTAGAACACGACGCCGACGCCGGCCAGCGCCTTGCTCGGAAACGTGTCGCCGGGCAGGTTCGGGTTGACGATCGCATCGGCGTCCGGCAGCCGGTCGCCCGGCAGGTGGTGGTCGGTGACCAGCACCTGGATGCCGCGCGCCTTGGCGACCGCGACGCCGGCGAGGCTCGCGATGCCGTTGTCGACGGTCACGATCAGATCCGGCGGCGGATCGTCGAGGGTCTCGACCAGCGCCGGCGTCAGGCCGTAGCCGTGGACGAACCGGTTCGGTACGCGGTACTCGACGCGGCGCGCACCGAGCAGGCGCAGCCCGCGCATCGCCACCGCCGTTCCGGTCGCGCCGTCGCAGTCGAAATCGCCGACGATGCAGATGCGCCGGTCCTCGGCGATCGCGCGCGCGAGCAGTTCGCAGGCCGCCTCGAGCCCGCCGAGCGCCTGCGGCGGCGCGAGCGAGGCGAGCCGGTACTCGACGTGGCTCGGGTCGTCGACGCCGCGTGCGGCGTAGATCCGCGCGAGCACCGGATGCAGCGTGGCCAGCCGCTGCGGCACCGGAACGGCGCGATGGCGGATCGTGACCGGTCTCACGTCGGCAGCGGCCGCAGGCGTCGCCAGAACCGTCTGCGATGCCGGGCGCGCGCCGTCACGCGCTGTCCGGAGACGAAGGCCAGCTCGATCGCCTCGCAGCCACCGCCCCGTAGCAGTGCATCGAGCGGCTGCAACCACTCGCGCTCGAGCACGCCGGCACGCGCAGTGCGCAGATCGACACCGAGATCGCCCGTGCCGGCCGCGCGCAGCGCGGCCTCCAGACCGGCCGGGTCGAACGGATCGTCGAGGCCGCCGCCCAGCCGCGTCAGCGCGATCAGCACCGGTTCGGCAGTCATGACGCGCGCGCATCGGCTGCGCACGCCGTCGGGCAGGCGTCCGGCGCCCCAGAACCACAGGCTGTTGATCGGCACCGCGCCACGCGCGATGCGTGCGGCGTTGACCGGATGGTTGTGCAGTACGACTTGCGCTTCGTTGAGCAGCAGCCGCCAGCGCTTGCCGGCCGCGCCCTGCGGCCAGTGCAGCTTCAGATCGTCGCCGAAGATCTCCTCGGGCGGCGGACACTCCGGAAAATCGGTGCCGGCCGATCCGGCCAGATACCAGCGTGCCGGCGTCGGCGCGTCGATCGGCACGCCGCTGTCGCCGAACAGCGGCTTGAGTTCCTGCAGCAGCGCCGCGGTTTCGGCAGCGCTCTGGCCGAGATCGCCGCTGGCGAGCAGACGCACCGTGGTCAGGTCCGGACGCACGTAGCACGGATCGGCGCGCAGCCAGGCGCCCTCGGCGGCATCGGCCGCGTCGAGCGTGCGCGTCAGCGCGGCCGACGGCAGGCCGGCACCGGGCCACTCGACCAGGCTGCGGATCGCCGCGACGGTGCCGGACTCGGCGGGCGCATGCGCATCGCCGCGCGCGATCCAGCCGGCCAGCACGCCGCCGGCGACCTCGGCCGAGGCCGCGCAGTGCCGAAGTTCCGGCAGCAGCAGTCTGATCGACGGCACGCCGCAGCTCCGCGGGCGTCAGTCGAGATAGTCGACCGAGACGATCTCGTATCGCCGCGTGCCGTTCGGCGCCTGGAACTCGAAGCTCTCGCCCTCGCTCTTGCCGATCAGCGCGCGCGCGAACGGCGAACTGACCGAGAGCATGCGCTGCTTGATGTCCGCCTCGAGGTCGCCGACGATCTGGTACGTCACCTCTTCGCCGCTGTCCTCGTCGGCCAGCGCGACCGTCGCGCCGAACACGATGCGCGGCCCCTTCAGGCGCGACAGATCGATGATCTCGGCGGTCGAGAGCGCCGCCTCGAGCTCCTGGATGCGGCCCTCGACGAAGCCCTGCTGCTCGCGCGCGGCCGCATACTCGGCGTTTTCCTTCAGATCGCCGTGCGCGCGCGCCTCGGCGATCGCCTGGATGATCGCCGGCCGCTCGACGGACTTGAGGCGCTCCAGCTCGGCGCGCAGGCGCTCGGCGCCCTTGGCCGTCATCGGTGAACGCTTGATCATGCCAGTTCCTTGTGCAGTTCCTGCAGACTGTGTACCGCACGGCTCTCGCGGAAGTCCAGCGAGTGCAGCAGCGCCTTGGCGCCACTCAGTGTCGTCGAATAGGTCACGCGCTGCTGCAGCGCCTCACGCCGGATCGAGAACGAGTCGGAGATCGCCTGCTTGCCTTCGGTGGTGTTGACGATGAACACGATCTCGCCGTTCTTGATCAGGTCCACGATGTGCGGCCGTCCCTCGATGACCTTGTTGATGCGGTCGCAGGCCAACCCGTGCGAGGCCAGGAACGCGTGCGTACCGCCGGTCGCGACCAGCGTGAAGCCGCGTCGCAGCAGATCGCTCGCGATCGGCAGCAGCCGTTCCTTGTCGGCATCGCGCACCGACAGGAACGCCTTGCCGGGCTTGGGCGCCTGGATGTTGGCGGCCTCGTGCGCGCGCGCGAACGCCGCGCCGAAGTTGCGGCCCACGCCCATGACCTCGCCGGTCGAGCGCATCTCCGGGCCGAGGATCGGATCGACGTTCTGGAACTTCAGGAACGGGAAGATCGCTTCCTTGACCGAGTAGTAGTCCGGCACGACCTCGCGCGTCGCGCCCTGCGCGGCCAGCGAGCGGCCGACCATGCAGCGCGCGGCGATCTTGGCCAGCGCGACGCCGGTGGCCTTGGACACGAACGGCACCGTTCGCGATGCGCGCGGATTGACCTCGAGCACGTAGACGGTATCGCCCTGCACGGCGAACTGGGTGTTCATTAGGCCGACGACCTTGAGCTCGCGCGCCATCCGCGTGACCTGGTCGCGCAGCTGCTGCTGCAGCTCGGCGCTCAGCGAATATGGCGGCAGCGAGCACGAGGAGTCGCCCGAGTGCACGCCGGCCTCCTCGATGTGCTCCATGATGCCGCCGATCAGCACGTTGCCGTCGGCGTCGGCGATGATGTCGACGTCGACCTCGCCGGCATGGTCGAGGAAGCGGTCGAGCAGCACCGGCGAGTCGTTCGACACGCGCACCGCATCGCGGATGTAGCGCGACAGGTCGGCGTCGTCGTGGACGATCTCCATCGCACGGCCGCCGAGCACGTAGCTCGGCCGCACCACCAGCGGATAGCCGATCTCGCGTGCCAGCGCCAGCGCCTCGTCGGCGTTGCGCGCGGTGCGGTTCGGCGGCTGCTTGAGGCCGAGCTTGTCGATCATCTTCTGGAAGCGCTCGCGGTCTTCGGCCGCGTCGATCGAATCGGGCGAGGTGCCGATCACCGGGGCGCCGTTGGCCTCGAGCGCGCGCGCGAGCTTCAGCGGCGTCTGGCCGCCGTACTGCACGATGACGCCCTTGGGCTTCTCCTTGTCGATGATCTCGAGCACGTCCTCGAGCGTCAGCGGTTCGAAGTAGAGCCGGTCGGAGGTGTCGTAGTCGGTCGAGACGGTCTCCGGATTGCAGTTGACCATGATCGTCTCGTAACCGTCCTCGCGCAGCGCCAGAGCGGCGTGCACGCAGCAGTAGTCGAACTCGATGCCCTGGCCGATGCGGTTCGGACCGCCGCCGAGCACGATGATCTTCTCGCGCCCGGTCGGTTCGGCCTCGCACTCTTCCTCGTAAGTCGAATACAGATACGCGGTGGTCGTCGCGAACTCGGCCGCGCACGAGTCGACGCGCTTGTAGACCGGCCGCACGTTGAACGCGCGCCGCAGATGACGGACCGCGTTCTCGTCGGTGTCGAGCAGCTCGGCCAGGCGCGCGTCTGAGAAACCCTTGCGCTTGAGCGCGAACATGCGCGGCCCGTCGACCGCGGCGAGACCGCCCGCCTTGACCGCCGCCTCGGTCGCGACCAGATCCTCGATCTGGACCAGGAACCACGGATCGATGTGCGTCAGCGCGAACACGTCCTGCAGCGACAGGCCGGCGCGGAACGCGTCGGCGACGTAGAACACGCGATCCGGGCCGGGCTCCTTGAGCTCGCGCTTGAGCCGGACCAGGTCGTCGGCATTGCCGGGCACCAGGCTCGGATTGAGGCCGTTGCGGCCGGTCTCCAGGCCGCGCAGCGCCTTCTGCAGCGACTCCTGGAACGTGCGTCCGATCGCCATGACCTCGCCGACCGACTTCATCTGCGTGGTCAGGCGCGCATCGGCACCCGGGAACTTCTCGAACGCGAAGCGCGGAATCTTGGTGACGACGTAGTCGATCGTCGGCTCGAACGAGGCCGGCGTCAGCCCGCCGGTGATGTCGTTGCGCAGCTCGTCGAGCGTGTAGCCGATCGCGAGCTTGGCGGCGATCTTGGCGATCGGGAATCCGGTCGCCTTCGAGGCGAGCGCCGAGGAGCGCGACACGCGCGGATTCATCTCGATCACGACGACGCGGCCGTTCTCGGCATTGACGCCGAACTGCACGTTCGATCCGCCGGTGTCGACGCCGATCTTGCGCAGCACCGCGATCGACGCATCGCGCAGGCGCTGGTACTCCTTGTCGGTCAGCGTCTGCGCCGGCGCGACGGTGATCGAGTCACCGGTATGCACGCCCATCGGATCGAGGTTCTCGATCGAGCAGACGATGATGCAGTTGTCCGCCTTGTCGCGGACCACTTCCATCTCGAACTCCTTCCAGCCGAGCACCGACTCCTCGATCAGCACTTCGTGGACCGGCGACAGATCGAGTCCGCGCTTGACGATGTCCTCGAACTCCTCGCGGTTGTAGGCGATGCCGCCGCCGGAGCCGCCAAGCGTGAAGCTCGGCCGGATGATCGTCGGATAGCCGACCTTGGCCTGCGCGTCGAGCGCCTGCTCGAAAGTCCGGGCGACCTCGGCCTTCGGGCATTCCAGTCCGATCTCGGCCATCGCGACGCGGAACAGCTCGCGGTCCTCGGCCATGCGGATCGCCTCGCGCGAGGCGCCGATCAGCTCGACGCCGTAGCGTTCGAGCACGCCGCGGTCGGCCAGGTCCAGCGCGCAGTTGAGCGCGGTCTGGCCGCCCATCGTCGGCAGCAGGACGTCGGGCTTCTCCTTGGCGATGATCGCCTCGACCGTGGAGGCGTTGATCGGCTCGATGTAGACCGCGTCGGCCGTCTCCGGGTCGGTCATGATCGTGGCCGGATTGGAGTTGACCAGGACGACGCGGTAGCCCTCGCTCTTGAGCGCCTTGCAGGCCTGCGCGCCGGAATAGTCGAACTCGCAGGCCTGGCCGATGACGATCGGGCCGGCACCGATGACGAGGATGGAGCGGATGTCAGTTCTTTTGGGCACCGGTCTCGCCTGCTGCAGGAGTGTTCTGGGAGCGGCCGGAAGCGGCCAGGCTGATCGAGCGGATCGTCTCGCGCGGCACGGTCAGTTCGATGCCGCTTTCCAGTTCGATCGTCAGTACGACCGAGGTGTACTTGCGCAGGATGCCGCTGCGCGTCGTGTTGAGCGTGGTCTGGATCACGACGGTGTCGCCGATGTGATCCTCGAGCGACGCGTACTCGACCGTGGCCGGTGCAGCCGGCGTCTTGCCGGCCGGTGCCGCGATCGACGCCGAGACGGCCAAGGCGAACACCGCGGCGACGAGCAGGCGGATCGGTTTGCGGATCGGGAGGTTCGTCATGACGCAATTACGCCGCGAGAGCCGCGTGCGCCTCCATCTGGTGGATGAATCGATCGAACAGGCCGTCGACGTCGTGCGGCCCCGGACTCGCCTCCGGATGACCCTGGAAGCCGAACGCCGGCGCATCGACGAACGCCAGGCCCTGCAGCGAGTTGTCGAACAGCGAGCGATGCGTCGCCTTGACGTTGGCCGGCAGCGTCGCCTCGTCGACCGCGAAGCCGTGGTTCTGGCTGGAGATCATCACGCGGCCGCTGTCCAGGTCGATGACCGGATGATTGGCGCCGTGGTGGCCGAACTTCATCTTGACGGTCTTCGCACCGGCCGCCAGGCCGAGCAGCTGATGGCCCAGGCAGATGCCGAACAGCGGGATCCGCGCCCGCAGGAACTCGCGCGCCGCGTCGATCGCATACGTGCAGGCAGCCGGGTCGCCCGGGCCGTTGGACAGGAACACGCCGTGCGGATCGAGCGCGAGCACCTCGGCCGCCGGCGTCGTCGCCGGTACCACCGTCACCTCGCAGCCGCGATCGACGAGCAGACGCAGGATGTTGCGCTTGGCGCCGAAATCGTAGGCGACCACGCGCCAACGCGGGGCCGGGCGCTGGAAGGTGGTCCGGTCCAGGTCGTAGCTGCCCTCGTCCCAGGTATAGGTGTTCGCGACGCTGACCTCGCGCGCCAGATCGGCGCCGTCGAGTCCGCCGAATGCGCGCGCGGCGGCGATCGCGGTGTCGGCATCGAGGTCGGCGCCGGCGACGATGCAGCCGTTCTGCGCGCCGGTGTCGCGCAGGATCCGCGTCAGCCGGCGCGTGTCGATGCCGGCGATCGCGACGATGCCGTTGCGCTTCAGATAGTCCGACAGCGTCTCTTCCGAACGCCAGTTGCTCGCGAGCAGCGGAAGGTCGCGGATCACCAGGCCCGCCGCATGCGCGCGATCGGATTCGGCGTCGACCTCGTTGCAGCCGGTGTTGCCGATGTGCGGATAGGTCAGCGTCACGATCTGCCGCGCGTAGGAGGGATCGGTGAGGATTTCCTGGTAGCCGGTCATCGCCGTGTTGAACACGACCTCGCCCACCGTGCGTCCGGTAGCGCCCACCGACAGCCCGTGAAAAAGGCTGCCGTCGGCTAGTGCGAGGATGGCAGGAGTAGTCATGCGTTCGCCTGTCGATAGAAGTGCGGGGATATCAGCACCACGCGATCAAAGCATCGGGTGCGGCATCGACCCCGGGCTGGTGCCAACCAGTCCGTGGGCGGACAAGAAAAGGGGATCGAGGCGAACGCGGATTTTAAAGTCGCGCTGCCCGGCTGTCCATCGAAGCGGCGCACACCGATGCGTACAATGCACCGATGACCGCGACCGCCATTTCCGCCGCGACGCCGCTGCTCGACGCCGAGCGGCTGCATCGCCCCGACGTCCTCGTCCGCCATGCGCCGTTCGCGTTCCTGATCGCCGAGGACCAGCTTCCGGCCGAGGCCGCCGACGCGCTGGACCGGGATTTTCCGCGCTACCGCTCGGCGGGCTTCTTTCCGTGGGAACCCGAAGACTGCGGCCCGGCGATCAACCGGCTGATCGAGGAGCTCACCGCTCCGGCCTTCGCCGATCAGGTCGGCCGCGCGCTCGGCATCGACGGCCTCGGACGCAAGCCGAGCCTGGTCACGATCTGTCGCCACCTCAACCGTCGGCACGGCACGATCCATACCGACAGCCGCTCTAAGATCGCGACCGCCCTGCTCTATCTCAACCCGTCGTGGCCGGCGACCAGCGAGGGCTGCCTGCGTTTCCTGAACCGGATCGACGACATCGAGGACCTTGTCGTTCCCGAGGTGCGCCCGGTCTACGGCAACTTCGTCGTATTCGGCCGCGCCGACAATTCGTTCCACGGCCATCTGCCGCACGAAGGCGAACGTCGCGTGATCCAGGTCGCCTGGCTGACCGACGAGTCCGAAAAGCGCCGCAAGACCCGGCGCGGCCATTTCTCGCGCTGGCTCAAGCGGTTGCTGGGGCGGCTGGACCGCCGGTTCGGCGCCGGACGCGGGCCGAACGCCGCGCATCCGCGATGAATCCTGTCGAAGCGTTCGCACTATCGATGCTGTTAGGCTTTCGTAAAATCGGTTAAGATCGCGACCGATCGATCCGATGGCTCCGGCGACCCTTCCCTGGGGGAACTCGCGCCGGGCCGGCGGGTCGAACCTTCACTCGTACACCTGATTTCCGCGATCGCCTCTCGATGAAACTGCGTTGCGCCAGCCTGCTGCTCGCACTGTCGCTTCCCCTGCTGGGGAATGCGCAGACCTCGGGCATGCCCGCGGCCGGCGAGCTGATCGTCGATTCGCGTCTGGTCCCGGAGCTGCCGGCCGCGCTGCTGACGCCCGATACCCAGGTCGTCCCGGTCTGGTCCGATGCGAACGGCCGGCTGGTCGCGCTGGTCGATTTCTCCAATACCGGGCATCTCGCCTCGCGCTGGTCGGCCACGGCCGCTTCGGGCATCGCCGCCGACTGGCGGCTGATCGACGTATCGAACCTGCTCTCGGGCGGCCTGCGCTGGCAGGGCCAGCAGGGATTTCACGTCGACGCCCTGCTCAGCCAGCAGTCCTGGTCGCGGAACGCCTGTATCGGCGCCGGCACCGACTGTCTGTTCTCGACCGCGGCCGCGCCTTCCAATGCCGGCTGGATGCAGGGCAGCCTCGGTCTCGGCTGGACGTCCGAGACCGGTGCGCTCGATCTTTCCTATGGCCTGTCGTGGCTGCGCTCGAGCGAACCGGCCATGCCGTGGGGATCGCCGCCGGCGGCCGTCTACGGCAACGGCCTGGCCGATCTGATCCGCTCCGAGTCCGGTCTGTATCAGCTCGACTCGTCGAACGGCGTCGTCGCCAACGCACGCATGCAGCTCGGCGACGGGATGCTGCTCGATCTCGGTGCCGGCCTGGGGCGCAGCCGCCTGTTGCCGTTCGGAGCCGCGCCGTCCACGCTGGCGCTGCCGGGCCTGGACCTGCAGGAAACCAGTCTCAGCCTCGCGATCAGCAGCGGCAGCCTGCGCGGCAGCATCATCGGCCGCACCGCGGTTTCGCCCGATCCGCTGCTGACCGGCAAGCGCTGGACGACGTTCGACTTCGGCGTTTCGTGGCGCACGCCGTGGCAGGGCGAACTCAGCCTCGGCACGCAGAGCCAGCTGACGCCGGTCATTGACGCCAACGGGCGCGATGCCGAGGCCACGCAGAACCGCGTGCCGTACGTGCAGTACCGCCAGGACCTCTGAAGTCCGTTCGTTCCGATCCGCCCGGCTGTACATGGTGGCCGAGGCGCTGATCGATCTTCCGTGACGACGCGATTGGATCCCGCCCGGGATTGCCACGACGCGCGCAGTCGGTGAGCATAACGCTCTTCTCACGACTGCCGTTGCGATGCCGCCACCGACATCCGATCCGATCCAGGCCCGCCTCGAGCAGTTGTTGCGCGATTACGGCGCCCGCGTGCGCCGCCTGCTGCAGTCCCATGGCCTAGATCAACGCGGCATCGATCCGGCCGACGTCGAGCAGGAAGTCCGCATCCGGCTCTGGCGTGCGATCGAGCGTGACCGGTCTGCGGCCTTTCATGCGTCTTACATCCAGAGAGTGGTGGCGACCACGGTCGTCGACGCCTTGCGCAGGGCGGAGGTTCGGGCAGCCGAGCCCCTGCCCGACGAGGACAGCGAGGCATCGCCGCTCCCGGATGCCGCCGCCGGCCCCGATCGACAGGCCAGCGACAGCGAACGCATGGACGATCTGGCGCGCTGCCTGGATTCGATACCGGAGCGGCGGCGCCTGCCGATTACGTTGCATCTGCAGGGATTTTCACTGCAGGAGATCGCCGATTCGGTCGGAGTTTCCGCCGAAGCAGCCCGAAAACTGGTGTCGCGCGGGATGGACGAACTGAAGTCCCGCCTGCGCGAATGCGGACATGGTGAATTCGATGAATGACAATCGTCTGGCTCAGCTCTACCGCGACCTGACCGCACGCAGCGCGGGTCCCGTCGCCCTCGATGCCGACACGCTGGTCGCCGCGGCGGCTGGCACCCTGCCGGCCGATCGACGCGAAGCCGTCGCCGGCCGGCTGGCGGCTTCGCCGAGCGAAGCCGAGCTGGTGCGGATGCTCGCGGTGCTCGAGGACGACTCGCAGGCGCTCGCAGCCGATCTGGCCCGCTACGATCGCAGCCACGGCCGTCGCCACGATCGCCGCACGCAGCGCACGGCCGCGCCGGCCGTGCGTCGCGCCGCAAAGGTCCGCTGGGCCGGCATGGGTGCCTGCCTGATGGCCGTGCTCGGTCTGTGGTCGACCCATCGCATCGGCCCCGGCTCGATCGACGGCTCGTCGAGCGGCATCTACGCCGAGCACAAGAACGACCGCATCTTCACGACCAAGGACAGCATCTTCGCCTGGTCCAACGGCGAGTCGAACGTGGCGGACGGTCCGGACAAGCTGTTCCGTTCGGAATTCAACGGCAGCTGATCGGCTGCCGCATCGACCCGAAAAAACGAAGGCCCCGGTCGATAGCCGGGGCCTTCGCATTTACCGGATCGGCGGAGCGGCCGGCCGGAGGCGGTTCAGCCGCCCAGGATCACGCGATTGAGCCGCTGCACGAACGCGGCCGGATCGTCCAGCGCTCCGCCGCCGGCCAGCTGCGCCTGATCGAGCAGCAGCACGGCCAGATCGGCCGCGCGACCGCTGTCGGCTTCGGCCTCGAACCGTTTGACCAGCGCATGGGCCGGATTGACCTCGAGTACCGGCCGACTGGCCGGCACGTCGTGGCCGGCCTCGCGCAGCAGGCGCTGCATGTGCAGGGCCATGTCGTGCTCGTCGAGCACCAGACACGCCGGCGAGTCGGTCAGGCGATGGCTGACCCGCACGTCGCGCACGCGCTCGCCGAGCGACTGCTTGAGCTTGTCGACGACGCCGGCCGCGGCTTCCTCGACTTGCTTGCGCTGCTCGGCGTCGGCACCGGTGGCTGCGTCGAACTCGCCCTTGGCGACATGACGCAGCTTCTTGCCGGCGAACTCGCCGAGATAGCCGATCATCCACTCGTCGATCCGCTCGAACATCAGCAGCACCTCGACGCCGCGCGCCTTCAGCGCCTCGATCTGCGGGCTGCCCTTGGCTGCGGCGAACGAGTCGGCCGTCACGTACCAGATCACGTCCTGGTCGGCCTGCATGCGTCCGACGTAGTCCTCGAGCGAGACGGTCTTGTCGGCGCCTTCGCCCTGCGTCGAGGCGAAACGCAGCAGCTTGGCGATGCGCTCGCGGTTGGCCGGATCGTCGGCGATGCCTTCCTTGAGGACGTTGCCGAACTCGCGCGTGAACTGCGCGAACTTGGCCGGATCGTCCTTGGCGAGCTTCTCGAGCAGGTCGAGCACGCGCTTGACGCAGGCCGCGCGGATCTGCGAGACCAGACGGTTGTCCTGCAGCAGCTCGCGGCTGACGTTGAGCGGCAGGTCGTCCGAATCGACGACGCCGCGGACGAAACGCAGCCACGGCGGCAGCAGCTGCTCGGCGCCGTCCATGATGTAGACGCGGCGGACGTAGAGCTTGAGTCCCTTGCGCTCGTCGCGGCCGCCGAGCATCGCGTCGAACGGCTGCGCGCCCGGCACGTACAGCAGCAGCGTGTAGCTCTGGTTGCCCTCGACGCGGTTGTGGGTCCACGCCAGCGGATCGTTGAAGTCGTGGCCGAAGGACTTGTAGAACGCCTGGTAGTCGGCGTCGGTCAGCTCGGACTTGGGCCGCATCCACAGGGCGGAGGCCTGGTTGACGGCCTCGAACTCGCCGTCGGGCTTGCCGTCCTTGGACGCCTGCATGCGGATCGGGAACGCGACGTGATCGGAGTAGCGCGCGATCAGGTCGCGCAGCTTCCAGCCGTCGAGGAACTCGCGCTCGTCGGGCTTCAGATGCAGCACGATCCGCGTGCCGCGCTCGGGCACCGCGAGGGTCTCGAGCGAGTACTCGCCGGTGCCGCCGGACTCCCAGCGCACGCCGTCCGCCTCGGCCGCGTCGGCGCGACGCGTCGTCAGCGTGACCTTGTCGGCGACGATGAAGGCCGAATAGAAGCCGACGCCGAACTGGCCGATCAGCCGGCTGTCCTTGCGCGCGTCGCCCGACAGCGCATCGAGGAACCGGCGCGTGCCCGAACGCGCGATCGTACCGATGTTGTCGATGACCTCCTCGCGGCTCATGCCGATGCCGTTGTCGGTCAGCGTCAGCGTGCCGGCGTCCGGATCCCAGCTCAGATCGACGTGGAGATCGGCGTCGCCGGCGAGCAGCTCGGGACGGGCCAGGGCCTCGAAACGCAGCTTGTCGAGCGCATCGGAGGCGTTCGAGATCAGCTCGCGCAGGAAGATCTCCTTGTGCGAGTACAGCGAATGCGTGACCAGGTGCAGGACCTGGGCGACCTCCGCCTCGAAGCGGCGGGTTTCAGCGGTTGCGGTCATGTGGAGCGGACTCCTCCCGTGGATGATCTGCCGCGCCTATGAGGGCGGCTGAGGCCGCTTTCAATCCGCCCAAAAAAAACAAACCGGCCGCCTTGCGGCGGCCGGTTTGCGACGAGGAGCACAGACGCGACTCGATGCTCCAAGACGTTGATCAAGCCTGATTCTTCGCGTGAGCGCCGAGGTCTTCCTTGATGCGGGCCGCCTTGCCTTCCAGGCCACGCAGGTAGTAGAGCTTGGCGCCGCGCACCTTGCCGTGACGCTTGACGACGACCGAATCGATGATCGGGCTGTGCGTCTGGAAGACGCGCTCGACGCCGGTGCCGTGCGAGATCTTGCGAACCGTGAACGCGGAGTTGAGACCGGCGTTCTTCTTGGCGATCACCACGCCTTCGTAGGCCTGCACGCGCTCGCGGTTGCCTTCCTTGACCTTGACGTTGACGACCACGGTGTCGCCCGGCGAGAACGCCGGCAGCTCACGGGTCATCTGGGCGGCTTCGAACTGCTGAATGATGTTGCTCATGACACTCACCAAATAATGATCGTTGTAGATTGTTTCAGTCAGTCCGGTCCTTGCCCGCTTCTGCCTGATCCCGTGCCGTCACGTACTCACGGCGAAACTCGTCCAGCAATCGTCGCGACTGTGCGTCCAGCTCGACCCGCGCCAGCAGATCCGGGCGACGCAGCCACGTCCGCCCCAGCGCCTGCTTGCGGCGCCAGCGCCGGATCGCGGCGTGGTCGCCCGACAGCAGCACCGGCGGCACCTCGCCCCACGCATCGCGGACCGGCCGCGTGTAATGGGGACAATCGAGCAGTCCGTCCGAGAACGAATCCTGCTGCGCCGACTGCGCGTCGCTCAACGCACCTTCCTGCAACCTTCCGACCGCATCGATCAGCACCGCCGCGGCCAGCTCGCCGCCGGACAGCACGTAGTCGCCGATCGAGACTTCCTCGTCCACCGCTTCGGCCAGCAGGCGCTCGTCCACGCCCTCGTAGCGACCGCACAGCAGGACCAGTCGCGGTCCGCGTGCGAGCTGCGCCACCTTGGCCTGCGTGAGCCGCGCTCCCTGCGGACTCAGGTAAATCGTCCTGGCCGGACCGCCCTCGGCACGCACCCGGTCGAGGGCGTCGCGCAAAGGACCGACCATCATCACCATGCCTGGACCGCCGCCGAACGGCCGATCGTCGACCGTGCGATGGTTGTCGGTGGCGAAATCGCGCGGGTTCCAGGTGCGAACCTCGAGCAGACCCCGCTCCCTCGCCCGGCCGACCACGCCGGCACCGGCACAGGCCTCGATCAGCTCGGGAAAAAGCGTGATGACGTCGATCCGCATCGCGCCCGTACCCACACCGATCAGAACTCCGGATCCCAGTCGACGACGATGCGACGTGCCTCGAAGTCGACTTCCTTGACGAACGGCCCGGTCACGAACGGAATCAACCGTTCCTTCTCGCCGTCGACGACGAACAGGACATCGTTCGCGCCGGTCGCGATCAGATGCGACACCGTGCCCAGACCGGCCCCGTCCACCGTGACGACGGCCAGCCCTTCCAAATCGACCCAGTAGTACTCGTCCTTGTTCGGACGCGGCAATACCGATCGTCTCACGCGGATCTCGGCGCCGATCCAGGCGGCGGCCTCGTCGCGGTCGGCGACGCCGGGCAACTGGGCGACGATGCCCTTGCCCTGCTCGCGCCCGTGACTTCCCCGGAATTCCCGTTCCGCGGAGGCCGTCTTCAACAGCCACGGCTGGTAGCTGAAGATCTGCATCCGGGGCTCGGTCCACGACTCCAGCCGGACCCAACCCTGTACGCCGTAAAGCCCGACGATCCTGCCGAGCAGGATCAGCCGGTCCTCGATCATGTCGCTCAGGCCGCCTGGGCCGGCGCCTTGGACGCTTCCTTGTACAGCGCCTGCACGCGACCGGTCAGCTGGGCGCCCTTGGCGACCCACTGCTTGACGCGGTCGGTGTCGATCTGCAGACGCACGTCCTTGCCCGCGGCGATCGGATTGAAGAAGCCGATGCGCTCGATGTTGCGGCCATCACGCGCATTGCGCTCGTCGGTCACGACGATGTGGTAGAACGGCCGCTTCTTGGCACCGCCACGGGACAGGCGAATCTTGACCATTGTAAGTCTCTGAATTCTTGGACGAAAATATGAGCCGACCGGGCGACGGCACACGATCGTGTGCACAGGCCGGCCGAGCGAGCCGCGTATTCTAGCCGAAACGCGAAAAAATGAAAGCCCGGTGCGGGTTTAGACGGTCCCACGCGACCGGCGCGGATCCGGGTCAGCGCGGCGGCAGCATTCCGCCGCCGCCCATGCCGCGCATCGCGCCCTTCATCTGCCGCATCAGGCCCTTGATGCCGCCGCTGCCGAGCTTGGCCATCATCTTTTCCATCTGCTGGTACTGCTTGAGCAGACGGTTGACGTCGGCCGGCTGCTGGCCGGCACCGCGCGCGATGCGCGCGCGCCGCGAGCCGTTGAGCAGATCCGGGTGGCGCCGCTCCTTCTTGGTCATCGAGTTGATGATCGCGATCATCCGATGGACCTCCTTGTCGTTGACCTTCGACTTGACCTGATCGGGCAGCGCATTGACGCCCGGCAGCTTCTCGAGCAGCGAGGACATGCCGCCCATGTTGACCATCTGCTCGAGCTGGTCCTTCATGTCGTTGAGGTCGAAGCGCTTGCCCTTGATGACCTTCTCGGCGAGCTTCTGAGCCTTCTCCTGGTCGACCTTGCGCTCGACCTCCTCGACCAGCGACAGCACGTCGCCCATGCCGAGGATGCGCTGCGCGACGCGGTCGGGATGGAACGGCTCGAGCGCGTCGGACTTCTCGCCGGCGCCCATGAACTTGACCGGGCGTCCGGTGATGTAACGCACCGACAAGGCCGCGCCGCCGCGCGCGTCGCCGTCGGTCTTGGTCAGCACGACGCCGGTCAGCGGCAGCGCCTCGGAGAATGCCTTGGCCGTATTGGCCGCGTCCTGGCCGGTCATCGCGTCGACGACGAACAGCGTCTCGACCGGGTCGAGCGCCGCGTGCAGCGCCTTGATCTCGTCCATCATCGCCGCGTCGACGTGGAGTCGGCCGGCGGTGTCGACGATCAGCACGTCGGCGAAGTTCTTGCGCGCCGCGTCGAGCGCCGAACGCGCGATCGCGATCGGCTGATCGGCGCCGCTGGACGGGTGGAACAGCACCTCGACCTGCTCGGCCAGCGTGCGCAGCTGCTCGATCGCGGCCGGACGGTAGACGTCGCAGCTGACGACCATGACCTTCTTCTTGCGGCGCTCGCGCAGGAACCGCGCGAGCTTGGCGACCGTGGTCGTCTTGCCGGCGCCCTGCAGGCCGGCCATCAGGATCACCGCCGGCGGCGCCGCCGCGAGATTGAGGTCGGCATTCGCCGTTCCCATCACCGCGGTCAGCTCGTCGCGGACCACCTTGATCAGGGCCTGGCCGGGCGTCAGGCTCTTGAGCACTTCCTGGCCGATCGCGCGCACCTGCACGCGCTGGATCAGCGCCTGCACCACCGGCAGCGCGACGTCCGCCTCGAGCAGCGCGACGCGCACCTCGCGCAGGGCTTCGCGAATATTGGACTCGGTCAGGCGTCCGCGGCCACGCAGGCGCTCGACCGTCGAGGATAGACGCTGGCTGAGGGATTCGAACATGGCGATCGGCGGCGGCACGAAAAAACGGCCGGCGAGTATATCAGCGCGGCCGCGCGCGCCGGCGCATCGTGCTGCGCGGCCACGGCAGCGCAGTTCGCCGCGTTCCGATGCCCGCGCCGCTGTGCGACACTCGCCGCATGCCGACCTCCCTGCTCAGCGCGTTCGCGATCGCCGACTACGTGATCGCAGCGGTCCTGCTCGCGCTGCCGATCGCGCGGCTGCCGGCACCGGCGCGCGGCATCGCGCTGCTGCTGGCGACGCTGGCGGCGGCCGTCCATGCGACGCTGATCTTCGGCATGCACCGCGGCGGGCTCGATCTGCACTTCTTCGCGGCGCTGTCGCTGGCCGGCTTCGGCGTCGCGGCGCTGACGCTGCTGGTCAATCTGTTCCGGCCGGTGGCCGGCCTCGGCGTGATCGTGTTCCCGCTCGCCGCCGCGCTGCTCGCGGTCGACGTCTACGTCGCGCCCGAGACGCGCCCGCAACCGCTGGAATGGCAGATCACGCTGCACGCCGGCTTCGCGCTGCTCGCCTACAGCCTGCTCAGCATCGCCGCGCTGCTGGCGATCCTGCTGGCCTTGCAGGAACGCGCGCTGCGGCGCCGTGCGTTCGACTCCGGCCTGATCCGCGCGCTGCCGCCGCTGACGCTGACCGAGGCGCTGATGTTCCGGCTGATCGCGGCCGGCTTCGCGTTCCTGACGCTGACCCTGGTCAGCGGCGTGCTGTTCGTCGACGACCTGTTCGCGCAGCACCTGGTCCACAAGACCGTGCTGTCGATCGCGTCCTGGCTGGTCTTCGGACTGCTGCTGTTCGGCCGCTGGCGCTGGGGCTGGCGCGGCCGCCGCGCGGTGCGCCTGACCCTGATCGGCATGGCGGTGCTGCTGCTGGCGTTCTTCGGCAGCAAGTTCGTGCTCGAGCTGGTGCTGAAGAAAGGCGTCTGAGGCGCGCGTCCCGGCGCACATGCGCGGCGGCCGTCGCGCAGCGTCAGCCCCGGCACCTCGATGACGCTACGGCCCGTGCGCCCAGCGTCGGCAGGCGGTGACCGGGCGCCCGGCAGCAGTCCTTGGATGCCTGCCGGCCGGCAGCGGCGATCCAGTGCTCGCGAAGGTTCGTGCGTGCGCCACGTCCGCGCGCACCCGCACGAACAGGTCAGAGATCGCGCACCGCCTCGAGCGCGTCGCCGAGCCGGTCGACGCCGATCACCTTCAGGTCGCCGAGGCTGCCGCGTTTGGGCGCATTGGCCTTCGGCACGATCGCATGACGGAAGCCATGCGTGGCCGCCTCGCGCAGGCGCTCCTCGCCGTTGGGCACCGGGCGGATCTCGCCGGACAGTCCGATCTCGCCGAATGCGACGAGCTTGTCCGGCAGTGCGCGGTCGCGAAAGCTCGACAGCACCGCCAGCACGACCGGCAGGTCGGCGGCGGTCTCCTGCACACGGATGCCGCCGACGATGTTGACGAAGACGTCCTGGTCGTAGACCGCCGCGCCGCCGTGCCGGTGCAGTACCGCCAGCAGCATCGCCAGACGGTTCTGCTCGAGGCCCAGCGTGACGCGGCGCGGATTGGCCAGCGGCGAGGCGTCGACCAGCGCCTGGACCTCGACCAGCAGCGGTCGCGTGCCCTCGCGCGTCACCATGACCGCGCTGCCGGGCGTCGGCTGTGCATGCGCGGACAGGAAGATCGCCGAGGGATTGGGCACTTCCTTGAGGCCCTTCTCGGCCATCGCGAACACGCCCAGTTCGTTGACGGCGCCGAAGCGGTTCTTGAACGCGCGCAGGATGCGGAAGCGGCTGCCCGACTCGCCCTCGAAATACAGCACCGCGTCGACCATGTGCTCGAGCACGCGCGGCCCGGCGATGCCGCCCTCCTTGGTCACGTGCCCGACCAGGAACACGCTGGTGCCGGTCTCCTTCGCGAAGCGCACCAGCCGCGCCGCGGCCTCGCGGACCTGGCTGACCGAACCGGGCGCGGCGGTCAGCAGCTCGGTCCAGATCGTCTGGATCGAATCGACGACCAGCACCTGCGGACGCGCCTCGGCAACCTCGGCGAGGATGCGTTCGATCGAGGTCTCGGCCAGCGCCTGGACGCCCTCGAGCGGCACGCCGAGCCGCTGGCCGCGCGCGGCGACCTGAGCCAGGCTCTCCTCGCCGGTCACGTACAGGCCGCGCAGGCGCTGCCCGATCGTGCCGAGCGTCTGCAGCAGCAGCGTCGACTTGCCGATGCCCGGATCGCCGCCGATCAGCACGACCGAGCCGGCGACCAGGCCGCCGCCGAGCACGCGGTCGAGCTCGCCGATGCCGGTCGGGCTGCGCTGCTCGGCCTCGCCGGCGACGCTCGCGAGCGAGGTGACCTTGGCCGGCCCCGCCGCGCCGGCGTAGCCGCCGCGTCGTGCCGCCGGGGACGATTTCTCGGACTCGACGACGATCTCGCTCAGCGTGTTCCAGACGCCGCATTCGGTGCACTGGCCCTGCCACTTGGCATGGGCCGCACCGCATTCGGTGCAGACGTAGGCGGTGCGCGCCTTGGCCATCAGCCGGCCTCCTCGGTGAAGCGCACGCGGCGCGTGACGCCGCAGGTGAGGTCGTAGCCGATCGTGCCGGCATGCGCCGCGACGTCCTCGACCGGCAGGCCGCGCCCCCACAGGATCACCGGATCGCCGATCCGCGCCTCGGGATGCGCACGCAAGTCGATCGTGACCAGGTCCATCGAAACGCGGCCGACGATCGGCACGGGACGGCCGTCGAGCAGGACCGGCGTGCCGCTCGCGGCCGAGCGCGGATAGCCGTCGCCGTAGCCGATCGCGACGACGCCGACCGCCATGTCCTCCGGGCATTGCCAGGCCGATGCGTAGCCGATCCGGTCGCCGCGCGCGAGGCGGTTGATCGCGATCAGACGGCTCGACAGCGTCATCGCCGGACGGAAGCCGAAATCGGCACCGACGCGGCCTTCGACGACCGAGATGCCGTACAGCGCGCCGCCGGCGCGTACCCAGTCGCCGTGTGCCTCGGGCCAGCCGAGCACGCCGGCGGAGTTGGCCAGCGCGCGCTCGCCGGCGAGTCCGGCGGTGGCGGCCTCGAACGCGTCGATCTGGCGTGTCGTCAGCGGATCGTCGAACGCATCGGAATTGGCGAAGTGCGTCATCAGGCCGATGTCGCGATGGACGCTCGACAGCTCGCGCAGCCGCGCGTAGGCCTCGCGCACGTGCTGCGGCGCGAAGCCGAGCCGGTGCATGCCGGTGTCGATCTTGAGCCAGACGCGCAGCGGACGCGCATCGCGATCGGCCGCCAGCCAATCGATCTGGACCGGATGGTGGATCACCGACTCGAGGTTGAGCCGGCGCATCTCCGACAGATCGGCCGGCTCGTCGAGCCCGGACAGCACGACGATGCGCTGCGAGACGCCCGCCGCACGCAGGCGCTGGCCGTCGGCGATGCAGGCGACGCCGAAACCGTCGGCGCCCTGCAGTGCGCGCGCGACGCGCTCCAGGCCGTGACCGTAGCCGTCGGCCTTGACGATCGCCATGACCTTGCGGCCGGGCGCGAGCTCGCGCACGCGGCGCAGGTTCTCGCGCAAGGCGTCGATGTGGATCGTCGCGCTGCTGGCGCGCATGCCTCAGGTGCTCCCGATCACGGAACGCAGCGATCGCACGCCGTCGACGCAGCGCCGAACGCGTCCGCGGCGCATCGAGCCCCGATGCGTCCGGCGCATCGCGGCCGGCTCACTCGAAGCTGCCCGAATAGCTGTCCGAGGCATAGTTCTCGAACTTCGTGTACTGGCCGAGGAACGTCAGCTTGACCGTGCCGGTCGGGCCGTTTCGCTGCTTGCCGATGATGACCTCGGCCAGTCCCTTGTCCGGCGAATCGGGGTTGTAGTACTCGTCGCGGTAGATGAACATGATCAGGTCGGCGTCCTGTTCGATGGCGCCCGACTCGCGCAGGTCGCTCATCATCGGTCGTTTGTCGGCGCGCTGTTCGAGCGAGCGGTTGAGCTGGGACAGTGCGATCACCGGCACGTCCAGCTCCTTGGCCAGCGCCTTGAGTCCACGCGAGATTTCTGAAATTTCGGTGGCGCGGTTCTCCGTGTTTCCGGGCACCTGCATCAGCTGCAGGTAATCGATGACGATCAGTCCCAGATCGTGCTCGCGCTTGAGCCGGCGCGACCGCGCGCGCAGCTCGCCCGGCGACAGCGCCGGCGTGTCGTCGATGAAGATCTTCACTTCCGAGAGCATCGTGATCGCGCTGGTCACGCGCGGCCACTCCTCCTCGGCGAGGTCGCCGGTACGCAGGTGCTGCTGGTTGATGCGGCCGAGCGAGGAGATCAGTCGGAACGCCAGCTGCGAGGCCGACATTTCCATCGAGAACACCGCGACGGCCTTCTTGCCGCGCATCGCCGCCGCCTCGGCCAGGTTCAGCGCGAGCGCGGTCTTGCCCATCGACGGACGCGCCGCGAGGATGATCAGGTCCGACGGCTGCAGGCCGGTGGTCTTCTCGTCCAGATCGGTGAAGCCGGTCGTCAGGCCGGTGATCGTGCCGCGGTTCTCGTAGCGGTGGTGCAGGATCTGGAACGCGTCCTTGACGGCCTGGCGCATCGGCACGAAGCCCTTGCGTCCGCGCGCGCCGGCCTCGGCGATCTGGAACACCTGCTGCTCGGCCGACTCGAGCAGTTCCTGGCTCGAGCGGCCCTCGGGCTGGTAGGCCGCGCCGGCGATCTCGGTGCCGGTGTCGATCAGCTGCCGCAGCACCGATTTCTCGCGCACGATATCGGCGTAGGCGACGATGTTGGCCGCGCTCGGCGTCGTGTTGGCGAGCTCGACGACGTAGCCGACGCCGCCGACCATGTCGGCCAGGTTCTGCGACTGGAACCATTCCCCGAGCGTGATCGCATCGTAGGGCATGTTCTTGGCCGACAGCTCGCCGATCGCGCGGAAGATCAGGCGATGGTCCTTGCGGTAGAAGTCGTCCTCGCCGATGCGGTCGGCGACGCGGTCCCAGGATTCGGGCGCCAGCATCAGGCCGCCGAGCACGGCTTGTTCGGCTTCGATCGAGTGCGGCGGCACGCGCAGCGCCTCGACGCTGGCGGCGCTCTTGCGTTCGGAAAAGGCGGGCATGGAGTCGGGGACCGGAGAGGCGACAGGGGCGAGGTCCATCATCGACAAGCGCGTCTCGCCTGTCGAGATGACAACTCTGTGGACGTGCGCGGGACAAGCTGTGGACAACTGCCGCGCGGCCTGGGGATAAAGCGGCTGCGCGCCTGTGGACGACGCCGGTCCCGACGCAAAAAAAAAGACGGGCGCCGAAGCGCCCGTCGACCGTACGCGTGAAACCGTTCGATCAGCCGGCGGCGACGACGACCTTGATCGTCGTGTGCACGTCGGCGTGCAGGTGCACCGGCACCTCGTACTCGCCGACGTTGCGGATCGGGCCGTCGGCGAGGATGACCTCGCTCTTGCCGAGCGCATGACCGGCCTCGGTGAAGGCCTCGGCGATGTCGCGCGGGCCGACCGAGCCGAACAGCTTGCCTTCCGGGCTGGCATGCGCGGTCAGCGTGACGCTGGCGCTCTCCAGTGCGGCCTTGCGCGCTTCGGCGCCGGCGAGCTGCTGGTTGGCCTTGGCCTCGTAGTCGGCGCGGCGCTGTTCGAACTGCGCGAGGTTCTCGGCGGTCGCCGGCGCAGCCTTGCCCTGCGGGACGAGGAAGTTGCGGCCGTAACCCGGCTTGACGTTGACCTTGTCGCCGAGGTTGCCGAGGTTCTTCACTTTCTGAAGAAGGATGAGTTCCATGAAATGTGCTCCGTATTCGTTAGCACCGGTCCTGCCGGTGCAGCGTGGGCTGTCCGAATGAGGACGATGAGGACGGTCGGCGCGCCGCAGCCCTCGCGGGCGCGGCGCGCAGGCCGGATCAGTGGCTGTCGCTGTACGGCAGCAGCGCGAGGAAGCGCGCGCGCTGGATCGCCGTGGTCAGCTGACGCTGGTAGCGCGCCTTGGTACCGGTGATGCGGCTCGGCACGATCTTGCCGGTCTCGGTCACGTACTGGCGCAGCGTGTTGAGATCCTTGTAGTCGATCTCGGTCACGCCTTCGGCGGTGAAGCGGCAGAACTTCTTGCGGCGGAAGAACATCTTGGACATGGGATGGATTCCTGGACGGGTCGAGGGACGGCCGGCTTACTCGGCGGCCGGGGCGTCGGCGGGGGCGCTCTCGGCGCCGGCCTCGGCGTTGCGCGGCGCGCGACGGCTGCGCGGCTCGTCGTCGAAGCTGTCGCCGCCGAAGCCTTCCTCGTCGCGACGACGGCGCTCGCCGCCCTTGTCGTCCTTGTTCTTCATGATCGCCGACATCTCGGTGACGATGTCCTCGCGCTTCATGATCAGATGACGCAGCACCGCGTCGTTGAAGCGGAAGCCGGTCTCCAGATCGTTCAGCGCGCCCTGGCCGCACTCCACGTTCATCAGCACGTAGTGCGCCTTGGCGAGGTTCTGGATCGGATAGGCCAGCTGGCGGCGGCCCCAGTCTTCCAGACGGTGGACCTTGCCGCCGTCGTTTTCGATCAGCGCCTTGTAGCGCTCGATCATGCCGGGAACCTGCTCGCTCTGGTCAGGGTGGACCAGAAACACGATTTCGTACTGACGCATGGCGTTACCTTGTGGGTGTCCGCGCGAGGCGGGGGCAGCCTCCCGGCGCGACGCGGCGGTGAGGCAAGGACACCTCGACGACCCGGGGCCGACGAGGGGGCGCGCATGGTAGTCGAACCGCCGCGCATCCGCAAGCGCGCGCCGGCAAAGGAAAATCAGGCCGGCGCGTCGACCGTGAAGCTCTCGCCGCAGCCGCAGGCGCCGGTCGCGTTGGGATTGCGGAACACGAACGTGGCGTTGAGCCCCTGCCGCTGGAAGTCGATCTCGGTGCCGTCGATGAACGGCAGCCACTTGCGGTCGACGACGACGCGGACGCCGTCGGCCTCGAAGACGCGGTCGTCCTCGCCGATCGACTCGGCCAGATCGACGGTGTATCCATAGCCCGAGCAGCCGGTGCGCTTGATGCCGAAACGGACCGCATCGGCGCGGCCTTCGCTGCGTGCGATGAAGTCGCGCATGCGCGACTGGGCGGCGGGAGTGAGCTGGATCGTCATCGGATGGGCGCGGCGGAATCGAACGGGATCGAGTGTAGCACCGCAGCCGTTCGCCCCATCGGATGGGCTATCATGAACGGTCTATCGGGCGTTCCGTCCAGATGGCCGCCGCAGGCGCCGTTTCAAGGCCATTCCGAGGACCCCTCGCGACGGCGGCCGGCCGCCCTTCATCCGATTCGCCAGAGGAAACCATGTCTGAGGGTATCGTCGTCGACGTCAAGCACGCATTGTCCGGCGCGGTGGCGCCCGGCAGCGCGATCACCGTGCGCGGCTGGGTGCGCACGCGGCGCGATTCGAAGGCCGGGCTGTCGTTCGTGACCGTCAGCGACGGCTCGTGTTTCGACCCGATCCAGGTCGTCGCGACCAGCGACCTGTCCAACTACGCCGAGGAGATCGCGCGCCTGACCGCCGGCTGCTCGGTCGTCGCCAGCGGCACCCTGGTCGCCTCGCAGGGCAAGGGCCAGGGCTTCGAGATCCAGGCCAGTGCGATCGAGGTGCTCGGCTGGGTCGACGATCCGGAGACCTATCCGATCCAGCCCAAGCCGCATTCGCTGGAGTTCCTGCGCGAGGTCGCGCATCTGCGCCCGCGCACGAACCTGTTCGGCGCGGTCACGCGCGTGCGCCACACGATCGCGCAGGCGATCCACCGCTTCTTCCACGAGAACGGCTTCTACTGGATCAACACGCCGATCATCACGACGTCCGACGCCGAAGGCGCCGGCCAGATGTTCCGCGTCTCGACGCTGGACCTGATGAACCTGCCGCGCACCGACCGCGGCGCGATCGACTTCCACCGCGACTTCTTCGGCCGCGAGGCATTCCTGACGGTGTCCGGCCAGCTCAATGCCGAGACCTACTGCCTGGCGCTCAGCAAGGTCTATACGTTCGGCCCGACGTTCCGCGCCGAGAATTCCAACACCGCTCGGCATCTGGCCGAGTTCTGGATGATCGAGCCGGAGATCGCTTTCGCCGATCTCAACGACGACGCCAACCTCGCCGAGGCGCTGCTCAAGTACGTCTTCAAGGCCGTGCTCGACGAGCGTGCCGACGACATGGCGTTCTTCGCCGAGCGCATCGAGAAGACCGCGATCTCGCGCCTGGAGACGTTCCTGGCGGCGCCGTTCGCGCGCGTGGACTACGGCGAGGCGATCGAGATCCTGTCGCGTTCGGGCAAGTCGTTCGAGTATCCGGTCGCCTGGGGCGCCGACCTGCAGACCGAGCACGAGCGCTATCTCGCCGAGGAGCACGTCGGCCGCCCGGTCGTCGTGATGAACTACCCGGAGAAGATCAAGGCGTTCTACATGCGCCTCAACGACGACGGCCGCACGGTCGCGGCGATGGACGTGCTCGCACCGGGCATCGGCGAGATCGTCGGCGGCTCGCAGCGCGAGGAGCGGCTGGACCTGCTCGACGCGCGCATGGGCCAGTTCGGCCTGGATCCCGCGCACTACCAGTGGTACCGCGACCTGCGCCGCTACGGCAGCGTGCCGCACGCCGGATTCGGCCTGGGCTTCGAGCGTCTCGTGGTCTACGTATGCGGCCTGTCCAACATCCGCGACGCGATCCCGTTCCCGCGCGCGCCCGGCCAGGCCGAATACTGATGCTGGTCGGCGCCTCGCGCGAGTTCCTGCTGATCATGGGGCTGGGCCTGATCGTCGCGGGTCTGACCACCTACGTCATCATCGGCATCCTGTCGGTCGTGCACGTACGCGACAAGCACCCGGCGCTGCGCGCCGAGCTCGGCGCCAACATCGCCGCACCGCGCATGATCGGCTGGTTCCTGCGTGCGCGCTATCGCGCCGCCGGCGACGCCGCGCTCAATGCGATCGCGCTGCCCGGCTGCATCGGCGCGTGGTCGATCGTCGCCGGCATCGTCTGCGTCATCGTCTCCAAGGGTATGGCTTATGTCTGACAACGAACGCTCGACCGCGGCGGACGATCCGGCCGTCGAGATCGAATGGTGGCTGGCCGTCCACGGCGATACGCTGATCTGGGCGCGGCTGTCGGTGCTCGACTCGGGCATCGCCGAGGTGTTCGACTGCGACGGCCGCGTGCTGCGCTACGACGACGACCAGGCCGGCCGCGCCGCCCTGCTCGATGCGGAGTTCCGCGCGCTCGACGGCCTCGACGAGGAGGACGCCGCGGTGCTCGGCTTCGACCTGGAATCGATCGAGCCGCCGCGCGGCGACGAAGACGAGGATCTGATCCCGCAGATGATCGTCAAACTGGTCGGACACGCCTGATGAATCTCGATCTGACCGGACGTCACGCCCTGGTCTGCGGCGCCTCGCAGGGCATCGGCCGCGCCACCGCGATCGAACTGGCCCAGCTCGGCGCCGACGTCACCGTGCTGGCGCGCAGCGAGGCGCGCCTGCAGGATCTGGTCGCCGCGCTGCCGCGTCTGTGCGAGGACCAGCGCCACGGCTACGTGGCCGCCGACATGACCGATGCCGCGCAGCTGCGCGCGCGGATCGAGGCGGTCGCGAGCGCCCACCCGATCCAGATCGTCGTCAACAACACCGGCGGTCCGCCCGGCGGCCGCGCCAGCGACGCGGCGACCGGCGCGTTCCTGGAGGCCTTCAATCAGCATCTGATCGCCGCGCAGTCGGTGCTGCAGGCCACCCTGCCCGGCATGCAGGCGGCCGGCTACGGCCGCATCGTCAACGTGATCTCGACCTCGGTGAAGGAACCGATCCGCAATCTCGGGGTCTCCAACACGGTCCGCGGCGCCGTCGCGAGCTGGGCCAAGACGCTGGCCGGCGAGCTCGGCGGCCACGGCATCACCGTCAACAACGTGCTGCCGGGCTATACGCGGACCGGACGGCTCGACCAGATCCTGGCCGATCGCGTCAGCGCGACCGGCCGAGACGAACGCGACATCGTGCAGGGCATGCTGGCCAGCGTGCCGGCCGGCCGCTTCGCCGAGCCTGCGGAGATCGCCCAGGTCGTGGCGTTCCTCGCCTCGCCGGCGGCCGGCTACGTCAACGGCGTCAACGTGCCGGTCGACGGAGGCCGCACGCTCTCGCTCTGAACGGCGCCCGACTGCGCCCCGTGCCACCGCGGCCCTGGGCCGGGGCACGCGGCGCGATCGGGTACCATTACCGCCTCGCTCAGGTACCGATCGCCCATGAAGAAGCTGCTGTTCACCCTGTTCGTCGTCTGCCTCGGCACCGTGTCGCTTGGCCGCGCGCAAACCCTGCCGGTCGAGTCGCTCGACAGCATCGTCGCGGTCATCGACGACGACATCGTGCTGCGCAGCGAACTGGATCGCGACGTGCAGATGATCCGCCAGCAGTACGCGAGCAATCCGCAGCAGCTGCCGTCGATGGACGTGCTCGAGCGCCAGGTGCTCGACCGGCTGATCCTGATGAAGCTGCAGGTCGCGCGCGCGACCACCAACGGCATCAAGATCCCCGACAGCGAGGTCGACCAGACGCTCGGCCGCATCGCCGAACAGAACAAGCTGACGGTGGCGCAGATGCGTCAGGCGCTGCAGGCGCAGGGCCAGTCCTACGACCAGTTCCGCCGCAGCGTGCGCGATCAGCTGACCGTGCAGGCGCTGCAGCAGCGCATGGTGCAGAGCCGCGTGCAGATCAGCGACGCCGAGATCGACAGCGTCATCAAGAACGGCAAGCTGCGCCGCGGCCAGATCCATCTGGCCTACATCCTGGTCGGCCTGGCCGACGGCGCGACGCCGGACCAGATCGAGGAGGCACGCGCCAAGGCCGAGGACGTCAAGGCGCAGATCGACGGCGGCCTGGATTTCGCGGCGGCCGCGATCCGCTTCTCCGACGCGCAGAATGCGCTGGACGGCGGCGACCTGGGCTGGCGCCCGTACGATCAGGTGCCGGCCGCGTTCGCCGACGTCGCCGAGCAGATGCAGCCGGGCCAGGTGTCGGTGCCGCTGCGCGGGCCCAACGGCTTCCACATCCTCAAGCTGATCGAGCGGCGCGACCAGAACACGCAGCTGATCACCGAGTATCACGCGCGCCACATCCTGATCAAGGCCAGCGAGCTGACCAGCAACGAGCAGGCGCGCGCCACGGTCGAAGGCCTGCGCGCGCGTGCAGAGGCCGGCGAGGACTTCGGCAAGCTCGCCAAGCAGTACTCGGAAGATACCAACAACGCCAACCTCGAAGGCGACATGGGCTGGTTCCCGAAGGAAGGCTACGGCAGCCGCGTCGCCGAGGTGCTCGACACGCTCAAGGACAACCAGATCAGCCAGCCGTTCGAGACCGAGCTCGGCTGGCACGTGCTGCAGCTGCTCGGCACACGCAGCACCGACAAGACCCAGGACATCGAGCGCAACCAGGCGCGGCAGATGCTGATGAGCCGCAAGGCCGAGGACGAGTACCAGAGCTTCCTGCGCCAGCTGCGCTCGGAAAGCCACATCGAGATCCGCCTGCCCGGCGCCGAGGGCGCCGCCGCCCCGGCCGGCTGAGGCTTCGCGCCGGACTCCGGCGCCGCGACGATGACGACGTCGCCCGACCTGCCCTGCATCGCCGTCACCGCCGGCGAGCCCGCCGGCATCGGCCCCGAGCTCGTCGTGCGCCTGGCGGCGACCGACCTCGCCGCCGATCTCGTCGCGCTCGCCGCGCCCGAACAGCTCGCGGCCGCCGCCGAGTCGCTCGGCGTGCCGCTGCGGCTGCATCCGTACGAGACCGCCGCCCCGCGCCGGTCGCGCCGTGCCGGTGAGCTGCGCGTGCTGCCGGTGCCACTGCGTCGCCCGGTGAGGCCGGGCGCGCTCGATGTCGCCAACGCCGCGCATGTACTCGAGATGCTCGCGCGAGCCGCCGAGGGCGCCGAATCCGGTGAATTCGCCGCGATCGTCACCGCGCCGGTGCACAAAGGCATCATCAACGATGCCGGCGTCGCGTTCAGCGGTCACACCGAGTTCTTCGCCGAGCGCGCCGGCCGCGACGTGGCGATGATGCTGGTCGCCGACGCGCTGCGCGTCGCACTCGCGACGACCCATCTGCCGCTCGCGGCCGTGCCGGCCGCGATCACGCCGGCCGGCCTGGACACGATCCTGCGCATCGTCGAGCGCGACCTGCGCGAGCGCTTCGCGATCGCCCAGCCGACGATCGCCGTGCTCGGCCTCAATCCGCATGCTGGCGAAGGCGGCCATCTCGGGCGCGAGGAGATCGAGACGATCGTGCCGGTCCTCGAGCGGCTCAGGGGCGAAGGCCTGCGCCTGATCGGACCGCTGCCGGCCGATACCGCGTTCCTGCCCGATCGCCTCGCCGGCTACGACGCCGTCCTGGCGATGTATCACGACCAGGGCCTGCCGGTGCTCAAGCACGTCGGGTTCGGCCACGCCGTCAACGTCACGCTCGGGCTGCCGTACGTGCGCACCTCGGTCGATCACGGCACCGCGCTGGACCTCGCCGGCACCGGTCGCGCCGACGCCGGCAGCCTGATCGCGGCGACACGCCTGGCCCTGACCCTGGTCGGCCGGCAGCACGCATCGCGCTAGGACGCCTGCACGGCTCGATCGATCTGCGGCGCAGCGCAGGCCGCGATCGGACGCCCGATATCGGAACGCCGGGATGCCGGCCCAGTAGCCGATGTGCCCGAGTGGCGCCGCGACCGACCCGCGCCGATCTAGCGCCGGCGCATCCACGGCACCTTCTCGAACACCAGCGCGACCGCCAGCAGCACCAGCGCGCTGCCGGCGAGGCTGATCCAGGTCGGGTGCTCGCCGAGAAACGCCGCGCCCCAGATCTGCGCGAAGATCGGCACCAGGAACGTATTGGTCACGGCCTTCTCGGTGCCGATGTCGTGCAGCAGGCGGAAGTACAGCACGTAGGCCAGGCCGGTACAGACCAGTCCGAGCGCGACCAGCGACAGCACGACGCCGAGCGCCGGCAGCGCCGACGGCAGATGGGCCAGCCCGAGCGGCGCCAGCACCACCGCGGCGCCGAGCTGGCTGCAGCCGGCCAGCACGAGCGGATCGGTATCGGCGTAGTGGCGCCGGATGTGCAGCGCGCTCCCCGCGTACATCAGCGAGGCCGCCAGCGCCAGCGCGAACGCGAGCAGCGAGGGCACGCCGAACGCGACGCTGCCGTAGCGCGCGAGTACCGCGACGCCGAGCAGACCGACGAGGACGCCGGCCAGCTTCGAGGTCGACGGGCGCTGCCGCATGAGCGCCCACAGCAGCAGCACCGTGAACAGCGGCACCGTGGCGTTGACGACGGCCAGATAGCCGGCCGGCAGCCGATGCGCGGCCAACGCGAAGAACAGGAACGGCAGTCCGGCGCTGAACGCACCGAGCAGCAGATAACCGCGCCAGCGCCGGCGCAGGTCGAGCGGCCGCCGCAGCAATCGCAGCATGACCAGCAGCAGGGCCGCCGACAGCGCCAGGCGCGCGGCCGCGGTGAAGCTCGCGCCGACCGCCGGGACGGTGACGCGCTGGAACAGGAACGAAGCGCCCCAGATCATGCCGAGCAGGATCAGGCGGGCCAGTGAAGCCGGCGTCATGGCGTTGCAGGACCGATCGAACGGAGGCGGCGCCTCCCGTCCGCCATCATAGGCATGGAAAGCGGGCCGAAGAATGGCCACACTCTGGCGATGCGAGAACCTGCCCACCCCACTCACGTCCCGCGCAAGCGTTTCGGACAGCATTTCCTGCACGACGCCGGCCTGATCGAGCGCATCGTCCAGGCGATCGCGCCCGGGCCCGGCCAGGCCCTGGTCGAGATCGGCCCCGGCGAGGGCGCGCTGACCGTGCCGGTGCTGCGCCGCGCCGGCCACATGACCGTGATCGAGCTCGACCGCGATCTGGCGCCGCGGCTGCACGCGCGCGCCGAGGGCATCGGCACGCTGACCGTCATCAACGCCGACGTGCTCGGCGTCGACCTCGCCGCGCTCGCGTCGGACGGCCCCGTGCGCGTGATCGGCAACCTGCCGTACAACATCTCGACGCCGATCCTGTTCCACTGCCTCGATCATCTCGACGCGATCGCCGACATGCACTTCATGCTGCAGAAGGAAGTCGTCGAGCGCATGGCGGCCGCGCCCGGCAGCAAGGTCTACGGCCGCCTCAGCGTCATGCTGCAGCTGAGCTGCCATGTCGAGCCGCTGCTCGACGTGCCGCCCGGCGCGTTCCGGCCGCCGCCGAAGGTCGATTCGCAGGTCGTGCGGTTGACGCCGCTGCCGCGCGAGGCGCGCCCGGCGCCACAGCTGGCGCCGGCGATCGAACGGGTCGTCCGCGCCGCGTTCGGCCAGCGCCGCAAGACGCTGTCCAATGCGCTGGGCGGCGTGCTGCCGGCCGCTGCGATCGAGGCCTGCGGCATCGATCCGCGCCAGCGCGCCGAGCAGCTGGCACCCGAGGCCTACGTCGCACTGGCCGGCCGGCTCTGAACGCGCGCGCCGAAACCGGCACGGTCCGGGCCGCCGCGGCGCGGCAATCTTGCCGGGAGCAGTCGCCTCCCCGACAATGGGGCCGAATGAGACCCGACAAGCCTTACCAGATCGACGTCTCGGTCGCCGCGCGCTTCCTCGACGAGCAGTCCGCGCCGGCCGAGAACCGCTACGTATTCGCCTACACGATCACCATCGCCAACACCGGCAGCGTACCGGCGCGGCTGATCAGCCGCCATTGGATCATCACCGACGGCAACGGCAAGATCAGCGAGGTCCGCGGCGAGGGCGTCGTCGGCGAACAGCCGTGGATGCGCCCCGGCGACGACTACAGCTACACCTCCGGCGCCGTCATCGAGACCTCGCTGGGCACGATGGAAGGCAGCTACCAGATGCTGGCCGACGACGGCACGCGCTTCGACGCGACGATCCCCGCCTTCGTGCTGTCGATTCCACGGACCGTCCACTGATGGCGACCTGGGCCATAGGGGACGTCCAGGGTTGCCACGACGAACTGGTCGGCCTGCTCGATCGGATCCACTACGATCCGGCCCGCGACACGCTGTGGTTCTGCGGCGATCTCGTCAACCGCGGCGGGCAGTCGCTCGAGGTGCTGCGCCTGGTGATGTCGCTCGGCGAACGCACCGTCAGCGTGCTCGGCAACCACGACCTGTCGCTGCTGGCCGTCGCCGAGCGCCGCGAGGAGGAACAGGCCAAGGTCAACCCCGAGCTGCGTGCGGTGCTGTTCGCGCCCGACCGCGACGAACTGCTCGGCTGGCTGCGTACGCGTCCGCTGCTGCACACCGACCGCACGCTCGGCTTCGCGCTGGTGCACGCCGGCCTGGCGCCGCGCTGGACGATCGAGCGCGCCGAGCGCGCCGCGCGCGAGGTCGAACAGCGCCTGCGCGGCAACAACTACAAGGTGCTGATGCGGCAGATGTTCGGCAACAAGCCGGACATGTGGACGCCGAAGCTGCAGGGCATCGACCGGCTGCGCGCGAGCATCAACGTCTTCACGCGCATGCGCTTCTGCGACATCCGCGGCCGCATCGCGTTCAACGAGAAAGGCACGCCGGGCACGCAGAAGCCGGGGCTGTATCCGTGGTTCGAGGTGCCGGGCCATGCGCCGCGCGACCTGCGCATCGTCTGCGGCCACTGGTCGACGCTGGGTCTGTTCTCCGGGCTCGGCGTCTACGCGATCGACACCGGCTGCGTCTGGGGCGGCGCCTTGACCGCGCTGCGCCTGGACGGCGAGCGGCCCGAGTGGGTCGCGCTGAAGTCGAACCGCCCTGCCCCCGCCGGCAAGGCGGTGATGGACTGACCGTCGCGACTGCCGCTCGGCTCGGTCGCCGGCGTCAGATGCCGGCGAGCCCTGCGACGCTGTCCAGGCGCGTCACGTAGCGCGAGGGCTGGTAGCGGCCGGCGACGTCCGGCTCGAACGTGTTGAAGCGCTCGAGCAGTCCGCCGTAGACGTGCAGCGACAGCGCCGGCTTGCGCGCCGACAGGTTGCGGCAGCGATGCACGTAGCGCGGATCGGCGAACGCGGCCGCGTCGCCGACGCCGAGCACCAGCGTGCGCGCATGGGCCAGGCCGTCGCTGCCGGGGCTTTCGTCCTTGCGGAACTCCTCGACCTGCAGCGCGCCGTCGAGCACCAGCTCGATGCCCCACAAGCCGTCGTGATCGTGCAGCGGCGTCGCGTGTCCGGCCGGCCACTGGATCAGCAGGCACGAGTAGCCGATGTCCGGCTCGGCGACCAGCTGATGGCGGCTGTATCGGCTGACGTCGCCGGCCGCGTAGAGGTCGTCGGCCTGCGGGCAGTCGGCGCGGAACGCCAGCTCGAGCAGCCGCGAACGCATCGCCTCGATCGTCGACGCCGAGGTGCCGCCGGCCAGGTGCCGCTCGACGATCTCGCACACCGCACGCGCCCAGCCCGGGCCGATCGGCAGCGTGTCGGGGACCTCGCTCATGGCAGCATTTCCGGCGATCGAAGACATGCCTCGATCAGACCATGGCGCCGGTTACGGAAAGGTAAAAATTCGCGGGCAAAAAAGGGCCGTCGCGCGTCATTCCGTACGGCAATAATCGACGAACGAAAAACTGTGCGCATGCAGCATGTCGGCCGCGTGCGCCACGCGCGCGACCTCGCGCCACTGCGCCGGCGGCCAGGCCGGAAACCAGGCGTCGGCGCCGTCGACCTCGGTGTCGACCAGGGTCAGGTGCAGCCGGTCCGCCTGCGGCAGCGTGAGGCCGTAGACCTCGCCGCCGCCGATCACGAGCAGGTCCGCGTCGCCGGCCAGCGCGCGCGCCGCCGCCAGCGAGTCGACCGCTTCCTGCCCCGGATACGGTGCACGTCCGCGACGCGTCAGCACCAGATTGCGGCGCCCAGGCAGCGCCCGGCCGATCGACTCGGCGGTCGTGCGCCCCATCAGCACGGTGCCGCCGAGCGTCAGCGCCTTGAAGCGTTTCAGATCGTCGGGCAGATGCCACGGCAGCCCGCCGGCGCGGCCGATCGCGCGGTTGCGGTCCAGCGCCGCGATCAGGGCGATCGCCATGCTCAGACCGCGACCGGCGCCTTGATCGCCGGCGCCGGATCGTAGCCCTCGAACGTGACGTCTTCCCAGCGGAAGTCGAACAGCGAGCGCACGTCCGGATTCAGGCGCAGATGCGGCAGCGGGCGCGGCGTGCGCTCGAGCTGCAGGCGCGCCTGCTCGACGTGGTTCGCGTACAGGTGCGCGTCGCCGAGCGTATGCACGAAATCGCCCGGCTCCAGATCGGTCACCTGCGCGACCATGTGCGTCAGCAGCGCATAGCTGGCGATGTTGAACGGCACGCCGAGGAAGATGTCGCCCGAGCGCTGATAGAGCTGACACGACAGGCGGCCGTCGGCGACGTAGAACTGGAACAGCGCGTGACACGGCTGCAGCGCCATGCGGTCGAGCTCGCCGACGTTCCAGGCGCTGACGATCAGGCGCCGCGAATCGGGATTGCGGCGGATCTGCTCGACGACGTTGGCGATCTGGTCGATCGTGCCGCCGTCGGCGCTGCCCCAGGCGCGCCATTGCTTGCCGTAGACCGGGCCGAGCTCGCCGGCGGCATCGGCCCACTCGTCCCAGATGCCGACGCCGTGTTCCTTGAGGTAGGCGATATTGGTCTCGCCGCGCAGGAACCAGATCAGCTCGTGCACGATCGAGCGCAGATGCAGCCTCTTCGTCGTCACCAGCGGAAAGCCGTCCTGCAGCGGGAAGCGCATCTGCCAGCCGAACACCGAGCGCGTACCGGTACCGGTCCGGTCGCTCTTGATCGCGCCGTGCTCGAGCACGTGCCGCAGCAGATCCAGATACGGGCGCATCAGACCGAACCCTCCTTCGCCGACGCCGCAGCGGCCACCGGAACCTGCGCGGTCGGCTGCAGCACCGGCGCACGTCTCGAGGCGATCAGCAGGGCGATGCCGATCGCGATCAGTGGCAGCGACAGCACCTGCCCCATCGTCATCCAGCCGAACGCCACGTAGCCGAGCTGCGCGTCGGGCTCGCGCACGAACTCGACCACGAAGCGGAATACGCCGTACAGCAGCGCGAACCAGCCCGACACCGCATAGCGCCGGCGCGGCCGGGCCGAGATCAGCCACAGCACCGTGAACAGCACGACGCCTTCGAGGAAGAACTGGTAGAGCTGCGAGGGATGGCGCGCCTCGGCGTCGAGCTGGCCGGCCAGCGCCAGCGCGCGCAGCTGCTCGAGCGTGCGGCCGCCGGCCTCGATCGCGTTCGGGAAGATCACGCCCCAGGGCGCATCGGTGTGCCGCCCCCACAGCTCGCCGCCGATGAAGTTGCCAAGCCGGCCGAGGCCCAGGCCGATCGGCACCAGCGGCGCGACGAAATCCATCGTGTCGAAGAAATGCAGGCGGTGCCGCCGCGACCACAGCCAGCTGCCGAGCAGCACGCCGAGCAGCCCGCCGTGGAACGACATGCCGCCCTGCCAGATCTTGAACAGGCTCAGCGGATCGGCGATCAGCTCGGCGGTGCCGTAGAACAGCATGTAGCCGATCCGTCCGCCGAGGATCACGCCGAGCATGCCGTAGAACAGCAGGTCCGAGAACGCGGCCTCGCTGACCGGCAGGCGGCCGGCGCGGCGCCGGCGCTCGCCGAGGTACCAGGCTGCGCCGAGGCCGAGCAGGTACATGATGCCGTACCAGTGCACGCCGAACGGGCCGACGGAGAACGCGATCGGGTCGATGTCGTGGAAGTAGCGCATGTCGTCTCGTGTGGTGCGGGTCGCCGCCGATCGCCTGCGGGCCGCGATGGCGGACCGAGGCGGCTCGGATCAGGCGGGCAGGACGCGCAGGATGTAGCCCTTGAGATAGTCGGTTTCCGGAATCGCCGGATGCACCGGATGATCCGGCGCCTGCTGCAGCTGCACCAGCACCTGCGCCTGGCGGTCGAGATGGCGCGCGCCGAGCTGGATGCCTTCCAGCAGCGTCGCACGCGGCATGTGGTACGAGCACGAGCACGTCACCAGGATGCCGTCGCGCGCCAGCACCTGCATGCCGAGCTCGTTGAGCCGGCGATAGGCCTGCTTGCCCTCGGACAGGTCTTTGCGACGCTTGACGAAGGCCGGCGGATCGAGGATCACCACGTCGAAGCGCTCGCGCGCCTCGCGCAGCGCGCGCAGGTGCTCGAACGCGTCGGCGCGCACCGCACGCACCGTGCCGGACAGGCCGTTGCGCTCGGCATTGGCGGCGATCGCCTCGACCGCATCGGCCGAGGCGTCGACGCAGACCACCTCCGACGCGCCCATCGCGGCCGCGCGCAGTCCCCAGCCGCCGAGATAGCTGCAGACGTCGAGCACGCGCTTGCCGGCGACGAAGCGCGCGAGCTGGTCGCGGTTGGCGCGCTGGTCGTAGAACCAGCCGGTCTTCTGACCACCGACCGGATCGACCGCGAAGCGCAGTCCGCCCTCGCGCGCCTCGAGCGGCAATGCGCCGTCGCCGTAGCCGAGGTCCGCGTACGAGGGCAGGCCTTCGAGCGCACGCACGGCCGCGTCGTTCTTCCACCATACCGCCGCCGGCTTGAGCGTCTTGACCAGCGCCTCGGTGATCGGATCCTTGAGACGCTCCATGCCTGCGGTCGTCGTCTGCGCGACGAGCACGTCGCCGAAGCGATCGACGGTCAGGCCCGGCAGGCCGTCGGCCTCGCCGAACACGAGCCGGTAGTACGGTTCGTCGTAGAGGCGCTCGCGCAGCGACAGCGCGACGTTGAGCCGGTGCACGAACAGCGACTTGTCGAGCGCATGGTCGAGCCCGCGCGCGACCAGGCGCGCGCAGATCAGCGAATGCGGATTGACGTAGCCGACGCCGATCGGCTTCTCGCGGCTGTCGAGGATCGCGCAGGCCTGGCCCGGTTCGAACTCGGTCAGCGGCGTGCGCTGCACGTCGACCTCGTTGGAGAACACCCAGGCGTGGCCGGCACGCAGGCGCGCATCTTCACCGCGCTTGAGCACCAGGGCCGGATAGTCGACGGGTTCGGTCATGCGATGGAGGCTCCGCGGCGGAATGGAGAGGTCACGTAGGCGGCCTCAGAGATTGCGCACGCCGTGCGGCACGTGGCCGGTCGCGACGTGGCGGCGCGCCGACTCGACGTTGGCGGTCGAGTCGTCGAAGAAGATGTCGGCACCGAAGGCTTCGAGGAACGGTCCCTTGTCGCGGCCGCCGAGGAACAGCGCCTCGTCCAGGCGCACGCCCCAGGCGCGCAGCGTCAGGATCACGCGTTCGTGCGCCGGCGCCGAACGCGCGGTGACCAGGGCGGTGCGGATCGGCGAGTCCTCGGGCGGGAACGCGGCCTGGATGCGGTGGACCGCGTCGAGAAACGTACGGAACGGGCCGACCGCGAGCAGCTCGCCGACGCGCTCGCGCTCGTTGCGGTGGAACGCCTCGATGCCGTGCTCGAACGAGACGCGCTCGGCGTCGTCGCCGAAGATCACCGCGTCGCCGTCGAACGCGATGCGCAGCTGCTCGGAATGGACCTGCAAGGTCCGCGACGGCAGGATCGTCGCCGCGGCGATGCCGGCCTTGAGCGCGCGGTCGACGTCCTCGCTGTTCGACGACAGGAACAGGCTGGCGCCGAACGGATGCGCATAAGGCGCCGTCGGCGCGCCGTTGGTGAACGCCGCGCGCACGATGTCCAATCCATAGTGCTCGATCGCCTTGAAGATCCGCAGACCGGTATCGGCGGAGTTGCGCGAGAGCAGGATCACCTCCACGCGCGGCGCCTCCGGCGCCAGGCGGTTGAGCCGCAGCAGCTTCTGCACGAGCGGGAACGCCACGCCGGGCGCGAGCAGCTCGTTCTCGTGCGCGATCTGGTAGTCGGCATAGGCGTCGACGCCCTCGCGCTCGAACAGCGCATGGCTCTCGCCGAGATCGAACAGCGCGCGCGAGGAGATCGCGACGACCAGGCGGTCGCCGTCGGGCGAGGGGCCGGCGGCGGCGGGCGAAGGATCGTTCGACATCGCGACAGTCTAACGCCTGGCGCCGCTGCGCGCCGCGTCGAATCCCGACCGATCGCGCACGGTCGCCGGCCGTGTGCTCAGCGCGCGGTGTCGAACCCCTCGGCGAACAGCGTATCGGCGAACCGGACCGCGGCCCAGGCGTCGATCTGGCCGTGCCCCTGCACGGGGTTCGGGAACACGTCGGCCGCGACGCCGCCGCAGACCTGGGCGGTCGTCGTCAGCGGCACCGCGGTCTCGCGCAGGATCGCCGCGATCCGCTCGGGCCGGCCGCGCAGCGCCGGATTGACCGAGATCATCAGCGCGGCCGTGCCGGCGACGTGCGGCGCGGCCATGCTGGTACCGGTCATCCAGGTGTAGCCGTCGTCCGGCACGCTCGAGCGGACCGACTCGGCCGGCGCAATGACGTCGGGCTTGATCTCGGCCAGGCCCGGTATCGGGCCGCGGCTCGAGCCGCCGTACATTCGGCCGGCCTCGTTGCTGCCGCCGACGACGAAGCTCGCCGCGTAGATCGCCGGCGGCGCGTCGATCGTCTGGCAGGCCGGACCGCTGTTGCCGGCCGCGACGACGAAGAACAGGCCGCCGCGCACCGCGTTCTCGACCGATTCGAGCAGCACGTCCGGCGCGAGGCAGTCCTCGCTCGGCGGACAGGCCCAGGAATTGTTGACGATGTCGGGCGCCAGATCGGGCCGCGGATCGCCGCCGGCCAGATCGGTCGGCGCGAGGAACCACTGCGTGCAGCCGATGTAGGTGGACGGCCGGCCGTTGCCGCGGTCCATGTTGCGGCAGGCGATCCAGCGCGCCTCGGGCGCCACGCCGATCGCGTTCGCGCCACCGTCGTCGCCGAGCATCGTGCCCATCGTATGGGTGCCGTGACCGTGGTCGTCGCACGGTGCCGGCGAGGCCGCGCCGCAGGGGCCGCTGCCCGATCCGATCGGGGTGCGGACGCCGTCGTACCAATGGTGATCGTGGACGACCGAGCTGCCGTTCCAGCCGCGATAGGCCGCACGCAGAGCCGGGTGGTCCCACTGGTAGCCGGTGTCGGCACCGGCGACGACGACACCGGCGCCGCGGATGCCGGCTGCCCACGCCAGCGGCGCACGGATGCGCTCGACGCCCCATTCGATGCCGCGGTGGCCGCCGGCGGCCACCGCGGGGGTCTGCACGGGCACGCTGCGCGTCGTCCGGTCGGCTTCTACGGCGACCACGTCCGCGCGTGTCGCGATCGCTTCGAGCGCCGCACGGTCGGCGCGCACCTTCACGACATTGGCGATCCAGAATGCCTCATGGTCGATCCGCTGCGCGTCGAGCCAGGCGATCAGATCGCGCTGGCTCTCCGTGGCTGTCGCGCGCAGCAGATCGACCCACAGGCGCCGCCGCGCGAGCGGCGCCAGCGCCGGATCGAGCGGAACGTCGCTGGCCTTGGCGCGCAGCTCGATCAATGCCTCGACCGGTCCGGCGACCGCCTCGGCGGCCAGGCGCGGATCGATCCGCGCCGCTGCCGATGCAACGCCGCAGCTCAGCAGCAGCGGCAGACAGACCGCGGCGGCGAGTCGCGGATGCGTGCCTGCGCCGGACGCATCGGCGCGAGCGAAGCCCTGCTTCGTGTCCGCCGCGCGCGACGGCGAGCTTCTAGGGCGTCGGCCGCTCAGAACGAGGAACATGGTGTACATGAGCGGATTCCGGCGTGAGGAACGGCAATGCCGTCACGAGCCGGTATACCGTCGGCGACCGAGCCGTCGATCAGATTCACGGCCGAGTCGAGTATGGCGTGCGGGCGAGACATGGCTTGCTGCCGATCAAGAATTCGGTGAGGAAACAGCGGCATCCGCGCTGATCTGAGGATGGACGTGCACCACCGATATCGCCGCCGCCGCGACCAGCACGGTGAGACCTGCGAGCGTCCGCTGCTGGCTCCGACGAGGTTGCATCGCCGATTCAACCCTCCGATCGAAGTACGTCGAGCGGCGAAACGTTTCCGATTCGCCGCTCTCGAGTTCGGCATTCTGGCGTGGCCGAGCAAGCCACGCCAGCGCGTCGATCGGTCGTCCCGCCGGCGTGTCGTCTGCGCGCCGGTTCCCTCGTACATGTCCTCAGTCGCAGGCAGCATCGCCGGAGGTGCAGGTCACCTGCGTCACGTGCGGCGCGGTTCCGCTGTAGTTGGACATCACACCGTCGGCGACGTTGTTGTTGACGAGGTTGGTCGCCCAGAAGCCGATCGCCGGCAGACCGTGGAACACCTTGCCTGCGGCAGCGCCGACCGCCATCGAGGCACGCATCGCGTGACGCTCGGCATCGGAATCGAGATCGAGCCGCGCCCAGCCGGCCTTGAAGGCACGATCCAGCGAGAAACCGGTCGCGATCAGCCGCGAACCGAGCACCGGCGACGGTTCGACGTTCGCGGTGCCGAGAAACGACAACACGTTGGTGGCGTAGCACAGCGACGGGCGCGTCGGGATCGGGGGAGCGCCCGGGAAGCCCGAATCGGCGACGGTCTGCGACTCGCGATCAAGATAGCGCACGTGCGTGCGCACGCATGAACCGTTCTCTCCGAACAGTTCGACGAACGGCGGCAAGGCTTCTGACTGACCCGGAAAAGATAATACGTTGGTGTAGAACTGCTTGGTCGGGAACGTGACGACCCAGTCGGAGTTCGCGCCGATCGCCGGATCGAGCAGGTACTCGTTCTGCAGCATGTCGGCCATCAGCACGGCGCTGACTGCATCGATGGACTGATAGGGAAACCCGCCCTCGTAGGTCACGTCGACGATCGCGCCGTCGACGTAGACCTGCGCGTTGGAACGGTCCGTCTGATAATCGAATGTCAACGTCAACGGATCGATGATGATCGCCAGACCGTTGAAGCGGACCTGATCGGGAAATCCGGCCAACGCAGTCGCCCGGTACGGATAATAGGTGCCCTGCCCGACGTTGATCACGGCGCCGGACGCGAACAGGCCGCCGGTCGACGGCACCGTCTCGGCCGTCTGTCCTACGAGATTGCGCACGCGCGAGCAGTCGAGCGGCACGCCCTGACGGTGCGTCACCGCATTGGCCAGCGATCCGGTCAGGTCGGCCAGTTCGACGATCTGGATATGGCCTTCGCGCGTGCGCGATATCGCCTGCGGCCCGCCGTCGCCGGCATACCCGGAACTGAAGAAGCGAACATACGGACTGCCGTTGAGCATGCCATGCCCTTCGGTCCAGAAGTTCGGCCCGGTACAACTGCGGTCGTCGGTCAGGAGTGCCGCACCCTCGCTGCCCTCGCCGTCGACGTCGTCGAGCGCGAACACCGTGCCGGTCCACACGTCGAACGGAGCCATGAACAGTCTGAAGAGCAGCACCGTCCGGCTGTTGTAGCCCTCCATGAACTGGACTTCGACCATCTTCGCGCGATCGGAGGTGTTGCTGACCGTCAGGTAGGTCTGCTGCTGCTTGTTGACCGTGTAGTACGGCAGCAGCAGCGCCTGACCGGTTCCGTGCGGATTGACGTGGATCGCGGCGCACACGTCACCGGCGAGCACGCCTGTCAGTATCGCGGCCAGCGCGGCCGCCGCTGGGGTTTTGGAAGAGATTCGCATGTCGTCACTCCTGTTTGACTGGATGGATGCGCCGTCGAATCAGCGGCAGGCCGATTCGCCGGCGCTGCAGCTCGCGTGCGAGCCGTGCGGAACCACGGCGCTGTAATTGGACATCACGCCGTCGGCGACGTGGCTGTTGACCAGGTTGGTCGCCCAGAAGCCGATCGCCGGCAGACCGCGGAACACCTTGCCGGCGGCGCCATCGACCACCATCGACGCGCGCATCGCGTGCGGCTCGGTGGCCGGATCGAGATTCAGCGTTGCCCAGCCGGCCTTGAACGACGGTGCCAAGGCAAAGCCGGGCGCGACCAGTCGCGAGCCGAGTACGGCCGACCGATCCGATTCGGCGGTATCCAGGAACGACAGTACGTTGGTTCCGTAGCACAGGCGCGGCCGGCTCGGAACCGAAGGCCCGCCCGGAAACGACGAGTCGGCGATCGTTGCCTGCTCGCGATCGAAATAGCGGATGTGCGTCTCCACGCAGGAGCCGTTCTCGCCGAACATCTCGACGAACGGTGCCATCGCCTCGGAGGTGTGCAGCCGATCGGTGTAGAACCGCTTGGTCGGGAACGTGACGACCCAGTCGGAATTCGCGCCGATCGCCGGATCGAGCAGATACTCGTTCTGCAGCGCATCGGCCATCAGAACCGCACTGACCGCATCGGCCAGCATGGGCCAATGCTGCCCGTCGTAGCTGGCCTCGACGATCGCGTCGTCGACGAAGACCCGCGCGTCGGAGCGGCCGGTCTGATAGTCGAACGTCTGTGTCAGCGGATCGACGATGACGTCCAGGCCGCTGAGCCGAACTCTCTCGGGAAAACCGGCCAGCGCGGTTGCCTGGTACGGGAAGTAGGTGCCCTGCGCGACGTTGATGACGGCGGCGGACGCGAACAGACCGCCGGTCGACGGCACCATCTCGGCTGTCGGCGCGACGAGATTGCGCACCCGTTCGCACGCGAGCGGCACGCCCTCGCGGTGCGTGACACCGCTCGCCAGCGATCCGGTCAGATCCGCCAGCTCGACGACCTGGATGTGTCCCTCGCGCGTGCGCGACGCCGCCTGCGGACCGCCGTCGCCGGTATAGCCGCCGCTGAAGAATCGCACATACGGATAGCCGTTGAGCGTGCCGTGCCCCTGAGTCCAGATGTCCGGCCCGGTGCAGCTGCGATCGCTGGTCAGCAGCGCGGCGCCCTCGCCGCCCTCGCCGGCGATGTCGTCGAGCGCGAACACCGTTCCGGTCCACACGTCGAACGGCGCGAGGAACAGCCGGATGTCGAACACCGCCCGGCTGTTGTAGCCCTCCATGAACTGGAGTTCGAGCATCTTGGCGCGAGAGGAAGTATTGCTGACCGTCAGATAGGTCTGCTGGCCCTCGTTGACGGTGTAGTACGGGAACAGCAGTGCCTGTCCGACGCCGCGCGCGTCGATGTGGACGGCCGCGACGGCGCCCTCACCGGCCAGCGTGAGCGCAAGCGCCGAACTCAGCAGGACCGCTCCGGTCCGAGGAGCGGATGCCGATCGCATCATGTCCTGATCTCCATTCTTCGAATCGTGGTCGACGTGCATTCTCCAGCCGTACCGGACTCGCGTTCGAAATCCGCGCTCGAGCCGGAGCATGGCGTCGATCGAGCACGGTCGTTTGAGCGGGGCGGCCGTGTCCAGCACATGTCGGAAAGGCTTCAGCCGAGGTGCACCGCGCGGCGCGACGACCTCAGTCGCAAGCCGCCTCGCCGGCGGTGCAGCTGACGCGCGAGCCGTGAGGCACCGCCGCACTGTAGTTCGACATCACGCCGTCGGCGACATTGCTGTTGACGAGATTGACGGCCCAGAACCCGATCGCCGGCAGGCCGTGGAACACCTTGCCCTCCGCGCCGAGCGACGGGAACAGCGCATGCGGCTCGCTGGTCGGGTTGAGATTGAGCGCGGCATGGCCCGCGTCGAAACGAACCGAGAAGTCGCGCACCAGCAGGCGCGAGCCGAGCGCCGCCGACTGCGTGACCGGCAAGCCGGCGAACGAGAGCACATTGGTGCCGTAGCACAGCCGTGGTTCGGCGAACGGCGCGCCGAAGCCTCCGTTCGGCGCGACGGCGCTCTCGCGATTGAAATGAACCATCTGCGCACGCACGCAGGAACCATTCTCGCCGAACAGCTCGACGAACGGCTCGGCCGCGGTCTCGCCTGCCCACAACCGGGGATCGGTGTAGAAGCGCTTGGTCGGGAACGTCACGACCCAATCGGAGTTCGCACCGATCGCCGTCTGCACGACGTACTCGTTGTAGAGCGTGTCGGCCATCAGCACGGCGCTGACCGCGTCGATGCGTTCGCTGTCCGATGCGACGCCATAGCTGGCTTCGATCAGCTTGCCGTCGGCGGCGACGCGCGCCGTCACCGTCGTGCCGCCGCCGTCGTTGACGGCGCTGAGCGGCTCGGCCACGCCCGCCCCGCCCAACAATACAGTCGAGGTGAATCCACCGAGTGCGTCGGGCCGGTACGAGAAGTAGGTGCCCTGGCCGACGTTGATCACCGCACCACTGCCGG